>Ga0209062_1000120_pt1 | contig 289537 bp, 288 predicted proteins | sample Coa_R2_2_FD_187158 | JGI IMG/M metagenome (GOLD analysis project Ga0209062, IMG submission 187158) | Surface soil microbial communities from Centralia Pennsylvania, which are recovering from an underground coalmine fire - Coalmine... | ecosystem: Environmental > Terrestrial > Soil >... | reverse complement strand
ACGGTCGACCGGGTGCGCCGGATCGACGTCGACCAATATCGATATGGGTTCGAGACGATCATCGAATCCGACAAGGCCCCGAAGGGCCTGTCGGAGGACACGGTTCGGTTCATCTCGGCCAAGAAGAACGAGCCGGAGTGGATGCTGCAGTGGCGGCTGGAGGCGTTTCGCCGCTGGCTGACCATGGTCGAGCCCACCTGGGCGCGGGTCGACTATCCCAAGATCGACTTCCAGGACCTCTATTATTATTCGGCGCCGAAGCCGAAGAAGACGGTCGCCTCGCTCGACGAGATCGATCCGGAGATCCTCAAGACCTATGAGAAGCTCGGCATTCCCTTGCGGGAAGTCGCCATGCTCGAGGGCGTCGAGCCGACGCCGGGTGCGCAGGATCCGGCCCAGCGCAAGATCGCCGTCGACGCGGTGTTCGATTCGGTCTCGGTTGCCACCACCTTCAAGGAGGAGCTGAAGAAGGCCGGCGTGATTTTCATGCCGATCTCGGAGGCGATCCGCGAGCATCCCGAGCTGGTGCGGACCTATCTCGGCTCGGTGGTTCCGACCTCCGACAATTTCTATGCGACGCTGAACTCGGCGGTGTTCTCCGACGGCTCGTTCGTCTACGTGCCGCCGGGCGTGCGCTGCCCGATGGAGCTGTCGACCTATTTCCGCATCAACGAGCGCAACACCGGCCAGTTCGAGCGCACGCTGATCATCGCCGACAAGGGCGCCTACGTCTCCTATCTCGAGGGCTGCACCGCGCCGCAGCGCGACGAGAACCAGCTGCATGCCGCGGTGGTCGAGCTGGTCGCGCTCGACGATGCCGAGATCAAATATTCGACGGTGCAGAACTGGTACCCCGGCAACTCGGAAGGGGTCGGCGGCATCTACAACTTCGTCACCAAGCGCGGCGACTGCCGCGGCGCCAATTCCAAGATCTCCTGGACCCAAGTCGAGACGGGATCGGCGATCACCTGGAAATATCCGAGCTGCATCCTGCGCGGCGACAATTCGCGCGGCGAGTTCTACTCCATCGCGATCTCGAACGGCTATCAGCAGGTCGATTCCGGCACCAAGATGATCCATCTCGGTAAGAACACCTCGAGCCGGATCATCTCCAAGGGCATCGCGGCGGGAAAGTCGCAGAACACCTATCGCGGCCTGGTCACCGCGCACCGGAAAGCCACCGGCGCGCGCAACTTCACGGCCTGTGACTCGCTCCTGATCGGCGATAAATGCGGCGCACACACCGTGCCCTATATCGAGGCCAAGAACTCTTCGGCTACCTTCGAGCACGAGGCGACGACCTCGAAGATCTCCGAGGACGTCTTGTTCTACTGCACCCAGCGGGGCTTGAGCCAGGAGGAGGCGGTCGGCCTCGTCGTCAACGGCTTCGTCAAGGACGTGCTGCAGCAGCTGCCGATGGAGTTCGCCGTCGAAGCGCAGAAGCTCATCTCGATCTCGCTCGAGGGAAGCGTGGGCTGATGATCATCAATCGGACTAGGCAAGGAGGGTGTTAGATGGCGGCTCTGCTGGAAATCCGGAATCTTCGGGCCGAGATCGACGGCCGACAAATCCTCAACGGGCTGACGCTGACCGTCAATCCCGGCGAGATTCATGCGATCATGGGACCGAACGGCGCCGGCAAGTCGACGCTGTCCTATGTGCTGGCGGGCCGGCCGGGCTATGAGATCACGGGCGGACAAGTCCTGTTCAAGGGCGAGGACCTGCTCGCCATGGAGCCGGACGAGCGCGCCGCCAAGGGGCTGTTTCTGGCGTTCCAATATCCGCTGGAGATTCCTGGCGTGGCCACGCTGACCTTCCTGCGAACGGCGCTCAACGCCCAGCGCAAGAAGCGTGGCGAAGAGGAAATGTCCTCACCCGACGTCCTGAGGCGCGTGCGCGAGCTCGCCAAGGAGCTCTCGATCGACGCCGAGATGCTGCGGCGTCCGCTCAATGTCGGCTTCTCCGGCGGCGAAAAGAAACGCAACGAGACGCTGCAGATGGCGCTGCTGGAGCCCAGGCTCTGCGTGCTGGACGAGACGGATTCGGGTCTCGACATCGACGCGCTGAAGGTGGTTGCGACCGGCGTCAATCAGCTGCGCTCACAGGAGCGCGGCATGATCGTGATCACCCACTACCAGCGGCTGCTCGACTACATCGTGCCTGACGTCGTGCATGTGCTCTCGGCCGGCCGCATCGTGCGCACCGGCGGCAAGGAGCTGGCGCTTGAACTGGAGGCGACAGGCTACGCGCAATATCAGGGCGAGGCGGCCTGACGGTCATGAACGCGACGCTTCGCCCGATCAAGAGCAAGGCCGAATTGGGATTGGCCGAACAGTTCGTCGCCGCCGGACCAGACCTGCCCGGCGGCCCCGCGATCGCAAACCTGCGCGCCACGGCCTTCGACAGGTTCGCTGCAGCGGGGCTGCCGCATTCGCGGGTCGAGGCGTGGAGATATACGGACCTGCGCCGCCTGATGGCGGACGCGAAGCGGCTTGCGGCTTTGCCTGATGCCACGGCCAGGGCGCGAGCCAGCGAGGCGGGCGGCTGGCATGCCGGTCTCGGCTTTCGACGCCTTGTCGTCGTTGACGGGACATTCGTGCCTGAACTGTCCGACCTCGCCGCTTTGGAGGCCGGACTGAATATCCAGACGATGGCAAGCGCGTTCGCGGCAGACGACCTCGTGCAGGCGCAACGGCTGAACCCAACGGCAGACGATAGCGTGGCGCTTTCGTTGAACACCGCCCTGGCCAGGGACGGCGTCGTGGTCGAGCTTGCACCCGGGGCCAAAGTAGAGCGTCCCATCCATCTGGCCTTTGTGACCACACAGGAAGCCGCGACATTCGTGAAATCGCTGGTGGTGATCGGCAGCGACGCCCGCGCGACCGTGGTGGAGAGCCATGAGGGACCCGAAAGCTGCGGCTATCAGGTCAACAGCGTGCTCCAGATGGCGGTTGGCGACCGCGGCGAAGTCGAGCATATCAAGGTGATCAGGGAAGGCGACGCGGCGCTTCACGTCGGCGCCTTGTTGGCGAATATCGGCGCCAACGCCGTGTTTCGTGAATTCGGCCTGATCACCGGCGGCGCTGTCGTCCGCAACGAGCTGACGCTGCGGCTGGCCGGCGAGGGCGCGACGGCCGTGGTCCACGGAGCAAGCCTGCTGGCCGGCCGGCAGCACGCCGACACCACGCTCATGGTCGATCATCGGGCGCCCCACGGCGAGAGCCGCGAAACCTTCAAAGCGGTCGTCGATGACGAGGCTCGGGCGGTATTCCAGGGCAGGATCACGGTCCGGCCGGACGCGCAGAAGACGGACGGCAAGATGATGGCGCGCGGGCTGTTGTTGTCCGACACGGCCGAATTCGACTGCAAGCCGGAGCTCGAGATCTTTGCCGACGACGTGCAATGCGGTCACGGCTCCACGACCGGTGCGCTGGACGACGAGCTCAAATTCTATCTGCAGGCGCGCGGCATTCCGGAAAAGCAGGCCGAGGCGCTCTTGATCCAGGCCTTTGTCGGTGAGGTGTTCGAAGCCGTAGCGCATGACGGGATTCGCGAGGCGCTGCTCGCGGCCATGACGGCCTGGCTCGACGGACGAGGGTAGGGTCATGCATCCTGCGGTCTTCAACGGCGGCTACGACGTCCACCGTGTCAGGGAGGATTTTCCTGTTCTGTCGATGCAGGTCCATGGCAAGCCGCTGGTCTATCTGGACAGCGGCGCCTCGGCGCAGAAGCCGAGGGCGGTGCTCGACCGCATGAGGCAGGCCTATACGAGCGAATACGCCAATGTGCATCGCGGGCTGCATTACCTCGCCAATGCCGCGACCGAGGCCTATGAGGGCGCCCGCGCCAAGGTCGCAGGTTTTCTCAACGCCGGACGCAGCGAGGAGATCGTCTTCACCCGCAGCGCGACCGAGGCGATCAATCTCGTCGCCCAGACATTCGGGCGGGAGCGCATCCAGCCCGGTGACGAGATCGTGCTGTCGATCATGGAGCACCACGCCAACATCGTGCCCTGGCATTTTCTCAGGGAGCGCCATGGTGCCGTGATCAAATGGGCACCGGTGGACGACGACGGCAATTTCCTGCTCGACCAATTCGAGCGGCTGCTGAACGATCGCACCAAAATGGTGGCGATCACGCAGATGTCGAATGTTCTCGGCACCGTGGTGCCTGTCAAGGACGTGGTGCGGGTCGCGCATGGCCGCGGCATTCCGGTCCTGGTCGACGGCTCGCAGGCCTGCGTCCATCTGGATGCCGACGTTCGCGATATCGACTGCGATTTCTACGTGATGACCGGCCACAAGCTCTACGGCCCGACCGGCATCGGTGTGCTCTATGGCAAATATGCGCATCTTGCCGCGATGCCGCCATTCAACGGCGGCGGCGAGATGATCCGGGAGGTTTCGTGCGAGACCGTCAGCTATGGCGAGCCGCCGCACCGATTCGAGGCGGGGACGCCGCCGATCGTCCAGGCGATCGGCTTGGGCGCCGCCATCGACTATGTCAATTCGATCGGCAAGGAACGGATCCGCAAGCATGAGAGCGCGCTGCTGGCCTATGCCCAGGACCGGCTGCGCAGCATCAATTCGTTGCGGATCATCGGCACGGCGGCGGAGAAGGGCGCGATCATCTCCTTCGACATGAAGGCGGCGCATGCGCACGACTTTGCGACCGTGATCGACCGGTCCGGCATCGCCGTTCGTGCCGGCACCCATTGCGCCATGCCGCTGCTTCAGCGCTTTGGCGTGCCCGCGACCTGCCGCGCCTCATTTGCGCTCTACAACACCCGGGACGAGGTCGACGCGCTGGCGGAAGCGCTTGTGAAGGCCCAGGAGCTGTTCTCATGAACGGAAGAGGAAGCGCGAGGCGTGCGGTGCACCATGCTCATGATGTGCGCCTCCGCAAAGCGGCCTGTCGGCACGAGGCTGAGGCAGGGCGGCAGTTCCGCGACGGCGAATGGGTTCGCTCGGTGGCCCTGATCAAGAACGACGGCATGTATCCGCACAAGGACATCGGCGAGCCCCTGGTTCGCCCCGGCGATACCGGGATCGTGCAGCAGAGCTGGCGCTTCCTGGGGGATGTCTACTACACCGTCGAGTTCATGGCGCACGCCGTCTTCGTCATCATGCGTGGCCGGGAAATGGTGAGCGTCACCGAGCGCGCCGACCTGACCGCGTAATCATCGCCCGTCGGCCATCGGCCGAGCCCATCGGGGTCACGCTATTGCGACAGCGCCATTAGTGCATCCGCGCGCATGCGGCCGACCATGGAACGGAAGCCGTTGGAACGCTGCGGGGTGAGATGCTCGCGCAGGCCGAGCTCCTCGAACAGCGCAATGGGGTCCGCCGCAACGATCTCGCGTGCCGGCCGATCCGACAGCATCGCGATCAGGATGGCGACGAGGCCACGCACGATGTGGGCGTCGCTGTCGCCGATAAAGGTCAGGACGGGCTCGCCTCCGCGCCGCTGAACTGACGTTGCGAGCCAGACCTGGCTGACGCAACCCTGCACCTTGTTGGCATCGGTGCGCGCGCTCTCGGGAAACATGCCCAGGCCGCTGCCGAGCTCGATCACATAGCGATAGCGCTCGTCCCATTCCTCGAGCAGCGAAAAATTATCGATGATCTCGTTCATCGAGGGAGCGGCCGCAATTTGCTGGTCCATCGGTTGATCCTTGGTGGCAACAAGCCGGGTCGGCTCATTGGGGTGGGCCCATTGACATGGATCAACTCAAGCAAGCCTCGTACCGAAGCTCGATAGCGGGGGCCGCGGCGTCAATTTCGCGGCGCGCCATTCGGCCGGGCGTCGGACATTGTTTTATTTCGAACAGGACCGGACGCAGGCGGCGGCTGTCAGGTTGCGATGTCTGCTTTCCAACATCTGCGTTGTGGTTGGCTATCTATTTCAAAATGCGCCGATTTTTGTGCTTCGCCCGCGCTGGCATGGTCGTTGCAAAACCCTTCAAGCGAAAGGCGCGGGCGCTGATCTCTGCTGTCGCGAAGGAAGCGCGAAGGCAAGCAACTGCTCCGCGGGAGACGGACGGCGCAACAGGAAAGATCGAGGATTATCCACCATGAGTCTCGCCACAACGCAAAGTGTCGCTGAAATCAAGGCCCGCAACAAGGAGCTCATCGAGGAGGTCCTCAAGGTCTATCCGGAAAAGACCGCGAAGAGGCGCGCCAAGCACCTCAACGTACATGAGGCCGGGAAATCGGATTGCGGCGTCAAGTCAAACCTGAAGTCCATTCCCGGCGTGATGACTATCCGCGGCTGCGCCTATGCGGGCTCGAAGGGCGTGGTCTGGGGGCCGATCAAGGACATGATCCATATCAGCCATGGTCCGGTCGGCTGCGGGCAGTACTCATGGGCCGCGCGTCGCAACTACTACATCGGTACGACCGGCATCGACACCTTCGTGACCATGCAATTCACCTCCGACTTCCAGGAAAAGGACATCGTGTTCGGCGGCGACAAGAAGCTCGCCAAGATCATCGACGAGATCCAGGAGCTGTTTCCGCTCAACAACGGCATCACCATCCAGTCGGAATGCCCGATCGGCCTGATCGGCGACGACATCGAGGCGGTGTCCAAAGTGAAGTCGAAGGAATATGACGGCAAGACCATTGTTCCGGTCCGCTGTGAAGGCTTCCGCGGCGTGTCGCAGTCGCTCGGCCACCACATCGCCAACGATGCAGTGCGGGATTGGGTGTTCGACAAGGTCAAGCCAGACAGCCCGCCGAAGTTCGAGTCGACGCCTTACGATGTCGCAATCATCGGCGATTACAACATCGGCGGCGATGCCTGGTCGTCGCGGATTCTGCTCGAGGAGATGGGCCTGCGGGTGATCGCGCAGTGGTCCGGCGACGGCTCGCTCGCCGAGCTCGAGGCAACCCCGAAGGCCAAGCTCAACGTCCTGCACTGCTACCGCTCGATGAACTACATCTCCCGCCACATGGAAGAGAAGTTCGGCATTCCCTGGTGCGAGTACAACTTCTTCGGCCCCTCCAAGATCGCGGAATCGCTGCGCAAGATCGCCAGTTATTTCGACGACAAGATCAAGGAGGGCGCCGAGCGGGTGATCGCGAAATACCAGCCGCTGATGGACGCGGTGATTGCGAAGTACCGGCCTCGGCTGGAGGGCAAGACCGTGATGCTGTTCGTCGGAGGCCTGCGCCCGCGCCACGTTATCGGAGCCTATGAAGACCTCGGCATGGAGGTGGTCGGCACCGGCTACGAGTTCGGTCACAATGACGACTATCAACGCACCGCCCAGCACTACGTCAAGGACGGCACCCTGATCTACGACGACGTCACCGGCTACGAGTTCGAGCGCTTTGTCGAAAAGATCCAGCCGGACCTCGTCGGCTCCGGCATCAAGGAAAAGTACGTGTTCCAGAAGATGGGCGTGCCGTTCCGACAGATGCATTCCTGGGACTATTCGGGCCCGTATCACGGCTATGACGGGTTTGCGATTTTCGCCCGCGACATGGACATGGCGATCAATTCTCCGATCTGGAAGAAGACCAAGGCGCCCTGGAAGAACGTCCCGAAGCAGACGCTGCTGGCCGCCGAATAGCCGGAGACTGGCCCGGCTCTCCTTGAGGGCGCCGGGCCGCGATCGATCACGAGATTTGAAAGGGTAACACCATGGCGCAGAATGCAGAGCACGTGCTCGATCATTTCGAGCTCTTCCGCGGTCCGGAATACCAGCAGATGCTGGCCAACAAGAAGAAGATGTTCGAGAACCCGCGCGATCCCCAGGAGGTCGAGCGCATCCGCGAATGGGCCAAGACGCCCGAATATCGCGAAAAGAACTTCGCACGCGAGGCGCTGACCGTGAACCCGGCCAAGGCCTGCCAGCCACTCGGCGCCGTGTTCGTGGCGGTCGGGTTCGAGGGGACGATTCCCTTCGTCCACGGCTCGCAGGGCTGCGTCGCCTACTATCGCAGCCATCTGTCGCGCCACTTCAAGGAGCCGAGCTCCTGCGTCTCTTCGTCCATGACCGAGGACGCTGCCGTGTTCGGCGGGCTCAACAACATGATCGACGGGCTTGCCAACACCTACAACATGTACAAGCCCAAGATGATCGCGGTCTCCACCACCTGCATGGCGGAAGTGATCGGCGACGACCTCAACGCCTTCATCAAGACGGCGAAGGAAAAGGGCTCCGTTCCCGCCGAATACGACGTGCCGTTCGCCCATACGCCGGCTTTCGTCGGCAGCCATGTCACCGGCTATGACAACGCCCTGAAAGGCATCCTGGAGCATTTCTGGGACGGCAAGGCCGGCACCGCGCCGAAGCTCGAGCGCAAGCCAAACGACAAGGTCAATTTCATCGGCGGCTTCGACGGTTACACCGTCGGCAACATTCGCGAGATCAAGCGAATCTTCGGGCTGATGGGCATCGATTACACCATTCTCGGCGACAATTCCGAGGTGTTCGACACCCCGACCGACGGTGAATTCCGCATGTATGACGGCGGCACCACGCTGGAGGACGCCGCGAATGCCGTCCATGCCAAGGCGACGATTTCCATGCAGCAATGGTGCACGGAGAAGACGCTGCCGTTCATCGCGAGCCACGGCCAGGAGGTGGTGGCGTTCAACCATCCGGTCGGCGTCTCCGCGACCGACGAGGTCCTGATGGCGCTGTCACGCATCACCGGCAAGGACATCCCCGAGGAGCTGGCGCGCGAGCGCGGCCGCCTGGTCGATGCGATGGCCGATTCCAGCGCGCATATCCATGGCAAGAAGTTCGCGATCTATGGCGATCCCGACCTCTGCTACGGGCTGGCGGCCTTCCTGCTCGAACTCGGGGCCGAGCCGACCCATGTGCTTGCGACCAACGGCAACAAGCATTGGGAAGAGAAGATGCGGGCGCTGTTCGCGAGCTCGCCGTTCGGCGCGAACTGCCATGCCTATCCGGGCAAGGACCTCTGGCACATGCGTTCGCTGCTCTTCACCGAGCCGGTGGATTTCCTGATCGGCAACACGTACGGCAAATATCTCGAGCGCGATACCGGGACGCCGTTGATCCGGATCGGCTTCCCGATCTTCGATCGCCACCACCATCACCGCTATCCGGTTTGGGGCTATCAGGGCGGCATGAACGTGCTGGTGAAGATCCTCGACAAGATCTTCGACGAGATCGACAAGAACACCAACGTTCCCGCCAAGACCGACTACAGCTTCGACATCATCCGTTGATGACGAGAACGACGACCATCGCCGGCCGGGCAATAGCCGCGGCCGGCGGTGGAGGCGGCATGGCTTGGGCTGATGTTCACGCTGATCTTGGCACCACCTCGGTTGAGAGGAGAGACAGATGAGTTCGCTCACCGCGACGATCCAGGACGTCTTCAACGAGCCGGGCTGCGGCAAGAACGCGAACAAGACGGAGGCCGAGCGCAAGAAGGGCTGCACGAAGCAGCTGCAGCCCGGCGGCGCGGCCGGCGGCTGTGCCTTCGACGGCGCCAAGATCGCGCTGCAGCCGTTCACCGATGTCGCCCATCTGGTGCACGGGCCGATCGCCTGCGAAGGCAATTCCTGGGATAACCGGGGTGCGGCGTCCTCCGGCTCCAACATCTGGCGCACCGGCTTCACCACCGACATGAACGAAACCGACATCGTGTTCGGAGGGGAAAAGCGGCTCTACAAGGCGATCAAGGAGATCATCGAGAAATACGATCCGCCGGCGATTTTCGTCTATCAGACCTGCGTTCCCGCCATGATCGGCGACGACATCAACGCGGTCTGCAAGGCAGCCTCGCAGAAGCTGGGCAAGCCGGTCATTCCCGTCAATTCACCCGGTTTTGTCGGCCCGAAGAACCTCGGCAACAAGCTCGCGGGCGAAGCGCTGCTCGATCATGTCATCGGCACCGTCGAGCCGGACTATACCACGCCCTACGACATCAACCTGATCGGCGAGTACAACCTCTCCGGCGAGCTCTGGCAGGTGAAGCCGCTGCTCGACGAGCTTGGCATCCGCATCCTCTCCTGCATCTCCGGCGACGGCAAATATCGCGAGGTCGCGTCCTCGCACCGCGCGCGGGCGGCGATGATGGTTTGCTCGAAGGCGATGATCAATGTCGCGCGCAAGATGGAGGAGCGTTACGGCATCCCGTTCTTCGAGGGATCCTTCTACGGCATCCAGGATTCCAGCGACTCGCTGCGCGAGATCGCGCGGCTGCTGATCGAGCGCGGCGCGCCGGCCGAATTGATGGCGCGGACGGAGGCCGTGATCGCCCGCGAGGAGGCGCGCGCCTGGGCCGCGATCGAGCCCTACAAGCCGCGCTTCAACGGCAAGAAGGTGCTCTTGATCACCGGTGGCGTCAAATCCTGGTCGGTGGTCGCTGCGCTGCAGGAGGCGGGGCTCGAGCTGGTTGGCACCAGCGTCAAGAAGTCCACCAAGGAGGACAAGGAGCGCATCAAGGAGCTGATGGGCCAGGACGCCCACATGATCGACGACATGACGCCGCGCGAAATGTTCAAGATGCTGAAGGACGCGCGCGCCGATATCATGCTGTCAGGCGGCAAGTCGCAATTCGTCGCGCTGAAGGCGGCGATGCCCTGGCTCGACATCAACCAGGAGCGCTGCCACGCCTATATGGGCTATGTCGGCATGGTGAAGCTGGTCGAGGAGATCGACAAGGCACTGTTCAACCCGATGTGGCAGCAGCTGCGCACGCCCGCGCCTTGGGACAAGGACGGCAACAGCTGGCAGGCCAAGGCGATCGCGCAGATGGATGCCCAGGCCGCGGAAATCGCCGCTGACCCCGTGCTCGCGGAAACGACCCGTCGTGCGAAGAAGATCTGCTTCTGCAAGCAGGTCGATCTCGGGACCATCGAGGATGCAATCCGCACGCATGGGCTGACCACCGTGGACGCGGTCAAGCAGCACACCAACGCCTCCGGTGGCTGCGGCGCCTGCAAGGGGCGGGTCGAGGACATCCTGGCGGCCATGCCGGCTGCGGAGCCGGCCGCCTTGCTGCAGGCGGCGGAATAGCCGCCATGGCCATCGTCACCACGCCAAAGAAAGCCTGTGCGGTCAATCCGCTGAAGATGAGCCAGCCGATCGGCGGCGCGTTCGCCTTCATGGGTCTGCGCGGTGCCATGCCGCTGCTGCACGGCTCGCAGGGCTGCACGTCGTTCGGCCTCACGCTGTTCGTGCGGCATTTCAAGGAGGCCGTGCCGCTGCAGACCACCGCCATGAGCGAGGTCGCGACCGTGCTTGGCGGCTACGAAAATGTCGAGCAGGCCATCCTTAACATCTACAACCGTACCAAGCCGGAGATCATCGGCATCTGCTCGACCGGCGTGACCGAAACCAAGGGCGATGACGTCGACGGCTTCATTCGGCTGATCCGCGAGAAGCATCCGCAGCTCGCCAAATTCCCGCTGGTCTATGTCTCGACGCCCGATTTCAAGGACGCGTTCCAGGATGGCTGGGAAAAGACCGTGGCGCGGATGGTCGAAGTGCTGGTGGAGAAGCCGGCCGCGGATGCCGCACGCGATCCGGCGCGGGTGAATGTGCTGCCGGGCTGTCATCTCACGCCGGGCGACCTCGACGAGATCAGAACGATCCTGGAGGATTTCGGCCTGAGGCCGTCGTTCCTTCCTGATCTCGCGGGCTCGCTGGACGGGCATATCCCTGACGAGTTCACGCCGACCACCATTGGTGGCATCGGTGTCGACGAAATCGCAGCCATGGGCCAAGCGTCATGGACTATTGCCATCGGGGCGCAGATGCGGCGGGCGGCGGAAGCCATGCAGGCCAAGACTGGCATTCCGTTCCGCCTGTTCGAGCGGCTATGCGGCTTGCTCCCGAATGATGCGTTCATGTCGTTCCTGAGCGAGATCAGCTGTCGGCCGGTTCCTCTCAAATACCGGCGCCAGCGCGGCCAACTCGCCGACGCCATGCTGGATGCGCATTTCCATATCGGTGGCCGCAAGCTTGCAATCGGCGCGGAGCCCGACCTGCTATTCGATCTCTCGAGCATGCTGCACGAGATGGGCGCGCAGGTGGCCGCCGCCGTGACGACCACGCAGTCGCCGGTGCTGGAGCGAATCAAGACCGACGAGGTGCTAATCGGCGACCTAGAAGATCTCGAGGAGCGCGCCAAGGCGAAGGATTGTGACCTCTTGATCACCCATTCGCATGGCCGGCAGGCGGCGGCACGGTTGAACATTCCGTTCTACCGCGCGGGCTTTCCGATGTTCGATCGGCTCGGGGCAGGGCACCTGCTCTCGGTCGGCTATCGTGGCACCCGCGACCTGATCTTCGACATCGCCAATCTCGTGATCGCCGACCGCGAGCAGAATCACCAGCCGACGCCCGATAGCTGGCGCACCACTGACACCGGCCTGCAGGTCAGGCCGCCACAATTGCACTGACGCGGGACAACAGGAGAGGTCGCTTCCGATGAAGGTCGCATTCGCCACCCAGGACTTGAAACGCGTCGATGCGCATTTCGGCTGGGCCAAGAACATCGCCATCTACGACATCAATCCCGACGGGCACAAATTCGTCGAGGCCATCCAGTTCGACGGCGATCTCAAGGAAGACGGCAACGAGGACAAGCTCGCGCCGAAGATCGAGGCGATCAAGGATTGTGCCATCCTCTATGTTGCGGCGATCGGCGGCTCCGGCGCTGCGCGCGTGGTCGCCAACAACATCCATCCGATGAAGGTCAACCAGCCCGAGGACATCCTGAGCCTGGTCGAAAAGCTCGAAGGGGTACTGAAGGGCACGCCGCCGCCCTGGCTGCGCAAGGCCCTGGCCAAAGGCCAGGAGCGCGAACTCGATTTCGATTGAAGAGGACCACATGGCCGACGCCGCAGAACTAGTGCAACCCGACAGCGCGCTCGATGCGCCCTTCGTCCGCGAGCTCGTCAAGATCTGGCGTGCCCAGGACAGTCACGGCGCCTGGGAGGGCAAGAGCGATCTCGATCTGCTCGAGCCCTATATCCTGGACAAGGAGAAGCGCCGGGCGTTGCCGATCGTCGGCGATCCCGATCCCGATACGATCTGGCGGCTGGAGCTGTTCTTCAACGCGGTTGCGCTTTCGATCGAGAAGGCGACCGGGGTGATGATCCAGCCCATGCTGAAGATGCACCATGAGGGCTTCGGCCGCATGGTGCTGATTGGCGGGCGGCTGATCGTGGTCAACAAGCAGCTGCGCGACGTGCACCGATTCGGCTTCGACAACCTCGCCAAGCTCGCGGCCGAAGGCGACAAATACGTCAAGGGCGGCGTCGAGATGATCCAGAAATTCCCTGACGTGGCGAACTATTGAGGCTGAGATGAGCGACCTCGAAACCCTGAAGGCGGAAGTCAAGAAGCTGTCGGCCAAGGCGATCCAAGCCAAGATGGACCTGCACGACCTCTCCGAGGAGCTGCCGGTGAACTGGACCTCGATCATGAGCGTGGCGCAGAAGGCGCACGACGCCTTCGCCGAGCTCGAGCGCAAGCGCGAGGATCTGAAGACGCTGGAAAAGGTGTGACGCGGGTCATGTCGACTGCAACGCGCGACGGGCGCCTCTGGACGCCCGATTACCTGGTCTCGATCGACCCGAAGAAGTGCATCGGCTGCGGCCGCTGCTACAAGGTCTGTGGCCGCGACGTCATGACACTCAAGGGCATCAACGAGGACGGCGATCTGATCGATCTCGATGATGACGAGGACGACGAGGTCGAGAAGAAGGTCATGGTGATGAGCGACGAGGGCGCCTGCATCGGCTGCGGCGCCTGCGCCCGGGTATGCCCGACCAACTGCCAGACCCACGCCCCGGCGGCGGCGGAAGCAGCCTAATATTCACTCCGATCGTCATCGCCCGCGAAAGCGGGCGATCCAATATTCCCAGAGACCGCTGTTGCTGAACCGATCGGCCGCCGCTTGCTGGATGCCCCGCCGGAGCCTGTCATCGGGCGGCGCTTTGCGCCGACCCGGTGGCGGGACATGACCGCGGCGCTACTCGATCCCCTGTTCTCTTGCTTTCCTCATCGCAGCAAGGCGGAATCGTTCATTGATCGCGGCTGGATTGGCGAGAATCTCCGCTTCGGCCTTGTTGAACGCGCTCGCGACGATATCCGCCTCGGCCTGCGTCAGCGGCACCCGGCCGGCCATATGGGTGGCATCCGGCACCGCAGTCCAGATGGCGCGCCGGTTCGGATGGTCCTTCACGTCAATCAGCTCGAAGGCCTCGAGCTTGCCGTCGAGACAGATGGCGAGCCCGACGACCTCGAGCCGTCGTCCGTCCTGGGTGGTCTTGATCAGCGTGGCCATGGCCAATCAGGGAATCATCGGCATCGCAAAGCTGGGCCGTGGATGCGTGTCGTAGTACTCGGGTCGTTCCGGCCAGCCGCCCTCGGCGATGAATTTGAACGCGACGATCTTCACCGGTGCGCCCTGCGAGCAGGACACTTCGGCGAATTTGACCTCGCGATTGCCGGGACCGGCCGAGAAGTCGGCAACCACCGTACCGTCGGCCTTGCGGGCCCGCGCGAAGCCGGGCGTGCCGACGCTCGCTGCCGGAACCGGGTTGGCTGCAAATAGCGGAGTTTCGGCGCTATCCGTCTCCGGACCAAAAGCGGGCGAGGCGAAGGTGAAGGTCGCCAGGATCCCGCTGCGATCGACGGCGCGGTCGGCGGTGATCGGACGCGCCACCGAGTAGACGGTCAGCGAGCCACCATCGAGCATGGCTTTGACTTCATCCAGTGAGCAGCCGGCAAATTCGCTCGCGATATTCATGCGTGTCTCCATGCAAAAGGCCTGTTGATATGGAGACATCAAATTCTATGCCAGCAGCGAAGGCAGCGTTTGCGCCGGTCAATCGGCGTTGCAAGCGGAGCTTTCGGGTTCAGAATGATCAATCCCTCGGGGGCTGGTCGGGCTCGTGACGCCCTCGCGTCGGGTTTCCGACAAAAGGGGAGGGCCCGGAGGTTTGCGCGATTCTTGCAAGGCTCGACTTGACCACAGCGACCGGCAGGCCTTGTCATGATCGAAGAACGGACGCAGCCAAATACCGCCTACGCCATCTGCGGCTTCAACGATATTCCGAGCCGCCGCGCAGTCGGCTTTCACCTGGTGATCCAGGATGACGACGGCAGTCATCGGCCATGGCCCATCATCGTGGTCCGCTGGGGCAAGCAGGTGTTCGGCTATCTCAACCGGTGCCCGCACAACGGCGTCAATCTCGACTGGGAGCGGAACCAGTTCCTGGATCCGAATGGGCTGCGGCTGATGTGCGGCAAGCACGGCTCGAGTTTCGAGATCGGCACCGGCCGCTGCGTCGACGGCCCTTGCAAGGGCAGCGCCCTCACGCCGGTTGCGCTTGCCGTGCTCGACGGCGATATCTGCGTCACCGGCGTGACACTGGTCGAGGATGACGAGAGCCCGCAAGAAGCCTGAAACCGGGCCGGTCGCTCAAACCGGCCGGTTCTCGTTGCGGTTTTTCACAGGCTCCATCCTGGCGAGCCCTTCTTCGTAGCTGATCTCGGCATAGTCGGCGTCCACGCCCTTTGCGGCATCGAGCAGATAGTCGAGCTTGCCGGCGGTATCGAGCTTCTTGATATCGTTCTTGTCGACACCGACAAGGTCCATCATCTCCTTCCAGACCGTCGACTCGTCGCAAGGCAGTACATGGAAGGTGATGTTGCCGAGCCTGGTGCGGTACTTGGCGAGCAGGTCGATGTTGTTGCAGAACATGAAGTAGCTTCCATCAGGGCTCAACGCGCCGTCCAGCACCTTTGCGACATCGGCGAGATAGGCAAAGGAATGCAGATAGCCGGCGAGCACCGGTATCGTGTTCTCGCCGTCCTGCGCGACGGTCAGGACCTGCTCGATCGAATAGTCGGGTGGGCGCTTTTCGTCCGCGACCTGGGCCTGGAATTTCAGCGCGATATCGCCGCGAAATCCGAACCGCCCGGGCTTGGTGGTCTCGCTCTTGAGCACGGCGTTGAGAAGGCGCCCCTCCTTGTCCAGCCGCCCAAGCGCGGTGTTCTCGATTGCAGTCATTGAAGCCGTCCTCGATTTAAGACAATCGCCGGATGTGTCGGCCGGCCAAGCCGACAATGCAAATTGTCTGCCGCTCCATTGATCGTGCTGAACGCGCCGCAATCAGCGTTTTTTTGTTCGAGAGAAGCCCGGTCAAACGTCGACATCGGCTACGCGCTTGTCGGAAACCTGACAAGCGTCCGAAAGCCAACAGGTCTGATCTGGAAAGAGCAGCATTATCAGCGGTCTATCGACTGGCATGCGACTTGCCATTTCCTCCGACAATTGACCCAGGCAAATGAAGGGTGAGCCATGATCAACCTGACAGACAGCGCAGTGAATGCAGTCAAGAGTGCGATTTCAACGTCGGCGCAGCCGGCGAGCGGCCTGCGCATCATGGTCGAAGCCGGCGGCTGCGCCGGTTTCAAATACATGATGGGCCTCGCCGACGAAGCCAAGCCCGATGACACTGTGATCGAGCGCGACGGTGTCAAGGTGTTCATCGACAACAAGAGCCACGAGCATCTCTCCGGCACCACCATAGACTTCGTGGTTGCGCTGGAGGGATCAGGCTTCACCTTCGACAACCCCAATGCCCGCTCGAGCTGCTCCTGCGGCAAGTCCTTCAGCTGATCGGAAGAAAGAAAACACATGCTGGTTGAAACCGGAGATCTGAAGCAACGGCCGGCGGCCGAGACGGATCGCGAGCAGATTATTCGTGCCGTGATCGACGAGATCAGGCCCAACCTGCAACGCGATGGTGGCGACTGCCAGCTGATCGAGATCGACGGCAACAAGATCATGGTCAAGCTGACCGGCGCCTGCGTGTTCTGCAAGCTGGCAGGCACCACGCTCGAAGGCATCCAGGCCCGGCTGGTCGAACGGCTCGGCGAACTCGTCCGCCTGATTCCGGTCGCCGGCCCGGCCAAGCCGCGATTGAGTTGAGCGAGGTGGGGGTGATCTATCTCGACAACAATGCGACGACACGCACGGATCCAGCCGTGATCGACGCGATGTTGCCGTTTTTCTCGCGGCAGTTCGGAAATGCCTCCTCGTCTCACGCCTTTGGCAGCGAGGTTGCGGGCGCGATCAGGCAGGCCCGCCGCAGCCTGCAGGCGTTGTTGGGCGCGGCCTTCGATCACGAGATCGTCTTTACCTCTGGTGGCACCGAGTCCAACAACACCGCCATCCTATCGGCACTTGCGACCCAGGACGGCCGCGACGAGGTCGTGACGACAGCAGTCGAGCATCCGGCCGTTCTGACGCTGGTCGAGGATCTCGCAAACCGCGGGATCAAAACCCGTCTGATCCCCGTCGATTCGCTCGGCCGGCTCGACATCGAGGCGTTTCGCCATGCGCTCGGGCCGCGCACGGCGATCGCCTCCGTGATGTGGGCGAACAACGAGACCGGAACGATTTTTCCAATAGGCTTCCTTGCCAGAATGGCACGGGCCGCCGGCGCGCTGTTCCATACCGACGCGGTCCAGGCCGTAGGCAAGGTGCCGGTCGATTTGAAGGACAGCGAAATCGATATGCTGTCGCTGTCCGGACACAAGCTGCATGGTCCGAAGGGCGTTGGTGCGCTCTACCTGCGCAAAGGAGCGAAATTCAAGCCGCTGATCTCTGGCGGGCCGCAGGAGCGCAGGCGCCGCGGCGGGACGGAGAACGTGCCGGGCATCGTGGGCCTGGGCAAAGCTGCCGAGCTCGCGGTGGCCAGCCTCGACGAGGAGCGAGTGAGGGTCGGCGGCTTGCGCGACCGCCTGGAGGAGGGCGTGTTGCGGCTCGGCCAATGCGTGGTGCTTGGCGACATCCGCAATCGCTTGCCGAACACCACCAACATTGCGTTTGCGCATCTCGAAGGCGAAGCCATCGTCCATCGCCTCAACCGCGCCGGCATCGCCGCGTCTCTCGGCTCGGCTTGCAGCTCCGGCTCCATGGAGCCGTCGCATGTGCTGCGCGCAATGAATGTTGCACCGGAGTGCCTGCGGGGCGCCGTGCGCTTCTCGCTGTCGCGCGACACCACGATCGATGAAATCGACCGGTCCGTGTCCGCACTGTCCGACATCGTCACCGACCTGCGGGCGATGTCGCAGGAGCACGCGGCCCCGTTTCCCCATTCGTCCCGATCCACGGAGTTGATTTCATGAAAGTTATGATCCGCCGTTCTCCGGAGACGGGCTTGTCGATCTATGTGCCGAAGAAGGATCTCGAGGAGCCGATCGTTGAATCCGAGCACGAGACGCTCTGGGGCGGCTGGATCAAGATCGCCAATGGCTGGGTGCTCGATCTTCCACAGATGGCGAGCAACACTCAGCTGCCGATCACGATCAATGCCAGGAAGCGCGGCGAGGAGGGCGAGGAGCGATGAACGCCATCCCCAAGATCGACTTTGTGAGCGCGGCTGATGCGGAGGCGATGCTGGCCGATGTCGCCGCGCGCTTGCGCGAGGGCCACATCGTTCCCTATCTCGGACCCGGCGTCGCCGAGATGTCGAAGCCGGAGGTCCCGATGACGCCGGAGGCGCTGGCCGCCTTCTTCGGCACCAAGGTCGCACTGCCGCGCCGCGCCAGGGGCAATGCCTGGGCGTCGGCCCAGCATATCGAGAGCAACAAGCATCGCTCGACGGTGACGGCGTTGATGGCGCAGGCCTTCGGTGTGCCGGTCGCACCGACGGCGCTGCATCGTCATCTGGCTTCGCTGTCGCTGCCGATGATCGTCGACGCCTGGTATGACGGTGCCATGCGCGCAGCCCTTGAGGGTCGCGAGAATTGGGGCGAGGTGCAGGGCATCACCCGCGCCGGAATCGGCGAGGACCGCTGGTATCGCTTCTACGATGCGCAAGGCAGGGAGACCGACCGGGCGGCGGCCAAGGACTGGGCGACGGTCCTCTACAAGCCGCATGGCAGCATCGCGCCGGCAAAGAACTTCCTGATCTCCGACGCCGACTATGTCGAGGTTCTCACCGAGATCGATATCCAGACGCCAATTCCTGACATCGTCAAGGAAAGACGCACGGGCCGCAGCTTCCTCTTCGTCGGCTGTCGTTTCAACGACCAGCTGCTGCGAACCTACGCGCGGCAAATCAGCAAGCGGGCGGCGGATGCACATTATGCGCTGGTGGAGCCGGACGCGCTCTCCAAGAATGAGCTGCGCTTCCTGGTCGGGCAGGGCTTGACGCCGCTGCCGATTGCGCTGCCGCGCGCAGCGGAAATCCTGCTGGCTGGCTGAGACATCCAGGGTAACGGCTTCGCGCGACGCGCGCTGCTCGCGGCGCGCGTCACATCCGCATTTCGGGAGGAGATGCGAGACCCGCGTCGCAGCTAATGTCGGGGTCACGACGCGTGTCATATTTTGAACATTTCCAGACATCGGCCCGCGATCGGCCGCTCACCGCCGCAGTCGCACTAACCCTCTGACGGCAGCCGCAAATGTCGAACGCACCGGTCATGGCATATGAGTTGCTAATAGTTCTCCAGGACGCGATCCCGCACGGAGAAAATGAACATGGACAGCCTGGCGCAGCACGAACCCACCTCTGGCAATGCCGTCGGCGTCGGCGAGATCATGCAGGCGATCGCCGAGCACAAGGGCTGCGGCACCTCCGGCGGCAGCGGCAAGGCGAGTTGCGGATCGGCGGCGGGGCAGGGCGACCTGCCGACCGAGATCTGGGAGAAGGTCAAGAACCATCCCTGTTACAGCGAGGAAGCCCATCATCACTACGCCCGCATGCATGTCGCGGTCGCGCCGGCCTGCAACATCCAGTGCAATTATTGCAATCGCAAATATGATTGCGCCAATGAGTCCCGCCCCGGCGTGGTCAGCGAGAAGCTGACGCCCGAGCAGGCGGCGAAGAAGGTGCTGGCGGTTGCCTCCACCATTCCGCAGATGACCGTGCTTGGCATCGCAGGCCCCGGTGATCCCCTCGCCAACCCTGAGAAGACCTTCAAGACTTTCGAACTGGTGGCCCAGACCGCGCCGGACATCAAGCTGTGTCTGTCGACCAATGGTCTCGCATTGCCGGACCATGTCGACACCATCGCCCGCTTCAATGTCGATCATGTCACCATCACCATCAACATGGTCGACCCCGAGATCGGCGCCAAGATCTATCCGTGGATATTCTACAAGCACAAACGCTACGCCGGGATCGAGGCGGCGAAGATCCTCACCGACCGGCAGCTGCAGGGCCTGGAGATGCTCACCGAGCGCGGCATCCTCTGCAAGATCAACTCGGTGATGATCCCTGGCGTCAACGACCAGCACCTGGTCGAGGTCAACCGGGCGGTCAAATCGCGCGGTGCCTTCCTGCACAACATCATGCCGTTGATCTCCGCGCCCGAGCACGGCACGGTGTTCGGCCTCACCGGCCAGCGCGGCCCGACCGCGCAGGAGCTGAAAGCGCTGCAGGATTCCTGCGAAGGCGAGATGAACATGATGCGGCACTGCCGGCAGTGCCGTGCCGATGCCGTCGGCCTGCTCGGCGAGGACCGCAGCGCCGAGTTCACCACCGAGAAGATCATGGAAATGGAGGTCAAATACGACCTCGAGACGCGCCAGGCCTATCAGGCCAAGGTCGAGGAGGAGCGTGTCGCCAAGGTCGCGGCCAAGCAGGACGAGCTCGCCGAGCTTGCCGGTGAAAGCAGCGACATCAAGCTCCTGGTGGCGGTGGCGACCAAGGGTTCGGGCCTCATCAACGAGCATTTCGGCCATGCCAAGGAGTTCCAGGTCTACGAGCTCTCGACCTCGGGCGCCAAGTTCGTCGGTCACCGTCGCGTCGATCTCTACTGCCAGGGCGGCTATGGCGAGGAGGACAGCCTTGCGACCATCATCCGCGCCATCAACGACTGCCACGCCGTTTTCGTGGCCAAGATCGGTGGCTGCCCGAAGAGCGACCTTGTGCGGGCCGGCATCGAGCCGATCGATCAATACGCTCACGAGTTCATCGAGAAATCGGCAATCGCCTGGTTCAAGTCGTATCTCGATAAGGTCAACAGCGGCGAGATTCAGCATGTCGAACGTGGCGACGCCGCGATCCGCCAGGGCGCGCTGATTTCGGCAGCCTGAGATTTCAAGGAGACAAGAGATGCCGTTCAAGATCATTGCCTCGCAATGCACGAGCTGCTCGGCCTGCGAGCCGGAATGCCCGAATGTCGCGATTTTCGAAAAGGGCGGGACCTTCGTGATCGATCCCAAGAAATGCACCGAATGCATCGGCTATTTCGACGAGCCGCAATGCGTGGCGGTGTGCCCGGTCGACAACACCTGCGTCGTGGATGCGTCGCTGCCGCGCTATCAGCCGCGTGCCTGAGAGGGGATGGTCATGAACTTCACCCTGACGCCGGCCGCAGAAAAATTCATCCGCTTCATGCTGCGCGCGGACGGGGCGCCGGGCTCGGGCTTCCGGCTCGCCGTCACGCCGGGCGGATGCTCCGGCCTGTCGGCGGATATCGGGGTCGCGGCCGCGCCGGACCCCGGCGAGGCCATCGTCGAGCGCAACGGGCTGAAGCTGTTTCTCAATGCCGAGAGCCGCCTTCTGCTTGACGGTGTCACCATCGATTTCGCCGATAGCGCGGCCAAGACCGGCCTCGTTTTCAATGACCCGAAGCAGGTCTGTTGCTCGAGCCAGGCGGGCAAGAGCACTCACTAGGCTGGAAGACGGCAATGACTCCAGACGTGCAGGGCAATCCACTGTCGGCCGTAGAAGGGGCGCTGATCGCGCACTCGCTGCTCGGCGAAGGCTTGCCACCGGAGGCCGAGAACCATCTCTGGCAGGCCGGGCTGTCCTACCATCTGGATGAGATCGCCGAGAGGCATCTGCACGAAGCCCAGGCGCTGGCGCCAGGGCACGCTGCGGTGCTGATCGGGCTCTATCGCTTCTATTTCTACAAGGGGCGGCTGGCGGAGGCGCTCGAAATCGCAAAGCGCTGCATCGCCAAGGCAGCGTGGCAGAACGGGTTCGCGGATGACTGGCGTCTGGTTGCCGCAGCCGATGCGCCCTTCGGCCACTACGAGAACATCCTGCCGCGCTTCTTTCTGTTTTCGCTGAAAGGCTATGCCTACCTGCAGATGCGGCTCGGTCGCCTGGAGGAGGGACGGGAGGCGGCAGCCAAGCTTCTGGAGCTCGATCCCTCCGACAAGATCGGCGCCAAGGTCCTGCTCGACGTGCTCGCGCGGATGGGGCAGGACGATGAGTGACGACATCGACGAGGCCCGGGACTGGCAGGGTAAGGAAGTCGATTGCGCCGCCTGCACGCATGTCGAGCTGAGAACCGCGGGCGGCTGTCGGCTGATGCATGCCTGTGTCAACGACCGCTATGCCCGCCGCATCGACCGCTTCTTCAATTGGAATCCGGAGCTCGCTGACGGTTACGTCGCTCACCCGCATTTCGAGGTGCGGGCGATCGCCGCCAGGCATGCCAACCTGTTCCTGTTGCCGCCGCTGCTCGACGATCCCGAGGAAACCGTGCGCTGGAATGCGGCGCGGCGCCTGCCCAAGCGGTTTGTGCTGCGACTCCGCAGCGATCCGCACCGGGAAGTGCGAATACGGGTTGCGACCCTGCTCGATGACGACGAACTGGCGCCGATGCTGGCGGATCAGGACTACTACGTCCGCCTGGTGGTCGCCCGCCGCATTGCGCCGGCGCTGCTCGGCCGCCTGATGACCGACGAGGAGGTGGAAGTTCGCCGCGTCGCCGCGCGTCGCATTCCCTATGATTGGCTGCTCGGCATGGCTGGCGACGCTGATCCAGCCGTTCGCATCGAAATCGCCAAGCGGCTGTCACCGAATTCGCTGGCCGTGCTGCGCCGCGACCCGGATTGGCGCGTGCGCTACGAGGTGGCGAGCCGGATCGCGGCCGGCGAGCTGGCTGGCCTCACCGAAGATGAGGACAGCATGGTCAAGGAGGTGGCCCGCGCCCGCGTGGCTGCCAGGCCCGAGCGGCCGAGAGGGAGTGGCGGATGAGCAATATCGTTCGTGACAGCGAGGTGGTCGAGCTGAGTGGTCCGCCCTTCTTCAGCTTTGGCGAGAAGGTGCGTGCCAAGCGCACGATCCGTAATGATGGGACCTATGCCGGCAGGGAGATCGGCGACATCCTGGTCAAGAAGGGCGAGGTTGGCTACGTCGTCTCCATCGGCACCTTTCTGCAGCAGTTCTACATCTACGGCGTCGAGTTTCTCGACAGCGGCAACCGGGTCGGCATGAAGCGCAAGGAGCTCGATCCGGTCAATGCGCGCGACGAGCTCGAGGACCTGCCGTTGCCCGAGGAGGCCGCATCATGATCGAGCCAAGGCTGCCGAAGTACCAATGGGGCCAGCGCGTCAAGGCCACGATAGACCTGCGCAACGACGGCTCGTTCCCCGATTCACCTGCAGACGGGCTTCTGGTCGGCGTCGGAGGCGTCGGCGAGATCGTCCAGGTCGGGACGCATACCGAAGCCAACCTGCCGGTCTATCTGGTCGAATTCGGCGAGCGGCTGGTGGTCGGTTGTTTCGAAGAAGAGATCACGCCGCTCTAGGGAAGCAATGCTCGATGAACGCCGCGGTACTGAAAAGATCGGTCGGGATGCCCGCTCATCCCAACGAGTTCGATCTCAAGCGGATCGGGCGGGCGCTCGCCGCGCGCAAGCGCTACCGTTACGTCTCGCCCGACGTCAGCGCGGTCACCGGCGGCTATCTGATCCAGAGTCCATGCTGCTCGCGCAATATCGACGCGGGGGGCGGTGTGATCGATATCGCGCTGCTGCACCATGACGCCGTGGGCGGCACCTGGAAGCTGTTTTGCAAAGATCACAAGAGCGGCAGCTGGGAGTTCCACAGCGTGCATCAGCGGCTGACATCGGCCACCGACGAGCTGAACGCCGATCCGGAGCGGGTGTTCTGGCAATGAAGTCGCATCGGCGATGTTGAGACAAAGGCAAGGACAGGATCTGTCATGGCACTCGGCGCAGACGAACTGACGGAAATCGAGCGGATGGTCGCCGCAGCCGAGGCTGGTACGAGCCCGCTCCCCGAGCTGCGCAAACGCTTCCCGCATCTCGCCTGGACGCGCTGCGACGCATCCGATGTCAGAGAGGTGCCATTCATGAGCCTGCCGCGGTTCGATCTGCATCTGATCGACGGCTCCGATCATTGCGTGCAGATCACTGCCGATCCCGAGCGGGCCACAGGGATCGTGTTGGCAGCGCGGAGCCCAAAACCATGACCGGCCTCGCGCTCGCCCAAACACATATCGACAGCGCCGACCACGGCGAGGCGGCGCCATCTTTCATTGCGCTCTCCGATCCCGACATCACGCTGGCGGAGATTGCCGCGGTCGATGCCGTGTTGCGCTCGCCCCGGCTCTCGACGGGGGCGGTGACCGAGTCGTTCGAGGCGGCGTTTGCTGCCTATCTCGGCCGTAAATATGCCGTCGCGGTTCCCAGCGGGACGATCGGACTTTTACTCGCGCTGAAAGCTGTTGGAGTAGGGCCGGGAGACGAGGTGATTGCCTCGCCCTATTCGTTCCGCGAGACGGTCCATGCCATCAGCCTGGCCGGCGCACGCCCGGTCTTCTCCGACATCGACTACTGGTCCGGCGCGCTGGTTCCCGCCAAGGCAGAGGGACATATCACCGCCAAGACGCGCGCGATCGTCGCCGGCAACCCCAATGGGCATCCGGCTCCCTGGTCCGAGTTGCGCGCGATCGCGAGAGCGCATCAGCTGCCGCTCCTGGAAGATTCCACCGAGGCGATCGGATCGCGCTACAAGGGCGCACTGGTCGGCACCTTTGGCGACGCGGCCGTATTCGACTTCGCCCAGCCTGCCGCGTTGACCTGCGGCGAGGGCGGCATGGTGGTGACCGACGACATCGACATTGCGGTGGCGCTGCGGCGCCACCGCTCGCATCGACTGGACGAGCGGGCATCCGTCGTTGTCAGCAGCGCGGCGCCATTTCAGGCGTCGATGAGCGATCTCTCGGCCGCGCTTGGACTGGCACAACTCAACCGTCTCGACGAGATCCTGGAGCGGCGGCGCCTGACCGAACATCTCTATGATGCACACATGCAGTCGTTCGAAGGCATCAAGCCGCCTTATGTCGGCCCTGACGTGACCGAGGCGAACTGGTTTCTCTACCTCGTTCATCTCGGCACCCGTTTTACGCGGTCCAGCCGCGACGCCATCGTGGAGGATCTGCGTGTCGAGCAGGTCGAGGCCGCCGCCTATTGCAATCCGCTGCATTTGCAGCGGCATTATTTCGATCTCGGCTACCGCCACGGCGACTTTCTGGTGACGGAAAAGATCGCCGACCGCGCCGTGGCGTTGCCGTTTCACACCCATCTGACTGACGACCAGATCGCCTTCATCGTGGAGACGATGAAGGACGCGTCCATCAATGTCGGCGCTGGCGCGGCGATCTATTGAGGACAACCATAGCTGACACCAAAGGAGGGTTGAATGTCGACATTAACGGTCATGCCGTCGGGCAAGACAATCGAGGTCAGTGAGGGCACGACGCTGCTCTCGGCGCTGCTGGGCGCGGAGATCGGTATCCTGCACAAATGCGAGGGCCAGGCCAAATGCGGCTCCTGCCATATCTTCGTGCAGGAAGGCCGCAAGGGGCTCTCCAAGATCGCGCGCGAGGAGAACGAAAAGCTCGACAGCATCGTCGGCGTCGGCTCGAAATCGCGGCTTGCCTGCCAGGCCAAGGTGCTGGGCACCGAGAACATTACGATCGAGCTCCTGGGCTTCGGCTCGGGCCTCTAACAAAGCGGGGAAGGACATGGCGACGGAACAGGAAAAGGTGCTGCTTCACGCGCGTTTTGCGCCGAATGGCTCGGTGCTCGAGATCAGCGAGCGGCCGCCGGAGCTGACGCCGCAGGATTGGTTCAACTTTCTCAGCGAGAAGGCCGGCGACGTCTATCAGGCGTTCGCCGGGGGCCGCGGCGTGTTTCGGCTGAGCAGGGCCGAGGTCGATGCCTTGAAGCAGCAAACATTCGGGACGGCTTAGACCGGCCCAGTATCGGGGAGCCAGCCCATGGCGCAGGATGACATCGAGGTCTTTGCCATTTGCACAACCGACGCCATCGAGCGCGGCGGCGCCAAGGGCTTCAGCCTGTCCCGCATCGACGAGGCGGGCGAGACCAGGCCGTTTCCGGTTGTTGTGCTCAGGACCATTGCCAATGACTATCTCGGCTATGTCAATCGCTGCCCGCATGACGGCGTCTGGCTCAATATCGGCGCGGGCGAGTTCTTCTCGGCCGATCGGGCCTTCCTCAAATGCGGGCGCCATGGCGCGACCTTCGAGATCGACAGCGGAGCCTGCCTCGACGGCCCCTGCAAGGGCCAGAGCCTCGAGCCGGTCGCGCTCGCCGTCATCGACGGTGACGTCTGCCTTTGCGGCGTACGGCTCGTCGAGGACAGCGGCATGCCGGATCCATTCGCGGACACGGAAGAGACCATGGACATCATGATTCATCCGGATTAACAGGCATTGGGTCAGATACTCATGACCGTCGCCCAGCTGCTCGAAGCGCTGCAGGACATGCCGGAGAACGCCGTGGTGCTGATCGAGAATGGCGCGGGTTTGTCGCGCGTGGCCGGGCTGGAGTTTGTGAGAGATCAAGGGCCCGGTGCGCCGGCGGAGGTTATTCTTTCCCCGAGCATGGATGAATAGACGAGAGATGCGATGACCGATCCGCAAGCGACAGAGCAGGCGACCACTCCGTTGTTCGAGCGGATCGGCGGCATGGTCACAATCGACCGGCTGGTCGAGAGCTTTTATCGGCGGATGGACACGCTGCCTGAGGCGAAGATCATCCGGGACATGCATCCGGCGGATCTGGCGTCGACCCGGCAGGTGCTCAAGCGCTATCTCACGGAATGGACCGGCGGACCGAAGCTCTACACGCCGGAGAAGGGTCACCCGCGGCTGCGGCAGCGGCACCTTGGCTTTTCGATCGGCAACGCCGAGCGGGACGCGTGGCTGACCTGCATGCGCGGGGCACTGGAGGAGACGGTCGATGACCCCGCCGCGCGGCGCGAGCTCGATCTTGCGCTGTCCAAGCTCGCGGACTGGATGCGCAATCAGGCCGGCAATCCGCATGACATGCGGGCCGCGGCGCATCCTTGAAGCGGATGCGCGCGAGCGCAGTCAATCGAGCAGCGGCAAGCCGAAGAAGTCGTCCTCGGTGCCGCCCCAGGCCCTGTGCAGGGCGAGCCCGCTCTGCCATTTGACGGACTCGGCCTCATTTGCCTGGCGGTGGGTGATCTTGCCGTCCGGCTTTTCGGCGAGCAGGTAAGTCCTGCCATTGCGCAGGAAGCGATTGAGATCCTTGTTGTCGGTCGGACGTACTACGCATCGCGGTACGTCGTCGATCAGGATGGTGGTCGGAAGCATCGCCGGTTTTCCTTCCTCAACTGCAGGGTCATGATCTCTCGAGATCAGTCCATCGGCGGTCCCATATCGTCACCGCCGCTCTTTTTCTTCTTGGCCTTGCGATCGGTCTTTGCCTGGGCGTATGCGCCGGCGTTCTTCAGCAGGATGGGCGGCTGGCCCTCGACATATTGCGAAATCCAGAACAGGGTACGGTCGAGCGCCTTGTGCGCAGCCTCCTCCTGAAAACTGTCGCGTCCGTCGCAGTCAAACCCGTGCGCGGCATTCGGATAGGTGAAGGCGCTGACGTCGGGTCGATGGCAGCGAAACTGGGCGATCTGCTCCAGCGGGATTAGCGCGTCGTTCTCGCCGAAATGCAGAAGCGTCGGCACCCTGCGCTTCTCCTGATAGGCGCTAACGGTCGCCTTGCCGCCATAGGCAACCACGCAGGCGACGCCGTTGACGCGATTGGCGGAGGCATAAGCGAGATCGCCGCCCCAGGAATAGCCGACGATGGCGACCTTGCCCGTGCCCTTGACTGCCTCGACCGTGGTCTGGATATCGGCCAGCGCCTGCTCGGTCGCGATCTGCCGGCTCACCTCCTTGCCTTCCGTGAGCCCCGCCTCATCATAGCCAAAGCTTGCGCCCGGTTTCACCCGATCGAACAGCGATGGCGCGATTGCGACATAGCCCTTGGCTGCAAAGCTATCTGCGACCTTGCACAGATGCGGATTGATGCCGGCCTCGTCCTGCAGGATGACGACAGCACCCTTGGGCGTGTCGGAGGGATCGGCCCGGTAGGCGGAGAAACTGTGTCCGTCGCTTGTCGTCAGTTCGATCATGGAAGCCTCCATTCGAAAGATTGCTGGATGGGCGCCCGCTACAGCAGGCCGAGTTCGAGCCGGACCTCGTCCGACATCCGGGACTTGTCCCAGGGCGGATCGAAGACCAGCCGCACCTCTGCTTTCGTGACGCCGTCGACGTCGTCGACCGCTTTCTGCACCCAGCTCACCATCTCGCCGGCGACCGGGCAGCCTGGCGCGGTCAACGTCATGTCGATCTCGACCAGACCGGCGGCCTTCGGCTCGATTCGGTAGATCAGGCCGAGGTCGTAGATGTTCACGGGAATTTCGGGATCGTGCACGGTGCGCAGCGCGGCGATGATGTCGCTCATAGGCACCTCCCTCTGCGCCGGTGACAGGCCTTCCTGAGCTGACGACGACGCAAGGTGATCGCGCTGATCGTCCGGTTCTGTCATCCGAAGTCCTCCGAACTGGCGGTTACAAACAGGGTGCAACGGCGATGCTCTGGTGCAGCCTCATGCGACACCGTCCGCGAGCGCAGCGCTTTACCTTGTGCAAGAGCCGGGCCGGCCAACCGTGCGAACGATCAAGCAGATGTCGAGGCATTTCGGACCAGAACGGAGCGTCCGGGTAGCTACCTCGCGCGACGATCGTCACATCAGCAACAGCGCACGGCTCAACTGTCGCAAAGCTGACAATGAATAGCAGTTGCAGCCGTAAGCCTGCGGGAGGATTGCGGAGGCACGGCGCCGGTTCATTGTTGCGAATTGGTTTGGAGCTTGCATGGTTCGCCAAAACGATGGAGCAAGCGACATGGCAATGGCGGGACCAGACATCGAGGCGTTGATCCGAGAGGCGTTTCCGGATGCGGAGGTGACCGTCACGGATCTCGCCGGCGACGGCGATCATTTTGGGGCTCGCGTGGTCTCACCGGCCTTTGCCGGAAAGAGCCGCATCCAGCAGCATCAGATGGTCTACGCCGCGCTCAAGGGGCGGATGGGCGGCGAGCTTCATGCGCTGGCGCTGGAGACGGCGCCACCTGGAGCTGCGCGCTCCGATCTGGTATCTCTTCAGGTCAACACCATCGATCCAGCGGCAGGCGCATGAGCGCGGAGACCGAGACCGAATTCGAGCTTCCTCAACTCTACAGGCAGCACGTCGATCGCCTGGTGATCGTGCTGAAGCAGAATTAGGCCTGAGCTGGAGAGGGGCATTGCGTCCCGGTTCCCTCACGCGAGCAGCCTTCGAGCTCCTGCGGCTCATGCGGTCCCAGCAACGAGAGCACGGGCTCGCGGTCGAAGCCCGCGCATCGCGCGCCATTCGCCTCGACCAGCGGCCGCCGGATCAGAAGTGGATCGGCCAGCATCAACGCGAGCGCGCTCTCCGCACTGCTGGCTTCGGGGTTGATCTCGCCGGACTTGATGCGAGGGGCCGCGCGGTTGAACCAGGAGGCAACCGGCGTGTTGCCGAAGAAGCTGCGTAGCTCTTCCGCCGTCCATGGCGCCTTCAACAGGTCCTTCGTGGTGACGCTGTGGCCGGCGGCTTCCAGCGCCCGGATCTGGCGGGCGTTGGTCGCGCAGCCGGGCTTTTGGTAGAACACGACTGTGGTCACGACAGGCCGCCTATTTCAACATGCTGAGCTGAACGATCGGTGCCGCGCCGCCGCGGCCAAGAATGGTGTCGACCTTCTTGCGGACCGATTTCAGCGTCAGCGGCTTGACCAGGGCGCCGTGCGCGCCAGCCTTGATGCCTTCGACGGCGGTCGTCTCTTCGGACTTGTCGCAGACAATGAGGATGCGGACACCAGGAAATTTCGCAACGAGCTCGCCGACCAGCGCCGGGCCCCGTTGCTTCAGAAAAGAGACGCCAAGCAGGACAACATGCGGCCGTAGCCAGTCGACGCCCTTGGCGTAGGCCTCCTCAGGCGTTGCCAGTTCATGGGTTTCGATCTCGTCGTGCAGCATGAATTGCAGGGCTGCGCGGGTAATCTCGTCGTCGTCGACCACGAACACGCGTCGCTGGTCCACGGCCTTGGCTGTTTCGACGCCGATCTGCATCGCCAATCTCCTTACATCCGCCTGACAGGTGCTTCTTGCGGAAGTTAGCAATTTCCGTTCCGCGCGCTGATGGACGCAAATGTCGGAAAAGAGCGGGTTCCGCAGCTGATTGGGCCGCCGAGGCTTGTCCGGTTTCTGACAGAGCCTTGCGCCCTGTCAGGTTCAAAACACCGCATGCGGTTTGGCCAGCTGGGAGTTTTCCAAAGGCCAATCAGTCGCTTAAAGCGTGCGAACGGCGCTGGCACGGCCGTTGCTAATCAGATGCAGCAACACTGAGTGAGGGCTGAGTGCACGCCGACGCGCTAGACGAGCGATGCGCTCCTTCCCGTAACCCGTGTGCCCCGTTTCTGAGAGAGAAACAAGCTCGCGCGGAAACGCCCGCGCAATCTTTGGCAATCGGTTCATGGAGAGCAACATGTCTTCACTGAGACAAATCGCATTCTACGGCAAGGGCGGCATCGGCAAATCGACGACGTCGCAGAACACGCTGGCCGCGCTGGCCGAGATGGGTCACAAGATCCTGATCGTCGGCTGCGACCCCAAGGCGGACTCGACCCGTCTGATCCTGCATGCCAAGGCGCAGGACACCATCCTCAGCCTGGCTGCGAACGCCGGCAGCGTCGAGGACCTCGAGATCGAGGACGTGATGAAGGTGGGCTACCAGAACATCCGTTGCGTCGAGTCGGGCGGTCCGGAGCCGGGCGTCGGCTGCGCCGGTCGCGGCGTCATCACCTCGATCAACTTCCTGGAAGAGAATGGCGCCTATGAGGACATCGATTACGTCTCCTACGACGTGCTCGGCGACGTCGTGTGCGGCGGCTTTGCGATGCCGATCCGCGAGAACAAGGCGCAGGAAATCTACATCGTGATGTCCGGCGAGATGATGGCGATGTATGCCGCCAACAACATCTCCAAGGGCATTCTGAAATACGCCAACTCCGGCGGCGTGCGGCTCGGCGGCCTGGTCTGCAACGAGCGGCAGACCGACAAGGAACTGGAGCTGGCGGAGGCGCTGGCCAAGAAGCTCGGCACCCAGCTGATCTACTTCGTGCCGCGCGACAACATCGTGCAGCATGCTGAGCTGCGCCGCATGACCGTTCTGGAATACGCACCGGATTCCAAGCAGGCCGACCACTATCGCAACCTCGCGTCCAAGATCCACAACAATGCCGGCAAGGGCATCATCCCGACCCCGATCACGATGGACGAGCTCGAGGACATGCTGATGGAGCACGGTATCATGAAGTCGGTCGACGAGAGCCAGATCGGCAAGACTGCGGCTGAGCTCGCCGCCTCGTAAGCGACGCCAACGTGCCGGTCTCCCCGATCGGGAGGCCGGCACTCCCTCTGACTTCGCCAGGATGGGAGCCGAACTTGATCGCAGCGGCTATGCCAATCATTGCAAGGGACAGCGCTCCTGGGCGGCTCGCGCCAGCGTCACCGGCGCCTCGTGAACATTTGGGTATCGCGACCTACCGCCTGCTGGCCGGCTGCAATCCTGCGGATGCCGACATCACGGACAATAACGGGTTCGACCGCCACGTCCTCGCGTCGATCATGGCGGCTGCGGCGATGGATGGCGGGGCGATTGCGATCTGTGCCGGTCTGAATTCGCAAAATCTGTCTGCGCTCATCGCGGAATATTTTCCAAATGCTCTGATCTATCTCTCATCATGGTGCAAGGGCCCGGATGCGGCCGAGGATGACGAGGTCGGCATGGTGCGCGACCTCCTGCTTGCGCAGCGCTCGACGACCGGCGACATCGGCCGCTGGCTCGCGGCCATGGTTGCGCGGCGCGCGATCGAGCCGAACCATTTGTGGGAGGACCTCGGCTTGCGCGATCGCAGCGAGTTGTCGCGCCTGTTGATGCGCCACTTCGCGCCGCTAGCTTCGCGCAACACCAGGAACATGCGCTGGAAGCGTTTCTTCTACCGCATGCTCTGCGAGGATGACGGCTTTGTCATGTGCACGACGCCGGTCTGCACCCAGTGCAACGACTTCGCGCTCTGTTTCGGCGAGGAGAGCGGCGAAAGCCGCATGGCGGAGCGTCGTCGCGATTTCCTGCTCCAGGCGACCGCGCCCGCCGCTCCGTCAAGTCCGTTTGCCTGACCGGAGCAGCTCATGGATGGCGTACAGACCGAGTTTCGCATCAATGAACCGGCCGATCTGGCATTTGTCGACGATGCTCAGGTGGAAGCGGCAGAGGCGGATGAGTGCATCGCGTGTCCCGACACGGGCTGCAAAGCCATGCTGGTCACAGCCGGGCTGCGGCCGACCCGCCAGCGCGTGCTCTTGAGCCATCTCCTGTTCTCGAAGGGCGACCGGCATGTCACGGCGGATATGCTGTTCACCGAGGCTGTCGACGCCGGCTATCCGGTCTCGCAGGCGACCGTCTACAACACGTTGAACCAGTTCACCCAGGCCGGGCTGTTGCGCCGGATCGGGCCTGACGGATCGCGCTCCTTCTTTGACACCAACACCAGGCCACACCCGCATTACTATCTGGATGGCGAGGACATGCTGCTCGACATTCCCGAGCAGGATCTTGCGTTGGTCAACATGCCGGACGCTCTGCCCGGCCACGAGGTGTCACGAGTCGATCTGATCATCCACCTGCGCCGTAGGCGCTAGACCCTTGCGCGTCGCCTTTGCGACGCTGTCGGATTTCCGACAATCCAAGCATGAAAGATAACCTAGTTATTTCAATATTTTGTCGGAATTTATTCCATGGCACGCGCGTTGCTGAACTCATGTCGACCAAGACCAAGAAGGAGCCTCACATGATTGCCACTGCCGGCCGCGCCAACCCTTCCTGGCTTGATCGCGCACCGACCGATCCCATCGTGCTGAACGACACCACCTTGCGCGACGGCGAGCAGGCGCCCGGGGTGGCCTTCACCACGGCGGAGAAAGTGTCGATCGCAAGCGCATTGGCACGCGCCGGCGTCACGGAAATCGAGGCGGGTACGCCCGCGATGGGTTCAGAGGAAATTTCGGCGATCCGCGCCATCGTGGAGGCCGCTCTTCCGCTCACCACCATCGGCTGGTGCCGGATGCGCACTGCCGACGTCGATGCCGCGATCGAGGCCGGCGTCTCCATGGTCAATGTGTCGATCCCGGCCTCCGACGTGCAGATCGCTGCCAAGCTCGGGGGCGACCGTGCGGTCGCGCTGGAGCAGGTCAGGCGGGTGGTCGGCTATGCCTGCGAGAAGGGGCTCGAGGTCGCGGTCGGTGGCGAGGATTCCTCGCGCGCCGATGTCGATTTCCTGGTCGAGCTGATCGCAACCGCAAAGGCGGCCGGCGCGAAGCGCTTCCGCATTGCCGATACGTTGAGCGTGCTCGACCCGGATTCATCCTATGCGCTGATCGCACGGCTGCGCGCGACCACCGATCTTGAGCTTGAATTCCACGGCCATGACGATCTCGGCCTTGCAACCGCGAACACGCTCGCGGCTGTCAAGGGCGGCGCGACCCACGCCTCCGTTACCGTCATCGGGCTCGGCGAGCGCGCCGGCAACGCCCCGCTGGAGGAAGTCGCGGTCGCGCTGAAACAGCTTTACGGACGCGACACCGGCGTCGTCCTGTCCGAGCTGGATAACGTCGCGGCCATCGTCGCGGCTGCGGCCGCGCGGGCCATTCCGCTCAACAAGGCCATTGTCGGCGAACATGTCTTCACCCACGAGTCCGGCATTCATGTCGACGGGCTGCTCAAGGACCCGCGGACCTATCAATCGCTCGATCCGCGCCTGCTCGGCCGCTCCAACCGGATCGTCATCGGCAAGCATTCCGGCCTGTCGGCGATCAATGCGCTGCTCGCGGAACTCGAGCTTTCGGTCAGCGCCGACGAGGCGAGGGGTATCCTGTCGCGCGTGCGAAAGCATGCGGTCGAGAACAAGGGCCCCGTGGCGCGCGAGACCGTGATGGCGATCTGGCGCGACGTCTGCCGGCGTCCGCTCTCCAATTGGGCGTGAGTGCACCATGTCCAGCATCGTCACCGCCGATCCGGCCCAGCCTACAGCTGCCAAGCCGCGCGAGACCTCGCTGCTGGCGCTGATCGGGCAAGATATCGCCTGCGTCCGCCTGCGCGATCCGGCAGCGCGCAGCCAGCTCGAGACGTTGCTGACCTATCCCGGCATCCATGCCATCATATGGTATCGGCTTGCGCATCGGCTGTGGATTGCGGGCTGGCGCTTTCCGGCGCGGCTGTTGTCCTGGTTCGGCCGCTTCCTGAGCAATGTCGACATCCATCCCGGCGCGACCATCGGATCGCGGTTCTTCATCGATCACGGCGCCTGTGTCGTGATCGGCGAGACCGCCGAAATCGGCAACGACGTCACCCTTTATCACGGCGTGACGCTGGGCGGCGTATCGTGGTCACCGGGAAAGCGTCATCCGACGCTGGAAGATGGTGTGGTGGTGGGTGCCGGCGCCAAGATCCTGGGTCCTATCACGGTCGGCAGCTGCGCGCGGGTCGGCGCCAATTCGGTGGTGATCGAGAGCACGCCGCCCGACGTCACGGTGGTCGGGATTCCGGCCAAAGTGGTGCGGCCACAACGCAGCCACCGTCGCTTTGTCGGCCATATCGACCTCGACCATCATCTGATGCCCGATCCCGTGGGCGATGCCATCGCGGTGCTGCTCGACCGCGTCGAATTCCTGGAGGCGCGGCTCGGCCATATGCAGCAGCGCTTGCGCGAGGGGCAGGCAGCTTCCATTCCCGATCGAGGCCAAGGTTCGGAGCTGAACAAATCTCAGACTGAACAAGGCTCAGACTGAACAAGGCTCAGACTGAAGGAGACTATTCATGGATCAAGCAAATGACACCTCAACCGGCATTCTGGAGCGCTTGAGCAAGGCCTCCTCGGCCGAGGACTTCTTTGCGTTGCTCGGCGTCGCTTACGATCCTGGGATCGTCAATGTGGCGCGCCTGCATATCCTCAGGCGCATGGGGCAGTATCTTGCTGCGGAAGATTTCGCTGATGCTGTGGAGGCAGACATCGCCGCGCGATGCAAGGCGGTGCTGGAGCAGGCCTATGCGGATTTCGTGGAGTCCTCGCCGATCGACCAGCGGGTGTTCAAGGTGCTGAAGGATGCGGTCGCGCAACCGGCGAAGCCGGCGCCCACCTTCGTTCCCCTCAGCGTGCTGAAATGACAGCGCATATGCTCTGTCGCATTTCCGACGCATGTCGGAATCGCGCCGCGAGCGGATTAAACGAAAATCGCCGGCTGTTTCGTTAAGTCTCTGCATTAACACGCGATTTTCGAGGCGACGGCAACTGGTACGGCGCTTGCTGTTGTCCTCTCGAGATCATTGCTTTGTCGTTAGTCTCAAGCCTTGGAGAAGCGCATGCACAGTGTCGTCTGCATCAAGCAGGTCCCTGACTCCGCGCAGATCCGTGTGCACCCCGTCACCAACACGATCATGCGTCAGGGCGTGCCGACCATCATCAATCCCTACGATCTGTTTGCGCTCGAGGCTGCGCTCGACCTGCGCGACAAGTTCGGCGGCGAGGTCACCATTCTCACCATGGGGCCACCCTCGGCCGAGGACAGCCTGCGCAAGGCGCTGACCTTCGGCGCCGACCGCGCCGTGCTCCTGACCGATCGCTTCTTCGCCGGCGCCGATACGCTGGCGACGACCTATGCGCTCGCCACCGCAATCCGCAAGATCGGCCAGCAATACGGTCAGCCAGATATCATCTTCACCGGCAAGCAGACCATCGATGGCGATACCGCGCAGGTCGGCCCCGGTATCGCCAAGCGCCTCGGCCTGTTGCAGCTCACTTATGTCGCCAGAATCGGCGCGCTGGACCTGCAGGCGCGCACGCTCGAGGCCGAGCGCCGCGCCGAGGGCGGCGTGCAGGTGCTGCGCACCAAATTGCCGTGCCTGATCACCCTGCTGGAGGCGACCAACCAGATCCGGCGCGGCGCCATGGCCGATGCCCTGCGCGCCGCACGCGCGGACATCGTGAAATGGAGCGCGCAGGACGCCGGCGTCGAGGACATTTCCAAATGCGGCCTGCGAGGCTCGCCGACCATCGTCAAGCGGGTCTTTGCGCCCTCGCCACGGGCCGAGAAGGCCGCACTGGTGGAAGCCGCCGAGCAGCCTGCAGAAGCGCTGATTGAGGCCATCTTCAAGCGCCAGCCCAAGCTCGAAGCCGATCTTGCAGCGCTGGCCCGCGGATTCTGAGGGAGTTGATCGATGAGCAATCCAACCAAAGCTCCCGCACCGGCCGCTGCCGGCCGCGCCGCCACCAAGAAAGAGCTGCCGGAGCATTTCAAGGCCTACAAGCATGTGTGGGTCTTCGTCGAGCAGGAACGCGGCCAGGTGCACCCGGTATCCTGGGAGCTGATGGGCGCGGGGCGAAAGCTCGCCGACAAGCTCAAGGTCGATCTCGCCGCGGTGGTGATCGGCCCCGAAGGCGAGGCGACGCGCAATGCCGCCGTCGAGTCGTTCTGCTACGGCGCCGACCTGGCCTATGTCGTTGCGGACAATGTGCTCGCCGACTACCGCAACGAGTCCTACACCAAGGCGCTGACTGATCTCGTCAACACCTACAAGCCCGAGATTCTGCTGTTGGGCGCGACCACCTTGGGGCGCGATCTCGCGGGCTCGGTTGCAACCACGCTGCTGACCGGCTTGACCGCGGACTGCACCGAGCTCGATGTCGACACCGACGGCTCTCTCGCCGCCACACGCCCGACCTTTGGCGGTTCTTTGCTCTGCACGATCTATACCCTGAATTACCGTCCGCAGATGGCGACCGTGCGTCCGCGGGTGATGCCGATGCCAGGGCGCGTCGCGCGCGATCCCGGCCGCATCGTCGTTCATCCACTTGGCCTCGTCGAGGACGACATCGTCACCAAGGTGCTGTCGTTCGTGCCGGATCGCGATTCCGCAAAATCCAATCTCGCCTATGCCGATGTCGTAGTCGCCGGCGGCCTCGGGCTCGGATCGCCGGAAAACTTCCAGCTGGTGCGCCAGCTCGCCTCCGTGCTGGGCGCCGAATATGGCTGCTCGCGGCCGCTTGTGCAGAAGGGCTGGGTCAGCTCCGACCGGCAGATCGGCCAGACCGGCAAGACCATCCGGCCCAAGCTCTACATCGCGGCCGGCATTTCCGGCGCGATCCAGCATCGCGTCGGCGTCGAGGGCGCGGACCTGATCCTTGCCATCAACACCGACAGGAATGCGCCGATCTTCGATTTCGCCCATATCGGCATCGTCAGCGATGCGATCCGATTGCTACCGGCGCTGACGGCCGCATTTCGCGCACGGCTGTCGCCGCATTCGCGTGACCGCATCGCCAGCTAGCCCAATCACAAGGAGAGGCCCATGATCGAGGAAAAATTCGACGCCATCGTCGTCGGTGCGGGCATGGCCGGCAACGCCGCAGCGCTCACCATGGCCCAGCGCGGCATGAAAGTGCTGCAGCTCGAGCGCGGCGAATATTCGGGATCGAAGAACGTGCAGGGCGCGATCCTCTATGCCGACATGCTGGAGAAGCTGATCCCGGATTTCCGCGAGGATGCGCCGCTGGAGCGGCACCTGGTCGAGCAGCGGTTCTGGATGATGGACGACCGCTCCCATGTCGGGCTGCACTACCGTTCCGACGATTTCAACGAGGAGCGGCCGAACCGCTACACAATCATCCGCGCCCAGTTCGACAAATGGTTCTCCTCGAAAGTGCGCGACGCCGGCGCGACGGTGCTGTGTGAAACCACGGTGACGGAGCTCGCGCAGGACGCCTACGGCCGCGTCATCGGCGTCCGGACCGATCGCCGCGATGGCGAAATCCATGCAGACGTCGTGGTGCTGGCCGAAGGCGTCAACGGGCTGCTCGGCACGCGCGCCGGCTTGCGCGAGACGCCGAAGCCCGACAAGGTCGCGCTTGCCGTCAAGGAAATGCATTTCCTGCCGCGCGAGACCATCGAGGCCCGCTTCAATCTGAAGGGCGACGAGGGCGTCGTGATCGAGGCTGCCGGCACCATTTCCCGCGGCATGACCGGGATGGGCTTCATCTATGCCAACAAGGAATGCATCTCGCTCGGCATCGGCTGCCTGGTCGCCGATTTCCAACGCACCGGCGAGACGCCCTATGGCCTGCTCGATCGTTTCAAGCGCCATCCCTCGGTCGCGCCGCTGATCGAAGGCTCGGAAGTGAAGGAATATGCCGCGCATCTCATCCCCGAGGGCGGCTTCAAGGCGATCCCGCAGCTCTATGGCGAGGGCTGGGTGGTGGTCGGCGATGCCGCGCAGCTCAACAATGCCATCCACCGCGAAGGCTCCAATCTCGCGATGACCTCCGGCCGCATCGCTGCTGATGCGATCTTCCAGGTCAAGTCGCGCCGCGATCCGATGACAGCCGAAAATCTATCGCTCTACAAGAAGATGCTGGATGAGTCCTTCGTCATGAAGGATCTGAGGAAGTACAAGGACATGCCGACATTGATGCACACCAATTCGCAGAACTTCTTTCTCACCTATCCGCAGCTTGTCTCCAAGGCGATGCAGAACTTCGTCCGCGTCGACGGCACGCCGAAGGTCGAGAAGGAGAAGTCGATGCTGAAATCCTTTGTCAGCGCGCGCTCCTGGAGCGGGCTGTTCGGCGATGCATTCCGCCTGGCTCGGGCCTGGCGCTGACGATCGTGTGAAAATTCGAACCGATGGAGGTTGAAGCATGAGTGTCGAGGCAGCAGTGCGCGTCGAGGACAAGCTGTTCTATAACCGTTATCTGGTCGATGTCGGTCGTCCCCACATCAAGGTGCGGGCGCATACGACGCCTTCGCCGCAGCTTCTGGCGCTGCTAAAGGCCTGTCCCGCGCGCTGCTACGAGCTCAACGACAAGGGGCAGGTCGAGGTCACCGTCGACGGCTGCATCGAATGCGGGACCTGCCGCGTCATCGGCGAGCCGTCCGGCGACATCGAATGGAGCTATCCCCGCGGTGGCTATGGCGTTTTGTTCAAGTTCGGCTGATGATACAAGCCGCATCAGGCTTGCCGAAGGGAATTCGACATGAAGCTCAGCGCACGCAACGTTCTGCCGGGCCGGGTCATCGCGGTGACCAAGGGCACGACGACGGCCCACGTCAAGGTCGAGCTGGGACCGGGACTTATCGTTATGTCCGCGATCACCAACGAGGCGGTCGACGACCTCGGCCTCAAGGTCGGCGACAGCGTGTCCGCAGTGATCAAGTCGTCGGACGTGATGATCGGGAAATAGACGCACCGCGCGCAGCCGCCGCATCGTACGCGCGGGCACGGGCGATGCGCGCCGAGAGATCGCGCCACCACTCCACCACGACCTGCCGCTCGCACAACAGGGTCGTGCCGATATCGCCGGTGAAGGCGCGCCAATCGCCGAGACATTTCTCGGGAACGGCTGTCAGCAGCGGTACGCCCGCCATGATGGCCTCGGCGAACTCTGCGCGCAGGCCTTTTCCCGAGGCCTCCTGCTTGGAGAATTTGTTGATCACGAGGAGATCGACCTCGGCGCTGATCGCGCGCGCCACCGCGACCGAAGCCTCCGCCAGGCCGCCGGCGTCAAGCTTGCAGGCCATCGCGCCGCTGCCGAGCGGCTGGCAGATCGATATCTCGCGGCCGGTCATGAGGTCAACCGCGAGCATGCCGGTCTTGCCGTTCGCGCCCCTGAGATTGTGCTGGGCGACGCCGCCGACGCGCACGCCCTCGCGCGCCAGACCGTCGGCGACCTCGACAAGCAGGGTGTCGACGTCGTCCTGCGACCGATAGAGAACGGCGGCCACCCGGTTCGGATCGATCTCGGCAATGTTGGCAATCATGGCTTGATCCTCATCGTGCTAATTTCATGCCGCAACGTTCACCTGTCCAGGCCCCTGATCCAGCGACGACGGGGCCTCCGAAGCGGCTCCGAGCGGCTGGTCGGAGACCGCCACCAGCGAGACGCCCTTGATTTGGGCAAAGACGTCGATACCGTCGCGAAGGTCAAGTGCGTCCCAGGATCGTCGCGTGATGCGCGCCAGAATCCGGGCGCCGGAGCCGCCGGTACCGAGGGCGAGGACGACAGTCACCTCGCCCCGGCCGAGCGCGGCGTGGGAGGCGATGCGCGCCGGGAAGACGTTGAGGATTGAGCTTGCATGCGGTGCCTCGCGCGCCAGGCTCACATCGCTAGCCGCAATCCGCAGCCGCTGGTGGGTGCCCGGTGCCAGAGGCTGTGCCGGCACCTGCAGGCGCGCCCCCTTGACGCGGAGAGCGAGCAGGCCGTAGCGGCCGTCATAGCCGCCGACATGCGCATCGAGGCTCACCGCGGCGTCGCGGCTTGCGGCGAGCGGGAGGGCCGGATTGCTCTGCAGCACGGCCAGTGGGCCGGCCGCCGTCACCGTGCCGCCCTCCATCAGGACGAGGTGGTCGGCAAAGCGCTCGATCTCCGCCATGTCGTGGCTGATATAGATCATCGGCAGTGCGAGCTTTTCGTGCAGGCGCTCAAGGAAGGGAAGGATCTCGCTCTTCGCCGAGCGGTCCAGCGCCGCCAGCGGCTCGTCCATGACGAGAAGCCTGGGCTGGGACAACAGCGCCCGCCCGATTGCGACCCGCTGCCGCTCCCCGCCGGAAAGATACGACGGTGCGCGCGTCAGTAGATGTGCAATTCCGAGCAACTCGACGACCTCTCCAAAACCGATCGGTGCTGGTACGGGCTTCGACGCCCCAAACAGCAGATTGCGCTTGACCGACAAATGGGGAAATAGGCTCGCTTCCTGGAACACATAGCCGATCGGACGCAGATGCGGTGGGCGGAACGTGGCCTCGTCCTGCCAGACCTCACCGTCGATTGCGCAGAAGCCACTCGCAAGCCGCTTGAGCCCGGCAATGCAGCGCGCCACCGTGGTCTTGCCGCAGCCGGACGGACCGAACACGGCGGTGACGCCCGTCGCCGGCGCGCTGAATTGCGCATCCAGGGAAAACGTTCCCAACTTTCCCTTGAAGCCGACGTCGATCCGGCCGGATCTGGCTGTGCTCACGCGCGGACCCTCGCACAGCGCTTGTCGATGAGTGTGACCGCCAGGATGACGGCGAAGGCAAAGATCACCATGCTGCCCGCGAGCAGGCTTGCCTCGCGCCAGCGCGATGCCTCGACATAGTCGAAGATCGCGACCGACAGCACGCGCGTTCGCCCGGGGATATTGCCGCCGATCATCAGCACCAGGCCGAATTCGCCGATTGTGTGTGCGAAGCCGAGCACGCCCGCGGTGAGGAAGCCGGGACGCGCCAGCGGCACGGCGACAGTCCAGAACGAGCGGGCAGGGGAAGCGCGCAAAGTGGCGGCGACCTCGAGCGGCCGTTCGCCCATCGCGACAAAGGCGTTGCGGATCGGCTGCACCACGAAGGGCATCGAATACAGCACCGACCCGACAATCAGCCCCTCAAATGTGAAGGCAAGCGTCCGCCCGCCCCAGAGCGCAGCGATGAAGCCGCCGGGACCGTTCGGCCCGAGCAACACCAGGAGATAGAAGCCGAGCACCGTCGGTGGTAGCACCAGGGGCAGTGCAACGATTGTGGCGACCGCCTCCGTCCAGACGGACTTGGACCGCGCCAGCCACCAAGCGAGCGGCGTGCCGATGATCAGCAGGATCACGGTGGTTACGCTTGCAAGCTTGATCGTCAGCGCAACCGATTGCCAGAGCTCTGCCGAAATGCCGTCCATCATGGTTCAGCTCTCGCCGTCCAGCACATAGCCGTAGCGCTTGATGATGGCGCGCGCCTCCGGCCCTTTCAGGAACTCGATGAAGGCGCGTGCAGCTTCGCTCTCGCCTCCGCTTTTCAACAGCACGGCGTCCTGCCGGATCGGCGTATAGAGCTCCTGTGGCACCAGCCAGCGCGAGCCGCTGTCACCGGGCCCAAGCTGCGACAATGCGACAAAGCCGAGCTCGGCATTGCCGGTCTCGACGAATTGATAGGCTTGCGTGATGGTCGCGCCCTCGACGAGCTTGGGCTGCAGGGTTTCGTAGATGCCAAGCGATTTCATGGCTTCGATGGCGGCTGCGCCATAGGGCGCGGCGGCAGGGTTGCAGATCGACAGTTTGGCAAAGGAGGCGGCTTTCAGCGTCTCCGCACCTTTCACAAGGTTGGCTGTCTTGCTCCACAGCACCAGCTTTCCGATCGCATAGGTGAAGCGACTGTCTTTCACCGCAAGACCGTCCTCGATCAGCTTCTTGGGACGCGCATCGTCGGCGGAGAGAAGCACCTGAAACGGAGCTCCTTGCGTGATCTGGCTGTAGAACTGCCCGCTCGCACCAAAGCTCAACACGGCTTGATGGCCTGTCTTCACCGCAAAGCCGGCTGCGATTTCCTTGGCCGGCTCGGTAAAGTTGGCGGCGACGGCGACATTGATGTCGGTCGCCCATGCCTTGCCAAGCATGAGCAGCAGCAGGGCCGCATTGACCAGGATCAATCGGGCAAGTTTCATTGCAGATCTCCGCAAGGCCTCGCGACAGGCGCAAACTCCGAGCCGCTTGAAAGGCCTTTCCATTCCATCTCAGCAATCGTCATGCCGCTTTCCGAAATCTGGTGTGCGCCTTGCTTAAGGGAGGAAAACCAGGTGCTTTCCCTCTATGCTGGCGGAATGGCCGCTCGGCCTTGTCGGGTTTGCGACATCGCCGTCTTCAATCGGACAGGGATCGCGCGACAGAATGGAGAACACCGATGACGCCGGTCGCCTCATATGCCGAGCTCGAACGATTGCTTGCCGATGATTTGCCTTACGGCGACCTGACCACCGAGGCGCTAGGCATTGGTGCTGCACGCGGCGTCATGCGTTTTGTCGCGCGCGATCCCATGGTGCTGGCGCTTGCCGAAGACGCGGCCGCCATCGTCGAGCTTGCCGGCTGCCGCGTCGAGCTGTTGGCCAGAACCGGCGACCGCCTCGTACCGGGTTCGCCGATCCTCACCGCCCACGGCGAAGCGGCCGCGCTGCTCAAGAGCTGGAAGGTGGCGCAGACCCTGATCGAGATATGGTCCGGCGTCGCGAGCTCGGCGCGCGCCATCGTCGATGCGGCGAGGGCGGTGTCACCCGATATTGCGGTCGCCTGCACGCGCAAGAATATTCCGGGCACCAAGCCGTTTGCCGTTGCCGCAGTGAAGGCCGGCGGCGCCGTGATGCACCGGCTCGGTCTGTCGGAGACGGTGCTGGTCTTTCCCGAGCACCGCGTGTTCCTGGAGAAGATTCCTTTGACTGATATCGTCGAGCGTTTACGCCGTAGCGCGCCGGAGAAGCGGATCGTGGCCGAAGTGACAAGCTTCGAAGCCGCCATCGAGCTCGCGGTCGCAGGCTTCGACGTGATTCAGGCTGAAAAATTCGCTCCGGCGGAGATCGCCGCCCTGGTGGCGCGGATGAAGGCGATGTCGTCGGTGTGGAACCGGCCCATGGTCGCTGCAGCCGGCGGCATCAACGCCGCCAATGTCGCAGCATACGCACAGGCCGGCGCCGACATTGTGGTGACGTCATCGCCATATTTGGCAAAGCCGTGTGACGTCCAGGTGCATATCGCGCTGGCCGAACCGGGCAAGCATCTGATGACTGAAGCCGCGTAGCGATTGGCGATAGTCAATCGAATCGGGCGCGTCGCAATCGATCTCGCAAGAATCGAGAGCTGACTCTGTCGTCTGAGAGAGCGAAGGAGCCGTATTGGCTCCAGCGCCCTTTTTGAGACAAAGTTGCAATTTGACAGTGGAAGATCGCAGTCCTCCCAGGAACCGTCGATCGAAGCAATCGGTCCGTTCTGGCCGTTCCTTGCTATCCGAACGCCACGCGGGCCGCCACACGTCGCCTCATGAGCCGCTCATAGCCCATGGCTGCTCGCAACATTTGCGTGCGCCTCTCGCAATGAGTTGACTGTGGATATGACATCGTCGATCGAGTTGATGGCTCGCCGCTTCAATAGCTTGTCGCCAAATGCTCAATGTCGTCGCTGCATTTGGATTCCTTGTAGAGTTCAAGGTCCATTTCACTGGGATCGAAGCGCTCATACGGCCATCGGCGAGTCGGGCGTCGTTGGCTACAATGTGTAGGTTGCCGTAGGTACCGAGCATCACTTCATCATCGCGCACGAAGTAACGAATAGTGGCTCGGATCGCGCTGAACTGGCAAACATGGGCAAACAGGCCAAGACTGTGCTCGGCGTCGCCAAGCTCGAGGCCGTGGTCGTCGCGGCTATTACACAGGCGAGGAGATCAAGGCTTGCGCCGACGCTGATATCCTTGTGACTCTGCCGAAGCCAAACACGACCGGCATGGAGGCGAAGGGTAAGTTTGGAAAGCACGACTTCGCATACCTGGCCAAGCAGGATGTGTATCGCTGCCCGGCTGGCGAGTTGCTGGCATATTGGCTCACAACAGTAGATAGCGAACGCACTATTCGGCGCTACGTCACGAAAGCGTGTGGGAGTTGCCTACTGACGGCGCGCTGCACCACGGCCAAAAACCGCGTCATCTCTCGCTAGGAGCATGAGCACGTCATGGAGGATGCCCAGAGGCGGCTCGACGCTGATCCGCAGGCGATGCGTCGCCGTCGCGAGACGGTCGAGCTGAAGATGCGCATGGGCGCGACGCACTTCTTGACGAAGCGCTTGCCGAAGGTCGCCACTGAGATGGCGCTGCACGTGCTCGCCTACAATCTCACGCGCGTGATGAACATCATGGGTGCTGGTGCGCTGATTGCGGCGATTCAGGCATGAGGCAGGAGCGCTGTCTCGCGCGTGCCGCCAACCTCATCATCGATCACAGCGGCTCGGACAAGGCATTGGACTGGCTTCCGGCGCCTCGCTGGAAATTCTGCCATTTCGGCGCCAATCCGGGACCCCAAGGGGCTGTTCAAAGCGGCGTCACCCCGCAATGAAGCGTTTTCACGCGGCCAAGACCCGAAGCGGACTCTCGCCCTTGATCCAATCGAAAGTTGAAATTAGGCTGTGGTCTTAATAGAGATGGGAGGCTCATATGCTTTCGTTTGTTGTGCGCGTCCTGGCGATCGTATTTGCCTTATCATGCGCTGACCTTGCCCACGCGGCTACGCTCCAGGAACAGCTGACCGGCACATGGATTTATGTGTCGAGCACTGCAAAGCGTGAAGACGGCAGCAGCATTCAACGTCCAAGCCTTCAAGGTGCGGTGACCTACACCGCCGATGGCCACTTCCATTTTATTACGACAGCAACAGGAGCCGCGAAATACGCGTCAAACGATCCCATGCGCCCATCTCCTGATGAAGCCATGGCCACTGCTTCTAGCTCGATTGCTTATGCCGGAACGTATTCGGTGGACGAAAGCACCAACACAATCATGTTGAACATTGAAACAAGCACCTTTCCGAATCTCGTCGGAGCGCCGAACCAGAGACGTATCGTTACGTCCGTGAGCGCCGAAGACATGAAATTTACCAACCCTCGCAATCCGGCCGGCGTGACCTTAGAGTTCGTCTGGAAACGAGCAAAGTGAATTTCACGTATCATTCACGGGCTCATTCCGCCGATCTAACGCCAGTGCGTTGACGTCCGATAGTGGCCCACAGCTGCCCTTGGGCCCTATTCCCCAGAAGTCTGCAAACGATCGAAAGCGGCTCTGTGAATTTGAAATTGTATTGTTTGGCGTCAGGTAGCCTTTTTCCAAACCAGACGGTTGAAGGTTGTTTTGCCACCCTCGTCCCGAGCTGGGGTCAGTAACGTCAACACGTCTCCATCAATAGAGGCATTGCGCTTCAAATTGGTCGCCGTTTCGTACGGTAGGAGAGAACTTACAACGTGGTGTGTGACGACGTGTGCCGTCTCGTCCACCTCAAACGTGCCATAGTAGGCATAGTATTCATCGAGCCAAACCGCACGATCTGCGGCCGAAAGCTTTAAGAAATCGGCGCGCGAGATCGTCCCCGTCGGGGCACCGGCTATTTGCACGCTCATCCAGCCATTTTCGTCATAAATAATGATGCCGGTGATGGGTGGATGCCGGCCAAACCAGGGAACAGTCTCGTTCCCCTTCACCGATACTGCTTCAGTAAGTGACCACATCCCGATCAGTCGAGAGCGAAACGAGCTTTGGTCTGCTGTCGCGGAGGCACTGGTAGCCAGAACGCCGACTGAGGAAACGAGGAGTGTTCGCCGATCCATTCGAGTCTCCTTTGTCTGGAATAGTTTCCGTCACCTTACCCTAGCTTGACATCACGACCAATCTTAAGACTGCGATTGCAGCTTGGGGCGAGGATTGCGGCGAGTTGATGTGATTTTATGACATATTTTCGCAGTCTTAGGCGCATCAGACATGACCCGAATTGCCAGCCTTCTACTCAAAGCCCAAGGGCCGTACCTGTCGGCGTGTTGGATCCTGGTGAGCGTGCCATTGTTAAGGCAGGCCACCTGTTAGGTTGACGCTGTCAACAAAAAGTATTCAATGCCAGCGATTCGACTATCGATCAATGCGTGGAGCGCGAGCTTTGCCCTTTCGAGCACGCTGCAGGCCGAATTCTGTCTTGAGCCTCACCCAGATCGCCTCGCGTCATCTGATGCCAGCCGGTTACACGGCTTGCGCAGGGTCCGAGCCAGTTGCGCAGGCCGGCGTTCGTCGCAAGCATTTTACCGATAGCGGAGAACACAGCGGTGCTGATCGCTTGTTGCTGGCTGCGCAGGTGGTCCTCAAGCAGTTTGTGTCGCGTAACATAGCCAGCATTCACGCCTGGGATTGAATGGTTCATCAGCAGCTTTGCGTCGAATTCCGAAACTCCAGCGGCAGTTGCAATGGTCCGGAATGTTTGACGAAGATCGTTACCCCACTTCGAAAGGGTATCGCGATTCTCTTTGGTTTCAGCAAGATTGCCCGACTCAATATCACCGGGAAAGATCCATTGTCTCGACTGCAACGGATACATCTGCCTACCGAAGCGTATTGCCCGAATGAGACACAGGATCATTTCTCGGGAGAGTGGGATGTCGAAAGCTCGCTTCCCGTCGCCCTTCGGCTTTTCGATGTGCAGAGTTCGGCGGCGAAAGTCGACGTAACATGGCTTTACCTGCTGTAACGCGGCAGTCCGAGATCCACAGAGCAGAGTGAGCAGATGAAATTCACGGCGGACCGGATTCTCGAGGGCAGCCAACTCCCGGAACCATTCGGTCAAGTCGCTCGCGCCGATGCCAGTATCTCGGCGCTCCTCCTCATTCCAGTCGACGGCGTCTGCTGGATTGTCGCGGGGCAGTGATCTGTTGGTCTTGCAAGCATGATTGTAAATTGCGCGCAGCGTTCGCATGCAGCCATTTGCGATATAGGGACCGTTCTCTTTTGTAATGTCGTCGTGCTTCTTGGCGACGTGGGCGGGATCCATCGCGAGTTCGCCTAGTGAAGTATCAAGCTACTCCGCAAAGAGACGTTCTAAGTGGTCACGATAACCATTTATGGTCTTTTCACTACGACCCTTCCGGATCGAGTGAGCTTCCAGATATCGCTGCCATGCTTGCCTAAGGGTAACGGTCGCGACGTCCGTATTCGTCTCGTTCCCAACCGGGTCAGGGCCAGTATCTCCGTCTTGCTTTGCCTTTTTCGGGTGCTGTCCCCGCTGATCTGAGCGAGATATTCCTTCGCGATCGCGCGCGCTGCTCGGGTCGTCAATTCGCGTGTGTTGCCGATAGATACTCTGATCGAGGAGGCTCGTTTTCCTTCTCGCCGAAGATCACCTTGGACGGTGAAGGTTCTTTTCCTCTTTCCAACGACGACGAAGAAGCCCTTCAGTTCGGTGTCGCGGGCTAGATACCAGCCGTCGTTCGGGGTGGGTAACTGAGCGATGTTCTTATCAGTCAGGGGAATGCGAATGTCGCTAATTGGAGGGGAGCCAGTGGACTAAGACGGTTTTCAAACGGTGTTGGCGGATCGGGATGTTTGGATGTTTGGGTTCGACGTGCCGCCAGGCTATGCAACGAAGTTCGTTGGTAGCACTCGGCAAAGGATCGGCAGGAGGCCGCTCGTCATCACCGAAATAGGTGTCCCAACGCGCAGCGCGCGGCCTCGTGCAGCGCCATAACTCACCGTCAAATTCGGCCAGGCGGCGATCAGCCCTTCATTCCTTCCTTGACCTGCTCGAGGAAAGAGGTTTCAGTTTCTATACATTGAAGTTTGCGAGGTGAAACCCTTCTGCTCCGCGGAGTTCGACGAGTGAAGCCGAGGTCCAGAACCCGAGATTGCGATCGTTGAAACTTCTTTGCTTCGATAGCGAAAGGACTGCGCAAGGCCTAAGGCGCGACGCGGAATAGACGGCTAGCGTTGCTGAACATAAGTTTGTTTTTGTCCACAGCGCTCAGCGACGTCGCTTCGACCAGCCCGACCGGATCGGGGTCACCCATGTCGAATGGGTAGTCCGAACCAAGCATCACGCGGTCGGCACCAACGGTCGCGACCAGGGTTTCGATCAGATCGGACGAGAACACGCAGGTGTCGAACCACATCCGATTCAGATAGGTCGATGGCGTCTCCGCGGTCAGGCGGCGCACTTCCGGCCTTACCTTCCAGGCGTGGTCCATCCGGCCGGCGTAGAACGGAAGGAAACCGCCGCCATGGGCGATGATGACGTCGAGCTCAGGATGCCGATCGAGCACGCCACCCATGATCAGGTGCGACATCGCGATCGCCTCCTCGACCGGCTGCCCGAGGCTGTTCACCATGAAGAAGGCGCCGAAACGCTGGCCGTGCGAGAAGCCGAGCGGGTGGATGAACAGCGGGGCACGCAGTCGCGCCAGCGTGGCATACAGCGGATCGAAAACAGGATCGGAAAGCTCGCGCGCTTCGACATGCGTGTCGATCTGGAATGCGCGCAGCCCCAGCGTCTCGACCCCGCGGATCGCCTCGTCGACGGCGCGCGCCGGAAACCGCATCGGCAGCGTGCCCATGCCGGCGAAGCGTGCCGGATCCTCGGCGACCAGCGCGGCGATATCCTCGTTCTGCACGCGCGACAGCGCCAGCAGCAAGTCTTCATCGGCCCAGTAGTTCTGCTGCGCCGGCGCTGGCGCGATCACCTGAAAGTCGACGCGCATGCGCTGCATCTGCTCGCGCCGGACGGCGACGTCGAGCATCAGCCGCGGCAGCAGCTTGCCTTGCTCGGCGTCGGTGGCGCGGCTCTCCGGCGACATGTCGCGGCGATACGGATTGTCCATCGGATCGGCCTTGCCGGCGATCAGCGGCTCGACGCGTCGGCTCAGCGCGTGGGTGTGCATGTCGATGACGGGCATGGTTTCCCCTGACTGTCAGTTGAGCTCGGCGGCAGGCGGGGCGCGCAGGTGCCAGCGCGTCGCCGCCTGATAGGCGTCGGCGACGCGCAGGATGGTGGCTTCGGCATAGGGCCGGCCGACCAGTTGAAAGGCAACCGGCAGCCCCGCCGCGTCGAAGCCGCACGGCACCGAGGCGCCCGGCAGTCCGAGATAGTTGATGCCGCGGGTGCAATGGGTCACGCGGGCGATCGCCCGCGCCACGTCGGCGGGATCGCCTTCGGTCGTCTCCGCGATGGTCGGTACCGGCACCGGGATCGCGGGCAGCAGTGCGACATCGGCAGCGCCGATACAGGCGTCGATCCAGGCCTGCGTCAGCGAAGCGCGCAGCGAGAGCGCTTCGACATAGCGCGTCGCCGGATACATGAGCCCGGGTTCGAGGCGCGAGCGCACCTGATCGGCGTAGTCGTCCGGCCGCTCGATCAGCCAGCGGCGATGGATGGTCGCGCCTTCGACGCTCATCAGAACCTGCATCAGCGCGTTGATCAGCGTCATGTCGGGCGGCGCGGTCTCGCGGATGGTGACGCCGAGATCCCGCAGCGCCGTCACCGCCTGCTGCAGCCGTTCGGCGACGCGCGGATCGAGCAGTTCGCGATAATAGCCGGACGGCACCGCCACGGTCAGGCCACGGACATCCCCGGCCAGCGCCCACTGATGGTCGCGCCCGGCGATGATCGACAACATCAGCGCCGCATCGCGCGCGGTACGGGTCAGCGGGCCGACGCAGTCGAGCGACGCCGATAGCGGCATCACGCCGTCGGTCGGGACCAGCCCCCAGGTCGGCTTCAGCCCGATCAGCCCGCACATCGCGCCGGGATGGCGCAGCGAGCCGCCGGTGTCGGAGCCGAGCGACGCGGTGACCAGTCGCGCCGCCACCGCGGCTCCCGAGCCGGACGACGAACCGCCGGGCACATGCGCGGGATTCCACGGATTGAGGGCGTGACCGTAATGCTCGTTGTAGCCGGTCGGGCTCAGGGCAAATTCGGCGAGGTGCAGCCGGCCGAGATCGAGCGCGCCGCTTTCGTCGAGCCGCCTCAGGACGGTCGCCGTGACCTCCGGAACGAAGCCGGCGCGGATCCTGGAGCCGCCGGCGCAGACCTCGCCGGCGCGATAGAACAGATCCTTGTGGGCGAGCGGCACGCCGTGCAGCGGCGGCAGCGCTGCGCCGGAGGTTCGCTTCCGATCGGCAGCTTCGGCCGCCTCGAGCGCGCGCGACGCGTCCAGCCTGACCACCACGTTGAGCCTGCGCCCGATGCTCTCGAGCCGGTCGAGCGCGGCTTGCGTAGCCGCCACCGCGCTGATGTCGCCGGCCGCAATCGCGCCGGCGAGCGTGCAAAGATCAAGCGTCGCGACATTGGTCATCGCGGGCGGTCCGCCTCGGCCAGCCACTGCACGAATGCGTAGGGCGTGGAATCGAACGGGAGCGGCGTGTCGGCAATGCGCCGGTTGTTGTCCTCGACCAGCGCAGCCATTCGCGGCACCCGCAGGGCGGCGCCGGGTGCACGGTTGAGGTCGGAAACGAGCCTGCTCAGCACATCGTCGGTCATCGGCTTCTCACTGCACGCCCATCTTCACTGCACACCAAGCCGTTGAAAAAGCACGTTGGTGTTCTCGCTCAGGACCTTGGTCTCGCCCTGATGCACCACCTGGCCGGTCTCGAGCACATAGACGCGGTCGGCGACGGCGAGTGCGCTGTAGAGGTTCTGCTCGACCAGCAGGATCGACAGGCCTTCGCGCTTCAGGTCGAGAATGATCTGCTCCAGATGCTGCACCATCACCGGCGCCAGGCCTTCGGACGGCTCATCCATCAGGATCAGTTCGGGATCGATCATCAGCGCGCGGCCGACCGCCAGCATGCCGCGCTCGCCCCCGGACAACTGGCCGCCGCGGTGATGCCGGCGCTCGGCGAGGCGCGGGAAGATCTGGAACACGCGGTCGACGGTCCAGCCGTCCTTGGCGCGCGCGCTCTTCAGCATGGTGAGATGCTCGGTGACGGTCAGCGATGGAAACAGCCGCCGGCCCTGCGGCACGATGGCGATCTTGCGCGCCGCGATGTCGTGCGGCCGCAACCCGACGAGATTTTCGCCGCGCCAGGTAATGGTGCCGGAGCGGATGCGCGGCGGCGTCAGGCCCATCACCGAGCGGATGAAGGTGGTCTTGCCCATGCCGTTGCGGCCGAGCAGCGCGACGATCTCGCCGGCCCCGACGTCGAGCGACGCGCCGTTGACCACGACGGCGTCGCCATAGCCCGAGTGCAGATTCCTGACCTCAAGCATGGCGCGGCTTTCCGAGATAGACTTCCTGCACCTGCCGATTGCGCCGGATGCCCTCCGGCGGCTCTTCGACCAGCACGCGCCCCTCGAACATGCAGGTGACGTGATCGACCAGACCGAGCGCAAGGTCCATGTCGTGCTCGATCAGCACCACGGTGATGTCGCGGCTGAGCGAACCGATCACCTCGGCGATCATCGAGCGTTCGGACGGCGACAGGCCCGCGGCGGGCTCGTCGAGCAGCAACAGCGTCGGCGTCGTCACCAGCGCGATGGCGATTTCGAGCTGGCGCTGCTCGCCATAGGACATCTCCTTGACGATGACGTCGGCGCGCTCGGCTATGCGCGCAGCCGCGAGTGCGGCAGCAATCCGCAGCCCCTCGGCATCGTCGGTGTTCGGAGTGCCGAACAGCGAAAACTTGCGCGGCGACAGGCCGCGCAGCGCCAGGATCATGTTGTCCTGCACGCTTAGCGTCGGAAACAGATTGGTGATCTGGAAGGTGCGCGAGACGCCGAGCCTCGCGCGGCGATGCGGCGGCAGCCCGGTGACGTCGTGGCCGTCGAAGCGGATGGCGCCCGCGCTCGGTGGAACCGCGCCGGCAATGGCGTTGAACAAGGTCGTCTTGCCGGCGCCGTTTGGCCCGATGATGGCGCGGCGCTGACCGCGCGGCACGGTCAGGCTGACGCCATCGACCGCCCGCAAGGCGTCGAAGGCCACCACCACGTCGGTCAGGGTCAGGATCGGTTCGGACACGCGCGCTTCCTGTCAGGCAGACGCGGCCGACGGCCGCGTCTTGCGACGATCGCCTCAGCTCTTCTTGATACCCTGGAAGCTGCGCGAATAAGGCGGCTGCTTCAGGTAGGTCTCCGGATCGTACTTCCAGAACTGCGAGACCTCCGGATAGGTCTGGGTCGGCACGTTCCAGTATTTGCCGTCGGCCCGCTTGACCACCTTGCGGATGTAGACGTCGTAGACCGGGTTGCCATAGGCGTCGAACTTGACGATCTTGCCGAGTGGCGAGTTGTCGAGCTCGGTCTTCAGGATGGTGTCGATGAACAGGTCGCGGTCCTCGACCTTGCCGCCGATCTTCTTCAGCGCCGCGTCGATCCACATCATGCCGGAATACATCGAGAAGCCGTACAGCGACGGGATCTTGCCGAACTTGGCCTCGTAGTCCTTCTCGAACTTCTGGGTCACCGGATTGTCGGAGCCTTCGGCGAAATGGGCCGGAGAGACGATGCCTTCGGCTTCGGCGCCGATGGTGCGGATCACCGACTGGTCGGTGCCGTTCATCGCCATCATCAGCGGGGTTTTGCCCTTGAGGCCGAACGATGCGTATTGCTGGATGAAGCGCGTGGAGTCGGCGCCGGTCTCCATCGCGAACACAGCGTCGATCTTCAGATCGGCGAGCTGTCCGAGATACGGGCTGAAGTCGGCGGTGTTGAGCGGATGCCAGAACTCCTGGACGATCTCGCCGCCGCCCTCGGTGAACACCTGGGCGAGGCCGCCGCATTGCTCGTGGCCGAAGGTGTAGTCCTGGCTGACCGTGGCGATGCGCTTATAGCCCTGCTTGAGCGCCCAATCGCCGAGCGGATGGGTGAACGCGCTGGCGGTGTAGCCGGCAACACGGATGACGTTCTTGATGCGGGCGCGCTGGGTGAGATCGTCGGCGGCGATGATCGGGATGAAGTACGGCGTGCCGGTGCCCTTGACGTAGTTGGCGACGGCGAGGCCGGTGTTGGCCAGGAGGTCGCCGATCAGAAAGCTGCAATTGGCCTGCTCCACCAGCCGGCGCGCCTTCTGCAGCGCGGTGTCGGGATTGGAGGCGTCGTCCTCGATCACCAGCTCGACCTTGCGGCCGCCCATCTCGTTGTTGACCTGTTCGAGATAGAACTGCACGCCCTCGACCATCTCCTTGCCGCCCGAGGCGACGACGCCGGTGAGCGGCGCCAGCAGGCCGACCTTGATGGGCGCCGCCTGCGCCGAAGCCGAGCGCCATGGCGCGGTGCCGACTGCGGCCACAGCCGCGGTGGTGGTCTTGAGAAACTGCCTGCGATCCATCTCGATTTGCTCCCTCACAGCCGTCGTTAACGCGTCTTGCGCGCCAGGATGGCGCGCAGCCTGCCGATGATGCCCTCCGGGGCAAAGATCATGATCAGGACGAAGGTGATGCCGAGCACCATCTGCCAGCGTTCGGTGTAGGCGCTGACGACGTTCTCCAGCGCAATGATGGCGGCGGCGCCGACGAAGGCACCAAACAGCGTGCCGACGCCGCCGGCGATCGTCATCAGCACGCCCTCGACCGACTGCGCGAGCGCCACCGTCGACGGGCTGACGAAATTGTTGAACATCGCGTATAGCGCGCCGGCCACGCCGGCGAAGAAGCCTGATACGGCGAAGCCTATGAAGACGTGCAGGGGCACGTTGTAGCCAAGGCTGCGCATCCTGCTTTCGCTGTCGCGAATGCCGCGCAGTGTCAGGCCGAAGGGAGAGCGGACGAAGCGCCACATCGCGAAGGAGACGATTGCCGCGGTCGCCAGGACCGCCCAATAGAAAGCGCGTTGGTCCATCAGCGCCGCGGGACGAACGTCGGCGCGCATGCCGTTCTCGCCGCCGGTGACCTGGGTCCAGCGCAGACACACGCCCCAAACGATCATGCCGAGCGCGAGCGTCAGCAGGAGGAAGTAGACACCCGTCGTGCGGACCGCCATTAGGGCGAACACCGCGGCAACCAGCGTTGCCGCCGCGACGCCGAGAAAGAAGCCGATCGCGGGCGACAGGCCGAGTTGCGCCGAGCAATACACCGCCACATAGGTGGAGACGCCGAAAATGGCGCCATGGCCGAGCGAGGTCCGGCCGGCAAAGCCCGCCAAGATGTCGATCGACATCGCCAGGATGCCGAAGATCAGCACCTCGGTGGCGAGGCCGACCTGATAGTTGGACAGCAGCAGCGGCAACGCCGCAGCCGCGAGAAGGATGACGGCCACCGCCGCGCTGCCGCGGCCGCTGAGGCTGGCAAGACGAGAAGGCTGGGGGCGGGAGGTGATAATGGTCATGCGGCGCGTCCGAACAGGCCGAGGGGACGGAACGCCAACAGCAGCGCCATCGGCCCGAAGATCACGAAGTAGGCCAGCTCGGGGAACATCACCTGGCCGATGGTATTGAGCAGGCCGACGAGCAGGCTGCCGATCGCAACGCCGACCAGGCTACCGCGGCCGCCGATGATCACCACCGCTAAGCTGAATACCAGGATTTCGGCGTCGGCGGAGGGGTAGAGCGAGAGAAACGCCCCGCCCATCAGGCCGCCGAGGCCGGCAAGCGCCGAACCGAGCAGGAAGGTGATGAGGAAGATGCGCTGGATGTTGACGCCGCTGGCCTCGACCATCTCGGCATCATCGACGCCGGCACGGATCAGCGCGCCGAGCCGGGTGCGGTTGAGCAAGAACCACAGCGCGAGGAAGACGACGATGCCGGTGGCGAGCACGAACAGGCGGTAGTTGGGATAGAAGGTGCCGAGCACCCGCATGCCGCCGCGCAGCACGTCCGGAATCGGTACGGTAAAGCTGTCGCCGCCCCAGATCACCAGCGCCAGGTCGTTGAGAAAGAAGGCGACGCCGAGCGTCAGCAGGACCTGGCGCAGATCGTGGCCGCGCACGAAGCGCAGCAGGCCCTGGTCGAGCACGAACCCGATCGCGGCGATGGCGGCCATCGCGCCGACGCCGCCGAGCAGATAGCTGCCGGTCTTGGTCGCGACCGTGTAGCCGATATGACCACCGAACAAGTACAGCGCGCCATGCGCCAGATTGACGATGCGGAGTAAGCCGAAGATCAACGTAAACCCGCTCGCCACCACGAACAGCAGCGCCGCGAAGGTCAGCCCGTTGAGAATTTGAAACGTGCTCAATTCTGCCCGCCTATGGCGCCTTGGGTCCGGCCGAGAGATACCAGTCGAAAATCTGTTCGCCGGTCATGACGGCGACGTCCGGTTTCTTCTTGATAACGTCGAAAATCCGCCGGAAATGCCGGGCGCGATGCGGCGCGCCCATGATGTAGGGATGCACGACCAGCGCCATGATTCGCGCCGAGTCGGCCGCGTCTTCGTAGATTTGCTCGAACTGATCGATAGCGCGATCATAATACTCGCCGGCCTTGTGATGCTGGATAAGCATCATGGCGACGTCGTTGCATTCCTGCGTATAGGGGATGTTGACGATCGGGGTCGTGGTCGTCTTCAGCCACACCGGCTGGTCGTCCAGCACCCAGTCGCAGACATAATCGTAGCCTTCCAGCTTGAGGAGGTCGGGCGTATCCCAGGTCTCGGTCAGGCCAGGGCCGAGCCAGCCGCGCGGGCGCCGGCCCGTGGCGGCTTCGATGGCATCCGACGTCTTGCGGATGTCCTCGCGCTCGTTCTCGACCTTCTGCATGTTTCGCTGGGTGAAGCCGTGGCCTATGAACTCCCAGTTGCGCTGCTTCGCCGCCGCGGTGATGTCGGGATAAGCGGCGATCGCCGAGCCGTTGATGGCCAGCACGCCCGGCAGGTCATGATCGTCGAAAACCTTCAATAGCCGCCAAAAGCCGACGCGGTTGCCGTATTCGTGCCACGCCCAGTTCGGGATGTCGGGCATCGGCGAGCCACCGGCCGGCGGTGTGAGAACGGTGCGGGGCATCGTCTGCTTGATGTCCCATTCCTCGATATTGACGATGATCCATACCGCCATGCGCTTGCCGTCGGGCAGCTTGAGTGGGGGGCGTGTCGAGATCGGGGAATAGCTGATGCGTTCGGTCGGCAGCATCTCAGGCCTCGCGTGGGGTGATGGCGACGGTCAGCGACGGCAGGCCGTCGATTTGCGCGACAATGCGGTCTCCCGGCCGCACCGGGCCCACACCGGCCGGCGTGCCTGTGAAAATGAGGTCGCCGGGATGCAGCGTCATCTGCTTCGAGAGCTGCGCGACGATTTCCGGCACGTTCCAGATCATCTGCGCGATGTCGCCGCGCTGTTTTTCCGTTCCGTTAACCGACAGCGTGATCGCGCCTTTCGAAAAATGACCGACGTCCTTGGCCGCAACGATATCACCGCAGGGCGCCGAGGCGTCGAAGCTCTTTCCCATCTCCCACGGCCAGCGCAGGTCGCGCGCTTCGCGCTGACGGTCGCGGCGGGTAAGATCGATGCCGACCGCGTAGCCCCAGATGTGATCATGCGCCTTGACGACATCGATCTTGCGGCCGGAGCGGCCGATTGCGATCACGAGCTCCACCTCGAACTGAAAGTCGTCGGTGAACGGCGGATAGGCGATGCCGGCGCCGTTCGGCACGATGGCGTCGCGCGGCTTCTGGAAGAAGAACGGTGGATCGCGCTCGTCGGCCTCCTTCATCTCGCGGATATGGTCGAGATAGTTGCGCCCGACGCAATACACCCGCCGCACTGGAAACGTGCCGCCGCCGACCACCGCGATCTCGGTCGGCGCGACGGCGGGCAGCACGCTGGTGGCAGCGAGGCTCACGCGGCGGCTCCCTTGCTGTCTCCCTTGGCGGCGGCCTGCGCCGTGTACCAGTCGAGGATCTCGGCGCCGTTCCAGTGCACCACGCCCTCGTGCTTGTTGAAGTAGTCGTAGACCTGCTCGAGATATTTGATACGGAACGGCTGGCCCGAAATATACGGATGGATCGCCAGCGACACGATCTTCGGCCGCTCGGCGCTTTCCAGGTAAAGCCGGTCGAACATGTCTATCGCTCGCTTCTGATAGTGCTCGGCCTGGTGGTGCTGCACCATCATCATCGGAATGTCGTTGAGTTCGACCGTATAGGGGAGCGTCGTCAACGGACCTTTGGCGGTCCGTATCACGGTGGGCTCGTCATCATAGACCCAGTCACCGATGTATCTGACACCGGCTTCCGCCAGATATTCGGGCGTGTCGAGCGTCTGCGTCAGGCCTGGCCCGAGCCAGCCGACGGGGCGCTTGCCGGTAAATTTCTCGATGACCTCCATCGAGCGTTTGATCATCGCCTGCTGGTCGGATTCCTTGTGGATCGGGCCCTGTTCATAGGCGTGGCCCATGAACTCCCAGCCGGCATCCTTGGCCTGCTGGGCGACGCGCGGATAGTCCTCGCAGACGCGGGCATTGATCGATAGCGTCGGCCGGATGCCGAGCTTCTTGAAGAGATCGAAAAACCGCCAGACGCCGACGCGCATACCGTATTCGTGCCAGCTCCAGTTCGGGACGTCAGGCAGCAGGGGTACGCCAGTGGGCGCCGGGATCACCTGGCGGGCCATCGGCTTGGAAATGTCCCAGACCTCGAGATTGACGATGGTCCAGATGATGGTGCGGGCCCCGCTGGGTAGCTTGAGCGGAGGGCGATCGACGATCGCCGAATACTCGCAGCGCTCGCGCGGCAACATCGGTCCGGTCATGGCATGGCACTCTTCAGGTTGGTGGTGTAATTAAAGGGGTGGGTGAGGGCGGCCTTGCGCCGTGCCCGCATGCCTTCGCAATCCTTACCGCGCGCCGTGGCACGCCTGACCGCGCAACGCGCCGTCTTGGCCTTGCTCGCGCGGCGGCGCCTGGCGAAAGCGGCGCTGGTCAAGCGGCACTGTCCTGTCGAGGCGTGAGGGCTACGGACGCCATGACGGCGTCGGTATCCATGACGAAGCCGAAGGCAGTCCTAATGCAGGCGAGGCCCGCGGCGTGCAGGTCCGGTCCATCCATGCTGTCCACGCAGTCTTCGACCACGATCACGGCATAGTCGCGGACATTGGCGGCGGTGGTGGTCGCCAACACGCAGGAATTGGTGTTGACGCCAGTGATCAACAGAGTGTTGACACCCTGCGAGCGCAGCACGAAATCGAGATCGGTGCCGAGGAAGCAGTCGTAGCGCTTCTTAGTATTGACGATGACGTCGCGCGGGTCGAGCAGTTCCGGGATCACGTTGCAGCCGGGGCCGCCCATGATGTTGTGCCGCATGACGTTCTTGCGGGTGGCCTTGGGATCCTCGGCGCGCGTGCGCCAGAACGGATTCGACCGGATCTCAACGGCGTCGCGATAGGAAGTGACCTGGTGGATCACAGGAATTCCGACACTGCGGCACCAGTCGAACAGCCGCTTGTTGGCGGCGATGACCCGCTTCGCCACATCCGGCGTCGTCGGCATCGTCGCTACGCCCATATCGAGATGGCCACGGTGCAGGTCGATGGCGATGACCGCAGGCTTGATGACGTCAACCCCGAGATTCATTGGCCGGCTCCATGATCAAAAAAGGCGCTCATAACAGCGGGCTCCACGAGGTCTTCGACAGTTTGCGCTGGTCGATGCCGAACTTGTCGGCAAGCCAATCGGCGAGGACTTCCTGGCCAATGGTCGGATTGTCGTGCTGGCAATGCTCGGCGCCGGTCTCGTCCGGCTCCAGCACGCGCAGCGTGGCATCGACGCCGTTGGCGATCGCATAATCGTAGGTCGCGCGGGCGGCGGTCACGGTCAGCACGTCGTGGCCGCCATGCAGCACAAGGTACGGACATCTCATGTGTTCGAGGTGAGCCCTAAGCGTGAACGGCTTCATGAGCCCGTGCGCTTCGGCCATGGTCTTGGCCCCGAAAACCCAGCGAATGTGCATGGCGAGGCCGAAATCGTCACCTTTCTGGCCCCACATGTCGTGTACCGACCACACTGCACCATGCGAGATCGCCGCTGCCAGCCGATGCTCGTAGCAGGCGGCGCGCGCTGCATAGTAGCCGCCCATGCTGGAGCCGCACACCGCGATCCGCGAGGCGTCGACATCGTCGCGCTGCTCAAGCCAGTCGATGCACTTGCCGATCGGCACTTCGTAGTCTGCCCGCGTCGCCAGGCCGTGGCGACGCAGCGTGCCGCCCTGTCCGGGCCCATCGATCATCAACACCGAAATGCCGCGCTGCAGGCAGCCGTGCGCCTGCATGAACCACATCTCGTCCTTGATCGAATCCAGTCCGCCCATGCAGATCAGCACCGGCAATCTGTCGTCGGGGAAGGGCGCGCGGATGAAGTAGCCGCAGATCGGCTTGCCGGGCTCGTAGGGAATCTCGACGATCTCGCCGGGCGGATTGAGATGGCCGATGAATTTGTGCGAGCAGGCTTCCATCTTCTCGAACGTCGGGAGGCGCCGCTTGTCGGTCGGTTCGAGATGGAACTCGGCCTGGCGATAGTAATCCGCCGCACGAAGGAAGCAGTTCATGGCGGTGCGGATGTGGCCGGCTTTTTCCTCGGCGAGACCGCGCTGCCAGTTGCGGTCGGCGATCGTCATCCACTCCGCGTGCCAACTTTCCAGGTCGCCTGGGATCATCCGCGAGCCCGCCATCAGGACTTCGCTGACGCTGCCGCCACCCTCCTGGGTTTCGCCGAGACCGCGCCGAAATTGATAGGACAGCCAGGGATGTTCGGGCCAATGGTGCCAGCCGAACGGCTCATAATGCGGACCCCGGTCGGCGGTGATCTGCTCGATTGCGTTTTCGCCGATGGGGTTCTTTGCCGCCACGTTGTCTGTTCCTCGCCGCCGTCTTGACCTGAGGTTCGTCGAACAGCGGCGCCGGAGTCAACTAGAATTACATACACTTTGGGCGACTGCTTGGAGTTTCCGCCGATTGCCTAGCCGGTTTGCGTGTAATTTGGGCAGAAAAGCTACTGGATTGGCGGTTGCGAACTTTGTCCGATCGCTGCATGCTGCAGAAAGTGTATTCACTTGAGCGGTCGATCAATGGATCACGAGGTCGAAACGATCGTTGCCGTCGCCGGCATCGGGGCCCGCGCGGGCAACCGCGCCGTGTCGGTCACCGATGAAATTCGCGAGGCGATCCTGGGCGGCGACGTGCAGGCCGGCGAACGCATCAACGAGGTGCGTCTCAGCCGGCAGCTCGACGTGTCGCGAACTCCCGTCCGCGCCGCGCTTCAAGCGCTGGCCGGCGAGGGCCTGCTCGACTATGCGCCCAATCGCGGCTTCACGGTGCGGACGTTCCCGGTATCGGAGATCGTCGATGCCTACGAAATCCGGGCATCGCTCGAAGGGCTGGCGGCCCGCTTCGCGGCCGAGCGGGGGCTCAGCGAGGACGACAAGGCCGTCATCGAGAAGAGCCTCGCCGCCGGCGACCGGCTGCTCGAGCGCGGCTCGTTCGAGGCAGGCGACCTCACGACATATCGCGACATCAACGGCGATTTCCACGACACTCTTCTCGGCGCCGCGCGCAACCGGATGCTGGCCGAGATGATCCGCATCTGTCACCGCGTGCCGGTGTCGTCGAGCCGCAACATCGTGGCCTTCGAACATCGCGATGTTCGCCGCCGCCACGACGATCACCACCGCATCTACTCGGCCATCCTCGCGCACGAGCCGTGGCGCGCCGAAATGCTGATGCGGGAGCACGTCGCCGGGGTGAAATCGTCGCTGCTCAAATCGCTGGAAGGCGGCAGCCTGCGCGCGGCCGATCGCGGCTAGACCACGAAATCCTCGATGGCCCGAATGAACGCGTCCGGCTGCTCCACCGGCGGGACAATGCCCGCATCCCGGCAATTCCTGTGTGTACCGAAAACCTCATCCGAGTTGATGAGGTGTTGGAATCACCTAAGCTGGGAGGATGATCGGGCTGCTGTGGTTCGTGCTGGCCGTCCTGGCCTCGCCCTTCAAGTCTAAGTCGCGGCTTGAAGCCGAGAACGCGGTGCCTCGACATCAATTGACGGTCTTCCAGAATGGAAGACCGGCCACGCCTCTCGTCGGCGGGACAACGGGTCATCAGCCTTCGTTCGGCCGGTGACGACCCGGCAATTGATTTTACTATTCGGCGCTTCAGTCCGCTAGTCTGGCGAGCGATACGGGTCCAGATCTTCCGAAGGCAACACCTCCATATGGAACACGAACTCCTCTCAAGTCTGGAGCAGCGGCTCGGAAAGCTGCATGCCCGCCAACGCCTGGGAATCGAGGCCGATCACGAAGCCCAGATTTTCGGCCAAGGTCTGAATTTCTTTCATATCGAGAACTGGTACTCGGTTCACTCTGTCATCCGGACCACGTTGAAGCTCTGTGGCCTTTATTGGCGCGGACGGAGGAATGCCGAGCACATCCTCTTGAGGACCAACGACATTCGAATTGCCCGGCTGCCATCTCTGTTTGAAGGATTCACCATCCTTCACATCAGCGATACCCACGTCGACATGAACCAGCGTGCGATGACGCGGCTCGCGGAACTCGTCGAGGGACTGCAATATGACGTCTGCGTATTGACGGGTGATTTTCGTGGAAAGACATTCGGGTCCTATGACGCCGCGCTGAAAGGCATGGCGCAGCTCGTGGAGCACCTCAAGCAGCCGATTTTTGGCGTGCTCGGCAACCACGATACGATCCGGATGCTGCCCGGGCTCGAAGACATGGGCATCAAGATGCTGCAGAACGAGTGCGAGATCATCAAGCGTGGCGATCAATCAATCTACATCGCCGGCATCGATGACGCTCACTACTTCAGGGTTGACAATATCGAAAAGGCTGCGTCGCCTATCCCCGACGGAGGCTTTGCGATTCTGCTGTCGCACACGCCGGAAATCTATCGCCAGGCGGCGCATGCGGGATTTGATGTGCTCTTGAGCGGTCATACGCATGGCGGACAGATCTGCCTGCCCGGCCAAGTACCCCTCACGCTGGACTCGGTGCTGCCGCGGCGCATGGGGGCCGGTGCCTGGCACTATGGCAGAATGCTTGGTTACACGTCGGTCGGCGCCGGCTCCAGTGTCGTGGCGGTCCGCTATAATTGCCCGCCGGAAATCACTCTGCACCGTCTTGGCAGGACCTTAGACTCAATACGGCTGATCACGAATGCGCAGAAAGTACAGAAAGCGCGACACCATGAGCTCTCCAACGAAAAACAGCCCGACCACAATTCCCACATCCGTGAAGGTCAACGACAGCTCTCTTTGACAGACCAGAAGAGGGAACAGGGATTCAGGAATCTGGTCCAGCCCGGTCGCCCGGCTACTGGGCTGGAAGCCTAATCGCCGCTTGACGAAGCTCGAGAATAGATCGCCAATCATGGCAAACGCCGCGACGAGACTTCCGACCTGTACGCTCGATCCGAGGAAGGGCGCAAGGCCTGCAGTGACGGCCAGTGAAAAGATCACGCCGCGAATCGTCTTGGAATTGCCGAACAGCGGCCGGCCGTCTGGGAGGTTCACGCCAACGTCCAAGGGATAGGCCCACTTGCGGCCTAGCAGCTTCTTGACCATAACCGGTGTCCCGTTTGCGAGCGTTAGCAGGCATAACGCCTGAAAGATCGAGAAGACCTGCATTTTGCGCCCATTGTTCAACCGAATATCTGTCAACGCCTAAGCCGCGCTAATCGCGCTGGTTTGATACACCTCAAGCCACGGCTTGCCAGCCGGGCACAATCTTGATCAGCTTTCGCATGCATGGAGCGGATCATGACTGCGACCAACATCCCGGCTCTCGATCACAGCGTTCATGAGACGAATGTCTGGCTCAAGGCAGCCGTCCCTCCTCGCGCGTCGTCAGGTCGAGGAGATGGATGACCTTGGGGCCGCCGACAATCAGGTATTCCGCAATGATCTGCCTGTGGCAGTCGGTCCACCGCCGCTCAGCGCACATCACAGCTGTCCGCGGCCCCGCTATCGGAAGCAGGCGGTCGAGTGCCGTGCGGAAGGGATCGGTCAAGGCGTAATCCGCATAGTTGCGCAGAAATCCCGCCGGCCAGCCGTCGTTAGGACTCGATGATGGCGTGTGCGGAGCTTCGCGGTAGCCACCTAGCTCTGGCAGGTGATAGTAGTCGGCGCCGGCCGCCGCGAGTGCATCCTTCAAGGATCCGATATGAAATGAGGATGACGGCGCGACGCAGGAAATCTGCGTACATCGACCAGGGTCTGGGTGCCGGCTGAGCGCAGCACCTCGATAAAGTCCGACGGCGACCGGTTGGAGTGCCCGACCGTGAAGAGTGTCGTCGAAACGGCTTGCGTATCCGATATCATCGCCGCCCATCAATCCGCCGACACCTGAAGCTTTTGGACCGCCGCGCTGATCAACTTGAACAGCTCGTCGACCAGCCGAGGTGCCCGAAAGCGATAGAGCCTCCCGAGCACCAGGTTCTGAGGTCTCTCGAGCTCGGCCAGAGGGCGTGACACCAGCTTGCCGTGACCCTCCACATCGTAGGGTGGAACGAAGTTCAGCAGGGCGTATCCAAACCCGTTGGCGACCAGGCTGCGAACCATTTCGAAGGACTCGGTCCGGTGCGCAACCATCGGGCTCAGGCCCCTGCTGCCGAACAGGGACAGAAAATAGTCGCGCGTGCGGGGGTGATCGAGCAGAACCATGGGTTCGCCAACGAGGTCCTTGAGCGAGCATGTCTGACTGTGAGCCAGGGGATGCGACGCGGGCAGCACGACTTGGACCGGCATCGACCGTAGCGGCGCCACATGCAGCGTCGTGGGAATATCGTAGTCGTAGACGATGATAAGATCGAATCCTCCTCCATGCAGCGCGTCGAGCAAGGCTTCGTGCTTGTCCTCGCGCCAGCGCAACTGAATCGCGGGATGCTTTTCAGCGACTTCCTTCAATACGAGCGGAATGAGGTAGGGAGCGATGGTTGAGAGACAACCGATGTTGATCCGCCCGATCGCCTTGTAGGGATCTCGCTGCGCGACGGACTCGATTTCGCGCGCGTGAAGGAGAATGTTGCGGGCATGGGCGGCAAGGTCTTGCCCTGCGGACGTGAGCACCAGTCCCCGGGCATGTCGACGAACGAAGAGTTGAACTTGAAGGAATTCCTCCATCTGAGCGATGGCCGTCGAGATCGACGCGGACGACACGTTGAGCGTTTCCGAGGCCCGCAGCACGCTTTCGTGGTTTGCGGTTGCAAGGAAGTACGTGAGCTGCCGCAGGGAGAGTTTCGGCACGGTTTCGCCTACCTCGAGCCTGTCCTGATTCCTGTTTGAAGTCACGGTCGTTCCTTTCGGCGAACTGATCGCGTCAGAATTGCTCGTCATTTGCGCAAGGCTCTGCAACTCCTTTCGGCTTCTCGATTAAGCAATGAGCAATTCAAGAAAGCCAAACCAAACCAGCAACTAATTATAATTGGCAGAACCAGAGCCGAACGCAATAGTCGGATGGAGAAAGTGACGCGGCGCAATGACGCCGGAAGGCATGGAGCCAGCAATGGTTGCACAGAAGCAATTCCTGACAGCGGCGTATGGCGGATATCTCAAGCAGGAGACCCCGGCCGAAAATGCAGAGCTTACCCATGTCGAAAAGGGTTCTCCCGCGGGAGAGTTGCTGCGGCGCTACTGGCAGCCGATCGCTTTGACTTCCGAACTCGGCGAGGTGCCGCTCGGCTTTCGCATGTTCGGCGAGGATCTCGTCGTGTTTCGCACCACCAAAGGCGAATACGGCATACTTGATCGTCACTGCAGTCATCGCGGCACCTCGCTGGAATTCGGTCTGCCGACCGAGGACGGGCTGCGCTGCTGCTATCACGGTTGGCTCTTCGGCGTGGATGGCCGCGTGCTCGAAACGCCAGGCGATCCGCCAGGAAGCGCCTTGAAAGACCGTCTCTTTCACGGCGCTTATCCCTGCAAGGAATACAAAGGCCTGATCTTCGGCTATTTCGGCCCGCCCGCGAGTATCCCGGAATTCCCGATCTACGACAGCTACGAATATCCGGACGACAAACTGGTTCCGTATTGCATTACCTATCCCTGCAACTGGCTTCAGGTGCAGGAGAACGTGATGGATCCCGCGCACGCAGTGTTCCTGCACACGCGCGTCACGTTCTCGCACTTCTCGGATACCTGGGGCGAACTTCCGGTGATGGAGTTCGTCGAGACGCCCACCGGTATGATCTACGTCACGACCCGGCGCTGGAAGGACAAAGTCTGGGTCCGCTCGAACGACATCATCATGCCGAACCTCGCCCAGGTCGGTCACGTCTGGGAAGACGGCCAGGACGCGAAGCGGTTCGGCCGCGTTGGCATCACGCGTTGGACGACGCCGATCGACAACACGACCTGTAAGGTCATCGGCTGGCGCCACTTCCACCCCGAGGTCAACCCGCGCGGCATCGGCAAGGAGGAGGAGTGCGGACTGGAGAAGGTCGACTTCTACGGCCAGGGTGCAGGCCAATCCTTAGAAGAGCGCCAGCGCCTGCCCGGCGACTACGACGCCATCGTTTCGCAGCGCCCCATTGCGCGGCATGCGCTCGAGCACCTGACCTATTGCGACAAGGGTGTGGTCATGCTGCGGAAGCTATTGCGACGCGACATCCGCAAGCTCGCCGCGGGCGAGGAGGTGCCATCGTCGCCCCTGCGCTCGAATGGCCTCATCCCGACCTACTGCCATGACACCGTGCTCGCCATCCCCTCGATCTCAGGCGTCGACGATCTCGAATTGCAGCAAGAGGTCGGACGACGCGTCACCGAGATCGTGGTGGAAGGGGATCACCATACCTCCGACGAGCGGCTCGCCGTCGTGCGCAACTTGCTGACGGAGTACGAGCGCTCCGTGGTGTCGCAGGCCGCGGCCTGACAGCATCGGGAGGGAAGAGTGATGAGCAGGAGCCCAATACATCCCGGCAAGGTCGCCTGGACCGGCGAAAACCCGGGCATCTATCTGAAGGATACGCAGGATGGTCCCTGGACCGGCCTGATGTGCTTTTTCCGCATCTTCTATTCCGAGCAAGGCATGGGCAGCGGTATTGTCGTGCTCGACGAACCAGGCATCGCAAAGGGGTATCCCGAGGTTGCCAACTTCTGCATCAGCGACAACGAGCCGCTTGCACGTTACCTGATCGCCGACTTCTTCTCCAAGTTCGCCTCCTTCCGCGTTTCCCCGGGTATTCAGGCCGTTACCCACCTTCCATTGATCGAGTGCCGGCGCGAGGGCAGCACGTTGTCGACCTATTCCGAAATCGTGCGCAGCACGGAGCTGGAGGTCGTCGCGATCTGGAAGAATCTGGGCGCGCCCTATGCCGTCGACATGCCGGCCGAGAACGGGCCGACCAAGATTCATCAGATGTACAGCCTGTTTCTCGATGCAGGGTATGGTTCGGTGACGATCAACGGCCGGCCGCTCGCGGGCAATGTCGTGCAGCGGGATTTTGCGGGTACGCGCAAGAGCACGGCCTTTCTCGCGTTCTCCGAGTCGTGGATGCAGGTCTAGCCAGGGAGACTCGTATGTCCGACGCGTTGCAGTTTCTCATCAGTGGACTGGTCGTCGGCAGCATCTATGGCCTGATCGGCGTCGGCTTCACCTGCATCTACAATGTCACCGGTATCGTCAACTTCGCGCAAGGAGATTTCGCGATGGTGGGGGCGATGAGCGCGATCGCGCTCCAGAACGCGGGCGTCCCGATGTGGTTCGCGATCATTCTGGCGATCCTGATTACCTGCCTGGTCGCCGTCGTGGTCGAACGCAGCGCTGTCCGGCCGGTTCGTGGGGACGTCATGCGCGGCATCATCGTGACCATCGGCGTCGGCGTCGTCTTGCAGGGCGTCGCAGCGATCATCTGGGGAACGGACGCGCAGCCGATGCCGGCGCTCTCCGGGGAAAAGCTCATTCACGTCTTCGGCGCGACCTTGATGCCGCAATCCCTGTGGGTGATCGGTACCGCCGCGGTGGCCATGATCGGGCTCGACCTGTTGTTTCGTCGGAGCTATCTCGGCCAGATGTTCCGGGCCTGCGCGATGAACCCGTTTGCCGCGCGCCTTGTCGGCATGAAGGTCGAGACCATGAGCCTCGTCGGCTTCCTGATGTCGGGCGCGCTCGGGGCCGTCGCCGGCATCGTGATCGCACCGATCGCGCTTACACAATACGACACGGGGCTGCAACTCGGGATCAAGGGCTTCGTCGCCTGCATCGTCGGCGGCTTCGGCGGACCGATCGGTGCCGCGCTTGGCGGCATCGTGCTTGGCGTGCTCGAGGCTTTTTCCGCGGGCTACATCAGCTCCGGCTACAAGAACGCGATCGCTTTCGCGCTGCTGCTCGGCTTCATGCTGTTTCGGCCAGGCGGTCTGCTCGGCGAATATGAGCGGGTGCGCGCATGAAACGCTGGCGCATTCCAGCCCTGGCTGCTCTGCTTGTCCTGAGCGCGCTATCCCACAACAGCTACCTCATCAGCCTTGCGGTCGTAATCGGCCTGCAGGCCATGCCGGCGATAGGGCTTGCCTTGATCGCGGGTTACACCGGCCAGATCTCACTCGGCCACGCCGCGTTCTATGGGCTCGGTGCCTATGGTGCGGCGCTCATCGGAAAATGGCTCGGAATTCCAGCCTGGCTTGATGTCATGCTCGCAACGGCCCTGGTGGCGCTGCTGGCCTGGACGATCGGCTGGCTCGTCTTTCGTCTCAAGGGCCACTACCTCGCGATGGCGACGCTGGCGTTCGGGATCATCGTGCAGGTCGGGTTCGTCGAATTGCGCGATGTGACTGGCGGGCCGAATGGACTGACCGGAATTCCGCCGCTGGCAGTTTTTGGGCATGCTCTCGATAGCGATCTCGCGTTCCTGCCGGCAGTCTGGATCGTGACCATTGCCACCATCGTCGGAGCGGAGAACCTGATTGCATCGCCGACCGGGCTCGAGATGTTGGCGATTTCGGAGAGCGAGCATGTCGCGCGCTCTGTCGGTACCAATGTGCAGTCGGTCAAGCGCCTGATCATGATGGTGAGCGGGCTCTGCTGTGCGCTCGGCGGCAGCCTTTATGCCCACTATGTCGGGTATCTCAGCCCGGGGCCTTTCGATGTCGGGTTTTCCGTCAAGCTGCTTCTGATGGTTGCCATCGGCGGATTCGCCGACGTCTGGGGAGTGGTGTTCGGCGTTATCTTCATCACTATCGTGGGCGAGCTTCTCAAACCGCTCGGTGCTTACGATGTCGTTGCCTACGGCGTGCTGCTGGTGGTCAGCGTGATCTATTGTCCGAATGGATTGTTGCGCGGCGCGTCGACGCTCGCCAGAAGCAGTCTCCGGATGGCGGGCGAGGCGCGCGTATCATGAGCCGTCCTCTTCTGTCCATCGACGGCGCTTCCGTGCGGTTCGGCGCGTTCAAGGCGCTCACCGACGTGAAATTTGACATCCAAGCCAATGAATTGGCGGCGTTGATCGGCCCGAACGGTGCCGGCAAGACGACACTCCTCAACGTCCTGTCTGGCGAAATTACACCGCAAGCGGGCGCGGTCAATTTCAACGGCCGCAATATCACAGGCGATGCCCCACATCGCGTCGTGGCGCAGGGACTGGCACGTACATTCCAGGCCGCCGAACCCTTCCTGCGCCTGACTGTGCGTCAGAATGTGATGGTCGGGGGCGCTGCGCACCATAAACTGGGCCTTTTGTCGTCGATGCTGGGACGCGGCCGCGCGCTGCTTGAACAGGGCGCGCTTGGACGTGAGGCGGACGCGCACCTCGCGACCGTCGGCCTGCATGACCTCGCCGATCAGCCGGCGTCCGTGCTGACGGCCGGCCAGCGCCGCCTGCTCAGCATCGCCCGCTTGCTCGCCTGCGGGGCAAAGATGCTGGTGCTCGACGAGCCCGGCGCCGGCCTCAACGATGTCGAGAAACGCGCGCTAGGCGACATCATCCTGTCGCTGTCCGCTGCGGGAAAGACGATACTGTTCATCGATCACGACATGCCGCTGGTGAGCCGGATCGCGCGGCGGATTCTGGTCCTGGACCAGGGGCGCCTGATTGCCGATGGCGAGCCTGCCGCCGTCAGGAGCAATCCCCGCGTCCTGGAGGCCTATCTCGGTCAGCGCGGCTTCACCCCGGCAAAGGCGGTGCCGTCCCGGATACCGGCCGCCAGGCCTCTACTCGAGATATCCAAACTCAGCGTCAGCTATGGTGGATTGACGGCACTGGACGGAGTCTCGCTCACTGTCGGGCAAGGCGAGATCGTGGCGTTGATCGGAGCCAATGGCGCCGGCAAGAGCAGCCTGCTTCGCGCGGTTGCCGGGGCCGAGGCATGCAAGGCCGAACGCATGACGTTTGACGGTGCCGACCTCAACGCCGAAGCTGCCGACCGCGCGGTGGCGCGGGGCATCAGCCTGGTGCCGGAGGGGCGCGCGCTGTTTTCGTCGCTGACGGTGCTGCAAAATCTTGCCGCCGGACGTTACGCGCGCCGGCGCGCCGCAGGATTCCAGCATGTCATCTGGCGCAGCGCCGCGGAACGAAGAACATTCGAGGAGAGGCTTGGGACGGTCTATCAGCTCTTCCCGGTGCTGAAGGAAAGGGCGCAGCAACTCGCCGGCACATTGAGCGGCGGCCAACAGCAGATGCTTGCGATCGGGCGGGCGCTGATGGGTGAGCCGCGACTCCTGATGCTCGACGAGCCGTCGCTGGGCCTCGCGCCCCAGGTTCTCATCGAGATACTGCGCTGCGTGGAGAAGCTGCGCGACGAAGGTCTTACCATTCTTCTCGTGGAGCAAAATGTCTCGGCGGCGCTTTCGATTGCCGATCGCGGCTATGTGCTCGCCAACGGACGGGTGGTCGCCGAGGGCTCGGGCCGCACGCTGCTTGAGGATCGTCGGATCGCCGAGGCCTATCTGGGATCGAGCGATCCCGAGTTGGCGGTGGCCGGCCAAGTGTCCCGCGCAGTCGCAGTGTGAACGGGGGGACATGATGCGACATCTCGCGAAGCCGACTCCGGGCAAAGTCAGGGCCGACCTCCGTCCGGCCGACCACGATGCGCTCCAGCGCATGCACACGGTCCATCCGGTCTGGCGGGGTGTTGGGCTCGCTCGCGACGTCGTCGCATTTCCCGGCCGCATCATTCTGCATGCGGGGCCCCCGGTGAGTCCCGGCAGCATTGCGCAGCCGCTTGCCAACAGCGCAATGATGGCAATCCTCTATGAAGGATGGGCACAGGATGTGGCGTCGGCAGCCGCGATGCTCGATCGCGGCGATGTGCAGCTCCTGCCAGCGCAGGATCATCGTGCGATGGTTCCGCTTGCGGCGGTACTGTCGCCCAATATGGCAGTCCAGATCGTGGCGGACAGCCGGGCTTCCGACAATTTTGTCGTGAGTCCGCTCAACGGCGGCATGGCTCTTGCGCAACGTCTCGGCCTGTGCGGACGCCAGGTGCTGTCGCATTTGCGGTGGATCAACGGCAATCTCGCTTCCACACTGGAAATCATTGCTGATCGCGACGTTCCGCTGATCGACATAGCGGATGCCGCGCTGATGGACGGTGACGATTGTCATTCCCGCACGGCGGCTGCCACCAGCCGGTTGGTCCAAGTGCTTGCGCCGCGGCTCGGGGGCGATACGCCGGAGCGCCGCTTTCTCGACAGGGCGTCAGGCTTCTTCCTCAATCTGTGGATGGCCGCCGTCAAATGTATCGCCACGGCAGGCGAAGGAGACGGGAGCAGCGTGATCACGGCGCTCGGCGGCAATGGTGTCGAGGTCGGACTGAAGCTAGGCGGTCGTAGTGAGCACTGGGTGGTCGTGCCTGCCATGCCGCCCTCGGGCAGTTTGCTGCCCGGCTACCGGGAGGATGACAGGCTCGGTGCAATCGGTGATAGCGCCCTGGTTGACGCCATGGGGTTTGGGGCGATGACGCAGGTTTCTTTGCCCGCTGTCGGGTCGGCGTCGAATGGTCTCGGGGGGCTATTGCCGCTGCGGCACGCCTCGTTTGCACGCAGCCGCATCCACATCGGAATGCCGGCGCGAGGGATCATCGAGCAGGGGGACGTCCCGGACATCGTCCTTGGCATTCTCGATCGCAATGGCAGAGGCGGCCGCATCGGCGGAGGCATCTACCGTCCTCCCCTGGATCTGTTCATGCGGGCGCTCGCGACACTCGAACCCGAACTGACCTGACAAGAGAGGCTGACATGAACATCAAGTCCGTGCTGGTACCGTTGCTGCTTATGACAGCAATATCGACGGCGCAGGCGCAGGAGACGATCAAGATCGGCGGTCTGCTGGAAACGTCTGGATCGCTCGCATCGCTGGGCCAGCCCGGGCTCGATGGTGCAACGCTCGCCGTTGAGCAGATCAATGCGAATGGCGGCATTGGCGGGAAGAAGCTCGAACTGGTCAATCTCAACACCGAGGGTGACAACACCAAGTCGGTAACGGCGGCGAAGCGGCTGTTGGAGCAGAGCGACGTGGTCGCCCTGGTCGGTCCGATGAACAGCGGCTCGTCCTATGCCATCATCGACACGGTGCAGCGGGCACCGATCGCCATGATCTCCAATGGCGGGTCGCGCGGCATCGTGGTGCCGCCGCAGGACAAGAAATGGATATTCCTGTCGCCCCTGACCGACGTGCTGGTCCAGAGCGTGATGCTTTCCGATATGAAGCAACGCGGCGTGAAGACCGTCGCGCTGCTCAATGCGGACTCGCCTTTCGGCACCAGCGGGCGCGACCAACTCGAGAAGAACGCCGCTTCCTACGGCATCACGATCGCCGCCCAGCAGGCCTACGGCAACGACGACAAGGACATGACGCCGCAGCTCACCAGGATCCGCAGCGCCAATCCTGATGCGGTCATCATCTGGGCGACCGGGCCGGGGCAGGCGATCGCGGTGAAGAACTACCGGCAACTCGGCCTGACGGCGCCGCTTTATCTGTCGCATGCCGCGAACGACTTCAATTTCCTGCGGCTGGCCGGTGCGGCCGCTGACGACATCCTTATCCCGTCCTCAAAGATCTATGTCATCGACTCACTGAAAGACTCCGATCCGCAGAAGCCGCTGCTCACCGCCTTCGTGCGCGACTATCAGGCAAAATACGGCAAGCCTCCCGCGACATTTGCCGGCAACGCCTATGATGCCGTCAACATGATCGCGGAAGCAATCCGCAAGGTCGGTCCAGACCGCGTCAAGATCCGCGACGCGGTCGAAGGCCTCACGGACCATGTCGGGGTCACCGCGGTCTACTCCTACGGCGCGGACGATCACTTCGGCGCCAAGGCCGACAGCGTCGTCTTGCTGACGGTGAAGGACGGCAAGTTTGCGCTCGCGCGGTAACTCGAGCGCTTGCCACCTGGAGCAGAAGCCATGCCGACGATTTCGTTGAGCTTTGCCGACGGCGATCGCACGACCTTCGCTGCCAAGGCCGGAGAGACGCTCTTGACGGCGGCCCGCCGCGCCGGAATCCCGCTCAGTTCCGATTGCGAGACCGGAGATTGCCAAACTTGCCGTGCGACCTGCCTTGCCGGCGAGATCGTGCACGAGGATGGGGCATCGATCTCGCTCAGCGACAGCGAGGTTCAGGCTGGCGAGATCCTGCCTTGTGTGGTCATGGCTGCGACGGATCTTGAGGTCCGCGTTCCCTACGAACGAGCGAAGCTCGTCTCGGCGAAGCCGTTCTCGATCAAGCTGGAGGCGGTCAATCGCCTGAGCGCCTCCGTGGTGGGTGTATCGGCCCGCATGCTCGGCCTGACACCGCTCAAATTTCTCCCGGGCCAATACGCTCATCTTCAGGTTCCGGGTACGTCAGAGTGGCGGTCCTACTCCATGGCCAATGCGCCAGGCGACGAGCGGACGCTGGAGTTCCTGGTTCGCCTGCTGGATGACGGGGTCATGTCGCGCTATCTGGCGGAACGGGCCGCACCGGGCGATGTCATCCAATGCCGCGGGCCGCAGGGCACCTTCTATCTGCGCGGCGGCGCGCGGCCCATCCTGATGGTTGCCGGCGGCACCGGCCTGGCGCCGATGGTGTCGATGCTCCGTCAAATGACCGTCGCCGGCGAAAAACGCGAGATCAAGCTGTGCTTCGGCGTGAACGAGGCTCGCGACCTTTTCTTCGCGGAAGAACTGAACGCCATAGCTCAACGACTTCCCAACCTCGGCCTGCGCATCGCCATCGCGCGCGGTCAACCTTCCGCCGGCACAGAGACGGGCGTTGTCACCGACTTGATCGGCTCCGCAAGCCTCGCCAATACCGACGTGTACTTATGCGGACCGCCCGCGATGACTGATCGAGCCCGGGTGATCGTCACTGAACGGGGCGCGGCCGCGGCTTCGATCTTTTCCGAGCGCTTTGTACCGAGCGCATGAGGCTGCACGAGCGACCGCAGGCGAAAGATTGGATAAAAGACCGTAAGTTCGGCTGGTGTGCAGAAAGGCGGTAGCGCTCTCCCGCTACTACTTTTCCCCCGACCAATTTCTGGAGAATTCTTGCTCTCCATAGAGTAACCAGCCGGGGCTGCTCCTATCCTTAGTCGCTTCTTGGGAAGGGGGACCGGACGGGACCATCCAAGCGGCGTAGTTGAGTTCGTCCTGCACTTCCTATGAGGTCGCTCTGCGTCTAATCGCGGCGCGTGGCGCGCTTCGCTGTATGGTCGACGGACATCTGGAAAAGCTGGATCGGATCGCGCTTGCGGCGAAATCCGCACCGGGTTCGAGCCGAAGCGCGCGATCGCGTCCGCATGATTACCGACAGGCTCTCCGAGGAGGATGTCGACGCGGCGCAGGATCATCTCGATATGCTTCGGACCAACGGCCTGGTCCCGACTAAGCACCATATCCTGCGCAACATGATCAACGCCGCCGGTGCCAGTGCGACGGCCATGAATATCAACGTCGCCCAAGGGACGTACTTTCGCGGAATGAAGCTTGCGTTGGATCGTTGTTGGCCTAGCCGGATCTTGCAAGCGCGTCGCACGCGAATGGCGATCCGGTCAAACAGAAGGTAAGCGAGCGCGCGCATGCTCACGAGCGAAGACCCCCGGGGTACAGCCGACATGGCGACGAAATCGACGTGTAAAGTGGCTTTGATCCGCGAATCCGACGGCATGGGCCACTTGCGCGAGAGACAACTCGGCTCGGTGAATCAATTCCTTGGCTCGCGCGATGCGGCTACTTTCGACATACCCAACCGGCGTCAAGCCGATATGGCGCTTGAACTCGCGGCTGAAGTGGAAGCGGCTTAGCCCGGACACCGTAGCGAGGTCTTCGAGGCTAATTTGACGCGTCGGTTGCTCATTGATGAACGCGAGAGCTCTCTGGATCGCAGCGGTATTCACCGTCAAGCCCGGCTTTGGCTCGACTCCTAGAGCGGTACTGTACCGCCTCACCATTTGAACCGCGAGAACGGTTGCGAGGGACTGTACCAGCAGCGTCTGGGCCGGATGAAACGATTGCCGCATCTCCTGGCTAAACAGTTGAGCGATGTGCTGCAGCACAGGATCTGGCGCTTGAAAATGGCTAACGACCTCTATCCTGGGAGAGCCGACACGGCGTATCTCGCTGTTTGCTTGGTCGAGTTGTTCGGGAGGCAGGCGCATCGCGATATAGGCCGGGAAACGTCCGCGAAACCGCACGCGGTAGCCCGCCGGCATGATGATGCTTTCACCAGCGCGAGAGGGCGATTCGAAGCGCTTCCCGCACCGCTCCTGCATAACATAGGGTGACGCTTCGAGTGCCAACGTAATAACGTGATGATCTCTCGCAGGTGATACGAGATCGTCAACCGTGTATCCGGCGCATTCTTCGACAGCGATCCCGGTCCAACGACGAAGGTCACTTTCGGCGAGCAGCGGACGGCCTGTCAGTTGGCGCCGCGCCTGCACGACATTCATCAGCGAGTTGTCTTGAGCCGGCACCGGATATCCCATCAGAACGCGCATAAAACCACTTCGTGGTGTCCGCACCTGGCCCCCGACATTTCTGGCCACTGTCAAGCATTGCGATTTCCTCAAAAGCCTCGCTTTTGTTTTGGTGCTGCAACTCGGTGCGGTAACCGGCTTTCTGGTTTTCGGCGCGCTTGTCGACCGTCTCGGCCGCAAGCCGATGTTCGTCGCGTATATCTTTATCGGCTTGGCCGTTGCCGCCTACGCTTTCGGGCCGGCGACGACGCGGATCGTGGCGATCTTTTTCTCCGGACTTTCCGTCAATGGAATCTTCGCGCCTCCGGGCAGGGCGGGATCGAAGCCGGACTGGGAACGACGGTTTGCGCATTCATCATCGCCCTCTTGATCGCGCTCTGTGTTCCAGAGACCCGTGGTCGTTCGCTGCGCTGAGGCGTGTGGCGGAAGCACGGGGGCCGATGGATTGCGCTGACGCCGTCCGCAAGGATGGGAGGAACTTCATCGACGGTCTGCAGCGTCTGACAGCGACGTGTGCTGTGCGGCCGACATGCGAAAAGGCGTTCGGATCGGGGCGAGTCGAGCACGGCTGCAATGGATCGTCGGGCCAGATTATCGGGAGCGATTGCCGTCAGTGGTACGACCTCCTCCGTCGCGAGCGAGGGGGGGGGACGGCGCTGGTCGATACGACCAATCTGGAGAGCAACTATCCGACTAACGTCGTCCGGCGGAAAGATCTTGTTTCCATGCGGCTGCCGCACAGCTATCGTGGTCTGGTCAGGGCTGCCGGGAGCACTTTCTGACGTGTCAAGGAACGAAGGAGCTGGACATGGATCTGGGCTTGAAGGGCGCCAGGGCGCTGGTCACCGGTGGCACCAAGGGGATCGGCCGCGCGATTGCCGAAACCTTTGCGAGCGAAGGCGCGAATGTCGGCATTTGCGCCCGCAATCAGGCGGAGGTTGACAGCACCGTCGCGGCGCTGAAGGCCAAGGGCGTTGCTGCCTATGGCGGTTCGGTCGACGTCTCCGACGGCGCGGCGCTCAAGGCCTGGGTCGCCGACATGGCAAGCCGGCTCGGTGGGATCGATGTCGTCGTCGCCAATGTCAGTGCGCTGGCGATCGGGCAGGACGACGAGAGCTGGGAAAAGGAATTCTCCACCGACATGATGGGCACGGTTCGCCTGGTGAATGCGGCGATGCCGTATCTGGAAAAGAGCGACGCGGCTGCGATCGTGACCATCTCGAGCGTCTCGGGGCGCGAGGTCGATTTCGCCGCCGGACCCTACGGCACCTTCAAGGCCGCCATCATCCATTATACGCAAGGGCTGGCCTATCAGCTCGCGGGCAAGGGCATCCGGGCCAACAGCGTCTCCCCGGGGAATACCTATTTCGAGGGCGGGGTCTGGAACATGATCAAGGACAACAACCCCGATCTCTACAAGACCGCGCTCGCCCTCAACCCCACGGGACGGATGGGAACGCCGCAGGAGATGGCCAACGCCGTCGTCTTTCTCGCCAGCCGTGCCGCGAGCTTCATCACCGGGACGAACCTGGTCGTGGATGGTGCGCTGACGCGCGGCGTCCAGTTCTAGAGCATTGCCGGTTCTGATTGGAACCAGAGCCGGGCTTTTGCCTTTGTTTTTGACGCGTCGTCTTCACGCCAACCGCCATCCGTTTCTCTTTAACGCGCTGTAGGCGCCAGCGAGTTGAGGCGCTGGCACAGCGCACGCGACCCATGCGGGCGTGTCGGCGAACGTACTCGCTTTTCCCGGCGCCAGACATGACGCTCATCCATGTCGCGAGTGCGCCGGCCAGCCGCTGACACGAGATCCGGCAGCGCTCGGTCCGATCGCGGGGCGAGGAGAGGGGTTTTCATCCGCGTCAGAGATGTTCTATGGATAGGAGTGTTACAATAAGGCGACATATTTTCGATGGCGGTGGCAGACGACAACTCGGGCAATTGGCGCGTCGGTGTGCTGTTCTCTCAGACGGGCGTGACGCGGGGGATCGAACGGACCCAGCTCAATGCAACGCTGCTTGCGATCGAGGAGATCAATGCCGGGGGCGGGGTGCTCGGCCGGCAGATCGAGCCGGTGATGTATGATCCGGCCTCCGACCCCAAGAAATTTCGCACCTTTGCGGAGCGCCTCTTCCAGGTCGACCGGGTCAAGCTCCTGTTCGCCTGCTACATGTCGAGCACGCGCAAGGCGGTGCTTCCGGTGGTCGAGGCCCATCGCGGCCTTCTGTTCTACCCGACGCTTTACGAAGGCTTCGAATACTCCAGGCACTGCATCTATACGGGGGCGGCTCCGAACCAGAACTCGCTGCAGCTCGCCAAATTCCTGCTGTCGGCCTACGGCAACCGCTTCCTGTTCGTCGGCTCGAACTACATCTACCCCTATGAATCGAACCGGGTGATGGCCGATTTCGTCTCGCAGGGGAAAGGCAAGGTCACGGACGAGATCTATGTTCCGCTCTATCCGGAGCCGAAGGACTTCGACAAAGTCATCAACCGGATCAAGAAAACCTCGCCTGACGTCATCTTCTCCACCGTCGTCGGCAGCGGCACGGCAGCGCTCTACCGGGCCTACCGGGCCGCAGGCTTCGACCCGGCGCGCATGCCGATTGCCAGCCTGACGACGAGCGAAGCGGAAGTCGCCGAGATGGGTGCGGAAGCGGCCGAAGGGCACATCACCGCCGCGCCCTTTTTCGAGACCCTGTCCTCGCCCGCGGCGCGGCGCTTCGTCGGCAGCTTCAAGGAGAAATACGGTCCCGACGCGCCGGTCACGGCCGGCGCGGAAGCCTCGTATTTTCAGGTCCATCTCGCCATGCGGGCGGTCGCGAAATGCGGCTCCGACGATCCCGATCAGGTGCTGACCAACCTGCGCGACTCCGAATTCGATGCGCCGCAGGGCCGGGTCAGGATCGACCCCGAAAACAACCACACCTATCTCTGGCCGCGCATCGCCCGCCTCGACCGCAACGGCCGCTTTCAGACCGTCTGGAATCCCGGCGTGCGCGTGAAGCCCGATCCCTATTGCGTCGTCCAGAGCCTGGACGACTGGTCGGTCGATGACCTGCCGCTGCTGCATCCCTAGCCTCCCGGAGAAGCGGACGTGGCCATCCAGATTCTTCGGGACTTGCGCGGCCTGAGGGTTCATGTCGTGCATCCGCCGGACGCCGAGCGCACCAAGCTCGTCGAGCATCTGCGCCGCATCGGCTGCATGGCGGAGACACAGTGGCCCGTGCCCGACTGCTGGGCCGAGGGCGCCGACATCGTCATCCTGGCAATCGAGCACGACGTGCGCAGCGAGATCCAGCATCTTCTGAAATCGGACAGCGACCATCGTCCGACATTGATTGCGGTGGTGAGCTACGAGGATCCGAGCACGCTGCAGCTCGTGCTTGAAGCGGGCGCGGTCGCGGTGATCGAGCGGCCTATTCGACCCTTCGGCCTGCTCACCAATCTCACCATCGCGCGCAGCCTTTGGCTCGAGCGGCGCGAGGCCGAGAAGCGCGTGCGCAAGCTCGAGCGCAAGCTAGCGGGCATTCAGCGCATCCAGAAGGCGAAGGTGATCCTGATGGATGGACAGGGATTGAGCGAAGCCGAAGCCTATGAAAGCATTCGCAGGCAGGCGATGTCGAAGCGCTTGTCGATGGACGATATGGCGGCCGCGATCATCCATGCAAATGAACTATTGCAATACCGACCGAAAGGTGATTAGCTTTTGAAAGTCGCTGGACAGAAATGTCTCGCGAACTTTGCCGGACCATCGATGATGCTGGTTCGGCCTGCGGCTAGGTAGCCCGAGAGATCCGCGAGGATCTGTCGGGCTTTTTTTGTTTTTCCGGACGTGCATCACCGCCGACGCGCCAGCGTTTTCGGGGGCTCGATGCGATCTGCAAGTTTTCAGATGGCGAAACGACGCGCTTCGGCGCGAACGGAGCAGCGCGCCTTGGCGCGAACGATGGGGTGTGTCTTGGCACATGAGCCTTGGAGTCATGGGGAGTGGTGTTATGGCTGTCGATAGACGCAGGTTTCTCAAGAACGGGTTGCTCGCAGGCGGTGCGTTGATTACGTCGCCCTCCGTGTTCAGTACGGGCGCACGCGCAGCCGGCGAGATCAAGGTCGGCGTGCTGTTCTCGCTGACGGGCGGCCTCTCGATCATCGAGAAGTCGCTGCATGATGCGACCATGATGGCAATCAGCGAGATCAACGCATCCGGTGGCGTCAAGGGCATGCAGATCGCGGCGATCGCCGAGGACGGCGCGTCGGATCCGAAGACCTACAACGAAAAGGCATCGAAGCTCGTCATCCAGGACAAGGTGCCGACGGTGTTCGGCTCCTACACCTCGGCAAGCCGCAAGGCCGTGCTTCCAGTGTTCGAGAAGCGCAACAATCTCTATTTCTATCCCACCTATTACGAAGGCTTCGAGTGCTCCAAGAACGTCGTCTATACCGGCGCCGTTCCGAACCAGCAGCTTTCGAACTTCATTCCGTGGATCATCAAGACGCTCGGCAAGAAGAAGTTCTTCATCGTCGGATCGAACTACATCTATCCGCGCGAGATGGCCAAGGTCTCCAAGATCCTGATCGAGAAGAACGGCGGCGAATGGATCGCCGACGAATATCTCGAGCTCGGCCATTCCGAATGGGGCTCGATGGTCAACAAGATCAAGAGCTCCGGTTGCGACGTGGTGCTGTCCAACGTGGTCGGCGATTCCGTGGTCGCGTTCTATCGCGAGTACAAGAACCAGGGTCTCACCCACGACAAGCTGCCGATCTGCGCCACCGTGACCTCGGAGATCGAGATCGCGGCCATGGGCGCCGAATATGCGGTGGGCAGCTTCACTTCCTTCCCCTATTTCCAGGCCATCGACACCGACCGCAACAAGGCCTTCGTCGAGCGCTACCGCGCTTTCGTCAAGGACCCCAAGGCGGTCACGCATCACGCGCTTGAATCATCCTACTTCCAGGTCTTCCTCTGGAAGCAGGCGGTGGAGAAGGCGGCCGAGATCACGCCGGTGGCGATCCGCGAGGCGGTGAAGGGACAGGAGTTCGACGCGCCGAACGGCCATGTGAAGATCGAGCCCGAGAATCTCCACACCTATCTGACGCCGCGCATCGCGCAGTGGCTCCCCGACGGCCAGGGCAAGATCATCGACGCCTACAAGGAGCCGATCATGCCGCTGCCTTACGTCGCCTATGGCGAGACCCCGACCAACCTGTTCTGCACCGGCAAGGGTCTCGACACCACCAAGCTGAACAAGACCTGATCGCGGCAATGCGACATCCGCCGCGCCCGATGGGCGCGGTGGATGAGGGGACGTGGACGCCATGCTCGACGTATTGTTCATCGGTCTCAGTCTCGGATCGATCCTGCTGCTGGTCGCGCTCGGACTTGCGATCACCTATGGCGCGATGGGCGTGATCAACATGGCCCATGGCGAGATGGTGATGGTCGGCGCCTATGTCACGGTGCTCTCGGGCATCTATCTCCACGCCAATCTGCTGCTCGCCATTCCGCTCGCCTTCATCGTGACCGCTTTGGTCGGGCTGCTGATCGAGCGCGTGGTGGTGCGCAAGCTCTATGGCCGGCTGCTGGATACGCTGCTGGCGACCTGGGGCATCGCGATCCTGATTCAGCAGGCGGTGCGGCTGGAATTCGGGCTCTCCTTCTTCGGCATTCACATCCAGGGGCTCGGTCCCGGCCTGCAGAACGTCACGGTGCCCGAATTCCTGCAAGGCGCCGTCTCGATCGGCGGGGCCGAGATCAACCGGTATCGCGCCTTCATCATCATCGTCACCGCCATTCTGGCCGTCGTCACCTGGTTCATCATCTATCGCACCTCGATCGGCACCCAGGTGCGCGCGATCATCCGCAACCCCAAGATGGCAGCGGCCTGCGGCATCGATGTTGGCAGGGTCAATGCGCTGACTTTCGCCTTCGGATCCGGGCTTGCCGGCGTCGCCGGTGTGATGATGTCGGGTTTCAAGACCGTCTTCCCCGACATGGGAACGCCGATGGTCGTCGATGGCTTCCTCGTGGTGGTGATGGGCGGAGTCGGCAGCCTGCTCGGCTCGGTGCTGTCGGCCGGCATTCTCGGCGAGATCAACGGCCTGGTCGCAGCCGCAACCAATGACATCCTGGCGCGCGCCGTCGTGTTCGGCGTCGTCATCGCCATCATCGTGCTCAAGCCGAAGGGCCTGTTTGCCCTGAAGGGGCGATAGAGATGCTGTCGAGACGCCGGATCGATATCGCGGTCTATGCGGCCTTCGTGATTTTCATCATGCTCGCGCCGCTGGTGATGGACACCTTCTGGCTCAACCGTGTCGCAAAGTATCTGGTGTACGGCATGCTCGGCGTCGCCGTTGCGCTGTCCTGGGGCTATGCCGGCATCCTCAATCTCGGCCAAGGCCTGTTCTTCGGTGCCGGTGCCTACATGCTGGCGATGTCGCTCAAGCTTGCCAGCCAGACCAGCCTGCAGCAGGGCTCCGACAGGCCGGTGCCCGACTTCATGCTGTGGAACGCGGAGCCCGGCGCGCCGACCGAGCTCTGCTGCATCAACAAGGCGTCGTTCCTCTGGCTGCCGTTCCAGAACCAATGGTTCGGCGCCGCCATGGGCCTGATCGTGCCGGTGGCCCTTGCGTTCGGGCTCGGCACCATCGTGTTCCGCAAGCGAATTGCGGGAGTGTTCGTCTCGATCATCACGCTTGCGCTGGTGCTTCTGGTGCGGCTGGTCGTGATCGACGCGCAACCGATCACCAACGGCTTCAACGGCCTGACCGATCTGGGCTGGTTCAAGGTGGCCGGCTTCGAATTCGATCCCTACATCACGCCGACCTATTATCTCGTCGCCGTGTCGCTCAGCCTCGTGCTGATCGGTGCCCGTTTTCTGGTAGAAACCAGGGCGGGCATCATCCTGCAGGCCATTCGCGACGACCAGAATCGGGCGCGCTATCTCGGCTTCGACGTCCCGGCCTACCAGACCTTCTTCTTTGCGGTCTCGGCGGCGATCGCCGGCGTGGCCGGCATGCTCTACGTGATCGTGTCCGAGTTTGCCTCGCCCACCTTCATGGACCTGACCTTCTCCATCACCATGGTGGTGTGGGCCGCGGTCGGCGGCCGCTCCTCGATCCTCGGCGCCTGCATCGGAGCGATCCTCATCAATGTCATCTCGGCGACCGTCAGCGAGACCGAGGGTTTTGCGGAAGCCTGGAAGGCGGTGATCGGCCTGATCTTCGTCCTGGTGGTGCTGTACATGCCGCGCGGCCTTGCCGGCCTCGGCCATGATCTCGTCGAGCGTGTCGTGATGCGGCGCAATGCCTTGGACGGACGGCTGCGCGTGACCGACGCGTCCTCGCAGGCGGCGGAGTAGGCCATGGCGCAGGCGGCACTCACCATCGATGGTCTCAGCGTCGATTTCGAAGGCTTCAAGGCCGTCAACAATGTCTCGATGATCGTCGATGACGGCGAATTGCGGGTGCTGCTCGGCGCCAACGGTGCCGGCAAGACGACGCTGATGGATTTGATCTCCGGCAAGACCAAGTCGACCGGCGGCCGCGTCTATCTCGGCGACACCGAGATCACCAATTGGGAGGAGCACAAGATCGCGCGCGCCGGGCTGGGGCGGAAATTCCAGATCCCGAGCGTTTTCAAGGAGCTCACCGTCCGCCGCAATCTCGAAGTCGCCAGCTGCAGGCATCCGGGCGTGTTCGCCAATCTCGGCTTTGGTTTCGGCGCGAGCGCCAAGGAGAACGTGGACGAGGTGCTGGAGCTGATCGGGCTGACCGAAGAGGCCAACCAGACCGCGGCCTATCTCAGCCACGGCCAGACGCAATGGCTCGAGCTTGGCCTTCTGATCACGCAGAACCCGAAGATCGTTCTGCTCGACGAGCCGACGGCGGGAATGACGCAGGCGGAGACGCACAAGACCTCGCTGATCGTCAATAATCTCAGGGGACGCCACACCATCATCGTGGTCGAGCACGACATGGCCTTCGTCCGCGAGATCGCCGAGCGGATCACGGTGCTGCATCTCGGCCAGGTGCTGGCCGAGGGCAGCGTCGCCGAGATCGAGAACAATCCGAAAGTGCGCGAAGCCTATCTCGGATCGAAGGGGATCGCCTGAATGCTCGCCTTCCATCATGTCGAGAGCTTCTACGACCGCAGCCACATCCTGCACGATGTGACGCTCGACGTGCCCGACGGGCAGGTGACGGCGATCCTTGGCCGCAACGGCACCGGCAAGACCACGCTGCTCAAGACGCTGATGGGCCTCACCGACCGCATGGAAGGTGAGATTCGGCTCGATGCGGCCGATCTCGGCAAGGAGCCGACCTATCGCCGCGCGCGCGCCGGCATCGCCTATGTGCCGCAGGGCCGCGAGATCATTCCGGATTTCTCGATCCGCGAAAACATCCTGATGGGCTCCTTCGCGCGTCCCGACGGCAAGCGCGAAATCCCCGCGCTCGTCAGCGAGCTGTTCCCCTATCTGATCGACAATCTCGACCGCAATGGTGGCGTGCTCTCGGGCGGCCAGCAGCAGCAGCTCGCGATCGCCCGCGCGCTTGCCGCCGGTCCCAAGATCATCCTGCTCGACGAGCCGAACGAGGGCATCCAGCCGTCGATCGTCGAGGAGATCGAGAATGTCATCATTCGTCTCAACCGGGAGATCGGGCTGACCGTGATCCTGGTCGAGCAGAACGTTTCGTTCGTCCGGCGCGCCGCGCACCGCTTCGCCATGATGGAGAAGGGGCGCGTCGTGGCGTCGGGCGAGATCGCCGATCTCAGCGACGCGTTGGTCCACCGCCACATGGCGGTGTGAGCGCGCCGGGGAGCAAACGGATGCGGGCAACCCGCGGACTTCGAATCACGAGCAAGCTGGCAAGGAGAGCGATATGCTGCACGGCGATATTTCCTCGAGCAACGACACGGTCGGCGTCGCCGTCGTGAACTACAAGATGCCCCGCCTTCACACCAAGGCGGAGGTTCTCGACAACGCGCGCAAGATCGCCGACATGATCGTCGGGATGAAGACCGGCCTGCCTGGCATGGACCTCGTCATCTTTCCGGAATACTCGACCCACGGCATCATGTACGACTCCAAGGAGATGTACGAGACGGCGTCCGTCGTTCCCGGGGACGAGACCGAGATCTTTGCCGAAGCCTGCCGCAAGGCCAAGGTCTGGGGCGTGTTCTCGCTGACCGGCGAGCGTCACGAGGAGCATCCGAAGAAGGCGCCCTACAACACGCTGATCCTGATGAACGACAAGGGCGAGATCGTGCAGAAATATCGCAAGATCATGCCCTGGGTGCCGATCGAAGGCTGGTATCCCGGCAATTGCACCTATGTCTCGGAAGGTCCCAAGGGCCTGAAGGTCTCGCTGATCATCTGCGACGACGGCAACTATCCCGAGATCTGGCGCGATTGTGCCATGAAGGGTGCCGAGCTGATCGTGCGCTGCCAGGGCTACATGTATCCCGCCAAGGACCAGCAGGTGATCATGGCCAAGGCGATGGCCTGGGCCAACAACGTCTATGTCGCGGTCGCCAATGCGTCCGGCTTCGACGGCGTCTATTCCTATTTCGGCCACTCGGCGATCATCGGCTTCGACGGCCGTACGCTCGGCGAATGCGGCGAGGAGGATTATGGCGTGCAATATGCGCAGCTGTCGAAGACGCTGATCCGTGATGCCCGCAAGACCGGCCAGTCGCAGAACCACCTCTTCAAGCTCGTGCACCGCGGCTATACCGGCATGATCAATTCCGGCGACGGCGACCGCGGCGTCGCGACCTGTCCGTACGAGTTCTACGCCAAGTGGATCGCCGATCCCGAAGGCACCCGCGAGATGGTCGAATCGTTCACGCGCTCGACGGTCGGCACCGAGGAATGCCCGATCGAGGGCATTCCCAACAAGAAGGTTGCGCATCGCTAAGCTTGGACGCGCCATGGCGTCGGCGGACGATTCCGCCGACGGCCTGCAACGACAACCAGACTGCCGATGCCGCCGCGGGTCGCGGCGGCAGGTGGAACGTCACGTGCGCGGGTGGGGGGCAGGAGAAGGAATCATCATCATGAATGTTGATTACGAAATCTACGACCTCGGCGACGTCAGGCTTCAGCGCGGAGCGACTCTGCGTGGCTGCAAGCTGGCCTACAAGACGTTCGGTGCGCTCAATGCTGCCAAGGACAATGTCATCGTCTATCCCACCTGGTATTCGGGACAGCACTACGACAATGAGTGGCTGATCGGCAAAGGCCGGGCGCTCGATCCTGACAGATATTTCATCATCATCCCGAACATGCTCGGCAACGGCCTGTCGTCCTCGCCCAGCAACACGCCGGAACCGTACAATGGGCCGCGTTTCCCGTTTGTCACGGCCTATGACAATGTGCGCGCGCAGCACCGCCTGGTGACCGAAAAATTCGGCATCACGCACATCCGCCTGGTGACCGGATGGTCGATGGGCGCGCTGCAGACCTTCCATTGGGGCGCGCTCTATCCTGACATGATGGACCTGATCGCGCCGTTCTGCGGTTCGGCAAAGTGCTCGCGTCACAATTTCGTATTCCTGGAGGGCGTGAAGGCGGCATTGACCGCGGACGCGGCCTGGAAGGAGGGCTGGTACACCGAGAAGCCCGCGCGGGGCTTGCGGGCGGCCGCCCGCGTCTATGCCGGCTGGGGTTTCTCGCAAGCCTTCTATCGCGAGAAGCTCGACATCGAGGCCATGGGCTACTCTTCGCTGGAGGATTTCCTGGTCGCCTTCTGGGAAGGATTCTTCCTGCCCAAGGATCCGAACAATCTGCTGACCATGCTGTGGACTTGGCAGAACGGCGACATCAGCGACAACGAGCTCTACAAGGGCGACTTCAAGGCGGCGCTCGGCGCGATCAAGGCCAAGGCCTATGTGATGCCCGGCCAGACCGATCTCTATTTCCCGCCGGAGGACAGCCAGTTCGAGGTCGCGAACATGCCGAATGCGGAGTACATCCCGGTGCCGTCGATCTGGGGCCATTTCGCCGGCGGTCCCGGCACCAATCCGAAGGATGTCGATTTCATCGACGCGAAGCTGAAGCAGTTGCTGGCCAGTTGAGCATCGCAGCGGAACAGGCTGACTGGAACAGGCGGCCTCTTTCGCGCGGTTGGTTGAGGAATGGTGACGGTGCTCCGCATCAATCGCATCATCGGAAGCCGGCTCGATCAGGCGTTCCACGACAGATTGCATCGGCTGGAGCGCCGCAACGCAGTCGACGAGGTCCAGCTTTCGATCGACGATCTCGAACGCAGGCAGTTTGCGACGAAGACCCGCCGCGGACAGGACCTTGTCATCGCGCTGCCGCGTCATCACCGGCTGTTTGACGGCGCGGTGCTGTTGCTCGACGACTGCCAAGCGATCGTCGTGCGGACGGCAGGCCAGCGCTGGCTGCGGCTCGAGCCCCGCTCGATCGGGGATGCCGTCGAACTCGGCTATCAGATCGGCCATCTCGGCTGGCCCGTGCGCTTCGAGGGCGAGGTGCTGTTCGTGGAGGTGCAGGGACGGCCGGAGAATTACATGGTTCGCCTCGGCGACCTGATCTGGTCGCGGCGGGTCGGCATGAGCGTGATCGATGCCGGCGCAAGCGACAAGGCATGATCCGTAAACCTCGTGCAACAGTTTTCGCAAGGATCACGCCCGACCAATTGGCTGACTTCGCGGAGGTCCGTCATCGCCGCGCCAGCCTGAAATAGAGCTCCGACAAGCGGCTCGGCAGCTCCTCGACGCGATGGACCATCATGGTGTTGCCGCGGCCGAAGATGCGGTTCGCAGCCTGCAATCCGGCCTGGCCGAGCACGACGCCGTAGACGTCGATACCCGCAGCGTGCAGTCCGACCGCGGCGCGGCGCGCATCTTCGACGAGGTCGAGGGGATCGGAGACGTCGATATCGGATGGTTCGCCATCGGTGAGAACGATCAGGAGCTTGCGGCCGGAAACTGTCTGGCCGATGAGGTGGCCGGCGTGGCGCAACGCGGCGCCAAGCCGGGTCGAAAAACCCGATTTCAGGCCGGCAAGGCGCGCCATGCTGCCGCGGTCGTAGGGTTCCTCGAACGACTTCACCGTTGTCATCTTGACGTCCTCGCGGCCGTCCGAAGCAAAGGCGAGGAGGCCGAAGGGATCGCGGAGCTGGTCCATGGCTTCCGCGAGGACGGCAACTGCGAGCCGCTCGACATCGAGAATCGTGGCGCCGGAGGCCAGCCGGTCGCTGGTCGATTCCGACGTGTCGATCAGGAGCAGCGCCGCCAGATCGCGATGCGCCGCGGTCGACGCGCGGAAGATGCGGGGATCGGGCTCGAGCCTGCTCCTGAGCGCAATGCCGGCCTCGAGCAGCGCGTCGAGATCGAGGTCATGCCCCTCGTGCTTGCGGCTCAGGCGCACCGCGCGTCCGATCCTGATGCCGCGCACCAGTCGCGCAATGCGGTTGCGCAAATCGTCGGCGCGGACGAGCGCCTCTTCAATCCTGCGCGGCTCGCCCGCGAGCGCGGCGACTTCGCGCACCACGGTCCATTCCGGCCGTTCGATCGCGTGCTCGCGGTCCCATTCCGGATATCTGGCGATCACGACGCCGCGCAGGTCCGGCGCCACGGGGCGGGCGCGGCCCATGCTGGGCGCCTCCCGATCGGGCTCCTGCGAAATGTTGTCGCCTGCAGGCGTTTCCTGCTGGTCGATCCGCACGGCGTCGGCCGGGAGCTCGATGGTTTCGCCCGATGGCGGCGCGGTCTCGCCAAAATCCCATAGGCCGAGGCCGTCATCGCGGTAGACTGGTTCGACGACATAGGTCTTGACGTTGAACTGCACCCGCATCTGGCCAAGGTCGTTGCCGAGCAGCATGCCGATCTCGCGGCTGATCGCGGGATCTTCAAGGCGTGGCTCCGCGGCCGCGAACATCGCGCGGCCCTTGCTGACGAAGCTGTCCTCATCGACATAGGCGGGATCGAACAGTGCGCGGGACAGCCGCGCCAGCAAGGTCGGGGCGGCGACGACGCCGGACGGCATGGCGACATGATAGGCGGCCCACAGCCGCCGCAATCCCGGAAGGGCGCGCATGGCCAGCCGTTCGATCCGCGCATCCTCGATCAGGTTGACCAGCGCGATCTGCAGCGGCTTCAGCGTGCCGACGGGGAAAGGATAGCGTCCAAGCACGAGATGCGCCTGCGCATGGGCTGCCGCCGCGCGAAACAGCGCGCGCGCGGCATCCGCCTGCACGCCGCGAAAGCTGTCCGGCATTCGGATCAAGGGGCCGGCGATCGAGACCCGGCGCTGCGGCGTCTGGCCCGCATCCGCGGGCAGCGCGCGCAGCAAGGGTACATGTCCCCACAACGCCGTGACGAACACCTTGAGCTCGGCCTCGATCTGAAGGAAGCTCACCGTGCCGGGATCGCGCGCGATCAGGCGGCGGGCGAGTTCGTCTTCAAGCGAGAAGAAGGCAAGCCGTCGCGCCTTGTTGCCGGAGCCGACGCGCAGGCCGGAAGCGACGAACGTCTCGAATGCGTCGATCGTGCCGGGTGCCGTGATCGTCGTGACGTTGGCTGCGACGAGGCCGATCGATTCCGGTGCCTGCCGTGCCAGCGTTTCCATCATCCGCCACCATCGCGCCAGCGGCGGTCCGCTGCCGAAGACGCGGGCGGCCGTGGGCAAGGCTCGCAGCGAGCCGGTCGCAGCCTGCGCGCCGGCGGCGCGACAGATCTCGACCGCGCTCTGTGCGGCCGCCAGCAGCGGCGCGATCTCGGAGTGGCCGGCGGCGAGTTTGCTAATGTCCCAATAGGCGATCAGGCAGGCCGGCCCGGCATTGACATGGGCGAGCCGAAGCACCACCGCCGCCCACGCCTCCAGCTCGCCCGCCTCGAAATGGTGCGAAAGTTCGTCCCAGGTGGCGCGAAACGCCGGCCGCAGCGTCTCGCGCTGGCGCATCAGCAGATGTAGCCGGCGCGTTGCGCTGTCGTCACCCGCGGCGATCAATTGCAGGCTTGCAGGCTGCTTGATCGCATTCACGGCAGGCAGGCCTCGATGGCCTCGGACAGCGCCGCACGGATGTCGGCATTGTCGGTGATCGGCAGCACGATCGAAGACTGCACGGCGGCCTCCAGCGGCAATCCGGCGCGCACCATGCGGCCGGCATGGATGAGCATGCGCGTCGAGGCGCCTTCGTCCAGCCCGTGGCCCTGCAAATTGCGCGAGCGCTCGGCGATCGCCACCAGGATGCCGGCGAGATCGTCGTCCGCGCCGCTCTCGCGGACGATGATCGCGGCTTCCGTCGAAGGCGGCGGATAGGTGAAGTCGATGGCGATGAAGCGCTGCTTGGTCGATTCCTTGAGATCCTTGACCGCGCTCTGGTAGCCCGGGTTGTAGGAAATCGTGAGCTGGAAATCCGCATGCGCCGGCACGATCTCGTTGTGCTTCTCGAGCGGCAGGATGCGCCGCGCGTCGGTCAGCGGGTGGATCACCACCGTGGTGTCCTGCCGCGCCTCGACGATCTCGTCGAGATAGCAGACGGCACCGAACCGGACCGCTAGCGTCAGCGGGCCGTCATGCCAGACCGTGCCCGACGGTTCGAGCAGATAGCGGCCGGCAAGATCGGCCGCGGTCATGTCCTCGTGCGCCGCCACCGTGATCAGCGGTTTGCCGAGCCGCCAGGCCATGTGCTCGATGAAGCGGGTCTTGCCGCAGCCGGTCGGCCCTTTCAGCATCACCGGAAGGCGTTCGGCATAGGCCGCCGCAAAGATCGCGACCTCGTCGCCGAGCGGCTCGTAATAGGGTTCGGCCTTGATCAGGTAGGGGGCGAGATGCATGAAATCCTCCGCCGGGTCGGCGAAGGACCGATGCCACCGGGCAAGCTCCGCCGTCCCTTTGTGTGGGTGTGGCAGCCGTTGCCGTGTGGGGGCACGCTGCGACACTGAAGCGTGCGGACAGAGGCGCTGAAGATCGTCTCTCGGGGCGCGATTAAAGCCCGGAAACTGCGTCGATACAAGCGGGGACTGCGGCGACGCCATCATTGCGCGGACCCGTTGGCCCGCAACGACGGTGGAATTGACCGGAATCGCGCTCCGCCGCTAGTGTTCTGACTCGGTCGTTTCATTCGGTCATTCCGGGACACCGCGGCAGCGGCGAACCTGGAAGATTGCGGCGCGAGATTCCGGGTGTCCTTCGGGCGCCCCGGAATGACAATGAGTGAGCCATTCGTCAGCATCAAAATACCAGATTGTTCGAAACATGTGCATTGGAGCGGCCGCGACATGGAACGCATCACAGCAACGCTCGATGAGAGCCTGGTCGAGGAGCTTGATCGCTTCCAGAGGGATCGTGGCTATCAGAACCGGTCGGAAGCCCTGCGCGACCTGATCCGCGCAGGCCTGCAGGGGACGACGGAAGCGCAGGAGAGCGGGGCCTGCGTCGGGGCGCTGGTCTATGTCTACGACCACGAGGTCCGGGCGCTCGCCAAGCGGCTGACGACGGCCCAGCACGATCATCACGACCTGTCGGTCGCAACCCTGCACGTCCATCTCGATCATCAGTCCTGCCTCGAGGTAGCCGTGCTGCGCGGCTCGTCCGCCGACGTTCGCCACTTCGCCGAACATGTCATCGCCGAGCGCGGCGTTCGTCACGGCCGTCTCGTGGTCGTTCCGGTTGCGCTCGAAGCGGAGACCCATGTTCATGGCGGCGGCAGGCCGCATGCACATTCCCACGCCCATGTTCGCCACGCCGGGAAACGCGCCAAGTGACGTGCCAAGTGACGTGCCAGGTGATGTGCCAGGTGATGTGCCAGGCAACGTGCCAGGTGACGCGACCAACTTGCCGCCAGCCGGACAGTTGATTTCCGGTTTTGCATGATCTCCTCGCCTGCGGGCGCATCCGGGCACCCGCTCGACGAGCGCATTTGGCAGCCCAAGGCGCTGAATTCGTGAGTGCTTCTCACGGCGCCGGACAAGCGCTGGCGAAATGGCGCGGGTCTTGCTAAGAATTCGGTATGAGGTTCTTGTCAAATCATCATACCCGCACGTCCGCCCTGTTCGGCGGGCTCATTCTCGCCAATCTCGCCGCCTGGGCATGGGCGTTCGCACTTTTTGCGAACCGGCCGGCCATTCTCGGCAGCGCATTGCTGGCCTGGGTCTTCGGCCTGCGGCATGCCGTCGACGCCGATCATATTGCCGCCATCGACAACGTCGTCCGCAAGCTGATGCAGGCGGGCGCCGCACCCCGTACCGCGGGTCTCTATTTCTCCCTTGGCCATTCAACGGTCGTCGTGGTCGCAACCGTGCTGTTGGTCGGCGCAATCGCGCAGTTCGACGATGGCGGGATGCTCAAACGTGCCGGCAGCCTGATCGGCACGTCGGTTTCCGCCGTCTTTCTGCTGCTGATCGCAGCCATCAATCTCGGCATTCTCGGGGGTCTGTGGCGGACGCTCGGCGCGGTTCGCGCGCGCGGCGTCGCTGCGCTGGACAATCTCGACGTGTTGCTTTCCGGGCGAGGCCTGCTTGCGCGACTGCTCGGCCCGATGCTGCGCATGGTGACGCAGGCCTGGCACATGTATCCACTCGGCTTTCTGTTCGGACTCGGCTTCGACACGGCGACGGAAATCGGGCTCCTGAGCCTGTCCGGGTCCCAGTCCGCGCAAGGGCTTTCGCTTCTCAACGTGCTGGTCTTCCCGGCTCTGTTCACGGCCGGAATGGCGCTGATCGACACTGCCGACAGTGCCTTGATGGTGAGCGTCTATCGCTGGGCCTTCATCGATCCGCTCCGCAAGCTCTGGTACAACTTCACGATCACGGCGGCTTCGGTGCTGGTCGCCCTGTTCATCGGCGGTGTCGAGGCGCTCGGCTTGCTTGGCGAGCGCCTCGGACTTTCAGGGCGCGCCTGGACCGTCATTGCCGGCCTCAACGACAATCTGGCCGGCTTCGGCTTTGTGGTGATCGGACTGTTTGCGCTGGCCTGGGTCGGTTCAGTCGTGATGTACCGCATGTCGTTTGGCGCCTTGCCGCCGGGCGGCGCCGTCGATGGCCCGGTTCAGGACGATTTCGATGCAGCGGAAGCGGCGTGATGTGGCAGCGATCGCCCGCCGGTGCTGCGTGGCGGTCATCGTTGCAGCGGTTGGCGTCGGCGGTGGTGAAACACTGGCGTTCGCGCAGGATCGTGTCGATGGCGCCAACGTGCTTCCCACCATCGTGGTGAGGCAACCAAAGCAACGGCGCATCAGGAAACCGACGTCTGCGCCGCCCAGCCGTCTCCTCGTTGACGTCCAGCCGGTGAGGTCCGACGCTCCGGGCATCGCATCCGGTCCGGTCGCGCCGCAGAGCATGGCAAGCCAGATCACCGTGCCCGGCGACGATCTGAGAGAGCGTCCGGTGACGCGGCCCGGCGAAATTCTGGAGGCGGTGCCCGGCCTCATCGTGACGCAGCACAGCGGCGAAGGCAAAGCCAACCAGTATTTTTTGCGTGGCTACAATCTCGATCACGGCACCGACCTGGCGATCTGGGTCGACGATGTCCCCGTGAACATGAGGACCCACGCACATGGCCAGGGCTATGCGGACCTCAACTGGCTGATGCCGGAAACGATCAAGGCGCTCGATGTGCGCAAGGGCCCATATTTCGCCGATGAGGGAGATTTCGGCTCGGCGGGCAATTTGCGCATCGGCCTGATCGACAGCGTGCCCAAGGCCGTGGCCGAGATGACGGCGGGGAGCTTCGGCTATCGCCGCATTTTCGCGATGGATTCCACCAGGGCGGGTGACGGCGCCCTGCTGATGGCGGGCGAAGCCGGCACCTATAATGGGCCCTGGGTCAATCCCGATGACGCGCGCAAGCTGAACGGCCTCCTGCGCTACAGCCAGGGCACGGCCTCCGACGGCTTCACGCTGACCGGGATGGCCTATTCCAACAGCTGGAACTCGACGGATCAGGTGCCGCAGCGTGCGATCACCTCGGGCCAGATCGGCCTGTACGGATCGGAGGACCCGACCGACGGCGGAAATACCAATCGCTTCGCGCTGTCGTCGCGCTTTGCAGCAACCGACGAGGCAGGCTCGTGGAAGGCCAATGCCTATGTCGTCCGCAGCGAGCTGGATCTGTTCAACGACTTCACCTATTTCCTGAACAACCCGACCCTTGGCGATCAGTTTCATCAGCATGACGGTCGCGTCATGCTGGGCGGCAATGCGTCGCGTACGCTGGACGGTTCATTTGCCGGGTTGCCGATGCAGACGACGTTCGGCGTCCAGACCCGCTACGATGCGATCGAGCTCGCGCTGACTGATACATATCAGCGAAGCTTCCTGTCCAATGTGCGCAGCGACAGGGTCGGCGAGGGCAGTGTCGGGGTTTATGCGGAGAACACCATCCATTGGACCGACTGGCTACGCACGACGCTCGGCTGGCGGGGCGACTACTTCGATGCCTCGGTCAACTCGCTGTTCGACGCCAATAATTCAGGTCATGTCAGCGCCGGCATCGGCAGCCCGAAATTCAGGCTGGCGGTCGGCCCGTTCAACAAGACGGAGCTGTTTGTCGGCGCCGGCTTCGGCATGCACAGCAACGATGCGCGCGGTGCCACCATCACCGAAGAGCCGACCGATCCGAGCATGAAATTGTCCGCGTCGCCGCTGCTGGTGCGAACCAGGGGCGCGGAGATCGGTGTCCGCAGCAGAGCCGTGCCGGGACTGGATTCCTCGGTCAGCGTGTTCATCCTCGACCAGGACTCCGAGATCATATTCAACGGTGATGCAGGCGACACGTCGGCAAGCCGTCCGAGCCGGCGTTATGGCGTCGAGTGGACCAACAAATACAGCCCCTTTTCGTGGCTCGCCCTGGACGCAGATCTCGCCGTCACCCATGCGCGTTTCCTCGGCTATGACAGCGACCAGGCCGCGCTCTACACATCTCTCGCCGGATTTCCGCAGGCCCAGATCGGCAACGCGCCCGGCAATTTCATCCCGAACGCGCCTGCCACGGTCGCTTCGGCCGGGATCACGCTCGGCGAAAAGACCGGACCGTTTGCAGACCTGCGATGGCGCTATCTCGGCTCAAGCCCGCTGACCGAGGACAATGCCTTCCGCTCGTCGGCGACCAGCGTTGTCAACGCGCGTGTGGGCTACCGCTACGACAACGGCTGGCGTATTCAGCTCGATGTGCTCAACCTTCTCAACACCAGCGCCAACCAGATCTCCTATGCCTATGGATCTCTGCTCAAGACCGACAGCCTCTATAATCTCTGCTATCAGGTTCAGGTTGCGCCCGCAGCCGTTTGCCGCAATGGCGTGATGGACTATGTGTTGCACCCGATTGAGCCGCTCGCTTTCCGCGTCACTCTTGCCGGGACGTTCTAGGTTCAGTCCGGCCGTTAAGCACCGAACGCGCAGGGGCGCGCATGATGCGGCCGTCGCCACGTCATGCACGACCAGACGGCATCGGAGCCGGCGATTGAATTTCCTTGAGCGAGATCATGGCGCCTGAGCCGGGAACCTCGCAAAGGGGAAGCTGCGATGACGATTCTCGCCCGAGGCGGCTGCGCCTCCTGGGGCTGCGTGCAGGCCACCAAGGTCATCCGACCCAGGTCATCCGGATCGACAGGTGATCACCGACCAGCCGATCATGCCTCAAAACAACGTCGCCAGCGCGAGCTGCGCGTCGCTTTGTATTCGCTTTAGATGCGCCGCGTCGCGGAAGCTCTCGGCATAGATCTTGTAGACATCCTCGGTGCCGGACGGTCGCGCGGCAAACCAGCCCGTCTCGGTTTCGACCTTGATGCCGCCGAACGGCTGGCCGTTGCCGGGCGCCGTGGTCCTGGTCGCACGAACGGGATCGCCGGCGAGCTCCTTGATGTTCAGCCGCTCCGGGCTCGCCGACTTCAGGGCGTTCTTCTGCTGGGCCGTCGCCGGCACGTCGATCCGCTCATAGAAGGGCACGCCCAGTTCGGCGGTGAGATCGCTGAACAGCTGGCTCGGGTCGCGCTTGGTCTTGGCCAGGATTTCCGCGGCGAGCAGCCCGAGGATGATCCCATCCTTGTCCGTGGTCCAGGCCGAGCCGTCACGCCGGAGGAATGAGGCGCCGGCGCTCTCTTCGCCGGCAAAGCCGAACGCGCCGGTGCCCAGGCCCTCGACGAACCATTTGAAGCCGACCGGCGTCTCAACCAGCCGGCGGCCGAGCTTCGCGGCGACGCGGTCGATGATCGAGCTCGACACCACCGTCTTGCCGATCGCCGCCTGCGGCGACCATTGCGGCCGATGCCCGAACAGATAGGCGATGGCGGTCGCGAGGAAGTGGTTCGGATTCATCAGGCCGCCCGATCGTGTCACGATGCCATGGCGGTCGGCATCCGTGTCGTTGGCGAAGGCGACATCGAAGCGGTCGCGCATCGCAATCAGGCTCGCCATCGCATAAGGCGACGAACAGTCCATGCGGATCTTGCCGTCCCAGTCAGCGGTCATGAAGCGAAACGTCGGATCGACGACGTCGTTGACGATGTCGGCCTTGATGCCGTAGCGCTCGACGATGACGGGCCAGAAATGAACGGCTGCGCCGCCCAGGGGATCGATGCCGATGTCGATGCCGGACGATCTGATCAGGCCCATGTCCACGACATTGCCGAGATCGGACACGTAAGGGCCGACATAGTCGTGACGATGAACGAACTGCGAAGCCTTTGCCCGCGCATAGCTGATACGGGACACGCCGTCGAGTCCGGCCTCGAGATAGCGGTTGGCGCTCTTCTCGATGCCTGCCGTCACGTCGGTGTCCGCCGGTCCCCCATGCGGCGGGTTGTATTTGTAGCCGCCATCGTCGGGCGGATTATGCGACGGCGTGATCACCACGCCGTCCGCCAGCCCGCTGGTTCGCCTGTGGTTATAGGCCAGGATCGCATGCGAGATCACGGGCGTCGGCGTGTAGCCGTCGCGATCATCGACCATGGTGTCGACGCCGTTGGCCGCGAACACTTCGAGCGCGCTGGCCAGCGCGGGCTCGGCAAGCGCATGGGTGTCGATGCCGATGAACAGCGGGCCCGTCAGCCCGGCCGCGCGGCGATAATCGCAGATGGCCTGGGTCGTCGCCAGGATATGGTCTTCGTTGAAGGAGCTTCGCAACGACGAGCCGCGATGCCCTGACGTGCCGAAGGAGACCCGCTCGGCGGCCTTGGCCGGATCCGGCTTGGACGCGAAATAGGCGGTCACCAGCCGCGGAATGTTGGCGAGCGCATCCGCCGTGACAGGCTTGCCTGCGGTGGGATCGAGAGCGGGCACGTGAACTCCGTTTGGCTACAGAATGGTCCGGACAAGTGGGGACCGGTGTTCGACAGTAGGCCCTCGAGCTTGACCGGGGACCAAGCAAAGGGCCGTCATTTCAACGCGCCAAGCCTAGCATATATCCACCGCGCGAGCTCAACCCTCAAGTTTTCTCTCGCTTGGGCCGCGCCTGCGGACCGGACAGTCCAAAGCCGATTGCGCCCAGGGAGAGCAGGGTCGGGACGGCCAGCGCCATCAGCCCGAACGCCGGCTCGCATACCGCGCCGAGCGCGCAGCCGATCAGGAAGCCGGCGATTGCCGGCCAGGTGCGCCCGGCGCGAATGCGCGCCTTGGCATGGTCAGATCGACTTCCGCCGAAACAGATCTGGCCGACATCCATGGCGAAGACCGTGACATTCGTGGTCATGACCGCGGTCGACGGCGCGTCCGCCAGGGACACGCGCACCAGCGCATTCTGGACGGCCATGCCGGATACGGCGAACATGCCGGCGAGGGTGATCTCCAACCCGTTCGGATCGACCCGAACCCCCGTCGCGATGCAGCTGCCGAGCGCCGTCGCCAGGAGGAGGAATTGCAGGGCCAGCAGCGGCAACAGCGAAGGAACGGCGATCCGCTCGAGACCGACGACGAACAGCCGCGTCAGCACCAGGACGACCATGAACACCGGCACCGCAATGACATGGGACATGGGCGATGGTTGGTGCGCCACGAGTCTTGCGGCGAGAAGCACGAGATTGCCGGTGATATGCGCGGTGAAGAGGCCGCCCAGTCCCAGGAAGCCGGTGATATCGAGGCTACCGGCGACCATGCTGAGGACGAACGGCAGTAATTTGAGCCCGAGGGAATCGTCGATTGACGGAATCGGCGTTGCGCGATCCTGGCTTGGAGAGACCGGCGTCGGCGACTCCAATGGGCGGGAGCTCGTCATGCGTTCAGACCTGTTTCCTCATGGTGATCCGGGTTACCGGCGCGAAGCATAGCAAGTCCGTCGCGAGCCGGGCGCCGGCACACACCCCTTGCATGGGCGCCCTGGCTGCCCGCTCAACAAATCGTTACAGCGCAAGCGCGTCCCTTGCGGAAGGTTCCCGAAATTAAATCCGCAAGGCCTTGCAGCCGGATGCGCCGACCGCCGCTGCAGGCAACGCTCACGCATCCGACGACACCGAGCGCGACCGCTTGCTGAGAATCCGGGTATCATGGCCTCGTCGACATTTGTGTATGCCGGCGCTCGAAGTGGAACCTTCGAGATCGACAATCAAGGAGAGTCTGATGGCGATCGTTAATGTGGCCGATCTTTTCGTGGCAACGCTGGAGCAGGCCGGCGTCAAGCGGATCTATGGCATCGTCGGCGACAGCTTGAACGCCATCACCGAGGCGCTGCGAAGCCGGGGCACGATCGAATGGGTGCATGTTCGGCATGAGGAGGTGGCGGCCTTTGCCGCAGCCGGCGAGGCGCAGGTCACGGGCGCGCTTGCGGTTTGCGCAGGCTCCTGCGGGCCGGGCAATTTGCACCTCATCAACGGCCTTTTCGATGCCCACCGCTCCCGCGTGCCGGTGCTCGCGATCGCGGCCCAGATCCCGTCGTCCGAGATCGGCGGCGGCTATTTCCAGGAGACGCATCCGCAGAACCTGTTTCGGGAATGCAGCCATTTTTGCGAGCTCGTCTCCGACGTGAGCCAGATGCCCTATGTTCTGGAGAACGCCATTCGCGCAGCCGTCGGCCAGCGCGGCGTCGCCGTGGTCGTCATTCCCGGCGACATTGCGCTTCGTAAGGCGCCCCAGCGCGCGCCATCCGCTGCCCGCAGCCTGGCGCTCGCAGCACCCGCCGTTGCGCCCGAGGCGGAGCAGCTCGAGCAGCTCGCGTCCCTGCTCAATGATGCCCGCCGGATCACGTTGTTCTGCGGACGGGGCTGCGCAGGCGCGCATGCCGAGCTGATGCAACTCGCCGAAGCCCTGAAGAGCCCCATCGTGCATGCGCTGGGCGGCAAGGAACATGTCGAATATGACAATCCCTACGACGTGGGCATGACCGGCTTCATCGGCTACTCCTCGGGCTACGCGGCCATGCATGCCTGCGACGCGCTGCTGATGCTGGGGACCGACTTTCCCTACAAGCAGTTCTTCCCGGATAACTGCACCATCGCCCAGGTCGACATCCGTCCGGAAAATCTCGGTCGGCGCTGCAAGCTCGACCTTGGCGTGGTCGGCGATGTCGGCCTGACCATCAAGGCACTGCTGCCGCTCCTGAAGACCAAGAGCGAAAGGCAGCATCTCGATGCCGCGATCGCCCATTACAGGAGTGCGCGCGAAGGCCTCGATTCACTGGCGCAAGGCACGCCGGGGCGCAAGCCGATCCATCCGCAATATCTCGCGCGGGTCGTCAGCGAGCAGGCGGCGGAGGACGCGGTCTTCACCTTCGATGTCGGCACGCCGACGATCTGGGCCGCCCGCTATCTCACCATGAACGGCCGCCGCCGGCTGATCGGCTCGCTGGTGCACGGCTCGATGGCCAACGCCATGCCGCAGGCGCTCGGCGTACAGGCGGCACAGCCTGGCCGCCAGGTGATCTCGCTGTCGGGCGACGGCGGCTTCTCGATGCTGATGGGCGATTTGATCACGCTCACGCAGATGAAGCTTCCGGTCAAGGTCGTGATTTTCAACAACGGCGTGCTCGGTTTTGTCGCGCTCGAAATGAAGGCCGCCGGCTTTGTCGACACCAATGTCGACCTCACTAATCCCGACTTCGCCGCCATGGCGCGCGCGATGGGTATCTTCGCGCGCAGGGTCGAGGATCCCGGCGAGCTGCCGTCGGCGATGAAGGAGATGTTGAGCCACAATGGGCCGGCGCTGCTCGACGTCGTGACCGCCAAGGAGGAGCTATCCATGCCGCCGACGATCACGCCCGCCGAAGTCAGGGGCTTCAGCCTGTGGCTGTTGCGCGCCGTGATGAACGGGCGTGGCGACCAGGTCGTCGACCTCGCCAAGACCAACCTGCTTCCGCGCTAGCCGCGCCCCGATCGAGAGCAGGGAACGCCATCAAGATCGCCGTCTCTTGATCCAGGTTAAGAACGCTGATCAAGAACGACGCGGGGGGCATTTACCGCAAGCTGCAAGTGGTCGGCGCGCCGAGCGAAAGCGCGCCGGTATTTAATTCATATTTCAGACGCGACGTGTTCGCATCGGGACAGGTTGGGGTATTTTCCGATGAAGACATTCGCTCGCTTCAAAGAGCATTCGGTTGCGATTGCGTTGATCGGGCTCGCGCTCGCCAGCGTTCTGGGCTTTTGGGCCGGCATCAACCTGTCCGCGACCTCGCTCGCGCTCGCCGCGGCCGCCATCGCCGTCGCGGCCTGCCGGTCGGATTGGAGGGAGCAGCTCGATCGCGTCATCGGCAGCACGCCCGCGATGGCCGGCGGCGGCCTGGTCGAGGTTCACAGGGACATTACCGACGAGCGGCTGACGGAAGAGCGCGCCAACCATGCCATGCAGGCGCTGCTCGAGAAGCAATATGCGATCGACCAGGCGGTGATTGTCGCGATCACAGACGTCAAAGGCAATATCACCTATGCCAACGACAATTTCTGCAAGATCAGCGAATATTCGCGCGAGGAGTTGATTGGGCGCAATCATCGCCTGCTGAAGTCCGGCGCGCACGCCAAAGAGTTGTTTCGCGACATGTATCGCGCGCTCGCCACCGGCCATGTGTGGCGCGGCGAAATATGCAACCGGTCGAAGTCCGGCCGCCTCTATTGGGTCGACACCGTCATCACCCCGCAGCTCGGCCCGGACGGCAAGCCGATCTCCTACATGGCCATCCGCGTCGACATCACCGCGCGCAAGGAGGCCGAGGCCAAGCTCTCGTTTGCGGCCAGTCACGATGCCCTGACGGGCTTGTTGAACCGGTCCGCGCTGGTCGCTCAGGCCAAAGCGGCGTTGCAATCCGATGGGCAGGGGAGCAGCTTCAGCGTCCATCTGCTCGATCTTGACGGTTTCAAGAATGTCAACGACACGCTCGGGCACAATGCGGGGGACGATCTCCTCAGGCAGGTAGCGTCGCGATTGCGTTCGCTTGCCGGCGATGCGGACCTCGTGGCGCGACTCGGCGGCGACGAATTTGCCGTCATCGGGCCCACAGCTGCTTCTGCCGTGGAATCCGGCATGTGCCTCGCTCAGCGCATCGTCGAGGCGATCGCAGCGCCGTTCGAGATCGATCACCACCAGGTCAATATCAGCGCCAGCGTCGGCTTTGCGCTCTGTCCCGATCATGGCGCTGGTCCGGAAGACCTGCTCATGAGGGCCGATCTTGCGCTCTATGATGCCAAGGCGGCGGGCCGCAACTGCCATCGGCTGTATCAGCGCAGGATGCTGGAAGTGGTGGAGGCGGAAAGGGCGATCGAGGCCAAGCTGAGGACGGCGCTTGCGCAAGGCGAGTTCGAGCTGCATTACCAGCCCATTCTCGAGGTCGCGTCCCGTTCGACCCAGGCCGCCGAAGCGCTGGTGCGATGGCGTCATCCAGCGGACGGACTGATCTCGCCCGCCGACTTCATTCCCGTGGCGGAGCAAACCGGGCTGATCCTGCCGCTGAGCGATTGGATCATTCAGCGCGCCTGCCGGGATGCGGTGTCGTGGCCGGCAAGCATACAGCTCGCGGTCAACGTCTCCGCCATCCAGTTCAAGCGCGGGAATCTGTTCGATGTCGTGATGCGTGCCCTGATTCAGTCGGGCCTGAGCCCACGACGGCTGCAGCTCGAGGTGACCGAGACGGCCTTGCTGGAGCACCAAGCCGAGCAGCTGCAAACGTTCCGCAAGTTGAAGAACCTGGGTGTTGCGCTCGTTCTCGACGATTTCGGAACGGGATATTCCTCGGTCAATTACCTGACGGATTTTCCATTCGACAAGATCAAGATCGATCGCTCGTTCGTTCAGGGGGTTCACAAGCGGGAGTGCTCGGCAGTGATTGCATCGGCCGTCGCGCTGGCGAAGGGGCTTGGCATCACCATCACGGCGGAAGGGATCGAAACCGAGGAGCAGTTCGGTCTGTTGCGATCGATGGGCGTCGATTTCGCCCAAGGCTACCTGTTCGATCGCGCCATGCCGCGCGACGAGTTCGCCGTCTCTCAAGGCTGGACCCAGGAGCTCGAGGATAATATCTCGGGCCATGAACGTCGGTCGGGCCTGCGCGTTGCGCTTGGCGGCGCATGAAACGGATGCGCCCTAGTTCAGGGAGCACAGCCGCTGCAACTCCCGCATGTTCAGGACCTCGAGCACGCCATTGGACAGATCGAGGATGCCGCGCTCGCGCAAGGTCCCGAGGATGCGGCTGACATGAACTGCGGTGAGGCCGACGGCCTCCGCGATGTGTTGCTGGCGCAGCGGAAGCGGATAGCGGTTCTCGCGTATGACGGTCTGCTCGGCAATGCGGCGCATCAGCTGCAGGAACAGGTAGGCGATCCGCTCCTCGCCCGAGCACTGGCCGAGCGCTGCGAGCATCTTCTCGGCGGCCTCGATCTGGCTGGCGCAGGATCTTGCAATGGCCGGGGCCGCTGTCGTGAAATTCGTCATGATCCTCGACTGCACTTCGGCGCGCTTCATGGCGCTGACCTGGATCGTGGTCAGGGCCTTCACCGAGAAGTGGACGCGATCCTGGAATATAGAGCTCGTCGAAAAAAGATCTCCGGGAAGCAGGAAGTGGAGAATCTGTCTGCGGCCGTCGGGCAATTGCAGGAAACGGAAAGCCCAGCCATGGCATAGAACATAGATGTCGGGCGAGGCTTCCTGCGAGGCCAGCACCGGCTTGCTCGCCGGGACGACGAAATGATGCTGCCAATCCGAGATTTCGTTTGAGCCCGCCGTCTTCACGCTTCCGAGGATTGCGCCACAAAATCCCGTGCTATTCCGCGAACAGGTTGCGCAGGGCGAGACGTTCTTCATTTATCTTGTAAAATGCCCGTGTGATACCGCCTCATCGCGGTTTCTCTAACATTGCTTGTATCCAATGATCACGAACGCGTGCTTACAGTCAATATCAATCGCATGTGCAGCCGGCGGCAGTTCCGATGCCGTTGATGCAGATTATTGATCTGGATCAAGTGCCGATTACCTGTGTCAGATTGCCCTCAGGCGATCTTAATTTCGAATTGAGACGATCATCTGCGGCGGCCGACCACGCGGCTTTGCCGATTTTTCAGTAACGTTTCCGATGTTTTGGATTTTCGAGGGCAACCATGGCGGCGCAGCCTGCATCCGTGCATTCGACGACCAGCGACGGCGCGCGGGATCGTGACGTCCGCATGCGCTTCTTGCGCATCGACGCCGAGACGGGCGAGCTGTTGCGGGAGTTCTGGAAAGCCGTAGACGGAGCGCTGCCGGAGATCCTCGAAGGTTTCTACCGGCATGTCTCGAACGAGCCGCAGCTCGTCGAATTGATCGGCAGCGACACCCCACGCCTGAAAAAGGCCCAAGGGTCGCATTGGGCGCGCCTGTTCAACGGCCGCTTCGATTCCGACTACCTCCAGGGCGCGCGGATGATCGGGCTGATGCACAACAAGATCGGGCTCGAGCCGCGCTGGTACATCGGTGGCTACAATTTTGTGCTCGGCCGCCTCGCGGCGCTTGCCGTCGAAACCTACCGATGGAGGCCGTCGAGGTTGTCCAGGGTTCTCGTCGCAGTCAATTCTGCCGTTCTGCTCGACATGGACATTGCGATCTCGGTTTACCAGGAGGCGATGCTGGCCGAGCGGCGGCAGCGCCAGGACAAGGTCGATGCCGCGATCTCGGGCTTCGATGGTCGGATGAAGCGGGCGCTCGAATCCGTCGGCGGCTCGGCGACCGAGCTGCAGCTGGCCGCCAACGCGCTCGCGGCCAATGCTGAACAATCGAGGCAGCAGTCGCAAACGGTGGCGGCGGCCTCTGAGGAAGCGTCTACCAATGTGCAGGCGGTTGCGGCTTCGACCGAGGAGCTGAGCTCGTCCATCAGGGAGATCGGCCGCCAGGTTTCCGATTCCACCAGGATCACGGCAACGGCGGTCGATCAGGCGAAACGATCGGGAAGCTCGATCGAGGGGCTTGCGGTGGCGACGCAACGCATCGGTGCCGTTATCGAATTGATCAACAGCATCGCCGGACAAACCAATTTGCTGGCCCTGAATGCCACAATCGAGGCCGCCCGCGCCGGCGAAGCCGGCCGCGGCTTTGCCGTGGTCGCCTCCGAGGTGAAGGCGCTTGCGGAGCAGACGGCCAAGGCGACGGGTGAGATCGCCCAGCAGATCCTGTCCATCCAGGAGGCCACCAAGGACTCGGTCGGGGCCATCCATCAGATCGGTTCAACCATCGCCTCGGTCAACGAGATCGCAACCGCGATCGCGGCGGCCGTCGACGAGCAGGGCACGGCGACGGTCGAAATCGCGCGCAACGTCCAGGAAGCCGCCCGCGGAACCCATGATGTCTCCAGCAATATCGCGGGCGTCAGCCAGGCCGCGATCAAGACCGGCGAGACCGCCGCGAATCTTCTGCGCGCATCCAACGAATTGTCGCGGCAGGCGGCCGAGCTGCGCTCCGAGGTGGAAGGCTTCTTCTCCGCGATCAGGGCTGCCTGATCCTTCGCGGCCCTGTTCAATCGCCCTGCGGCGGGCTCGTGTGGCTCCTGCGGATCCCGCTTCGGCGACCGGCGCGGGGTGGTTCGAGCGTCACCTGTTTGAGATCGCCGCCGCTCGCGACGACAACGACGAAATTGAGCTTGCCGTCCTTGTTCATGAGGCCGCCGCCGAGTGCCTTGCCCGATGCTGCCCTCTCGCCGACGACGACGGCATCGGCAAGGCATTGCCTGGTGGACCTCAGCGCAATGATGTTGTCCCTGTCAGCCTCGTCCATCGCCATCAGCGACGACGTCATCTCGTCACCCGCGATGTTTCCCGTCCTCGAATCGATCACGTTTTCCCAGACGTCGTCGTTTTTCACCGTCTTCACGCGATAGGCCGGGGGATCGGATATTTCGAAACTGATCTGCACGGTCCGTGAGCCGGTATGCAGTTTTTCGGCAATCCTTATCGCCTGATTGAGCGTCAGTTCAGCCGATTGGAACTGCTCGATCAGGCGGCGGACGACCCTTTCGTCGGTCGCGGCATCCGTTTCGCGCTGGTTCGACGCGGTTGCCGGTGGCGACGACAGGTCGGCGAACGCGGGCGGCGGCAGCAGTGCAGCCCATAGCGCGAGCAGGACGGATCCGCCGGCGAGACGCTGGGCCAGATGAGTTGACATGTCGTGCCTGGTTAATTAAACGAAACGGTACCGTTCAAATATCGCGAGGTGGCCGGACTTGTCAAGCCGAAGCGTGGCTGCGGACACAGGCGATAGTGCCCGTTGGGTTCCGCGAATCACCCTGTCAAGAGTTGACTGCCGCTCCTCGCGATGCATGCTCGCCCGCATGGAGCGATTTGCGCAGACACGCTGGGCGCGCATGAGCAGCGGGCAGTATTGCCTGATCCGCGATCTCGGCCTGGTCAAGGGCGGCAAGGGACTGCGGCACCACGAGGTGGTGCTCACGCTGTCGTGTCGTGGCCTCGTCCGCTTTGCCGTCACTGTGCTGCGCGAGATCCGATGGCGCGAGGCGGGCCGGGGACTGCTCGGGATCGTGCGAGCAGTCGGCCGTTCGCGCACGGAGCCGGGCGCTGCACCCGACCAGGCTTTGCATCAGCCCGACGTCGCGGCCGAAATATAGCGGCGGGACATGCATCGATCGCCCGGCAGCGCCTGTCGTCGCCTAAAAATCGCCTCGAAGTGCCAATTTTAGACGTCGGCTTTTCGCCGGTTCGTGCCGCGGCTGGCTTCGCGGCGGTGATCGGGAAGCTTGTGCGCGGCCCTCCGCCGGCCTTTGCCGCGGGCCACAATCCCGCTAGGTATTGCGGGTCGAGCCGCATGTCGGCTCCTTCCGGATGGGCCTGTGTACGACCTCGATTTCCTCCACACGAACGCGCCGAGGCGGTCGCTTGGTCGTGTGCCGTCGCGGCCGCCTCGCCCCGCAGGGGCCCATAGGATAGACTGAAATCGGCATGAGCGCTCCCAAAACCCGCCAATCGCCCATTGCGCGCATTCGTGCGCTCTTGAACCAGCCGACGCATCATTATCGTCCGGCGACGTCGGTTTTTCTCGATCTCAATGTCGACCGCCTGGCGGACCAGCTCGAGCTGGTCGCCCGCGGCACCGAGCGCGGCGCCGAGGGGCGGCCGTCCTCGGACGCAAAGACGATGGACGATATCGAACACCGGGTGGTCGAACGGATCGAGGCGCACAAGCAGGACGCCCACACGATCTATCTCGATCACCTCCACACCTATGACGAGCGGATCACGGCGCTGAGCTTCGAGGAGCGGTTTGCGACCATCCAGCAGGCCGCGCCGGAGGCGGTGGGGGATTTCAGGGCCGAGGCGACCGTCGGCCGCGACGAATTGTTTGTGCTGCGGCGGCGGCTCAACGAATCCGAGCTGGAGCGCGAGCGCTTTCGCAGCCGTCATCGCATCGAGCGCCCGGCGCGGCTGTCGAGCCCGGGCAAGATCATCCTCAAGATCGGCGTGCTCGCCATCCTCTTCATCATCGAGGTCGTGATCAACGGCAGCTTTCTCGCCAAGGCCAATGTCGGCGGCCTGCTCGGCGGCGCGGCGCAGGCGGTCACGTTCGCTGCATTGAACATCATTGCCAGCTTCTTCTGGGGCATGGTGCTGATCCGGCTGGTCAACCGGCGCAATTATGTCCTGAAACTGATCGGGCTGGTGTCGTTTCTCGCCTATCTCGCCTTCGCGGTGGCGCTCAATCTCACCCTTTCACATCTTCGCGAGATTCCACCTGCTGTCGCCGTGTCCGACAATGTCGGCCAGGTGGTGCTGCACCGCCTGCTGACCGCGCCTTACGCGCTCACCGACATCAATTCCTGGGTGTTCTTTTCCATCGGCTTCATCTTTTCCCTGATCGCGATGGCCGATGGTCTGATGTTCTTCGATCCCTATATGGGCTATGCGGGGCTGGAGCGGCGTTGGATCGAGGCGACCAGGCTGTTTGCCGATGCCAGGAGCGAGCTGATCGAACGGTTGCGCGACATTCGCGAGGACGCCACCGAAGCCATGAACGAAGCCGCGCGCGACCTGTCGGTCCGGCGCAGCGAGTATGATGCGCTGTTGCAGGGGCGGGAGCGTCTCGCCCAGCGCTTTGCCCAGCACCAGAACCAGATCGAGCAGGCGGCCCGCGCGCTGCTCGAGATCTATCGCGAGGCCAACCGCAAGGCGCGCACCACGCCGGCGCCGGACTATTTTGCCAAAGCCTATGTGATGGAGCGCATCACCTATTCCGCCGCCGAGCCGGATTCCAGCGCGCGCGAGCATCTGCGCAAGATGATTGCCGACACCCAGGAGCTGCTCAACCAGCAGATCAAGGCCATCCACGACGCCTTCGACGGCGCCGTGAAGACCTATCGCGAGATCGACGAGCTGTTGCCGGAGAAGAAGCCCGAGAGCAAAGCGGAGACCAAGCGTGGCTAGGCGGCGTCCCCGACAGCGCAAGGACGCAGGGTTCGGCTGGGCGGGCCTCGCGGGAATCCTCCTGCTCCTGCTCGCGATCGCCTCGGGCGGCGCGCTGGCCTATTTCTATTTCGCAACGCCGGCACGCCCGGTGCTCGATGCCCAGACGCTGTGTCCGGTCGACGGCCCGAAAGGAATCACCGTGGTCCTGGTCGACACCTCGGACGATTTGCCCGAGACGACGCAGCGGGAGATCCTGGGGTCGCTCGACGACATGATCACCACGCTGCCGCCGTATTACCGGCTCGACATCCGGGTGCTGGACATTGCGGGAAACCGCAGCCGTTCGCTGTTCTCGAAGTGCAACCCCGGCGACGGCGCAGGGCTCAGCGAGTGGACCGACAATCCCCGCATCGCGCGGCTCCGCTGGATCGAGGATTTTCGCAAACCGGCGGCGGCTGCCATGAAAAGCAGCATCGCCTCTGCGAAGGCGAACAGCTCGCCGATCATGGCGGCGATCCAGGACATCGCCATCGACCAGTTTTCCAGCGCCCAGAGCCAGGACGCGCGGAAAACCCTGTATGTCATTTCCGACATGATTGAACACACCCGCGACTACAGCCAATATGTCCGTGCGGGCGACCTGTCGTTCCAGCGATACCGGCAGTCGCCGGCCTACCTGAAGTTTCGCACCGATCTGCATGGCGCAACCGTCATCATCCGGTACGTGACGCGGCAGGTGAACGGACAGCCGCTGCTCGACGGGGCCAGGCATATGGAATTCTGGAAGTCCTGGATCGAGGACAACAGGGGCATTTTCGGCGGAGCCAAGCGGCTTCAGGGAGCATGACCAAGCGTGGCAGCCTATGACGAGAGCAAGAGCCTGCCGCCCGGCCTTCTGAACGGGCTGCTGTTCTTCGCCGTGGTGATCGTTGGCAGCGGCTACATCATCTTCTCCAAGCTGCACGATTTCGGCGCCTTCGCCGTCACCGCCGTGCCGGTGCTGATCATGATCGGATATGCGGTGCTACTGGGAGCGCGCCTGTTCCGCCTGCGCGACGACCAGGCCGGCGACAATCTCTATTACATGGGCTTCCTGTTCACGCTGACGAGCCTTGCGGTCTCGCTCTATCAGTTTTCGGCCGCAGGCTCCGCCGAGCAGATCGTGCAGAATTTCGGCATTGCCATCGCCTCCACCATTTCGGGCATTGCGCTTCGCATTCTGTTCAACCAGATGCGCCGCGACCCGGTGGAGGTCGAGGCGACCGCGCGGCTGGAGCTTGCGGAGGCCTCGCGGCGGGTGAAGCGGGAGCTCGAGAGCGCGATCCTGGAATTCGGCTATTTCCGCCGCGCCACCCAGCAGTCGATGGGCGACGCCATGGATGAGGTGCGGGACAGCATCGACAGGGCGCGCGCCGAGTTTGCCGGCGAGGTCGGGCGGCTTGCGGCCGCGAGCAACCAGCCGCTCGAGGAGACCAACAAGAGATCGGCCGAGACGCTCGACCATCTCAACGAGCACACCGTCCAGGTGCTCGACGTCTCCAGGCAGCTGGTGCGGGAAGGCGAACAGCTCGCGCGCAGCACGACCAACGTCGTCAAGGCGATCGACTTCATGCTCGCAAAGCTGTCGGCGCTGCAGATGCCGGACCGCGCCACCGAAAGCAAGCTCGCGCCGATGATCGAGAGCCTGGCGCAGGCGGTCAACACGCTTGGCGAGAGCACCGAGGCGCAGGCCAGGAACATCGAGACCAATCTCAAGCACACCCAGAACGCCGTCGTCGCAGTCGCCCAGGTCCTGCAGGACATGCGCGCCACGGAGACGGCACGGTCCGGCCCGCGGGCGCGGGGCGCAAGTGCGGCAGGCGACAGGCCTTAAACGGAGCTCCGGTTATGGACGGTCAAATCGTACAGCAGCGCTCGTCCTACCGGCAGGGCCTGGTTCTCGGCCTGACCATGGCCGAGATCATGATCCTCTTGGTGTTCTGCCTGCTGATCGCAATGGCCACTTTCCTCAAGCGGGAAGAGACCCGGCGCGCGGTCGCCGAGCAGGAGCTGCAACAGCAGCGGCAGCTGACCGAGCAGGAACGCAGCGTGCTCGCCGAGCTCAAGCCGACGGCGGCGCTCGGCGAAAAGCTGCAGGATTGGTCGGGCCTGAGCGATCCGCAGGCGATCGACAAATACTGGCGGGAGCTGGTGGACGCCCGCACCGTCGTCGCCGAGATCGAGAAGAGCGGCATTCCGCTGAAGGAATTTCGCGACAGCCTCGCCAATGTCGCGGCATTGCGCGCCAACGGCATCGATGTCGACAAGGCGATCCGCGATGCGCAGATCGTCGAGGCGATCAATCGCGCGATGACCAAGCCCGGGCAGCCCCAGGTCTCGACCCAGGACATCCTCGACGCCGTCGACCGCGGCACGAACGGATCCGGTCCCGGCGGCCATCAATGGCCGCCGATCATCCGGATGAGCGAGGCCGACGGCTATTATTTCAAGACACGAAGCGCGGAATTGTCGCCGGCCTTCCATGACACGCTGCTCAACGAGACGCCGCGCGAAATCCTCGACTACATCAAGAAATACGACGTCGACGTCATCGAGGTCGTCGGTCACACCGACGAACGCCCGATTGGCGCGCGCCAGTTCTCCAATCTGGACCGCGATCTCACCGCCGTGCTGAACAACACCGAAGGCGTCGTCAGCCTGATCCCGGCCGACAACGCCGGACTGGGGCTCGCCAGGGCCGTGTCGGTCGTGAGCGTGCTCAGGCAGAGCCCGCTGCTGGCCGGCTACAAGATCATTCCCCTGTCAGGCGCGCAGCTGATCAACACCGACGAGACCTTGGCGCTCACCGGCTCGGCGGAAGACATCCAGCAGCGGCGCCGGATCGAAATCCGCCTGCGCAAATCGGTGCCCCACGAAGCCGAGGTCCCGCCGCCGCCGCTCATTCCGTCAATTTCGACACAGCCTTAGATCCCCGATATCGCGGCGCCTCATGTGAGCCGTTCCGGCGTGGTCATGTAACCCCATCGACCGCGTCGATTGTTGTTTCTCCGGACAGTCGGCGACGCAGATGGCGTTCCCGGAACAGTCCGTTCGACGTGACGTTAGCCCCGGGTGCCGGAATGAGCGCTTGCGCAGCCGCGCTGCGCTGCGGTGTCGACGGAGGCTTCATGAAAACGACAGCAAGCATGTTAACGGCCGCGTGCGTATTAGCCGGCAGCTTGGCCTATGCGCACTTGGCCTATGCGCAATCCCAGATTCCGAGCGGGCGCGGATCGACGACAGGAGATCCGGCCGCGAGCTCGGCAAACCCGGCGGCATCGCCGACGACGACCGGAAGCGACATGAGGCCGAGCCGCAGTGGCAGCGGCACATCGACCTCCGGCGGCAGCGACGCCAATGGCGATCAGGGCAGGGACACGATGCCGGAAACCGCCAACCGTCCCACCATTCCGCTCGACAAGCAGAACAAGCCGGCGGTCGGGCACTGATCCCGCCTGACCCCTTGGCGCGCCGCGTTCCCGTCGCGCAAGGGGATTGAAACGTCGCAATGCGACGAAGCAAAAGAGGCCACCCTGGATAGGGTGGCCTCGAATGGCGCTTGGGGCTTCAGGCGAAGCGATGCCTACCAGTTCTCCCAGGTGTCGCCACGCCAGTAGCCGCGGCCTTCATGCTCCCGGAACGTGAAGTGCTCGCGCGGGCCCCAGTGCCAGTCGTCGCGATGCACGATCACCCTGGCGTCCGGCGGATAGCTATAGACCTCATGGGTGTGCCAGCAGACATCGCCGGTGCAGGCGATGGCCGCGGACGCGCCCACGCTGGTGGCGGCCAGCAGGCCCGCACCGAGTGCAGCGCTTGCAAGGGTCTTGGCCAGTGTCATGATGTCCTCCTTCTGCAAATCGTTGCCCGCCTGCCAACAGCGCAGCGGGTGGATTCGTTCCCGCAGGAGGATGTCACGACAGGCAAGGGAACCGCGGAACGAACGGTCCGCGCGCTCATGCGGTGTGGCCGGGATCGACGTCCTTCGGCGTCTTCTTCTCGCGCTGCGGCGTCATCTTCGCCGGATCCGGCGCGCCGGGAACACCGCGCGGCCCAAACTGCCGGCGCTGGATATCGTCTTCGGAGAAGGGGGGCTCGACGCCGTTCGGCTCGCGCGATCTGGCCATGACATGCTCCATGGATTGTCGAACGCCCCGACGGCTAATGCGTCGGAGGAAGGCCCGTTCCAGTCCGCCACGGCCGTGGCGTTGCCGGATTAAGATCTTGTGAGAATGGGCAAACATCCTTGAAACCGGGGCTGCGCGCATCATCTATCAGGCAAGGTTCCCGATGGCGCGCCGCGCGGGCGGCATCAGCCTGGCGGAGCCGCCAGACATTCACAATGAGCACCTCGATCAAACGTCACGGTCGGTTCTGGACCGAGCAGGACGATAATCTTCTGCGCGCCATGGCCGCCGCCGGCAAGAGCATCACGCTGATGACCGTGAAACTCGGCCGGCCGATGCGCACCATCAAGGCTCGCGCCCAGGAGCTGCACATCCCGTTGCCCGGCGAGGACAAGGCCACCAAGCGCTGGATGGGCTGAGCTCGCGCCGCGTGATTGCGGCAACCAGCGGCACGCGGATCGCACCGTCATCCGGAGGCGCTCGCGATAGCGAGCCTCGACGGATGGACGGCCCCGTTTGCTGCAGCCGGGCCGTCGCCCTTCGAGGCCGCCGCTTCGCGACGGCGCCTCAGGATGACGGATCTCAAACTTCACATGCTCTCAGGGTGACGATGGACGCTTCGTGCGCGTTGGCATGTCGCTCTACTGATGAATCCTCGCCGACATCGCCTCCAGCTCCGCGGCCTCCGCCGCCGGCAGCTTCTCGAGCCGGACGGCGACATGCTTGTGATAGGGCGTGCCGGCGATCGGATCGCAATTTTCGCTGTCGGTCAGCACGTTGACGCGCGGCCCGCAGCTCAGGCGCTCGCCGTCCCTGGTCGGATAGGCCTGGCCGTAGCCGTGGGGCAGCGCCAGCTGGCCCTCGCGCACGCTGTCGTCGGCCTTGGCACGCGCGACGATGTGTCCGGCGGGCGACTTCACCGCAATCCACTCGCCATCGGCTGCGCCGAGCGAGGCCAGATCCTTGGCGTTGACCAGCAGCGCACCGTCGGGATCGTCGCGCCGCCAGGCCGGATCGCGGAAGATCTGGTTGGCGTTGAACCTGCGCCGCTGCCCGGCCGCGAGGATGAAGGGATAGTCCTGGCGCCGGCCCGCAGTCGCCGGATCGAGCCTGCCCAGCCAGTCGAGCATCGCGGGGATCGCAAGATGCACCTTGCGGTCGGGATGGCTGATCAGCGACCACACCTCGTCGTAGTCATGGGTGGTGATCGCCGTTCCGCTGCGCGCGCCGACGATCGCGTCGAACAGCGCATCGCCCAGCTCCTTGTCGGACACTTCGCTGCCGGCGCCGAGCGCACGCCGCACCGCCTCCGGCGCGCGTTTGGCACAGGCGAGCGCCGCACCCCAGAGCGGTGCCGCCGCGGCCGTGCCCGCAGGCAGGCTTGCGCCGAGCGTGTTGTAGAGCAGGAGCGCGCCGAGCGGGGTGGCGGAGGGATTTTCCGCCATGAAGCTGCGGAACGCCGCGGCAAAGGCGGGACGCGAGCGCAAGGCCGCATCGCGCATGGGCGCGAGCACATTGTCGCCCGGCAACAGGCCGAGCGCGCGGGCAAGACGGGTGTAGATTTCGGGCTCGGGCAGGGTGCCGTCGAGCGGCGGCACCACGCCCGGACGGACATGGAAATAGTTGGTGGGGAATTCGAAGTTGAACAGCGTGAATTCGCATTTCTCGTATTGCGAGGACGCCGGCAGCACGTAATGGGCCAGCCGCGCGGTCTCGGTCATGGCGACGTCGACGACGACGCAAAGCTCGAGCGCCTGCAGCGCCTTCTCGACTTCCGCGGTATTGGCCGCGGTGTTCGCAGGGTTGGAACTATCGACCCAGATGCAGCGCAGGCGGTCGGGATGATCGCCGAGCACGGCCTGCGGAAACATGTTCGGCGGCAACAGGCCGCCGATCACCTCGGTATCGGTCGGAGCGAATTTCTGGCCGGGCGAGTTGCCCCACAAGGGCTGCAGCCAGCTATGCAGCTGGTTGGTGCCTTTGCGGCCGAAACTGCCGGTCAGCATGATCAGGAGCTTTTCCAGATAGGAATTGAGGGTCGAGTTGACCCCCTGCTGAATACCGAGCTCGACCCGGACCGTCATCGCCTTTGCGGCGGCGATCATGTCGACGCAGCGCTCGATCTCGTCTAGCGGAATATCGGCGGCCTGCGCCCAGGCGTCGATTGGAATGCGGCGCAGCGCCGCCGTGACCTCGGCGTATCCGTCCGTATGGCTCTCGAGGAAATCATGATCCAGCGCGTCGCGCCTGACGAGCGTTGCGAGAATGGCGCCGAGCAGGAAGGCGTCCGCGCCCGGCCGCACGGCGAGGTGCAGGTCGGCCATCTCGGCGGTCTCGGTGCGGCGCGGATCGATCACGACCAGCTTGCGGTCGGGATCTTTGCGGATCTGGTTGAGCTGATCGCGGGCATTGGGAAAGCCGTGCGCGATCCAGGGATTGGCCCCGATCACAAACAACAGGTCGCAGTGATGCACATCCTCGGCGGTGTGGCAGGTCTGGCTGCCGAACAGATGGCCGTTGACCCAGAAATCGCCGGTCTTCTCCTGCGACAGCGCGTTGAAGACATGGCGGGAGCCGAGCGCGCGCAGCACGGCGTTGACATAGGCGCCGCCGGCGTGGTTGCCCTGGCCGCCGCCGCCATAGAGCGCGATTGCTTTGCCGTCATGACGCTCGACCACGGCGCGCAGCCTTGCGGCGATCTCGGCGATCGCGGTGTCCCAGTCGATCGGTTCGAACGTGCCGTCGCTCTGACGGCGCAGCGGCGTCGTCAGGCGGTCGCGGTGATGCGCGTAGAACGGAATCCGCGCCGCCTTGTTGCAGAGATAGCCCTGCGATTTCGGATTGTCGCGGTCGCCGCGCACCTTGGCGATGCGGCCGTCGTCGACCATCACCTCGATGCCGCAATTGATGTAGCAGAGATTGCAGGCCGTCTTCCGCCACGCCTGTGCCGACATCGCAAAGCCTCCCTGGCATTTGATGTTGGGAGGCAACTTACAGGATGATCGTCATATAAACAATGGAAAATGCAGGCATCCGCGGGGTTGGTTGCGGACCCGTCATCCTGAGGCGCTCGCGAAAGCGAGCCTCGAAGGATGAACGGCCCGGTTCGCGCACCGGGGCCGTCGCCCTTCGAGACGGCCGCTGTTGCGGCCTCCTCAGGGGGACGGGGATGCTTTGGCGGTCGTTCCAATTGAACAGGTTCGCCGGCAGGCGGCTGTCTGCTCGCCTCGCATTGCCGGCCAATATCGCCCGCTTTTGATCTGCCGTCAGCGAGGTCGAGCCGTCAGCTCTCGATGGTGCAGCCGAGCCTTGCGAGCGTTGCATCGACCCAGGCGCGGTCGCTCTTGCCCGCCTTGATCGCGGCGAGCTGCTTGATCTCGGCCTGGTGCTTGGCTTCCGTGGCTTTCAGCACCTCGGACGTCACGTCGTAGGGAACGCACACCACGCCGTCGCCGTCGCCGACGATCAGGTCGCCCGGCGCGATCACCATGCCCTCGATCGCGATCGGCACATTGATCTCGCCCGGGCCGTCCTTGTACGGCCCGCGATGGGTGACGCCGGCTGCGAACACCGGGAAGTCGCCCGCATGCAGCGTGTCGTAGTCGCGGATCGCGCCATAGATGACGATGCCGCCGATCCCGCGGGTTTGCGCATGTGCCGCCATCATCTCGCCGATCAGGGAGTTGGTGAGATCGCCGCCGCCATCCACCACGATGATGTCGCCGGGCTCGGCGATGTCGAGCGCCTTGTGCAACATGAGATTGTCGCCGGGGCGGGTCTTGACGGTGAAGGCGGGACCGGCCATCGCGCCGCCGCGATGGATCGGCCGCAGCCGCGGGCCGGCTGCGGTCATCCGCGACATGGAATCGCTGATATTGGCGACCGGAAGCTCGCGGAAGCGCGCTACAACTGCCGCATCCACCTTGCGCTCGCGTTTACGAATCTGAAATCCAATCACGGCCTGCTCCTCACTTTTCTTGCTCTTCGCGTATCGTGCCGCAGTGAACCCCAGCCCGGCAGCGAGATCAAGGCGTGCGCGAGGCGGCGCCCGCAATGTCCCAGCTTTGGGTTGTCCGGCCGGATTTTTTCGAGCAGATTGCATCCGTAACAGGACAAATCGAGGGGCCGGACAGGTGCTGGAAAACTTCTCGCGCCGGACGTTTGCTAAGCTGGCGGGCTTTGCCTCTCTCGGCCTCGGCACGGCGCCCGCCGAGGCGCAAGAGACCGCGAGGCAAGCGACGAGCCGGCTCGCGCCCGGCAGTTTCCCGAGCGGCTTCGTCTGGGGCACGGCGACCTCGGCCTATCAGATCGAGGGCGCCGTCAATGAGGACGGCCGCGGGCCCTCGATCTGGGATACTTTCTCGCATCAAGCGGGCCATATCGCCGATGGCACCAGCGCCGATCGCGCCAATGATCACTACCATCGCTACAAGGAAGATGTCGGCCTGATCAAGGAGCTCGGGGTTAAACACTATCGCTTCTCGATAGCCTGGCCGCGGGTGTTTCCCGATGGGACGGGCGCCCCCAACCCCAGGGGGCTCGACTTCTACGACCGCCTGCTGGACGAGTTGCTGGCCAATGGCATCGAGCCCTATGCGACGCTCTATCACTGGGACCTGCCGCAGGCGCTGCAGGATCGCTTCGGCGGCTGGCAATCGGCCGAGACCTCGAAGGCTTTCGCCGATTATTGCGGCTATGTCGCGGAGCGCATCACCGATCGCGTGAAGTTTCTGTTCACGCTCAACGAGGTCGGGCGCTTCCTCAATTTCGGCTATGGCTGGGGCATCGACGCGCCGGGGCTCAAGCTGCCCCCCAAAGAGCTCAACCAGGCGCGCCATCACGTCGCGCTGGCGCATGGGCTTGCGGTGCAGGCCATCCGCGCGCATGGGCGGCCCGGGACAAAGGTCGGCCCGGCGGAGAACATCGCCGCCTGCCTGCCTGCGATCGACACCCCGGAGAATGTTCGCGCCGCAGAGATCGCGACGCGCGAGCTGAATGCCGGGTTTCTCAATGTCATCATCGAGGGCAAATACACCGATCATTTCCTCGACTATGCCGGCGCGAACGCACCGACCTTCACCGCGGACGAATTGAAGATCATAGGCCAACCCAACGACTTCATCGGCCTCAACATCTACGCGCCGCAATTCTATGTGGTGGCGACCGACAAGGTGCCCGGCTTTTCCGTGCTGCCGTTTCCGGAGTCCTTTCCTCACATGAAGTCCGACTGGCTCAGGATCGGGCCGGAGACGGCCTATTGGGTGCCGCGGCTGGCTGCCAAGGTGTGGAACCTCGACAGCATCTACATCACCGAAAACGGCACATCCAGCACCGACCACGTCGCGCCCGACGGCAGGATCTACGACCTCGACCGCATCATGTTCCTGCGCAACTACCTCACCCAGCTGCAGCGGTGCGTCGCCGAGGGCGTGCCGGTGCGCGGCTACTTCCTGTGGAGCCTGATGGACAATTTCGAATGGATCTTCGGCTTCGAGCAGCGCTTCGGGCTCTACCACGTCGATTTCGACACGCTGCTCCGCAAGCCGAAGCTCAGCGTCGATTTCTACCGCAACGTGATCGCGCGCAATGCGGTGGATGTCTGAGACCGTCTCCTAGCGTTTTGACCCAGACGCTTGTATCACTCGGTGTCATTCCGGGGCGCCCGAAGGGCGAACCCGGAATCTCGCGCCGCAACCTCGAGATTCCGGGTTCGCCGCTGACGCGGCGCCCCGGAATGACGGAATGAAGTGTCAGGCTCGCAACACTAGCCGCCGACGAACGCGAGCAGCGTGCCGTTGCCCAGCGCCGGCGGCACGCAGATGGCGCCCCCGCTGCGAATGGACATTGCGCCGATCGCCTTTTCGGCCGCGGCGAGATCGGCCGCGATCACCAGGCCGGCTGCGCCGCGTTCGGGCAGAATCGCGAGCGGCACCTCGGGATAGCGCCGGCCGAGGAGGGTCTTGGTCATGAAGACGAAATCGGCACGATCGGCGCCGGAAGGGACGACCACGCTGCCGTCGGCTTGCTCGCGCGCCTCGCGATCGATCATGCGCGACAGCTGCGCGGCTTCCTTGGCGGGCTCACCCGCCACCAGCAGGACCTGCCGCAGCCGCTTGGCGCCATTGGCGTGCGTCATCAGCTCGGGAATCCACACGGTCTCGCGGGTCTTGTGCTGGCAGGCGAAGATGCGTACGCCGCCCGGCGCTTCCGCGACCGGCCATTGGAAGGTGCGGAATTTCGCCGCCGACAGCCGGCCGTCCGGCATGGTCACCGGACGCTCGAAATCCGTCGGTCCGATCGGCGGATAGCCGCGCGCGCGGATTTCCTCTGCGCCTTCGGCGGAGTCCACTGCGGTGAAAGCGATGCGCTCGATGCCCTCGCGCTTGTCGAGAAAGGCACGCGCCGGTGCATTGTGCTCGGTGGGCGCGAGCACCCCGAGCAGCTCGATATAATCGGGGTCGAGCATGATCGTGTAATTGCCCGAGCCCATATGCGCACTGTGGGTGCCGCGCGGCGACACGGTGAAGCCCAGCTTCTTCCAGTTTGCCGCAGCCTGGTCGAGATCACGGACCATGACGACCGCATGGTCGATACCGATGACGTTCCTGAGGGCCACGTGTGCAATCCTTTGCGCGAAAACTTGCTGCCTAACCTAAACAGATCGTGCATGGTGCTGCAAGCAAGCCGCAGCTCCTAGGTGCGATGCATTTGCAGAAAGGACGCCGATGAGTGCCCCCGACGTGCGCTGGCCCGATTCGCTCTGGGCCGCGGTGACGCCGCCCGGACCCGAGCTGCCTGAGCTCACGGGCTCGGAGAAGGCCGATGTCATCGTGATCGGCGGCGGCTTCACCGGTCTCTCGACGGCGCTGCATCTGCGCGAGGCCGGCGTCGATGTCGCCATTGTCGAGGCGATTGAGCCGGGCTGGGGCGCCTCGGGGCGCAACAACGGGCAGGTGATCCCGACCCTGTCGCGCGTCGATCCGGAGGAGATCATTGCCCGGCATGGCGCCGCCGGAGAACGGTTTGTCGCCATGCTGCGCGACAGCGCGTCCACGCTGTTTGATGTCGCGCGCCGCTACCAGCTCAAGGCCGAGCAGGAGCAGGCGGGCTGGGTGCAGCCGGTGCATTCGCCGGGCCGCATCAGGATCGCGGAGCGGCGGGTGCGGCAATGGGGCAAGCTCGGCGCGCCGGTCGAATTGTTGTCGCGCGAGCAGGCGCGCGACATGCTGGGGTCGGAGGCATGGTATGGCGGCTTCTGGAACAGGAGCGGCGGCCACATCAATCCTCTCGCGCTGGCGCGGGAGCTCGCGCGGGCGGTGGTGACAGCGGGCGGGCAGATCTATGCGCGCTCGCCGGTGGAAAGCTTCGAGCGTCGCGGTGATCGCTGGATCGCAACGACCGGGCGCGGCGAGATCAGCGGCCGCGCGCTGGTGGTGGCGAGCAATGCCTATAGCGGCGAGTTCTCGGCACGGCTGGCGCCCGACATCGCGCGCGAGGTGGTGCCGATCCTGTCATGGCAGATGTCGACGCAGCCCTTGTCCGACAATGTCCGCAAGACCATCATTCCCGCGCGCCAGGCGATGTCGGATACTCATGGCGAGCTCTATTTCACGCGCTACGACGCCCGCAACCGGCTCATCACCGGCGGCGCGGTGATCGGGCCGGGCGACAAGGCCGCGCGGCTGAAGTCGCGGGTGACCGAGCGCCTGCAACGATTGTGGCCGCAGATCGGCGATGTGACATTCGACTATGTCTGGAACGGCTATGTCGGCATGACCACCGACTTCCTGCCGCGCATCCATCGCCTCGGCCCCGACGCCTATGGCTGGACCGGCTGCAACGGACGCGCGGTGGCGCTGACCATTCCGCTCGGCCATGAACTCGCGAAGGCCGTCCGCGGCGTGCCCGACACCGAGCTCGCGCTGCCGTTCACGACGCCCACACCACTGCCGCTGCACGGCATCCTGCGCAAGCTCGCGCCGCTGATGCTTCTGCTCTATCGCCGCCGCGATGCGCGGGAGATCGCCTAGGCCGGCTCGGTGGCGTGACTGCGCGCGAAGGCGCCGCCGGGGACGGAGGCGAGCAGGGCTTTTGTATAGGGATGCTGCGGGTTGGCAAAGACCTCGCCGGCCAGGCCTTGCTCGACGATTTCGCCGTCCTTCATCACCGCGACCAGATCGCAGATTTGCGCGGCGACGCGCAGATCATGGGTGATGAAGACGATGGAGAGCCCGAGCCGCGCGCGCAGATCGGCCAGTAGCTTCAGCACCTGCGCCTGCACCGAGACATCGAGCGCGGACACCGGCTCGTCCGCCACCAGCACGGCCGGCTCGAGCGCCAGCGCTCGCGCCAGGCCGATGCGCTGGCGCTGGCCGCCGGAGAATTCGTGTGGAAAGCGGTCGGCTGCGGACGGGTCGAGCCCGACCAGGGCGAACAGCGCTTTCGCCTCGGCAATTGCGGTGGCGCGCGGCGTGCCGTGGATGATCGGGCCCTGCGCGACCAGCTCGACCGCCTTGTGGCGCGGATTGAGCGAGGCGAACGGATCCTGGAACACCATCTGGATGTGCCGCGTCTCCTCGCGCAGTTTTCCGCGCGGCATGGTGACGAAATCCCTGCCGAGCAGCATGATCGATCCCGCCTCGGGATCGATCAGCCGCACCAGGCAGCGCGCCAGCGTCGATTTGCCCGAGCCGGATTCGCCGACGATGCCGAGCGTGGCGCCCTTCGGCAGGCTCAGCGAAACGTCTTTCACCGCTCGCGTGACGCGTGCGCCACGGCCGAGGAATCCGCCGGTCCGGTAGGTCTTCGACACCCCGGAGATGGTGAGAATCTCCTCCTGCGACAGCTTTCGCGGCGGGGGCGCGGTGAGCGGCGGCACCGCCGCGATCAGCTGCTTCGTGTAGGCGTGCTGCGGACGGTTCAGCACGTCCGCAGCCGCGCCCTGCTCGACGATCATGCCCTGCTGCATCACCACGACACGATCGGCGATCTCGGCGACGACACCGAAATCATGGGTGATGAACATCACCGCAGTCTTGCGGCGCTGCTGCAGGTCGCGGATCAGCTTCAGGATCTGCGCCTGCGTGGTGACGTCGAGCGCGGTGGTCGGCTCGTCCGCAATCAGGAGCTTCGGATCGAGCGCCAGCGCCATCGCGATCATGGCGCGCTGGCGCTGCCCGCCGGAGAGCTCGTGCGGATAGGCTTTTGCCGCAGCTTTCGGATCGGGGATGCGCACGTCGGCCAGCAGCGCCAGCACCTTGCCTGCGATCTCGGCGCGCGACAGGTCGGTGTGGACCGAAAACACCTCCGCGATCTGGTCGCCGATGGTCCGCAACGGATTGAGCGCGGTCATCGGCTCCTGGAAGATCATGGCGATGTCGGCACCGCGGAGCTTGCGCATGTCGGCTTCGCGGACCGCGCAGAGGTCGCGGCCCTCGAACACCATGCGGCCACCGTCGATCGTCACCTCGTTCGGCAGGAGCCGCATGACGGCATTGGCCATCATCGATTTGCCGGAGCCGGATTCGCCGACGATGCAGAGGATTTGATCCGCTGCGACCGAGAGCGTAATGTCCGACAGCGCATGACGACGGTCGGCACCTTCGGGCAATCTTACGGTCAGTCCTTCGATTGAGAGGCAATCGGCCCTGCTGTCGCTCATCGCCGCTTCAGCCTTGGATTGAGTGCGTCGTTGAGGCCTTGGCCGACCAGCGACACTGCAAGCACCGTCACGAGAATGGCGACGCCGGGAATGGCCGAGACGTACCATTGCACCCGCAGCACGTCACGCCCGAGCCCGATCAGATTGCCCCAGGAGGCGACATTGGGATCGGACAGATGCAGGAAGGCGAGCGCGCTTTCCAGCAGGATGGCGACCGCCATCACCACGCTGGCATAGACGATGATAGGCGGCAGCGCATTGGGCAGGATCTCGCCGAGGATCAGCTGCAGGTCCCGCATGCCGAGCGTGCGGCCGGCCTGGACGAATTCGCGGTTGCGCAGCGAGAGAAATTCGGCGCGGGTCAGGCGCGCCGGCGCCGGCCACGACACCACGCCGACGGCGATGGTCACGGTCGTCAGCGTCGAGCCGAACACGGCGACCAGAACCAACAGCAGCAGGAAATTGGGCAGGGTCTGGAAGGCCTCGGTGATCCGCATCAGCAAATTGTCGACGAAGCCGCCATAGAAGCCGGCGAAGGCGCCGACGAATATGCCGATCAGGATCGCAATCGCGGTGGCGACGCCGCCGATCAAAAGCGAGATCCGCGCGCCATAGAAAATCTGCGCGGCGATGTCGCGGCCGGAATTGTCGGTGCCGAGCGGGAAGCGCGGGTTGGTGAACGGCCAGAGCAGCGGACGGCCGGCCAGCGCCAGCGGATCGCGCGGATAGAGGAAGCTCGCGCTGATCGCCATGGCAATCACGATTCCGAGCAGAACGAGGCCCGCGACCGCGGCGGGACTGCGAAAATATCGCTTGATCGCTTCCATGTCGTCAGCTCTCGACCGCGATGCGCGGATCGAGCCGCGCATAGATGAGATCGACGACGAAATTCACGGCAATCACCAGGAGGGCCGAGACGAAGACGATGCCGAGCAGCGTGTTGAGGTCGCGCTGCACGACCGATTCATAGGCCAGCCGCCCGAGGCCGGGCAGCGAGAACACGCTCTCGACCACGACCGAGCCGCCCAGCATGGTGCCCGCCTGCAGCCCGATCAGCGTCACCATCGGCAGCAGCGCATTGCGCAGCACATGGCGGATGATCACGCCGGTCTCATCCAGCCCCTTGGCGCGGGCGGTGCGGACATAGTCGAGGTTGAGCACCTCCAGCATCGAGGCGCGCATGATGCGGAGATAAATGGCGAGGAAGATCAGCCCGAGCGTCAGCGCCGGCAGAATGAGGTGCCGGGCGATGTCGACCACGCGCCAGATGCCGGCCTGGGCATTGCCGATGTCCTCGAAGCCGCCCGGCGGCAGCCATTGCAGATAGATCGAGAACACCACGATCGCCATCAGGCCGAACCAGAAGGACGGCGTGGCGTAGAAGATCAGGCCGAGCGTCGATATCAGCGTATCCGGCCATTTGTTGACGCCGCGTGCGGCGATCACGCCGAACACGAGGCCGAAGAAGAAGGCGAACGACAGCGCCGAGGTCATCAGCAAGAGCGTCGGCGGCAATCGTTCCAGGATCACGGTCGCGACCGGCTTGCCGTAGATCGAGGAAAAGCCGAGGTCGAGCCGCACCAGCCGCCACAGATAGTTGCCGAGCTGCACCGGGATCGACAGGTCGAGCCCGTAGAAATGGCGCAGCTCGCGCGCGGTTGCGGCATCGCCGCCGCCCATCTGCGCCATCATGGCGTCCACAGTGTCGCCGGGGGCGAACTGCAGCAGCAGGAACACGCCGATCAGGATCAGGAACAGGGTCGGAATCGAGGCGGCGAGACGCCGCCCCGCAAGGCTCAAGATGCGCATGGGCTCATCTTGACCGATCTCGCCTCACGCGGAAAGCCAAAGATCGTGCCAGCTCGAGGAGCCCCAGCGCGGGGTGTTGGAATGGTTGCGCGCCTTGGCCGTGATCACGGTGACGAAAATCTGCTCGATCGGCATCCAGACCGGCAGCTCCGTGTTCACCTCCCTGACGAACTCGGCATAGTCCGCCTTGCGCTTGACCGGATCGATTTCGGTGGCGGCATCGTCGATGGTCTTGTCGACCTTGGCATCCTCCCAGCCCCATTGATTGGTCCAGGGCGCGCCGCTGGGCTGGCCGGAGCGATACCACACGGTGGTCGAGATCGCGGGATCGTTGCGGTACTGGTGCCAGCCAGTGGCGAGGTCGAAGGCGTGGTCGGCATAGACCTGCTTGAGGAAGCCGCCGCCGTCATTGCGGACGATCTCGATGGTGATGCCGACTTCCGACAGCGATTGCTGGATGAAGGTCGACCACAGCGAGATGTCCTCGCCCCAGGGCGCGGGCAGCAGCTTGAGCGAGAAGCGCGTGCCGTCGGCGCCGCGTTTGAAGCCGGCCTCGTCGAGCAGCGCCATCGCCTTGGCCTTGTCGTACGGATATTGCGGCGTGTCCGGGCCCGGATAGAAGTCAGTCGAGGTGGAGGGGATCGGTCCGGTGCCGATCTTGGCGAAATCCCCTAAGAAATTGTCGATGAAGAACGGCACGTTGATGGCGTGCGCGATGGCGCGGCGGACGCGGATGTCCGAGAGCTCCTTGCGGCGGAAATTGAACTCGATGGTGTTGGTGCGCGCGTTGCCCTCATTGCCCTTGGTGGTGACGATGAAGCGCTTGTCCTTGCCGAGTCGCGCCATGTCGGAGATCGTCAAGCCAGAGAACGGGCTGTAATGCAGCTCGCCCGCCTCCATCTGCGCCGCAGCCGCCGCGCGGTCGGTGATCACGCGCCAGACGATGCGGTCGAGATAGGGCGCATCGGGCCGCCAGTAGTCGGGATTGCGGTCGGCGATGACATATTGCCCGCGCTCATACTTGACGAACTTGAACGGGCCGGTGCCGACGGGGGCGAGGTTGGCCGGGTTCTGCCGGATGTCGCCGTTCTCATAGATGTGCTTGGCCGAGACGTAGCCGAGGTCGGGCAGCGCACGGAGCAGCAGGTTCAGCGGCATCGGCCGCTCGTAGCGGAAGATCGCGGTCTGCGGATCGGGCGTGTCGACCGCGGTCAGGAACAGCTGCAGCGTCGATCCGTAATTGAGGATCTTCTTCCACATGTTCATGGCGGTGAACTCGACATCCGCCGAGGTGAAGGGCTTGCCGTCGTGCCAGCTGATGCCCTTGCGCAGCTTGAAGGTGATGGTCTTGCCGTCGGGTGAGGCTTCCCAGCTTTCGGCGAGTACGCCGACCGGCTTGCCCTCGGCGTCGAGGTCGACCAGATTCTCCTGGATCTTGCCGCCGATGATGTAGACGCCGGTCGAGGCCTGCAGGCTCGGATTGAGCTGCCGCTGTTCGGCACCATAATGCACATTGAACACGCCGCCCTTGCGCGGCGCTTCCTGTGCAAACGCGCGCATCGGATTGACGACGTTGGCGGCAATCGCGGCCGAGGTGAGGAGCGCCGTGCGGCGGCTGATTTCGAGGCGCGTCAAATCCATGGAGTTTTGTGACCTCTCTTGGCAGGGACGGTATGATCCAGCCGCACGAGCGGGCCCGCGGCCGCGGGCAATCTACGCCGGATGGGAAATCGAGTCATTTTCTTATTGTCAGCAGGGTGCCAAAATTTGCTGCCGGCGGCCCGGCCGGAAGGCGCTTTTGCTGTTGGGTGCGGAGTCCATTGTGCTAATACGCCGCCATGACGGGCGAGACCAAATCGCGGCCGCCGCAGTTCGATGCGGCTTTCAGGGCGCAGTTCGCCGAGCTCGTGCGCTGGCGCCGCGACGTGCGCCGCTTCCGCAACGATCCGGTCGACCCGAAGTTGCTGGAGAAGCTGCTCGCGCTCACCGCTTGTGCGCCCTCCGTGGGTCTCAGCCAGCCCTGGCGCTTCGTCCTCGTCGAGAGCCCGGAGCGGCGGCTTGCGATCCGCGACAATTTTGCGCAAGCCAATAAATCTGCGCTCGAAGGCTATGGCGGCGAGCGACAGGCGCGCTATGCGCGGCTCAAGCTCGAGGGATTGACGCAGGCCCCCATCCATCTTGCCGTCTGTGCGGACGAGACGACCACGCAGGGCCACGGTCTCGGGCGACAGACCATGCCGGAGACCATCCGCTATTCAGTGGTCGCGGCGATCCAGACCTTGTGGCTCGCCGCGCGGGCCGAGGGCCTCGGCCTCGGCTGGATCTCCATCCTCGACCCTGACGCGGTGAGATCGACGTTGGATCTGCCGCCGCAATGGACCTTCATCGCCTATCTCTGCCTCGGCTGGCCGGAAGAGGAGCACGACGATCCGGAGCTCGAGCGGCATGGCTGGCAGGAACGGATGTGCGGGGAGTCGGTCAAGCCGCTCAGGCGGTGAGGCTTGGTCCAAAAGCCCTCAATATGCGGAGAAAGGGCTCCAAACATGCATGGTGATTTGACCTCGCCTGGCGTAAAGCATCCGGATCAAATCGCCACGCATGTCGCCGGGCAGGCAGTTCCTGGCCAGCCGGCTTGACGTTCTGTGCGTGAGCAAACCAAGGTTTCCCATCTCGTGTCATTCCCGACCACAAGTCCGCCGCTCGCCCGAGCGTTAGCCGAGCGCAGCTACGATCAGCCGACCCCTGTTCAGATCGCCGTGCTTGCGGACGAAGCCGTCGACCGCGACCTGCTCGTTTCGGCCCAGACCGGTTCGGGCAAGACCGTCGCTTACGGGCTCGCGATTGCAGGCAATCTCCTGGACGGGGCCGAGCGGTTCGAGCCGGCCGCTGCACCGCTTGCCTTGATCGTCGCACCGACGCGCGAGCTCGCCCTGCAGGTCCATCGCGAACTCGCATGGCTTTATCAGTATGCGGACGGGCGGGTCGTCTCCTGCGTCGGCGGCATGGACCCGCGCCGCGAACAGCGCGAGCTTGCTGCCGGCGCTCACATCGTCGTCGGGACGCCCGGCCGATTGTGCGATCACCTGCGGCGCGGCCATCTCGACATCTCGGAATTGAAGGCTGTCGTCCTCGACGAGGCCGACGAAATGCTCAATCTCGGCTTTCGCGAGGACATGGAGTTCATCCTCCAGACCACGCCGGATACGCGCCGCACGTTGTTGTTCTCGGCGACCTTTCCCCGCGGCATCGTTGCACTGGCAAAGCAGTATCAGCAGCACGCCCTTCGGATCGAGGTCGCGGGCGACGAAGGCGGTCATGCCGATATCGAGTACCGCGCCATCCGGATCGCCCCCGGCGATGTCGAGCACGCGGTCGTCAACGTCCTGCGCTTCTTCGAGGCGCCGAGTGCGCTCGTGTTTTGCAACACCCGAGATGCCGTCAGGCACCTGCAGGCGGCACTCCTGGAGCGCGGCTTCTCCGTGGTCGCGCTGTCGGGCGAATTGACGCAGAACGAACGAACCCAGGCGCTGCAGTCGCTGCGGGACGGACGGTCCCGCGTCTGCGTGGCGACCGATGTGGCCGCGCGCGGCATCGACCTGCCGAGCCTTGACCTCGTCATTCATGCCGATCTGCCGAATGACGCGGAGGTCATGCAGCATCGCTCGGGCCGCACCGGCCGTGCGGGCCGCAAGGGGGTCAGTGTCCTGCTGGTGCCGCCGGCGCGAAGACGCCGTGCGGAATTGTTGCTCAACCTGTCCGGCATTGCCGCCGTCTGGGGCGCGGCTCCTCAGGCCGATGAAATCCGCAAGCTCGATCATGAGCGCATGCTGCAGGATGCGGTGTTCACCGAGGAGACGACCTCCGACGATCTGATGATGGCGCGGGCATTGCTCGCCGAGCGGTCGCCCGAGGATATCGCCGCGGCGCTCGCCCGGCTTTATCGCGCGCGGCTTCCTTCGCCGGAAGATATTCTCGATCCCGGCCAGGACAGCGGCCGATCCCGGGACGATCGCGGTCGCGACAATTCGAGAACGTCGCGCGGCGACGATCGCCCGCCCGGGCCGCGAGCGAAGAGGGGACAATCATCGTCGCGTCACGACATGGGTGAGGGCAGCGTATGGTTCCGCGCCGCCATTGGACGAAAGAAGAATGCGGAAGCGCGTTGGCTGTTGCCGATGATTTGCCGTCGTGGCGGCATCGATAGGCAGGACATCGGCGCCATCAGGATCATGGACACCACCACCGAATTCGAAATTTCGGAGCGGGTGGCGGCATCCTTTGCCGCCAAGGTCCGCCGCCCGGACAAGGAAGACAACATCCGCATCGAGCCGGTGGCGGACACGTCCCGGGGGCAGCCGGCTTCGGAAAAGCGCGCACACGCGCCTCGGCGCGAAGCCGGCGACACCGGTCATAGCCGGCATCGAAACGACGCTTTCCCCGACGAGACAGGACCGCGGCAACGCGGCAAGCCTCACGGCGAGAGCGGATCGAAATTCGGCGGCAAACCGGTGTTCGGGACGAACAAGAAACATCGGAACAAGCCCGGCCAACCCGGCCAGCCGCGGCCGGCGGGCGGGTCGCCTGGCAAAGGCGCGCCTGGAAAGAAGGCGAAAAAGAACCGCCGCGGCTGATCTGCCGCATCCCGGCCAATCCCTCCTTGCGATCGAAGACCTCCCGTGCGCGGCAGGCGTGGATGGTCATGACACCATCATCGCGCTTTCACATCGACGTCGTGTTCGCCACGCTATGGCAAGGAGCCTGTTTTCATGGGAGGTTCCATAATGACTAAATTCGGGAAATTTGCCATCGCCGCATTGCTTGCTTCGACCGCGCTCAACAGCGGCGCGCGCGCCGCCGAGGTCTTCAAGCATGTGCTTCTGATCAGCGTCGACGGCATGCATGAGGTCGACCTGCAGCGTTATGTCAAGGGCCACCCGGCCTCGACCTTCGCTTACCTCGTGAAGCACGGTCTGCATTATACCAATGCCCACACCTCCCAGCCGTCGGATTCCTTTCCGGGACTGCTGGCGCTCATGACCGGTGCGTCGCCGCGGACCCATGGCGTCTTTTATGACGATACCTATGACCACACGTTGTTTCCGCCCGGCAGCAATTGCCTGGGCAAGCCCGGCACCGAAGCCACCTATTTCGAAGCACTTGATTATGATCTGAGCAAGCTCGACGGCGGCGGACCCGTTGGCTCCGACCACATCGATCCCGCCAACCTGCCGATGCGCCTGAGCAACGGCCGGTGCGACGTGGTGTATCCGCACCAGTACCTGAAGAACAATACCACCACCATCATGGAAGTGATCCACGCGGCCGGCAAGCGCACGGCCTGGGCGGACAAGCACCCGGCCTATGAGATCATCAGCGGCCCCTCCGGCACCGGCCTCGACGAGCTCTATGCGCCGGAGATCAATTCCACCACGGTGCTCGCAATCGCGCCGCAGCTGGTCCCGACGCCGAAGGCGAGCGACGATTGGACCACGAATCCGGTCTACACCCGCTACTACGACAATCTGAAAGTCACCGCTGTTCTGAACTGGATCCAGGGCTTCGAACACACGGGGACCACGACGGTCGGCGTGCCCGCGATCTTCGGCATGAACTTCCAGGCCGTCAGCGTCGGAGAGAAGGTCACGGCCGATGGTTACATCGATGCCAACGGCACGCCGAGCGCGGAGCTGGAGAAGTCCCTCGACTTCGTCGATAACTCGCTCGGCAAGATGCTTTCCGAGCTGCAAAGGCACGGTCTGCTGCAGAGCACCCTGGTCATCGTCGGTGCAAAGCACGGCCAGTCGCCGATTGACGTGACCCAGCTTCACATGCTCAAGGGCAGCACCAATCCGCGGCTCTCGCCCGGCCATGCCGACGTCGTCGATCCGGTCGATCTGTTGACCGCCGGCGGCGTCTCCGTGGCGCAGGAGACTGCCGACGACATCTCGCTGATCTGGCTTGCCGATCAGACCCAGGTGCAGAAGGCCGTCACCATCCTCGAGAACGACAAGGTTCTCACCAACCAGGCCCGCATCCAGACAATCTATTCCGGGGACGCGCTGAAAGCGCAATTCGGCAACCCGGCCCAGGGCCGTACGCCCGACATCATCATCCAGCCGATCCACGGCACGATCTATAGCGGCAGCTCGAAGAAGGTCGCCGAGCATGGCGGCTTCAGCAACGACGATACCCACGTCCTGCTGGTTGTCTCCAACCCGGGGATCGAAGGCGGCGTGGTCAGCGAGGAGGTTCAGAACAAGCAGGTTGCACCGACGATCCTGCGTGCGCTCGGCCTCGATGCCACCAAGCTCAAGGGCGCCCAGGCGGAGGGAACCACGGTCCTGCCCGGCTTCGCTCACTAAGTCTGACGGCCGGCGATCAAGGCCATCGATCGACGGCGCCCGGATCCTCCGGGCGCCGTCTTCTTTTAGCATCATTTTTCATGCAGTCATGGCGACGGGCCGGCGCAGCCTTGGCCCGCGGCCACGTCCTGGACGCAGGGGACTTCGGCGTTGGGGTCGCCCGGCGCCGTCGCCCAGGCGAGTTCGACCAGTGTCACGATCCTGCGGCCGGCACCGTCGAGCTGGCAGACGATGAGGCCCTGCTCCTCCATGTAGTTCAGCAGGCGCTGCGCTCGGCGCAGCGAGTGTGAGCCATAGGCGCGGGCAATCGCTGCATCGCTCGGGCAGGGCCAGCCTTCCTTGGCCGCGCGGGCGATCATCATGAACACGCCCTGCATGTCCTCAGGCAGGATGGAGGCGCGGAGCGAGACGTCCTGCCACGAATCGTCCTCCGCCAGGTCGGATCCGAGCCCGGCACGGGCGTGCGCCAGCATGCGACGGAACTCGCCCAGATCAGGCACGGCCGTGCCGAGGCCTTCGATGCGGCAGCGGACCACGAATTCCTGATAGAGCACGCCGATGGCGCGGAAGCTCGCGTCGGGCTCCGCCAGCACCGCGCGCAGCACACGGTCCATTCGCTCCCGCCGCTCCGCGAGCTGCTCGGCGCTGGGCGGCGGCTCGACCGTCTCCGCGCTGGCCTCCAGCGCCGCCGACTTCGCCGCCATCAGCTGATTGAGCAGATCGGGCGACGGGCGGCGCGTGGGGCGGATCGTCTCGGGCGGCGCCGCCGCCAGGATGATCGCACGCGCGTCCTCCAGCGTCGCTTCCGGCATTGGCATCAGCCGCGGGATCGCATTGCGCGGGCCGGTGTCGGTGGGACCGATGCGCAGCCCGAGCGGACGGCGGGACAGGGCGGGGCCCAGCGCCATGAACTGGCCGCGCTCGAGGTCGCGGAACGCGTCGGCCTGCCGCCGCTCCATGCCGAGCAGGTCGGCGGCGCGCGCCATGTCGATATCGAGGAAGGTGCGGCCCATCAGGAAATTGGAGGCCTCGGCCGCGACGTTCTTGGCGAGCTTCGCCAGGCGCTGGGTCGCGATGACTCCTGCAAGGCCGCGCTTGCGGCCGCGACACATCAGGTTGGTCATGGCGCCGAGCGAGAGCTTGCGCGCCTCGTCCGAAACCTCGCCGGCGATCGCCGGTGCGAACAGTTGCGCCTCGTCGACCACCACCAGCATCGGGTACCAGTGGTCGCGGCCGACCTCGAACATCCCGCCGAGGAAGGCGGCCGCCCGCCGCATCTGATTCTCGGCGTCGAGCCCTTCGAGATTGAGCACCGTCGAGACGCGATGGATGCGTGCGCGCTCGCCGGCGACCTGCAGGCTGCGCTCGGTATGGTCTTCGGCATCAATGACAAGATGGCCGAAACGCTCGGCCAGCGTCACGAAGTCGCCTTCGGGGTCGATGATGGCCTGTTGCACCCAGCTTGCGCTCTGTTCCAGGAGCCGGCGCAGCAAATGCGATTTGCCGCTTCCCGAATTGCCCTGCACGAGCAGGCGGGTCGCCAGCAATTCCTCAAGGTCCAGAACAGCCGGGGCGCCCGCCGTCGTGTGTCCCATCTCGATCGCAACGGCCATTGCCCGACTCAAACTTCCCGCTCAGCGGAGGACGCATTAGCAACCGGATCGAACCCCGTCGAGCGGGCGCACGCTGTTCCACACAGCTGCGCGACAGATGCCAACAGGGCCCCGTGGATTTCGGCGAACCGTGTTTGGGAGGCACGATATGGATTGATGGATTCCGGGCACCACGGAAGTGGCGCGGTCCCGACGCCAAGGGGCATGATGCCCAGCATGCGGCGGCCCAATCAGGCCGCTTTTTCCCACTTCCTCGCTTCACTTTATGGTATCCTGGGATGCTTTCGAGAGGGCATTTGGCGTCATGCACAGGTTCGTGGCCAAAGCGAACATCGAGCACTACCTCCGGCTTCTGGAGACGCACGACCTTTCGGCCCACAACCGAAGCACCATCACCAAGCTGCTGATCGCCGAAGAGGACAAGCTAAGTCACGATCTGGAACATCTCGAATTCGCCGAGAGCAGAGCCTCGAGCGGCCGAGAGCGGGTGGACCATGTCAGGAAGCTGCGCGACTCGTTTGCCTTCGGAACGGCCGAACGGGACCAGGCGGACAGAGTTCTGGTGAATCTCGAAAATCGGCAAACCCTGCTGCAAGATTTTTGTCAGCAATTGCGGGAGAAGATCACGTCCCGGGACATCTAGTGTTGTGACCCAGACGCTTGATTCACTCGGTGTCATTCCAGGGCGCCCGAAGGGCGAACCCGGAATCTCGCGCCGCAACCTCGAGATTCTCAGGTGCGCAATTGCGCACCGTAGTTCGCCGCTGACGCGGCGCCCCGGAATGACGGAATGAAGCGTCAGACTCGCAGCACTCGCAGCACTTCTTTTGAAGCGCTCGCCGCCATCGTCCCGGCCTTCCGGGACGAGATTGGCATTGGCTGCTTTGTAAGCTTGCAAGGTAAGCTTGCCAGTCCGCCGAAACGCAAGGCGTCTCGGCGGACTTCGTGAGATGGTTCGGTATGACCTGCTTCCAGGCTAGTGCCCGGCGGGCGCCGAGATCGCACCGCCCTCGAGGTGCGACGCCCAATAGCCATAGTCTTCACGCGGAGAGGACCAGGCGTAGGAGTCGCGGTAACGATAGGCGTAAGGATCTGCATACGGCTCGCTCGCGACGGGTGCCGTGCGATAGGTCCTGACGTGGTGCCGCTCGTGAGCGCCGGCGGTGCCGATCGTCGCGCCGGCCAGCACGACGGAGGCGACGAGTGTGAGTGCAGTCTTCTTCATTGTGTGTTCTCCCTGATTTTTCGCGCCCGACCCGCAAGTCTCGAAGACACCTTCGGCGACTCCCTCGAGGATTCTTACGGATCGGTGCTTGCCACCGGAGATAGGGACTGCCTCTGCTGAATCTCACGGCAACCTGCATCACGAAGAGGCGAGCAAATTTTCTGGTCAGGCGTCAGATTGGGCTAAATATTCGGCATTCATGGCACGCCTGCTGATAGACTTCACATGCGTGATCCGGTTGAATGCTGGAACAGAAGGTTTTGTGAGCTAATCGATGAAGATACTGCCGCTGGTACTCCTGCTCCTGACGTGCTCGGTCATGGCTGTTCCAGCCGCGGCGCAGACCAAATTGACCCCAAAAGCTGCGACAGCCGCACGCGTCGTCGACAATTGTGCGCCGATCGGCCGCACCGCCAATGGCGAGCTGGTCTATTCCATGAAGTGTGACAACATCCCCGCGCCGCCACCGCCTGCGGCCGCGCCCCCGCAGGCGGAGGCCAGGCCGGCGCCGGCCGCGCCAGCGCCGGAGCAGGAGACCCAGCGCAGCGGCCTTTTCGGCTGGTCCTTCGACCGGCGGCAGGACCAATAGAGCCAGGCAATCGAGACGGCCGGAAAACAGACTGCCGGGAATGCGCCTTGCGTCCGCCGAGAAGCATTGCAATGGATACCGCGACCAACCTTATCGACAGAATGATCCGAAAGAGCGATCAATGAGCAGAATGATCATCCATGCCGGCGACTTCACCTTCGAAGCCCGCTTCGAGGAGCAGCTGGCCCCGAAGACCTGCGCCGCCTTCAAGAAGCACATGCCGTTCGAAAGCCAGGTGATCCATGTGCGCTGGAGCGGCGAGGGCGTCTGGATGCCGCTCGGCGATCTCGATTTCGGCGTAGATTACGAGAACCACACCAGCTATCCGGCGCCGGGCCAGATCATCCTCTATCCCGGCGGCATCAGCGAGACCGAAATCCTGCTCGCCTATGGCGGCGTGCACTTCGCCAGCAAGATGGGCCAGCTCGCCGGCAATCACTTCATCACGCTGACTTCGGGGCTGGAGAATCTGCCAGCACTCGGCAAGACCGTGCTCTGGCAGGGCGCACAGAAGATCCGCTTCGAGCTGGCGTGATGGCGGACGCCCACTATCCTCGCGACCTGCGCGGCTACGGCCGCAATCCGCCGCATCCGCACTGGCCTGGCAATGCCCGCATCGCCGTGCAGTTCGTGGTGAATTTCGAGGAGGGCGGCGAGAACAACATCCTGCATGGCGACGCCGCGTCGGAAGCCTTCCTGTCCGACGTGCTCGGCGCGCAGCCTTGGCCGGGAAAGCGTCACGCCAACATCGAGTCGATGTTCGAATACGGCTCGCGCGCCGGCTTCTGGCGGCTGTGGCGCATCTTCACCGCGCGCGGGCTGCCGACCACCGTGTTCGGCGTAGCGACCGCGCTGCAGCGCAATCCGGAAGTCGTGGCCGCGATGAAGGAGGCCGGCTGGGATATCGCCAGCCACGGCCTGAAATGGATCGAGCACAAGGAGATGTCGGAAGCGCGCGAGCGCGCTGAGATCGCGGAAGCCATTCGCGTGCATATCGAGGCCACCGGCGAGCGCCCGCGCGGCTGGTACACCGGACGCTCCACCATCAACACCAACAGGCTACTGATGGAAGCCGGCGGACTGATGTATCTGTGCGATTCCTATGCCGACGATCTGCCCTACTGGATCAAGGGGCCGGCGGCGCCGCAGCTGATCATCCCCTATACGCTCGATGCCAACGACATGCGCTTCATCAACGCGCAGGGCTTCGGCGGCGGTGACGAGTTCTTCACCTACCTGAAGGACAGCTTCGACGTGCTCTATGCCGAGGGCGAAACCTCCCCCAAGATGATGTCGGTCGGTCTGCATTGCCGCGTGGTCGGCCGCCCGGGCCGCGCGGCGTCATTGATCCGTTTCCTGGACTATATCCAGAAGCACGAGCGGGTCTGGGTGCCGACGCGGCTTGCCATTGCCGAGCACTGGCACACCAACCTTTCGCATCTGGCCGAAGGCGCATTCGACATTGGATAGCTCATGCCGCAGATATCGCTTTCGGAGTTGAACGCGACGAGCAAAAGCGACTTCGTCGCGGCGCTTGCAAATGTTTTCGAATATTCGCCGTGGATTGCCGAGCAGGCCGCCTCGTTCCGGCCCTTCGCCGGCCTGACGCAGCTGTTCGAAGCCATGAAAACGGCGGTCGACCATGCGCCGCCCGAGCTGCGGCTCGCGCTGATCAAGGCGCACCCCGATCTCGCCGACAAGACCCAGCGCGCCGCGGGGCTGACGGCGGAGTCCGATGCCGAGCAGAACAGTGCCGGCCTCGATCGCCTCTCGGATGCCGAGTACGAGGCCTTCGAGCGGGTCAACAACGCCTACCGCGCCAAGTTCGGCTTTCCCTACATCGTCTGCGTGCGCCGTCAGACCAAGGATTCCATCCTGCGCGACTTCGAGCACCGCCTGCCGAACGACACCACGACCGAGATGCAGATCTCGATCGGGGAGATTTGCCGGATCGCCGCCCTTCGTCTCGATCAGCTCGTGAGTGCGGAGGACCGGCTCAAGGTGCACGGCCGGCTCTCGACCCATGTGCTCGACAATCACAACGGCAAGCCCGCCGCCGGTATTGAAATCGTCCTGATGGAATTGTCCGCTCTCGGCAGTCCCCGCGTGATCGCGCGCGCGGTCACCAATTCCGACGGCCGCACCGATGCGCCGCTGATCGGCGGCCGGCCGGTGCCGATCGGGCGCTATGAGCTGACATTCTCGGTCGGCAAATATTTCGCCGCCCGCGGCGTGCCGATGGCCGATCCCCCGTTCCTCGACGAAATCCCGCTGCGCTTTGCCGTGAGCGAGCCGGAGGGCCACCTGCACGTGCCGCTGCTCGTCACACCCTGGAGCTACACGACATATCGGGGGAGTTGAATGGGGACTGTCCTGACGAAGTCGTCGCGGCGGTTTCGGTTCACCTCTCCCCAGCGGGGAGAGGTCGGATCGCGTAGCGATCCGGGTGAGGGGATGTCGCCCTTACGAGAGACCGTAACCCCTCACCCGATTTGCTGTCGCAAATCGACCTCTCCCTATGGGAGAGGTGAACCATCGCCGCGTCATCCCGCTCTTCCAAAATATCGGCTTACGGCGTCTCCCCGAACTTCTCCTTGAGCAGCGGAAACAGCCGGTCCGGCTTGAACGGCACCGAGGTGAAGCGGATGCCGGTGGCGTCGGCGATGGCGTTGCCGAGCGCGGCGGCGACCGGATTGTACGGGCTCTCGCTCATCGACTTCGCGCCCATCGGCCCCACCGTATCGTAGGTGTCGGCGAACAACACTTCGGTGCGCGGCACGTCGGCAAATTGCGGCAGGTGATAGTCGCGGAAGCGCGGATTGACGATCCGGCCGTCGTCGTCGATGACCATCTCCTCGTAGAGCGCGGCCCCGAGCGACTGCGCGACGCCGCCCTCGACCTGTCCGCGGCATTGCATGGGGTTGGCGACACGGCCGGCATCGGCCGCCTGCACGCTCTTGAGGATCCTGATCTGTCCGGTGCCCTTGTTCACCGCAACGCGAAAGCCCTGCACGTTGAAGGCGACCGAGCGCGGCGTGCCGGCGGAACTGCCTGACGCTGCGACCGTCATGCCCTGCTGCCGCGCGCCCGCTGCCAGCGCCGCGTAGGACAGCCGCTTGCCGCTGCAGACCGCCGAATCATTCTCCAGCTTGCAGGCCGTGACATCGACCCCCATCGCCGCCGCGGCAAGCGCCTTCAGCTCGCCGGCGAGCTTCTCCGCCGCGTGCTGAGTGGCAAGTCCGGCGACGAAGGTGCCGGTCGAGCCGTAGGCGCCGGTGTCGTGGCCGCCATTGGCCGTGTCGGATTGGCGCAACCGGATCTGATCAACCGTCGTTGCGAGCGCCGAAGCCGCGATCTGGCGATGCACCGTGCTGGTGCCGTTGCCGAACTCGGCCGTGCCCACCGTGAGCTCGAACGTGCCGTCATCGCATAGCGTAACGGTCGTGTCCGCGATGTGCCCGTCGGGCGGCACGGTGTCGATCATGGTCAGCGCAATGCCTTCGCCGACCAGCCAGTCCGGCGACAGGTCGGCCGTCGGCGTCTCCACCTGCATCGCGCGCTCGACGAGATCGAGGCACTGGTCGAGGCCGTAGGAGCCGTAGAGCACGTCGGTCTCGCCGTAACCCTGCGGCGACAGCATGGGATCGCCGGGCTTGACGATGTTACGCCGGCGCATGTCGTAGGGGCTGATGCCGAGCTGCCTTGCGAGCTCGTCGATTGCAGCTTCCACCGCGAACAGGGTCTGCGGCAGGCCGTAGCCGCGGAAGGCGCCGGCCGGCACCGTGTTGGTATAGGCGACGATGGCGTCGACCTTCTTGTTCGGGCAGTTGTAGACACCGACGCTTTCGCCGCAGGCGTGGAACAGCACGGGGCCCGCATGGTTGCCATAGGCGCCGGTGTTGGAGAGCACGTCGAGATGAAGCGCGGTCAGCTTGCCGTCCTTGTCGGCGCCGGCCTTGACGGTGACGCGCATGGGATGCCGCGTCGAGGTCGCGATGAACTGCTCCTCGCGGGTCAGCTCGAGCTTGACCGGCCGGCCCGTCTTCAGCGCCGCCAGCGCCAGGATGTCCTCGACGAACATCTCCTGCTTGCCGCCGAAGCCGCCGCCGACCCGTTCGCAGAACACGCGGACCTTGTCCGAGGCCAGCCCGAAAACATCGGCCAGCGCGCGCCGGGTCAGGAACGGCACCTGCGTGCTCGAGCGAACGTTGAGGATGCCGTCCTCGCCGAGCCAGGCGAGGCCGCCATGGGTTTCCAGCGCGGCGTGCTGGACGCGCTGGGTGGTGAATGTGCCCTCGAACGTCGCTGCGGAATTGGCGAGCGCCGTCGCCACGTCGCCGAACTCGCCATGCGCCTCGGCCACGATGTTGCGCGCGGCGTTGGCCACGCGCTGCTCCGGCGTCCGGTCGGGATGGATCACCGGCGCGCCCGGCGCGATGGCCCGCGCGGGGTCGAACACGGCCGGATGTATCTCGTAGTCGATCGCGAGCTTGCGGACGCCTTCCTCTGCCGCAGCTTCGGTCTCTGCCACCACGGCTGCGACCCGCTGCCCGACGAAGCGGACGACGCGATCCAGCAGCAGCGTGTCGTCGGGGTCCATCCAGGCCTTCTCGTGCCGCGCGGTGGAGAACAGCCGACCGGGCGAATCTTCATACGTCAGCACCGCCACGACACCGGGAACGCTCAGCGCCGCAGTCTTGTCGATCGCTTTGATCGTCGCGTGCGGATGCGGCGAGCGGGCAAGCTTAATGTGAAGCAAGCCTGCGATCTCCGTATCGAAGGTGTAGCGCGCCGCACCCCGCACCACGAGCGGGCCGGCAGGCGCCGGCAGGCTACGGCCGAACGCCTCGCCGGCCCCGACCTGCTCGATATTGGTCTTGCCCTCGAGTGCATCGGCGATGGCGCGGTAGCCGGTGCAGCGGCAGATATTGCCTTTCAGCGCCGTGCCGAGGTCCTGGCGCTGGGCCTGGTTCAGCGAGGCGCAGGTGAGGATCATGCCGGCGGTGCAGAAGCCGCACTGGAAGCCCTGGGCATCGAGGAATGCCTGTTGCATCGGATGCGTGGCGCCATCGGGGGCGAGGCCCTCGATGGTCGTCACCGCATGTCCCTCGGCGCGAAAGGCGGGGATGAGGCAGCTATGCACCGGCTCGCCGTCGAGCAGCACGGTGCAGGCGCCGCAATCGCCGGCGTCGCAACCCTTCTTGACGCCGAAATGGCCGAGCTCGCGCAGGAAGGTGCGCAGGCATTGGCCGGCGCGCGGCGTGTGCGGAAAGGATTTGCCGTTGATCTCGAAGCTCATGGCCGCGCTCCCGCATGCGAGAGCTCGGAGCGGATTTCCTCGGCCAGCCGCAAGGTCATATGCTTGCGCCAGAGCGGCTTGCCGTGAACATCGTCGTGATAATCGCCATCGCCAATCCCTTGCAGCAGTGCCTCCTGCAGGTCGCGCGCCGCGGGCATCCTGCTGAAGGCAAGCCGCATCGGCCGCCTGGTCGAGGCCGTCACGGTCAGCAGCAGGCCGCCGTCCGCGGTCACGCTGCCGATCAACAGCGCGGCCGAGCGGCCGGCCGGTGCCAGCGAGATTTGCCGGAACGCGGAGCGCCGCTTCAGTGCGGCGAGCGGGATGTCGATCTGCCGCACCAGATCGCCGGCTGCGAGCACGTTGCGCTGATTGCCGGTGACGAAGTCGAGCACGGCGACCTTGCGCTCGCTACCGTCAGCTCCCCAGATCGTGCAGACGCCGTCGAGCGCCGAGGTCAGCGAGATCATCGGCCCGGCCGGCAGCGACATGCAGAGATTGCCACCGACGGTCGCGGTCTTCCAGATCTTGAAGGAGGCGAGGAAGGCGCGGCAGCACTGGTTGATCAGCGGCGCCGCCAGCCAGTCGGGCGGACAGGCGAGCGCATCGAGCTGCGCAACGGTGCAGGTCGCGGCGATCGAAAGCCCCGCCGCATCGACCTCGAGCGGCGGCCATTCCAGGCTGGCCAGATCGATCAGCCGCTTCAGATGGGCCTGCGGTTCCGAGAACAGCCAGGTCCCACCCGCGAGCCACGCGTCACCTGCCGTCCAAATGGGCAGCTCGGACCGCTCTCGCGGCCGGGCGACCTCCTTGATCGTGTTCAAGTCCATGGATAGTTCAGCACTTTCAACCTGATGCTTCTGCTTGTAACAGTCTTGCAAGACCGACGCCAATTCGAGGCTGGTCCCTGAATTGCAGGGCACCGTCATTCCGGGCGAGCCTCGAAGAGGGGTTCACGCTTCGCGCGCCCCGGAATGACGGTCTGTGGCTAACACGAGTTACGCAAGGATGCCGCGCATGGAGCAAGCGATCTGGATCAAGGACCCGAGCGGTATTTTCGCCGACGGCGCCGAGCGGGGCGTGGTCGTGAAAGCGGGCAAGATCGTCGAGCTGGTGCCGGCGGGCGGCACGCCGACGACTGCTGACACGGCGACCTTCGACGCCGGCCAGCACGTCGTGCTGCCCGGGCTGATCAATACCCATCACCACTTCTACCAGACGCTGACGCGGGCGTTGCCGGCGGCGATGGATCGCGAGCTGTTTCCATGGCTGCAGGCGCTCTATCCGGTGTGGGCGCGCCTGACGCCGGAGCGGCTTGAGCTCGGCGTCACCGTGGCGATGTCCGAATTGCTGCTGTCCGGCTGCACCACCACCACCGATCATCATTACGTCTTCCCCTCCGGCCTGGAGGAGGCCGTGGATATCGAAGTCGGGGTAGCGAAGAGGCTCGGCATGCGGGTGTTGCTGACGCGCGGCTCGATGAACCGCTCGCAGCGCGACGGCGGACTGCCGCCGGACAGTGTGGTGCAGGACGAAGATGCCATCCTTGCCGACAGCGAGCGCGTTGTTGCCAGGCATCATGAGCGTGGCGAAGGGGCAATGGTGCAGATCGCGCTGGCGCCATGCTCGCCGTTTTCGGTAACGACCTCGTTGATGCGAAAGACGGCGGAGCTTGCCGAGAAGCTCGACGTCCGGCTGCATACCCATCTTGCCGAGACCGAGGACGAGAACAAATTCTGCGAGCAGATCCACAATTGCCGGCCGCTCGACTATCTCGAGCAGTGCGGCTGGCTCAATTCCCGCACCTGGCTCGCGCACGGCATCTTTTTCAATGCCGAGGAGATGAAACGGCTCGGCCGGGCGAAGACGACCATCAGTCATTGCGCCTGCAGCAACCAGCTTCTGGCATCCGGCTGCTGTCCGGTCTGCGAGATGGAGGAGGCCGGCGTCGGCATCGGCCTCGGCGTCGACGGCTCGGCGTCCAACGATGGCTCCAATCTGATGCAGGAGGTGCGCGCCGCCTTCCTGCTGCAGCGGGCGCGCTACGGCGTGCTTAAGGTCAGCCACAAGGATGCGCTGCGCTGGGCCACCAAGGGCTCGGCGGCCTGCGTCGGCCGGCCCGAGCTCGGCGAGATCGCGGTCGGCAAGGCCGCCGACCTGGCGCTGTTCAAGCTGGACGAGTTGCGCTTCTCCGGCCACGGCGATCCCGTGGCCGCGCTCGTGCTGTGCGGTGCGCATCGCGCCGACCGGGTGATGGTATCAGGCAAATGGGCGGTGATCGACGGCGCCATTCCGCGCTTCGACGTCGCCGATCTGATCCGCCGCCACAGCGCCGCGGCGCGTGCGATGCAGGACGGCTGAAACAAAATGACATCGGATTGAAACCGTTCGAGCCGCAGAGTCGGTTCACCTCTCCCCGCTGGGGAGAGGTGAAGTCCGCGGCAATCGATCGAACCTGATTTCGTCGAGCTTCGGAAGATACAAGCGGGACAAGCGAAAGGCCCGGACGTTGCCGTCCGGGCCCTGCTATTGGAGGTAGGTCCGCGCTGATAGGGGCGAGCTTACTTCCCCGGAATCTTGTCGTCGACACCCTTGACGTAGAAATTCATGCCAAGGATCTGGCCGTCGGCGAGATGATCGCCGCCCTTGCACTCCACGTCCGAGCCGTCCTGCGCCTTGATCGGGCACTTGAACGGATGCAGCTTGCCTGCGGTGATTGCGGCTTGGGTGTCCTCGGCGAGCTTCTTCACATCGTCAGGCATGTTGGTATAGGGCGCCATCTCGAACATCTTGCTGTCGAGGCCGCCCCAGGTGTCCGTCGATTTCCAGGTGCCGTCGAGCTCGGCCTTGACGCGGGCGATGTAGTACGGCGCCCAGGTATCCATGATCGAGGTCAGCTGCGCTTTCGGGCCGAACTTGATCATCTCGGAGTCCTGGCCGAAGGCGAGCTTGCCGCGCTCGGCTGCGACCTGCATCGGCGCCGGGCTGTCGGTGTGCTGCATGATGATGTCGGCGCCCTGGTCGAGCAGCGCCTTCGCGGCGTCGGCTTCCTTGCCCGGGTCGAACCAGGAGTTCGCCCAGATGATCTTCACCTTGATGTTGGGATTGACGGTCTGCGCGCCGAGCATGGTCGCGTTGATGCCGGAGATGACCTCCGGGATCGGGAACGAGCCGATATAGCCGAGCACGCCGCTCTTCGACATCTTCGCGGCGATGATGCCCTGGATGTAGCGGCCCTGGTACCATTTCGACGAATAGGTCGACATGTTGGCGTCGCGCTTGTAGCCGGTGGCGTGCTCGAAATGCACGTTGGGATATTTCTTCGCGACCTTCAGCGTCGGGTCCATGTAGCCGAAGGAGGTGGTGAAGATCAGCTTGTTGCCGGCGCGGACGAGCTGCTCGATGGCACGTTCGGCGTCGGGACCTTCGGGCACGTTTTCGAGATAGGTGGTCTCGATCTTGTCGCCGAGCTCCTTGACCAGCGCCTGCCGCGCCAGCTCGTGCTGGTAGGTCCAGCCGAGATCGCCGACCGGGCCGAGATAGATGAAGCCGACCTTCAGCTTGTCAGCGGCGTGGGCGGCGCCGGCACTGCCTGCAAGCAGGAGCGCCGCGGCCGCCGCCAGAATTGCTTTCCTCATGATCAATCTCCAAACGTTCGGGGTGAGCCTGACAGCTCCGGACATGGCGCCCCCATCGCGCAAGTCCGGAAATGTGTTCAGCGGTCGGGCACGAAAACCGTGCCCAGCGCGGCGGGCGCGGTCGAGCCGCCGGTGCGGGTGCGTGACAGCAGCACCAGCACGATGACGGTCGCGAGATAAGGCAGCGCCGACATGAATTGCGAGGGGATGCCGATACCGGCTCCCTGCGCATGCAATTGCAGGATGGAGACCGCGCCGAACAGATAGGCGCCGATCACGAGCCGCCCCGGCAGCCAGGATGCGAACACGACCAGCGCCAGCGCGATCCAGCCGCGCCCTGCGGTCATCCCTGGAATGAAGAACGGCGTATAGGCGAGCGGCAGATAGGCGCCGGCAAGGCCCGCGCAGCCGCCGCCGAAAATCACCGCAAGCGTGCGGATGCGCAGCACGGGATAGCCGAGCGCATGCGCCGAGACGTGATTGTCGCCGCAGGCCCGCAGCACGAGGCCGGCGCGCGTGCGGTACAGGAACCAGGATATGCCCACGATCAGCGCGAGCGACAGATAGACGAAGCCGTCTTCGCCGAACAGGATGCGCCCGACCAGGGGAATGTCGGTCAGTCCGGGGATATGGAGATGCGGCGCCGGCGAGATCCGCTCGCCGACAAAGCCCGCGCCGATCAGGCCGGAGAGACCGACGCCGAGAATCGTCAGCGCGAGGCCGGTCGCGACCTGGTTCACGGCGAGCCCGAGGGTCATGGCGGCGAAGATCAGGGACATCAAGACGCCGGCGACGATCCCGCACAGCGTGCCGATGATGATCGAGCCGGACAGCCACGCGCCCGCAAAGCCGCAGGCGGCGCCCATGATCATCATGCCTTCGACGCCGAGGTTGAGCATGCCCGAGCGCTCGGTCACCAATTCGCCGGTGGCCGCGATCAGAAGCGGCGTCGATGCCGCAAGCACCGACAGGATGATGGCCTCAACGAGTTCCACTTCACGCCTCCCTTGCCGCCTGCCGAGACGATGAGATGAACCGGAAGCGGTAGAGAATGAGGCTGTCGCAGGCGAGCACGTAGAACAGCAGAATGCCCTGAAACACCTTGGTGACATCGAGCGGGATCTTCATTGCGATCTGGGCCTGTTCGCCGCCGATGAAGGTCAGCGCGAGGAAAAGCCCTGCAATTAATATTCCAATCGGGTTGAGACGGCCGAGGAATGCAACGATGATCGCGGTGAAGCCGTAGCCCGGCGAGATGCCCGGCTGCAGATGGCCGACGGGACCTGCCACCTCGATGATGCCGGCGAGCCCTGCGAGCGCCCCCGACACGGCAAAGGTGAGAAGGATTAGCTGATTGGCGTTGAAGCCGCCGAACCGCGCCGCGCGCGGTGCCGCGCCCACGACGCGGATCTCGAATCCCTTGATGGTGCGCCCGAGCAGCACGCTGCCTGCTGCGACCACGACGAGCGCGATGATGGCGCCGAGATGCAGCCGTCCGCCCTGGATCAGCACCGGCACGGTCGCCACGGGATCGAAGTCCGCGGTGGTCGGAAAGTTGAAGCCGGCAGGATCGCGCCAGGGGCCGCGCACGAGATAGTCGAGGAGGAGGTCGGCGACATAGACCAGCATCAGGCTGGTCAGGATTTCGCTCGCGCCGAACTTCACCTTGCAGATTGCCGGGATCAGCGCATAGAGCGCGCCCGCGATCGCGCCGAGCAGCAGCATCGCCGGCAATACCCAGGCGCCGGCATCGGTGCCTTGCGTCTTCACCGCAATCCAGCTGCCGGCGACCGCGCCGATCAGGAACTGGCCCTCGGCTCCGATGTTCCAGGCATTGGCGAGATAGCACAGCGACAGCCCGACCGCGATCATCACCAGCGGCGTCGCCTTCACGGCGATTTCCTGCAGCGAATAGCTGTCGGTCAGGGGATCGATGAAATAGACGGCGAGCGCGGAAACCGGGTTCTTGCCGAGGATCGCAAACAGGATGCTCATGGTGACGATGGTGAGCAGAATAGCGATCAGCGGCGACACCAGCGCGATCGTGCTCGATCGCTCGGCGCGCTTCTCAAGCACCAGCTGCATGCGCCGCGTCCTTCTGTTCCCCTTGCTGCTCCAGGGGGCTGCCGCCCATCAACAGCCCGAGCTTTTCGCGCGTGGCCTCCGCGGTTGGAAGCGAGGCCGACAGCGTGCCGTGAAACATCACCGCGATACGGTCGGCGATCTCGGTGAGCTCGTCGAGATCCTGGCTCGTCACCAGCACCGCAGCGCCGTTGCCAGCGAGGTCGAGCAGCGCCTGTCGGATCACGGCGGCGGCGCCGGCATCGACGCCCCAGGTCGGCTGGCTCACCACCAGCACACCGGGATTGCGCAGGATCTCGCGCCCCACCACGAATTTCTGCAAATTGCCGCCCGAGAGGCTCGCGGCTTCCGGATCGCGCTTGGCCTTCCGCACATCGAAGGTCTCGGTGGCGCGATCGACGGTCGCAAGCGTTGCGGCGGTGTTGACGAAGCCGCGCCTGACCATGCCGCTTGCGGCGTGGCCGGTCAGCAGCGCGTTTTCCGAGAGCTTCATGCGCGGTGCGGTGCCGTGGCCGAGCCGTTCCTCCGGCACGAAGGCCGCGCCGAGCTTGCGGCGCTGGGTGATGGTGAGATGGCCGGCGGCGATGCCCTCGATCACGACGGTGCCGGGATCCTTGGCCCGCCGCTCGCCCGACAATGCCGCGAACAGCTCATCCTGCCCGTTGCCGGCGACACCGGCGATGCCGAGGATCTCGCCGCCTTTCAGCTCGAACGAGATGCCCTTGAGCCGCACGCCGTGCGGATCGTCGGGCTCGAGGCTGAGATCGTTGACGAGCAGCCGCGGGATGGTGGTCTTGCGCCCGGCCGGTGGCTTGACTTCCTTGATGTCGCTGCCGACCATCATGCGCGCGAGCGAGGCTGCGGTCTCCTGCTTCGGATTGCAGGTCGCGATCTTCCTGCCGCCGCGCAGGATGGTCGCGGTGTCGCACAGCCGCTTCACCTCCTCGAGCTTGTGACTGATATAGAGGATGGCGCGGCCTTCCTCCTTCAGCCGGTTGAGCACGATGAAGAGCTGGTCGGCCTCCTGCGGCGTCAGCACCGCGGTCGGCTCGTCCAGGATCAGGAACTTCGGATCCTGCATCAGCGCGCGCACGATCTCGATGCGCTGGCGCTCGCCGACCGAGAGTTGCCAGACCTCGCGCTTGGGATCGAGCGGCAGCCCGTAATCGGCGGACACCTGCGTGAGCCGCTTCGACATGTCCTTGAACGATTCCCGGCCGTCGAGGCCGAGCGCCACGTTCTCGGCGACCGTCAGATTGTCGAACAGCGAGAAATGCTGGAACACCATGCCGATGCCGCGCGCGCGGGCCTCGGACGGGCCCGACAGCACCATCTTTTCGCCCAGCCAGAGCATCTCGCCGTCGCTCGGCTGGATCAGCCCATAGATCATTTTCACCAGCGTCGACTTGCCGGCGCCATTCTCGCCGAGCAGCGCGTGAATCTCGTGCGGGCAGATCTCGATGTCGATGGCGTCGTTGGCGAGAAAATCGCCATAGCGCTTGGTCAGCCCCTTGGTTTGCAGGAGCCGGGTCTCGCCTGATTTGCGCTGACTGGACGCGGAATTGAGCATCACGATGAGATTGCCGAAATATGAATGCCGCGATACTGGGCCAGTTTGGAGCGTGCCGTAAGTAACGAAAAAGCGCCAGCCTCTGCCCAATTCTTCGGCAAATCCGTCGGAACCGATTCGCCGGCGTGGGATGTGTGGTTGCCGGATCACGCGACGCCGGTCTGCGCGCAGCAAAACTGTTGCGAATTTGTAACGCTTGCTGCAAATCGAAATCAGCTAGTCAGGCCTGCCCAATTGGTGAGCGATCGCATTCACTTATTCGCGACCACGCGGAAAGGTGATTTTGGTATCTTTCTGGATCTCCGCTTGGATCGGCGGGTTCCAAAAAATTCAACAAAATCAGAATATTTCCAAATTCCAGCATTTCGCACTCAGGTTGAATGTGGTGCCGCTGGCGCCTTCAGCGAACGACAGTGCGCGTATGCGTGAGCGCATCTTTGCCGAAGCGCGCGCCAGACCGTGGATAAAGATCGGGCTTCTCCGGTGCGTCGAACGGCGCAAGTGTCACACCCAGGGCCATGATCGTCCGCTCGTCAAACTTGGGGGTACCTCTTATGTCTTTCGTTAGAACAGCCATTGCAGCAGCGGCGCTGTCATTGGCGGCGTTTGCTTCCACCGGGCTCGCTCGAGCCGCAGACCTGCCGGTCAAGGCCGTGAAGAAGGCGCCTGATCTTCCCTGGTTCATCCTGATCGATGACCGCGTCACCTACTCCTGGATGCCGAAGGGCACCGATCCCGGCGTGTTCTCGGTCAATCCCGCCAATGGCGGCATCAACGGCGCGACCGCCAAGCAGGTCTACTCGTTCACGCATTTCGACATCTGGCAGTACGGCACGAACTTCTTCACCATCTCGATGTTCAAGTCGGACCACAACGATCCGGCCAACCCGTGCACCAACGCCGGCGTGATCACGTCGCCCTTGGCCGGCTTTGCCACGACGTCCGCGTCGTGCGAAGGCGCCACCGAAATCTACGGCCTGTTCCGCTCGACCTTCGGCTGGAACGAATTGTTCGGCACCAAGGCCTTCACCATGGGCCCGCTGCATAACATCTCGTTCGAAGTCGGCATGGACGGCAACACCGAGAACAACTATCTGGCGCCGGCCAAGCGTGACGTCGTCGCCGGTCTGCAGTTCCAGTTCGACCTGCCCTACAAGGGCTTCTTCGACGTGGCGCCGTTGCTGTACTACGAATTCTACAACCGCAACGCCTTCACCCAGTGCGGCGCCGGCTGGCAGCTGCCTGCCGCGGCCATTCCCGGCGTGAACTGCCTGGTCGACGGCAACCGCAGCTTCGATCCGACCTGGGCGGTGGAAACCAACTACTACATGGATCTCGGCTTCCTGCCGGAGAACATGCAGTTCTGGTCGATCAGCGGCCGCGCCGCCTGGTACGGCAAGAAGGGCGCCGAGAACGCTCCGCTGCCCGGCGTCTCGACTGCCGTCGAGTTCAACTCCGAGCCGATCCGTCTGACATTCGACGCCTCGAAGGCGATCTGGGGTCCGAAGTTCACCCACTTCGTCGACGTCTGGGTTGCCTACCGCTACTGGCAGAACAAGTTCGGCCTCGATCACAACAACAGCACGGCCTGCAACGTGCGGCCCGGCGTGACCAACTACTCCTGCACCGAGTCGACGGTCTATACCGGCGTCACCGTGAAGTTCTGATCGGTTGAATTGAGAATGACGGCGCCGGGAGCAATCGCGGCGCCGTTATGTTTGGGGTGATGCCGGCGCAGTCAGCTAGCCAGATCTCCACTGTCGTCCCGGCGCAGGCCGGGACCCATACAGCGGAATCTCTCGGTGGCATTCGGTAGTTGACGATCTTCACAAGAACGACGGCCTGGGATTATGGGTCCCGGCCTGCGACGTGACGACCCACAGAGGCTTTACTCTACCTGGCAGAACGCCCGCCGCGCGCTACGTCCACACCCCGTCATGCAGCGCCGCGGCTTCGTCCTCGAGCAGCGGCCCGACCACCTCTGTCGACCGCTGACCGCTGTTGAAGACTTCGCGGCAGGGCAGGTCGAGCGTCGGATTCTCCGGATGGTTGCCGGTGATGCCGCGCAGCCGATGCTCGCTCAGGCCATAGACCAGGCGGCCGATGCCGGCCCAGTACATGGCGCCGGCGCACATCGCGCAGGGCTCGGCGGAGGAATAGAGCGTCGACGTGGCGAGCACGTCCCTGGCAAGGGTGCGGCAGGCCTCGGTGGCCAGCAGCCGCTCGGCATGCGCGGTGCCGTCATGGGCGGGCATGTAGCCGTTCTCGCTCTCCAGCAGCACATGGCCGTCCTTGTCGACCAGGATGGCGCCGAAGGGATGGTTGCCGTGGGTCATGGAGCGGCGTGCGACTTCGAAGGATCGCCGCAGGAAGAGCACATCGCGCTCGCTTGTGTCGGACATCAATGGCCTGCCATGTGGCGGCCAATCTCCGTCAAATCGGCTTCGCTGGCGCGCGCCTCATAGACAAGCTGGCCGTGGAACATCACGACCAGACGATCCGACAATTCCAGCAGTTCGTCCAGATCCTCGCTGACCAAAAGCACGGCAGCGCCGCGGTTTCGCGCGGCCATGATCTCGGCATGGATCTGCGCCACCGCCGCGAAGTCGAGCCCGAAGCAGGGATTGGCCGCGATCAGCACCTCGACATCGCCGCCGAGCTCGCGCGCCAGCACCGCGCGCTGCACATTGCCGCCCGACAGTGCCGCGATCGGAGTGTCAGGGGTGCGGGTCTTGATCTTGTAGCGCGCGATCTTGTTCTTGGCGTCCTCGCGAAACGCCGATTTCTTCAGCCACCAGCCGCCGCTTGCAAACGGCGCGCGGTCGAACTCGCGAAAGGCGATGTTGTCGGCCACGCTCATGCCGCCGACGCAGGCGTTCTTCAGGGGCTCCTCGGGCAAGAGCGACATCTTGTGCCGCCGCATCTCCTCGCGCGCGGCATGATAGGCGTCGCCTGCGACGCGGATGGCGCCACTTTCGGCCTCGCGCTGGCCGGCGAGCACCTCCACGAGCTGGCGCTGGCCGTTGCCGGAGACACCGGCGATACCGACGATCTCGCCTGCGCGCACCGTCAGCGAGACATCGTTGACGGCGATGGCGCCGGCATCGTCGAGCGTCACCAGCTTTTCCAGTTCGAGCCGTGCCGCCCCGGTCTCGCCGGTGCGCGCGGGCTGGATCGTCAGTTCCTCTGCGCCGATCATGGTGCGCGCCATGTCGTCGGGCGTGAGCTCGGCGACCTTGCCCTTGCCGGCGAGCTTGCCGCGGCGGAGGATCGTGACTTCGTCGGCGAACGCCATCACCTCGCGGAACTTGTGCGTGATCATCAGGATGGTCAATTCGCCCTTGACCACCATGCTGCGCAGCATGCCCAGGACTTCGTCAGCCTCGCCCGGCGTCAGCACCGAGGTCGGCTCGTCCAGGATGAGGAAGCGCCGCTTGAGATAGAGCTGCTTGAGGATCTCGCATTTCTGGCGCTCGCCCGCGGAGATGTCCGACACCCTGGCGTCGAGCGGCACGCGGAACGGCATCCGCGCCAGAAAGGCCTCCAGCTCCTTGGTCTCCTTGCCCCAGTCGACCACCGCAGGCACGCCGTCGCGCGCCAGCACCAGGTTCTCCGCGACCGTCATCGCCGGCACCAGGGTGAAATGCTGGTAGACCATGCCGAGCCCGAGCGCGTGGGCCTGTTTCGGATTGGCGATGAGCTGCTCGCGGCCCGCGACCAGCACGTCGCCCTGGGTCGCGTGGTAATAGCCCATGATGCATTTGACCAGCGTCGACTTGCCCGCGCCGTTTTCGCCGAGCAGCGCGTGGAAGGTGCCCGGGCGCACCTTGAGCTCGACATTGTCGAGCGCCAGGAAATCGCCGAAGCGCATGGTCATGGCGATGGCATCGACGCCGAACGTGCCATCGGGCAGGGGAACCTCGCCGATGATCACGCGATGGCTCCGATCAGGTCGGCGGACGTCGTCACCGCGCCGAACACGCCGCCCTGCATCTTGATCATCTTCAGCGCGTGGTCGTGATTGTCCTTGTCTGTGGCCGCGCAGCAGTCGGCGACCAGGACGCATTCGAAGCCGCGGTCGTTGGCCTCGCGCATGGTGGTGTGGACGCAGACATCGGTGGTGATGCCGGTCAGCACGATGTTCTGGATAGCCCGCAGCCGCAGCATCAATTCGAGGTCGGTGGCGCAGAACGAGCCTTTGCCCGGCTTGTCGATCACAGGCTCGCCGGGCAGGGGGCTAAGCTCGGGAATGATCTCCCAGCCCGGCTCGCCGCGCACCAGCACGCGCCCGCACGGGCCGGGATCGCCGATACCCGCGCCGATCTGCCGCGAGCGCCAGCGCTTGTTGTCGGGCAGGTCCGCGAGATCGGGGCGGTGGCCCTCGCGGGTGTGGATGATGTGATAGCCCTTGTCGCGCATGGTTGCGAGCAGCCGCTTGATCGGCTCGATCGGGGCGCGGGTCATCGAGATGTCGTAGCCCATCTTGTCGACATAGCCGCCGATGCCGCAGAAATCGGTCTGCATGTCGATGATGATCAATGCGGTGTTCGCAGGCCGCAGGTCGCCATTGTAGGGCCAGGCATAGGGTTCGGACTTGATGTAGCGCTCGCTCATGTGCGTCTCGCCTCTGTCTGCACGTTCGTCATCGCGTGATCGAGAGCTCGGCCGGCGCGCCGGTCAGCGTGCGCTTGGGCGAGCAGGTGATGATCATGATCAGCAGCGTCAGGATGTAGGGCGCCGCATTGAAGAGGTGATAGCCCGAGGTGACCCCGACCGACTGCAGCGCCGGGCCCAGCGCCGCGGCGCCGCCGAAGGCGAGCGAGGCCCACAGGCAGAGCATCGGGTCCCAGCGCGCGAAGATGACGAGCGCGACCGCCGTGATGCCCTGGCCGGAGGACAGGCCCTCGTTCCAGCTGCCGGGATAGAACAGCGACAGGAACGAGCCGCCGATGCCGGCGAGAAAGCCGCCGACCATGGTGGCGCGCAGGCGGATCAACAGCACCGAATGGCCCATGGCGCGCGCGGCATCCGCGCTTTCGCCCGCGGTGCGGATCAGGAGGCCCCAGCGCGTGGTGCGGAACGCCCAATGAAGCAGCGGCGCCAATGCGACGCCGATCAGGAACAGGACATTGATGCGCAGCGCCGCCTGCACCTGCGGGATGTCGCTCCACCAGCCGAAATCGATCGCCGGCAGTCGCGGCGCGGTCGGCTCGATCAGCGGCTTGCCGAGATAGAAGGCGAGCCCGGTGCCGAACAGCATCAGCGCGATGCCGACCGCGATGTCGTTGACCCGCGGCAGCGAGCAGATGCCGGCATGCAGCGCGCCCATCAGCGCGCCGGTGACGCCGGCTGCGAGCACCCCTAACCAGGGCGATCCCGTTAGATACGAGATGCCATAGGCGCTCATCGCGCCCATCACCAGCGTGCCCTCGAGGCCGAGATTGATGCGCCCCGAGCGCTCGGTGATGCATTCCCCTAAGCTCACGAACAAAAAGGGCGTGGAGACGCGAATGGCGCCGCCGAGCACGGCGAGCGGCACTGTCCAGAGTCCGATTCCGCCGTCCGCCATGGCCTTAAGATTTCCCCTTGAGAAAGCCGATCCGTCCGTAGAGCGCATCGCTCGCCAGCACGAAGACGAAGATGATCCCCTGCAGCACCAGCACCGACGCATCGGGCAGGCCAAGCCGGCGCTGCAACAGCCCGCCGCTGGCGCTGATGCCGCCGAGCAGGATCGCGACCGGAATGATCGCGAGCGGATTTTGCCGCGCCAGGAAGGCGACGAGAATGCCGGTAAAGCCATAGCCCGCGGCAAGGTTGGCATTGGTGCGGCCCTGCACGGCTGCGACCTCGACCATGCCCGCAAGGCCGGCGCAGCTGCCGGCGAGGAAGCAGATGGTCAGGATCAGCTTGCCGACGGAAAGGCCGACGATTTTGGCCGCGCGGATGTTGCCGCCGGCGACGCGGGCGGCAAAGCCGAAGGTGGTGTGATAGATCAGCACGTAGGCGGCGATCGCGGCGATCAGGCCGAACACCAGGCCCCAATGCACGTCGGTGCCGGGAATGCTGCCGATCATGTTGGCGGCGCCGATCTCGCGCGTCGACGGCTTGTTGAGGCTGGCGGGATCGCGCATCGCGCCCTCGACCAGATGGTTGAGGATGGCCAGCGCGATGTACACCAGCAAGAGGCTCGAGATAGTCTCGTTGACGCCGCGGTATTGTCTCAAGGCCCCCGAGAGCAGGATCCAGAGGCCGCCGCCGATCATGCCGGCACAGGCCATGGCGATTTGCACCGCCAGAGGCGGCATCGACTGCAGCGCCAGCGCCGCCGAGGTTGCCGTCAGCGCGCCGATCAACAGCGCGCCTTCGCCGCCGATGATGACCATGCCGAGCTGCGCCGGCAGCGCCGTGCACAGCGCGGTCAGGATCAAGGGTGCGGCGCGCGTCAGCGTGTTCTGCCAGGAGAACCAGGTGCCGAACGCGCCGTAATACATGTAGAAATAGAGATCGAGCGGGTTCTTGCCGGACAGCGCGACGAACATGCCGAAGACCACGAGCGCGCCGACCAGCGCCGCGCCCGGAATCAGGATGTATTCGATGCTGCCGCCGTGGCGCTGCAGGAAACCCGGATCGGCGGCCGGCGCAACGGCGACCGCCTCTGCGCCGTCCGCCACATCGGTGGTCATGAAGTGGCTCCGATCACGCCCTCGACCAGATAGTCCATCTTCTCGAGCTCGGGATCCTTCTGGCCGCGGTCGACGCCGGAGGCGATCACCATTTTGCCCTTGTTGTCGCTGATCGGGCCTTTGAAGATGGTGTAGCTGCCGTCGGTCAGCTTGGCCTTGATGTCGTCGGCATGCTTGCGCGCTTCGGCGGAGACGGCTTCGCCATACGGCGAGACCTTGACGATGTCTTCCTTCAGGCCGCCGCGATAGAAGTTCGGGATGCCTTCGCCCGAGGTGATCATCTTGACGAATTTCGGATACAGCGCCTCCCAGTTCCACTCGGCGCCGGTCAGATAGGCCTTGGGCGCGAGTGGCGACTGGTTGACGTGATAGCCGCAGACGAAGGCGCCGCGGTGCGCGGCGTTCTCGACCACCGTCTTCGGTCCGTCGACATGGCAGGTGAGCACATCGACGCCCTGGTCGATCAGGCTGTTGGTGGCCTCGGCTTCCTTGACCGGCATCGACCAGTCGCCGGTGAAGATCACCTGCGTGGTCGCCTTCGGGTTGGCGAGCCTCGCGCCGAGCGTGAAGGCGTTGATATTGCGCAACACCTGCGGGATCGGTTTTGCCGCGACGAAGCCGAGCTTACCGCTCTTGCTCGTATAGCCCGCGACGATGCCGGAGATGTACTGCGCCTCGTCGATATAGCCGAAATAGCTGCCGGCGTTCTTCGGGTCCTTGTCGGTCCACAGGCCGCCGCAATGCTCGAAGTGGAGCTTCGGGTACTTCTGCGCCATCTTGATCATGTGCGGGTTGTAGTAACCGAACGAGGTCGGGAACAGCAGCGTCGCGCCGTCGAGATTGATCATGGACTCCATGGTCTTCTCGACCGCGTCGGTCTCGGGGACCTTCTCTTCCTCGACCACCTTGATGCCCGGCAGCTTCTTCAGCGCCGCCGCGCCCTGCGCATGCGCCTGGTTGTAGCCGTAGTCATCGCGCGAGCCGACATAGATGAAGCCGATGGTGGTGTCGGCGGCGAAAGCCGATCGCATGCCGAGCGCCGAGCCCAGGGTGAGTGCCGCGCTTCCCTGCAAAAGATGACGTCGTGAAATCCTGCCAAAATCCATTGCCTGCTCCCTCTGGCGGCCAAGGTGCCGCTTATCTCGCCGCTTCGCCGGATCGGCGGAGCCCGAGGTTGAATGTCGCAAGCTTCGTGCCACGGCCGTTTTGTTGAGCAATTCGTATAAGCAATTGAGAAATATGGAATATTTGACGCGTACAAAACTTGAGCAGGGCATCGTCAGATTAAAAGGTAGGCTATATTCCCGAATTGTATGCAAGAGAGTTAAGCAGCCGCTAAGCCTTGTCGGCGATGCGAACGGGCGCCGCGCGGCATTTATCGCTGGCGAAGCCCGTTCAGGCTGCTACCAGTCCGAAGGGGTGCATCGGCGCGGATGGGCGGACTGCGAGCCGGGCTGGCACCGAATTTGTATCGATCGGCGGGACGCGAATTCGAAACATGAGCAAAGTGGACGCTGGCACCGCGGAGCGCGCAGATCTGTCGTTGGGGCGCGAGATCGTCGGGCGGATCAACGCGCTTGCGGCGATCTCGGAAGATGCCGCCAACATCACCCGCATCTTTCTCACGCCCGAGCATCGCGCTGCCGCCGATCTGATTCTGGGCTGGATGCGACAGGCCGGCATGAGCGCGCATATGGACGCCATCGGCAATGTCTGCGGCCGCTACGAAGGCGAGCGTCCTGGCGTGCCGGCCCTGATGCTGGGCTCGCATTACGACACCGTGCGCGACGCCGGCCGCTGGGACGGCCCGCTCGGGGTGATCACCGCGATCTCCTGCGTCGCCGACCTGAACCGGCGAGGCGTCAGGCTGCCCTTTGCGATCGAGGTGGTGGGCTTTGCCGACGAAGAGGGCGTGCGCTTTGCCTCAACGCTGCTCGGCAGCCGGGCGATTGCCGGCACCTTTGACGAGAGCGTGCTCGGCGTGCGCGACAAGGATGGCATCTCGCTGCGCGAGGCGATCACCTCCTTCGGGCTCGATCCCGACCATATCGGCAAGGCGGCGCGCGTCCGCAGCGAGCTGCTCGCCTATATCGAGCTGCATATCGAGCAGGGGCCGGTGCTGGAGCAGGAAAACCTCGCCGTCGGCGTGGTCAGCGCAATCGCAGGCGCAACGCGGCTTGCGGCGCGGCTGACCGGCATGGCCGGACACGCCGGCACCGTGCCGATGCGGCTGCGGCGCGACGCGCTGTCAGGCGCGGCCGAATGCATCGGCGCGATCGAGCAATTCTGCCGCAGCGACGAGGCGGGCCTCGTCGGCACGGTCGGCTACATCCACGCCTCGCCCGGCGCGACCAATGTCATCCCGGGGCAGGCGTCCTTCACCATCGACATGCGCGCGCCGACCGACATGCACCGCCGCCGCGCGGTTGCCGATGTCGTCCGCCAGATCGAGGCAATCGCCGGGCGCCGCGAGCTTGCCCTGCAGATCGACGTCACCCACGAGAACCGCACCGCGCCTTGCGCGCCCTGGCTGAAGGCGCAGATCGCAGACGCGATCGCGGCGGAAGGTTTCCGCGTGTTCGAGCTGCCGAGCGGGGCCGGCCATGACGGCATGGCCATGATCGACATCGCCGATGTCGGCATGATCTTCGTCCGCTGCCGCGGCGGCATCAGCCATCACCCGGACGAGCATGTCGAGCTGGCCGACGCCGATGCCGGCGCCAGGGTGCTGCTACGGGTGGTGGAAAATTTCAGGCCGCAGGCCGGGGCGAAGTAGCCACTGCGCGATCGCGCTCGCTGAGGAGCGCTCCCAACTATCCCCGTCACCCTGAGGCGCCGTCGCGAAGCGGCGGCCTCGAAGGGCGACGGCCCGCGCTGCGAGAGCGGGGCCGTTCATCCTTCGAGGCCTCCGCTGCGCTCCGGCGCCTCAGGATGACGGGTTGAAAGTGCCGATCGCGGCTATCCCGCCGTCACATCCACGACCTCGCCGCCATCCAGCACCTTCTGCGCCGTGGCGCGATCGAGATCGCCTTCCCAGGACGCAACCACGACCGTCGCCACGCAGTTGCCGATGAGATTGCCGAGCGCGCGCGCCATGCCGATGAACCAGTCGACCGACAGCACCAGCACGAGGCCGATGGCCGGGATGCTCGGCACCGCGTTCAGGGTCGCGGCCAGGATCACGATTGCCGAGCCCGGCACGCCATGGGCGCCCTTGGAGGTGACGAGCGAGACGCCGAGCACCAGCAAGAGGTCGCCGAGCGAGAGCGGGGTGTTGGTTGCCTGCGCGATGAACACCACGGCTAGCGTCAGATAGATCGAGAAGGCGTCGAGGTTGAAGGAGTAACCGGTGGGAATCACGAGGCCGACCACGGAATCCTTCACGCCCATCCGCTCCAGCTTGCGCATGATCTGGGGCAGCACCGCGTCCGACGAGGCGGTGGCCAGCACGATGGTCAGCTCCTCGCGCAGGTAGGCGAGGAATTTGAGGATGTTCAATCCGGCGAGCGCCATCACGCCGCCGAGCACGCCCAGCACGAAGATCGCGACCGAGACGTAGAACAGCATCACCAGCGAGACCAGCTGCTTGAGCGAGCCGACGCCATATTTGCCGACGGTGTAGGCGACCGCGCCGAGCACGCCGAGCGGGGCGACGCGGACGATCAGGCCCATGGCGCGGAACAGGACGGTCGAGACCGCCTCGATCATGGAGGCGACCTTCTCGCCCTTCTCGCCGCCGACCAGCGCGAGGCTGACGCCGAAGATGATGGCGAAGAACAGCACCTGCAGCACGTCGTTGCGCGACAGCGCGTCGAACGAGGTGGTAGGGATGATGTTCAAAAGGAAGGAGCCGATGCCTTCGCCCTTCAGCTTCTGCGCATTGCCGGCATAGGTCGAGAGCGCATTGCCGTCGAGCTTGGACGGATCGATGTTCATGCCGTGCCCCGGGCCGAATGCGAAGGCGAGCAGGAGGCCCACGACCAATGCGACGGTGGTCATCACCTCGAAATAGACCAGCGCCTTGACGCCGACGCGGCCGACCTTCTTGAGGTCGCCGGCGCCGGCGATGCCATGCACCACGACACAGAACACGATCGGAGCGACGATCATGGAAATCAGCTTGAGAAAGGCGTCGCTGAGGATTTTCAGGCTGACCGCGAAATCAGGCGTGGCCACGCCGAGCACGATCCCAAGCACCAGCGCCGCCAGCACCTGGACGAACAGGGACGTATAAAGCGGCTTTCGCTCGGCCGGCGCCGCGGCGGTGATGGTCGACATGGTAGGTCCCCCTTGGATTGACGGGTCGAAACGGCAAAAGGAGCAACAAGCGTGCCAGCCTAGGGCAGGCAGGCCCCAAAACGAGGCCCGAAAACGGGCCATTCCGCCGCTCTTGCCGTCTTCCCGAACATTCGCGTCGGCACCGGAAAACCGCAAGACCTGCTATTTTTGAGGCGCCGCTTTCGGGGCGCGGCCGCTGTGGGGCGCTACAGCAGTGCTTTGGGCAGGAGCATGTGGATGCCCTTGTTGCCGTCGACAAGCTGGGTCACGCGGAGATTGCCTGCCAGCGAGCAAAGCATATAGGCCTCGTTGCGGGTCAGGTTGGTGCGCGCGCAGATGTGCTTCACCATTTCCCTGACCGCCTGCTTTGCAGCATCGTCCAGATCCTCATCGAGGCCGATCGACATCAGATGCGTCGCGCTCTCGGCGAACGGCCAGCGAATTTCCATGTCCTTGCGCACGGTCAGGCGAAAGGTGCCCGTCACACCCGTTTCGAGTGCGGTGATGCAAACCTCACCGTCACCTTGAACCGCGTGACCGTCGCCGGCAAAGAACAGCGCTCCCTCGTTGAAGACCGGCAGGAACAAGGTCGTGCCGGTGCGAAGCTCCTTGTTGTCCATGTTGCCCCCGAACGCGCGCGGCACGGGCGATCCACAGCGGCCCCAGCTCGGTGGCGGCGCCGTTGCGATGATGCCGAAGAACGGATCGAGCGGAATCTCGGTCCCCCAGGGCATCGTGCAGATGTTTCGCTGCCGGTCGATCCTCGGATGGATCGTCTCATAGTCGGTGAACTCGTCCGGCAGCGTTCCGAGCAGAGGCAGGATCGAAACGAAACCCCAGTCCTGCCGGATCTTCACGTCCAGAATATCGATCTGCAGCGCGTCGCCGACCGACGCGCCCCTGACGTAGACCGGCCCGGTGATGAAATGCGGTCCGGGCCCGGGCTGAAGCGTCTCGAGCGCCACCAGATAATCCTTGGAAACCAGCGACAGATCGTCGGGAAGCGTTTCCTTCCCGCCGGCGGGAAAGCTGTGCAGTGTGACTGTATCGCCCGAACTTACCTCGAGGATCGGCTTGAGCGCGCTGTCAAGGTAACCCCATACCATGTTCTCGGGGGTGCTGGGTATCTCATATCGGCGTGGCATGATTGGCTCCTGGGCTGGCCACTAGGAAATCAAACGGGGCCGGCCGGAACAAGGCGTCCCACGCCGTTGGTCTTCGCGCAGTGCTCGTGTGCCATAGCGCATGTAGGGAAGAACACGGCGCCGGGATATACTTCAATCTCGGTCGGACACTGCCGGGTGTCGTCGCGAGGATGGAGGACTTCCAATGAGGCGTTCCCAATTCACGGACAATGAAATCCTGCAACTGCTCGGCGAAGCCAGTGCCGGCGTGCCGGTGGCGGAGATCTGCAGGACCGCCGGCGTGACCACGCGAACCTTCTACCGCTGGCGTCGCCGCCTTGGCGGGCTCGACGTTCCCGCCGCGAGGCAGATGAAGGAGCTTGCAACCGAAAACTTGCGGTTGCGCGGCCTGGTCAGCAATCTTTTCGAGCGCCTGCGATCCTCCGACGCCGATGCGAGCGCGCCGGCATCGGCGGGTCGCGCCACCGATCATCCGGCCCGCGACAAGTCACAGGAGCAGGCGCGGGCTGCGCGCATTGCGGCGGAAAAGTGCGGCGGCGCCGTAACGGGGCGCTTCGCTTCGCTGCGCGTGAATCCGTGACGCCCGCAAGCGTCGCGGCACGCGATCGCGGTGGCTCGCGCGCGCCCGGCGTCGCGCGGGTCGCGGATGCTGTCGCACGAAAATTTCAAGTCGGCCGCGGCCGAACCCCATTGTGTCGCTGGAAGTGACATAATGCATTGACGCGACAAGTTTCGGTCACCTGGCGTCGCTAATTTCGTCTTTGCTAATTCGGGCGACCAAATACTGTTCTGCTTGACGCTTCACTCGGGAGGAGGAGCCCAGAGCCATGACCGATCAAGTCCGCCGTCCCTTCGCAAGCAGCTGTCCTTCGCCACTCAGCCGCCGTCGCTTTCTGGCCGGCTCGGCGCAACTCGCCGCCCTGCTCGGCACATCCGCCGTCGTTGGATCGCCGGATGCCGCTGCTGCCGCCGCGCTGAAGACGGTGCGGTTCAGCGAGGCCGTTCACAACCTCGGCTACATCAACCTGTATGTCGGCATGCATGCCGACATATTCAAAAAGAACGGGCTCGACATGCAGGTGAGCGCGGCCGGCGGCGACACCCAGACCTTTGCCGCCGTGCTGGGCGGCTCGGCCGATTTTGCGATCGGAGATGCGACCATGGCGCAGATCTCGCGGGAGAACGGCGGGCCCGGCGTCGTCGTGGGCACGGTGGTGCAGCGCGCCCATTATTTCGGGGTCTCGAAAACGCTGAAGCCCATCACGGATCCCAAGGAGTTCAAGGGCCTGAAAATCGTCACCTCGCCGGAGCCCAACACCAACTACAGCGTCGCCAAGCGGTTGCTCGAGAAGGCCGGCCTCAAGGTCGGCGTCGATGCCACCATCATTCCGGTCAACCCGGGCACGGAAATCGCCGCGATGCTGGCCGGCCAGGCCGACATCGCCATCGCCTACCAGCCGAGTGTCGCCGCCGCCGAGGCCCAAGGCGCCAAAGTGGTCTTCGACTTCTCCAGCTATATCGGACCGTTCTGCAACACCGGAATCATGGTGCTTCCGAGCACGATCCAGAAGGATCCGGAGATGGTGCAGGCGCTGGTGACCTCCTTCGAGGAGGCCTCGCGCAAGACTTATGCCGATCCGGCCTTCGCCAAGGAGGTCGCACGCAAGGAATTTCCGGATCTGCCGGGCGACGTGGTCGACAAGGCGATCGATGCCGAGTTGAAGTACCTCATTCCGGCCCAGTCCGTTATAACCAAGCCGGACCAGTGGAAGAACCTGATGGACATGCAGGTCTATCTCGGCAACGCCAAGGGTACGGTGCCGTTCGACCAGATCATCGACAACTCCTTTGCGGAAAAGGCGATCGCCAGCCTCAAATGATGGTGGGTGGGGTCAATAGCGAAACGGAAGCTGCGGGGGCCGCGATTGCCGAGCCTCCACTCGTCGTCGAGCACGTTGCGAAGAGCTACGAGCTCGATGGCCGGACCGTGCCCGTGATCGGCGACCTCAGCCTGACGCTGAAGGAAGGCGAGATCATCAGCATCGTCGGTCCGTCCGGCTGCGGCAAGACGACCCTGCTCAACACGCTGTGCGGCTTGCTGACGGCGGACTCCGGGCGCATCAGATGGCACGGGCGCGAGGTCGCCGGACAACCGCAGAATGTCGGCTACATGCTGCAAAAGGACCTGTTGCTGCCGTGGCGAACGGCGCTGAAGAATACCATGCTGGGATTGGAGATCCGCGGGGTGGCGCCGGCCGAGGCGGAACAGCGCAGCCGGGCCATGCTCGATCAGCTGGGGCTGCATGGCTTCGCCGATCATTATCCGTCGACGCTCTCGGGCGGCATGCGCCAGCGCGTCGCGCTCGCGCGGACGCTTGTCAACGAGCCGCAAGTCCTCCTGCTCGATGAGCCCTTTGCGGCGCTGGATTTCCAGAGCAAGCTCCTGATCGAGAACGACACGGTCGGGCTGGTGCGGCAGGGCAGGCGCTCGCTGCTCCTGATCACGCATGACATCGAGGAGGCGGTCTCGCTGGCCGACAGGGTCATCGTTCTGTCCAAACGGCCGACCAGGATCAAGTCGGTCTACGATATTGCGCTCGGCGCGGAGCGAACCGACATGATGGCGGTGCGCGAAAACCCGGAGTTCAGCCGTTACGTGAAGCGCATCTGGGCTGATCTCGATGTGGTCATGCAATGACTGCTGACGTCGAAACGGCCATGGTGCGTGTGGCAAAACCTGCGGACGAGATGTCACCGCCGTTTCCGAAGCGGCGCTGGAAGCGGCTAGGCTCGGCGGTCGCGATCCTCGCAACCCAGCTTGCGATCCTGGTGTTGTTCCTGGCGTTATGGGAGCATGCGACCTCGGGCAACAGCGCGCTCGGCTTCATGTTCGGCTCCCCGTCGGCAATCGCCGGCTTCCTCGGGCAGATGGTGCGTGATGGCAGCCTCTGGCGCGACAGCTATGTCACGGGCCTCGAAACCCTGCTCGGCTTCTTCGTCGGCAACTTTTTCGGCACGCTGATCGGACTCTCGCTCTGGTACTCGCGCTTCGTGTCGCGGGTCGTCGAGCCCTTCATCATCGCGCTCGGCTCGATACCGATCATCGCGCTTGCCCCCATCATCATCATCTGGTTCGGCACCGGGCTGATCTCCAAAGTGGCGATGTCCACGCTGTCGGTCGTGATCGTGGCTCTCGTCACCTCCTACAAGGGCGCCGTCGGGGTCGATCCCGACCAGATCAATCTTCTGAGGACGCTCGGCGCGTCCAAATTCCAGCTGTTTCGCAAGCTCGTTGTGCCGGCGTCGCTGACCGACATCTTCGCCGGGCTGAAGCTCACCGTCGGGTTCGCGCTGATCGGCGCGATCGTGGGCGAGTTCATGTCGTCGTCGGAAGGTCTCGGGCACGCGATTTTCAAGGCGGGATCCCTCTATGTGATCCCGAAGGTCTTCGCCGCGCTGGTGGTGACGATCGCCCTGGCCCTGCTCCTGACCTTCATCGTGGGCAAGATCGAAAGGTTGCTGATGCCCTGGCAGCGCCGGATCTAGCTCGTTCAATTCGCCCTCAAACCAGCCCGGGAGGACATAATGTCGAAGCGCATTCTCAAAGCCGGCAACATCAAATACGCGCTCTCCGGAGACGACAAATTCGTCGCAGCCGTCGAGCCCGGCGAGACATTCGTCGTGGAGACCGCGATCAACGTCAACGACGGGACCATCCGTCACGTCGGCCAGCAACTGACGGCGGCTGACGTCACCATGCCCTTCGTCAACGGCGCGACCGGACCGATCGAGGTCAAGGGAGCGAAGCCGGGCGACATGCTCAAGGTCGAAATCCTCGATATCGAGCTGGACAGGCTCGGCTTCACGGCACTGTGGCCGGGGATCGGGATGTTTCCGGATTGGGTGAGGCGCAAGGAGTTCGGCATCCAGACCCGCGTGGTGGAGGTGAAGGACGGCCACGTGCTCTGGAACGAGCATCTCAAGCTTCCGGTCAGGCCCATGATCGGGGTGGCGGGCGTCGCGCCGGTCCACGGCGCGGTCCTCACCGTCGACAACGGCCCGCACGGCGGCAATCTCGACGTGCAGGAGATCACGAGCGGCAATTCGGTCTTCTTTCGCGTCAACAAGGAAGGCGCCCACCTGTTTCTCGGCGATTGCCATGCGATCCAGGGCGACGGCGAATGCAACGGCATGGGCGCGATCGAGATCGCGACCACGCTGACGGTGAAGGTCGGGTTACAGCCGGCGCCGGCGCGTCTCAATCATCCGCGCATCGAGACGCCGACCCATATCTGCACGCTCGGTTGCGCCCGTCCGCTCGAGGACGCGATGCGGATCGCGTTCGAGGAAATGATCTACTGGATGGAGGACGACTGGAAGATTCCCGCCGCCGAGGGCTACATGCTGCTCGGCCAGATCGCGGAGGCGCGCTGCACGCAGGTGGTCAATCCGAAGTACACCTACATCTGCAAGGTCGACAAGCGCCTGCTGGCAAACTACTACGGCTGAACCTCAGCGCTTGCGAGCGGCCATGCGCCGATGATGCGGAAGCGCGCATCGGCCGCGTCCTGCCGGAATAGCGCGATCCGATCGACGCTGAGGCTGTCGACGGCGATCGCCGCAAAGCGCTTGCGCAGCATGGTGAGCACGCTCCCGCGGCGCGACGCGTCGAGCCGGCCGGTCAGGGTCATGTGGAAGCGGAATTCGTCCATCACATAAGGATAGCCCCAGCGGTCGAGATGATCGCGCTGCCGTTCGGTCAGCTCCGCCGGATTGCGTCGCGCGCGGTCGCGCTCGGTGAGGGGAGCGCGGAAGCAATCGAACGCGGTGACGCAGTCGGCCGCGAGCGCTTCGAGCTGCGCCGATCGCCCGGCCGGAATGACGGCGATGAAGCCGCTGATGGAATCCGTCACCGGCCTGAACGCCGGAATGGCGCGCGGCTCGCCCGCGAACCCCGCGCAGGCCGCGACGAGCTCGGCCTCGGTTCTTCCCGGCGCCAGCGCGAACGGTGCCTTCAGTGTGGCATGGAAGCCATATTTGCGCGGATCGCTGGTGATGTCGCGCCAGTCCGGCACGGCTTCGGTTACGCCATCGGGAAAGGGCAAATCCTCGCCGGTCCAGGCGTCATAGCCCAATAGCTCCGTGCCGAAGCGGTCGAGCGTCGCGCCGCGCGGCGAGGCGTAGTAGATGGCGTAGCGGGGAAAGCCGGTCATGATCGGATCCCGCCTTACTCTGCCGCAACCGCTTCACGCGCGACGGGGGATGATGTGCGGATGCGGTCGGCGTCGGTCAGATGCACCAGCCGGCCGGCGGCGATGACGGCAACGATGCGCGGCCGCAAGGCGGCGGCATCGTCGACCAGCAGAATGTCGGCACGGCGGCCTGCCGCGAGCACGCCGCGGTCGGCGAGCCCGGTGGCGCGCGCGGGCTGAGCCGAGATCAGCTCCCAGGCCTGCGGCAGCGGCCGCACGCCGTCCGCTGCGAGACGGAACGCGGCGAGCAGCGGCGCGGGATAGTAATAGTCGGACGCCAGCACCGAGCAGAGGCCCTTCTCGATCATGTCGGAGGCTTTGGTCCAGCCGGTGTGGCTGCCGCCGCGCACCACATTGGGCGCGCCATAGACGATGGCGTCGCCGCCGATCGCCGCCTCGCGCGCGGTTTCCTCGTTCACCGGAAACTCGGCGATGCTGACGCCCTGTTCGCGGAACGCCCTGCGCATCGCCGGGCTGTGGTCGTCATGCGAGAGCATGCGCACACCGGCGTCTCGCGCAATTTTGGCCAGTCTTGCGATCGAGGCCGGCACCGCGTCGGCGCGCGACAATATGTGTTCGACCAGCCGGTCAAAATCTTCGCCCGACAGACCGGTGCGCTCGACCATTCGGTTGCGCTTGCGCGGCTTGGCGAGATCGGCGACCGTACCGTTCATATGGTCGTTGAAGGCGAACAGATCGACCCGGCCGTCACGCAGCCATCGGACGATCTCGTCCTCCGCGTCGAGATTGTAGGTCTCGTGGCGGAGATGGAAGCGCGTGTCGGCCTTGAGCCTCGGGCGCAGGCTCTCGATCGCTTCGCACAGCCGCGCGGCGTTGTCGCCCGAGCGCAGGCCCGGCTCCCACGACCAGGTCGTGGCGTGAAACACCGTGGTGATGCCGTTGGCGATCGCCTGGTGGTCGGAATCGAACAGCGCCACGTCGATCGGAAAGTCGACGCCGGTGCGCGGCATCATCTGCCGCTCGAAGGCATCGCCGTGCAGGTCGACGATGCCGGGCAGCACCAGCAGACCGCGCGCGTCGATGGCCAGCGGGCTGCGGCCGCCGGATGCGTCGATGTCGCGGATCGCCCCGCCGCCAATTCGCAGCGACGCCTCGGCGATGTCGCCGTCAATCAGGGCGCGGCCGCCCTCAATCAGAATGTCGGTCACGTTCGGGCACTTTGCTTGTCGAGAGAGGCAGGTCTTGCTTCGTAATTGTCGAGAAACTCCTCGATCGTCAATGTCCTGAAATCGGGCAGCGCCCTGCGCAAGGTCTCGTGGTCCCAGTCCCACCAGCCGAGGCGAACGAGCCGCTCGGCAATCGCTTCCGAAAACCGCCGCCGGATCGGCCGCGCCGGATTGCCTGCGACGATGGTATAATCAGGGACGTCCTTGGTGACGACGGCGCCGCCGGCGATCACCGCGCCATTGCCGATGCGGCGGCCCGGCAGCACGATCGCGCCATGGCCGATCCAGACGTCGTGGCCGATGTGGACGCGATGGCTCCTGCGCCAGGCGAAGAACTCGGAATCGTCGGCTTCGCCCGGAAAGTATGCGCTGGCGCGATAGGTGAAATGCGCCTGCGTCGCGCGCTGCATCGGATGATTGCCCGGATTGATCCGCGTCATGGCGGCGATCGAGCAGAACTTGCCGATCGTGGTGTAGGTCATCTGCGAATCGTTGACGACGTACGAATAGTCGCCCATCTCGACATCGAGCAGCATCGTGCGTGCGCCGACCTCGCAATAGCTGCCGAATGTCGTGTCCTGCACGTTCGCAGTGGGATCGATCGTCGGCGCGATCGAGAGAGTCTTGCCTGCCATCCGCAAAGTTCCGCCGCCTGGAAACGAAGTTGTCTACCATATTAGACAACTTTGACAACTCCGTGACGCGTTTGCGCAGCATTCCGGCCCGCCCCCGCGCTGCAATTCGGCCCGTCACAAAACTGTAAGACACGAGCGCTAGCGGTGGCCGTAACGGATGCAGACCGGAGCAACGCATGTTGGTGGTGGAAGGTTTGACGTGCCGTTTCGGCGCCAAAGCCGCAGTCGACAACGCTTCCTTTTCGGTCGCGCCCGGCAGCTTCGTCGGCGTGATCGGCCGCTCCGGCGCCGGAAAATCGACGCTGCTGCGAACCATCAACCGCCTCGCACCCGCGACCGAAGGCCGCATCCTCTACAACGGCCTCGACGTCACCGCGCTGCGCGGCAAGGAACTGCGGCAGTGGCGGGCGCGCTCGGCCATGATCTTCCAGCAATTCAACCTCGTCGGAAGGCTTGACGTCCTGACCAACGTGCTGATGGGAAGGCTTGCCAGCGTCTCGCAGCTGCGCGCGCTGATCAAGCTGTGGCCGGATACCGACAAGGCCATCGCATTGTCCGCGCTCGAGCAGTTCGACATCGCCTCGCTCGCCGCGCAGCGCGCCGACCAGCTGTCGGGCGGGCAGCAGCAGCGCGTCGCGATCGCGCGCGCGCTGGTCCAGGAGCCCGAACTCATCCTCGCCGATGAGCCGATCGCCTCGCTCGATCCGCACAACACCAAGGTGGTGATGGATGCGCTCAAGCGCATCAATGCGGATTTCGGCATCACGGTGCTGTGCAACCTGCACTCTCTCGAACTGGCGCGCAGCTATTGCGACCGCCTGATCGGCATGGCCGCGGGCAAGGTCGTGTTCGAGGGAACGCCGGACGAGCTGACCAATTCGGAAGCGGGCCGTCTCTACGGCCTCGATGCCGATGCCAGGGCCGGTGAACCGGCCAATCAGAACGGCTCGGCCGTTGACGAGTCCGTTCTCGGTGTGCCTGCCGTCGCTTAAGTCGGCGACGAACAGAATCATCCAAGCGGCCCTTTGCCGCCAAAAAAGCCTCAACCCGACAGGAGAGATGTCAATGCTCGATCGCCGTACCTTTTTGTCCGCCACCGTTGCGGTGCTCGCCGCAAGCGCAGGCGCAGCGCATGCCGACGACTGGAAGTCGAAGTACAAGGAGCTGACCTTCGCCGTGATCCCGGCGGAAAACGCCTCCGGCGTCAATGATCGCTATGCGCCCTTCATGGATTACCTGTCCAAGGAGCTCGGCGTTCCCGTCAAGCTGCGCATCGCCAACGACTATGCGGCGGTGATCGAAGGCCAGCGCGCCGGCAACATCCAGATCGCCTATTACGGCCCGGCCTCGTACTCCACGGCCTACATGACCGGCGTGAAGACCGAGCCCTTCGTCACCACCCGCAACAATGACGGTTCCGTCGGCTACTACTCGGTGATCTACGTCAAGGCCGACAGCCCCTACAAGGACATCCACGACCTCAAGGGCAAGACCATCGGCTTCGTCGACCCGAACTCGACCTCGGGCTACAATGCGCCGCGCTTCTTCCTGCACAAGATCGGCCTCGACGCCGACAGCTTCTTCGGCAAGTCGGTGATCACCGGCAGCCACGAGAACGGCGTGATCGCGCTCGACAAGGGCACCGTCGACTGCGCCGCCGACTGGTGGAACTCCGACACCGACTCCAACCTGACCCGCATGGTCAAGAAGGGCATGGTCAAGAAGGAGGACTTCCGGGTCATCTTCAAGTCGGGCCTACTCGCCGGCTCGCCCTATGCCTATCTCTCCGACCTTCCGCCGGAGCTGAAGCAGGCCATCCAGAAAGCCTTCATCGAGGCGCCGACCAAGGACAAGGCGGCGTTCGATCGTCTCTCTGACGGCAAGGACAAGGAGTTCGTCCCCGTCACCCACAAGGACTACGAGACGACGGTGGAGATGATCCAGTTCGTCAACGACATGCGCAAGAAGCGCTCCTGATCATCGTCTCGCCGAGGGGGAGCCGGATCTCGCGGCTCCCCCTTTCGCTTTGACCGACGGACATCATGACCTCACGGACCTTAAGCGTATCCCCGGCGCGGCTCGAGGTTCTGATCTCGGACTATCGGCGCAAGGTCGCGCGCCGCCGCTGGCAGTCGCTGCTGGTGCTTTTCATTCTCGCCGTGCTGATCGCGGTTGCCGGCAGGGTCGGCGAAGTCAGTCCGGCCAATCTGATCGACAACATCTCCAACTTCACCAGCTATTTCAGCCGCATCCTTCCCAGCATCAGGACCGCGACCTTCGGGGCCGACGTCGCCGATTGGTACTGGAACATCACCGGCTGGCTCAAGCTCCTGCTCGACACCGTGCTGATCGCCTATCTCGCGACCCTGATCGGCGCCGGCGGCGCGTTCGCGATCTCGTTCCTGGCGGCGGCCAATCTGGCGCCCTCCGGCTGGCTGCGCTGGTGCATCAAGCGGCTGTTCGAGTTCTGCCGCACCGTGCCCGACCTCGTGTTCGCGCTGATGTTCGTGAGCGCCTTTGGTCTCGGGCCTTTTGCGGGCATTCTCGCGATTTCCATTCACACCTTCGGCACGCTCGGCAAGCTCTTCACCGAGGCGATCGAAAACATCGACATGAAGCCGGTGGAAGGCGTGCGCTCGACCGGCAGCCGCTTCGTCGACATGGTGCGTTTCGCAGCGCTGCCGCAGGTGATCTCGACCTTTGCGAGCTACACTTTGCTGCGTTTCGAGATCAATGTGCGGTCCGGCTCGGTGGTGGGCATGGTCGGGGCAGGCGGCATCGGCCAGGATCTGTTCGTCGCGATCCGCAAATTCTATTACACCGACGTCAGCGCCATCCTCTTGATGATCATCGTCTGTGTCGCGATCATCGACCTCCTGACCGAGCAGATCCGGCATCGGCTGTCCGGCGGGAGCGGCCAGCGATGACCGGGCGCCGACGGCTTTATCCGAGCGACGCGCAGGAGGTGCTGGCCCGCCACGGCGCCTTGTTGCAGCGTTCGCAGTTGCGGCGCGCGTCCTCGCTGGCGATTCCGGCCGGGCTTGCTGCGCTCGCCGTCTTCGCCATCTGGTGGCTCGAGATTCCGTTCGATCAGATCGTCGCCGGTCTGTCGTCGCTGGCGAAATTCGTCGCGCTGATGTTCCCGCCGTCGAGCGGCGGCCATCTTGCGCTGCTGGTGCACGCGATGGAGGAGACGCTCGCCATCGCCTTCCTGGGAACGCTGATCGCGACCGTGATGGCGCTTCCGATCAGCTTTCTCGCCGCCGGCAATACCACGCTGCATCCCGTGATCCGCTTCGTCGTCCGGCGCGCCCTCGACACCATCCGCAGCGTCGATGCGCTGATCTGGGCCCTGGTCTTCGTCGGCGTGGTCGGCCTCGGTCCGTTTGCCGGCATCCTGGCGATTGCGGTATCCGACACCGGCGCGCTCGGCAAACTGTTCTCGGAGGCCATCGAATCCACCGATGCCCGCGGCCGGGAGTCGGTGCTGGCGAATGGCGGAACGCAGCTGCTTGCGGTGCGCTTCGGCCTGCTGCCCCAGGTGCTGCCGATCATCGCCGGCCAGATCCTCTATTACTTCGAATCCAATGTGCGTTCCGCGACCATCATCGGCATCGTCGGCGCCGGCGGCATCGGCCTGCAGCTGTCCGAGCAGATCAGGACCTACGATTTCGATCAGGTCTGCTTCGCGATCATCATGATCCTGCTCACGGTCGCCGCCATCGACTGGATTTCCGGCAAGCTGCGCTTTGCCATCATCGGTCGCCGCGCGGTGGCGTGACGGACGCGTGTCCCGATCGTGATTGCCCGTCGCGCCAGTCTGTCGCATCCCGTCGGGTTGAAATTTACGAAAATCGGAAATATCCTCTCCGCATCCCGCCTCGTTCGCAGAGGGGCGTATCGCGGTCGTCACGGCACGTGAGGCGGGGATGCGGTGGACGCGGATGTGCCTGTTGACGAGCGGCACGATGCGGACGGCGAAATCGTGTGGTCCTGGCGCCCCAAAGGCTGGCGCCAACCTGGCGATGATGCTTCGCATCACGCCCGGGACGGTGGCAATCGGCAAGGTTCACCGGGGAGATCACGTATAAGCCGTAACACCACTGCGCAGGGAAGGCCGGTTGTCACCGCCTGTACCCTAGGTTTTCGCGCTCTTTGCGCATTTTTTTGCGCGGGAGCCCCGGGTGCAGCGGCCATCCGGTCTTCCCTGCGCCCTCTGTTCTTGAGGAGGGTGACGACGATGCAAAGCTCGGGCGAATTCCGTCGCGAGAAGGGACTCGCCTGTCCGCGGCCGTTTTGCGGCCCATCCTTCGAGACGCCGCTGGCGCGGCTCCTCAGGATGAGGTCGTCACAAGTGGCACGCTCCTAGACCCCTATGGTGAGGAGGCGCGCACGCGCCGTCTCGAACCACGAGGCCCGGATGCCACCGCAAGCATCTTCTCGCCGTTTGAAAGTCGCAAAAGCTCAATCCCGTGGCGGCCTCAGCTCTCCACCACGAACTCCACCCGTTCCGCCGCAAACCGCGAGCGCTTGGTCACCAGCGGTTTTCCGTCGGCATCGACATCGGTCGCGTCCACCACCAGCACGGGACGGCCGAGCGCGAGGTCGAGCCGCGCGGCGTCGGTTGCTTCCGCGATCGCCGCCGTGATCCGGGTCGAGCCGCGGCGATAGTCGCGCACACCGTAATGTTCCAGCAGTTTCGTCATCGAGCGCACATTGGCAAAGACGCGGCCGGCGTCCGGAAACTGCTCGGCGGAAAGCCAGGTGGTGCTGACGCAGATCGGCGCGCGGTCGGCCAGTCGCACCGATTCGATGCGGATGAGCGGCGCGCCGGTCTTGAGGCCGAGCTGTCGGGCGAGCTCGCGGGTGGCGGGCTCCTCGGCCGCCTCGATGAATTGCCCGCGCGGCTCGCGGCCGCCGGCGCCGACGATCTCGGAAAACCGCGTCCGCGAGCGCAGCGGATAGGCAAGCCGCGGCGCCTCGACATAGGTGCCGCTGCCGCGCTCGGCGCGCACCAGCCCGCGCTCGGCAAGCGCCGCCAGCGCCCGCCGCACGGTGTGGCGGTTGACGCGATAGGTCTCGGCGATTTCGGTCTCGCCGGGCAGCCGTTCGCCGGCCGCATAGCGACCTTCGGCAATGCCGCGCTCGATGCCGTCTGCGACCTGGCGCCACAGGGCGACGCCGGACGCCATGTCCTGCAAGCTCATGGCGCGACGCTAGCACTCTGTATTGCGAAAATCACGCTTTTGTCACCGAACAGTCATGGCGCTTGATTATGAAGTTGTCTAGTATCATAGACAACTTCGGGCCGGCAAGATCGGCCGGGATCACAAGATCGATAGACCTCAGGGCCATTGATGAGCGTTCAGGATCACATGCAGCAGGACGACAGGGGCGGCGTTGCGCGGCGCAGGGCGGCGATGGCCGTGCTGGCGCATGCCGCGGGCGCCGAGATCGCGGCCTGTCTCGAGGGTATTGCGCTGCCGGCTTACGACAATCTGCGCGAGCCGGAGAGCGGCCTTGTCATGGTGCGCGGCCGCGCCGGCGGCGACGGCGCGCCGTTCAATCTCGGCGAAGCCACCGTGTCGCGGGCGGCGGTGCGGCTCGCCACCGGCGAGGTCGGCTTCGGCTACGCACTTGGCCGCAACAGGGACAAGGCGCGGATGATTGCGCTGTGCGACGCGCTGGTGCAGTCGAGCGCGTTTTCGTCCGTCGTCGAGGCCAGGGTGATCGCGCCGCTGCGTGCGGCACATCTCGCCGGTCAACAGCAGAAGGCCGCACGGACGGCGGCCACCAAGGTCGATTTCTACACCATGGTTCGCGGTGAGGGGTGAGTGTGATGACGACGATCGCCGAACTGCCCGCAGGTTTCGCCGACAAGGTGCTGTCGGCGCAGACGACATTCCGCTCGGTGATGGAGGCGATGGCGCGGCCCGGCTCCGTGCAGCGCGTCATTGCGTCCGTCGGCACGCCGCCGCGCCTGATGCGCGGCACGGCGGCGATCGCGCTGACCCTGTTCGATCACGACACGCCGGTCTGGCTTGATCCGTGCCTGTCGGAAACCGCCGAGGTGAAGAAGTGGCTCAAGTTCCACAGCGGTGCGCCGGTGATTGCCGATCCCTCCGTCGCGAGTTTTGCCGTTGTCGGCGACGGCAGCGTGCTGCCGCAGCTCGACTGTTTCGCGTTCGGCAGCAGCGAATATCCTGATCGATCGACCACCGTCATCATGCAGGTCGACAGCCTCACGCGAGGCGCGCAATACGAATTGAGCGGGCCCGGTATCGACGGCCGCGCGGTCCTGCAGGCCTCGTTCAAGCCGAGCGATCTGTTCGAACGGCTCGCCATCAATGCCGCGTTGTTTCCGCGCGGCATCGATGTCGTGCTGGTCGCCGACGATGCGATCGTCGCTATTCCGCGCACGACGCGCTGTGTCGGTTACGGAGGTTAGAAAATGTATGTTGCCGTCAAGGGAGGCGAGCGCGCGATCGAGAACGCCCATCGTCTGCTGGCGCATGAGCGGCGGGGCGACACGGATGTGCCCGAGCTCACGCTGCCGCAGATTTCCGAGCAGCTTGCGCTGGCCGTCGATCGCGTGATGAGCGAAGGCTCGCTCTATGACCGCGAGCTTGCGGCGCTCGCCATCAAGCAGGCCCGCGGCGACATGATCGAGGCGATCTTCCTGGTGCGCGCCTTCCGCGCCACCCTGCCGCGCTTCGGTGCGACCGAGCCGGTCGATACCGGGCATATGGCCGTGTGGCGGCGGATCTCCGCGACCTTCAAGGACATTCCCGGTGGCCAGATCCTCGGGCCCACCTTCGACTACACCCATCGTCTGCTCGATCCGCAACTCGCCGAAGGCTTCGTCCCCGAGGAGCCCAGGATGGCTAAAGCTTCGGCTGCATCAGAGGGCGCGATGCCCCGCGTGACGGATATTCTCGGTCGCGACGGGCTGATCGAACCCTCGGCCCAGGCGGAGGCCGATCGGCCTGTCGGCGATCTCACCCGCGAGCCCCTGAGCTTCCCCGCGGATCGCGATCTGCGGCTGCAGAATCTCGCCCGCGCCGACGAGGGTTTCCTGCTCGCGCTCGGCTATTCCACGCAGCGCGGCTATGGCCGCAACCATCCCTTTGTCGGCGAGATCCGCTTCGGCGAGGTCGAGGTCGAGTTCTTCGCCGAGGATGCAGGCTTCGCGGTCCCGCTGGGCGCGATCGAGCTGACCGAATGCCAGATGGTCAACCAGTTCAAGGGCTCGGCCACCGAAGCGCCGTGCTTCACCCGCGGCTATGGTCTTGCTTTCGGGCAGAGCGAGCGCAAGACCATGTCGATGGCGCTGGTCGACCGCGCACTTCGCGCCCGCGAGCTCGGCGAGGAGGTGCATGCACCGGCGCAGGACGAGGAGTTCGTCATGTCGCATTCCGACAATGTGCAGGCGACCGGTTTCGTCGAGCATCTCAAGCTGCCGCATTACGTCGACTTCCAGTCCGAGCTCGGACTGCTGCGCAAGCTCCGCAAGGAGTTCGCGCAAGCTGCGGGCGAGGTCGAGTTGCAGGAGGCCGCGGAATGAGTGCGGCCGCCTACAACTTCGCCTATCTCGACGAGCAGACCAAGCGGATGATCCGCCGCGCCATCCTGAAGGCGATCGCCATTCCCGGCTATCAGGTGCCGTTTGCGAGCCGTGAAATGCCGATGCCCTATGGCTGGGGCACCGGCGGCGTGCAGGTGACCGCCGCGATCCTCGGGCCCGATGACGTCCTGAAGGTGATCGACCAGGGCTCGGACGACACCACCAACGCGATCTCGATCCGGAAATTCTTCGAAAAGACCGCGGGCGTCGCGGCCACGACCTCGACTGTGGACGCGACCGTGATCCAGACGCGTCACCGCATTCCCGAAACTGCGCTCCATGCCGGGCAGGTGCTGGTCTACCAGGTGCCGATCCCGGAGCCCTTGCGTTATCTCGAGCCGCGCGAGACCGAGACGCGGCGCATGCATGCGCTCGCCGAATACGGGCTGATGCATGTCAAGCTCTATGAGGACATCGCGCGCTTCGGCCATATCGCCACCGCCTACGCCTATCCGGTGAAGGTCAATGGCCGCTATGTGATGGATCCGTCGCCGACGCCGAAATTCGACAATCCGAAGATGGACAATTGCGCGGCGTTGCAGCTGTTCGGCGCGGGGCGCGAAAAACGCATCTATGCGGTGCCGCCGTACACGAAGGTGGTGTCGCTCGACTTCGAGGATCATCCGTTCAGCCGTTACCGCCACGATGCGCCCTGCGCGCTGTGCGGCTCGGAGGACTCCTATCTCGACGAGATCGTCACCGACGATCAGGGCGGCCGGATGTTCGTCTGCTCCGATACCGATCACTGCGAAACGCGGCAGGCGCAAGGTCATCGCGGCAGCCAGAGCGCCGCCCCGCACAAGGAGGCGCGCCATGGCTGAGATGATGAGCGCGTCCGCCTCGGACCAGCCGCTGCTGGTCGCGGAGGGGCTTGCCCGGAATTACGGCCGGCTCGCCGCCTGCCGTGACGTCTCCTTTGCGCTCTATCCGGGCGAGGTGCTGGCGATCGTCGGCGAATCCGGCTCCGGCAAGTCGACGCTGCTGCAGCTTCTGTCGGCGCAGCTCGCGCCGAGCGCGGGGCGGGTGTCCTACCGCATGCGCGATGGCGTGTTGCGCGATCTGGCGGCGCTGGGCGAGGCCGAGCGGCGCTTCCTGTTCCGCACCGACTGGGGCTATGTGCACCAGGATCCGGCGCAGGGCCTGCGCATGGCGGTCTCCGCCGGCGCCAATGTCGGCGAACGGCTGATGGCGGTGGGCTGGAACCACTATGGCCGCATCCGCGATGCCGCCTCGAGCTGGCTGGATCGGGTCGAAATCGATACCGCGCGCATCGACGATGCACCGCGCACCTATTCGGGCGGCATGCGCCAGCGCCTGCAGATCGCGCGCAACCTCGTCACCGAGCCGCGCCTCGTCTTCATGGACGAGCCGACCGGGGGGCTCGACGTCTCGGTGCAGGCGCGCCTGCTCGACCTCGTGCGTGGCCTCGTCAACGAGCTCGGGCTCGCGGCGATCGTGGTCACCCACGACCTCGCGGTGGCGCGGCTATTGTCGCACCGGGTGATGGTGATGAAGGCCGGTCGGGTTATCGAGACAGGGCTGACCGACCAGGTGCTCGACGATCCGCGCGAGCCCTATACCCAGCTTCTCGTCTCCTCGATCCTGCCTCCATAGGTGTCGGCCAATGACTGCGATGATCGAGATCAACAATGCGGAAAAAACCTTCACCATGCATCTGCAGGGTGGTGTGAAGCTGCCCGTGGTGAGCGGGGTGTCGTTCGACGTCAATGCCGGGGAGTGCGTGGTGCTGGCGGGACCGAGCGGCGCCGGCAAATCGTCGATCCTGAAAATGATCTTCGGCAACTACCGCTGCGACGGCGGGCGCATCGGCATTCGCCATCATGGAGCGCTGCTCGATCTCGCCCGCGCCGAGCCGCGCGAGATCCTGTCCGTTCGCCGCGCCACCATCGGCTATGTCACGCAATTCCTGCGCGCGGTGCCGCGAGTGCCGACCATCGACGTCGTGGCCGAGCCGCTCCTGGCGGTCGGCGTCTCCCGCGACGAGGCTCGTGAGCGGGCGGCGGAGCTGCTGCGCCGGGTCAACATTCCGGAACGGCTGTGGTCGCTGCCGCCGTCGACCTTCTCCGGCGGCGAGCAGCAGCGGGTCAACATCGCCCGCGGCTTCATTTCCGATCATCCGATCCTGCTGCTCGACGAGCCGACGGCTTCGCTCGATGCGGCGAATCGCGAGATCGTGGTCGAGCTGATTGCGGCCAAGAAGCGCGCGGGCGTGGCCATCGTCGCCATCGTGCATGACGACGAGGTGCGCCACGCCATCGCCGACCGGATCATAGACGTGACGACGTTTGCCGCTGCGGCATGAGGCCATGGAAATTGTAGAGCGAACGGAAAAGAGACTGAAATGACGACGCGCCGAGATACCGTCATAGGCAACGCCCGCATCGTGCTGGCGGAGCGCGTGATCGAGCACGGCTGGGTTGCGCTGGCCGATGGCCGGATCGCCGAATTCGGCGAGGGCAGGGCGCCGGAAGCGGGCGAGGATGCGGGCGGCGACCTGATCATGCCCGGCCTGATCGAGCTGCACACCGATCATCTCGAAGCCCATTATGTGCCGCGTCCGAAGGTGTTCTGGAATCCGGTTGCGGCCGTGATCTCCTATGACGGCCAGCTCGCGACATCGGGGATCACCACGGTGCTGGATTCGCTGCGGGTCTGGCGCGAGGACGGAGCGGAGGAGGTCGACGGCCGCGCCGGCGTGCTGGCAGAGGCGATCGCGGCGGCGCGCGAGGCGAGCCTGCTGCGCGCGGATCACTTCCTGCATCTACGCTGCGAGATCCCGATGCCGAGCGTGGTCGAGGAAGCCAGGGAGCTGGTCGGCCGTCCCGACGTCAGGTTGATGTCGCTGATGGATCACACGCCGGGCCAGCGCCAGTTCCGCGACGAGGTCAAGCTGCGCGACTATTACCGCGGCAAGGGCGGCGGCATGACGGATGCCGAGCTCGACGTGCTGTTCGAACGGCGGCTCGGCTATCAGAAGGCCTATGCCGCCGACAATATGCGCGCGATCGTGGCGCTGGCGCATGACTATGGAGTCCCGCTCGCGAGCCATGACGACACCACCGCGGAAAACGTTGTCGACGCCGTCCGGGATCGCGTCGCGGTCGCGGAATTCCCGACGACAATGGAAGCCGCGCGCGGCCTGCACGAGGCCGGCATCGGCATTCTCATGGGCGCGCCGAACGTTGTGCGCGGCGGCTCGCATTCCGGCAACATCGCAGCCGTCGATCTCGCGCGCGAGGGACTCCTGGATATCCTGTCGTCGGACTACATTCCCTCGAGCCTGTTGATGGCTGCGCTGCAGCTGCCGCAGCATGTGCCGGATATCGATCTGGCCTCGGCGGTGCGCACCGTGACCAAGCGGCCCGCGGAGGCGGTCGGGCTCGGCGATCGCGGCGAGATCGCGGCGGGAAAACGCGCCGACCTCATTCGCGTCCATGTCAAAGGCGACGTGCCGGTGGTGCGCAGTGTCTGGCGGGAGGGGCATCGGGTGGCATGAGCGAGCCGACTGCGATCTCTCCCGAACAAGCGAGCGCGATCGGGCCCGGCCGGCTCGTTCTTGTGGTCGGCCCGAGCGGCGCCGGCAAGGACACGTTGCTCGGACTTGCGCGCACCGCCTGCGCCGATGACCACGACATCGTGTTCGCGCGGCGGGTGGTGACGCGGGAGGCCTCCTCCTTCGAGGACAATGTGCAGCTGTCCGGGTATGATTTCCTTGCGGCGGTCGGGCGCGGCGAGTTTGCGATCCATTGGGAAGCGCACGGTCATCATTATGGCCTGCCGCGCGCGATGGACGACGACATCCGCGCCGGACGCACGGTGGTGGTCAATGTCTCGCGCACGGTGATCGAGCGGATGCGGCGGATGTACGCAAATGTCGTGGTCGTCGCCATCACCGCGCCCGCGGATGTGCTGGCGCAGCGGCTGGCCATGCGTTCGCGAGCCAGCGACGGCGCGCTGCAGGATCGGCTTGCGCGCACGGTTACCGACGAGGCGGCGCCCGACAAGGCCATCGTGAACGTCGGCAGCGCCGAATTCCATGCGCGCCAGCTCGTGCAGATCATCCGCGGCAAGCGGGCTGACCAATAGACCAGCAGACGAAAGGAAGGGTGATGTCGGTTGTTGCCAGCATCGAGCAGCTCGAGGCGATCTACGGGCAAACCAACGACGCCTCCACCGTGAAGGTCGCCGACCATGTCACGCCGTCCTACCGGGTGATGATCGAGAAATCGCCGTTTGCGGCGCTCGCGACCGCCGGCCCGGAGGGACTGGACTGCTCGCCGCGCGGCGACCTCGCGGGCTTCGTGCGCATCCACGATGAGAAGACATTGATGATGCCGGACCGGCGCGGCAACAACCGCATCGATTCGCTGCGCAACATCATCCGCGATCCCCGCGTTGCGCTGCTGTTCTTGATTCCGGGCTCGGGCAACACGCTGCGCGTCAACGGTCGCGCTCATGTGTCGGCCGATGCGGAGCTGCTCGCCTCGTTCAAGATGGAGGGCAAGGCACCGCGGTCCGTCATCGTCATGACGGTCGACGAGATCTATTTTCAGTGTGCGCGGGCGATCGTGCGGTCCGATCTCTGGAATCCCGACAGGCGTGTCGACCCGAAGTCGTTGCCGACGCCCGGACAGATCTTGGCCGAGATGAGCGACAACCGCGTCGGTGGCGAGGCATATGACCGCGCCTGGCCGGAGCGGGCGCGGCAAACGATGTGGTGATGGGCGATGGCCGCACCGTCACGCGGCGAGATCGAGCAGCTTCTCCGAGCCGCGCACCAGCACCTTGCGGCCCTTGGCGGTGATCACGGGTCGGTCGTCCTTGAACGCGGCGAGCCCGAGCGCCATCAGCTCGGCGAGAACCGGCCGGCCGGTCATGCGGCGGTCGACGCTGCGAAGCGCCTTCAGCATCTCCCATTGATCGGGGCTCAGTTCGCAGTCGAGTTCGGCGTCCATGTGGCCTCGGAATCAAAGCGGTGGTCTTGCGTGCGCCTCTTACAAACCCCGCATGAAGAACGTGCGACTATAATGCGTCCCGATTTCGCTGCGCGAACAAGCTTTGTTGAAAGCCGCTGCCGGAACCGGAGATCGGGGTCGGTAACGCAACTGTCACATCGACGTGGCAAAGGGTCATGCGAATGGGCTCGAATCAGCCGACGCGTCATTCTGACGCTGCGTTCCCATGGATACAGCGCCCTGAAACTTGATTTTTTTCAGAAGAAATTTACCAAGCGCTCCCGGCTGAAAAGCCTGGCCGGCGCGGCCATCAGCCTCGCGATCGCCGCAGGTGCGGTATTTGCCCTGACGCATGCGCTCAGGCATGTCCATTACGACGAAGTCTTTGCCATCATTCGCGCGACCGACGTCAGCGTCATCGCGCTGTCGCTGGTCCTGGTGACGGCATCCTATGGCAGCATCACGCTCTATGACTGGCTCGCTCTGCACACCATGGGGCGCAAGGATGTTCCCTATCGCATTGCAGCGCTCGCGAGCTTCACCAGCTATCCGATCGCGCACGGCATCGGCGCGGTGGCGCTGATCTCGCCGGTGATCCGCTATCGCATCTATTCCAATAACGGCCTGACCGCCTTCGGCGTCGCCAATATCTGCTTCCTCACCGGGCTGACGTTCTGGCTCGGCAACATGACCGCGCTCGGCTTCAGCCTCATGTATGAACCCGCAGCGATCAGCGTCATCGATCATCTGTCGCCGACGGTCAATCGCGCGCTGGCGGCGGTGCTGCTCGGCGGGGTCGGCGCGTTCCTGCTCTGGAGTTGGTCGTTTCCGCGGCGTCTCGGCCGGAGCAACTGGGTGGTACAGCTGCCATCCGGCCCGCTGGTGCTGCTGCAGATCCTGGTCGGTCTGCTCGATCTCACGGCAGCCGCACTTGCCATGTATGTGCTGCTGCCGTCTTCGCTCGATATCGGGCTGCTGCGGCTGATGGCGGTATTCATTGCCGCAACCCTGTTCGGCTTTGCAAGCCATGCGCCGGCAGGATTGGGGGTGTTCGACGCCACCATCCTGATGGGGCTCGGCGGCGAGCACCGCGAGCCGCTGCTTGCCGCGCTGTTGATGTTCCGCTTCCTGTACCACTTCGTGCCTCTGCTGCTGGCGGTCGTGCTGTTCGGCTGCGTCGAGGCAATGCGCAGCCTGCGCGCGAGACGGGCGGGCGCAAAGAAAGCTGTGGAGCAGCAGGGGATATCAGACCGGCGAGTTGAGCTTCAGCCCGATCATGCCGGCAACGATCAGCGTCAGGCAGATGAGGCGAACCGGATCGGTCGGTTCGCTGTAGAGAATCATGCCGGCGATGATGCTGCCGACGGCGCCGATGCCGGTCCAAACCGCATACGCCGTGCCGAAGGGTAGCGAGCGCAGCGCAAGTGCCATCAAGGCGAAACTGAGCACGATGGCCACAGCAGTGGCCGCGGTCGGCCAGAACCGCGTCAGTCCTTCGGAATATTTGAGGCCGAGCGCCCAGGCCACTTCGAGCAGCCCGGCGCCGAGCAGCGCAAGCCATGCGCTCATGGGTTGGTCGGCTCCGACATAATGGTTAACGCCGCTCGGTTCCTGCGCATTCGCGTATCCCCAAAACGAAGTATTCGATCGTCCTCCTTGCGATGTTCGCGCGACAGGCATGTGACAAACGCGCCTGCAACCGCTCCTCCGCGGTCGCAAGCTGCTGTCGCAAAACTGCAGTCGTGCAGCGATAGCGTCATCGACTGTTGAGTCGAGGCCCGTATGAATACGCAGCTGATCGCGGATGCGGCGAACGACAGCCCGGCGCAGAACGAACCGACCATTGGGGACAGGATTGTCGGCTTCTGGCTCCGCCGTCTCGTCTACACCCAGATGTGGGAGGATCCGCAAGCCGATCTTGCCGCGCTCCAACTGCCGCTGGGATCGACCATCGTCACCATTTCCTCCGGCGGCTGCAACGCGCTGTCCTATCTGATGGCGCAACCCGCTCAGGTTTACGCCGTCGATCTCAACCAGGCCCATCTTGCGTTGCTGAAGCTCAAGCTCGCCGGCATCCAGGCATTCGCCAGCTATGCGGAGTTCTGGCAATTCTTCGGCGAGGCGGCCTCTCCAGCCAATGCGGATCTCTATCGCATGCGGCTGCGGCCGCGGCTTGATGCACAGGCGCGGGCCTATTGGGACAAGCGCAATATCATCGGCCGGCCACGCTACGCGTACTTCACCAACGGCTTTTACCGTCACGGCATGCTCGGCCGCTTTATCGGGCTTGCGCATATGGTGGCGCGGCTTGCAGGCATCGACGTCGATGCCTTGCTTACGGAGGAGCTCGATGCGCCCGTGCGCCGCGAGGCGTTGGCGCGGCTCGAGCGCTTGTTCCATTCGCCGCTGGTCCGGCTATTGACACGGACACCTGCGCTGCTGCTGAGCCTCGGCATCCCGCCGCAGCAGCGGGCGCTGCTCGGCGGGGGTGCGCCGCTCAACGAGGTGCTCTACCGGCGGCTGCTCCGCCTCATCGATGGGCACTCGAGCGACGATAATTACTTCGCCTGGCAAGCCTTGCGGCGTCGCTATCGGGGACCGGGTGATCGCTGCCTGCCGCCTTATTTGCGGCGAAGCAACTTTCTCCGGATGCGCAACGATGCCGGCCTGATCATCCCCGTCCATTCCGACCTTCGCGCGTTCCTGGAAAGTCTTCCGGCCCGCGAGGTCGACGCGGTCGTCCTGCTGGACTCGCAGGACTGGATGACATTGGACGGTATTCGCGCGCTGTGGGATGCCATCGATCGCACCGGAAGCGACCAGGTCCGCGTCATCTTCCGGACAGCGGGCACGCGCTCTCCGCTCGAACGCAACGAGCTCGCACCCTTGCGGGAGATCTGGCGGCGCGATGAGGAGAGCAGCGAGATCGGCTACGAGCTCGACATGTCCGGCGTCTATGGCGGCTTCCACTGCTATGTGCGTCGCTGATGCAATTCACCTCGGCCCCTCCACCGGTATCATAGGCGATCATGTTGCGCTGCGATGTATGCCCTGTTCGCAGGCACAGCATGCCGTGCGTTTCCGCATCACATGCCAAGACAAGCGGCATCGGCTTCTGGTACACTGCCGCCTTGCGAACTGGCTTCACATCATGGAGTGGGGCTCATGAACAGGCTCGTGGAGATACGCAGTCAGGAGTCGATGTGCCGGGAGCGTGCCGCGTTGGATTTCGAGCGTCGCGTGTTCTGGCTGGCCCAGGCCGAGGAATGGGAGCAGCGGGCGCTTGACGAAATCGCGTATCATTTCCGTGAATGCAATCGGGCTCCGGCGGACAGTCAGTCCGCCGTTCGCTAGGTCTTATCGAGTAAGTTGAGAATCGTCTGATCACTTCCGGCGCGATGCGCGTCGAGGGGCCGCATCGTCATGAAGGTGTTCATTGTTCTCGCCCATCCGGAGCACAAGAGCTTCAATGCCGCGATGTTCCGCACGGCGGTCGAGACGCTCGCCGCTGAAGGGCATGACGTCCAGACCTCGGATCTCTATGCGATGCCGTTCAATCCGGTGTCGGGGCGGCACAACTTCATAACAGTCAAGGACGCCGACTATTTCAAGCAGCAGATCGAAGAGATGCACGCCACCGAGGCTTACGGCTTTGCGGATGACATCGAGGCCGAAATCCAGAAGATCGAGTGGTGCGACCTGATGATCTGGCAGTTTCCGCTGTGGTGGTTCGGCCTGCCGGGAATCCTGAAAGGCTGGGTCGACCGCGTCTTCGCGATGGGCCGGACCTATGGGGGTCCGCGGATCTACGCCAACGGCGCCTTCAAGGGCAAGCGCGCCATGCTGGCGCTGACGACGGGCGGCCCCGCGGCCGCCTATGTCAAAGGCGGGTTCAACGGCGACATCAGCGCCATCCTGCGTCCGGTGCATCGCGGCATGCTGCAATTCACCGGCTTCGAGGTGCTGGCGCCGCAGATCGCCTACGGCCCGGTCCGGCTGGAGCAGGGTGAGAGGGCGGAATTGCTGGCGGCCTACGCCGAGAGGTTGAAGACGATTGCCGCGGAACCTCCGTTCGAAGTTGGAATCTATTGATTGCAAGCGGACACGCTTTTCGTTTGAAGCGTCGGCCGGCGTCGGCAACATTGCGGATCAACAGGCGGTGAGCCGGCAATCAGTCATCGGCAAACAACACCCGTTTGTGCTAGCAACCCAAAAAGCCTCACACAAGAAAAGGCCGCGGGGACGGATGGCGAGATCTGGCATCATCGGGGGCGTCATAGCTGCGCTGGTCATCGTCGGCGCGGCTTCCGGGGTGGCACTGGTCTGGCGACCGGCGATTGCGGCGATCGATCCATCGCAGCCGCAATCATTCGATCCGGCGCTTGTCAAACGCGGCCGTGAACTCGCCGCGCTTGGCAATTGCAACGATTGCCACACCGTGCGTGGCGGCAAAAATTTCGCCGGCGGCCTTCCGGTGCCAACGCCGTTCGGCACGATCTTCTCGACCAACATCAGCCCTGATCCGGAAACCGGCATCGGCCGCTGGCCGGAGGACGCCTTCCGCCGCGCCATGCGGTCGGGGATCGATCGCGAGGGCCGGCATCTCTATCCGACCTTTCCCTACGATCACTTCACCAACGTCACCGACGAGGACGATCGCGCGCTGTACGCTTATCTGATGACGCGACAGCCCGTCATTGCCACGGCACGGGCGAACCAGCTGGGCTTCCCCTTCAACCAGCGCTTCATCGTCGCCGGCTGGAAGCTCCTGTTCCTTCGCCGCGATACTTACCAGCCTGACCCGACGAAGAGCGCGGAGTGGAACCGCGGGGCCTATCTGGTCGAGGGGCTCGCCCATTGCGGCTCCTGCCATACCCCGCGCAATGCGCTCGGCGCCGAGCGTGCCCAAGTGGCCTTCTCTGGCGGGGCGGCCGATGATTGGACCGCCTACGCCATCAACGCGAAGTCGCCCGCGCCGGTGGCATGGGACGCGGATGCGCTTGATTTCTATCTGCGCAACGGCTGGCATCCAGATCACGGCACCGCGCGCGGGCCGATGGCCGAAGTGGTGCGCAACCTCGCGGCCGTCCCGGCCAGTGACGTCCATGCCATCGCGGTCTATATGGCGGATGTGTTTGGCGCACCGAATGCGCAGCGCAGCCGCGAAGCCGTGATCGCGCAAGCCAAGTCTGCCGAAGAAAAGTCCGCCCAAGAGAAGTCTGCCCAGGAAAAGTCTGCTCTGGAAAGGTCCGGTTCGGGAACAGCCGCTGATCCCCAAGGTTCCGCTATCTATGCCGCGGCTTGCGCGGGCTGTCATGAGAGCGGCAGGCCACCGCCTTATGGAGGGATCAATCTTGCACTGAGCAGTGCGGTGAGCGCGCCCGATCCGCGCAATCTGGTCAATATCCTATTGAGCGGGGTGCGGCCGGTCGAGGGCGAGCGCAGCCCGATCATGCCGGGTTTTGCCAGCGCCATGAATGATCAGCAGATTGCGGTGTTGGTCCGTTATCTGCGCTCACGCTTCACCAGCCAACCGCCATGGAGCGGCCTCGAAGCGACGGTAGAGGGGGCGAGGCGGACCCAGACCGCGTATCTCACGACCTCGGCAGGGTCGACCACCGGCGCGCATGCGAATGCAGCGCAGCGAGACGAGCCATAGCGCAGCGGGACAAGTCATGACGACATTGAAGGTCAATGGTCAGGATCACCAGGTCGAGGCGGACGCCGATACGCCGCTGCTTTATGTGCTCCGCGACGAACTGAAGCTCAACGCCGCGAAGTTCGGCTGCGGTCTCGGGCAGTGCGGCGCCTGCACGGTGATCGTCGACGGCAAGGCCGTGCTGTCCTGCGTGACGCCGCTTCTGCTCGTGCAAGGCAAGCAGGTCACGACTTTGGAGGGCCTGGGTACGGTGCAGGCGCCGGCGCCGATCCAGCGGGCCTTCATGGAGGAGCAGGCGGCGCAATGCGGCTATTGCATCGCCGGCATGATGATGCGCGCGCAGGCGCTGCTGCAGCGCAATTCCAAACCGACCGACGCGGAGATCCGTGCCGAGCTCGCACCCCATCTCTGCCGCTGCGGCACGCATATGCGGATCCTGCGGGCGGTGCGGCGCGCCGCACATCTGATGGACACCGCCGAACTGTCTCCGGCGAGCCAAGGGAGTGCGCGATGAACGCCCCGGTCGTCCTCGATCGCAGAAGCGTACTCGCCGGTAGTGGCGCGCTGATCGTCAGCTTTTCGCTGGGCCGCGCCTTCGCCGAGGAGAAGGCCGCCCCTGCAGCGCCAAGCCTCCCGGCGCCAACCCTGCCGCCGAGCCTCAAGAGCGCGCCCTATCTGGATTCCTGGATACGAATCGATGCGGACGGCGCGATCACGGCGTTCACCGGCAAGGCCGAGCTGGGCCAGGGCTTCAAGACGGCATTCCAGCAGATCGCGGCCGAGCAGCTCGATGTATCCTTTGCGTCGCTGAAAGTCGTGACTGCCGATACGGCCCTGACGGCCAATGAGGGCTATACATCCGGCAGCCATTCCATGCAGGACAGCGGCACCGCGATCCTGCACGCGGCTGCGCAGGTGCGCGCGCTGCTGCTTGGCGAAGCCGCGAAGCGGTTGGAGCTACCGGTCGAAACGCTCCGCACCGACGACGGAGCGGTGATCACGCCGGACGGGCGGCGGCTCAGCTATGGCGAGCTGGTCGCCAGCGATTTCCTCCATGTGCAGGCGCAGCCGCAATCGCCGCTCAAGGATCCCGCGACCTTCAAGGTCATGGGCCAATCGATTCCGCGGACCGATATTCCGGCCAAGGTGACCGGTGGCGCGGCCTATGTGCAGGATCTGCGGCTGCCGGGCATGGTGCATGCGCGCCTGGTGCGGCCGCCGAGCTATGGCGCGCAGCTGATCGAATGCGATGTGACGGCGGTCGAGAAAATGCCCGGCGTGGTCAAGGTGGTTCGCGACGGCAATTTCCTGGCCGTGGTCGCCAGGCAGGAATTTCAGGCGGTCAAGGCGATGCTGGCGCTCGCGGGCGCTGCGAAATGGCAGGAGACTGCAAAGCTGCCGAAGCAGGATGAGCTGCCGTCCATGCTGATGGCGCTGCCGTCGCAGGATTCCACCATCTTTCAGCGCAGCGATCCGAAGGTCGCCGGGCAGAGGACGATCGAGGCGACCTACACACGTCCCTATCAATCGCATGGTTCGATCGGGCCGTCCTGTGCGGTTGCGCAATTCGCGGATGGCAAGATGACGGTGTGGTCGCACACCCAAGGGGTCTATCCCGACCGGCAGGCGATTGCCGAAATGCTGCGGATGCCGCTCGAGGACGTCCGTGTCATCCATGTCGAGGGCTCCGGCTGTTACGGCCATAACGGCGCTGACGATGCGGCGGCGGATGCTGCGCTGATCGCACGCGCCATGCCTGATACGCCGGTGCGGGTGCAATGGATGCGCGAGCAGGAGCATGGCTGGGAGCCGTTCGGCCCGGCCATGGTCACCAAGCTGAAGGCTTCGCTCGATGGCAGCGGCAAGATCGCCGATTGGCATTTCGAGGTCTGGAGCAACACCCATTCCATGCGCCCGGGCGGCGCCGGCTGCCTGCTCGCCGCGCAGCATATGGCGCAAGCCATTCCCGTGCCGCCGGCGAAGCCGATTCCGTTGCCGGAGGGCGGCGGCGACCGCAACGCGATCCCGATCTACACCTTCCCCAATGCGCATGTCGTGCACCACTTCCTTCCCGACATGCCGGTGCGGATTTCAGCCATGCGCGCGCTCGGCGCCTATCACAACGTGTTCTCGATCGAGAGTTTCATGGACGAGCTCGCGACGCTCGCGGGCATCGATCCGGTCGAGTTCAGGCTGAAGCATCTCGACGACATCAGAGGCCGCGACGTCATCGCCAAGGCCGCGGAAGGCTTCGGCTGGCTCAAGGGGCAGACGGCGCCGCAGGATCGCGGCTTCGGCTTTGCCTTTGCACGCTACAAGAATCTCGCGGCCTATTGCGCCGTCGCAAGCGAGGTCGAGGTCAATCGCGAAACCGGCCGCGCCCGGCTGGTTCGTGCGGTTGCAGCCGTCGACAGCGGCCAGGTGGTGAATCCGGACGGCCTGACCAACCAGATCGAGGGCGCGATCGTGCAGTCCATGAGCTGGACGCTCTATGAGAGCGTCAGCTTCGACGACAGGCGGATCACCAGCATCGACTGGCAGACCTATCCCATCCTCCGCTTCGACGCGGTGCCCGACAGCATCGATGTGCACATCATCAACCGGCCGGGCCTGCCATTCCTCGGCAGCGGGGAGACCGGGCAGGGGCCGGCGGCGGCCTCGATCGCGAATGCGATTGCGAACGCCACCGGCAAGCGGCTGCGGGATTTGCCGTTGAGCCGAAAGCGGATCAAGGATGCGATCGATGCTTGAGCTCGTGCCGCAGCCAATGTAGCCAGTGCTGTCGATTTTTCACGCCAATCAATTCAAGGGAGTCACGCCATGGTTCATGCCATCCGCTTTCACAAGACCGGCGGGCCGGAGGTTCTGGCCTGGGAGGAAGTCAATGTCGGCAAGCCAGGTCCGGGCGAGGCGCGAATCCGCCATACCGCGGTCGGGCTGAATTTTGTCGACATCTACAACCGCTCCGGCCTCTATCCGCAGCCGCTGCCGAGCGGGCTCGGCAGCGAGGCCGCGGGCGTGGTCGAGGAGGTCGGCCCCGGCGTCACCGATTTGAAACCGGGCGATCGTGTCGCCTATGGCTCGTCCCCGCTCGGGGCGTATTCCGAGGCGCGGCTGATTCCGGCCGCCAGTCTGCTCAAGCTGCCTGACGGCATCGACGACAAGACCGCAGCCGCCATGATGCTCAAGGGTCTCACCACGCAATATCTGATCCGTCAGACCTATCGGGTAAAGCCCGGCGACACCATCCTGCTGCATGCAGCCGCCGGCGGCGTCGGCCTGATCCTGTCGCAATGGGCCAAGCACCTCGGCGCCACCGTGATCGGTACGGTCTCTAGCGAGGAGAAGGCGAAGCTTGCGAGGGAGCACGGCTGCGCCCACACGATCATCTACACGAGCGAGGATTTCGTGAAGCGCGTTGACGACATCACCGGCGGCAAGAAGGTGCCGGTGGTCTATGATTCCGTCGGCAAGGACACCTTCCTGAAGTCGCTCGACTGTCTCGCTCCGCTCGGCGTCGCCGCGCTGTTCGGCCAATCCTCCGGCGCGGTCGAGCCGCTCAATCTCGGCCTGCTGGCCCAGAAGGGCTCGCTCTACGTGACCCGGCCGACCCTCTTCACCTACGCCGCCAAGCGCGAGAACCTGGTGGCGATGGCCAACGAGCTGTTCGACGTGGTGAAGTCGGGCGCGGTCAAGATCGAGGTGCACCAGACCTATCCGCTGAAGGATGCCGCCAAGGCCCACGCCGACCTCGCCGCGCGCAAGACGACGGGATCGACGGTGCTGTTGGTGTGAGCGGCGGTTTCTGAAGCGGGACTCGATCTCAGCACCGTCATCCTGAGGCGCGAGCGGAGTGAGCCTCGAAGGATGAACGGCCCCGGCTGCTGCAGCCGGGCCGTCGCCCTTCGAGGTCGCCGCTTTGCGGCGGCACCTCAGTATGACGGCTCCCCGTCCAAGCTCGTTTTGAACTTAAACCGCCTCGTGCTTGCGCAGGTCCCTTGCGTGGTCGAAACGCTCGGCCTGCAGATCGACCTCCGCATCAATGACCTCGGGAAGCGCGGCTTCGGAGAGGATCTCCTCCGTCACATCCTCGACGGAGGGACCGGCGATTTCATGAATGAAACTAATGTTCTTGTATTCACCGGAGGCCACGCGCGAGACGACCTCGCGCCTGGTGATCTCCGGGTCGACGACGGCTTCGCGGCCGCGGCGGCCGTAGTCGATCATGACGACGAAATATTGCATGCGTCCTTCGAACCGATTGAATCGAGTGCGCATTATTTCCGAAAATCGGAAGATTGTCAAGAAAATTCTGATAATCGGAAGATCTGGCGCGGGGAGGCCGGCTCTCGCGGCCGGCCTGCGCCTCTGATTCCTCGAGAAGCCGCGCCGCGCGGTCATTTGGCCTTTGACTTGCGCTCGCGGGCGGCGGCACGGGCGCGCATCCGCGCGATCTGGGCCTTCGGCAGGGTCACGCAGATCTCGCCGATCCATTCCAGCTTGACCCCCGTGATCGGCTTGGCATTGAAGCTCGTCAGGTTGACCATGCTGGGCGATTTGCCGCGCTCGATGGTCTTGAGGTAACGCTCGCCCGTTTTCAGCCGCACCGCCGCCTCCTCGCCATAGAAGCTCGTCAGCGGATGGCGCTGGTCGCGATAGACCACGATGACGTCGCCGTTCTCGTATTTTGGCAGCATGGAATCCCCCGAAACCTCAAACGCAATGGTTTCGCCGGAGATCGGGAACGGCAACTCGATCTCGCCCAACCCCTCCGGGGGGACCTGTTCATATTCCGGCTCGATAACGGCCCCGGCGCCGATCCGGCCCATGATGGGCACGTAGTTCAGCTCCAGATATTCCATGATCACCGGGACCTCGGAGGCCTTGATCAGGCGCTGGCCGCCGAGGATTTCCGAAACGGCGCCGGCCCGAACGCCCATGGCCTTGGCCAGCCCCCCCTTGCTCTTACCCGTCTTCTGCAGTCCCCGTTCAATCATTTCAGCGTCGAGCGTCATGCGAATCTCCCTTAAGGCTCGCATTCTTCATACCTATTACGATTATCAGAAACAAGCTTGACTTTTCGTTCGGAATATCGGAAATAGATGTGCCTGCGCCTGATTCTATCTGAAGGAGACGGCGCACAGGAAAGGCCAAACGGAAAATGCAAGCAAATGACTGGGCGCCCGAGCATTGCAAGGCGCTGCAAGACTATCTCGCCCTCGGCATGTCCTTTGCGGAGATCGCCAGGGAGATCAACGCCAGGTTCGGAACCGCCTATACCCGCAACGCGGCAATCGGCCGCAGCAAGCGCATGAAGCTCACGGCGCCCCGGCGGCCCGCCAAACTGCTGAAGCCCCGACCTCAGACCAAAGCCCAAACAGCGGTAAAATCGCACGAAAACCGTACCACGAAACCAGCGGGGCCGGTTCCGGCCGCGGCACAGCCGGTCAGGCGTCCCGATCCGGTCAAGCTTCGCTGTGTCGGCATCAGCCCCCGCCTGGTGTCTTTCGCCGAACTCGAGCCCTCGGACTGCCGCTACCCCTACGGTGGTGACAAGGAGAACGAGCCGATCAGCTTTTGCGGCCATCCACAGCTCCCCGGCTCGAGCTATTGCGCGCCGCATTTTCACCTGACGCGCGGACCCGGCACCGAATCGGAGCGTGCCGTTGCGCCCGTGGTGCTGCGGCTGGTGCTGGCGGCCTGACGCCCGCGATCCACCGACCCGTCCATTTCCAAACCTGCAAGGAGGCAACGTGGCGAGAGCCAAGCGTAGCAAGTCATTCCGGCTGGCGAAGATGCACGACCGGCGTGCCCGCGACCTGCCGCTCAATGCGGAAGTCGCCAGCGTCGAGGTCGACGATCCCTTCGCCCTGCAGGCAGGGGACAAGATCGTCGCCCTGCGTTCGATCCGCAACGATCCTCTCGGCCGGCTGCATTCGCACCGCCAGATCGACGAGGCGCAATATCAGGCGGGACGGGCGTTCCAGAACGACTGGGAGCGCGCCGAACGCGGGCCGAAAGCCGTCGACCCGACCCGCGAATATGTCGATGGCGCTCAAACGCGCGAGCCCATCACCGAGGGGCAGCGCAAGGCGGCGCTCAGGCTCAACAATTGCGAGCGAGAGCTCGGTCTCGACGGCTCGGCAATCGTGCATGACGTGCTGGTCCAGGGCATGAGCATGGAGCAGGTCGGGCAGCGGCGCGGGCTGAAGAGCCAGCGCTGGAACGACTATTTCGCCCGGCGCTTCAAGGAATGCCTCGACCGGCTGGCGTTGATCTACGGCTTTGCGACGGAGAAGAAGCCGCGCCCGCGTCGTTTTCCATGAGCTCCTCTGACGTCATCGACGCCAAGACTCGTCGATTGAGGGCGCGCCTCGCGCCCTCAATGCTGCTGCGATGCCACCGACGGATTGACCTGGTCCTGACCGGACGGCCGAAAATGCACGGTGTCATAGTGCAGCCAGAGATCGAGAGCTGCCAGAAAGGCCACCACGACGCCGACGCCGATGCCGAAATGCATTGCGCGCGTGTGGGCAAAGCCGAGCAGCCAGGGCGAGACGATCAGCCAGAGGCCAAGCACCAGATTGGCCCATTCCTCCCAGTTCTTGTAGGCCACCATCGCCGCGAGCGAGATCACGGCGATGACGGCGCTCGTGGCCCACAGATCCAACTTGCCTGGGCTGTTGGTGAGCCTGAACAGCCAGGGAGACACCAACAGCAAGGCTGCGAGCAGCAGGTTGTAGAGATCAAGGACGGATTCGCGCTGCCATTTTCTCATGACACGACCTCCTTGGGGGATGCCTGAATAACCAGAACCAGCGCAGCCGGTTCCCATCTGGAAATCTGCCTCCAGTGAGACTTTTGGTGAAGCTGCGGCGCGGCCGCAATGCATCAGAACGAGGGGCCGGCTGTGAAGTTGAACGGCTGCACCACATCGTACGCCGCCTTGCTGAGCGGCGCGGCGTAGCTTGCCGTGAGCGCGCCGAACGGCGAGTCCCAGGTCAGGCCGACGCCGACTGACGAGCGGATGACGGCCGAATTCGCGATCTGCGCGGTCTGGCCGCCGAAACTGGTCGGCCCCTTGTAGCCGAACACCGTGCCGGCATCGACGAAGGTCGAGCCGCGCAGGCCGTATTCGTCGGGAACGCCCGGAATGCCGCTCTGCAGCTCGGCAGTGGTCGCCCAGTACATGCTGCCGCCGACATTATCCATGGTTGAGCCCGGGGTGAGATCGCGCGGGCCGAAGCCGTTGGTTGCGAAGCCGCGCACCAGGCCCGGACCACCGAAGAAATTGTTCATCAATGGCACCTGCGATCCGCCCCAGCCGGTGATGTAGCCGCCTTGTCCTCGCACCATGGCGACGAGATCACCGCCAAGCGACTTATAGTAGCGAATGTCTTCCGACGTGCGCAGGAAGCGGACGTCGCCTCCGAGACCGGCGAGATCCTGGGCCAGCTGCGACCTGAGGCCGCTGGTCGGCAGCTTGTTGGTGTCGAGCGTCGAGTAGGTGACGGTATCGCCGACCGACGAGACGAGCTGCCGGCCGGCTGCGGCTGCCTGCTGGATCGGCAACGACACCGTGTTGGCGGCGACGGTCGACGGCAAGGTGACCTGCTGGTCGTAGAGCTGATAGCGCCACAAGATGTTGGTCTGCTCGGTGACCGGCGTGCCCACCGACAGTTTCATCCCGTAGGTATCGGTGCCGTAGGATTGGAACGTGCTGGGAAAGGTCTGCCGGTAGAACAGCTCGGCTCCGCCGGAGACGTGGTTACCGAACAAGCCGGGATCGGTCGCGGACAAGTCCGCGCCTCGCGCATATTGGCCGTAGGTCACCGAAGCCTGGACGCTGTCGCCCGTGCCGTAGAAATTGCGATCGCCGACCTTGACCTCGCCGAGCCAGCCGTCGGTGGTCGAGTAACCGCCTGAAACGTTGAAATCGCCGGTCGACTGATCGACTGTCTCGACATCAAGCACCACGCGGTCGGATGCAGAGCCGGGCTTTGTGGTGATCTTGACCGTTTTGAAATAGTTCAGATTCTGCAGGCGCCGCTCCGCACGGTCGATCAGCGTCTTGTTGTAGGCATCGCCTTCGGCGATGTCGAACTCGCGCCGGATCACGTAATCGCGGGTGCGCGCGTTGCCGTGGATTTCGATGCGCTCGATATAGGCCCGCGCGCCCTCGTCGATGACAAAGTCGACGTCGGCGCGGCCCGTCTCCGGATGGTTGACGCTGCGGGGCACCGCATGCGCGAAGGGATAGCCGAGTTTCGCCATTTCTGCTGCAAGCGCATCGTCGCTCCTGTCGAGCGCGCTACCGTCGAACAGCGCGCCATTGCGCGCGACCAGCAGGGGACGAAGCTTTGCCGCATCCAGTCCCGGCACGTTGCAGGTCAGACCGATGTCGCCGAAGTGATAAAGCGGCCCCTCGTTGATGGTGAAGGTGAGGGAGAATCCCTTCGTCGCGGGATCGTATTCGGCGCGCGCCGCCGCCACCTCGGCATCGGCATAGCCGTGATTGCGATAATAGTTGCGCAGCCGCTCGCGGTCGTCATCGACCTTGTCGGGATCGTAGGTATCGCTGCCGGTCAGGAAGCTGATGACCGACGTTGCGGAAGTCTTGATCACGGCGTTGAGCTGGCGGTTCGAGAAGGCGTGATTGCCGACGAAATTGATCTGGCGCACCGGGGTCTTCTGGCCCTCGGTGATCGTGTAGACGAGATCGACGCGGTCATTGCCGCGGTCGATGATCTCGGGCACGACCTTCACCTCGTCGCGTCCGACATGGCGGTAGGCGTCCACGATGCGTTCGACGTCGGCCTGCACGGTTGCGCGCTGCAGCGGGCCGCGGGCCTTGGACTGCACCACGGAGGTGAGGTTTTCATCCTTGATCTTCTTGTTGCCTTCGAAGGCAACCCGCCCGATGACCTTGGCTTCCGAAAGCTTCACGATGAGGTGATCGCCGGTGCCGGTGATCTTCACATCGTCGAACAGGCCGGTCGCGATCAGCGCCTTCAGCGCCGCATCACGCGCGGCCTCGTCGTAGTGGCCATCGGCATTGGGATGGAAATAGGAGCGGACGGTATCGCCGTCGACGCGCCTGTTACCCTCGACCGCAATCGCTTCGCGTGCGGTCGCGCTGTCCTCGGCCGAAGCCGGCTGCGACATGCACGCAATCGTCGCCGCGAGCAGCAGGGCCGCGATGAACCTCGATCGTCGCTTGATCAGGAGCTTGTCTCTGTTCGTCACGTCCCGCCCGTCCGATAACTTATTGGAGGGGCATCGAATTGCCTGCGCCTGGCGAAAAAATGTCACAGTCAGGGAAAGTTGTCGGCAGACATTAACGTTGCCACAATTTCGACGCTTTACCGCACCGACCGCTCCCCGAAACATTCGCATAGCTGCTCCAAACGCTGCTTAGCCAAACGGCCCAGGCATCGGTTCGCGGCCTGACTCCACGTTGGCCGCGAGCGCCCCGTGGGAGCATCAAATGCGTAACGTCGCCCTCGCAGCCTCTATTGTCTGCTTCAGCATCCTTGGCTTCGGCCGGCCGGCATTGGCCACCGTCGCGCCGGACATCGACCCGCACGCATCGCTCGGCGTGGTCCAGCAGTGGATCTACAATTACCGCGCCAAGCCGGATTATGCGCATGTGCCGGCCGCGGTGCGCGTGCTGTTTCACTCGCAGACCTTTCGCGAGCCCGAGAATGCCGGCATCTATCTCGGCTTCATCGCTGGCGCGATCGGATCGAACCCGGCCAAGGCCGAGCAGCTCGTCAACAGCTTATTTCCCGTGCCGGCCGAAGACGAATGGGTGATCGTGCGTGCGATCGCCTATTCCGGCTTGCCGGACTGGCGCAACCTGTTGCGCAAGGTGGAAGCGAAGATGCCGGGACGCCACGTCATGATCGACGCCTATCTATCGGCCAAGCTGCCGACGCTATGGGAGATTCCGCTCGAGGAGGCAAAGCCCGGCACATTCGACAAGCTGCGCGCCGTCTTCACCAAGAATCCGTTCAAGAAGGAGGAGAAGAAGCTCGACATGACGTTGAGCTATGCCGGCAACCAGGATCTGCTCGACACGTTATGGGGCTATTATTTCGCGACCGGCTCGCATCTGCCGATCCTGCGCGTCATGCAGATGCTGCCCTGGTCGAGGAGCCGCGACACCATCGACAAGCTCACCGTCGGCAGCATGGCGCGCTACACGCTGGCGAGCTATGCGGTGCGCGATTCCGAGTTGCGCGAATTCCTGCGCAGCGAGCTGGCGAACCAGCCGGCTCCGATCAAGGCGCCGCTTGCGGAGGTGATCGAGGCGGCGGATACCGTGCAGCTCGCCGCGGTCCGCAAGGATGCACTGGCGGCGGTCGATGAGCTCAAGACCAAGGGGTCGGATTCGCGGCGCAACCTGGATTTCTGGGGCCAGGTCGGCGTGGGCGCGATGGCGCTGGGCTGCGTTTCGGCGGCTGCGCTCGGCGCGGTCGCGGTCGGCATTCCCTGCGTGATCGGCGGTTCCGCGTCGCAGGGCCTGTTGTCGTTCTGGGAAAAGCAGCAATGACGGAACGCCCCGATGGTTTGAGCCCGGCTTCGCATCCCGTGCTACAATGGCGAGATGCATTCGCTGCACTTGAGGGCCGTGGTCGGCCTCGCAATCCTGATCCTGGTCATGGTCGCGCTGATATTTGGGGCGGCAGGGACGCTGCGTTACTGGCAGGGATGGGCCTTCCTCATCTGCTATTTCGGGGCATCGATTGCGATCACGCTCTATCTTGCGAGGCGTGACCCGGCTTTGCTGGCGCGTCGGATGCGCGGCGGTCCGTGGGCCGAGAAGGAGCCAACGCAGAGACGGATCATGTCGATTGCCTCGGCGGGCTTTATCGCACTCCTGCTCCTGCCGGGCCTCGACCATCGCTTTGGCTGGTCGCATATGCCGGCCGCCGTGGCGGTGGCAGGCGATCTGCTGATGCTGCTCGGCTGGGTCGGCATTTTCCGGGTGTTCCAGGAAAACAGCTTCACGTCCTCGACCATCGAGCTCGCTGCCGATCAGCGCGTGATATCGACCGGGCCGTACGGCATCGTCCGGCATCCAATGTACGCGGCGGCGCTTGTGATGCTGCTCGGCATCCCGATTTCACTCGGCTCCTGGTGGGGCGTGCTCGCCGTCGTCGCGTTGTTGCCGGCGCTGATCTGGCGGCTGTTGGACGAAGAGCGCTTCCTGCGCCGAAATCTGCCCGGCTATGTCGCGTATCAGGAGAAAGTGCGGTATCGCCTGTTGCCGCATGTCTGGTGAGTGGCCCCGGTATCGGCTAAAGTTGCCCCGGGCGGCCGGCGGGACAGTCGCGCCAACGGGGAGAGCGCCATGGGCTGGATCTTCATTCTCATCATCGTGCTCTACCTTTTCGCTTCGCTGCGGGTGCTCAAGCAGTACGAGCGCGGTGTGGTGTTCTTGCTTGGCCGGTTTGCGGGCGTGCGCGGGCCCGGATTGACGGTGATCTTCGTTCCGATCCAGCAGATGGTGCGGGTCTCCCTGCGCGTCGTTACGATGCAGATTCCCTCGCAGAAGATCATCACCCGGGACAACGTCTCGATCGATATCGCGGCGGTGGCGTATTATCACGTCACGGATCCGGAAAAGGCCGTGATCGCCATCGAAAACGTCTACAACGCCATCAACCAGATCAGCCAGACCACGGTGCGCAATGTGGTCGGTCGCTTCAGCCTCGATCAGCTGCTCTCCGACACCGCCGGCATCAATGAGCAGATCAAGAATGTCATCGACCAGCATACCGAGCCGTGGGGCGCGCAGGTGACCGCAGTCGAGATCAAGGACATCGTGCTGCCGGACAACATGCAGCGGGCGATGGCAAGGGAGGCGGAAGCCGAACGCGAGCGCCGTGCCAAGATCGTCGCCGCGGAGGGCGAATATCAGGCTGCCGTCAAGCTCGGCGAAGCCGCCGACATCATCACGCAGCATCCCGTGGCGCTGCAATTGCGAACCCTGCAAACCATGGCCGAGATTTCGGTCGAGAAAAACTCGACGATCATCTTTCCCGCCCAGTTCATGACGACGGTCCAGGAGGCCATCGCGCAGCTGGCAAGGGATTCGTCGGCGAGGTAGGGCCCGATCGGCTCGTCGTCTGAGCCGTCGGGGTACACTGGTTCATGGTGGACCTCGCGGCCGCCGCGGCGCCACCAGGGCCATGACCTATCGTTTGAGGTGCGACCCCCAATATTCCGCCAGGCGATCGGCCCACATCCGCGCGTGCATGGCGGTACCCGCCGCACTCATGTGGCAGCGATCGCTGCGCAGGGCGAGCCCGATCTTGTCGGTGTCCGGGCCCGGAAAGACGCCGAGCGCCGGATTGGGCACGGCAGCTTGCGCCGAGCGGATGATTTCGTCGGGAACGCTGCCGCAGAGCGTTGCGGTCGCAATGAAGATGGGAGCGGTGACGTCGGCGGCGCGGAGCCCCGCGATGATCTCGAGATCATTGCGCAAGTAGGACAGCCGACCGGCCTCTTTCAATTGCGGCGTCATCTGTAGGATGGTGCCGTCCTCGGCACCGTTGGTGGAGAAAGCGAAGGCGTTGAATTCACCTTGGTGCCAGAGCAGGGCCGTCGGCTCGAGCCTGGCGTCACGAAGGCCGGCGATCGCGCTCAGCAGCACCTCGAAATATTTGCCGCCTCTCACACGCCACTCTTCGACATAGGTTCCGCCGATCGCGACCGGCGCGACCACCAGATTTTTTACCAGACCGCGATCCATCAACTCGTCGCCGAGGCGCACCGCCACGTTCTCGCCCTGCCCAGCCGTTCCAAGCAGCGGATTGCGTGCGACATAGCATTTTCCGTCGAACCGGTCGAAATTGTAGAAGCGATGGTGCGGCTGGTAGAGCTTGCCGTCCTCGCCGGGCGCACCGGTGTTCGAGATGTTGGATTGCCCGGCGGTCAAAAGCACCGCGAGCCCGTCTCGCGGGATCTGGTCACAAGGAATCGGCGTGGCAGTCGCCCGCAGCGCCTGATTATCGTCCAGCAGGCAGCGCGAAGCGGCACCGCCCGCGATGAAATCCCCGTCCGAGCCGTAAAGCGCGCGGGCCAGGTTGCGCCCGCGGAGCAGGCGCCTCACCTCGGTGTCGCTGCTCGCATCGTCGATGCGGCGATCGATGTCGTCGAACGCGCTGCGGCGCGCGCGGACGCGTTCGACGAGCGCAAGGAAGCTCGGGTCGCGAGAGATCGGTCCGGTGGCGCACGGCACGCAATTGCCGTCGCGGGATCTGGCCGACGTTGAGGGCTGGCAGGCGTCGCGTTCAGGCAGGACCTCTGCGGCGGCGGCGCAGGCGGGAGCCGCCAGCAGCAGGGTGATAGCGATCGTCCTGGCAAGCCGCAGCAAGCTTATCGGGTTTGGTACTCGCATGACTGAGGATACGCTATAGTCCGACTTTATGAATCAAGACCGAATCAAAGCAGCAGTTTTGGCAGTGGCGGAGGTCCAGTGGTGGCCGACGGTGTTGCTGCTTGCGGGCACCGCAATGGCTGCCGCTACGGTCGGCAGCCTGGCCAGGCCGATCTTTGTACTCGGATGCGTCATTGCGGGCTGGTTCGCTTGGCGCAAGAGCGCCGAGGCGCATGTACAATCGGCAATCGTTCTGTTCGCTTTCGCGCCCTTCGTGCGTCGACTGGTCGACGTCGGAAGTGGCTTCGACCCATCGGGCATCATGCTGAGCGGCCCGTTGCTGTTCATTCTTGTCCCCATTCCCGCCCTGCTGGCGACGCCGTCGCAGAAGGAGCGACCGGCCGGCGTGTGGCCGCTGCCGCCGATCGTCATTCTTGCCTGCATCCTTTACGGTGCGGCCCTGTCGATGTTCCAGGGCGACTGGTTCAACGCCGCCAACGGGGGGATGAAGTGGGCCGCGCCGGTGCTCTACGGGATGGCGCTGCAACAGCGCGCCGATCCGGGTGGGGTGCTCGTCCACGCGATGGCGCGTGTCTTCCTCATCGTGCTGCCGCTCACTGGGGTTTACGGCATCTGGCAATATGTCGATCCACCGAGCTGGGATCAGTTCTGGATGATGAATGCCAGCATCACGTCGGCCGGCTATCCGTTGCCCTACATGGTCCGCGTGTTCAGTACGATGAATGGCCCGGCAAGCTACGCGACATTCAGCGCGACGGGCTTGCTGTTGGTCGGTTTCCTGCGTCCGGGTTGGCAGGCAATGGCAGCGATGCTGCCGGCGGCATTGGGGCTGCTTCTCTCACTTTACCGCACCAGCTGGATTACGCTCGCGGTCGGGGTTCTCTTTTGCATGGCGTTCCAGCCGACCCGCAAGCGCGCACTGCTGACGACGATCGCCATTCTCGGCGTCGCCGTTGCGGCCGTCGTGATTACTCCATTCGGCGATGTCATTACCTCGCGCTTCCAGTCGCTCGGCAGTATCTCGGAGGATAGCAGTGGGAGTGAGCGGCTGGAGGAGTTCTTCACGCTGTGGAACGCGCCGGACAGCACGCTGCTGGGCGCTGGTTTCACCATCACCGACGTCGGCGTCGCGGGTGCGCTACCGATCGACGGCCAAATCATTGCAAGCTGGGTGACCATGGGCATCCCAGTCGGCTTGATCTGCCTGTCGGCCTACGTCTGGGTTAGCCTGCGCGCCACGTCGGCGGCCTGGCGAATGCCGACCCGCGAAGGCGTCGTGCTCGGCTCTCTCGCCTTCAGTGCGCTGCTGATTCAAATGCCGCTGACCGGGGTGGCCTCCGGCGAGGTGTCGGCGCTGTTCTGGATGCTGATCGCAATGGCCTGCCCGATCGGTCAGGAGGCAGGCCGCCTGCACACCACGGTGCTGCCGGAAAAGGGCTGAACAGCCTTAACCGGCCGCTGCAGGGTGCACCGGGCTGATCGCATCGGGCTCGCGCTTGGCCCGCGGCGCGAGACCGAGCGGCGCAAGCAGATGCAGCCGCTGTAGCACCAGATGCGCCAGCAGCGGCAGGATGACGCCGGCCGCTGTCCCGACCAGCAGGTAGACCAGGGGCTCCGGCGGCAGGTGGAGCTTGAGCATGATGATGCGTATGCCCGAGCCCGTAAGAATGTGGAGCACGTAGATCGTCATCGAGGCGACGCCAAGCAGCGCCAGCCACCCATGCCGCGTCTCGTCGAGCATCTTGCAGAGCATCACGGTCGCCCCGATGCCGAGCACGGAGGCAGGTAGCGACGCCAGCCCGTTCGGGTTCATGCCCGATAGATTGCCCCCCAGCACCGCTGCGCCGGCGAAGGTGAGCACGGTCAGAGCAAGCACAGGCCAGCCGGAGCGCCGCCATGCGGCTGCGGCTCGCGCACCGTAGACGCCGGCGACATAGAACGGGAAGTGATGCAAGGTCAGCGGCAACCCCGGGCCGAGGTGCAGCAGCAGGAATACCGCAAATGCCACGGCCGCAAGCGCAATCATCATCCGGCGCGAGGGGATGAGAGCCGCAGCGACGTGGCAGATTATCAGCGCATAGAGAAACCAGAACTGCGCGATCGGGCGATACCAGATGGCGGCGAGATCGCTCGGCAGAATCGGAATATTGGCATCGCGCGCCAGCAGCATGGTCGTGCCGCCCTGCACGAGCGACCACAGCACATAGGGATAGGCGATCGTCCACGCCTTGCCCGCGAGGAAGGACTGTGCACCGCGGCGCAGGCTGCGTTGCACGTTCAATCCCGCCAGAAAAAAGAACAGTGGCATGTGGAACGTGTAGAGCGTGTAGTCCATCCACTGCGCAAGCGGCCCGTCGGGAAACACCCTTGCACCGACCAGCCCGCCCAGGACGTGGCCGTACACCACCAGGATGATGCCGATGCCGCGCGCGAAATCGATCCACATCGTTCGCGTGACGTCAGGCGCCGGCCTCGGGCGGACCGCTTGGACAAAGCTATCGTATGTCGTCATCGCGAGTTCCGCTTACGCAAGCTTCGCATTCAATGTGGCAGCTCGCATCAGCTGCGCTGCCCGTAGCGCGTTCCTGATGATCCTGCGGCCCGACCCGGTCGCGCACAGCGCAACCACGGCGGATGAATAGGCCGCGGTCAATCCGCTCCCGAGCGCGATCAGGGGATGGAGTGAGAAGTGGTGCAGTTGGTGCGAGGCAACGAAGACGACAGCCGCCGAGACGGTAACGGACAGGCCAATCGGAAGCAGCATGTCGAAAAAGTGGGGCAATGACACCGGTCCGTTACGTGTCGCACCCCACAAGGTCACACCCTGGATGGGAATAGAGACGATTGCGCTGGCCATGGCCGCGCCGACCGAACCCCAAGGCAAGCCCAGCAGCAGCGCCGCCACTGACAGCAGCTGTCCGACCAGCCCATATCGAAGCATCTGTTGCGTGCGCCCCTGACTCACGAACAGCCACGAAGCTGCGATTCCGGCGGGCGCGAGCATGCTCGCCGCCGCGAACCAGCTGACGATCGGGGCCGTGGCGAGCCACTCCCTACCGTAAAGAATCTGGACCGCGTCGTCGGACATCAATGCGAGGCATACGAGCCCCGGCGTGAGAAAGAGAATGAGTGCCTCGGAGAATTGCTGATGAGCCTGACGGTAGCGGATCGGGTCGGAGCCGAGCCGCGCCAACGATGTTTCTGCAATCCGCGACAGCGGTGTGAGAAATTGCGTGGAAGACATGCTGACAAGTTTATAGCCGCGATCGAACAGCCCGACTTCCGCCGCACCGAACAGCCGGCCGATCACCAGCGGACCGAGCCCCGTCGCTGCGAGCGATGCGAGCGACAGCCCCGTGAGATGCGCGCCGAACCGCATCAGCGGCAGCGTTCTGGCCAACGCGGACGGCCGTGCAGGGCGAAACGGCGAGAGCGTCCAGGCGAGCAGGCCTGCTGTGATGGCGTGCGCCATCTGGCCGATCACGATCGCCCAATATCCGTAGTTCAGCCGCGCGGCAGCAATCGACACGACGGCGTTTGCCACAACCGGCCCGATGTCGATCAGAAGGATCGAGCCCGATTGCATGCGCCTGTGCATCAACGCCACCTGCTGCAACGACAGGCTGTTGATGACGAGCACCAGCGACAGGGCGGCGAGCACCTCGGCGACCCGGTGATCGCTATAGAAGTTGGCCAGAAACGGCGCCGCCGCGAGCAGCGTCAAGGCCAAAACGCATCCGAGCGCCAGGTTGATCCAGAAGACGTTGTTGCTGTCGCCCTCGCTCAAGGACGGGTGCTGGATCACGGCCTGCGAAAGACCGAGATCGTTGAACAGGGCGCACAAGCCGAACACGGGCGCGCACATGGCAACAACGCCGAAATTGGCCGGGCCAAGCAAGCGCGCGAGGACGACCTGCGAACCGAGCAGAAGCACCGCTTTTGCGAACTGCACGGCCAGGCTGGACAAGGCCCACCGGGATGCAGCGGCCATAATGTCTGTCGGTGCTGCGGCGGTCATAAATAGGTGCCCGTTTCAGCGCTGATTGATTTGGCCAGCCGGTGGGAGGCGATCCGCGCGGCTGGGCGATACAGCCGGATTAGCAGGAAACGCGTAAAAATAATGGCGATATGAGGTGTGTTGGTTAATCCTTAACCACCCATAGAACATCCCCTTCCTTCCCGGGTGGTGTTGGTGATAGCCCCAGGATACCTCGCATATCGGACGAAGAGTGCAACCGGCGCGCTCGGAGTATAAAATGTTGGACGCGGTCGCGCATTCGTCTCCAGAGCCATGGATCAGCCAGCCTGCGCCGCAGCCGACCCGCGATCCCGGCGCGCCCGAATGCCCGGCCTGCAAGTCGCGATCGTTGTTAACCCTGCGAACGGTGTCCGCGGACGAAGCCGCGCAACACTTCGTAGCGGAACGCGGCGATGCCGCAAGTCACCAGCGCATGCTCTCTTGCATCCCCGCCTTGTGGGGCGGGGAAAATTGCCGGCTCATGCGCTGCGAGGCGTGCGGCTTTGGGTTTGCCTGGCCATTCGTCGCCGGCAACGCCGAGTTCTACAACCTGACCGGAGCGACGGCCGTCTATCCCAGGTCCAAGTGGGAATTTGCGCGCACTGCCGCCGAGCTACGCCGTCTGAACCGGGGCGGAGCAAAGGTTCTGGAGGTCGGCGCCGGCAACGGGTATTTTCTCGACCTGATTTGTCCGAGCCTCGTTCGCCCTGAGGACGTCGTTGCACTGGAGTACAATGACAAGTCCATTTCGATCCTGCGGGACAAAGGCTACCACACGCTGCAGGTCGATATCAGGGACAAGGCGTTGGAAAGCTATCGCGGCGCCTTCGATTTCATCTTTCTGTTCCAGGTCGTCGAACATCTTGACGGGCTCGATGAGCTGTTCGAGCGCATCGCCGCCTTGCTGAAAGCGGGCGGCTCGGCGTTCTGCGCGGTACCGAACCCGGCACGAGTTGAATACCAGGAAGCAAACCGATCGGTCCTGGACCTCCCGCCCAATCATATCGGGCGATGGACGCCGCAAGCATTCGACGCGGTGTGCCGGCGCCATGGCCTGAGCGTCAGATCAGCCGAGCTCGAGCCGCTCAGCTGGCGCGAATTCCTGTCGCATGACATTTCCTATAGCCATATTCGGCGGACACAGCTGCACCCGGACGGCGTCGTGGCCAGGGTCAGAAGCCTGCCCCGAGGCCGGATGCGATGGCTGATGGAGGCGACGCTCGCCGCGCTATTCATCCCGACCCGGTTTTTGGCGTGGCACCGCGTTTATAGACATCGCCAGAACCTTGGGGCGTCCTTGTGGGTCCGGCTGGAGCAGGCACCTGGAGATCGTCGTGACTGTGTCACTTTGATGGATTCGGAAGCTTCTTTGACGCCGAATTAGAGTAGCACCTGCCTTCAGGCCTGCCATCGTCCGACAGAACGGCGCGGCGGTCACGCCATCGGCTCTGGTGTCTTTCGTGGCACGCAGCTGATCGGCTTCCCTCGCGGTGCCCGGCACATCGTCCTCGTTTGTGGGCGTCCTCAACCCAACCACCGGAGACCCGCCCGAGCGTCCAGGCCCAGGGCACCTGCGATCATGTCCTCTGGTTGTCGGTCGCGCAAACGCGACGATCGCGTTCAGGCCTCCGGAAATCAGCGAGCAGCGAGCCAAATCAATCCTCTGCCGGCAAGCCTCGACCTGTCCGGCCATAGTCTCTATAACTGGCGTATTGCGAAACGCTCGAAGGGCCAATGAAATGGGACATGGGAGGCCGCAGCCGACTTCGCATTTTGGCAATCCTGTCCGAAACGCCCGGATCGGTGTGCAGTGCGCTGGCGCCGAGCGGGCGGCCCGCGATGCGGCCATTGGCGATTGCCTGCTGCGCGCGGCGCAAATGAAGAGGTTCGGCGGTCCGGCGCGGCTCTCTCCCACGATCGCCCGACGTCTTGTTGCCAGATTTGGCCGGCCGCAGGTGATGTGCTACCTCTGCGAGAGACGCGTCGGAGTGTTCCTGGATGCCATACGCGGTCCGTCCCGATACGCCGGTGCGGAAGCTGGAGGCCAGCCCCAAATGCCGCTCCTGCCGAACGCCGCGCTACGCGCTGCGCGTCAACATGATCAGGCTGACAAAAGAACAGAAGATTGCCCCTATGCCTGGGTTCACCCGGACAACGGCCGCTAGCATGCGGATCAATGCCAACGGAGGAGAGGAACAATGGCGGAATCAAAACTGGAAGTCCCGGCCGAATTGCGCGACCTGGCCGAGAAGACAATCGACCAGGCAGAGCGCGCCTTCGGAATGTTCTTCGACGCAGCGAGCAAATCGATCACAACAATTCCGGGCCCGGGCTCGGAAGTATCCAGGCAGGCCCTGTCCTTTACCGAGCAGAATATGAAGGCCGCCTTCGAGCATGCCCGCAAGCTCGTGCACGCGACCGATGTTCAGGAAGCCATGCGGATCCAGTCGGACTTCCTGAGAAGCCAGTTTACCAACGCAGGCGAGCACATGCGCGAGATCACCGGCAAGATCATGCCGACCGCTAAGCCCAAATCCTGAGAGAGCGGCGGCCTGCGCCGCATTCTCGCGCCTTTCGCCAAGACCTGTCCTTGCGCGGACTTATTTCCGCAGCGAGCCGATATAGGCTGCGATATCTGCCGCCTCGTTTCGGCTCAACGGGAAGTTTGGCATTTTCGGGTGCGGGTCGAGCAGAAAGAAAGCCACCTTCTCCGGGGTGAAGTCGGATTTTTGTGCGATCATCGCAAAAGATGGCACGTCGGCGCTGGCCTGCTTCTGGGCGCCGTCCACCAGGTGGCAGGCGGCGCACCAGCGCTTGGCGAGATCGCTGCCGTGATCGGCATCTGCGGCGAACGCCGGCGACATGCCTAATGCCATTGCTGCGATGATCAGAAACTTCATTCGTGCCAAGCGCATCCGGGACTCCCTTCCATTTCGAATGAACAATACGGGGCGGCCGGGCAGGGCAATTGATCCGGCTCAAGCTCGTGAGCTGCCCTTTCCCGAATCTTCGTCGGGGTGGTCGTGGCGCAGTGGTTCTTTGTCACGCCGGACGGCGCAATCCACGCAGTTCTTATGCAGTTTGCGGCAATGCCGTTGCTTGCCAACCGTTCATCCGCAGCATGATGGGGGAAAATCGGACAGATCGATACGCGCCGCGATCGACTTGAGGACTCGCAGGGCACGCTGCCAGATCGACAGCCTGGGAGAAGGCCCGGTCGGCGCGGAAGCGGCCAGCAGATTTGACGCGGCGCGTGGCATCTACCCCTCCTTGTCGCCCGGGTGCTTGTCGCCGGCCTTCTTGTCGCCAAGCATCTTGCCGGTCTGCCGGTTGATCAGATGCACGCGCGCGCAAGCCGGGCAGGTCACGGCCTCATAGCTGTCGCTGCGCTCCGGCTGCGCATCCTCGGGCAGCCAGATCTGAACGTTCGTGCGCGACTGCGGGCATAGAAAAACGAGGGTCTCCATGTTGCAAGCATGGCGCTCGGCTCACAGCCGCGCTTTGATCTGTCTCAACGGAGACGCGAGCCTCAGTAATCACCCGGATTGGCGATCATCGGCTCCGCCGTATTGGCGGCGCCAAGATCGCTGGAGGCCGCTTGGCCGAGGAACTTGTCGAGGGTCTCCTGGATTCGCTCCTTGAGTGCCTCGGGCCCGCGATCGCTCAGCTGGGTGTGCAGCGCGCCGGTGTTGACGATATCGATGTTTTTATCGTTCGCGCCCGGCGGCGGCAGCACGCCCGGATCGGTCCGGAAGTTCGGATCCTTGGAGCGGAAGGACAGAATCTTGAGGTTATTGCTGAGCACGAACGGCACCCGCAGATTGTCGAGCGTGACAACTTTGGACACCAGTTCCGGATGCTGCTTTGCGACATACATCGACACGTCGCCGCCATTGGAATGGCCGACCAGCGTAATGTGGCTGTAGTCGGCGTTCGGCTGCCGCCTCTGCAGCTCGTCGAGCACGAACAGGATGTTGGCCTCGCAGCGCAGGTAGACGCCGCGCCTGCCGACATAGGGCATGCCGACCTTGGTCATCAGCGGCGGGTCGCTGGGAAGGTCCTGCTGGATGCTGGCGACGAGGTAGCCCCGCGCAGCAAGAACGTCGGCCAGAAATGAATATTCGGTATTCCGGACCGTATTGCCGTTGCTGATGATGGCGACCGGAAGCTTCCACAGGCCGTTGTCCGCCTTCATTTCGTAATCCCAGCGCACGGCGAGGTCGACGGAGACCGGCCGCTGCCGGGTTGCATCGAACAGGCTCAGGGTTTCGTGCCGGATCGCCCACTTGCTGATGGCGAAATATTCGCCGCCGGCGAGCAGGCAAAGGCAGGCAAGGATCGCAAAAGCCCTCTTCATGGTCGCTTCCATCAAATCAATTTGGCTCAACAGATGGTGACGGAACGCCCCAAGGGCGAACTCAGGTCTGCGGTCAGGGAATTAAATTTCGGAAAGCCATGCGCTGGCTGCGGGACTGCGGCTGGAACCGGCAGCCATTGGTCGGCGCCGAGCCGGGGCTACAGGCAGCGCGGAGCCCGCTCCGGGCAAAGCTTGAGTGCATTGGAGAGCGAGAACAACAGCCGCGCGCTGCGCATCGAATTGTCGGGTGCACGGTAGCTCAGCGGGAAGGCCACGCCGATATCGGCCTGCAGGCCATCCCACAGGAAGAGACGTACGCCGCCGCCCGCCGAGGTCAGCGCGAGCCCGTCGCCGATCCTGTAGCCGTCGTTCCAGACCGCACCGGCATCGAAAAAGCTGTAGAGCTGATACCCGGCGAGATAGCGCCAGTTCACGCTCTGGTCCAAGCGTAACTCGAACGAACCGGCCAACCCGTTGTCGCCGCTGATTTCCGCATTGCCATAGCCGCGCCCGAAGGCGGAGCCGCCGAGATAGAACTGCTGGGACGTGAACAACGGCCCCGACGCCGTCTGGCTCGCCATCGCCAGCTTCAACGACCAGATGTCGGACAGCGCCTGATAGCGCGTGAACCAGAAGTCGAGCACGGAGAAGTCCGCCGAAGCGCCATTGCGCGAGAGCAGGTCGTCGCCGATATGTGAGGCGCCGAAAATGTCGAGCCCCTGGCGCCAACTCAGCGTGACGAAATTGTTGCCGCCGAAGCCGTCCTGCAGCCGATAGTCGGAGGTCAGGCTCACGGTGCGGATATGGTCATCATAGACAGTGCCGAACACGTCGTTCTCTCTGACATTGCTGAATGCGGCCGCGGCGGTGAGCACGAGAGAAGACCGCTGCGACTGCAGCGGCACGATGCTGCCGTGGAAGTCGAAGCCCTCGGTGACGGTGGTGTCGTTGAAAAGCCGCCGCTCGTCGCCGGGCCGCACCTCGCTGTAGAGCGCCGATGCGCCGATCCGCGTGCCGTCGGTGCCAACAGGCACATCGTAGGATAGCCGGCCGAAGCCGAGCTGGCGCGGGTCGTTTGCCGTAGTCGAGAGGTTGACCGCCAGCGTATCACCCGGCAGCAGATAGGAGTTGAATGCCGCTGTAGCGTAGCTCTGCCAGGGGCCCACCGAAGATGAACCGAGATTGTCGAAGCCGAACGCCGTGAAGACGTGCCAGGTCTTGAGCTCGAGCACCAGGCGGAAGCAGCCGGTTGGACCGCCGATCTCCTCGAGTGAGGAGTCGATGATGCGCACGCCCGGTGAGCCGTTGATCAGCAGCAATTGGCGCTCCAGCGTCGCCAGGCGAGAGGGATGTTCAGCCAACACGGGATCGAGCAGCGGTCGCACACCGAATTGTTCGGCACCGTCGCCCTTGAGGCTCAGCTCCGTGATGCGGCCCTCGATCACCTGGACTCGAACCTGTCCACCGGCAATGTCCTGCGGCGGAACGATTGCCCGGCTCAGGTGCAAGCCGGCTGCCCGGTAGAGCCCGGTGATCGCCGCAGCGATGGCGGTCAAGTCGGCTTCGGAGACCGGTTTCCCGAGATAGGGTTGATAGGTCGCCGCGAGCTGGTCGCGCGGGATCGCCGAGGCGCCGTGCAGCGAAACGCCACGCAGCACGAATTGTGGCGTGGTGTCTGCGGCCCTGTTGGGCTTTGCAAGGGACGGCATGGGCAGCGTCGAGCGTGGCGGCGGCTGCGTCCGTCCGGATTGGAGATCATTAAAGTGTTTTTCCGGCTGCCTCGGATCGAAGCCGGGCTGGTTCGCCTGCTGCGCCTGTGCAGTCGATGTTGCCGCCAGAATGAGCGCTGCGCAAAGGCAGCGGAACGTGCGCAGGCAGCGGAATGGCCTCGGCCTGGGCCGAAATCCGTAGTTCCACGGAGAGCCTGCTCCGGCCCCGTAACGCTTCGCTAGCTGCATGATTTTTCATAGTTTTTTATGGTCAACGAAAAGTTAAAGTGACAGCCGGACGAACGCGGTCGGCACTAATTCTCTCTTGAAACATTTCCGCTATGCCTGAGGTCCCGACGACAGAGGACCGAGGTGCAGCATGGCAGGTGCGGTTTGGTTGCGGCGCATCGTAACGGTTGCCTCGGTGCTCCTGGGCGCAAGCTCGAGCGCGCTGGCCGGCGATGACGGCGTCTGGTCGGTGAGCAAGTCGTCCGGCGAAGTTTGGATATCCGCCACCGGTGCCGAGCAAGCGTCGTTGAAGCAGGAAGAGGTTCTGAAACCCGGCGATACGATCCGAACCGGGCGCAATGGCCGGGTGCTTCTGGTTCGCGGCGAGGAAACGATCCTGATCGCGCCAAACTCGGTGATCGCGGTGCCCTCCGAGAAGAAGGACGGCATGTCCACGACCATCCTGCAGCAGGCCGGCTCGATCCTGCTCGAGGTCGAGAAGCGCAACGTCAAGCATTTCGAGGTCGAGACCCCTTACCTTGCGGCCGTGGTGAAAGGCACGCAGTTCCGGGTGACCGTGAACGCGGCCAGCACCAGTGTGGAGGTCAGCCGAGGCCAGGTCGAGGTGTCGGATTTCCGGTCTGGCCAGATTGCCCAGGTGAAGCCGGGACAGATCGCGACCAGCTTCACCCATGGCAGGAGCGGGCTGTCGCTCAGCGGCTCCGGCACCTTCAATCCGATCGAGCAAGGCAAGCCGCGCGCATCTTCGATTGATCGGATTCCGATTCCGAAGGGCGGCCTCACCGCGCCGCGCGATGCCGCGAACGGCAAGGCCATCCACGCGCTTGACCACATCGATTCATCAGCGCTGAAGACTGCGGGTCCGCCGTTGCAGCACGACCATTCGTCGGCGCGAAACGGCGTCGTGCATATCTCCAGTTCGCTCGGCGAAGTCAGGTTGAACGTGCAAAAGGCGACCCATGGCCTCGCGCATGGATCGGTCGCTCCCGCGTCGGTCGGAGGCCGCCATGTCAAGGAATCCTACACAACGGTCTGGGGCGATACCAAGTCGAGCTCAAGCAGTTCGACTGCGTCCAACTCCAACAGCGGCAACAGCAGCAACAGCAGCAACAGCAGCAATGTAGCGGCTGCGACGACAGGCATTGCCGCGACGTCGAGCGTTGCGGCAACCGTCGCCACCGTGGCCGCGGCTGGAAGCAGCAGCTCCGACGGCTCCGGCAATTCCAGCAGCAACGGCGCCACTGGCAATGGCAAAGGCAATAATGGCAATGGGAATGGCAACGGCAACGGGAATGGTAACGGTAACGGGAATGCCTACGGCAAAAGCAAGCACTAGGCGTTAGGTTCGGAACGCCGCTCGGTCCGCGGGGGAGCGCATCCTGATCGCCTGCAGGATGCGCGGGGGAAACGAGACTTGAAGCACTTTCGACCGCATATCCTTGTGGTGATCGCGCTGGCGACCGTGCTCTGCACCGGTTGGCACGCCGCGTTCCGCAATGCGCTGGGTGACCTGCGCTTCGCCTGGCAGCAGCGTTCTGCCAGCGGCCAGATTGCCGTCGTTGCCATCGACGCGCCCTCGCTCGAAAAGATCGGTGTCTGGCCGTGGCCGCGCGGCCTGTACGCCGACCTGCTCCAGCAGCTGGAGCTCGCGGGCACGAGCGACATCGCCTTCGATGTCGATTTCAGTGCGCCGTCAGATTCCGCCGCCGATCGGGCGTTCAGCAAGGCGTTGCAGGGCGCGGCCGGCTCGGTGGTGCTGCCCTCGTTCAAGCAACCCGGCGCCGGGCCGGGCAATCCTTCGAACATTCATATCAACCGGCCATTGCCGGGCTTCGCAGCGCATTCCTGGTCGGCCGTCGTCAATGTAACCGTCGAGCCGGATGGCCTGGTGCGCCGCTACGCTTATGGCGAACGACTCGGCGGTGAGCTGCTTCCGTCCATGGGCGCGGTTCTGGCCGGGCGCTTCACCGAAAAGGATGCATCATTCCTGATCGACTTCAGCATTCGTCCAGCCAGTATCCCTGTCGTCTCCTATGTCGACGTGCTGCGCGGCGAGCCCGAGACCTTGGCCCGCCTGAAGGGCAAGAAGGTCGTCGTGGGCGGCACGGCTCTCGAGCTCGGCGACCGTTTCAGCGTTCCAAACGGAGCGATCGTGTCGGGGCCCGTGCTGCAGGCGCTGGCTGCCGAATCCATCCTGCAAGGCCGCACGCTGCGCACCACGTCCGATGTCGTGACGCTGGCCGGCTTGGCCACGATCTCGCTGATCATGATGCTGTGCTGGCGGCTGCGTGCCGGTGTGCGGGTGACCGTGCTTGTCGGGATGGCAGCTGCGGTGGAGGCCGTTGCAGTGCTCCTGCAGGCCAGGCTGCCGCTCATGCTCGACACCTCGCTGTTTCACACCGCGATTGCGGTCTACCTCGCCGCGATTGCGCTTGACGAAATCGATCTGCGCGATTGGCTCGGCCGGATTGCCGAGCATCGTTTCCAGCGTATTGCCATGTCGCTCGGGGACGGTCTGGTCTGCACGGACCAGAACCATCTCATCACCGTCTGGAACCCCGGCGCGGCGGCGATCTTCGGCTATGATCCGTCCGAAACAATCGGCAAGCCGTTCGATACCATCTGCGCAAGCCCGGGCAACGGTGTCGGTCGGGCCTTTTCGATCGCCGATGCGGCGCACCCTGCGCTGCGACTGCCCGGCGGCTCGGTGATGGAATTCGAAGGAAGACGCAAGAACGGCGAGATATTCTCCGTCGAGGCCTGCTTTTCGGGCTGGCAGGGAACCGACGGCTTTCAATATGGCGCCGTCCTGCGCGACATATCGGTGCGCAAACGGGAAGCCGAGCGCATCAGGTTCTTGGCCGAGCACGATTCGCTCACTGGACTTGCCAACCGCAACACGCTTCACGAGCGGCTTGCCGCGATGCTTTCGGCCGCCGAGCCCGAGCACGACGAGGTTCTCCTGCTGGTGCTCGGCCTCGACGGCTTCCAGCACATCAATGACATGCTCGGTCATGCCTGCGGCGATCTCGTGCTTTGCGCCGTCGCCGAGCGGCTGATCGCACAGACGGCAGGCGCAGGCCTCGTCGCGCGGCTGAGCGGCGATGAATTTGCGATCGCCGTGCCGTGCCGGGCACTGGACCAGACGCCGGCACAATTCGCAGAGCGCGTCGCTCAGGCGTTCGACACGCCGCTGCGGGCGGGCGCGCGACAGCATCGCGTCAGGGTCAGCATCGGCGTCGCCATCTCTCCCGATGCCGGCCGCGCGGCGGACGAGCTTCTGAGCAACGGCCATCTGGCATTCTGTCGCGCGAAGGCCATTCGGCGTGGCGGGCATGTGATCTTTGAAAATGCGATCAGGCAGGAGCTCGAGACGCGTCTGCGGCTGGAATCCGAACTGGCGCTCGCCGCGGAGCGGGGCGAGTTCGAGCTGTTCTATCAGCCGCAGGTGCGGCTGAGCGACAGCACACTGATCGGCGCGGAAGCCCTGATCCGCTGGCGCCATCCCGAGCGCGGCATGGTATCGCCCGGCGAGTTCATGCCGGTCGTCAATACCTCGCCGATTTCCGAGAAGATCGCCGCCTGGGTGCTTCAGACCGCGTGCCGCCAGGCGCGGATCTGGGAGCTCGCCGGGCACACCGTTCGCATCGCGGTCAACCTGTCGCCCTCGCAGTTGCAGGCGGGCGACCTCGCGGCCGCAGTGGCCGACGTGCTGGCGGCAACCGGCCTCACCCCGTCGCTCCTGGAGCTCGAGGTGACCGAGGACATCCTGCTGCTCGACGAAGAGCGTGTGCTCGGCATGTTCAAGAGGATTCAGCAGCTCGGTGTTCGCATCGTGTTTGACGATTTCGGCACCGGCTACGCGAGCCTCAGTTATCTGAAGAAATTCCCGCTCGACGGGCTAAAGATTGACCGGTCGTTTGTGCTCGATTTGCTGTCGGATTCCGATGATGCGGCGATCGTCGGTTCAACCGTGGGACTGAGCAGGCAATTGGGGCTGTCGGTGGTCGCCGAAGGCATTGAGAATCGTGCGACCGCCGATCTTCTGGTCATGATGGGATGTCAGGAGGGCCAGGGCTATTTTTTCGGCCGTCCGATGCCGGCAGGGTCCTTCGAAAGCGAGTTTCTCGCGCCCAGACCGGCGGCGGCAAAAGGCGACGCCGACCGGGCGGCCTAAGGCGCGATGCGACTGGATCGCATTGTCATCTGCTTTTCCAGATCCGGGATGATCGCCTCGGGGCGCGCGGTCGGCGTCGGGGCTGGAACTGTGCCGGTCGAGGCCGTACATTTCCGGAAGCAGACAGTCGCCGAATCTGCGACAAAACCTGTGCCTAAGACTGTCCGGCCGATGGAGCCAGTTGCGCTCGTGACCGATCGCCTGCAGGCGGCGAATGATATCGCTGCAGTTCAATCCAATCCAGACCGCCGCGACCTGCGGCTGGATGCCTGTCGCGGCTTGGCCCTCTGGTTCATCTTCATCGATCACATTCCGGACAATTCGCTGAGCTGGCTGACGCTGCGCAATTACGGCTTCAGCGATGTCAGCGAAGTCTTCGTTTTCGTATCGGGCTACACTTGCATGCTGGCCTATGGCGGCGCTCTGCCGGAGCAGGGTTGGCGCACCGTCATGGTGCGCGCGTTCCGGCGAGGCTGGGAGATCTACGCCGCGTTTCTGATTGTTGTGCTGTTTTATGTCGCGCTGGTCTGGATCGTCGGCGGCGGCGAGCGCTATATCGACGAAACCAACACCGGCTTCTTCTTCCGCGTGCCGGGGCCGGCCATCGTCCATACCGTGGCGCTGCAGTTCGCGCCGGTTGACACCGACATTCTGCTCACTTTCGTGCTGCTGCACGTGGGTTTCCCGGCCGTGCTATGGACCATGACGCGCGCCCCGGCGATCGCGCTCGCCGCATCGTTTCTGCTTTACATGATGGTGCAGGTCTTCAGCTGGCACGTGCCGGCCTGGCCGACCGGTGAATTGTACTTCAACCCGTTTGCATGGCAGTTCCTGTTCGTGATCGGCGCCTGGTATTCGTGCCACTGCGCGCCATGGATCCGAACGATCGTGCAGTCGCCTGTCGTGCTGGCGCTCTCGATCGCTTATCTTGCCGTCAGCATGGTCGTCGCGCTCAGCTGGAAGCTCACGTCGCTGGCGTGGCTGGTCCCCTCGGATGTTGCGGAATTGATCTATCCGATCGACAAGAGCCACATGGCGCCGCTGCGGCTGCTGCACTTCCTGGCACTGGCGATCGTGGTCTCGCGGCTGACGCCGCCGGAGTGGCGCGGCCCGATCCGGCCGCTGATGGTGGCGATCATCCGCTGCGGCGAGAACTCGCTCGCGATGTACTGCCTCGGCGTGCTCCTGGCGTTCTCAGCGCATGTGATATTGGTCGAGGTCTCGGCCGGCTTTGCGATGCAGCTCGCAGTCAGCGCCGGCGGGATCGTCGCGATGGTGGTCGTGGCCACCGTGTTGGCCTGGGAGTCCAGGCTCGATCGCCGGGGGCCAAGACTGTTTTGATGAGTCTTGTCCGGCACAAAATTGCCGTGTCCAAGGCGCCGACGGCCGCCGCGGCGCTTCCACAGGGGAGCCGGGGGCAAGGGCACCAATTCGCAGAATCTCTGTTACCTTGAGACCCGGTTTCTCTGCTCGTTCAAAAAAGACGCTCATTCCAAGCCAAATTGAAGGATGCGCCTTGACCCACGCCGCCAAACTGGAATCGACACGACGTATCGCGCTGCTCGGCGCTCCCCTCGATTTGGGCGCCTCGCAGCGCGGCACCTTGATGGGGCCGGCGGCGCTGCGCACGGCCGGCCTGTTGACCCTGCTCGAAAGCCTGGATTTCGACGTCACCGATTATGGCGATCTCGCCGTCACCGGCATGGCCGATCTCACCGATGTGCCGCCGCAGAATGCGAAGCACTATCGGGATATCCAGCGCTGGGCGCGCCTGCTCAGCCGGCGTGGCTACGAGGTGGCCCAGACCGGCGCGATCCCGATCTTCCTCGGCGGCGATCATTCGCTCTCGATGGGCTCCGTCACCGCCATGGCGCGCCACTGGCAGGAACTCGGACGGAAGCTTTTCGTGCTGTGGCTGGACGCGCATGCCGACTACAACACCCCGACGACCACGCTGACCGCCAATATGCATGGCATGGCCGCCGCGTTTCTGTGCGGCGAAGATGGCCTCGATGGCCTGCTAGGCGAGGAGATGCGCAGCCCGATTGCCCCGGACCAGCTCGAGCTGTTCGGCATCCGCTCGGTCGACAAATTGGAGAAGGAGCTGTTGCGCACGCGCCGCGTCTCCATTGTCGACATGCGCGCGATCGACGAGTTCGGCGTCAGCGTCCTGATCCGCCGCGTCATCGACAAGGTGCGGGCCGCAGGCGGCGTGCTCCATGTCAGCTTCGATGTCGATTTTCTCGACCCGGAGCTTGCGCCCGGTGTCGGGACGACGGTGCCTGGCGGTGCGACCTATCGCGAGGCGCACCTGATCATGGAGCTATTGCACGATTCCGGACTGGTTCGCTCGGTCGACATCGTCGAGCTCAACCCCTTCCTCGACGAGCGCGGCCGCACCGCGCGCACGGCGGTCGAATTGATCGGCAGCCTGTTCGGCCAGCAGATCACCGACCGTCCGACGCCGAGCAACGCGATCATTCCCGGAGAGTGAGACTATTCCCGCGCCAGGCCTGCAACCGATCGTGGCTGGATTCGATGATCGGCGAAATAGCGATCAAGCGCGGTAGCCGTGCCGCGCTCCTCGGCCAGCACCACATAGCTGTCCGGCCTGATCAGATATAGCGCATCGCGGGCGAGGCCCGCCACCTGATGCTCGTTGCGCCAGGCAAAGACGTGCAGCGGCACGCCATGCGCCCGGCACCAGGTCGCGAGCTCCTCCTCCGCCGAGCCGTAGACGTGAACCTGCCATTCCATCCGTGCAAGGGGCTCGAAATTATCGACACCGTCGCACGCGACCCACGGCAGGCGATCTCCGCCATGCACCTGCCCGGCGATGCCGCGGGCCAGCGGTCCATTCCGATAGTTGAGCATGACCTGCGAGACGGTGCGGAACATGAATTCGCGCACGGCCTCGAAATGGGTGGCAAAGGGAAGCACGATCGGCGCGATACGCGTGCGCAGGATGTCGGCCATACGGCCTTCGGCGGTGGCATAGGTGAAGGCGCGGTCGGTGGTTGCAACCAGCCGACGCGCGAAACCGATACGCTCGGCCTCATAGCTGTCGAGCAGGGCGTCGGGAGCGCGCCCCTGGATCACAGCCGCGAGCTTCCAGGCCAGATTGACGGCATCGCCGATGCCGGTATTCATTCCCTGGCCGCCCGCCGGACTGTGGATGTGCGCGGCATCGCCGGCCAGGAAGGCGCGGCCGCGGCGGAAATGCTGCGTCACCCGATGATGCACATGATAGGTCGAGAACCAGTTGACCTTCCTGATCTCGATCTTCAGGTGCTGGATCGCACGATTGCTGACGTCGTCGAATTGCAGGCTTTCCGGATGCTGGGCGCGCTCGTCGCGCACCGTGCCGATCAGGCGCGCGCGGCCCTCGCCCGCCAGCGGGAAGACCCCGAGAAAATCCGCCTCGTCGAGGTCGATATGCAATTCGCCGTTGGCCGGCGGCCCCGAGGCCTCGACATCCGCGACATAGAAGAGCTGCCGATAAGTGCCGCCCGGAAAGCCGGTGCCAATGCTCCGGCGGACCAGCGAATGCGCGCCATCGCAGCCGGCGATATAGCGTGCCTCGCAATCCGTCTCCTGGCCATCGCTGCCACGCAATCGTGCAACCACGCACTCGTCGCGCTCGGTGAAGGCGAGCAGCTCGGTTCGCCGTTCGACAGCGACGCCGAATGCGCCGAGCCGCTCGAGCAACAGCCGCTCATGCTGGTCTTGCGGAAAGATATGCAGGAAAGGGTAGGGCGTGAGTCCCGCGCCGACGTTCTCGAACACCAGTCGCGCTGCCGCCTCGCCCTTGACCCAGAGATTGACCGCCGGCACCTTGTGCCCACGCGCGATCACAGCCTCGGTCAGATCGAGCTGCTGGTAGAGCTCGAGCGTGCGCGCCTGCACCGCGAGTGCCCGTGAGGTGGTGCCGGGTTCGGCTGTGGTGTCGATGATGCGGATCTTGATGCCGAGCCTGGCAAGCCATAGCGCGAGTACGAGGCCGGTAGGGCCGGCGCCGACGATCAGAACCTCTGTCCGTGCCATCGGCTCCTCCTTCGGGTCAGTTCAAACGCAAAGACCGCGGGGTCGACCGCATCGGCCGACAGCGACGGCACGGAAAAAGGTGATTTAGCCGACGAATTTTCCGGAGTCCCCGGGGAACGCCGAGTCAAACTCCATTTTCGTATTTCCGTTCCTCACTGTTGCACAGCGAGACGCCGCAAACAACGAGGCCGCCGGACAAGGCGGCCTCGGCGTCTGCCGAAATTAATGTTCCCACCACCACCAGTCGGCATGCGCTCTGCGCCAGTCGGCGTGACGCTGCTCGTTCCTGCCGAGCAGGATGCCGAAGCGGACGCAGGCCTTGCGGTCGCCCTGCTGGCAGAGCTGGTGGAAGCCGATGATCTCGGCTTCTCCGGTCCCCTGTGCGTGAACCGGCGTAGCGGCCAACGTCGCCAAGCTCGAAACTCCGATTGCGATCGCAACGGCTGCGATCGCTGGCTTCACGTTCATTTGTTATCCCTTTCAGTTCAGCCCCGCGGGACGCTTACGGTCCCAAATCTGAATGCAAGGTGAATCCACGAGGCCCGCCCTGCAGGCGGCATGCGGATGTGCTATGGTCGCACCAACAACGACGACGCGGCTGCCGGGTGCCGGGCGCAGCGCTCAGACTTCGGGGAAGAAACTCTTGTCCATCAGTCGGCGTTTAGGACGATGTTGGCCGAAATTGCCCGTCCTTGAAAAATCTGTCGGCCATTTGCCAATCACAAGTTCTGCCTGTTTGATGCGGCCGTTTGAACGGAGAAATCACCATGAGTGAGCTGACCGACGCCGACAATGACCACAATCGCGCGGTGGCGTCGCGCCGCGGTTTTCTGCGCAGCGGAGCTGCGGTCGGCGGCGCGGTGCTTGCCGGAGGGCTCGCGTCGGGCGCGCGTGCCGAAAGCGATAATCTGCCGCCTAATGTCCCGGAGTGGATGAAGGTGCCGGGCGAACCCATGGGCAGCCAGCTCTATGGCACGCCGTCCCCCTTCGAGAAGGACGTGGTCAAGAACATCCCGAAGAACCTGCCGCAATATTTGTCGGCATCGGGCCGCACGCCGCTGCAGGAGCTGGATGGCATCATCACGCCCAACGGATTGTTCTATGAGCGTCACCACGGCGGCGTTCCCACCATCGACCCGGCGCAGCATCGGTTGATGTTGCACGGGCTGGTCGAGCGTCCCTTGATCTTTACCATGGAGGACGTCAGGCGCTTTCCGTCGGAGTCGCGTATCCACTTCCTCGAATGCTCGGGCAACCCCGTCTACAAGAAGCCCTATGGCAAGACCGCGTCCGATCTGGTCGGCCTGTTGAGCTGCGCCGAATGGACCGGCGTCAGCCTGAAGCTTGTGCTTGCCGAGGCGGGATTGAAGCCGGAGGCCAAATGGGTGGTTGCCGAAGGAGCCGACGCGGCAGCGTTGACGCGCAGCATTCCGATCGAGAAATGCCTTGACGATGCCATGCTGGTCTATAGCCAGAATGGCGAGCGGTTGCGCCCGCAGCAGGGCTATCCGCTGCGGCTGCTCCTGCCGGGCTTCGAAGGCAACATGAACGTGAAATGGCTGCGCCGCCTGCACGTCACTGCAGAGCCCGCCTACTCGCGCGAGGAGACCTCGAAATACACCGACCTCATGCCGGATGGCTCGGCGCGCGAATTCACCTTCTACATGGAAGCCAAGTCCATCATCACGCGGCCCTCCGGCGGCCAGCGGCTGAACTCAAAGGGCTTTCACGAGATCAGCGGCCTCGCCTGGAGCGGTCACGGCAAGATTAAACAGGTCGACGTTTCGGTTGATGGCGGAAAGAGCTGGCAGGTCGCCCAGCTGCAGGACCCGATCCTGACCAGGGCACTGACGCGATTCCGTTTGCCGTGGCATTGGAACGGCGAGCCCGCGACCATCCAAAGCCGCGCCATCGACGAGACCGGCTACGTCCAGCCGACGCTTGCCGAACTGCTCGCGGTGCGCGGCGACAATCATTTCTATCATAACAATGCGATCTGGCCGTGGCATATCGCAGAGGATGGCGAGGTGACCAATGCAGCCAATGCTTAAGGTTTCAATCGCCACGCTTGCGGCGATGCTGCTGACCTGCTTCGCCCACGCCGAAACGCAGGGTCCCTATGGCATCGGGCGCGTGGCCACGCCGGCGGAGATCGCCGGCTGGAACATTGACATCGGCCGCGACGGCAGCGGCCTGCCGCCGGGCAGCGGCACGGTCTCTCACGGGCATGAGGTGTTCGCGCAGCAATGTGCGGCCTGCCACGGCGACAGCGGGCAGGGCGCAGTCGGCGACAAGCTCGTCGGCGGCCAAGGCACGCTGGCCACAGCAAATCCGGTACGCACAGTCGGCAGCTATTGGCCCTATGCGCCGACCCTGTTCGACTACATCCGCCGCGCCATGCCGCAGAACGCGCCGCAATCGCTCTCCAATGACGACGTCTACGCGGTGTCGGCCTATATCCTCAATCTCAACGGCCTGCTGCCGGCCGACGCGACGCTCGATGCCAGGACGCTGGCCGCGATCAAGATGCCGAACCGCGACCATTTTACCGGCGATCCCAGGCCCGACGTGAAGAATCCGGCCTGCATGAGTGGCTGTTGAGCGACGGCTGGCGCTGATGCGACTACGCCTTGCGGCCGTAATTCAGGAGTCCGCCGGCATGCTTCGGCGGATGGGCGCGCAGCGCCTCCTCATTGGGTTCGGTGCCCCAGCCTGGACGATCAGGGATGATGAGGTGGCCATCGACGATATCGGGGAGGTGGGTGAACAGCTCATGATCCCAGGCGAGACGATCGATATCGATCTCCATGATGCGCAGGTTCGGAACGGCCGCGCAGAAATGCGCGTTCATCATCGAGCACAGATGACCGTAGAAATTGTGCGGGGCGACGTTGACCTCATGCGCTTCGGCGGCGGCCGCAATCTTCAGCGATTGCCAGACCCCGTTCCAGGGCGTGTCGACGATCGCGACGTCCATCGCCTGCTCGCGGAAATAGGGCAGGAATTCGCGCAGGCTCAATAGCGTCTCGCAGGACGAGATCGGATGCGGGCTTTGCTGGCGGATATAGCTGAGCGCTTCCGGGCTAAACGTATCGATCTCGATCCAAAACATGTCGAGATCGGCGATCTCGCGGAGGATCTTCAGGAAGCCTTCGGTCTTGGCGTGGAAATTGAGATCGAGCAGGATATCGACATCCGGCCCGGCCCCGTCGCGGATCGCCTCCAGGTGCATGCGCAGGTCATGCAGCACTTTGCGCTCGACATTGAGCTCGGGCAGGAATGGCGTGCCGAAACCGGGACGCCAGCCGGTGGGCTTGCCGCCGTCATAGGTGAAGATATTGGTCTTGAGCGCGGTGAATTTCTTTTCGCGCACCTCGTGGCCGATCGCCTTGACCCCGTCGAGGCTCTCGATTGCCGGCTTGTACCAGGTGGGGTGATTGATCCGCCAGGTCGCGCAATGCGACCAGTAGACGCGAACCCGGTCACGGATCTTGCCGCCGAGCAGCTCGTAACAGGGGACGCCGAGCAGCTTGGCCTTGGCATCGAGCATGGCGTTCTCGATGGCACCGAGCGCCTGCGCCACCACGCCGCCGGCGGCGGGTCGCGTCGCTGCGTAGAGCTCGGCATAGGTCCGCTCATGCTGAAAGACGTTCTGTCCCACCACGCGCGCCGAGAGTCGCTGGATCGCGGCGCTGACACCCGGCGAGCCGAAACCCTCGTCATACTCGCTCCAGCCGATCGCGCCGTCTTCGGTGCTCAGCTTGACGAAATGGTAATTCCGCCAGCCGGCATCGCAGGCGAGCAGCTCGACATTGGTGATCCTGGATGAACCTGGCATGGATTTTCCTTGGTGCTCCCTTGACGATTTCTTTGACTTTCCCTGAATTATGCCGAGGACGGCGGCGCCGATCCATCCCCAGCTCTGCAACCCGCCCATGTATCTCGCATCATCAACCCTTCGTTCACTGTGATCGTTGCCAGCCCGGGGGCCCTATCATTGCTCACCGCGGCGTGATCGGGAACCGGCGCGCCCCCGCAATTATAAACTTCCTGTTCAGAGCCCGTTCAGCCCTGGCCCGCCAAACTCCCGTCCAACTTGCGTAGCGGCGTGGCTACGCGCTGTCTGTCCAGTCCTGGAATCCCAGACCCGGCAACTCGATGATGGGCAACGTGCCTTTGAACACTCGCTCCGGACGATTGCGCTGGCGGCTGCTCCTCCTCATGGCATCGAATCTTTGCGCTGCCGGCGCCCAGGCTGGAGAGCTCGCGCCGCATGATCTCGCAATGGTCGACCGGCTGACCTGGGGCGTCAACGCCTCGACTGCGGCACATCTGCAGGCGGTGGGCACCGAGCGTTGGTTGCAGGAGCAGCTGCATCCCGGCCCCATCACGGCCCTGCCTGCGGCCGTAAAGATCCAGATCGAGGCAATGCCGGACGTTCACAAATATCCGTTCGACGTCCTGGTTGCCTTCGACATGCAGGCGAAGAGCGCCAACCAGGTCATCGATCCCGACCAGAAGAAGGCGGCGCAGCAGGTCTTTCAGCAGGCGATGAATGATCGCGCCAGACAGGCGGCTGCGCGCAGCATCCTGCGCGCGCTCTATTCTCCGGACCAGCTGCGCGAGCGTATGACCTGGTTCTGGTTCAACCATTTCAACGTGCATCAATACAAGAGCAACATCCGCGTCGTGCTCGGGGACTACGAGGACAACGCCATCCGCGCGCATGCGCTCGGCAAGTTCCGCGACCTTCTCGCGGCGACCCTGCACCATCCGGCGATGCTGCGCTATCTCGACAATGCCGACAATGCAGCCGGGCACATCAACGAAAACTACGCGCGTGAGATCATGGAATTGCATACCATGGGCGTCGGCTCGGGCTACACCCAGGCCGATGTCGAGGCGCTTGCCAAAATCCTCACAGGCGTCGGGATCGACGTGAAGCCGGAAAACCCGCAGCTCAAGCCCGAGCTGCAGTCGCAACTCTTGCGCGAGGGCGCCTTCGAGTTCAATCCGGCGCGCCATGATTACAGCGACAAGACCTTCCTCGGCCATGTGATCAAGGGACGGGGATTTGCCGAGGTTGACGAGGCGCTCGATCTCATCGTCCACAATCCCGCCACCGCCACGCACCTGTCCAAGCAAATCGCGACCTATTTCGTGTCGGACAATCCGCCCGACTCGCTGGTGCAGAAGATGGCGCAGACCTTCAGGACCAGCGACGGTGACATCGCCGCGGTGCTGTCGACAATGGTTCACGCGCCGGAGTTTTCGGCGGCGCTGAATCCGGGCGCGCGGTTCAAGGATCCCGTACAATATGTCTACTCCGCCGTGCGCCTTGCTTACGACGACAAGGTGATCCTCAACACCGCGCCGATCCAGGGCTGGCTCAACCGCATGGGCGAGGGACTCTTCAATCACGAAACGCCCGATGGCTACGCGATGACGTCTGCATCGTGGAACGGGCCTGGGCAGATGATGGTGCGTTTCGAGATTGCGCGGCAGATCGGCTCCGGCTCCGCCGGTCTGTTCAAGCCGGACGGACCGAACGCGGTCGAGCAACCGGCTTTTCCGCTGATCCAGAACGCGCTCTATTTCAACGGCCTGCGCCAGACCTTGAGCCCGGCCACGCTGGCTGCGCTCGACAAGGCCGTTTCGCCGCAGGACTGGAACACGCTCTACCTGTCGTCGCCGGAATTCATGCACTGACAAGCGCGAAGGGAGTACCGACCATGAACCGTCGTGAGCTGATCAAGGCCTTCGCCGCCATCGCCCCGCTTACGGTTGCGGGACGCGTCTGGGCCGCACCGGCAACAGACGCGCGCCTGCTCGTGGTGTTCCTGCGCGGCGCCTATGATGCCGCCAATGTGGTGGTGCCGATCTCCTCCAGCTTCTATTATTCCTCGCGGCCGACGCTCGCCATCGCCCGCCCTGACGTCGGCAACCCGAACGCCGCCTTGTCGCTCACCACCGATTGGGGACTCCACCCGGCTTTTCGCAACAGCATCCTCCCGCTATGGGAGAAACGCGAGGTCGCCTTCGTGCCGTTCGCCGGCACCAGCGACGACTTGACGCGCAGCCATTTCGAAACCCAGGATACGATCGAGCTCGGCCAATCGGCCGGCGGCGCACGCGACTATCGCTCCGGCTTCATGAGCCGGCTGGCCGCCGAGCTTACGCGGGTGAAACCGATCTCCTTCACCGATCAGCTGCCGCTGATCTTCCGCGGCAAGAGCCAGATTCCCAACACCGGCATCAACTACGTCGGCAAGCCCGGCGTCGATGACCGCCAGGCCCAGCTCATCAAGGAGATGTACGCGCAGAGCAATCTCGATGCCTCGGTTTCGGAAGGCTTCAAGGTTCGCGACGATGTGTACCGCTCGATCTCGCAGGAGATGAATGCGGCCAACCGCGGCGCAGTATCGCCGCGCGGCTTCGAGCTGTCGGCGCGGCGCATCGGGCGCCTGATGCGCGAACAGTTCAATCTCGGCTTTGTCGATGTCGGCGGCTGGGACACCCATGTCAACCAGGGGGCAGCCAACGGCTATCTCGCCGACCGGCTCGGCGAGCTCGGCCGCGCGCTCGCCGGCTTCTCGGAGGAGATCGGACCGGAGGCCTGGCACGACACGGTGGTGGTCGTGATCTCGGAGTTCGGCCGTACTTTCCGCGAGAACGGCGACCATGGCACGGATCACGGCCATGGCAGCGTCTATTGGGTGATGGGCGGCGGCGTCAATGGCGGACGCATCCATGGCGAGCAGATCAAGGTCGAGCAGCCGACCCTGTTCCAGAATCGCGACTACCCTGTCCTGACCGATTATCGCGCCATGTTCGCGGGCCTTTTCAACCGCATGTATGGCCTCGATGCGGGGAGCATCCAGCGCATATTCCCAGGCGTCAAACCGGTGGAGCTGGGGCTGGTCTAGAGCTGAAGTCCCGCGCCTCGCCAGGATGGCAGACCTGTGGTACGGACGCCGGCTCCTTTGCTTGGCTGTCGCAATCGGCGGCCATAGTTGAGGGGCGCGGAACGGACGGATGGTGACTGTGAGCGAACAACAGGTTTTGGCAAGCGGTGAGGCGACGCGGCACGGCCCGCAGGGCAAGCTGACCATGCTCGCCCTTTCGGCGCTCGGGGTCGTGTTCGGCGACATCGGCACGAGCCCGCTCTATACGTTCAAGACCATCCTCGGCGTGGCCCAGAAATCCCCGGATACCGCCGCGCTTGGTGCGCTTTCGCTCGTGTTGTGGACGCTCTTCATCATCACCAGCGTCAAATATGTGCTGTTTGCGATGCGCGTCGACAATGACGGGGAGGGTGGCATTCTTGCCTTGATGGCGCTGCTGGGCGTGAAGAAGCAGCACCGGCCGACCATCGTTGCGGTCGGGCTGTTCGGCGCGGCGCTGATCTATGGCGACGGCGCGATCACGCCGGCGATCTCGGTGCTGTCGGCGCTCGAAGGCTTGAACATGGCGACGCCGGCGCTGCAGCCCTATGTCGTCCCGGCGGCCGTGGTGATCCTGCTCGCGCTGTTCGCGATCCAGTCGAAGGGGACGGCAACCATCGGCCAGCTGTTCGGCCCGGTCATGCTGATCTGGTTCGTGGTCATGGCAATCATGGGTATCTCCGGCATCGCCAGGCACCCGGCCGTGTTTGCGGCGCTCAATCCGGCCTACGGCTTGTCCTATTTGTTCTCGGGCGGGTTTACCGGATTTCTGGTGCTGGGAGCGGTGTTTCTGTGTGTGACCGGCGCGGAAGCGCTGTATGCGGATATGGGGCATTTCGGTGCCGGCCCGATCAAGCTGGCCTGGTTCGGCATCGTGTTTCCGAGCCTCATTCTGAACTATGCGGGACAGGCTGCACTCGTGGTCGACGGCGCGCCGACGGACGGCAATATCTTCTTCCGGCTCTGCCCGGACGCTCTGCTGTTGCCGCTGATCGTGCTTGCGACGGTGGCCACCATCATCGCCAGCCAGTCGATCATCACCGGCGCCTTCTCGATGACGCGGCAGGCGATCCAGCTTGGCTGGCTGCCGCGACTGCAGATCAAGCAGACGTCTTCGGAAGGGTACGGCCAGATCTATGTGGGCGTCGTCAACTGGCTTCTGATGATCGTGACGCTTGGGCTGACCGTCGGCTTCGGCAAGTCCGACAATCTCGCGTCGGCCTACGGCATCGCGGTGTCCCTGACCATGCTGATGACGTCGGCGCTGCTGTTCATCGCCATGCGCGAGATCTGGCATTGGAGTCTGCTCGCCGCAGGGGCGGTCGCTGCCTTCTTTCTCGTCATCGACAGCGCCTTCTTCCTTGCCAACCTGACCAAGGTTGCCGAGGGCGGCTATGTGCCGCTGATCCTCGCAATCGCCGTCTACGGGATCATGTGGATATGGCATCGCGGCGCTGCCGCCGTTTCGGAGCGGATGCGGGAGGCCCTGATTCCCGTTCCGGAATTTCTGGCAGGCCTTGCCGAGAAGAAGATTCCGCGGGTGCCGGGGACCGCCGTATTCCTGACCCGGACCGAACAGGGCGCCCCGCCGGTGATGCTCTGGCATGTCAAGCACAACCGCGCCCTGCATGAGCACGTCGTCGTGCTGCGGGTCGACGTGCTGTCGGTGCCCTGGGTTTCCTCGGCCGACCGGATCAGGCTTGCGGAGATTGCGCCCGGTTTCTGGCGGGTGGACGCGCACTACGGCTTCATGGAGCGGCCGCATATTCCCGATCTCCTTGTTCGCAGCAAAGCGTTGGGCTGCACCGTCGACGTGTCGGACGTGACCTACTATGTCGGCCACGAAACCGTGATCGGGCGCGACGACGGCAACGGCCTCCCGGCCTGGCAGGAACGCTTGTTCGCGCTGATGGAGCGCAATTCGCAGCATGTCAGCGATTTCTTCAGCCTGCCCAACGACCAGGTGGTTGAGATCGGACGGCAAGTCGCGATCTAGGAGCCGCCGCGGCCCCGTACTGGGTCCAACGGCGAATGCGCAGCTCTGGTCAGGTGGCGCCGACGATTGACCGCGATCGGGCAAAATGCCACTGGAAGGCAACGAAAAAGCGATTTTGAGGGAGGCTGACGGGAGGCATGCAGTCGCGACGCAGCTTTCTCAAACTATCGGCGCATGCAGCAACGGTGCTTGGCTTGTCGCCCGTTGGCGTGCTGGCGCAAAATGCATCTCCGGGGCCTGCCGCCCCTGGACCCGTCATGAGCACGCTCAGCACCTATATGAGTGCCGCGCGCGCCAAGGCGCTTCCGGAGGACGTCACCGAGCAGGCAAAATACCATCTGCTCGACACGCTCTCCGCCATGATCTCGGGGTCGGAGTTGCCACCGGGCCAGGCGGCGCAACGTTACGTTCGCGAGCGCGGCAATGGCGGGGTGACTGTGGTCGGCTCGGCCCTGACGGCAGCGCCGATCGACGCCGCACTCGCCAATGGCGTGATGGCGCATGCCGACGAGACGGACGATTCGCATAATGAATCTCGCTCGCATCCGGGGTGTTCAGTGGTGCCTGCCGCGCTTGCAACGGGCGAGGTCTACGGCATCGACGGCATCGGCTTGTTGCGCGCGGTGACGCTCGGCTATGACATCGGCACGCGCGTGGTGATGGCGATGGGTGGTGCTGCCTTCAGCTATGAGAGCAGCCTGTCGACGCACAGTATCGCCGGCACGTTCGGAGCCGCCGCCGCCGCAGGCTGCGCCGCGGGGCTCGACACCCGCCAGACGCGCTGGATGCTGGACTATGCCGCGCAGGAATCCTCCGGCTTCATCGCATGGCGGCGGGACACCGATCACATCGAAAAGGCATTCGTGTTCGCGGGCATGCCGGCGCGCAATGGAGTGACGGCGGCGCTGTTGGTCAAGTCAGGCTGGAATGGCGTCGACGACATCTTCTCGGGCCCTGACAATTTCTTCGCGACCTATGCGCCGAAGGCGCAGCCGGACCGCCTGGTCGAGAAGCTGGGCGAGCGCTACGAGATCACGCAGACCGACATCAAGAAATGGAGCGTCGGCTCGCCGATTCAGGCGCCGCTCGACGGCGTGGAGGCGATCCGGGCCAGGAAGCCATTCGAGCCGAGCCTGGTGAAACGGGTGACGGTGCGCCTTGCGCCCTCGGTTGCGGCGGTGGTGGACAATCGCGACATCCCCGACATCTGCCTGCAGCACATGATCGCCGTCATGCTGATCGACAAGACGGTGTCGTTCCTGGCCGCGCATGACAAGGCACGCATGCAGGATGCCGCCGTGCTCAAGGAGCGCGCCAAGGTGGATCTGGTGCGGGACGAGGATCTGGCGAAGCTGCTGCCGGCGCGCGAGACGGTCGTGGAGTTGGAGTTCACGGACGGCAGCCGCGAATCCGAGCGCGTGTCGGCTGTCCGCGGTACGCCGCGCAATCCGATGACGCGCGCCGAAGTGATCAACAAGGCGAACGATCTCACGACCCCGGTGCTGGGCCGCGAGGTGTCGAGGCGCCTTGTCGACACCGTCTTCAGCATCGAGGAGTTGGCCGACATCCGCAGCCTGCGGCGGCTCCTGCAGCGGGGCTGACAGCCTGTCAGACGCGTACCGAATCAGTAATGCGGATCGTACATCTGCGCCTGGACGACGGCGATGAGATCGTTCGGCGTCGGACCTTGCGCGAGCCCGCGCTGATAGGCGACGCCGGCAACGGCCGCACCGATCTGAGCGGAGACCTCGCGGATGCGCGGCAGCGCCGGATAAAGGCTGCCCTGATTGAGGTCCGCCTCGCTCACCGCGCTGGCCAGCGTATGAGCGGCGGCCATGAACATCTCGTCGGTCACGAGGCGGCTGCCGCTCGCGATCACGCCAAGGCCCACGCCGGGGAAGATGTAGGAGTTGTTGCCTTGGCGCGGCACGAAGGTCCGGCCGTCGAGATCGACCGGATCATAGGGGCTGCCGCAGGCAAACAGCGCGCGGCCGCCGGTGTTGCGATAGGCCTCTTCGGCCGAGCATTCGGCCTTCGAGGTCGGGTTGGAGAGGGCAAAGATAATCGGCCGCTCGTTCAGCTCGGCCATGGTCTTCAGCACGTCCGCGGTGAACGCGCCGCCGACCGCGGCCACGCCGATGATGGCGGTCGGTTTCAGCGTTCTGATCGCGGTCGGGAAGTCCTCGATCGGCGCCTGATCATGCGCGTAGCGCAGCTTGTGTCCGCTCAGATTGGCGCGCCCATTGACCACGAGGCCACGGGAGTCGAAGAGCCAGTTGCGCTTGATCGCCTCGGCCTCGGTCGCGCCGTCGGCGATCATGGCCGAGACGATGAGATCGGCTATGCCGGTTGCAGCCTCGCCCGCGCCGAGGAAGAGAATCCGTTGCTGGTTCAGCTTGCCGCCGGTTGCGCGGAGCGCCGAGAACAGGCCGGCCAGCGCCACCGCCGCCGTGCCCTGGATGTCGTCGTTGAAGACGCAGGCCTCGTCGCGGTACTTGTGCAGGAGGCGGAAGGCCGAGTGATTGGCGAAATCCTCGAACTGGATCAAGACGCCGGGAAAGGCCGCACGCGCGGCGCTCATGAACTCGTCGACGAGCTCGTCATAAGCGGGGCCGGTGATGCGCTTCTGCCGCAGCCCGATGTAATAGGGGTCGTTGAGAAACTCTTCGTTGTTGGTGCCGACATCCAGCATCACGGGCAGGCAAAGCTCCGGGTGAATGCCGGCGCAGGCCGAATACAGCGACAGCTTGCCGACCGGAATGCCCATGCCGTTGGCGCCGAGATCGCCGAGCCCCAGAATGCGCTCGCCGTCGGTGACGACGATCAGCTTGGCGCGATAGGGCCAGTTGGAGAGGATTTCGGCGATGTGGCCGCGGTCCTTGGCCGAAATGAACAGGCCCCGCGGGCGCTGGAAGATCAGCCCATAGCGCTGGCAGGCCAGGCCGACCGTTGGCGTGTAGATCAGCGGCTGGATTTCATCGATGTGGTCGCAAACCACGCGGAAGAACAAGGCTTCGTTGCGGTCGTGCAGCGAGTTCAGTGCGACATACTTCTCGAGATCGCTCGGCAGTGCGCGCAGATTGGTCAGCACGCGCTCGACCTGGGCCTGCATGGACAGCACGCCGGCCGGAAGGAAGCCGCGCAGTCCCAGCGCATCACGCTCCTGCTCGGTGAAGGCGGTGCCCTTGTTGAGCATGGGATCGCGCAGCAGAGCGAGGCCATGCGGCGAAAAAGAAGGCATTGAGCGTGCGCTCATCCGGTTCGGTTGGGTCAAGGCGTTCCCCCTTGTCGTCTTTTGATTTGCAAATTCAGTTTACTCAAGAAGCGGCCGCGACAGAATGCTTCATTTCATCCTATGCAGCCTGCCCCAATTCGGGGGGCGACTAATAGCACAAATCCCATGCCGCAACGCACCATTGTTGCAGCGATTGTGCGCGCGGGAGGAATGACCGGAAAAGGCGCTCGGTGTTGCGAACGAGAGGCGGATGCCGCCGCGGAAGCACCTAATGCAGCCTGACCGGTATGATCTCGGCGGAGAGCTGGACTTCATCACCGAGGTGATAGGCGTAATAGGCCGGGCGGGAGACCAGGCGCAGGAACAGAAACAGGCGGAAGCGCAGCCGTCGCAGAATGTTCATGCGCCGTGACGGCAGCGGGTTCTCATGGGCGACATGGACAATCCATTGCCGCGGATGCGCCGGCAGGTCGATCTCCCGATGCTGGGCCAGGCTTTCGAGATAGCGCTCGACATTGGGCTCCTCCATGAAGCCGAAACGCAGCTCGACGCCGATCACGCTGCCACGCTCCTTGTCGCGGTCGAACACCGTGATGTGGTAGCGGTCGTTGTGCACATAGGGAATCTTGGGATGCGTGACCTCGACGATGATCAGGTTGCGCGGAAGCATGCCGTAGCGCTCGATCAGGAGCCCGACCAGCGCCGGAGCATGATCGCCGGGATGACGCACCGGGTTCGGCGCCATGATCAGGGCATTGCGCTCGATGAAACGCGTGCTGGTGCGATGCAGGTGGACCAGTTCGGCCATGGTAAGACTAGACCGTGAGGCATAGGCTGCAAAGGTCGCCTTGCGGCCCCAGCGCCATGTCGCCATGACCAGAAACGCGGCGGTGCCGACGGTAAGAGGCACGAAGCCGCCTTCGATGAACTTTGTCGACGTTCCCAGCAGGAAGGCGCTGTTCAGCGCCGTCATTGGTCCCCATACCACCGCCGCCTGCGGCAGGCTCCATCCCCATTCGCGCCGCGCAATTGTGAACATGACGATGGAGGTGATGAGCATGACGCCGGCAACCGCCAGCCCGTAGGCCGTCGCCAGTGCCGAGGAGGAGCCGAAGGCGATCACCAAGGCAATGCAGCCGACAAAGAGCCCCCAATTGACCGCCGGAATATAGATCTGGCCGGCATGCGATTGATGGGTGTGCAGCACCTCGACCCTCGGAAACAGTCCGAGCCCGATCGCCTGCGAGACGAGCGAAAAGGCGCCCGATATCAGCGCCTGGGACGCGATGATGGTTGCGAGCGTAGCTAGCACGACCGCCGGCAGGAGCAGTGGTGAGGGCACTAGGCTGTAGAAAAGCTTGCCGCCGACGGCTGTCGCGCCGGAGAGCAGATAGGCTCCCTGGCCTAGATAGTTCAGCAAGAGCGCGGGAAAGACCACGCAGAACCAGCCGATCCGGATCGGCGGGGCGCCGAAATGCCCGAGATCGGCATACATGGCTTCGCCGCCGGTGACGACAAGGATCATCACCCCGAGAATGACCACCGCCTCGTGCAAGCCCGCTTGTATCAGAAAGTGCACGCCATAGGCCGGATTGAACGCAGCGAGGATGGCCGGCTGCTTTGCGATTGCGACAGCGCCGAGTGCCGCGATGGCGGCGAACCAGACCAGCACAACCGGCCCGAATACGACGCCGACGCCGGAGGCGCCCTTGTATTGAATCGCGAACAGTCCGGTGAGCAGGCAGATGGTGATGGGAATGATGTAGGGGGAGAAGGCGGGCGTTACGACCTCGAGCCCCTCGACCGCCGAGAGCACGCTGATCGCCGGCGTGATCATTCCGTCGCCGAGCAACAGGCCTGCGCCCAGCATCAGTGACCAGAGCAGGACCCGGGTGCCCTGCTGCTTGTATTTGTGCAGGAGGCCATAGAGCGCGAAGACGCCGCCTTCACCGTCGTTCTCGGCGCGCAGCACCAACAGCGCATATTTGATCGCGACGATAAGAATGATGGTCCAGACCGCGAGCGAGATCGCGCCGAGCACATTGTCGGGTGTCGGCGCAACGCCGGCCGCGCCAAAGAAGATCTGGTCGATGGCGTAAAGCGGCGAGGTGCCTATGTCGCCAAACACGACGCCGACGGCGCCGATGGTGAGCGTTGCGAGGTTGCCGCGCGGCTGATGCGTCGCGGCTCCGCTCACTGGGGTGGCCGCGGAGCGCGCCTCGTGCCTGATTATCGGACCGTCCATTGCTCCGCAGTCGATCAAAACCTCGCCGCTCATTATGTGATGCGGTGCTGGCCTTCATGTGTTGACGCAGATCAAGTCGGGACGACGTAGCCGGTCAGCGGATACTGACGAACCTTCCCCAGGCGGCGGCAAGCGCGGCAGCCACCAGCACGTATTGCGGATGGTCGCAGAACGTCCCCCCATAACGGCACACGTCCGAGCTGAATGAGCCGATCTCGTGATTGCCCGCGGCATAGAAAAGCGCGGACAGAATGAGCAGCACCGTGGCGGCGAAATACATCATTGGATAGCCTCCCTGGCGTGGCGCCCCGATGTAGCGTCCTTTGATTTGCCGTCACGCTTGACACGTCGGGCAAATCAGGCGGATATCGATATCGTCGCAGCAATCATAGAGCCGGCGCCGCGGGAGCGGCAGCGGGTTTTGCTCTTTTCCGCAGCTATGTTTACAAAATCGGTTTCAATCTGAACAATTGATTTTGCTGCATTTTAATTAAAGTTTGACACGTCGGGCAAATCAGATGGAGATTGGCATCATCGCGACAACGATGTGAGCCTGTTGCGGACGCGATCGCTGCGGGCACCTCTGCTTTTGCGGGTTTTCGGTCTTGTCTGCATCGCTGCCCTGAGCAGCGGTTCGGTAAACAGTTTGACACGTCGGGCAAATCACCGGCACATTGCCATCATCGAGACGAACTCGAATGGCCCGCGCGGAGCAATCCGCCGCGGGCTTTTTGTTTGAGCCTCTCCCGATAAGCCCTCTCAATCCAGCGAATTTCCCCAATCGGACGGCGGCCCGCACGTCAGGACGCCTCAACCTTGTCTCCAGCGTCGTTCGTCCGCGCCGCCGTCCGAGCCTCTGTTGCCAAAACATCCCGATCAGCCGGCGCGCGCGAACGTGCCGGCCGGCAGCGCGCGACAAACCGCGCGCGCCCGCGGCCCTCGACCCGAGGATAGGGTTCGCGCCCGAAACGATCGCGCCGTCCGTGATCTGCCGCGCAGTCAATTCAAAGCGATGGAGCGAAGTGTGACCGCGTATTTGATATTGCTTTCACTGCTCGGGCTGCTTGCGATTGCAATTTGCGAAAGCCTGTCTTGACGCAAGCGTGTCGGCAGCAATCCAATTCTCGATCGTTGCCCAGCCACTGTGGTGGCCAAATCGCGATCGGGCAGGACTACCCTTGACCTAAATTGTGATCACTTCCCACCAACTCCTCCAACTAACGAGGCTAGCCATCTCTAATGCCGGCCAAAACCATTACCGAAATCCGCTCGATCGCGCGCGGCCATACCAGGACTGCCATCAGGACCCTGGTGGGTGTCATGTGCTCGAAAGACGCGACCCATGCGGCACGGGTCTCCGCCGCCAATGCCATTCTCGACCGCGGCTGGGGCAAGTCGCCGCAATCGCTGCAGAACGGCGAGGACGGCCCTCTGGAACTGATCCATCGTATCGAGCGCATCATTGTCGACCCCCAAGACCCTGAAGATACCGACGGCGAGAGTGTTTGAACCGCTGCTGCAGCCCGCCAGGTACAAGGGGGTCTACGGCGGACGTGGTTCTGGTAAGTCTCATTTTTTCGGCGAGCTTCTGGTGGAGACCTGCCAGGCCGAGCGCGGCACGCTTGCGGTCTGCATCCGCGAGGCGCAGCGAACGCTTGCGCAATCGTCGAAGCGGCTGATCGAGGGCAAGATCGCCTCGCTCGGCCTCGGCCGCGGGTTCAAGCCGTTCAACGACAAGATCGAGACGCCCGGTGACGGCCTTATCATCTTCCGCGGCATGCAGGATCACACGGCCGAATCGATGAAAAGCCTGGAAGGCTTTCGCATCGCCTGGATCGACGAGGCACAGACGCTGAGCGCCCGCTCGCTGGCGCTGTTGCGCCCGACCATTCGAGCGGCAAATTCGGAAGTGTGGGCCAGCTGGAATCCCCGGCGCAAATCTGACGCGATCGATGACTTCCTGCGAACACGGAAGCCGGAGGGGGCGATCGTGGTCAGCGCCAACTGGCGCGACAATCCCTGGTTTCCTTCGGTGCTGGAAGAGGAGCGTCAGCTCGACCTTGCGCTCTATCCGGATCGTTACGAGCACATCTGGGAAGGTGATTACGTGCGGGCATTCGAAGGAGCCTATTTCGCGCAGCTCCTGAACGAAGCGCGAGCGCAAGGGCGGATCGGCAAGGTCGCTGCCGATCCCTTGTTGCCCTTGCGCGCCTTCATCGACATCGGCGGCGCGGGCGCGACGGCGGACGCCTTCACCATGTGGCTTGTCCAGTGGGTCGGGACCGAAATATGTGCGCGACGGCGTCTACGATCCGAATGCTGTCGACAGCCAGCTTGGCTGCGCCGGCTTGCTGAAGGCCATGGCGGGCCTCGATCCGAGTGCGGCGCTCGCTTCGCCGCGAACGCCCGCGGTCACAGGGGACAAGAAGCAAGCCTCCGCGCCGTCCCGTCGATCGAAACCGACGCCACCTTCGCTGAAGAACCCGTCGAAAGGCTCGATCGGCGCGTTCGTTGCCTCCATTTTCGCAGCCCTATTCAGAAGGAGATGAATCATGTGGACTTTCTTCGATCTCGCCATGTTTGTCGCAGGTTTTGCGGCGTGCTGGTTCTCCAAGGACAGAATTGCGCAAGCCGTCAGCGGCGCAGAGGCCTATGCCAAGGTGCTCGAGAGCAGAGCCGCGGCGTTGAGGGCTTCGCTCTGATGTTTCGCGAGCTAAAGGTGATCTGCCTTCATTCCCTGACGGTTGCATGGGGCTACGTCCTCGCGATCGCCGGTGCCGCAATGACTGCCATCGACAATATCGACGATGCGCTCGGAGATCCCAATCTGAGGGATCAGATCAACAACGCGATCGGTGACACCAGAGTGGCCGGCCGCATTCTGCTCGGTATCTCCATCGTCACGATCCTGGCCCGCTTGAGGTCGCTGCGAAAGGCTGGTTGACATGTGGATGGCGATCTTAAGCTTTCTTGGCGGCCCGGTCATCAAGGGCTTGATCGAGGCTTACAATGCCAAGCTCAGGGCCGGTAACGTCGATGCCAAGATCGCGGCCGACCTTGCGGCGACCGAGATCGCCGCTCAGGTCTCGGAAACGAACGCGGTCCTTCAGTACAGAACCGCGGAGATCGGCCACTGGTATGAGCCTGACAAACTCATGGGTTACCTGGTGGCGGTCTATTTCGGCAAGCTCTTGCTCTTCGACAAGGTCCTCGGTCTCGGAACCACGGATCCGCTGGCTGGGTTCGCGGCGACCACATCCAACCTCGTGGTGTCCTTCTACTTCGCCAAGCGCGGCTTCGAGAACGTCGCGAGAATCCTCAAACGATGAGCTCCATGCGCGACGAAGATATCAGGGCCATCGTAGCCGAGACATTGGCCGAACAGCAGCGGCTGCAGCACGATCATATCGATGCCATCGTGCTGCGGGCGATCGCGACGATCCTCACTTCGTTCGGGATCGAGGAGGAGGATCGCAAGGAGTTGCGCGCGGATTTTCAGCATCTGCGGCGTTGGCGAAAAAGTGTCGAGCAGGCGCAAAGCTATACGTTCAAGGCGGTCATCACGGTCATCGTTGCGGGGTTCCTTGGTGCGGTATGGCTCGGCGTCAAGGTCGTGCTCGGAAAATGACCTTTGGGCTTTCTGCCCCGATTGGCCGGACCGCGAAGGAGAAGCCTGCTTGAAGGATGAAGCCGTGTACCGAATCCGCGAGGTTGATTCACAGGACGAAGAAAACGCCGAGATCCTGGACGAGCTTCACCGCGCTACATTTTTCGATTGCGCTCCAGTGCCGTCGTTTGACGAGGGCCATTGGTGGCTGGTCTTTTGCGACGAATTGCCGGTGGCCTTTGCAGGATTGGTGCAATCGACTCATGCATCGAATGCCGGGTACCTGTGCCGCGTTGGCGTGGTCAGCAAACATTGGGGCCGGTCGTTGCAGCTGCGCCTGCTGCGAGCTGCAGAGCGCCGGGCGCGAAGGAGCGGTTGGCATAGCATCATCTCCGACACGACCGATAATGTCAGCTCGGCGAATAACTTCATCCGCGCCGGATATCGGCTCTACCGGCCCAACTCGCCCTGGGGCTGGCCCAATACGCTCTATTGGCGCAAGTCGATTGGAGGTTAGGCGTACGAGTTAGTTAGCTGGCCAAGCTGGTCAGTCGTTTTCCGCTCGGTGGCCAACCGCCGCCGGGCCTTTCTTTGTTCATCGGGCCGCACTGTCCAAGCTTTGCGCCCGGCGAAGGGCTCTCACCCCAAGCCACAGGGCTAGAAGAGCTTGCTGCCCTTGTCGGCCGGGCGAAATCGAACGTAAAGTCTCCCGGTGCATCAAAAAGCACGGGGAAACGCCAAAACATGTCAAAAATGCCGCTACCTGATCATCCGCCGAGACCGAAGGACGCGCCAACGGCGCTGGACGGTCTATTGGTCATCGACTTCACGCGCGTCGTGGCGGGCCCCGCCTGCACACAGACTTTGGCTGACTTTGGTGCAAAGGTCATCAAGATCGAGAACCCGGATGGCGGCGATGATACGCGGGCCTACGAGCATGCCGAGATCGGGGGAGAGAGCGCCGCTTATCTCAGCTTGAATCGCAACAAGCGCGGCATTGCACTCGACCTCGCGGTGCCGGAGGCCCGCGAGGTGGCCCGTGAGCTGATCTCCCGCGCCGACGTCGTGGTCGAGAATTTCTCTGCCAGCGTGATGGAGAAATTCGGCCTGGATTATGCTTCGGTGGCACCGGCCAATCCAAGGCTGGTGTATTGCGCAATTTCGGCTTACGGCCGCCAAGGGCCCTTTGCATCGCGTCCCGGCTTTGATCCGATCACGCAGGCGGAAAGCGGCTTTATGTCGCTGAACGGCTTTCCGGACGGCCCTCCGGTGCGGACTGGTCCGCCCATTGTCGACATGGCGACAGGCATGTCGGCCTGCAACGCCATTCTGCTCGCGCTGCTAGCCCGCGACCGGATCGGGCGTGGGCAGTACGTCGAGGTCGCTCTGTTCGATATCGCGATGGCAATGACCGGTTTCTATGGGATGGCATATCTCATCAGTGGGGCCAATCCGGGTCGATTTGGCAACTCCCCGAACGGCTCGCCGACCGTCGGCGTCTATGAGGCCTCCGATGGACCGTTCTACATGGCATGTGCCAACGACCGCTTGTACCGTCGCCTCGTCACCGAGGTGCTCGAGCGCCCCGATCTGATAACCCATCCGGATTTTGCGACACGCAAGGCCAGAAGTGCCAACAAGGAAAAATTGCGCGCAGCCATGGCCGGCATTTTTGCCGGAGACAGGCTTGAGATCTGGATGGCGAAGATGAAGAAAGCCAACATCCCGGTGGGCTATCTTCGCACGGTCGAACAGGGGTTCAATTCGCCTGAGGCGCGCGAACGTCAGCGGCTCAGCCGGATTCCTCATCCGGTCGCCGGCTTTGTTCCCAATATTGTGACGCCGGTGAACATGGAGTTGACGCCGCCGGTCGACCCTGCCGCAGCGCCCCTTTTGGGCGAACACACCAAGGACGTGTTGCGCGGGATACTTGGTTATGACGATGCGCGCCTCGGAGCGCTTGCTCAAGCCGGGACGTTCGGTAAGCTGGCTACCGGGACGGCCGTGACCTGAACGGATGGCAGGGCCGTCGTGGACCTGCTTGCGGTTGGATGGGCTTGCCGATGAATATTCAAATCTACGGGTTCTGGCGATCGATCGCTTCGTTTCGCGTTCGGGTCGCGTTGAAATTGAAGGGTTTGCCCTTTGAGGAGATTCCCGTCGATATCCTCGCGGGCGAGCAGTTCGAACCCGGGTACGAGGCGGTCAACGCCGAACGCGTGGTGCCGACCTTCGTTCATGAGGGACAAACTCTGTTTCAGTCGCTGGCGATCATAGAATATCTCGAAGATCTTCAACCAGAGCCGCGGTTGCTGCCGCAAGACGCCAGGGAGCGCGCCTATGCGCGCTCCCTGGCGCTTGCGACGATTGCGGACGCGCATCCTTTGATTACGCCTCGGGTTCGTAATTATCTGGCGACGACGTTTGGCGCCGATGCCGCCGCGGTCGAGAGTTGGGGCAGTCATTGGACCACTGACGGACTGGCAACGTATGAGCGTCTGCTGGAGCGACGAGCTCCGTCGCCTTTTGCGCTCGGTCCCGAGCCCGGACTCGCCGATATCTGCATCGCCGGTCACGTGATCGGAGCCCAATATTTGAAGCTCGAGCTGAACGGATTTCCGCGCGTGGCGGCACTGGCTGGACGATGTTTTGACCTGCCGGCCTTCGCGAGCTCCCATCCTTTCGAGCAACCCGGATATAAAGCGCCGCAAGCGCGCTGACAGGCGGGCACGTCCCCGGCTCGCGACCACGGAATGTAGCTTTGACGGAATTAGATTGACGAGCCGCGTCTGCCGCGCCTTAATTGACTGACCATGTGTTCGCTCGCCGACTTCTTGACCGGCCGGTCGGGCAAGACCTCGAAGACGCAACAAGGAAAGCCAGATGGCTGGTGTTGGTCGAAAATCGACCTCCGACCACTCGACGGAAAAGGAGAGAGACGAGCGCATCCACGCAGCGATGGTTGCGCGCGCAAGAGCCTTGGTGCCGCAGCTTCGTGATCGCGCGGCGCGAACCGAAGAGCTGCGGCGTCTGCCTCCGGAGACCGAGCGTGATCTGCATGAGTCCGGCCTGTTCAGGATTGTCCAGCCCAAGCGGGTCGGCGGCTCCGAGCTCGACTATGTCGCACTGGTCGATTGTGCCGAGCAGCTCGGGATGGGGGACGCATCGGTCGCCTGGAACTTCGCAAATCTGGCAAGCCATCACTGGATGCTGGCGATGTTCGACGAGCGAGCCCAGGACCTGGTCTGGGAGCGCACCCCCAACGCACTGATCGCATCCTCTTTCATCTTTCCAGCGGGGCGGGCGCGAAAGGTTGACGGTGGCTACAGGCTGCGCGGCAGTTGGCCGTTTTCATCGGGGGTTGCAGCCTGTGAATGGAACATGCTTGGCAGCGTGGTCGCCTCCGACGACGAGGCCGACGGTATCGAGTACCGCATCTTTCTGCTGCCCAGGACGGATTACAAAATTCTCGACACCTGGAATGCGGCAGGCTTGCGCGGAACCGGCTCCAATGATGTGGAAGTCCGGGACGCCTTCGTTGCGCAGGCGCTGTCGGTGGCGGTCAGCGATCTCGCGGGCGGTCCGACGCCAGGCAGCGCAGTCAATCCGAATCCACTCTACGCGCTGCCGGTATTCTCGCTCTTTCCCTTCGTACTCTCCGGTGTCGCCCTCGGCAACGCCCAGGCCTGCCTCGACGACTATATCGAAAGCGCCCGGCACCGGGCATCGACCTATAACCGCACCAAGCTCGGCGATCTGCAGAGCACGCAGATCAAGATCGCGGAGGCTTCAGCCAAAATCGATGCAGCACGTCTGATCATGCGCTCCAACTGCATTGAGGCGATGCAAGCAGCACGGCGCGGTGAAATTCCGGATATGGCGGTCAAGACCAAGTCGAGGCGTGACGGCGCCCATTCAGTCAATATCTGCACCGAGGCAGTGTCCCTGCTGTTTGCCGCGAGTGGCGCCCGTGGCTTGTTTACCTCAGGCGCCTTGCAACGGCAGTTCCGCGATGCGCACGCGATCAATTCGCATATCGCGTTCAATTTCGACGCGGCAGGTACCAATTACGGTCGTATCGCGCTCGGACTGCCGTCCGAAAACCTGACGCTCTGAGGCCCGCGGATGAACGACGTGCCCAAGCACCCAATCGGTCCAGATCCAGCTAACGAACTGGCCAGCGATCATTCACCGATCGATCCGCGTGAGTTCCGTAACGCGCTAGGCACTTTTGCGACGGGGGTCACCATCATTACGGCGGCTGGTGCCGACAAGAAGCCGTACGGCTTGACCTGCAACTCCTTCGCTTCGGTGTCGTTGAACCCGCCCTTGGTGCTTTGGAGCCTCGTGCTCTATTCCTCGAGTCTGAGCATATTCCAGAATGCGACCCACTTTGCCGTCAACGTGCTGAGCTCAACACAGCAAGGGCTGGCGAATAAATTCGCGAAATCGTCGGAGGACAGGTTTGCCGGCGTCGAGTGGACATCAGGGCTCGGCAACGCGCCAGTGTTGACCGAGAGCGTCGCCAATTTTCAGTGTCGATCTGTGAACCGATATTACGGCGGAGACCACGTCATTTTCCTCGGCGCGGTGGAAGCCTACTCCTACAATCGCAAGGAACCGCTCCTGTTCGCGCGTGGCGGTTACGGTCGCTTTCTGGCGGCGGACGAACGCCAAGCGGACGACAAGACGTCATGAGCCGCAAGGCGATGCCCAAGCGCGTCCAGCGCAAACAAAGGCGCCTTGCTCCGGATGATCGTCGCCAAGAGTTCATTGCCAAGGCGACTGAGTTCTTCGCAGAACATGGTTTCGACGGCGGAACGCGCGAACTGGCGCGCCGGTTGGGCGTCACGCAACCGCTGCTTTACCGATATTTCCCGAGCAAGGATGAGTTGATCAGGGAGGTCTATCGCACGGTCTATCTCGAACCGCTCGATGCGGAATGGGAGCAACTTCTTGCAGATCGGTCCAAGCCGCTGCGGGAGCGGCTGAAGGAATTTTATCGGGCATACACCGAGGTGATCTTCACGCGGAAATGGCTTCGCATCTATCTCTATTCCGGGTTGAAGGGCCTCGATATCAACAGACGCTATGTCACGATCGTCCGCGACAAGATCCTGACACGCATTGTCAGGGAATGTCGTTACGATGCCGGGCTCTCCGGCCAGGGCAGGCCGACTGCCTCAGAAATCGAGCTTGCCTGGGTCTTCCATAGCGGGATTTTCTACTATGGCGTACGCAAATTTATCTACGAGGCACCTGTGCTCGAGGACAAGGAGCGCATGATCAGCGATGCGATTTCGACCTTTCTTGCCGGTTACCAAAAAGTCTTTGCCCGGCCGAGCGCGATCGCGCCGCGGGTGCGAGTGAGGGCGGCGGAATAGCCGTAGGCGGTGCGACGCGCCTCAACCAGCCTGATCATTTCCGTTCGTCACCAATCGTCGATCTGCGCCTCTCCGGCGCGATCGCTAGGACGTGGCGGCATTGACCCGCGGCATGACCTTCTCCGCCATCAGGATCATCGATCGTCGTGCCAATTCGCGATCCTTCCAGTCTTTGCCAGCATAGAGCAGCGTGCCGAACTCACCGACCTCATCCTGGAACGACAGCAACTGGTCCGCGACACTGTCGGGCGTGCCATGGATGATCAGTCTGTCGCAGATCATGTCCAGCGTCACTTCATCGTCGGGCTGATCGCGCCTTGTCTTGAACAGCTCGACGCGGCCATTCTTCTTCAGCTTGGTGAACAGGGAGCGATAGTAATAGACGTAAGGGCTGTCCGGATCGGTCGCATAAGCCTTTGCGGTAGCCGCGTCCTTGGCGACAAAAACGCTTTTGGCCACCCGCCAGTTGGCCGGATCGGCAGTGCGGCCGACACGCTCGCAGCCTTCGACATATCTGGGCCAGTGGCTCTTCACCCACGCCGGCATCAGGAAATTGGCCGAGATCGGGTCCCACCCCCGCGCAGCCGCCTCCGTCACGCCCTTCGAGAAAGGAGCCACGGCGGTTACGACGATCGGTGGATGGGGCTGCTGCAGGGGGCGGGCGATGAAGCCCTGGCCGATCTCCTTCATCAGCGTCTTCTCTGTCGAGATGCGCCAATGCTTGCCCTCGATATTGTAGGGCGGCTCACTCTCCCAAATGGCAAGCACCTGATTGATGGCCTCAAGGAACATTGCATTGCGATCGGCGTCGAGATTGCCGAACAGCTCGGCATCCGAAAGCAGGCCTCCCGGGCTGATCCCGAAGATCAGGCGGCCTCCCAGCATGTGGTCGAGCATCGCAATGGAGGCGGCGACCGCCGCCGGATGCGAGTTTGGCATATTGATGGTGCCAGTGCCGAGCCTCATCTGCCTGGTCGCGGCCGCGATCCAGGCAAGGAAGGCGACGCAGGAGGTGATGTTCTCGGCCTTGTCGGTGACATGTTCGCCGACATAGGCCTCGCTGAAGCCGAGTTCGTCGGCCAGCAGAAAGGCTTCGCGATCTTCCTGCAACGAACGCCGCCAATCCTTCTCGAGCGGATGGATCGGCATCGTGAAGAAACCGAGTTTCATGGCTGCTCCCAAAACAGCGGCTCTGCGTTGGGCAGGGACGGTGCGTCCTTCGCGGCTTCAATACAAGTCCAAAAGTCGGTCGTCCCGAAATAATCGTTCGATAAACAAGCTTGACCTTTCATAGCGCGGCCCCTCTAATCCGGTCCAAAATCAAGTGAATATGGTTTTGGGAAGGTCGCGCCCATGAAAGCTCCGGCTTTCGCCTATGCACGCGCAACCAGCGTCGATGGTGCGCTGGAAATGCTTGCCCTGCATGGGGAGAAGGCAAAACTGTTGTCGGGCGGCCAGAGCCTCCTGCCGGCCATGAATCTTCGTCTGATTTCTCCCGAGATCGTGATCGACATCAGCGATCTCGCCGAATTGCAGGGGATTGAGGTGCGGGGTGGCGTTCTCTGCATCGGTGCGTTGACGCGCCATGCCGAGCTCCTGGCGTCGCCCCAGATCGGCACCTTTGCACCGCTTCTGGCCGAGGCCGTGCGGCACGTGGCTCATCCCGCAGTTCGGAACCGGGGGACGATCGGCGGCAGCCTTGCTCACGCCGATCCCGCCGCCGAGCTGCCCGCGTGCATGGTGGCGCTTGATGCGACTATCGTCGCCCGCGGGCAAAATGGGGAACGGCGCATCGCGGCTGCCGACTTCTTCCGTGGGATATTCGCAACCGCATTGTCGGCCGATGAGCTGCTGATTTCAGTCGAGCTGCCGATTGCGTCCCGGCCCTCGGCTTATTTTTTCCAAGAAGTTGCCCGCCGACATGGGGACTATGCGCTCGCCGGCGTGGCCGCTCATGCCATAGTGAATGGGCAGGAGCTTTCCGACCTCCGCATGACGTTCTTCGCGGTTGCGGACAGGCCGGTCTTGGCAAAGGCAGCAAGCAGGCTCGTCAGCGTCGCGGCGGCGCCGGGATTGATCTTCGATGCAGCGGAGGCATTTGGCTGTGAGCTCGATCCACTGGATGATCAGCAGGCTTCTGCCGATCTGCGTCGTCATCTGGCCAAGGTGCTGTTCAGGCGCTGTGCCGTGTCACTGACAGGCGTCGGCTCAGCGGGAATGACGTCATGACCATTCCCATGGCAATCCGGCTTGAGGTCAATGGAGAACGCATTGATGCGAATGTCCTTCCGCGACTGAATCTGGCTGACTTCCTGCGTGAGCATTTGCAACTCACGGGAACGCATGTGGGATGCGAGCACGGCGTGTGCGGCGCTTGCACCGTCAGGGTCAACGGCGAAATCGTCCGCGCCTGTCTCATATTGGTGGTGCAGGCCAGTGGAAAAGTCGTGCAAACCATCGAGGGGCTGTCGGACAGTGGCGAGATTGCCGATCTGCAGTCGGCCTTCCGCGAGCGCAATGCGTTGCAATGCGGTTACTGTACACCGGCGATGCTGATGACTGCTCAGGATCTGCTGAGGCGACAGCCGCAACCGTCTCGTGAACAAATCCGCGAGCATCTTTCCGGGAATTATTGCCGGTGCACCGGTTATCACGCCATTGTCGACGCAGTCGAGGCCGTCGCCCTGGCTCGAAGGGCACAGGCGCGATGACTGAAGCAGCGAAACCGTCGGACGCACTCTCGGCTTGGGATCGGCCTAATTCGTATATCGGCAGGACGGTGCCGCGGCCGAATCTCGATCGACTGATGCAGGGTCGCGGCAGTTATGTCAGCGACATCGAGCTGCCACGGATGGCTCAGGTCGTGTTTCTGCGTTCGCCTCACGCCCACGCGAAAATTGTTGCAATTGATGCCGGCGCCGCGAGACAGATGCCAGGGGTGATTGCGATCATTGACGGCAAGGAGCTGGCTACTGTCATCACGCCGTGGATAGGCGTGCTCTCGCATTTGAAAGGGCTGAAGTCCGCACCCCAGCACGCCATTGCCGTCGATCGCGTTTGTTGGCAAGGCGAGGCCATCGCCGCCGTCGTGGCGACCAGCCGTGCGCTCGCCGAGGACGCGGCCGAGGCCGTTCTGGTGGAATATGAGGAACTCGACGCGGTCACCGAGATGCGCACCGCGCTTGATCCGAATACGCCGGTGATTCATCCGTCGTTGGGCGACAATCTCGCTTTCGAACGTCTTCATAGTGCTGGTGACGTCGACCAGGCGTTTGCCGCGTCGGACGAAGTCCTCGAAGCGGAGTTCATTTTCGGGCGCCACACCGGCGTGACGCTGGAGCCACGTGCAGTCGTTGCGGATTGGAACAATGCGGAAGCGCGGCTCACGATCTATCAGGGTACGCAGGCGCCGCATATGGTGCAGAACATTGCCGCTCTTCACCTCGGACTCGGCGAGCAGCAGGTGCGTGTCGTTTGCAAGGACGTCGGTGGTTCGTTCGGCATCAAGGTGCACGTCTACGCCGACGAGATGGCGACATATGCGCTCTCGAAGCTGCTGCGGCGCCCGATAAAGTTTGTTGCGGACCGGGTCGAGAGCTTCAACACCGATATTCACGCACGTGATCATCGCTGCAAGGGGCGGATCGGCGTCACACGAGACGGCAGTATCACAGCATTTGAGATCGACGATCTCACCGGCATTGGTCCTTATTCCATGTATCCGCGCACGAGCGCCATCGAGGCCAATCAGGTCGTCAATCTCGTCGGTGGGCCGTATACGGCAAAGAACTATCGCGCCCGGGCGCGTGTGGTTTTTCAGAACAAGAATGTGATGTGCCAATATCGCGCTGTCGGCCATCCGATTGCGTGTGCCGTTACGGAGGGATTGGTTGACCTCGCGGCAGCTCGGATCGGGATGGATCCGATCGAGATCCGCCGGCGCAACCTGATTGCCGACGACGCTTACCCGTGCGGCTCGCCAACCGGTTTGAGGTTCGAGAAACTGTCTCATCAGGCTTCGCTTGCGAAGCTTGTGGAAATGATGGGCTATGGAGGTCTGCGAGCGGAGCAAGCGGCCTTGCGCGCCAAGAACATTCATCGCGGCATTGGGATTGCGAGCTTCATCGAGGTTACCAATCCGAGTGCCGCATTTTATGGTGTGGGCGGCGCCCGCATCTCTTCACAGGACGGCGTCGCTGTCAGGTTGGATGGGCAGGGGGCAGTGGTCTGCCAGACCAGCATCACCGAGCAGGGGCAAGGTTCGGAGGCAATTACGGCGCAGATCGTCGCGACCGTACTTGGCGTCGCGCTGGAGCGGGTGCGGGTCATGCTCGGTGATACCGACAATACCCCCTACGGCGGCGGCACTTGGGCGTCCCGCGGCGCAGGGATCGGCGGAGAGGCGGCGCTTCAGGCGGCGAAAGCGCTGCGCAGGAATATCCTGGAGGTCGCTGCAGCGATCCTGCAGTCCGCCCCCGCGGAGCTTGATATCGCCAACGATACCATCGTGAATGCCGGTGATCGGACGGCGCGGATGGAGCTAAAGGAGCTGGCGCGAATTGTCTATTTCCGACCCGATACGCTGCCGCCCGGGATTCAACCCGAATTGATGGCGACCCGGCACTACGTTCCGCGGGAATTTCCGTTTGCCTTCACCAATGGCGTTCAGGCATCCTGGCTCGAAGTTGATGTCGAGACGGGGTTCATAAAGCTGCTCAAGCATTGGGTCGTGGAGGATTGCGGTACGATCATCAATCCGCAGTTGGTCGATGAGCAGATCAGGGGCGGCGTCGTTCAGGGGCTTGGCGCTGCCCTGTTTGAAAAATGCATCTACGACGAACGCGGCCAGCTAACCAACGCCAACATGGCCGATTACCTGGTCCCGATGTCCGGCGAGATGCCCGATATCGACGTCGCTCATGTGGTGTCGCCGACCCTGGAGAGCGAATTGGGAGCGAAGGGGGCCGGGGAAGCCGGGACGGCGGGGGCAGCCGCCGCCGTCATCAACGCGGTGAACGATGCGCTCCGACCGTTCGGAACGATCATCACCGAGATCCCGCTCTCTCCGGAGATCATCCTGAGAGCTCTCGGTCGCATCTGAGCCGGTGCCGCTCGCCTGTTTGCAGTGGCGAGCGTCCTATTCTGCAGCACTTGCAATCGCGGTCACGGAGCGGTTCGTCACCACGACCTTGATTGCGTCCTCGACACGCTCCCGCGCATAGCGCAGCGCGGTCGGAAGGTCGGCGAGGGGAAAGGTGTGGGTGTGAATCTTGGTCGCATCGAAGCGCTTCTCAGCCATCAACTCCATGGCGCGATGAGTTGCACTGCGACCTTCGCCGCGAATGCCGAAGACGTAAATGTTGTTTCGCACGAGATGGGCGATGTCGGTCACGACCGTTTCATGCGGAAACGCCGCGAGACAGATTTTGCCGCCGCGGTTGGTCATATGGATGGCCTGGTTGACGGTGGCCTCCGTGCCCGCACATTCGACCACATAATCTGCGCCAATCCCGCCGGTCAGGCTCTTGACGACTTCGACTGGATCTTCCTGGGCGATATTGATGACGCGGTCTGCGCCGAGCGCCTTGCCGATCGCGAGCCTTCGCTCGCGTGTGCCCGTCAGAATGACCGGGCCGGCGCCCAGCGCCTTGGCGACCGCAACCCCGAGCAAGCCGATCGGTCCAGGGCCGATCACGACCACGCTTTCTCCGGCGACCAACCCTCCCAGTTCAGTCAGGCCGTACATGGATGTTCCGGCCGTGACAACCAGCGTGGCCTCCGCGTCGCTCATGCTGTCGGGTACGCGCACCAACGTATTGATGTGATTGACCGCGTACTCGGCAAATCCGCCATCGGTGGTGAAGCCATTCGCACGATGTCCCTTTTCCGGCCGGCCGTAGTTCAGGCAGGACGTGTACATGCCCTGGCGGCACCGTTTGCATTGGCCGCAACCTGCGTGAATTTCCACCGTGACCCGCTCTCCGATGCTGAATTCGTCGACATCGGGGCCGAGCGCTGCAACCGTTCCCATATACTCATGGCCCGGCGTGAAATTGTTGTTGAACGGCAGGCCACCTTGAATGCGCGCGGGAGAACCGGCGTGAATGATTTCAAGATCAGTGGCGCAGATCGCCACGGCGTCGATGCGGACCAACACTTCCGCACGCTTGGGCGCCGGGGTGGGTTTTTCGCGCAACGAGAGTTCGTCCGGGTTGCCGAGCACCCAGGCCTTCATCTGATCTGGAATCGGATATTCGAGAGATATCTTCACACCAGCAGGGTTGTACATCGGCCGCTCTTCCTTTCTTTATTTGGACCTGGCAGGCACTGCTCAGGCAGTAGACCCCGATATTTTGTAGATTTCCAGTGCATCCGCGTTCGCGCCGCGAGAAACTTTCGCTAACCGAAACAGCTGTGCGGCGAGCGAGGCCATAGGCACCGGAGTGGAGGTGTGGTGGGCAACATCGATCACGGTGTCGAGATCCTTCAGCATTGTCGCAACATGCCCGAGCGGCGGGGAATGAATGCCCTGCACCATGCGCGGCACGAACAATTGCAGGGGAATGGAATCGGCAAATCCACCGGCCAGCGCCTCCGGCAGGCGCGCCGCGTCGATGCCCGCGTTTGCCGCCAGCCGGGTCGCTTCCGCAAGCACGGCCATGGCGCAGCCGACGATCACCTGGTTGCAGAGCTTCGTGGTCTGCCCGGCGCCGGTCGGGCCCATGTGGGTGAGCCGCCGGGCCATGGCCAGGACATAGGGGCGTACGCGCTCGATATCGGCGGCGTCACCTCCGGCCATCACTGCCAGCGTGCCTTCCTCAGCGCCCTTGCTCCCCCCTGAAACCGGCGCATCGATCCATGCCATGCCGTTGGCGTCCTTGAGCCGCGTCGCAATGGCGCGGGCAGCATCGGGATGGATTGATGAAAAGTCCACCACCACCTTGCCTTCACCGGGGGTACTGGCCAGCCCATCCGTGCCAAACACCACCTCCTCGACGGCAGCGGCGTCCGTCACACACATGAAAATGATGCCGGCGCTGGTGCCGACGTCACGCGGACATTTCGCCTCCGTCGCGCCGGATTCAACTAAAGTGGCAGCCTTGCCTGGCGACCGGTTCCAGATCGTCACCGGATGACCGGCAGCGAGCAGGCGCCGTGTCATCGGCATTCCCATCAGCCCAAGCCCGATATAGCCGAGCTTCTCCGCTGCTCCAGCGGCCTTGCCAATTCCACTCATCGCTATCTCCCGTTGCGTCTGGTCCAAGCCTATCCGGCCCATCCCTCCAACGCCATCGAAAGCCCGCACCGGCGATTATGGCCGGACCTCCAACGGCTTGCCTGATTGTTTGAACCATGAAAGATTTAGGCTCAGGTCGGGCTTGAGGTGCCTTTCGGGGCCGGAACACTGGAGTGGGGCGTATGCGGACGATTTCGAAATGGTGCCTGGTCGCGGGGACGGCGTTTTTCTTGCTGGCCGGGGCGCGCGTTTCCCAGGCGCAACAGACCATCCACGTCGGCTGGACCATTCCGGCCGAGGAATCGAAATATTGGATGATGCGGCGTCCCGCCGAATTTCCCGATCTGGGCAAGACCTACAATATCGAATGGACGCAATTCCAGGGGACTGCGCCGATGACCCAGGCGCTCGCCGCCGGGGCGCTGGATTGTGCGACGCAGGCCCCGCTTTCGCTCGCGAACGGCGCCGTGGGCGGGGGTCTCAAGGCCTACATTGTGGCGCAGCACGTGTTCGAGAAGCCGGGTGGCTTCTCGGTCTATTGGGCGGTCATGGATAACTCGCCGATCAAGACCATCGCGGATCTCAAGGGCAAGACGGTTGGTATTTCTGTCATCGGCGGCGGCACCCAGGGTCCATTCAACATGCTGCTGAAGCAGAACGGGGTCGACCCGGCCAAGGACATCAAGCTGGTCGAAGTCGGTTTCGCCGTTTCCGAGGATGCGCTCCGGCAGGGTCGCGTCGATGCGGTGAACATGAACCAGCCTTTTGCGGCGCGTGCCGAAGCCAAGGGGGGCACCCGCAAGCTCTTCTCGCTGTCCGAGGCCATGCCGAACATCGTGCACATCCTGGAAGCCTGCCGCGCCGATTTTGTCGACAAGAATCCTGATCTGGTAAAGGCTTACGTCCGCGACATCACCTTGGGGATGAAAAAGGCACTCGCCAATCGCGAGGAGACTTTAAAGGTCGTTTCTGAAGTGCTGAAGGCTCCGATCCCGGTGCTCGACACTTACCTTTTGAAAGACAATGATTTCGGCAGGGATCCGGGCGCGGCGCCGAATTTCCCGGCGATTCAGAAGATGCTCGATATCTACGCAGAGACGGGCATGCTGCCAAAGATGGACGTCGCCCAATTCAAGCACCCGACGATCGTTGCCCCACTGCAATAGGCGGCGTCCGAAACGGAGTACTGGATGAGCGTTCTGGCTGCGGCCGGACGCCGCGACGGAGATTCCTCGATATGAAGAAATGGCGGTCACGGGTCACGACGGACGGGCTCGATCGTGCACCGCACCGGGCCTTTATGCGCGCCATGGGCCTGGATGACGCATCGATCGCAAAGCCGATGATCGGCGTCGTCAGCATGAAGGGCGAGCAGACGCCCTGCAACATGACCCACGATTTCCAGGTCGCGGCCGCCAAGGAGGGGATCACGGAGGCTGGGGGCTGCCCGCGCGAGTTCGCCACCGTCTCGGTGTCCGACGGCATCAGCATGAACCACGAGGGCATGAAGTTTTCGCTGTTCTCACGGGAGCTGATCGCAGACTCGATCGAGGCCGTCGTTCATGGGCTGGCTTACGACGCCCTGATCGGCTTCGGCGGCTGTGACAAGACCTTGCCGGGCGTAATGATGGGGATGATCCGCTGCAACGTGCCTTCGATCTTCATCTACGGCGGCAGCGCGTTGCCGGGCCGGTTCGATGGCAGCACATTGACTGTGCTGGATTCCTACGAGGCGGTCGGCGGCTTCATGACCGGGGAGGTCGATCAAGCAACCCTGCTGGGCATCGAGCGGAATTGTCTCCCGACGATCGGTGCCTGTGCCGGGCAGTTTACCGCCAACACCATGGCAATGGTGTCCGAGGCACTGGGTCTGACCATGCCCAACATTTCCATGATCCCGGGCGTCTATGCGGAGCGCGCGCAGGCCGCGCGACAGGCTGGACGTCTGGTGATGCAGATGCTGGAGCGCGGCGGGCCATTGCCGCGCGACATCGTCACGCGCAAGTCGCTGGAAAATGCCGCAGCGATCGTGGCCGCGACCGGCGGCTCGACCAATGCGGCGCTGCATCTTCCAGCGATGGCGAACGAGGCCGGCATCCGGTTTACCATCGACGATGTCGGGGAAGTCTTTGCGCGCACGCCATTGATCGGCAATCTCCGACCGGGCGGCAAATACACCGCAAAGGATGTCTATGACATTGGTGGCACCGCCGTAGTCATTCGTGCGCTCGTGGAAAGCGGCCATATGGACGGTAGCTGTCTGACAATTACCGGCCGGACGATTGCCGACGAATATGGCAGCGCGAACGCCCCTGATGGCGAGGTCATCTACGCGACCCGCAAGCCGATCATGCCGGACGGCGGTGTGGCCGTGCTGAAAGGAAACCTCTGTCCCGATGGCGCCGTTATCAAGGTCGCCGGGCTGAAGAGCCTGAGTTTCGAAGGTTCAGCACGCGTGTTCGAGGATGAAGAATCGTGCGTCGAAGCGGTCCGCAGCCGCAACTATGCCGCCGGCGAGGTGCTGGTGATCCGTAACGAGGGCCCTGTCGGGGGGCCCGGCATGCGTGAAATGCTCGGCGTCACCGCGCTCATCTACGGACAGGGCATGGGCGAAAGGGTTGCCCTGATCACCGACGGGCGCTTCTCCGGCGCGACGCGCGGGATGTGCATCGGCTATGTCTCGCCGGAAGCCTTCGTCGGTGGACCGCTGGCACTGGTGCGCGACGGCGACCGCATCCGGATTGACGCTGCCGCGCGCCGCTTGGATGTTCTCATCGACGAGGCAGAACTTTCAAGACGCCGTCAGGCCTGGACGCCGCGGCCACCGCGCCATCGGGCGGGTGCGCTCGCCAAGTATGCGCGGCTGGTCGGCCAGGCGCCGCAGGGGGCTGTCACGCATGAGGGGCCTGCGGTATGGCCATGGTTCGACTAGCCGAAGGTGGGCATTGTTGGCATGAAACCCGCATCGCCAAGGCAAGCGGTACCGAGATTTGCGGTCTTCCGCCCTGTTTGCGCCTGACCTCAAGAGAGCTGCGAGTATGAACCTGATGCCATCGCGATCGGATCTTACGGTGGAGAGCGCGCCCGCAGCGAAGCCCGCGATCCCCATGATCGAGATCGATCATGTTTCGCAGGTGTTCCAAACCTCTTCGCGTCAGGACCATCTGGCGTTGTCGGATATATCGCTGCGGATCGACGATGGCGCCTTCGTTTCGATTCTTGGTCCGTCGGGCTGCGGCAAGTCGACCCTCCTTTATATCGTCGGCGGCTTCGTCAATCCGACCCAAGGCGTGGCGCGCGTGAAGGGCACGCCTATCACCGGCCCGGGGCCGGATCGCGGTCCGGTGTTTCAGGAGTTTGCGCTGTTCCCCTGGAAGAGCGTGCTGGGCAATGTCATGTATGGCCCGCGCCAGCAGGGCGTCAGCGCCACCGAGGCGGAGGCGCAAGGCCGTGCGTTGATCGAAATGGTTGGTCTGAAAGGCTTTGAGCACTTCTATCCGAAAGAATTGTCGGGCGGCATGAAGCAGCGCGTAGCGCTGGCACGGACGCTGGCCTACCACCCGGCAGTGTTGCTGATGGACGAGCCCTTCGGGGCGCTTGACGCGCACACGCGGACGCGGCTGCAGAACGATCTGCTCAAGATCTGGGAGCGCGATCGAAAGACAGTGCTGTTCGTCACCCATTCCGTGGACGAAGCCGTGTTTCTCTCGGACAAGGTCGTGATGATGAGCCGGTCGCCCGGACGCATCAAGCAGATCATCGATATCGACCTACCAAGGCCCCGCCGCCGCACCGAGCTTCTGCTCGATCCGCGCTACCAGAAATATGTCGTCGACATCGAACGCATGTTCGACGATGCCGGCGATGACGAGCCACAGCCATGACGCTGCGCTCTTTCATAGCACGCCTGGCGCCAGTGCTGGCCTGCCTTGGATTGCTCGCCGTCTGGCAGCTTGCAGCTCTTGCTTTGAACAACGACAGTTTCCCCACTGCGCTCGTTTCTGTCCGGGCGATCCCTGCGATCCTCGGTGACAAGGAGGCGCTGATCAACATCCTGGCGTCATTGCGTCGGATGGCGATCGGCTTTGCGGTGGCGGTCGTCGTTTCGATTCCGCTCGGACTGTTGATGGGACGCAGCCGTGGCGTCGCGTCCTTCTTCAATCCGCTGCTGATGGTGATTTACCCGGTGCCAAAGGCCGCGTTGATGCCGATCATCATGCTCTGGCTCGGCGTCGGCGACCTCTCAAAGACCCTGGTCATTTTTCTGGGTGTCAGTCTGCCGGTGATCTACCATAGCTTCGAAGGTGCGAAAGCGGTCGAGGAGAAGATGCTGTGGTCGGGCGCGGCCATGGGTCTTTCTGCGGTGGAGCGGCTGATCAGAATCGTATTGCCGGCGGCGCTGCCGGAAATCCTCACCGGGTGCCGCACGGGGCTCGTGCTGGCGCTGATTACCATGGTCACAAGCGAGATGATCGCCCGGCAATCCGGCGCCGGCAACATTCTGTTCAACGCGCTGGACATGGGACAGTACGATACGGTCTACGCCATGATCATCATCATTGGGGCGATGGGCATCGGCCTGGATGCCGCATTCGAACAAATGCGGCAGCGGCTGGTAAGATGGTCCGAACCCCAGTTCGATATTCCATTGAGCTTTTCATGACCGGGCGCGGCATCACGAGGGATGTTTTTCTAGGGCTGATCCCCATCGCGCTCTTGGTTGCGATCTGGCAGGGCACGGTGTCATTCGCGTTGGCACCGGCCACGCTTCTCCCGCCGCCGGGCCTCGTGTTCATGCGATTGACGCAGCAACTGGCGAGCGCGAGCTTTGATCAGGAGATTCTGGCCACGCTGTTGCGGCTATTTGCCGGATTCTCGATCGCTGTAGTTCTCGGCATCGCGGTCGGGCTTGCAGCCGCAGTTAGTCCTGCCATTGACGCGGCGGTGCGTCCGGTCGTGCGAGTACTGGCGCCACTTCCGAAGGTGGCACTCTATCCGGCGCTTCTGCTCCTGCTGGGTTTTGGCCATGAATCCAAGATCATGCTCGTTGCCGCCGATGCGCTGTTCCCCATCCTGCTTTCGACCTATTACGGCGCTTCGACCGTCGAGCAGAAGCTGATCTGGTCGGCGATGGCGGCAGGCACGCCGCCACGCGAAATTCTGTTCAAGGTCATTCTGCCGGCCGCTGCGCCGTCGATCCTGACGGGTTGCCGCATTGGTCTTGTCATCTCCTGCATCGTGGTCTTCCTCGCGGAGATGATCACATCGACCGATGGCCTCGGCCATGTTTTGATAACGGCCGCACGCACCTTTCAGACGGTTGACATGTTCGTGCCCCTGATCACTATCTCGCTGCTTGGACTGATCCTGAACGGCTTGTTGCAAGCGGCCCGATCGTATTTATTGCGCGGATTCCCGGAAGTTTAATCGATCTCGTTAACTGGAGAAAAAACATGCTGGCAGATCGCATCGAGGCGAAATGGATCGACGCGTTCTGCGAGATTTTCGAACGCTGCGCGGTCAAGCCCGGCGACGTCGCGGCTATACTTTCGGAGACGCAGTCCCGCGCGCTCAATGTGCATCTGGCCGAGCTGGCGCTGATGCGGATGGGGGCGAAGCCGTTCCATATCGTGGTGCCGACACCACGCAACAAGCATGCGGTTCCAGTGCGTTCGACCGGGGCGAGTGAAGCGATTCAGCGGCTTGCGCCTGTCGTGACGGCGCTGCAGCAGGCGGGATTTGTGGTCGATTGCACCATCGAGGGTCTGATGCACGCTCCGGAAACGCCGGAAATCCTGAAAGCGGGCGCTCGAATCCTGGTCATCTCCAACGAACATCCGGAAGCGCTTGAACGAATGGTGCCCGATTCTGCTCTTGAGAAACGGGTGCGGGCTGCAGCGAAAATGCTGCGTGGCGCGAAGCGGATGCGCGTGACTTCAAAGGCAGGCACTGCGCTTGACGTCGATATGGTCGGTGCGTCCACGGTGGGGGTATGGGGCTGGACGGACAAGCCGGGTACGCTGGCGCATTGGCCGGGTGGCATTGTCGTGAGCTTTCCGAAGAGCGGTACGGTCAACGGCACGATCGTGATGGCGCCCGGCGATATCAACCTTACTTTCAAGCGCTATCTGACCTCGCCGGTGAAGATGACGCTGAAAGACGACTATGTCGTCGAGCTCGAGGGCGACGGTGCCGATTCCGCGATGATGCGGGCCTATCTGGCCGCCTGGGGCGATCGCGAGGCTTACGCCGTGTCGCATGTCGGCTTCGGCATGAACCCCGGTGCGCGCTACGAGGCGCTGTCAATGTACGACCAACGCGACACCAACGGCACCGAGCTCCGCGCCGTTTCGGGCAATTTCCTGTTCTCTACGGGCGCCAACGAGTTCGCCGGGCGTTACACCGCGGGCCACTTCGATCTGCCGATGATGGGCACGACGATTGAGCTCGATGGCGTCGCCGTCGTGCGCGAAGGTGTCCTTCAAAATGTATTTGGGTGATTGAACGCGCTTTCGAGCGGAGCGGACACCGGTTCGCGTCGAGAAAACGCGTGAAACAGGAATCTAGAGCACCGGCGGGCGAGCCAGGCCAAAGTGCCTGAGCATGTCGATCAACTCGGACAGCCGCCGCTCCCGATAGGCGTCGACATCGAGGCCGGAATAGTCGAGAAAGCCGGCGCCGGTTCGCAGGCCGATGCGTCCCTCGCGCATATTCCGTGAAATAACCTCAGGCGCGCGATAGCGGTCGCTGCCCAGCGCGCCCTCGAGATATCGGCTCGCATAATAGAGAATGTCGCCGCCGCCCCAGTCGATGAATTCCAACAAGCCAAGCACGGCGTAGCGGAAGCCGAAGCCGAATTTGATAGCCTTGTCGATGTCCTCGGCGCTTGCGACACCTTCCTCGACCATCCGCGCCGCTTCGTTCATCGCAAGAGCCTGGATGCGCGGCACGATGAAGCCGGGTCTTGCAGCGCAGACCACAGGCACCTTGCCAATTCCGTCGAGCAGATCCTTGATCCTGACAATGACGGCTGGATCGGTCGAGACGCCCGGGGAAACCTCGACCAAAGGGATGATATAGGCCGGATTGAGCCAGTGGACGTTGAGAAAACGGCTGGGATTTTCGACTGCACCTGAGAGGTCATCGACCAGGATGGTCGACGTGGTGGAGGCGATGATGACATCGGGCCCGACCGACTTCGACGCCGCCGCCAGAACCTCGCGTTTGAGCTCGACCACCTCCGGGACGCCCTCAAATACCAGGCCCGCGCCTGCCAGAGCGGCGGGGCCATCGCTTGCCTGAACGACTGAGACCCGGCTCATGATCGTTTGAGCGTCAGCGTCCTTGAGCAGTCCGAACCTCGCCAGGCTGGCCAGCGTCTTGGCCACTTCCGCACGCGCGTCCGCCTCGAGGGTTGCAAACTGCTCGGCTGACCGTGCCTTGACGTCAATCATCGTGACGGTGTGGCCGGCATAGGCAAAGGCCACCGCGATGCCGCGGCCCATGCGGCCTGCACCCAGACAGGCAACGGCAGGACGGTCCGCGTTCATTTTGAAAAGCCCTCACGCAAGAGATGCTGCAATTCGCTTTGCTTCAGATTGCCAAAGCCGAGGTTTCCGAGAGTCCGGCCCGTCCAGAAGAAATCCTCGCTACAAATAGCGCTCCCAATGGCCAGAAACGATTTCGCCAGGGGCGTTGCGACGCCCGCCAGCTCGGCGACCGAGACCAGCAAGGATAGGCCGAGCCGCAAGTCTTCGCGCATATAGCGGTGCTCGGTCAGCACAATCCGTTCGCGCCAGTCGCCTGAATCGGTCAGGCGATCATGTGAGCCGCGACCATACATCCAGATCTCGCCTTCCCTGGCATAGTGATGCGCAAGCGGAAAGTGCGGCGGGCCATATCCGAGCGCTTCCCGCACGGCAATCCGCTCCGCATCAAGCGCATCCGTGACGCGTCGGATCGCAGCCTGCGTGCCTTCCTTATGAATGTCCCAGCGCTCGAAATGCTCGATCGGGCCGGCATTCATGACAATCAGCGGCGGATGGATGATCGGGCCGGCGTTCATCAATGCGCCGGAGAGTGCGTCTCCGCAGGGCTCGATCACACCCGGGAATGCGCGCCCAATCACGTCGAGGGCATGATCAGCGGTGCGCAGAGGGAAAACGCCCACCGGCAGGCGCTTGGCGCGGATGGTAATGGCGACCTCGAACGGACCGTGTTTGCGCGTCAGCCAGGGCAGGGTGCCCGTCTCTGCAAAGCTGACCTCGGCCTGATTGCCAACCTCGCGCGCAGCGTTGGCAAAGATCATCGTGCCGAAAGTCGCCGGCGGCAGAAACACGACCTGGCCATCGCGCAGGTAAGGCGCGAGCGCGTGCGCGATGTCCTTCTGCGCAAAAGCAGGTGCCGGGCACAGAATGAGCTCCGCCTCGTTAACAGCGTCGCCGATATCGGTGGTGACTAGGGCGAGCTTGACGTCATGCCGTCCGTTCGAATCCTTCACCAGCAGACGCGAGCCGGCCGCGCGTTGTGCGGCAACCAGATCGGCGTCGCGGCGCCACAGCCGCACGTCATGGCCTTGAAGTGCAAAATCTCCTGCGGCAGCGAAGGAGCCGTTGCCGCCGCCCAGCACCGCGATTTTCAACTGCCGTCTCCCTGCGCGTGTGCCTGCAAGTCGAGCTGCTTCAGCATGAAGTGCTGAACCTTGCCCAGAGCCGTGCGCGGCAATTCCTCCACGAAGATGATTTCGCGCGGCACTTTGAAGCGGGCGAGTTGCTGTTGCACATGAGCTTTCAGGTCTTCCGCCTCGACCCGAGCCTCGGACCGCCTGATCACATAGGCGACCGGCACCTCGTCCCAACGGGCATCCGCGCGCCCGATGACGCCGCATTCCACCACGTCGGGATGCTCCATCAGCACCCGCTCGACCTCGGCCGGATAGATGTTTTCGCCGCCGGAAATGATCAGGTTCTTCTTGCGATCGTGAACCCAGAAATAGCCGTCGGCGTCGCGGCGGCCGATATCGCCGCTGCGGTACCAGCCATCATGCAGCGCCTCGCGCGTCGCCTGTTCATTTCCCCAATATTCAAAGAAGACATTGGGACCGCGCACCGCAATTTCTCCTGCGGCGCTCGGCGGTAGCTCGCGCCCGGCGTTGTCGAGAATTGCCGCTTCGCAACACAAGCCGGGCAGGCCAGTCGAACCTTCACGCGACCGATCGCCGCCCAGTCGTGTGTAGATCGCGATAGGGCAGGTTTCCGTCGAGCCATAGACCTGCAGCACCGGTACTCCACGGTCTGCAAAGCGATCGATCAGATGCTGGGGTACGATGGTCGAGCCGGTTGAGATCGCCCTCAGTGAAGAAAGGTCCGCGGTCCGCCATGCAGGATGTTCCGTCACCGCCTGGATGATGGCCGGGACGATCACGGTCAAGGTCGGACGGTCGCGTTCGAAGGCGGCAAGTGTCGCTTCGGGGGTAAAGCGGGAATGAATGGTGACCGTCGCGCCGTGGTGCAGGGCCGGCGTAGTCTGTATGTTGAGGCCGCCGACGTGGAAGAACGGCAGCACGGTCAGTACGTGGTCGTCCGAGGTGAGGCCATGCATGTGCTGGCTCATCACCCCGTTCCAGAGCAGCGCCTCCTGGCGCAGCACGGCGCCTTTCGGTCGGCCTGTGGTGCCCGACGTGTAGACGATCAGAAGCGGGCAGGAGAGGTCAGTGTGCGGATTGCGACCGTCTCCGGCCGCCATAGTCAACATGCTGGTCCAGGCGCTTCCACGCGCAGGCGCGAAGTCCAGCCCGATGACAGCCGTATCAGGCAGCTTCTCTTCGAGATCCGGCAGGATTGCGGCAAAGGCCTGCTCGATCACCAGCACTTTGACGCCGGCATCGGCCAGGATGAACAGCTGCTCGGGGACCGCCAGGCGCCAGTTGAGCGGTACGAGCAGGGCGCCGAGCCGCGCGCAAGCGTAGAGCAGCACTAGGTAATCCGGCCGATTCAGGCTGAGGATTGCGACGCGGTCGCCTCTATTGACGCCAAACTCATATTTCAGGGCCTTCGCAGCCTGTTCAATTCTTGCGATCAGGGCAGCATAGCTGAGCGTTGTGCCTTCGAAATGAATCGCCGGCTTGTCCGGAGCGAAGGCGGCATTGCGCTCGATCAGCGTGCAGAGATCCACGGCTAATCGTCCGTTTCACCGGTCTCGTACAAGGATTCCCGGCCGATGCGGTCGAGACAGAGCTCGGCGGTCCATGGCAGCATCAGCGAGCCGCAACGGCTGTCGCGATAGATGCGTTCCAGCGGCAGCGATTTCAGCATGGCCTGACCGCCGCACGTGCGGATCGCGAGCGTCGCGAGCTCGTTGGCGCCCTCCATCACCGAGTACTGGGCAGCATAAGCGCGCAGCACCTGCTCCTTGGTGGGATTGGCGCGCGCCTCGGTCACCGCCTGGAACCAGATCGCCTTGATCTGCTCGAGCTTGATCTGCATCTGCGCGACCGCAATCTGCTTGGTCGGGTACATCCGCCGCTTGACCGGCGGCGTGCCGGGGACTTCGCCGCGCAGGTAACGCACGGTGAAATCGTATGCGGCCTGGGCGAGCCCCATATAGGTGGGTGAGAGCGTGAGAAACATGTGCGGCCAGCGCAAGGCGGCCTGGAAATACACCCCGCGCGGCATCAAGGCCGCATCCTCCTCGACGAAGACATCCTTGAACAACAGTGTGCGCGACACGGTGCCGCGCATGCCAAGGGGGTCCCAATCGCCGACGACCGAAACGCCTTCCGTCTTCGCCGGTATCGCGAGGTAGAGCGTATTGCGACGCGTTGCCTTCTCGCCCTCGGCGATCTCGGTGCAGAGCACGCCGTAATAATCGGCGTGACCCGAGAGCGAGGCGAATATCTTCTTGCCGTTGACGATCCATCCGCCCTTGACCGGCTTCGCCTCGGTACCGAACGCAACCCCGCCGGCGGCAGCCGCTCCGCCTTCGGAAAATGGCTGCGAGTAGATTGCTCCGTTCTCGACAATGCGCTTGTAGTGGATCGCGCGGCGCCGTTCGTGCTCTGCCCGCGTTCCAGCGTCCATGTCGAGATCATCGGCCAACGGACCCGACCACAGCGTTGAGCAGACATGCATGTTCCAGGTGAGCGCTGTCGCTCCGCAGTAGCGGCCAATCTCGGCGGCGGTTAACGCGTAAGTCTGATAATCCGCACTGAGGCCGCCGTGCTTTTTGGGTATGGAAATGCCGAGCAGGCCTGCTCGATGCAGATCCGCATAATTTTCGACTGGAAATTTCGCATCGCGGTCATAAGCGGCGGCGCGGCTGGCAAACACCTTCTGTCCGAGCTCGCGGGCCCGCCCGATGATCGCGGCCTGCTCATCCGTCAGGCGGAAAGCCGCGGGATCAAAGATCGGTGCATCGAGAGCGATCTTGTCGATCGCGCTTTTGCTGTTGCCGAGTTGTACCGTCATGATGCCGTTGCTTCCCTGGTGATGACAGTGGCCTCGAGAAATTGATGGAGTGCAGCCTCGAAAGCCTTGGGGCGCTCGAGGTTCACAAGATGACCCGCGCCCGCGAGTTCGACATATTGCGCCGAGGGGATGAAGCTCGCCATCTTGGCCATCATCGGCGCGGGGGCGTTCTTGTCCTTCGTGCCTGACAGTACCAGGGTCGGCACCTTGATGTCCTTGAGCGCCTGGCGCTGATCGAAGCCCAACAGCGCGAGCATGCTGGCGCGGTAGCTGGCCTCGGGAACGCCGGCCATGCAATCGCGGGCGGTTTTCATGCCCTCCGGGTCGGGATCGTCGCCGACCAATTCCTTCACGAGGCCGGGTGCGAGCGAAGCCATCGACTCGCCGCGATCGAGCGGACCGAGGCGGGCTTCGATGAAGGATTTTTGCCAATCGCCATCGGCCTTGCCGAAGGCCGGGCTGGTTTGCGCCAGCACGACCGCACCGGCGCTGTGGGGATTGTTCACGAGCCATTGCTGGACGATCATGCCGCCGATCGAATGCCCGACCAGGATGGGCTTGACCGCCGCAATGTCGTGTAGGAAATCCTGCAGCGCCTCGGCCAGCGTGGCGATGCTGACGCGTGTGAGCGGCAACGAGCCGCCATAACCGGGCATGTCCCACGCGATGGCCCGGTAGCGGTTACAGTAGGTTTCGAGCTGGCTGCGCCAGGCCCGCGCCGCGCCGCCGATGCCATGCAGGAACACCAGAGGCGGCAGGCCGGCTTGGCCAGCCGCTTCATAGGCGAAGCGGCCATCGTCGGTCTTCATCGGCGCAGATCGAAGCACGCCAGTCTCCGGTCGTTCGGGGTTGCCAATGCTAACAGCCCCACGAGGGATGGGAAGCGATAATTTTACATTTAAAGCAATTTTTGCGCCGGGACCGCCGCGACGACTGGCTTTCTTGCAAAAGCTTGAAGTTTAAAATATATGCGAGGGAGATCGGGCCCATTCGGGGAAGCTTTGCGCGATGTCCGGACTGCCGCATTCCTCGCACGCGCTGGTGACCGGTGGCGGCCGTGGCATCGGCCGTCAAATCGCTGCCGCGCTGGTCAACGCAGGCGCGACGGTCACGATCATCGGCCGCGATCGCGCGATGATGGAAGCGGTGGTGACAGCCGGCGAAGCCCATTTCGTCGAGGTCGCCGACGTCGCGGACCAGGCTGCTGTCAACGCCGCGGTTGCAGCCGCAGCGGCGCAGAAGCCGATCGATATACTGGTTGCGAATGCCGGCTCGGCTGAATCCGCGCCGTTTGCCAAATCCGACGCGGCGCTGTTCCGGCGCATGATCGACGTCAATCTGATGGGCGTCGTGCATGCGATGCAGGCGGTGCTGCCGGCCCTGAAGGGACGGCCCTACGGCCGCATTGTGGCCATTGCGTCGACGGCTGGCCTCAAAGGCTATCCCTATGTGAGTGCATACAGCGCCGCAAAGCATGCAGTCGTGGGGCTGGTGCGCTCGCTGGCGCTCGAGCTGGCCGGCACGCCGGTGACCGTGAATGCTGTGTGCCCGGGATTTACCGATACCGACCTCGTCTCGGCCAGTGTCGAAAATATCATGAAGAAGACCGGCCGCAGTCGCGAGCAGGCTTTGGCCGAGCTTGCGCGCCACAACCCGCAGGGACGTCTGATCGACCCGGCAGAAGTCGCTGACGCCGTGCTTTGGCTGTGCGGTGAGAAGGCGAGCGCGATCACGGGTCAGGCTATCGCGGTCGCCGGCGGAGAAATTTAGCAGTCGCGCGCGACAATGCGAAGGCATAACAACGCACAAGCAATGAGGGAGATGACATGAGCCGCCCAGCCAATCCCGTGACCGTGCCTTTGGCAGGTTATACGCCCCAGCATTTCCTGCTCGGCGTGACCGATGGCGTGGCCACGGTCACATTGAACCGGCCCGAGCGAAAGAACCCGCTGACCTTCGAAAGTTACCGTGAGCTCACGGACTTCTTTCGGGCCTGCGCGTTCGATGACCAGGTCAAAACCGTCGTCGTGACCGGCGCCGGGGGGAATTTCTCATCTGGCGGCGACGTGTTCGAGATCATCGGCCCACTGGTCCAGATGGACACCAAGGGGCTGACCGCTTTCACACGGATGACCGGCGACCTGGTCAAGGCGATGCGCGCCTGCCCGCAGCCGATCGTCGCCGCCGTTGAAGGCATCTGCGCCGGCGCCGGCGCGATTGTCGCCATGGCCTCGGACATGCGGCTGGCCGCGACCGGCACCAAGGTCGCCTTCCTGTTCAACAAGGTGGGCCTGGCCGGCTGCGACATGGGAGCCTGTGCCATCCTGCCGCGGATCATTGGACAGTCGCGCGCGTCCGAGCTGCTCTATACCGGCCGCTTCATGACGGCGGAGGAGGGCGAGCGGTGGGGGTTTTTCAGCCGCATCGTCGCTTCCGATCAGGTTCTGCCGCAGGCGCAGGCGCTTGCACGGGAGATCGCCCAGGGCCCGACCTTTGCCAACACCATGACCAAGCGCATGCTGGCCATGGAATGGGCGATGTCGGTCGAGGAGGCGATCGAGGCTGAAGCGGTGGCGCAGGCGCTCTGCATGACCACCGCCGATTTCGCCCGCGCCTTCGAGGCGTTTGCCAACAAGGCGAAACCGGTCTTCCAGGGCAATTAGCTCGGCTGTCGCGATGCCAGAAAGGGGGACTTGCGTAAAATTATTTTAGGTTTAAAATAATTTTCGGTTCGGGTAGCCTGGAGGCTCTCTCATGAAGGTCGCGATCATCGGTGGCGGACCAGCCGGTCTCTATGCTGCGATCCTGTTGCGCAAGCAGCGGCCGGAGGCGGCGATCACCGTTTACGAGCGCAACCGCGCCGACGATACGTTCGGCTTCGGCGTCGTGTTTTCGGATGCGACGCTGGACAATTTCGAAAAATACGACCCGCCGAGCTATCGGCGCATCACCCAGGAATTTGCCTATTGGGACGACATTGCCGTGCATTTTCGCGGCACGGTGCACCGGGTCGGCGGCAACGGTTTCTGCGGCTGCTCGCGCCGCAAGCTGCTTCTGATCCTGCAGGAGCGGGCGCGCGAGCTCGGCGTCACGCTGCACTTCGAAACTGACATCGACGATGAGTCCCGCTTTGCGGATGCCGATCTCGTCATTCTCGCCGACGGCATCAACAGCCGGTTCCGTGAAAAATATGTCGATCATTTTCAGCCCGAGATCGACGTTCGCGCCAACATGTTCGCCTGGATGGGCTCGACGCGGCCGCTCGATGCCTTCACCTTCATCTTTCAGGAAACCGAATGGGGTCCCTTCATCGCCCATGCCTATCAATATGAGGCGGGGCGCTCGACCTGGATTTTCGAGACCGATCCGGAAACCTTCAAGCGCGCCGGCCTCACGGGCCTTGACGAACGGCAATCGGCCGACCGGATGGCGGAGATCTTTGGCTGGTTTCTCGGCGGTCACCAGTTGCTCACCAACCGCTCGATGTGGCGCAATTTCCCGATGATCCGCAGCAAGCGCTGGGTCAAGGACAACATGGTGCTGCTGGGCGATGCCAAGGCGAGCGCGCATTTCTCGATCGGCTCGGGCACCAAGCTTGCGATGGAGGATGCGATCGCGCTGGCCGACGCCATGCGCGACAGCGCGACCATTGCCGCCGCACTCGACAAATACGAGCACGGCCGCCGCGAGGAGGTCGAGAAGACCCAGCACGCGGCCGACGTCTCGCTGGTCTGGTTCGAGCATGTCGACCGTTTCTGGGATTTCGACCCGGTTCAGTTTGCTTTTGGCGTCATGACGCGCTCCAAGGCGATCACCTATGACAATCTGAACCTGCGGGCGCCGGATTTCGTCGCCGAGGTCGACAAGGCATTTGCCAGTCAGGTCCGTGCCAGGGGCTTTGACGTCGATGTCGAAAAGCCGGTTGCGCCGATGTTCCAGCCGTTCCGCATGCGCGAGATGGAAATCGCCAACCGCGCCGTTGTGTCGCCGATGTGCATGTATTCGGCGGAGGAGGGCGTGCCCGGTGATTTCCATCTGGTGCACTACGGCTCGCGTGCGATCGGTGGCGCCGGCCTGATCTTCACCGAGATGACATGCGTCGGTCGTGACGCTCGCATCACCCCCGGCTGTGCGGGGCTGTGGAACGATGCGCAGGAGGCCGCATGGCGCCGCATCGTGGATTTCGTGCATGCCAATTCGGCGGCGAAATTTGCGCTTCAGCTCGGCCACGCCGGACGCAAGGGCGCGACCAGATTGATGTGGGACGGCATCGATCGCCCGCTGGAAAAAGGCGCCTGGGATATCGTCTCGGCCTCGCCGATTCCCTATTTTCCCGATAGCCAGGTGCCGCGCGAACTTGATCGGAGCGCCATGGATGCGATCAAGGCCGCTTTCGTGGCGGCGGCCGAGCGCGGTGAGCGCTGCGGCTTTGACATGCTTGAGCTGCATTGCGCCCACGGCTATCTACTCGCAAGCTTCATTTCGCCGCTCACGAACACGCGCACGGACGCCTATGGCGGTTCGCTGGAGAATCGCCTGCGTTTTCCTCTGGAGGTCTTCGAGGCATTGCGCGCCGTTTGGCCCAAGCACAAGCCGATGTCGGTGCGTATTTCGGCGACGGACTGGGCCGATGGCGGCATCACCGGCGATGATGCGGTGCTGATCGCGCGCGCGTTTGCGGAGGCCGGCGTCGATCTCGTGGACGTGTCCACCGGGCAGACCGTGCGCGATGCGCAGCCGGTCTATGGCCGCATGTTCCAGACGCCGTTCTCCGATCAGGTCCGCAACGAGGCGCGCGTTGCCACCATGTGCGTCGGCAACATCACCTCGGCCGATCAGGTCAACACCATTCTCGCGGCCGGACGCGCCGATCTGGTTGCGCTCGGCCGTCCGCACCTGGTCGATCCCGCCTTCACCATGAAGGCTGCCGCCTGGTACGGCGCCGGCGAGGTGTTCTGTCCGCCGCAATATCTGCCTGGCAAGGAGCAGATCTTCCGCAACAGCGTCCGTGACCGGCAGGATTTCGAGGACCTGAAAATTAAGGCTAAGCCGAAGACCCGGGCAGAGCTCAAGGCCGAGGCGACAAAGCCGCTTGCGGCGGAGTGAAGGTCCGTGCGACGCTACCCGCGTTTTGCGTAACTCGTCCTCTGGCTTGGAGTAAGGGCGATGAAGGCGATTATCGTCGGCGGCGGAATAGGTGGCCTGACCACCGCGTTGATGTTGCGAGCGCGCGGCCTCGATTGCGAGGTGTTCGAGCAGGCCGATTCCATCCGCGAGCTCGGCGTCGGCATCAACACCCTGCCTCATGCCATCCGCGAGCTGGCGGGAATTGGTCTGTTGGACCGCCTCGACGATGTCGCGATCCGCACCGCCGAGCTGTTTTATCTGACCCGGCACGGCCAGCAGGTCTGGCACGAGAAGCGCGGGCTCGACGCCGGCCACGACGTGCCGCAATTCTCCATCCATCGCGGCCGCCTGCAGGGCGTGATCCATCAGGCCGTGCTCGAACGTCTCGGCACCGACGCTGTCCATACCGGCTGCCGGCTCGGTTCGTTCGCCCAGGATGAGGGCGGGGTGACCGCCTACTTCTTCGACCGCAGCGGTGCCCACGTTCAGACGGCGCGCGGCGATATTCTGATCGGCGCCGACGGCATCCACTCCAAGGTGCGGCAAACGCTGTTTCCTGAAGAGGGGCCGCCCTGCTGGAACGGCCTGATGCTCTGGCGTGGCGCCGCGGATTGGCCGGCCTTCCTGACGGGCCGGTCCATGATCATCGCAGGCGGCCTGAACGCCAAGGCCGTCGTCTATCCGATTGCTGAAGGCTCAAGCCCGGCGACCCGCCTGACCAACTGGGCCGTACTGGTCCGGCTCGGCGATGGCAGCGCACCGCCCCCGCGCAAGGAGGATTGGTCGCGGCTCGGCAAGCCGGAAGAACTGATGCCGCATGTAGCTGGCTTCTCGATCCCGCAGGTCGACTTCGCCGCGCTGGTGCGCGCCACGCCCGAGTTCTGGGAATATCCCTGCTGCGACCGTGATCCCCTGCCGTATTGGTCGAGCGGCCGCGTGACGCTGCTCGGCGATGCCGCCCATCCCATGTATCCCGTCGGCTCGAATGGGGCGTCGCAGGCCGTCCTCGACGCGCGCTGCCTTGCTGATGCGCTGGCACGGAGCGAGCATCCCCGCCAGGCCCTGGTGGCCTATGAACGCCAGCGCCTGCCGATGACCGCCGAGATCGTCGCCTCGAACCGCCGCGGCGGTCCGGAAGGCGTGATCGACGCGGTCGAGCAGCTCGCGCCGCAAGGCTTTGCGGACATTGATACAGTGCTCAACTACGAGGCCCGCGAGGCCATCGTGCGAGGATACGCCGCACGCGCGGGTTTCGCCGCGCGCGTGGTAACACGTCAGGAAGATCGCCAGGCAAGCTAGCCTGGAGGCGGCGGCAGGAAGTGGATGTTGTGCTCGGCCGCGAGCTTGACGACGTCGTCGGGGTTTTGCTGCTTCATGTTGTGGATGGCCCAGAACAGGTCGTAGAGCCTGCGCGTCGGCGATACCCAGAACAGCGTCTTCGCGGGCTGCTGTGACTTGTTGAAGATGCCGTGCGGCTTGCCCATCGGCAGGCGCACCGTATCTCCAGGCGTTGCGAATTCGTCCGCGCCATCGAGCATGAAATCGAGGCGGCCCTCCAGGATGTACAGGTACTCGTCCTGGTCGGGATGGATATGGGGCGGCACGAAGGTGCCGGGCGGAAAGGTCGCGTGCCAGGAAAAACTGTGCTCCGTGCGGCTTTTCGGGACATAGGTCTGGCCCAGGATATTCCAGCTGATTCCCTGAATGCCTTCATTGGCCCGCGTGATGCCGGCGATCTCGCTTTTCATGCGTGGTTCCTTCCCTTTGACTCAGTTGCCCGCCGCGCAGTCCTTGGCGTAGCGGTCGCCGTAATTCTCGAACACCTTCTGCACGATCTCGGTCTGGAATTTTCCGTCCGGGCGCTTGGCGACCTTGGTGAGATAGAAATCCTGGATCGGATAGCCGTTGACGTTGAACTTGAAGCTGCCGCGCAGTGACGTGAAGTCGGCCTTCTTCAGCGCCGCTGCGACCGCCTCCTTGTTGCCGAGATCGCCCTTGACCGCCTTCACCGCGCTGTCGATCAGCATCGCCGCGTCATAGGCCTGCATTGCGTAGCTGCCCGGCACGCTGTTGTAGGCGGCCTCATAGGCGCTGACAAATTTCCTGTTTTGCGGATTGTCGAGATTGGGCGCCCAATCCGCGCCACCGAACATGCCAAGCGCGGCATCCTGCTGGGCTGGCAGGGTCGATTCATCCACAGTGAAGGCCGACAGCACGGGTATCGTGTCGGCAAGTCCGGCCTGCCGGTACTGCTTCACCAAATTGACGCCCATGCCGCCCGGCATGAAGGTGAAGACGGCGTCGGGCTTGAGCGAAGCGATCTTCGAGAGCTCAGGCTGGAAATCCAGCGTGCCGAGCGGCATGTAGGACTCCTCAACGATCTCGCCTTTGTAGTCGAGCTTGAAGCCGGCGACGGAATCGCGCCCCGCCTGATAGTTCGGCACCAGGAGATAGACACGCTTGTAGCCGCGATCCTGCGCGACCTTGCCGAGGATCTCGTGCACCTGGTCGTTCTGGTACGACGTGACATAGAAGTAGGGGCTGCACTCCTTGCCGGCATAGCTGGAGGGGCCGGCATTGGGGCTGATCAGGAATGTCTTGGTGTCGACCGCCGGCTTGTGAATCGCCTGCAGGATATTGGAGAAGATCGGGCCGACCACGAAGTCGACCTTGTCGCGCTCGAGCAGGCCTTTCATCTTGGTGACGGCCGCATCGGGCTTGAGCTCGTCATCGACCACGGTGATCTCGACGTCCTTGCCGGCCATCTTGCCGCCGAGGTCTTTCACCGCAAGGGCAAAGCCGTCGCGGGCCTGCTGTCCGAGCACCGCTGCGGGACCCGACAGCGTCACGATCACGCCGACCTTGATCTTGTCCTCTGCGACGGCTGCGCTCGAGACGATGCTCAACAGGATGGCCAGCCCGGCCGCTCGCGACTGCTTTGTCATGGCAACTCCCCTGATCGGCGGCCCGCCTCGAGCCGAATGGCTGGGCCACATGGTCTTTCCAAGCTTATTCTGATGACCGCGCCTGCTGCAAGCAAAGCGGCGATATCGCAGATGGTCCGCGGCTCCGGCATGCAAGGGGCGCGCCAATTGCTTGAAGCCTAAAGAAATTGGCGCCGAGCCTTGCAGATCGAGATCCGGGATGGCCCCGCAATTTTGACTTGTAGAGCGCGCCAAGATATTTGAAGGTCAAAATAATTGGCCGTCCCGCCCGCCGCAGGCTATGATCGCATCATGATGCTGGATTCCGAGACCAAGGCCGTTGAGCTGCCCGAAGATCACGGCAACGAGTTGCGGCTGTGGCTGCGCCTTCTCACCTGCACGACCCTGATCGAAGGGGAGGTGCGCAGCCGGCTGCGCGAGCGTTTCGACGTCACGCTGCCGCGCTTCGACCTGATGGCCCAGCTCGACAAGGTGCCCGACGGCATGACCTTGTCGGATGTCTCCAAGCGCATGATGGTGTCGAACGGCAATGTCACCGGACTTGTCGAGCGGCTGGTCGAATCCGGCCATCTCGATCGGCGCACGTCGGAAAGCGACCGCCGCGTGCAGGTGATCCGTCTAACCAAGGTCGGCCGCGCGGAATTCCGCAAGATGGCGGCCGAGCATGAGACCTGGATCGCCGACCTTTTCTCCGATCTCACCCCAAAGGATGTGCGCGAGCTGATGCGCCTGCTCGCCAAGACCAAGGCGTCGGCCCAGAAATCCGCCAGCCGACGGATGCCGTGACGCAAATGGCGGAGATCGACTACGAGGTCGAATACAACAACCGGGCCAGGGTTCCGGAAAATCCCGAATTGATGGCCGGATGGGCGCGCGACGCGGCGGCCTATCGCACGCAATGTCCGCCGCGCGTCATGTCCTACGGGCCCGGCGCTCGCAACAGGATCGATTTTTTCGCGGGCGACCGGCCCGGTCCCACCGTCGTCTTCATCCATGGCGGTTATTGGCAGGCTCTGGGCGGTTCGTCGTTCAGCCACTGCGCGCGCGGGCTCAATGCCCATGGCATCAGCGTCGCCATTCCTACCTACGATTTGTGCCCCAATGTCACGGTGGCCGACATCATCGAACAGATGCGTGCGGCGACTTGCGCGCTGGCGAAGCTCGAACAGCGCCTGGTGATCGCAGGGCATTCGGCGGGCGGCCATCTTGCCGCCTGCATGCTGGCGACGGACTGGCCAGCCATCGACGCCGCCCTGCCGCGTGATCTCGTCATGGCGGCCTACGCCATTTCCGGTCTGTTCGACCTTGTCCCGCTGGTCGGAACATCCATCAACAAGGCGCTTGGCCTCGATGATGCGTCCGCGAAAGCCGCGAGCCCGTTGTTCTGGACGCCGCCGAAGGGCGCCAGCCTTGATGCTGTGGTAGGCGAGCGGGAAAGCGCGGAATATTTCCGCCAGAGCCGCGCCATCGCCGAACAATGGGGCAGCGCCGGCGTCGCGACGCAATTCGGCGTGGTCGCCGCGGCCAACCATTTCACCGCGATCGCACCGCTGGCCGACCCGGATTCGCCGATGGTTGCGCGGCTGAAACGGCTGGCCGGGGGCTAGCCGGCGCCTACCGGAAAAGCGTCCGATGCTCAAAATTGCGCTCTTGCGTCCAATTGTTTTAAGTATAAAATGTTTAAGGATAAAGCGCTGCCGGGCGTTCTGAATTTTGGTCCCGAACAAGAGGGGCGATGAAAGATGTCAGGTGGAATTCGAAGTCTCGGCCCGTCGGGCCATGTCGATGATTTCGCACGGCGCAATCTGCCGCCGTCAGAGCAATGGCCGGATCTGCTGCTCGACCGGCCTGAGTTCCAATATCCTGACTATCTCAATGTGGGGGTCGAGCTGACCGACCGCATTGTCGAGATGGGAATGGGCGACCGCATCGCCCTGATCGGCAATGGCAGACAGCGCACCTATAAGGAGCTCGCCGACTGGTCCAATCGCCTGGCGCATGCGCTGGTCGAAAATTACGGCGTCAAGCCCGGCAACCGGGTGTTGATCCGCTCGGGCAACAATCCGGCGCTGGTTGCGGCATGGCTCGCGGCGACCAAGGCGGGCGCGGTCGTGGTCAACACCATGCCGATGTTGCGGGCAGGGGAGCTCTCCAAGATCGTCGACAAGGCCGAGATCGCGCTGGCGCTGACCGACAGCCGCATCGCCGACGAGCTCGTCGCCTGCGCCAAGACCAGCCGCTTCCTCAAGCAGGTCGTCAATTTCGACGGCACATCCAACCATGATGCCGAGCTCGATCGCGTCGCGCTGAACAAGCCGGTGCGCTTCGATGCGGTGAAGACCGGGCGGGACGATGTCGCCTTGCTCGGTTTCACGTCGGGCACGACCGGCGAGCCGAAGGCGACGATGCATTTCCATCGCGATCTGCTGATGATCGCGGACGGCTATGCGCGGGAAGTGCTGAAAGTCACGCCCGACGACATCTTCGTCGGCTCGCCGCCGCTGGCCTTCACTTTCGGCCTCGGTGGTCTTGCCATCTTCCCCCTGCGTTTCGGTGCGACCGCCACGCTGTTGGAGAACGCATCGCCGCCGGAGATGGTGAAGATCATCGAGACCTACAAGGCAACCGTCTGCTTCACCTCGCCGACCGCCTATCGCGCAATGATGGCGGCGATGGACAAAGGCGCCGACCTGTCCTCGCTGCGTCTGGCTGTCTCGGCGGGCGAGACCTTGCCGGCGCCGGTGTTTGAAAGCTGGACCAGGAAGACCGGCAAGCCGATCCTCGACGGCATCGGCAGCACGGAAATGCTGCACATCTTCATCACCAACCGGATCGGCGATGCCGTCGCCGGAACCACCGGGCACCCGGTGTCCGGCTATGAAGCGAAGATCGTCGATCAGGACATGAACGAGCTGCCGGCCGGCACGGTCGGCAAGCTCGCGGTGCGGGGCCCGACCGGCTGCCGCTATCTCGCCGACAGCAGGCAGACGAACTACGTGCGCGACGGCTGGAATCTGACCGGCGACGCGTTCATGCGCGACCAGAACGGACGCTTCTGCTTCGTTGCCCGCGCCGACGACATGATCATTTCGTCGGGCTACAATATCGCAGGACCCGAAGTCGAAGCCGCGCTGCTGTCGCATCCGGCCGTCGCCGAGTGCGGCGTGGTCGGCGCGCCCGACGAGGCGCGGGGCATGATCGTCAAGGCCTATGTGGTCCTGACATCGAATTTCACGGGTGACGATGCGCTCGTCACCGCGTTGCAGGACCATGTGAAGCGCGAGATCGCGCCATACAAATATCCGCGCGCGATCGAGTTCGTCGCGCAATTGCCCAAGACCGAGACTGGCAAGCTGAAGCGGTTCGCCTTGAGGCAGATCGCGCAGGCCGGTCACGCTTCGGCGGGGATCGCGGCGGAATGAAGCCACTCGAATGGTGAGGACTTGCTCGTGAGCACGCCAAAAGCGCCCGCCCTTGCGGTGCTGCCGGTCACAAAAGAACCCGCAACCGGCCTGCAGATCCTGCAGCCCAGCGGCTGGCCGATGCCCAAAGGCTATGCCAACGGCGTGGCCGCAGAGGGCCGCATCGTGGTGACGGGCGGGGTGATCGGCTGGGACGCCCAGGAGCGTCTGGCGGCGGGCTTTGTCGGACAGGCGCGCCAGGCGCTCAGCAATATTGCAGCCATTCTTGCCGAAGGCGGCGCGCGTGCCGAGCACTTGGTCCGGCTCACCTGGTACGTGGTCGATATGGACGAGTATCTGGCCAGCCTCAGGGAGCTCGGGCAGGCCTATCGCGAGATCCTCGGCGCGCATTATCCGGCCATGGCACTCGTGCAGGTGGTGCGTCTCGTCGAAAAGGATGCACGGGTGGAAATCGAAGCCACCGCGGTGGTACCGCGCTAACTCCTTTCGGCTTTGGTCGCCGTCACGCGACTTGCTGCAGGGCAAGGTCGCGGCCGTCGCAAATCCTTCATGCGCGCCCTATAGTGGGAGGCCATCCCTTTGGTCTGGCTGCACGGTTTGCCGCTATTGGAGCCCGCATGATGAAGCTCGTCCGTTTTGCCCTGATGTTGCTGGTCGTGGCCGTGCTGGCGCCTTGGCACTCGGCCAAGGCAGCCGACGTCATCTGCTACAATTGCCCGCCCGAATGGGCGGACTGGGCGTCGATGCTGAAGGCGGTCAAGGCCGACCTCAATTACGACATTCCCCACGACAATAAGAACTCCGGCCAGGCGCTGGCCCAGATCCTCGCCGAGAAGAGCAATCCGGTTGCCGACATCGGTTATTTCGGCGTGAACTTCGGCATGAAGGCCAAGGCGCAGGATGCGCTGGAGCCCTACAAGCCCGCCAATTGGGACCAGGTGCCCGCGGGGCTGAAGGATCCGGACGGCTATTGGACCACCATCCATTCCGGCACGCTCGGACTGTTCGTGAACAAGGACGCGCTCGGCGGCAAGCCGGTGCCGGCCTGCTGGAAGGACCTCCTGAAGCCCGACTACAAAGGCATGGTCGGCTATCTCGATCCGAGCTCGGCCGCGGTCGGCTATGTCGGCGCGGTCGCGATCAATCTCGCGCTCGGCGGATCGGCCTCGAACTTCGATCCGGCCATCGCCTTCTTCAAGGAATTGCGCAAGAACGATCCGATCGTTCCCAAGCAGACCTCCTACGCCCGCGTCGTCTCGGGCGAGATGCCGATCCTGCTGGACTATGATTTCAACGCCTATCGCGCGAAATACACCGAGAAGGGCAATTTCGAATTTGTCATCCCGTGCGAAGGCTCGGTGGTGTTTCCCTATGTCGTCGGCCTCGTGAAGAACGCGCCCGACAAGGACAAGGCGAAGAAGGTCCTGGACTATCTCCTGTCCGACAAGGGCCAGGCGATCTGGACCAATGCCTATCTGCGGCCTGCGCGGCCGATTCAGCTGCCGGAGGCGGTGAAGGCCAAATTCCTGCCCGACAGCGACTATGCACGCGCCAAGAGCGTCGATTGGGGCGCGATGGAGACAGCGCAGAAGGCCTTCGTCGATCGCTATCTCGCCGAAGTCCGTTGATGCGGTATAGTGCCTCGGCTTAGGAGAAGCGGGGGCGCTTTCGCTTTGATGTCGCATCGAACCTTTGTCGGGCTTTGCCTGCTGCCGCTCGTGGTCGTCACGGCGGCCTTCTTCCTGCTGCCCATGACGCGCCTGCTCGTTACCGGCGCGGAAGGGCCGCAGGGGCTGCTCGGCTATGTTGCGATCCTCACCGAGCCGCGCTACCGCGCGACTTTGATCAATACGGTCTTGCTGTCGGCCGCCACCACGGTCGTGACGCTGATCGTGGCTACGATCGCCGGCATATTCCTGCAGCGCCATCGCTTTCCGGGCCGCGCCGTGCTGATCGCGATGCTGACATTCCCGCTGGCCTTTCCCGGCGTGGTCGTCGGCTTCATGATCATCTTGCTCGCCGGGCGGCAAGGTCTCATCGGCAGCATCACCAGCCATCTGGCCGGCGAGAAATGGGTGTTTGCCTATTCGATCTACGGGCTGTTTCTCGGCTATCTGTATTTCTCGATTCCGCGTGTCATCCTCACCGTGATGGCCGCCGTGCAGAAGCTCGACCCCGGCCTCGAGGAAGCGGCGCGGTCGCTGGGCGCGAGCCCCTGGGCGGTGCAGCGCGACGTGGTGTTGCCGGCGCTGATGCCTGCTTTCATCGCCTCCGGCGCCATCGCCTTTGCAACTGCCATGGGGGCCTTCGGCACCGCCTTTACGCTGGCGACCAATATCGACGTGCTGCCGATGCTGATCTACACCGAGTTCACGCTGGCCGCGAACTTTGCCACGTCGGCAGCGCTGTCGGTCGGGCTTGGCGTCATCACCTGGTTCATCCTCGCGCTCGCCCGCTCGTTCACCGGCGGCGCGGTGGCTGCGGCGGGGTAGGGCCATGCGCGACCGATTGATCTTCACCTGCCAGCTTGTCTTTACGCTGCTGGTCGCTGCATTCCTGGTGGTGCCGGCCGGCCTCTCCATCACCGCCGGCGTGACCGTCAATTACTTCCGCGGCATTGAGTCCGGCGTCACCTTGCAGTGGGTCGCCCAGGTCTGGGACCTCTATGCCGGCACCATCTTCCTCTCCTTTGTGATCGCGCTCGCGACGCTGGCCGTCACGCTGTTCGCCGGGGTGCCCGCGGCCTATGCGCTGCACTTGAGCGGCGGCAAGCTCTCGCGCGCGATCGAGGAGATCATCACGCTGCCGCTCGCCATTCCCGGCCTTGCCATTGCGCTGGCGCTGTTGCTCACCTATGGCGGCTTCAGCGACTTCCGCCGCTCCTGGCTGTTCATCCTGGTCGGCCATGTCATCTTCACCATGCCCTTCATGGTGCGATCGGTGATGGCGATCTTTGCCACCGTCGACATCAAGACGCTCGACGAGGGCGCGGCCTCGCTCGGCGCGTCGCCCTGGCGGCGGTTTGCCGACGTGATCGTCCCCAATGCGGTGCCGGGCATTCTAGCGGGAAGCCTGATGGTGGTGACGCTGTCGCTCGGCGAGTTCAACCTGACCTGGATGCTGCATACGCCGTTGACCAAGACCCTGCCGATCGGGCTCGCCGACAGCTACGCCTCGATGCGGCTTGAAGTCGCTTCGGCCTATACGCTGATCTTCTTCATCATGATCGTGCCGCTGCTGGTCGCGATGCAATTGTTCGCAGACAGGGAGCTTGCGAAGTGAACGTGGCCAGCGAAAGCCTCGTCAGTGGTCACGGCGCCGCCGTACGCATCGAACATTGCGGCAAGACCTTTGCGGATGGCACCCATGCGCTGGAACCGGCCTCGCTCGATATCGCGCGCGGCGAAACGCTGGTGCTGCTCGGACCCTCCGGCTGCGGCAAGACCACCATGCTGCGGATCATCGCCGGCCTCGAACGGCCCGATCCCGGCGGCAAGGTGCTGTTCGACGGCAAGGACATGACCACGGTGCCGATCGAGCGGCGCAATGTGGGCATGGTGTTCCAGTCCTACGCGCTCTTCCCGAACATGAGCGTCGCGGAGAACATCGCTTACGGCCTGAAAATCCGCGGCATGCCCAAGAAGGAGCGTGACGCGCGCGTTGCCGAGCTGGTGGCCCTGACCAACATCGCCGGGCTGGAGAACCGTCGCATCGATCAGCTCTCCGGCGGCCAGCGCCAGCGCGTGGCACTGGCGCGCGCGGTCGCAATCCGGCCCGGCATTCTGCTGCTGGACGAGCCGTTGACGGCGCTTGACGCAGCGCTCCGCGAGCGGCTGCGCAGCGAGCTCAATCGCTTGTTGCGGGCGCTCGGCATCACCGCGATCTATGTGACGCACGACCAGGCCGAAGCCATGGAACTTGGCGATCGGGTGGTCGTGATGCGCAAGGGAGCGATCGCCCAGATCGGCTCGCCACGCGAGATCTATTTTGCACCGAAGAATCGCTTTGTTGCCGAGTTCATCGGTGCTGCGAACATAGTGGAGGCGCCGCTCGACAACGGGCAGCTGGTGCTTCCCGGCGGGCGGTTGCCGACCGCCGTCGAGGGCAGCCGGGGGGATGTGCTCGCCATGATCCGGCCTGAAACGATCCGGATCGTTGCCGCGGGAGATGGTTCCCTGTCAGGCACGATCGACAGCGTCAGCTTCATCGGCGACCGGCAGCGTTTTGTCGTCAGCGGCGCAGCTCACAAGCCCTTGACGGTCGACGCGCCGAATACGATCGAAGCCAGGGCCGGCGAGCGGGTTGGCCTTTCGATCGCGCCGGATGCGATCCGCCTGCTGCCGTCGGAGGCCTGAGAAACGATGTCGGAAAGACCTGTTATCGTCGCGCAGATCTCGGATCTGCATATCAAGGCGCCTGGTTCCCTGGCCTATGGCCGCGTCGACACGGCCAAGGCGCTGGAGCGATGCGTCGCCGCGCTCAATGCCTTGCAGCCGGCGCCGGATTTCGTGGTGATATCAGGCGATCTCGCGGACACGCCGACACCCGAGGAGTACGCGCATCTGGCTCGCTTGCTGCAGCCCCTGAAGCTGCCTTATGCGGCCGTGCCGGGCAATCATGACTCCCGCGACTTGATGCGGACGTCGTTCCCGAGGTCGACTTACGCTTTTCCATCCGGCCCGCTCGATCAAAAGATCGAAGCCGGCCACCTCGACCTGCTGCTGCTCGATTCAAGCGTGCATGGCAAGCCGCATGGCGAGCTTGGCCAACCCACCCTGCAATGGCTCGAGACCGCGCTGGCCTCGACGACCGGCCGGCCGGCGCTGCTGTTCCTGCATCATCCACCGTTCATCGCGGGCATCTGGCACATGGACCGGCAGAATCTGCAGAACGCCGATGAACTCGCCGCGATCGTCCGACGCCATCCGCGGGTCCAGCTGATCGCCTGCGGACATGTGCATCGGGCCACGCTGACGATGTTTGCGGGCCGTCCCTGCACGATCTGCCCGGCGCCCAATCATGCCGTCGACCTCGATCTCGCGCATTTGCGCGAGCCGTCCTTCAAGGTCGAGCCGCCCGCTCTGCACCTGCACGCCTGGTTTCCGGGCGAGGGGCTGGGCACGGTGGTGACCCATCAGGTGCCGATCGGAGACTTCGATGGTCCGCATCCGTTCTTTGGACCGGACGGAAAGCTGCTTTGATCGGCTCGCCTGATCAGCTCGCCTTCGCCATCTCCTCGTCTTCGGGCGAGTTCAGGTACATGCCGGACATGGTGTCGACCCAGCACAGATGGTCGTGCACCTTCTTCACGCCCTCGACAGTCTCCGCGGCGACGACGGCGGCCTGACGCGAACGCTCCTCGGTGATCACGCCGCTGAGGTGGACGATGCCGTCCTTGACGATGACGGACAGGCCGAACGGGCACCAATCATTCTTCTCCATCGCCGCGATGATGCGATTGCGGATGTGATCGTCGTCTGCCGTCGGGTCAGGCACCTCGCGGGCGAGACTGGCGACCGTCTGGAGCAGGTTGGCGCGCGACACGATGCCGACGACCTCGCTGCCGCGAACGACCGGCAGCCGCTTGACGTTGTTCTTTTCCATCAGCTCCACGATCTCGGCGAGCGCCGTATCCTCGGTGATGGTCAGCGGATCCTTGGTCATGACCTCCGACACCTTGCGGCCGTGCTCATGGATGAAATCGGAAGCGGATTGGCCGGGCCCCAGGATGAAGCGCAGCCAGCGGCCGCGCTTGCGCTGGGTGCCGATTTCGCTGCGCCGGATGAAGTCCCCTTCGGACACGATTCCGACGAGCTTGCCGCCCTCCACGACGGGGAGGCCGCTGACATGCCGCTGCAGCATGATGTTGGCCGCATCGACGATCGTCGTGTCTGGGGAAACGGTGATGACCGGTTTGGTCATGATTTGGTGGGCGCGCATGGAGGGCTCCGCGAATTCTGGAAATGTCTCGATGCAAAACAGGCTAATCCGTTACCGGGGGCCCGATTTGATCGAGGTCAAGCGAAGGCCGGCCGCCGATCGGCTTGACGCAGCTCAACATCCGGCGCCGCCGGTCGGTTAGACTGAAAAGCAGGGGTGATCTTACCGGGAGCGTCACATGGCTGAGTTGTTCGAAAAGCAGGCGGCGGTGGTTGAGGCCACGGGGCCGGTCGGCCAGGCCAACAAGCGGGTCCTGAATTTCCTTTATGGAGCCCAGCGGGTCGCCCTCGAGGAGGCCGTCTTTGCGACCCAGGAGTGGATTGATCGGGCGCGAACGGAGACGCATCTGCTGGCCGAGTTCACCTCGAAAATGGCAGGCGCTCACTCCGTCAGCAACGTCAAGACAATGTTCGAGGAATGCGGTCAGCACCAGATCGACTTTATTCGCCGCGACTGTGACCGGATCTTCACGCATGGTCGACGGATGATCGACGCCGTATCGAGCCTGTTCGGCCGCCCCGCCGAAGACTGACCTTGACGCCTCCTGCATCCCGAGCGCCAAAAACATCAGAGAAGAGCCCGTGCAGCTGACATCGACGACCGTGGCAAGCACCGATCCGGCGCTGCCGTCTCCCGCCGTGAAATGCCAGGATGGACTCCTGAAGGACGGACCCCTGAACGACGGACCCTTGCAGAGCCGCGATTCCCGCAAGCTTCAGCCATTGCCGGTGCGCACGCAGCAACCGGGCTTGCCTGCGCAGGACGAGGATCACCTGGCCGACCGGGCCTTTCACGCCGCGGTCGCCCGTCTGACCGGAGGGATTTCGCCGGTTGCGCTCTCGCTCGCCTTTATCGATTGGACTGCACATTTGGCCGCGGCGCCGCAACGCCAGCTCGAGATCGCTAGGGAAGCGATGAGCAATGCGGGACGCCTCCTGCGGGCGGCCGGCCGCGTCAGCGAGCCCGACCGACAACCCTGGTCGCTGGTCAAGCCGCCGCCGCAGGATCACCGTTTTGCCAACCCGGAATGGGAGAACCCGGCGTTCAATCTGCTGGCGCAGGCGTTCCTGCTCGGAGAACAGTGGTGGCACAATGCCGCCACCGGCATCCGCGGCGTGGCGCCCGCAAACGAAGCCGTGGTCGAATTCTCGATCCGGCAGGTGCTGGACATGCTGGCGCCGTCCAATTTTGCCGCCACCAATCCCGAGGTGTTGCAGAAGGCGTTCCAATCCGGCGGCGAGAACTTCGTTCTGGGTCTGCAGAACTGGTACAGCGACCTGATGCGGCTGTTGTCGCCGGGCAGGCGTGCACCGGAGGACGAGCGGTTCGTCGTCGGCGAGACGGTCGCCACCGCGCCCGGCAAGGTCGTCTTTCGCAATCATCTGATCGAGCTGATCCAGTACCAGCCCGTCACCGAAAAGGTCCGCCCGGAGCCCATTCTGATCGTGCCGGCCTGGATCATGAAATTCTATATTCTCGATCTCTCGCCGCACAATTCGCTGGTGCGCTATCTGACCGGCCAGGGTTTCACGGTGTTCATGATTTCATGGCGCAATCCGGCGGCGGATGATCGCAATATCGACTTCGATGATTATCGCACGCTGGGCATCGAGGCTGCGCTTGCGATGATCAACGTGATCGTGCCCGGCCGGCGCATCCACGCCCTCGGCTATTGCCTCGGCGGGACGCTGCTGTCGATCGCGAGTGCGGCGATGGCGCGCGACGGCGATCGGCGGCTGAAGTCCATCACGCTGCTGGCGGCGCAGACCGACTTTACCGAGGCCGGCGAGTTGACCCTGTTCATCAATGAAGGCCAGGTCGCCTTTCTCGAAGACATGATGTGGCAGCGCGGCTTCCTCGATACCACGCAGATGGCGGGCGCCTTCCAGCTGCTGCGCTCCAACGACCTGATCTGGTCGCGGGTGTCGCGCGACTACCTGATGGGCGAGCGGGCACCGGCGAGCGACCTGATGGCCTGGAATGCGGATGCCACGCGCCTGCCTTATCGCATGCATTCCGAATATCTGCGCAAGCTGTTCCTGCGCAATGATCTGGCCGAGGGACGCTATCTCGTCGACGGCAAGCCGATTGCGCTGTCGGACATTCATACGCCGATGTTTGTGGTGGGCACGCTGCGGGATCACGTTGCGCCCTGGAAGTCCGTCTACAAGATCCATTACCAGGTCGACGCCGACGTCACCTTTCTGCTGGCGAGCGGTGGCCACAACGCCGGCGTCGTCGCGCCACCGGACGAACCGGGACATTCCTACCAGGTCGAGACCAAGCCCGCGGAGGCGCCCTATGTCGGTCCCGATCAATGGCTGGCGTCGGCTCCGAGGCACGAAGGATCCTGGTGGCCGGAATGGACCCGTTGGCTCACTGAACGCTCGGGCGAGCCGTGCGAGCCGCCGCGGATGGGAAGCGCCGACGGCAAGGACCTGCCGGATGCCCCGGGCGACTACGTCCATCAATAGGGCGGTATTGCGGGCAGCTATTTCCTGGCGAGCTTCAGCGCGGCCAGTTTGCGGTAGGCGGTTTCCGCTTTTTGCAGCAGCTGCTTTTCGCGCCTGGCGTCGAGCAGCTGCAGCGGCACCGCAACTCCGGCCTTGCGGAGCGAGCGCGCGAGCCTGCGGCCGTTGACATTGTCGTTCAACTGGCCGAGACAGCGTTGCGCCTTGCGCAGCGGCTTCAGTGCGATCTTCTGTCTGGCGAGAGTAGCATCGTCGAGCAGGTCGGCCAGCGATTCGATGGAATAGGTGAGCCGCTTGTTCAACAGGCGCACGCGGTGCCGCTTCGCGGCAGTCAGCTCGGGCAGCTTGCGGCATCTGCGCAGCAGCTTCTTCTCCCAGCCGGCGAGGCGATCCGCCGCATAGGCGGTGACCGGAGCGGCACGTCGCTTGATCGCCCGCTTGGCGGCCATGGTGGACCAGGGACCCATCGTCACCCAGGTTGACGTGTGGGCGATCAGGCGCTGATAGCGCATGGATCTCAGCGCCTGCGCCAACCGGCGATAGGCCTCCGCACGTCGTTCATGCCAGACGGCAAGATGCGGAATCTCCTCTCGCGGCTTCGGGCAGGCGGCCATTATCCGCTCGATCGTGACGTCTAGGTCGCGCACCGGACCAAGCTCGCCATTCAGCCACTTCAGCTCGCGCCAGATCCGCTGCTTGAGCGCGTCGTCGACCATCGGCGAAAAGAACCGGATAGCGGATCGCAGATGAGTCAGAGCAACGCGCATCTCGTGAAGGGCGTCCGCGTCGCCTCTGATGGCGGCTTCCCGATAGGCGCCCAGGCTGGCAAGATGGCGCCGTGCGATGATCCGGAATGCGGTATCGCAGGCCATGCCCGGGTTCAGCCGCGCGACGAGGCCCCGATCCGCGCTGCCATGCGACGGTCTTGCGCCCGGAGGCTTTGTCGACGAATTTGGCGCTTGGAACATCTGTTCGACGATGAGCTAATCCGCTTCAAACGCGGCGATCCTGCTTCGGCACGCGCTCACGGTTTCTTCGAGCGTCCCGGAGGCGTCGATGATCGCCCAGTCGATTGCGCCGACATCATAGTCTTCCTGAAGCCGGGCGATCTCGATCGTCGCGTCAGAAGCATCTCGCATGCGTCGCGAAATCCGCTTTTGCCGCGTCTCGAGGTCCGCGACCAGGAACAACCCAATAAAGCGGATGTGCGACCGCCATGCGACGTCCAGGATGGCCGCGCGTTCGCTCGCGCGGGCAAACACCGCGTCCGCTATGACCGAATGGCCCTGCGAGAGGACGCCGCCGGCCTGCCGCGTCAGGGTCTCATAGACCTGATGGCCCACCTCCGGCCCGTAGGCGCTTTCCGGAAGCTTTTCTTCCAGGCCAACTCCGAACATCTGCTTTCGCAGGACGTCGCTGCGCAGGATGATGGCCCCTGGCTCGGGCGGCAGGTCGGAAGCAATGGCGCGCGCCACGGCGGATTTGCCGGTGCCGGAGAGGCCACCTAAGGCGACAAGGATGGGGCGCCGCGGATGGATCAGCCGCTTCGCCAGATCGAAATAGGCGCGCGCGTCCCGGCTTGCGCCCGTGCCGTCGGCACCGGTGCGATGCGCCCTGGCCAGCAGGACCTGCGCGCGGATGGCGGCGCGAATCGACATCAGGAGCGGAAGCGTCGCCAGCGCCTCGAGGTTTTCGCGTCCCGTGACCGAAAGATAGCGGTTGAGCAGCGCGTTCGCCGCGGCCTGCTGCCCGTAATGCAACAGATCCATCAGCACGAAGGCGAGGTCATACAGCACGTCGATCGAGGCGATCTTCTCGTCGAATTCGATCGCATCGAACAGCACGGGCTTTTCGTCGATCACGACGATATTGGCGAGATGCAGATCGCCATGACAGCGCCGCACAAATCCTGTCCTGCCGCGTTGCTCCAGCAGCGGACGCAGGCGTGAAAACGCGGCGTGCGAGGCGGTTCCGAGCTCGTCGATGTCGTCGGCGGCAAAGCCGCCGGCCGCGCGCATCGCAGTCGAATTGTCGTCGATGAGCTTGGGAACGGATTGCAGCCAGGGATCCGCCGGCACCGCCGGCGCAACGCGATGGGCTGCGGCAATGGCATCGGCCATGGCATCGACAAGGCGGCCATCGAGGGCGCCGTCGCGCGCGAGATGGTCGACCGTCTTGCGCTCATCGAAGCGCGTCATCTCGACGGCATATTCCACAGGCGTGCCGGGTCCATCGACGCTCAGTTGTCCGTCGGCAGCTTGGGTGATCGGCACGACACGTCGATAGATCTGCGGCGCGAACGGCCGGTTGACCTTGATTTCCTCCTCGCAGGCGGCTTTTCGCTTGTCGAGGGTCGAATAGTCGAGAAAGGGAAAGCGGATCGCACGCTTGATCTTGAGCGCACGATCGTCCGCCAGGAAAACCGATGCGGCATGGGTGTCGATCCGCTGCACGCCGGCGTGATGCCGGGCATCGCCGAGGAAGGCAAAGACCTTCTCCTGCATCGTGACGTCGTCAGTCCCTGAACCTGTCATCTGTCACCGATCGCGCGCTCTACGGTTTTAGCACCGCGGCGCCAAGTATTTGGCCCGACCGCAGCCTGGAGAGGACTTCGTTGGCCTCGTCGAGCGGAAATGCTGTCGTCTCTGTCTTGACGCCCGCCTGCGGCGCGACTTTCAGGAAATCCAGGCCGTCCCGGCGCGTCAGGTTGGCGACCGAGACCAGCTGCCGCTCCTCCCACAGCAATGCATAGGGAAAACTGGGGATGTCGCTCATGTGGATGCCGGCGCAGACCACGCGGCCGCCCTTTCTCACCGCACGCAGCGCCGCCGGAACGAGCTCGCCGGCGGGCGCATAGATGATCGCGGCGTCGAGCGGTTGATCCGGCGCTTCGCCCGAGGCTCCAGCCCACACGGCGCCGAGCCGTCGTGCAAAATCCTGCGCGGCGACGTCACCGTGCCGGGTGAAGGCATAGACCGAGCGTCCCTGCCATTTCGCGATCTGGGCGATGATATGCCCGGCCGCGCCAAAGCCATAAATCCCGAGCCGCTCGGCTTGCCCCGCCATCACCAGCGAGCGCCATCCGATCAGGCCGGCGCACAGCAGCGGTGCGATCGAGACGTCGTCGCCGTCTTCGCCCAGTGGAAAGGCATAGCGCGCGTCGGCGATGGTGTGGCTGGCAAAGCCGCCATCCCTCGTATAGCCGGTGAAGAGCGGGCGATCGCAGAGGTTTTCCATGCCGTCGCGGCAAAAGCGGCAAACTCCGCAGGTGTGTCCGAGCCAGGGAATCCCGACCCGGTCGCCCAGGCTGAGACCGGTCACGTTGGGACCAATGAGGTCGACCCGGCCGACGATCTCATGGCCCGGAACAATGGGGTATTTGATGTCAGGAAGTTCCCCGTCGACGACATGGAGGTCGGTCCGGCAGACCCCGCAGGCGCTCACCTTGACGCGGATTTCGCCATCGCCGGCTTGCGGATCGGTCCGTTCCTCGAGCCGAAGCGGCGATCCCGGCGCCGGTAGTACCATCGCGCGCATTCATGCTTCTCCCGGGCCAACGTCGTCCCAACAAAGCCCAATCCGGCCGCTACCTTCTGCCCTCGGCCGTACGGCGGTGGCTTGAGCAAGATCAACTCGCAAGGGGCGGAATGGGCTCATTCTCGATGGCAAAGGAGAGCTAGCGATGGCGATCAAGGATGTCCTGTTGCCGCTGGTCGGCGAACCCACCGAGGCAGCGCGCGCTGCCGTCTATAAATGCGTAGCTATCTGCGGCGATTTCGGTGCCAGGGTAACCGGCATCGCGGTCGAGGAACACGTTCTCGTCCGTCCGAAAGTGTTGATTTCGGCGGATCTCGACAATGCCGAGGCGGCGGAGGCCGTGCGAAGCGTCACCGATGCGCAAGGTTTCCTGAAGATATTCGACGGCGCGGCGACGAGCTTTGGCGTCCGCAGCGCGAAAGACCTGCACCGCCTGGCGAGCTCCGAAATCGTCGACACCGTTGCCAACGCGGCGCGGCTGCGCGATCTGTCGCTTGTGCCGGTCAAATCGCATCACTCGTTCTCGGAACGGCTGGTCGAGGGGTTGTTGTTCGAATCCGGCAGGCCGATCGTGCTGTGCCCGGAGGAGTTGGCCGCCGATCTCCCGCTGTTGCTGGACGATGTCCTGATCGCGTGGGATGGCAGCGCGCCGGCCGCAAGGGCGGTCGGCGATGCGCTCCCGATTCTGAAGGCGGCCGAAAAGGTCCACATCGTCACGGTCACCGACGACGCCACCCCGGAACAAATCCAATCCGGCCGGGCCCTCATCGAACATCTTGCCGAGCACGGCATCGAAGCGACCTTCGAGACGGTCGCGATCGATGGCAGTTCGATCGGAAAGGTGCTCGAGGCCCACGTCAAGGCCAACCGGACCGATCTGTTGGTCATGGGGGCCTTTCACCATTCCAGGCTGAACCAGATCGTCTGGGGCGGGGCCACGAAGACTGTCATCGGCCAGCCGCCGTGCTGGGTTATGATGTCGCGATAGGCGCCGGCTGCAGTTCCATCGAATAGCCAAAGGTAGCCGAGCCTTCCATCGAGCATGATCCTTTCGGAAAGCCGCTGCACATTTTGCGCTGATGCGGCCGTCTGGGTCGGGATCATGCTCCAGCCGGATCATCGCTGATGTCGACATATCGTTTGAGCAACCTGTTGTTGCCCCACTCGGTCGCGGTCGTCGGGGGCAGCCCGCGTCGCGGCTCGGTTGGTGGCGCCATTCTCGGCAATATCCGGAAAGCGGGATTCGGTGGCCAGCTCGGTGTCGTGAATTCCCGCTACCACGAGATCAACGGCATCGAGCCGGTACGCAAGCTCGATCAGCTCCCTTTCGTGCCCGAGCTCGTCATCGTCACGACGCCGCCTCAGACCGTCCCCGAGATCATTGACGAGGCCGGACGTCTCGGCAGTGCCGGCGCCCTCATCGTCACCGCCGGGCTCGGTCATGGCGCGGGGTCGCTCGCGGAGGCAGCGGATCGCGCGGCCCGCAAATACGGCATGCGTCTGATCGGGCCGAACTGCCTCGGCATCATGATGCCGGGCGCGCGGTTGAACGCCAGTTTCTCCGCGCACATGCCCGGCGCGGGATCGCTCGCCCTGGTTTCGCAGTCGGGCGCGATCGCGGCTGCCATGGTGGAATGGGCGGCCCAGCGCGGGGTCGGCTTTTCGGGGATCGTGTCGATCGGCGATCAGCTCGACGTCGATATCGGCGACCTGCTCGATTACTTTGCGCTGGACGGCCGCACGCGGGCGATCCTGCTCTATGTCGAGGAGATCAGGGACGCGCGCAAATTCATGTCGGCGGCGCGCGCGGCCGCACGGATCAAGCCGGTCGTGGTGGTAAAATCCGGCCGCACGGCGCAAGGGGCCGGCGCCGCCGGAACTCACACCGGCGCGCTGGCCGGTTCGGATGCGGTGTACGACGCGGCGTTCCGGCGGGCCGGCATCCTGCGCGTGTCGGATCTGCGGGAATTGTTCGATTGCGCCGAGACATTGGGCCGATTGGAATCTCCGCCGGGAAAGCGGCTGGCGATCCTGACCAATGGCGGCAGCATCGGCGTGCTCGCGGTCGACCGGCTGGTGGAGCTCGGGGGCATCCCGGCTGCGCTCTCGCCCGAGATTCGCGAGAAGCTCGACGCGGTGTTGCCGCGAACCTGGTCCGGCTCCAACCCCGTCGACATCGTCGGCGACGCCGATGCCGCGCGCTATGCCGCAACGCTCGAAATATTACTGGCGGATCGCGGCAACGACGCCATCCTGGTGATCAATGTGCAGACGGCGCTTGCCTCCGCCGAGGAAATCGCGACCACCGTGACGAAGCTTGTCGGCGACTATCGCAAGCAGACTGCGCGCCGGGCCAAGCCGGTGCTCGCGGTCTGGGCCGGCGCGGAGCCCAAGGTGATCGACCAGCTCTCTGGCGCCGGCATTCCGAACTATCCGACCGAGGAGGATGCCGTGCTTGGCTTCATGCATCTGGTGCGCCATCGCGAGGTGGTGGACGCGCTGATGCAGGTCCCGCCTGCGATGCCCGTCGGCTTTGAACCCGACGTCGAGGCCGCACGGCGCATCATCAACGCGGCCCTGTCCGACGGCCGCCAGTGGCTGGACCCGATCGAGATCAAGCAGCTTCTCGAGGCTTACGAGATCGCGATGGTGCCGACGTTTGCCGCCTCCGATCCCGATCAGGCCGTGGCCTATGCCTCGCAGATCTTCGCGCGCGGCGCCACCGTCGTTTTGAAGATCAACTCGCGCGACATTGTGCACAAATCCGATGTCGGCGGCGTCGTTCTCAACCTGACCAGCCTGGACGCGGTGCGTGCCGCGGCGATCGACATCATGGCCCGCGCCAAGGCGCATCGCCCGGATGCACGGATTGCAGGCGTCATCGTTCAGGAGATGGTGGTTCGCGCCAAGGCGCGCGAGCTGATCATGGGCCTCGCCGACGATCCGACCTTCGGTACGGTCGTCGTGTTCGGCCGTGGCGGAACCGCAGTCGAGATCATCAACGACAAGGCGCTCGCGCTGGCGCCGCTCGATATGCAGCTCGCCCGCGACCTGATCCAGCGCACGCGCGTCTCCCGCCTGTTGTCTGCCTATCGCGACGTGCCCGCGGTCAGGGAGGACGCCGTTCCGATGGTGCTGGTCAAGCTGTCGCAGCTGGCGACCGATATCGCCGAAATCCGCGAGCTCGACATCAATCCGCTGCTGGCGGATGAAAACGGCGTCACCGCGGTCGATGCGCGCATCGCGGTCGGGCGGATCGCGCCGAAATTCAAGGGCAGGACATCGGCGAATTTCGCGGTGCGGCCTTATCCGTCACGATTGGAGCGGCACATCGAGGTCAAGGATGGCTGGCGGATTTTCGTGCGGCCCATTCGTCCCGAGGACGAGCCGCTGATCCACGACCTGCTGCGTCATGTCACGGCCGATGATCTCCGCCTGCGCTTCTTCGCGCCGATGAAGGAGTTCAGCCATCAGTTCATCGCCCGCCTGACTCAGCTCGACTATGCCCGCGCCATGGCGTTTGTCGCGTTCGACGAGGCAACCGACGAGCTGGTCGGGGTGGTGCGGATTCATTCGGACTCGATCTACGAGAGCGGCGAGTACGCGATCCTGCTGCGCTCGGACCTGAAAGGGAAGGGGTTGGGTTGGGCGCTGATGCAGACGATCATCGAATATGCGCGTTCCGAAGGCCTCAAGGAGATTTCGGGCGACGTGCTGCATGAGAACAGCGTCATGCTCGACATGTGCCGCAGCCTCGGCTTCGAGGTGAAGTCGGATCCGCATGAACACGACATCTGCAAGGTGCGGCTGCGGCTGTGATGCGGCGGCGTGAGCTCGTAGGATGGGCTTCGCTGCGCTCAACCCATCCTACATTTCTTCGCCGGTTTCCGCAGCCGCGGCTTCGGCGGGGGCCGGTTTTGCGGCCGAATGCTGCCGCAGCGCCTTGGCGACGATGGTGATCAACGGAACGATGAGTAGCGGCAGCACGCCGTTGAGCGGATGATGGATCATCCCGGAAATCTCGGACTGCAGCGCGCGTGCCTCGAGCTGCAGTCCTTCGATCGACGAGCCGTGAATTTCGTTGGCAAGCTCGAGCTCGCGCCCCGAGGGCGGCCTCGCAGCGACGGCAAGTAGGATGGCGGCAATCGCGAAATTGGCGATGCCGAGGATCACGGCCGCATAGATCGCGTTCAGGGGCTGAAGCAGGGCGAAATAGGCTGCCAATTCCAGCATGCCCAGGCCGAATACGGCGATCAGCGCCGCAAACGCCCGCAGGCCAAATCCCGTGAGCAGATGACGCAGCCTGATGTCGGCAATGATCCTGTCGGTGCGCCAGAGCGCACGAACATGCTTGACGACGTTTTCACTGTTCACGCTAGTGCCTCCTCAGTGCCAGCCCGACGACGACGCCGAGCGCGAAGGCCGAGGCGAGCGAGGCGACCGGGCGATCGGCGACCAGCCTGCCGATCTGTCCGTTCTCCTCGGCCAGGACGTCGCCGAGATCGGCGAGCGCCGCCTTGATCTGGTCCGCGAGCGCATCCGCTCGCGCCTTCGAGCTGTTCAGCATATCCTCGCCGGCCGAGCTCAGCATGCTCGCCAGATCCACCTTCAACGATTGCAGCTCGTCCCTCAGCGCGCCTTGATCGAACATTGCTCGTCCTCGCCAAATTCGGGCGAAAGCCTAGACGAGGGCGGTGTTCGACCTTTGATTTGCGTCAACCGCCGTTCGGGCGCACCTTGAGGCAGGTCAAATGGGACGAAAGGCAAGGTCTTACTAAATCCGCAAGCGGCGCGACGGCGCCGTGACGCCGAAAGGAATGCAAGTCTTGATATCCGAACCCGTGCTGACCGCTACGCCATCCGGCAATCGGCTTGAGCTGCGTCCTGGCGGGGCCTGGATCGCGGCCAATGTCGCGAGCCTCGAGCATCTGACGGCCGTGGTCGCGCCCGAGCTCGACCGTTCCAGTTCCGTGCGGGTCGATATGGCCGGCGTCGAGGAGCTCGATACGCTCGGCGCCTGGCTCCTGGAGAAGCTGTCCCGCCGCGCCGCCTCGCATGGACACCGGGCCGAGATCGTCGGCATAGCCGACAATTATTCCGGCCTGATGGAGGAGGTCCGGCAGGTCAACCGTCACAGCCCCGCGCCGAAGCCGGCAGCAAATGCTGCGATCGCCAGGCTCGGTGACCTCGGCCGCGCCACCTTGAACGCGCGCGAGGACGCCGCGGCGTTCCTGCAGATGCTGGGGGCGTTGTTCCTGGCGCTGGTCAACGTGGTACGCAGGCCGCGCTCGCTGCGCCTGACCTCGCTGGTCTATCAGCTCTACCGGGTCGGCTGGCAGGCGATCCCGATCATCGTGCTGATCACCTTCCTGATCGGCGCGATCATTGCGCAACAGGGTTTCTTCCACTTCCGCAGGTTCGGCGCGGAGTCCTACACGGTCGACATGGTCGGCATCCTGGTGCTGCGCGAGCTTGGCGTGCTGATCGTCGCGATCATGGTCGCGGGCCGCTCGGGCAGCGCCTACACTGCCGAGCTCGGCTCGATGATGATGCGCGAGGAGATCGACGCGCTCTCCACCATGGGGCTGAACCCGGTGGATGTGCTGATATTGCCGCGCGTCGCGGCGCTCGTGGTCGCGCTGCCGATCCTCACCTTCATCGGATCGATTGCGGCACTCTATGGCGGCGGCCTGGTGGCGCAGCTCTATGGCGGCATGTCGCCGCCGATCTACCTGGCGCGACTGCATGACGCGATCTCCGTCACCCATTTCGAGGTCGGCATTCTCAAGGCGCCGTTCATGGCGCTGGTGATCGGCATCGTCGCCTGCAGCGAGGGGCTGCGGGTCAAGGGCAGCGCCGAATCGCTCGGCAAGCAGACCACGACCTCGGTGGTGAAGTCGATCTTCCTGGTCATCGTGCTGGACGGGCTCTTCGCGGTCTTCTTTGCCTCGATCGGAATGTAGCGATGCAGGAGACCGATGTACGCTTCGCCATTCAAGTACGCGATCTGGTGGTCGGCTTCGGCAGCCAGACCGTGCTCGACCATTTGTCGCTGGATGTGCGCAAGGGAGAGATTCTCGGGCTGGTCGGCGCCTCCGGCGGCGGCAAGTCGGTGCTGATGCGGACCATCATCGGTCTCATTCATCGGCGCGGCGGATCCATCGAGGTGATGGGCAGGCCGATCGGTGACGCGCAGGATCGCGCGACGCAAAGCGCTGCGGCCCGATGGGGCATCCTGTTCCAGCAGGGGGCCTTGTTCTCCTCGCTCACCGTGCGCCAGAACATCCAGTTTCCCTTGCGCGAAAATCTCGTGCTGTCGCAGTCGCTGATGGACGAGATCGCCATCGCCAAGCTCGAAATGGTGGGATTGACCCCGGAGGACGGCGACAAGTTTCCTGCCGAATTGTCGGGCGGCATGACCAAGCGCGTGGCGCTGGCGCGAGCGCTCGCGCTGGATCCTGCGATCGTCTTTCTGGATGAGCCGACCTCCGGCCTCGATCCGATCGCGGCCGGCGATTTCGACGCCCTGATCAAGACATTGCAAAAGACGCTCGGGCTGACCGTGTTCATGGTGACCCATGACCTCGCCAGCCTGAATACGGTCTGCGACCGCGTGGCGGCGCTGGCCGACGGCAAGATCGTCGCGATCGGACCGATGGCCGAATTGCTGCAATCCACCCATCCCTGGGTGCGGGCCTATTTCCACGGCAAGCGCTCCCAGATGCTGCAACCTCAAGCGAGTTGAAACGATGGAAACCCGCGCTCCCTTCGTGCTGATCGGCGCCTTCGTCCTGGCTGCCATCGTCGCCGTGTTCGGCTTCGTCTACTGGCTGAACAACACCGGCGGTCTCGGCCCACGCGCCAGCTATCACGTGCAGTTTGACGGCTCGGTGCCGGGGCTCCTGGTCGGAGCCGCGGTGCTGTTCGACGGCATCCGTGTCGGCGAGGTCACCGATCTCGGTCTGGCGCCCGACAATCCGCGCCGCGTCAATGCGACCATCTCGGTCGCTGCGACCACGCCGGTGCGCGCCGACACCAAGGTCGGGCTGGAGTTTCAGGGCCTGACCGGCGTTCCCGTGATCGCGTTGGAGGGAGGCACAGAGCTTGCGAGCTCCGGCGCGGTGCCGACCCTGGTCGCCGAGCCCGGCGCGGGCCTCAGCATGACGGCAGCCGCGCGCGATGCGTTGCGCAAGGTCGATACCGTGCTGTCGGAGAATTCCGAACCGCTGAAGGACACCATCGCCAATTTCAAGACCTTCTCCGACGGGTTGGCGCGCAACACCGGCAAGCTCGACGGCATCATCGCCGGCCTCGAGAAGATGACGGGCGGCGGCGCGCCGGCGCAGAAGATCACCTACGACCTGCGCGCGCCGCAGGATTTCGGCCCGCCGACCAAGGCCGTCAAGGGGCAGCTGGCGATCCCCGAGCCGACCGCGGTCGCGATGCTGCAGACCCAGCGCATGCTGTTCTCGCCCGTCAAGGACTACCCAGATTTCGCCGATTTCCTCTGGGCGGACTCCATTCCGAAACTCCTGCAGGCGCGGCTGATCGACAGCTTCGAGAATTACGACATCGCCCATGCGCCGCTGCGCGCGGCCGACCTCGGGCAACCTGATTTCCAGCTGCTCATCGATGTCAGGCGTTTCGGGATCGCGACCGATCCGTCGCCCACAGTGGAGATTGCGCTGTCGGCGCGGCTCCTCGACAAGAACGGCAAGGTGCTCGCCTCGAAGCTGTTCGAGGGCAGCCAGAAGCTCAACCAGCTCGAGCCGGCCGCAGCGGTCGGCGCGTTCAGCGACACTTTCGACCGGATCGCGAAGGATATGATCGGCTGGACGGTGCAGGGGCTATGAGAGGTGCGTCCAAATCTCGCACGAGGCTCGTCCAGAACCGTCATCCTGAGGCAAGCCCTGCGGCGCAGAGCTTGCCTCGAAGGATGCACGGTCCCCGCTGCTGCAGCCGGGCCGTCGGCCGTCGCAGCTCGCTGAGGCGAGCACTTCGGGCTGACGGGGCTTGCGAGTTTTGCGCGGTAGGACGTCTATTCCAGCGTCTTCAGATACGACAGCAGGTCGTGGATCTGGTCGGGTTCGAGCACGAATTCCGGCATGGCGGGATGGCCGGTGTTGATGCCCTCGGCGAGCGCTTCGCCAAGCGATTCGATCGGGTAACGCAGGTGCAGGGTGCGGAACGGCGGCGCCGGCTCGAACGGGCTCGCGCCGGTGCGCCCGATCGCATGGCAGCGCGCGCAATGGGTGCTTGCATAGATCTTGCCGCGCTGGGCCGGCGAGGCCGCGAATGCGGCGGTCAGCAGCGTCAGCGAGATCAGGGCCTCGCACAGCACCAGTCGGAGCATCGGATAGCCAGCCTTTGCGTGTCGGTAGCACGATAAGGGCTGCGATCACGACCATTCTTGATCTGCGTCAATCGCCGTACGGTCATTTGACTAAGATGTGATTGGACTGATCGGCGAGCACGCAAGATGGCCGCCCGGCAGCCTGCGGAGTTGGAGATGAAAGCTTTCTTGGCTGCGATCGAGTCGAATGGACAATCCTGTGCCGATTGCTCGGTGCGTCCATTCAGCATCTGCGCGTCGCTCGACAAGGCGGAGATGCAGGAGTTCGAACATCTCAGTCGGCACGCCCGTTTTTCGCCCTGTGAGACGGTCTTCGCGGAGGAGGAAATAACCACCTCGTTCTACAATCTGCTCGACGGGGTCATGCGCCTCTACAAGCTGCTGCCCGACGGCCGCCGGCAGATCGTCGGATTTGCGTTGCCGGGCGATTTCCTCGGCATGACCGCTTCGGGGCGCAACAACTTCTCGGCCGACGCGATCGGCACAGTCGACGTCTGCCGGTTTTCCAAGGCGTCCTTTCAGCGTTTTGCCGAGGACAAGCCGCATCTGCTGCGTCGCATCAATGAGCTCGCCATTCGCGAGCTGGCCCAGGCGCGGGAGCACATGGTGCTGTTGGGGCGGCGGTCCGCCGAGGAGAAGGTCGCAACTTTCCTGGTCAGCTGGCGCGACCGCCTGGCCCGGCAGAACGGGGCGTCGGCCACGCTGCCCTTGCCGATGAGCCGGCAGGACATTGCCGATTATCTCGGGCTGACCATCGAGACCGTCAGCCGCACCTTCACCAAGCTGGAGCGCGACGGCGTCATCGAGATCATCTCCGGCGGCGTGCATCTGCTCGATCCCGCCCGCGCCGAGGCGCTCGCGGCGGCTTAACCGAAATTTCCGTCCCTGCAGTCCGAAATTGATCCGCATCAACGACCTCATTTCGCCGCCCGCGCGATATTTGCGGAACGATTTTCGAGGAGGTCGTCATGCCGTTTGATGCGCTGATCGTTAGCCTTGCCGTGACCGTCGTCTTTGTCGGCTTCGCGGTCGTGCTGGCCTGGGCTGATCGTCAGACCAGACCGACGGATGCCCCGGCGCAAAAGCGGCGAAGCTTCTAGCCTCCCTCATCCCGCCCTCTGGCCGATTGCCGAGCCCGAGGGCGATAGCGCAGTCTCCCTTAGCCAG
>Ga0209062_1000119_pt1 | contig 289615 bp, 195 predicted proteins | sample Coa_R2_2_FD_187158 | JGI IMG/M metagenome (GOLD analysis project Ga0209062, IMG submission 187158) | Surface soil microbial communities from Centralia Pennsylvania, which are recovering from an underground coalmine fire - Coalmine... | ecosystem: Environmental > Terrestrial > Soil >... | reverse complement strand
GATCGGCTGCCGAGATGGTCAGCGAGCGGGGTTTTCGACCACGCATGAGGATGCCTCCCACAAGGGCCTATCCTCAACATAACCGATGACCCGAATTTGTTGCACGATTTGTGAGCAGCACCACTAGCAGCGAGCAGGGCTTGAACCATGAAGACCGTGGAGGGCGTCTCGTCGTTTCCCCCACCCTCACGCGATGAAACAAATCCCCAGCCTCCCCGTGGAGTCTGGCCTTCGATCGCGAATGCCACGGCTCTGTCGAGAATCTTCTGGAGTCGTTTGCGGTGATCATTGTCGCCATCCGCGTCGTATGCAGACGCGAGAAAGAGAATCGCTGCGCAGTGGCTCTGCATGTAACGACCTTCTTCGGTCGGGTCGTCCGTAGGAACGAGCAATCCACTGGGCTGTGCGATCTTCTCGAACCAGCCCACTGCCAGACGCAGATTGGCAGAGTATGGTCCTTCTTGAAGCGTGCTCCCTTGCATCAAGAGCGCAAGCCCCGCATAGGACGTGACATTGACTTTCAAGAAGTCGCCGTTGCTCTCCCAGGTTCCATCCTTATTCTGCTTCTCCGCGAGCCACTTGAGGCCTCTCGCAACGGTGGTGTTCGGGTCGGGTGTGGAAGAGAGGAGAGCGATCGCAATGGCGGCAATCGCGTTCATGGTGGCCTCCGGGATACGGATTCCACCACTATGAACGCACAACAGCACCACAGGCAACTCTGAAAACGCCAGAATCAGTCCGGAAAGGTGAAATTCGCGAGAGTCACCTGTCCGCGCGAAACGACAACGGGCCGCGAGCGTTCCAGAGAAGGAGCGTAAATCACTCGCCAGGGCAGCCCGCTTTCCGGATTTCGCTCCATCCGTGCGACAGTCCAGTTCGGATGCCACACAACAAGATCGTACTGACCAACAGGAACATCGGTGAAGCGGAAGCGTCCCTCCGTGTCCGAGAGCGTGTAATAGGGGTGATCGCAAACAAACAGCTCGGCGGATTGCCAGTAACCCCCATCCGCGCTCGTCAGGTCGATCCGACCACAGGAGTCGAACGTTCGCGTCAGAGGATGCCTGGGTTCGGGAAGCGCACAGGCGAAGAATGCTGCTCCTCGCCCCCGCAGGATGTGCAGATAGGACTCAGTGGATTGCATTGTCACAGGCTCACCCGTTCGAATGAACCCGCAGCGGCCCGTGCGCTCCCCCTGCAGCACGAGGAGTTGCGCGTCATGGAATTCAACCACCACGGGCGGTAAGTCCCAGGGCTTGGCTTTGGTTGGATCAACCTGACGTAAGAACACGACTGCTCCACCAAGCCCCCAGGTGACTCGATCGATGTGAGGAGCGTTCGCATAGCTCACTGTCCGGTTGTCAAACCCACTCCCGTCGAGTCGTCGGAGCGAGACATAAGCCGAAGGGACTTGCGGGAGAGGGCCAACCCAGGTGACGAGACCGGTGATGCTCCCACACGAGGCTGGATCGAAGTGTGTACTGGTTCCTCCTGGCGCGGAAACCGATGGTGGAGGGTCGGGTACAACTGACACTGCTGAATCGCAGCCGGAACAGGCCACCACAAGACAGATGAACCCAGAGAGCACGCAAGGTCCTCTCGTTGCCAGCGCGAGGTCGGAATAAACTAGTGCCATCCGTGGAGATTCCCCATGCCAACCGCAACGAGTGGGTATCTGATCCGAAAGCTGGCCGACGCGCCGAGCGTGCCCTGTCCGTGCGGCATCAGTACACGACCGCTGACCGCGGCCGACGGCTCGCCTTGCTCGCTGCACATCACGGCAATATCGGATTCCGCCCGGCACTATCACCGGGAAACGACAGAGGTTTACTACATTCTGGAAGGAACGGGCAAGATCGAGTTAAACGGCGACTGGCACGACGTGGAACCGGGCACAGTAATTTGGATTGAACCCGGTACTCGCCACCGCGTTGTCAGCGACGCGGGGCTCAAGACGATTGTGTTTGCGCTGCCAGCATTCAATGCTGCGGATGAGTGGTTCGACTGACGCGGTGCTGCTTGGCCGTGCTGTCAGGGATGTTTCCGTTGTGCTAGTTTTTGGAGATTTGCAAGTGCCCGTGGGTCGTTCGGATCAATGCGGAGAGCCGCACGGAATTCGTTCGCGGCGGCTTCCCATTCCTCTACTTCCATCAGTGCAATTCCCAGATTATCATGCGCGATCGCCAGTTTCGGATCGGCTTGGACCGCTGCGCGAAACGCCACAATCGCATCGTGAACTCGTCTGCTCTGGGCAGCGGAAATCCCGATCTCGACGTACGCGGCTGCTTTGTTTCGTTTCGCAACAGGATGATCTGGCACCTTCGCCAGCGCGATATCGAAATGACGAATCGCCTCGTTCAGACGCCCTTCCTGGGCGTCTTTGGTCCCCATTTTGATATGCAAGGCGACGAAGTCCGAGATCGCAATTGTCGCCCTTGAGTCATTCTCAAGTGCGATACGGAAATGTTCCGCGGCCTCGCCATCCTCCCCTCGACGCACCAAAACGCGGCCGATGTGATAGTGAGTGATCGCGTCATTCGGTGCAAGTTCGATTGCCTGGTGGAAACAACTCATTGCCTCGGCCTCACGGCCTTGCTCATCGAGCGCGTACCCAAGATTCGGAAGCAACATCGCATTGGGTCCCGTGCATGACATTGAGTGGCTGAGTAATGTCACCGAGTCACGCCAGTAACCAACCTGATGTATCGACAAGCCGGTCCAGATCAGCAGTACGACGGTTGCGATACCCGCCACGATTCGCCTGGAGAGGAAAGCACTCCACGGCACCCCCCAGGCCAGTGCGAGCCACAAGCCAATCTGAGGAATGTACGTGTATCGATCGGCGTGGGCCTGAGCCCCCACCTGAACGAGGCCAATGACCGGAACGAGCGTCCCGAGATACCAGAGCCAGCCGATCAACAGGGGCTGTTGGCGACGAAGCGCAACAGCGGCCACGGTGATTGTCAGGAGGAGCAACACCGATCCCAACACCTTCACGGTCGACAGAGAATTGCCAGGATGCGGGTAAAAGACAGCGAGATCAAGCGGCAGTAGCGTCTGTTGGAGGTAAACCACGTAAGTCACGATGGCGTTACTGATCCGCTGCGGTAGGGGATACTGGCCAAGACTCCCCATCGCGCCATCGTCGGATTGCGCAAAAATCACGGCGGCTGCCGCCGCTACCGCAAGCCCCATGAGCGGCAGTTTTTCCGCAAGCAGCCACCGTAGCTCGAATCGGGGACGTGCGTCTCCCGGGGCAACTGCGACTCCGGGTCCAGTTGCTTCCCCCTTTGCAGCAAGTCGGCGGAGTGGCCAGATGTCGAGCAGAAAGAGCACACATGGGGTGGTCACCAGCATCTGCTTGGCGAGCAACCCCAACGCCAGAGCGGCCGCGACGAGGGCATATCGGCTGCCAGTCGGCTTACGTGTGTAACGATCATACGCCAGGAGCGTGAGGGCAAAGAAAACCCCGCTGAGCACGTCCTTGCGTTCGGCGACCCAGGCCACCGACTCGACACGAAGTGGATGAAGTGCAAACGCCGCAGCGACGAAGGCACTGGGCCATAGATCACCCGTCATGCGGCGGAACGCGAGGAATAGAACGACGGCGGCCGCGGAGTGGAGCAGGAAGTTTGTCAGGTGGTGGCCGCCCGCCCACAGCCCGTACAACTCGCAGTCGCACATATGCGACAGCCAAGTGAGAGGGTGCCAGTTCGCGGCATAAGCCTCGGTGAATGCCCAGGTGATGTTGTTTCCCGTCAGCCCGCCGATGACGTGGGGGTTGTTGTAAACATATTCCGGGTCATCGTAGTTCACGAACCCGTACCAACAGCATTGGCCGTAAGTGAGCGCGATGACCGCAACAAGTCCGACACTCACAAGGATGACGGGGCGACCGAGCCAAAAAAAGCGTTCCTGGCCCGCCCCGCCACTCGGTGTTTGCTGCTGATGTTGAACGTGGGCGCCGCGAGCACGCTGGGTCTGCGTCATGTTGATTGTGGTCTCGAGGTCATTTCTCGTCGAACAGCTTTCCCAATTCCAACTTCACCAGAGGAAGTTTCGTCGCGGGCCCTGAGCCATAGGCGAAATGCAGCACGCGCTCACGCGGCTCAAATACCATGCTTTGCAGCGTGTATTTCCCCTGTTCAACCTTGTCCAGTTCGGCAAACACATCCTTCACGCCAAGTTTCGGACTGTCTTTCGCTTGCAGAGGGGAAAGTTTGGCGTAACGCCAACACTTGTCGTCGACGCACAACTTCTCGCTTCGGAAGTGATTGGTGCAACAACAGACGCCGTTCTCTGCAGTCCGGACTTCGAGACTCTTGGGAGTGATCTCGAATACCTTCCCGCCGTTCTTGTCGCAAATCGTCATGCAGGAGGTGGTCGTTCGCGGCATCTCCCGGAGAAGTTTCTCTGCTTCGTCCACCGTCGCGCATTCTTCCAGTACGCGCCGAAATGCGAGCATGAGCGGCGTCCCCTTCCAGTTGAAGGGTGCTTTCTCCTTGCTTTCCTTGACGCGGATTTCGTTCATCGTGACGCATAACCCGGCGTCGTTCATTCCGCTGATCACGCCAGCGATCGGGCTGACTGTGATCGCCGCGAACGCCCGCTTCCCCTCGCCCTTGTAGATCACGATCAGTGTGTGTTCGGTGATGCCCTTGGTGGGCAGCCAATCGAAATTGCGGCCGAAGAGCGGACTGCCGGTCTTGCTCCGTTCTTTCTCGACGATCACGGTGGAACAGCCGAGTCCGCTGGTCAGGTCAGCCAAAGTATTCGCAAAGAGCAGCAGCGACTCTTCGCGATTGGCTGCTTTCGCCGCCGCTTCGATCTCTTTCGCGTGATGTGCCGGGAAGCCCGGCTTTAACATCTTCGACATGGCGGAGATGAGCGGGAACCGTTTCTCCTGGCCCGTATCTTTCAGGAATCGCTGGTGCAACCCGTCAAGGTCGGGGGCGTTCGCGATAGCCAACTTGCCGAACTGCTCCCCCATCTCCTCAGGTTTCCCTCGGACGATCAATACCGGTACTTTCTCGATGTACTTGAGTTCGCCTTTGCCGTGCTTGGCTGCAGGGAACGACTTGGGTTCCTCGCTGCGTGCCGAACCGGCAACCGCAAAAACGAACGCAATAACCAGAAGATGGCGTGTCATGATCCTACCTCGCCAACCATCGGAATAATGTTCACAAGCTTACCCACCAATCTTGGGTCACGAAACGCCAAATCGAATCCTTGGAACCGTTGGCAAAATGAGGTCGGTTGGAAGCCGAATCATATGGCGTTTCCTCAGCCTTCGTTCGGTTGAGCGGTGCGGCCTAGAGCGACATCAAACTCCGTCAGCAGCGGAACGAGCATGGCAGCAATGGCGAAGCCAAAAGAGACACCGAGAACGAGGAAGGGCATGAGTGGATCGCCTGATTCTTCCGTACCGGGTTTGCCGATCAGGACGTTCACGATGCAATAGAACATCGCAACCGGACAGGCTGTGCTGGCGAGTGTGAGCGCTGTTGAGGGGCGGTCGGCACTGAGCACGTAGAGCAATCCACCGATCCCCAAGACGAGGAACGAGATAAAGCTCACCCACTGATTCGCGAAACTGCCGCCATTGATGACGATCAGGTAAATGCTGATGAGAGTGCCGATGGAGAGAAAGAAGATCGTGCCGAGAGTGTGCGCAATCGCGAGTCGGCTTTGCGTGATTCGCAACGAGACATGCAGGCCGAGAGTGACCGCAAAACCGAAAAGCACAATGAGTGCTCCAAGCACCGCGACCAGAGGACCGAAGTTGGCCGCAAGGACATCGCCGGCCGATGCTGTTGGCGGGGTGTAAGCAAGGGCGCCGCGAATGGCGTAGAACAAGGCCAGGAGCAGCGGAGGAATCATGTATTCCTTGCAGTTATACAGGACACCCAGGAGTTTGCCGAAAATGAACTCCTTGGGCGAAACGTCCGTGACGAGCAACACATCGAGTGCGCCGCCGTCGCGTTCGGAGGTCACGGAAGTCACCGCTTGAGCCGCAACCAACAGCAGGCTTAACACCGCGATGGGTACCAGCCCATACGCGGCCGCAAACGCCGGTTTTCCGCCGGCGCGGTTCAATTCGCTCACCGCGAAGTAGAGAATGAGGGCCAGCACGATCCCGAACGCGAACTTAACCAACAGCGGCCGGCGCCCGTAAGCGAGTGTGCGCACTTCACGCCAAAGAATCGGATTCGGCCAGACTTCTCGCACGGCTCCGGGAGCGGCGTGGGCCTTGGCTCGCTTCTCGGCGGCGATCGACTCGTCCGATTCAGGATCTTCGGCGACTCCCTCACGCTGCATGATCGGCTCACCGCTGGGGTTCCACTTCCGCAGCTTCCAGATACCGATGCCGTTGAGAGCAGCGCACCAGAGCAGCATCACCAGCACGAACCCGTAGGTTGGGGCCAGAATGGTCCAACCCGCAGCTGGCGGAGCGAGAACTGCTTGCATGGCGACGAAAGGATCGAACCATGCCTGGACCACTCCCCAGTTCACACTCGCTGTGACCAGTGGACCCACCGTACCGAGTGCTTGCGTGAGGCAGACGTACAGCACGAGGAATAGCACAGAGAGGGCAAGGGCCTGGTAGGTTTTTTCGCGCCAGAGTGCTACCAGTCCGCCGAGCGACCCGGCCGCGATCGCCGACGCCAGCAACACCAGTTCTGCCTGGAAGACTTGCTCTGGATCGATGCCGCCCAGGAGCAGCAGCAAGGACAGAACTGGCGTTGTGATGAGCAAAAGAATGATGATCGGTAGGAGTGCGCCGACGAGCTTACCGAGCACGATTTCGTAATCGCGCATATCCGTGAGCAGGAGCAAGACGAAGGTGCGGCGATCTTTTTCCTGCGAAACGGCACCAGCCGCGGAAAGCGCGGCGAAGAAGAGCGTCAGGAGAAGTTGCACATACGCCACGATCTGGAAGAGCAAAAGCCCGACGCTGGCGGTTTCGCCCAGAGTGGCGTCGCGTGCGAAGCCGATTGTGGCTTGCCAGGTGGTAATGCCGAGGATACCGAGCAGCCCGATGAGGGCCATCCGCCCACCGTAATGTCCGCCCCGACGCGGCACGGTGACCAGTTCCCGCGAAAATATCGGGCCGAGCACACTCCCCTCCCTTTCAAAATGGCGCAGTTAACTTAGCATTCAGGGACAGAGCGAATAGCCCACGCGAACCTGAAGGTTTCGAGTAGAATCCGTCTGGTATGAGAGTCATCGTCTTTGCAATTAACGGTTGTCCGGCGGGCTGGCTTGGTGTCTACGGCAACGACTGGGTCGGCACACCGAACCTCGATCGAATCGCTGCCGAAGGCATCACGTTCGACCGGCACATCAGCGATTGCCCCGAACCAACGGCCGCCCGGAAAGCATGGCGGGGTTATGGGCCTGGCGGACTAGGGCCGGTCCCAATCCCCTCCATCCTCGTACGTGCCAACCACCCCGACACAGATGGCCCTGAGTGGTTCTACGCCGGCTGGCAGGAAGTGTTCGATGCCCGCCCGCGGTCGGAAGACGTTTCGCCTTTGGATGAACTGCTCCGTACCTTCCCCGCGCTGCTTGATCGGCTTGCGACAACCCCCGACTTTCTTCTCTGGATCGAAACCGATCGGCTGATTCCCCCCTGGGATGTGCAGCAGGACGTCTTCGAGGCGTATCTCGAAGGTGCGGCCGAAGAGAGAACCCAACCCAAGACTGCGGAGGCCGACGAACAAGAAGAACTCGAGGGAGCAGAGGAAGAAGAAAACGAAGAGAATGAGGACAGCGAAGAAGATTCAGAAGAAACGCCGGAGTCGCCCGAGCCTGCGATTAATGAGGAGCCGGTCCTCCCCTTCGCCGATCCGCCGACAGGCCCTTTCGACCGCGCCGACCTCGACGCTTGGGACTGGCTGCATCGCACCTTCGCGGCCGTCGTGACGAAATTCGACGCGGAACTCGGCATCCTCTTGGAACACCTGCGGAGCAGGGGCATGGACCAATCGGCCGCCTGGCTCGTCACGTCGGATTTTGGCTATCCTCTCGGCGAACATGGGCAGATCGGTCTATACCGACCGTGGTTGCACGAGGAACTCGTGCATCTCCCGCTCCTGTTGCGGCTTCCTGGTGCAGAGCAACACGGCCGACGCATTGCCGGCTTCACCCAACCACCCGATCTCTTCCCCACGCTTTGTGCCCTTGTCGGTCACCCTCCGTCAGCAGACACGAAAGGCTTCGACCTACTGCCGCTGGCACGCGGCGAATCGAGTCCGCCACGCGAGTTTGCGATCACGCAACTCGAACTCGGCGAAGCCGCGGAAATGGCCATCCGCACGGATGAATGGGCGCTGCTTGTGCCCACACGTGTACCCGAAGGGGAACAGCGACGAGAATCGTTGCTTTACGCGAAGCCAGATGATCGCTGGGAAGTCAACGACCTGCATGCGCGGAACATCGAACGGGCCGATGAACTGGAAGCAAAGTTACGGGAAATCTTTGGACAGAAGCGGGATTAACAGACAGAGAAAGACAAGACAGAGACTCGGACAGGATAATAGGGTGAAACGGGATCAGAAGGCATCGTGGTAATCCTGTCATCCTGTCGAAACTCTGCTCTTTTTGTGTTTCTCTGTGTTCTCTCTGTCTCCGTCTGTGGTTAATCCCGTCTTATTTTTTGAAATCTTCAGACACTCATCACGACCTTCCCGAAGTGTCCGCCGCTTTCGAGGTATCGCAATGCGGCTGGAGCTTCTGCCAGCGGGAAGACTCGATCGATGATCGGACGAATCTGCTTCTCACTCATGAACTGGTTCATCGCCTCAAACATCGCCCGCGAGCCGACGAACACACCCTGGAGATGCACGGCCTTCATGAGGACGAGCATCGGGTTCACAGTTCCACCTCCAGCGAGAACTCCGATCAGTGCGACGTGCCCGCCGATCTTCACTGCTTTCAGAGAACGGTCGAGTGTGCCCGCGCCACCCACTTCCACCACGACATCCACCCCGACTCCACTCGTCTGTTGGCGAGCCCATTTCTCCCAGTCGGTGTTGGTCTTGTAATTCGTCCCGGCATCGGCCCCCAGCGCGAGGGCCCGCGTGAGTTTCTCATCGTGGCCGGACGTGATGAGTGCCGTCGCGCCCAGCGCCTTAGCGAACTGGAGAGCGAAAATGGACACCCCACCTGTGCCCTGGAGGAGGACAGTGGTGCCAGGACCAGTATTGCTGGCGGTGAGGGCATTCCACGCCGTGACGGCGGCGCAGGGGAGCGTGGCGGCTTCCTCGAAACTCAAGTAGTCCGGAATCCGAACGACGCTGCCTTCCTCAAAAACAACGAGTTCCGCAAACACTCCATCGCGGTCGCTACCGAGCGACGACTTCGCGGCGGCGTCATTGATCGGCCCGTCGATCCACTGGGACATGAAACAACCCGCAATGCGGTCACCTGCTTTCCACCGCGTAACACCTGCGCCAACCGCGACGACTTCGCCGGCGGCATCCGAACCGAGGATGCGTGGCATAACGAGTTTCGGGTTGTATTGCCCCTTCACGATGAGCAGGTCGCGATAATTGAGCGATGTGGCACGCACGCGGACGAGAATTTGCCCCGCACCTGGTGAGGGGTCCGCACGCTCGACAACCGCGAGATTCTCCAGTCCGAATGCGGGGTTAAGAACGACGGCTTTCATGCTGATTTCTCCTTGAATCCGCAATAGGATGGCGTTTCTTCAGTGCCCGTGCGCGGGGTCGTGAGAATCGAGAGTCTTCTCCTGTTGCTGGCGAATGTCTTCGCGTGCGCTTGGCACAAGACAACCCTGGAACCAGAGGATCACGAGCCAACCAATGAGCGCGATGCCCAGCCAGCGAGCGATCACCGATTGCCAGAATTGAAAGTCGCGACTGGAATTCCCAGCCATGAGGGCTATCCTTTCCGTCCTCGACCGATAATCTCTCGCGATTCGGTGAGCACCAGATCCATGAACACATCGTGCGCCGCGACGGGAATTTCCTCGAAGATCTGGCAATCGAACGCCAGCGCAACCAGTGGGGCGTCCGGTCGCGCGTTTGACAGCAGGCGATCGTAATAGCCTTTGCCCTGGCCCATCCGTCCACCGCGAAGGTCGAACGCAGTGCCGGGGACCATGACGAGATCCAGTTCTTGTGGCTTCACGGTTTTCGCAGGTAAAGCGCGTAGTTCCGGCTTCGGTTCCAGAATCTTGTAGGCACCTTCCACCAACTCGCTCATGTCTTCGAGCAGGAAGAGTTCGAGTTCGTTCGTCTCCACAACGCACCAGGGCACGACGACACGCTTGCCGTGCGAAAGAGCTTCGGGCAGCGTGTGACGGGTGCGGACTTCGCTGCCGGCATCGACGTACCACATCACCGTTTTCGCGGTGGCGTAGGAGGAGAGGGCTGTGAATTTCCCACAAATCAACCGGCTCAGTTCATCTTTGTTTTTCTGCGCCACCCGATTCTTCCGGGCCATTTCGCGGATGAATGTCTTCATCGTTTGGGGATCGGTTGGTTGCGTCACCTCGTTCATCGTTACTCCTTTATGCACTTGGATTTGCGCTATCGCGAAAAGCTCGTCGCTTGCTTCAGGAACTGGCTACCGACCTCGGGCGCGGACACCTATTCGGCTATAATTCATTCCACTCCAGAGAGGTGTACCGTGAATGCAGAAAAACCAAAACGGTCTTCGTTTGCCATCGTGACTGTCGTCCTTCCTGGGCCAGACCGCAAACGAACTCCCGCGCCCTACCAGTTCCGTCTGAGCTACCGAAATCCTGAGCCAGCGGAGCCCGGTTGCGTGATGACGTGGCAAGTCAGCGGCGGCCGCGAGGAGTACCAGATTGCGGCGGAGAGGACCGAAACGGGCCACATCAACTGGCACTGTAGCTGCCCGGACGCGATTTACCACGGGGAGAATCGCCACGCGTATCACTGCAAGCACGTGCAGGGTCTGCAAGCCCTTCTGGAAATCAGTGGGACTCCGCGTTCGCTTCCCACAGCGGCCTGAATGAGCCCGAACCGACCACCCTACCAAATGAGAACAGGCCCCTGGCGTGTTCTCATTTATTCACCGGAAAGCGATCCTGGAGCGCTTTGACCGTCAGGTCGTGCTGTTTCAGTGCCCGACACGCCTCAACTGCAGCTTGCGCGGCGGCGATAGTCGTGATGGCTGTCACTCGATTCGCAACCGCTTCGGCCCGAATTCGTGCCTCGTCGGTCGAACTCCCTCGTCCGGTAGGGGTATTGATGACGAGATCGACTTCGCCATTCTTCATGAAATCGACCAGATTCGGCCGGCCTTCCGCGAGCTTGTGAACATCGATTGCTGGGACGCCGCGGTCACGGAGCATTTTTGCTGTGCCGTGGGTCGCAATCACACGAAAACCCAGTTCGGCAAAGCTCCGGGCGACGGGCACAACGGCTTCCTTGTCGCGATTGGCAACGGAGATGAACACCGTCCCTTTGTGCGGAAGAGTCGAACTGGCCCCCATCTGCGCTTTGGCAAAGGCGAGCGGCATACTGTCGTCGATTCCCATCACTTCGCCTGTCGATTTCATCTCTGGACCGAGAATGATGTCCACGCCAGGGAACTTGTTGAACGGGAATACACTCTCTTTCACCGAGTAGTGGGTCGGCACCACTTCGTCTTTCACACCCAGTTCATCAAGGGTTTTCCCGACCATGACGAGAGCGGCGAGCCGAGCCAGCGGCACTCCGGTCGCCTTGGAAACAAACGGCACGGTCCGGCTGGCTCGCGGATTGGCTTCGAGAATGTACACCTTCGGTTTGTCGGCCCCCGGATTTCCGAGCAGACCAGCCACCGCGAACTGAATGTTCATCAGTCCGCGGACTTTCAGCGCGGTCGCCAGCTTCCGCGTCTGAGCTTTGATCTCCACCACCACTTCAGCCGGCAAGCTGTGTGGCGGGATGACGCAGGCTGAATCGCCAGAGTGAATGCCTGCTTCTTCAATATGCTGCATCACGCCGCCAATGACCGTGCGTGTGCCGTCGCTGAGGCAATCGACATCGACTTCGGTGGCGTTGGCGAGGAACTGGTCGATGAGCACGGGACGGTCGCGTGAAAGATCGGGTTCCACGCGGTGCATGTACGCCGTCAGTTCCTCCTCGTCATACACGATCCGCATATCGCGGCCGCCGAGTACGAAGCTCGGTCGCACCAGAACAGGGAAGCCGATTTTGCGTGCCACGCGAACGGCTTGAGCGAGATCCACCGCCGTCCCGTTGGCGGGTTGAAGCAAGCCCAGCTCGGTCACGAGTTTGGCAAACCGCTCGCGATTTTCCGCAATGTCGATGGAATCGACACTCGTCCCGATAATCGGCACACCCGCTGATTCGAGCGGCTTGGCAAGGTTCAGCGGCGTCTGGCCGCCGAACTGGACGATCACACCCTCCGGTTTCATCCGATCGTAGATGTTCAGCACGTCTTCGGGCGTGAGCGGCTCGAAGAACAGGTGATCGGAGGTGTCGTAGTCGGTACTGACAGTCTCCGGATTGGAATTCACCATGATAACTTCGTAGCCGTTCTCGCGAAGGGCGAATGCGGCCTGGCAGCAGCAGTAGTCGAACTCGATTCCTTGACCGATTCGGTTCGGTCCACCGCCGAGAATCATGATTCTCGGTTTGCCAGTGTGTGGTTTGACTTCGTCTTCGAGGAGCAAAACACTTTTTGTCCCCGTCATTCCGCGCTCATCCGCGGCATGCGCTTTCAGCGGAGTTTCGTAGGTGGAGTAGTAGTAAGGAGTGTAAGCTTCGAACTCCGCGGCGCAGGTGTCCACGCTTTTGAACACCGCTTCAATCCCCATCTGCTTGCGGAGTTTCCGCACCTCCTCCATCGGCACGTTCCAAATATTCCCGAGTTGTCTATCGACGAATCCATGTTGCTTGGCCTTGAGCATCAACTCGGGAGTGACCGCCTCAAGCGAACCGGTTGCGTGGAGTTCTTTTTCCACTTCAACGAGTTCTTCAATTGCGCGAATGAACCAGGGGTCGATTTTGGTCCGCTGATGGATCTCCTCCACCGACATTCCGGCGAGCAGGCCATATCGGAGGAACCAGATGCGTTCAGAGTTGGGGCTGGCCAGTTTGAAAGTGATTTCCTCGCGGGCGGGAGCGTTCGGCGTGCCCCAGCGATCCTTGCGGTCACAGCCAATCCCGAACCGCCCGACTTCCAGGCCGCGCAGCGCTTTTTGAAGCGATTCCTTGAACGTGCGGCCGATGGCCATCGTTTCGCCAACGCTCTTCATCTGTGTGGTGAGCGTTGGGTTCGCCTCTGGAAATTTCTCGAAAGCGAAGCGAGGCACCTTCGTCACTACGTAGTCAATCGTGGGCTCGAAGCACGCAGGGGTTTCGCGGGTGATGTCGTTGCGAAGCTCGTCGAGTGTGTACCCCACAGCGAGTTTTGCCGCGATTTTGGCGATCGGAAACCCGGTGGCTTTCGACGCCAGGGCGCTGGACCGTGAGACGCGCGGGTTCATCTCGATGGCGATCATGCGCCCATCCGCTGGGTTGATCGCGAATTGAATGTTGGACCCACCCGTTTCGACGCCAATTTCGCGGATGATGGCCTTCGCCTGATCTCGCATCCGCTGGTATTCCTTGTCGGAGAGCGTCTGCGCGGGGGCGACCGTGATGCTGTCGCCGGTGTGGACCCCCATGGGATCCAGATTCTCGATGGAACAGATGATGACAACGTTGTCGGCCCGGTCGCGCATCACCTCCAGCTCGAATTCCTTCCAGCCGATCACGGATTCCTCGACCAGGACCTCGTTGACGGGAGAAAGCTGGATCCCCTTGGTGATGAGATCGATGTATTCCTCGCGGTTGTAGGCAATTCCACCGCCAGTTCCGCCCATGGTGAAGCTCGGCCGCAGAACGCAGGGGAGTTTCACCTCCTCAATCGCTTCGAGGGCCTGAGCGATGGTGCGAACAACTCGGGACTTTGGAACATCGACGCCGATCTTGAGCATCGCGTCTTTGAATCGCTGACGATCCTCGGCCTTGTCGATGACATCGGCGTTTGCGCCGATCATCTCGACACGGTGCTTCGCCAAAACACCGTTTTTCCAGAGAGCCATGGCGGTATTGAGCGCCGTTTGCCCACCGAGTGTGGGCAGGAGCGCATCGGGCTTCTCCGCAATGATGATCTTCTCGACCACCTCCCACGTAATCGGTTCGATGTAGGTGCGATCGGCGGTTTCCGGATCGGTCATGATGGTCGCGGGGTTGGAATTGACCAACACGACCGTGTAGCCTTCTTCCCGGAGTGCTTTGCAAGCTTGTGTGCCGGAGTAATCGAACTCACAGGCTTGCCCGATGATAATGGGTCCAGAACCAATCAGCAGGATCTTCTTGATGTCGGTGCGCTTCGGCATTGTGGTGTGAAATGAGGAAGGTTCCGCGCAAACTCCGAATAGCTTATTGACATCGACGCGCCGGCCAAGAGCATTACGGCGAAGGACGTTCACCGGGAACAAATACCAGCAACCCCTAATGCGGAAAGACGGGATTATACTCACCACCCCGACTGAGAGGGTTGGTCATGTTTCGCTTCTTGTGTGCAATCGTCGGACTTGTCCTTTTCGCTGTCGTCTTGGGAGCAGCAGAGGAGAGCATCGAACTCAAAGACTGCACGCCAAAAGTCGGCGACCGAATCCGCGTGACCGAGGAAGAAAGCACCGATACGCGATCGGTCGCTCATCTCGCTGAAACAGTGGAGGACAAGACCGAGAAGCGACTGAAGGTGATCATTTACACCACGGAAACTCTGGCGGTGAAAGATGGAGAAAAGAAGCCGACGAAGTTGAAACGCGTCTATGATGCGCCCGCCCACTTCGGCGGGCGTTTTTTGCGCGAATCTCCCACAGGTTCCTCGACCTCATCTCCGGTTCTGAGCACGCCAAAACATCTGTTGTGACCAAAGTTTGGCTGGGATAGCCTGTCTGGTCGTGAGGAATACCCATGTTCCGTCGAGGTTGTGAGTCAGTCCGCTTTGACTTTTTCCTCGTTTGATCTGGAGGTCGCCGTGCGCCAGGACGCGTGGTTCGCGTTATTTCTGCTTGTTGTTGGGGCAAGTACGGTTTCGAGCCAAGACGCGGTGGAGATCAAAATCCACACGCGGAAGGTCGGTGACCGCGTCAAGGTCACCGAGGAGGAGAAGACCGAGATCAAGATGCGTATCATCGTCGGCGAGAACGAAGCGCCTCGCGTCGAGAAGAAGGGCTGTTCGCTCGAATACGTCGAGGAAGTGTTGGAGGTTGCAAAGGGAAAGGAGACACCGACGAAATTGAAAAGGATCTACGAGACGGCGGCAACTTCCAAAGATGGAAAGACGACAGCGCTCTCCATCCAGGGGAAGTCAGTTCTCATCGAGAAGAGCGGCGAAAAGTACACCTTTGCGATTGACGGAAAGGCCGTTGAGGGCGAGGCCCGCGAAATTCTCAATCGCGAATTCAACGAACCACGGGGACTCATCACACCCAATAAACCAGTCAAACCGGGTGAGACGTGGAAACTTGACGCCAACCAATTCGGACTCAATCTTGGGAAAAGAGACTCCTTCCAACTCGATACGACGAAACTGGAATCGGTTGGGAAATTGGTCAAAGCATATCAAACCGATGGCAAACAGTTCGGTGTTTTCGAGGCGAAGCTTTCCGCTCCCATCACGGCTCTCGACTCCCAGAACGATCTGAAGGTGAAGGAGGGTCGCCTCACTGCCACGATGACCATCGACACGTGCATCGATGGGACATCTCCACAAGTCAAGAGTACGGGGATGGTCGCGCTCACGTTCCGCAACCCGAATCAGGGGTTCGATGTGTTTGTTGAAGTGCGCGGAACAACAGTCCGGACAACCGAGGTAGTCAAGAAGTAGGTACTTCGGGTTGTCGACATTCTCTGCCTATCAGTGGTTTGTTGGGGGGCGACTTTCCCTATCCGTCCTATTGTCTTGCCGACATGGAACGTCGCCGTCAGTTTCGCCAAAAACTCACCATCGACACACCCAGTGCGGCGAGCAACGAAAAAAAAGCGGAACTGAGGCGGGCGCTTCTGAAAAGCACCTTACCACGCCTGAATGAGCGAAGTTCTGGTTGAAACATTCGGCACTGGCATACCTGTGGAAGTTCTCGGAGAACTGAGTGCCGAGACGATGGAGAATGTGAAGTTCAAATAGCGGCGGAAGTTTGATCCCATACCCTTTGTATCCTCCCGACGCGCCCTTCCTCACCGGCGGGCATTTTTTCGCGCATCTTCTGTTGACACACATTTGCGCTTGGCTATACGTCACCGACTCTCGGGTGAATTGCCGACGGGGGAAACGACCGGCATTCGCTCGGGATAGCCACAACAGGACAAATAGGACACGAATGGCGGACGCGACCACTCCGGTGGAGGCGCTGAAGGACGGCATTCGCCGGTTCGCTGCGATTCGCGGGTGGGAGCCGTACCACACGCCCAAGAACCTCGCGATGGCGTTGGCAAGCGAGGTTGGCGAACTGTGTGACATCCTCCGCTGGCTTACGCCGGATGAATCGGTGGCGGCAGCGTCCGATGCGAAATTGCGCGAAGGCATCGCAGATGAGCTGGCCGACATCGCGAACATTGTTTTTCTGCTGAGCGTGCATACGGGGATTGACCTCTCTGAAGCCGTTGCAGCAAAGATGACGAAGAACGAAATCAAATATCCGCCGCCAGCCTGACGTGGCGAGGGAACTGAACTGCACGAACCGTGATCATGAGCGCGGGGGGAAGGCTACTCGCTCCTGATTGGGGGCGAAGTGAGAACGCGGCCAGCCGCGTTCTCAAAGTAGTAGGCACACTCCGTGGGCCGTCAAAGGGAACGGCACACGGAGAGAGCTGCTACTAGTTGGTAGAGGCAACGGCACACGGAGTGTGCCTACTACCTTGAGAACGCGGCCGGCCGCGTTCTCATCTCTCGAACTGCTCGATTTGTCGTAGGGGGAATGTGCCGTGCGTAAGAGACCGATTCTGCTCGCTGCCGTCGTGGCCGTTGCGGGTCTTGCCGCCCTCGGCACGGTTGTAGCCCAACAGCCGCCAAGTGGAGGCTATTCGCCCCCGCCATCTGGGAGCGGGTACTCACCAGCGAAGGTTACGCCAGCAGGCGGAACGCCGACGCCAACCGTTCGTCCATTCGACCAGTGGACTCCGAATCCACCAGCGCCGGGATCTACTCCCACTCAACCTGCCGGATACGTTGCTCCGCCAACCGGGTACACGCCCGTTCCTCCGTCCGGGTATTCGCCCACCCCACCGGCGGGCGCACGGCCAGCCGGAGGGAATTACGTCCCGCCGCCAGCCGGCACAAATACTCCGCCGAGCTACTACCCCACACCGGGCACTCCCACGGCGCGCATGCCGGTCACACCGCCTGTCAGTGGCGGCGGAAACATCACTCCCGCGGGTGGAGTTTCGATTCCTCCGCCGAGCATGGATTTTCCCAGTTCTGCCGGATCGGCACCCAGCAGCAAGCCGCTCCCGCCACCTAGCCTGAGCGTCGATCCGGTCGATAACAAGTTCCCACCCGCACCGCCGGCGTTCACCCCGAGCACACCGACACCAGGTGGGAGTGGGGAGACTCCGCCCAGTACGACGCCGACCCCACCATCAGGCATCCCGCCCGTGCCCGTTCCGACGCCCAGCCTCCCCGCACCGCCGATTCCTTCACCACCGGTCCCTTCGCCAGGGGTTCTTCCTCCACCGGTTGTGGACCCGTCGCCGACCCTCAAGCCGAAGACGCTCCCGATTCCTGCTCCGGCCCCGACTTCCGAGAGTGTCCTGTTGCCCGCAAAAGTGAATCAGAGCGTGACTGTGGAGGCCATTTGCCCGGATGCTGTCGTCTGGGGTGCTGAACTTCGCTACGAACTGGTGGTGCGCAACGCCGCGAATGTGGCGGTTCAGAATGTCCGCGTCGAAGACGAGATTCCGACCAGTGCCCGTTATATTGGCAGCGATCCACCGGCCGAACTCAACGGTACCAAGCTCGTCTGGGCGCTGGGTACCCTCGATGCGAATGCCGAAAAGCGAATCGCCGTTCGTGTGCGTCCCAACGAGGAGGGTGAACTCCGCAGCCGTGCGGTCGTCAGCTACTCCGCCGCTGTGGAAGCGAAAACCAAGGTCACCCGTCCCCGTCTCACCGTCACGGCGTCCTGCCCGGAAGTCTGCCGGGCCGGTGAGGATGCGATGTTCCAGATCAAGGTGAGCAACACCGGCACGGGACCCGCGCAAAACATGGTCCTCCTGGCAGAAATGTCCGAGGGGCTGTTCTTCCCGCAAAATCCCAAACTCGGGCGCCGGATGGAAGCACGCGTACTCAGCTTGCCGGCCGGCCAGTCAACGGAATTGAAACTGCCGCTGAATGCGGTCAAAGCCGGGTTGCAGACCTGTCTGTTCAGCGTGAGTGCGGATGGGTGCCCCGCCACTCCGGCGAAGGCGCAAGTGAATGTTGTGGAACCACTTCTCCAGATCACACAAACAGGACCGGGGAAGTGCCTCGTTCGCGGGGAACCGACCTACGAGATCACCATCTCGAACCCCGGCACCGCTGCGACCGACCCAATCACGCTGCACGCCATGCTCCCGGATGGCTTCGACTTCGCCCAAGCCAGCGATTCCGGGTCATACAGCGCAACAAACCGAGTCGTTGTCTGGAAGTTCTCGGCTCTGGCGGCGGGGGGGAGCAAGACCGTCGCGATCAAGCTCCGCGCTGCTGCCGCCGGTGATGTAATGCTGCGAACCGTCGCGGTTGCGGCTCCGGAACAAAGCATTACCCCTGCGGGCGGTGGAGTGAAGCCGGCCGGCCGCGTGCTCGAAGCCAAGGGTGAGACCGCGATCCGGGCAGAGGGTGTTGCGGCAGTCCGCTTTGAGGTGAAGGATCTGGACGATCCGGTTGAAGTCGGCAAGGAAGCCGTGTATGAGATTCGCGTTACGAATCAGGGCACGGGTGTCTGTAGCAACGTGCAACTGATGGCAGCGCTTGCGGATGGGACGACGTTCACCGGAGCGAACGGTCCCACCACGGTGAAGGCGCAGGGCCAAACGCTGGTGTTCGATCCAATCGCGAGCTTGCCGGTGAAGGGGGAAATGGTCTACACCGTGCGGGTGCGAGGGAACGTCGCTGGCGACCAGCGCTTCCGCGTGCAGCTCACATGCGACCAGATCCGCACACCGGTCGTGAAGGAAGAGAGCACGAACTTCTATAAGCAGTGATAGCGACGTGCAGAGCTGTCGTGGGGCAGGCAGGAACCTGCCCCACAAAAAGGTCCGCCGACAGGTTGGCAGAACGAGAGCGACAGCTCCGAGGTAACAAACAGAATCAACCGGGGCGTGAATCAGAGCCGAGCCCGTGTGGGGACACGAGCAACACGGTTCGGGGTGGTGATGATGATGACCGATTGATAGAGTCCGGCGACTTCATTACCGGGTCAATCGTTGAGTGCGAGCGACACCGGCAGGGGGAAGGAGTCCATTCATGAGCACAGGACGTGCGGCGTGGCGAACACGAGAACGTGGATTCGGGGATGCGAATGCAATCCACATCCGCTGGATGATCCGGCGGGACATGCCGGATGTGATGGCGATCGAACTTGCGAGTTTTGATTTCGCCTGGAGTGAAGACGATTTTCTTCGGTGTCTCCGACAGCGGAACTGTATCGGGATGGTGGCCGAGCGCGGGGATTCGATTCTTGGCTTCATGATCTATGAACTGCACCGAACTCGCTTGCACGTTCTCAACTTCGCGGTTCATCCAACCGTAAGGCGCACGGGCGTCGGCGGGCTGATGGTGGCAAAGCTCGTCTACAAGCTCTGTAGCCATCGCCGACAGAAACTCACACTTGCAGTGCGGGAAGGCAACATCCCAGCCCAACTGTTCTTTCGGGCACACCGTTTCAAGGCCGCTAAAGTTCTCCGCGGCTACTACGAAGACAGTGGCGAAGACGCTTACCAGATGGAGTACAAGCCGGCCGAGATCGAATGGGCCGAGTTTGGCGGACCTCCTGTCAACCGGATTGCGATGTACGAAGGTAGCTGATTGTGGTGTGGCGCAGGGAATGCGCCGCAGGACCCGCGGACTCAGGGAAGAGGGAACATCCGATGACAACGGAACGCAAACGGTGGTTGCGCCTGGCTGCAATCGCGGTCGGTGGCATCGGTGTGATTACCGGTGGGTGGTACAGCTTCCTCCGTGCCACACCGGCTCAGGAACCGGAACCGACCTGGACGCAATCCGCAACTCCGCTTCCTGCAGTCACGGAGGTCCATCCCAGCCGGGAGGCCCCGCCGGCGACCGCGCCGGTAACGCCCGCCAGCGCGACGCTTCCAATCCCAACCGCTGCCGATCCGTCACCGATCGCCCAGAGCGGGCCAAGCACACCGCCGATTCTGATTCCCGCCCCGCCACTCCCCGTTCCGCCAAGTGAACCTATTGCGGGACCATCATCGGCGGACAAAAACAAACTGCCGCCGGTGCCCGTCGTGCCGTCGATTCCGCATCCTGAGCTTCCCCCTCTGCCAACACCCCCAAAGGTGCCAGAGGTGAAGCCCGTTCTGCCAACCGCTGAGGGGACGGTGCTGGTGCCCCCGCTCCCAATCGGTACTGCCGAACCGCCGAAGGTTCCAGCCCCGCCGACACCTGCTCCTATTGCCCCCGTGGGGCCGGGGATGACCTCGACAAAACCTGCCGATCCCGCGCCACCGATGGGAATTACCCTACCGGGAGTTCCCCAGCCTTTGGATATTACGCCACCTGTCCCACCGGCAAAATCTGCCGATCCCGCGCCACCCTTGCCGCCGGTTAAATCAGATTCTGGCTTGCAGCCGAATAATCCAGGTAATACGCTCAATCCGACCGTGCCGCCGCTGGCACCCATCGTTCCTCCCTCTCCCGGAGGGACAGTTGGGCGCGAGACACCCGGCACGCCCGTAGATCGGCCCAAGCCGCCGGAACCGAAATTCGGTTCCACGGACAAGTACGTTTTCCCGGTTCCCATTGCGCCTGACACAATTACCCCACAGCACCGAGACGACACCATGCTGAAAACCACAACCACGCTGGCTGTTTTTGGCGCGGCGCTGCTTGCGGCAGAGCAAGCAAAAGCTTTCCCACCCCTCCCGGCACCGCCGGTGATCCCAATGCCGGGAACGCAGGTGAGGGATGACAAAACGGAAATCGAGACACTCAAGACGAACCTTGCCGCAGCGAACCAAGAGATCGCGGCTCTGAAAAAGCGGGTCGATAAGCTCACGGAATTGCTTTCGGGCAAACGGGACGATCTCGGTTTCCCAGTACCCACCGAACCGGGTGCGATCGAAGATGTAAAGGAGTTGAAGAACAAGATCGCGAAGCTCGAGGCCGAACTCAAAGCCCTCAAGACGCAAACATCCCTCAAGCCGGCCATTGGCACGCCGGGTGTCGGCACACCCGCACAAGCCCTGAGGGGAATCGTGAAGGTCGTGAACGACTACCCGGTGGAGATCACCATGCTCATCAACGAGAAGTCGTATCGTGTGGCACCCAACACCAAGGTTGAAGTGGACGTGCCTGCTGGTGAATTTACCTACCAGCTCCTTCAGTCGGGTGCGCCGCCAACCAAGAGCGTCATCAAGGATAAAGAAACTGTGACGCTCCGCATCAAGTAACGGCCCGATCCAGCACGCAGAATGCAAAGTTCAAATGGGAAGTGTCTTCTCCTATGCTGAACTTTGCATTCTGCGTTTGTATTTTTCACCCACATGATTGTCACAATCGACGGTCCCTCCGGCGTCGGAAAGAGCACGGTCACGAAGGGACTCGCAGCCCGGCTGGGCTTCGAGTACCTCGACACCGGTGCGATGTATCGCGCTGTTGCCCTGGCAATGCTTCGTCGCGGCATCTCGCTTGAGGAAGCCACGGTAACTGCCGCGCTGCCGGAGGTCCACATCGAGATGCCGCCGCGTCGCGTCCTGCTCAACGGCGAGGACGTCACCGACGCGATCCGGACGCCAGAAGTTTCACAAGGGGCAAGTAAGGTTGCAGTGATACCCGCTGTCCGACGCTATCTGGCTGCCGAGCAACGCCGGATCGCGGTGGGGCGGAACATGGTCTGCGAGGGGCGCGATCAGGGGACTTTCGTATTCCCGGATGCGAAATACAAATTCTTCCTCACGGCGGATCCGCGCTGTCGAGCCGAGCGCCGTGCTGCCGAACTCGCGGAGAGAGGAGAGTTTGTCACCGCCGAGGAAGTGTTGGCACATCAAGACGAACGTGACCGCCGCGACGCGGAACGCGATTTGGCGCCCATGAAGCCCGCCCCAGACGCCGCGATAGTTGATACAACGCACCTCACACTCGAAGAAGTCATCACGAAACTCGAAGAAGCAATCCGTTGAACCCCGAACGCCCTGATTTCCGGACCTGCCGCTGGTACGACTGCCTCTATTTCTTGGGCTTCACCGTCTTCACGTTTGCGTTCAGCTACCGGCATGAGGGCTGGGCCAACATTCCTCGTCGGGGGCCGGTGCTAATTCTTTGCAATCACCACTCGATGCTCGACCCGATCGTCATCGGGATCGCGATTCGGCGGTACATTTGCCAACTCGCCCGAAAGGATCTCTTCCACCAACGGTTCATCGGTCCTCTGATTCGCAGTCTGCCGGGGATTCCGATCGACCGCAACATGGGGAAGGATGGCATCCAGGCGGTCCTCGACGCGCTCCACCACAGCCGGCCGGTGGTTGTCTTTCCGGAGGGGGAGCGGTCGCACACAGGCCAGGTTCAGCCACTGAAACCGGGCGTGGCTTTACTCATCAAACGCGTGAAATGTCCCATCGTCCCGGTCGGGATCGCGGGGACTTTCGCGGCCATGTCGCGCTTCATGAAGTGGCCGAAGCTGGCTCCGCTGCTCCTTCCACCGGAACCGAGTACCATCGCGCTCTCGGTCGGTAAACCGATCGACCCCGCCCGGTACGAGAATATGAGCCGCGAAGAGATACTCGAAGACTTGCACGCCGTACTCGTTGCTCAACACGCCGCGGCGGAACGCAAACGGCGAAAGTGAAGGTTATTTCGCCAGCACGACTTTAGCGCCGCCGCGGATTTCTCCGCTCTCGACCCTTGGGAGTGGATCGTTCGGCGCGGACTTTCGGTAGGTCACGATCGCGCCTTCTTCTAGGCGAGTCAGCTTCAATAACCCGCCGCTGTTGAGCGTGATATTCACTTTCGCACCCCCGGTGAGTGGGCCTTTCGCCTCCATGCGCTTGGCTGTGATCGTCACCGTTGCGCCGCCCGTCACCCGGGCCGAGTTCGCAATCAAAACGTCTCCGCCGGTTGCAACCACAGTCAATTTCGACGAGCCGGCGACATACCCACCGATAGTAACTTTGCCGTTGGGGGCATTCAGTTGCACCACCGCCTGGCTATTCAGGTCGCCGGTAATGATGATCTCTTCCACGACCAGTCCCGAAGCATCGAGACTTGCCTTGCCGTTTACCGAGCCGATACGAAGACCGCGAAGCTTGCCTGTGAGGACAACACGATCCCCACTGTTCAGATCCGGCAAAGTGGCCGTATCGTCGGGCTGATCGAATTTACGCACTGGCGCAATCTTCGGATCCACTTTCATCACCACGCCGACGGGGTGCGGGTCTTCCTCCTTCGGGATCACCACATCCATTGGTTTCGGCTGGAGTTTCTCGCCGGGGTTCGATTGGACCTCGGGCGAAACGCCGATCGACTCTCTCGCTCTCGGTTCGTGCGGAAATGGTGCAATGTAGATCCGCAGCGGAGTCGATTGCTGCGAGCCGAGTAATGCGACTTCGGGTTCAGTGTGCGGGCTGGAAGGTGTCGCTGGCGCGAAGTGGAGATACCCCGCAATTCCCGCCCCCGCGAGGAGTGTCACCATGCCCAGCGCCAGGAACAGTCGCATCTGGCCTGTGCGGGGTCGCACGCCGGTCAGCACCACTGGCCCGTCGAGTGGATAGCCACACGCGGGGCACTGCCCGACGTCGAGAGCGTCATCCGGCACTCCTTGCCGGCACTTCGGGCATGTGAGGTGAGTCATGGCGTCCCTCGCTATGGAGTTCCCCATCAATGATGATACCCGCCTTCGAGCGAGTATGGCGAGTGGCTGCTACAACCTTGTTACTTCTTCTTTTTGGGTTCTTGAATCGGCCAGTCCTTCGACTTGGTTCGCGCGGATTTCAGATACTCTTCAATCTTGGCGATCACCTCCGGATGATCCTTCGCCACGTTCTTCTTCTCTCCAATGTCAGTCGCAAGATCGTAGAGTTCCAGCGGAGCGCTTGGTGAGAGTCGGATCGCTTTCCAGTCGTCGTGACGGACTGCCTGTTTCGTCCCGCCTTCGTGGAACTCCCAGTAGAGGAAGTCGTGTGTCTGTTGCTTGCCCTGGCCGGTGAGTGTCGGCAGGAACGAGATGCCGTCCAGGTTGTTGGGAGCTTTCGCACCGGCTACTTCACAGAGCGTTGGGAACACATCCCAGAAAGCCCAGACCTGATCCGATGTCGTGCCGGCTTTCACAACTCCCGGCCAGCGGACAATCGCAGGCACACGGATGCCGCCTTCGGTAAGATCGCGCTTCAACCCGCGCAGCGGCCCACTACTCTGTAAGAACTCGACAGTGTTCCCGCCTTCCTTGTGCGGTCCATTGTCGCTCGTGAAGATGATGAGCGTGTTCTTGTCCAGGCCAAGTTCGGTCAGATTCGAGAGAAGCTTCCCTACATCAGCATCGAGACGGGTAATCATTGCGGCCTTGTCCTTCTCCGGTTGCGGCCACTTTTCGTTGGTGTAGGGCTTGTCGTCGGGTACTTCATTTCCGTTGCCGTCGGCACGGGTCTTCTCGTTATTCACGTGCGGAAGCGTCGGGGTGTAGTAGAGGAAGAACGTCTTCTCCTTGTTCTTCTCGATGAAGGCAATCGCTTCCTCACGCAAGAGGTCCGGTGCGTATTCAACCCGTTTGGAAGCAATCCCTTTTTCCTGCACATTCTTGAGCGGCACCTTCACTTCGCCGCGCCAGAGGTAGTCGGGGTAGTAGTTGTGGGCATGGACCTGATTGAGGAAACCGAAGTAGTAGTCGAAGCCTTGCTTTGTCGGGATACCTGTCGTGTTGGCTTCGCCCAGTCCCCATTTCCCAATGCAACCGGTGACGTAACCGCCCTTTTGGAGAACACGAGCGACAGTCACATCGTCTGATGCGAGGGGAACGGTGGCGTTCCCGCGAATCCGGCAGTGGCCGGTATGCAAACCCGTCATCAGGGTGCAACGCGACGGCGCACACACCGTGCTACCCGCGTACACTTGCGTGAACCGCATCCCATCAGCGGCGAGCTTGTCGAGGTTTGGCGTCTGGATCTTCTTCTGACCGTAGCAGCCGAGGTCACCGTACCCGAGATCATCGGCCAGGATGAAGACCATATTTGGCGGAGCCGCACTCGCCGAGAGCGCGACGACGGACGAAACAAACAGCGAGAGGAAATACCGCATGGCAGCCTCGGTGAGTGGAGAGGTGCCTGCGATGATAGCAGGAAGGAAACGAGAGGACAGAGGGCAGACTGAGGGCCGGAAGCGTAAGCGACGGGCCAGAAGTGTTGGCCCGTCGCTTACGCTTCCGGCTCTCAAGTCTGCCCTCTGGCTTCTGTCACTTCTTCTTGAGTCTCACGAGGGCGGCTTTTGCTTCCTCGCCGGGTGGGCCGCTGATCTCCGCGATCTCTTTCAGAACACCTTTGGCCTTATCGGTTCCGATCTCTTCGAGAGCCTGCACCGCACGGTAGAGGCGAAGTGTATCGCCCGCCATTCCGCTCGATGGGAGCGTTACACCCTTCGCATTGAGCTTATCCAGTACCTCGCGCGCACGGTCGCGGAGTTCGGAATCATCTGACTTGGCGGCCGTGTTCAGAGCCGGCAGTGCTCGGATCCCCTGTGCGATGAGTTCTTTCGCGGCATTCTCACGCACGCTGAATGTGTTGGAGGTGAGGTCTTCAACCCAACCTTTGATTTTCTGTTCGGTGACGAGCGTTTCTTTCACAACGCGCTGGAGATGCTCAGTGCCGCGGTCGCCAGCAGCGACAAATACTTTCACGGCTGGATAACCGGTCGCGGCCGAAGAGGAAGAGAGATCGTTGAGTGCGTTCAGAAGTTCATCTGCTTTCGGTGCCGGTTTGTCGCCACGAAACGTGAGATCCCACACGGTCACGGCTTCTTCCGCGCCAGCCGACGCCCCACGCGTCCCATCGGGGAAAACACACAACCGCGAAGTGCCGCCGTAACCGGTGACGAACGCCCGAACCAGATCGCGTGTTGCCAGTTCCCACACTTCCACGCGGCCATACATGCCGGCCGAACCGACGATGAGTAATCGACTATCGGGACTAAATCGGGCGTGTTGAATCTGGCCCTGGTCGGTGTAACGTTCGAATTGGAACAGCGGGGAGCGAATTTCGCCGTCAACCTTTCCGTCGTGGGTGCCAAATACAAGCAGTTGTGCGGTTGAAACGGCGGTCAGGTACTTTCCATCCGAACTGAAGTTCACCTCGCCTTTTTGCCCGCGTTGAACGCGCGCTTTCCACACTTCTTTCACCTCAGCCGGTTTCGCTCCCACATCCCAGACACGGAGGTACGGATCGCGGCTCAACACTCCAAGCCTGTCGCCCGTTGGGTTCAACCCGAGACCGAGAATTGCGGTCGTGTTGATCGGTAGCTCTTTGCGTTCCTCTTTCTCGGTCGGGTCAGACACAATGACCTTGCCACCGGACGTGGCCCAGGCGACTCTATTGCCGCTTGGGGAAACAGCGACAGCTCTGGCACCCGCACTTTCTTTGAATACGTGTGTTGGCTTGGCCGGTGGTGGGTGAGTCGGATCAAAAGCGGTGTACAGAAGCACGGCGTCGGGGGTGGCAACGATCAGGTTGGTTCCATTCACGGCCGCGGCAACGACGGTGCCGGGAAGTGTTCCGATGCGCTGAGCTCCATCAGTTCCAATTCGCCAGTTGTACGCGGTATCGCCGCTGAGAAGAAAAAGAGTGCTCCCGTCCGCGGAGCCGACCAACAACGCTGGATCGGGGAAGCTATCGTTCTCGGCGTGGAGTTGCTTACCGCTTGTGAGATCCCACATCCGAACTCGCAGGCCGCTGCCGGTCGCAGCGAGCTTGGTTCCATCGGCGGAAACCGCAAACTCACCGGCAATCCCCCGAATGCGACTCGTCCACTCTTTCTTCGCGAGATTGTAAACGCCTGCCTCGGATTCATTTCCGCAGGCCAGGGCTTCGTTGTCGATCCACAGTTGCGGGAGGTTGGCGTTGGGGATTTCGGCAACGGGTTTTTGGTTTTTCCCTTCATAAACACAGATCCGGTCTGTGCCCGCGCCAGACCGCGAGCCGACGGCCAGCCTGTTGCCATCGGGACTGTACGTGATTCCTCGAATCACGCCGGTTTGTTTGACGGTGAAGACGGGTTTGCCGCCCGTCAGGAGATGGACCGTCACCGTTCCCTTCGCATCGCCGACGGCGATGGCTCGCCCATCCGGGCGAAAGTCGAACACGCTCGCATTGGCGATCTCAAGCTTGGGTAAGTCGTTGGCGACCTCCGTGACTGTGGTGTTGCCGACGAGGTCAGCCGTGGCGAGGAAAGCGCCATCTGGTGAGAACGTAAAACGATAACCATTGATGAATGGGGTTGAGCCAATTTCTTTCAAGGTATCCGGATCGAGGAACCGGAGTGTATTGTCGTTGAGCCTCAGTACGATGCGCTTGCCCCCATGTGTGAATCGCGCCCCCGTCACGCTCTGTCCCGCTTTCTGGAGCATGTTCAACTGATCGCCGGTCGCCACCGACCAGACTCGGAGCGTTCCGTCGTCCCCACCTGTGATGATCGTTTTGCCATCCGGGGAGAACGCCACGCACGTCACCTTGTCGGCGTGGCGGAGGCGGGTCTTGCCCAGCCGGGCCACTGCGCCTTGGGGGAGCCCATTCGTCTGCGGTTGGGCGGTGGGGAGAGGTTTCGTCGGGGCCGGTTGCTTGACTTTTTTCCCCGGTTGCCCAAGCGGGAGCATAATGTTTTGCGCGGAGACAAGGTCCACGAGAACGCTCAAAAACGCACTGGCCAAGATCCAAGAGCCATACCGGGTTAACATGCCAAACCTCACCGTATGTAAATCGGTACTGCGGCGTTCTTTCCAAATAGACGCCGGTGGCGGCTTCCTCTCACAGGAAATTCTCATCCGAGTAGTTGAGTGCTCTGTTCTCCCTCACGATAATGTGGCAGATCTTTCCACCCGGAGGTGCCCCATGTTCCGCACTCGGTATGCACTCGCCGCTGTGGTTGTCGCACTACTGGCGACGACCGGCATCGTTCGCGCTGCCGATCCCGCTGCCGCGAAGATACTCACACCCGATGCGAAGGGCTTTCTTCACGTTCGTGTGGGGGACATCTGGTCGGACGACATCAGCAAGCAGTTGCGTACCTTCGTCACGCAGGCGGGCCCCGATCTCCTTGCGGAGTTCGACAGCCGGTTCTATCCAGCGCCGTCCGAGATCGAATCCTTCACCGTCGTGCTGTTTGACCCGAAGTTTCGCGATGTCCTGCCTGCCGGTCGACCGACCGATGTCACGCCGGTTTGGATCATCACAAGCAAGAAGCCAATCGAGCAAGAGGCTCTCCTTAAGACGATGGCGAAAACCGGCAAACCGCGGAAACACGGTGGGAAGGACTACTATTTCGACGAAACGCACTGGTCGGGTCTGCTGATTCTGGATGAACGCAGTTATGCGTACGCTTCCGAGGATTCGATTATCGCGCTCATTGACCGGATGGGGAAGGGGGGTGATTCACCATTAGCGGCTGTCCTCACGCGCGAGGGGAATAAGCATCCCGTCTCGGTGGGCGTGAACATCTCCGCTCTGGCGACACCCGATATCGCCAAGAGCCTGCCACCCGAACTTCAACCACTCGCCAAAGCGCACACGCTCCTCGCCACGCTTGACCTCAAGCCCAAAACCACGATTTCCGCTTCCCTGGAGTTCGCCAATGCCGCTGATGCGAAGGAAGGACTCAAAGCCACGCAGGAAGCTGTCCAACTCGCCCGTGGGCAGATCGGTAACGCACTGACCTTAGTCGAGCAAAAAGCGAAGCGCGATCCCGCCAAGCCGCAAGCTGGCATTCAAACTTTCCCGGAAACGATTGGCTTCCTACTGGCGGCTGCCGGGTTGAAGCAAGTGGATGCGCTCTTGGGGGCAATGCCTCTGAATGTAAAGGGCAACGCCGTCCAGGCCTCGCTCGAACTCGATAGTGTATTGCCAGGTGGCAACACTGCGATCTCCATCGCCGCGGTTGCTTTTGCGATTGGACTGGCGGTGGTGGATGCCGATCGCGTCGATGGCAGTCGGCTTCAGCCAGGAGATTACGATTGGACCGGCCGCGAACGGAATCTAACGATGATCTCGCAGGCGATCGAAAAATATGCCAAAGACAAGGGACATTACCCGCCGCCGGCCATTCTCGACAAGAACGGCAAACCGACGCTGAGTTGGCGTGTTGCGATTCTTCCATATCTGGATAACGCGTACATCGAGGGGGGCTTCGACGGCGGCAAACCGATCAATGGCCCGAAAGCGCTGTACGAGATGTTCAAACTCGACGAGCCATGGGACGGACCGAACAACAAGAAACTCATCAGCAGGTTGCCATCGGTTTACCGTGCGCCGTGGAGCGTCCTGTCCTACAGTCAGTCGTCGATCGGCAAGACGACGACGCTGGCGGTTGTGGGTAAGGGAACAATGTTTGACCCGGCCAAGAAGATCTCCGAGTCCGATGTGCGCGATGGTCTCAAATACACCCTTCTCCTCGTTTCACTGGAGGAATCCGCAGAAGCGGTGTATTGGACCAAGCCAGCCGATATCACGCTCACGGCGGAAGGAAAACTCCCTGCGGATGGACCGAACATTTCCCGTCGGTTCGCGGTGGTCTATGGCGATGGGAGCGCACACACACTGGTGAACGGGCTGAGCGAGAAAGTGTTCATGGGCATCGTGACTCGCGACGGCAACGAGAAGCTTGATGAGAAGGAAATTCGTCCACCAGCGATCAAGAAGAACGCTCCCTTCGTCCCCAAGTAACGAAGATCACAATCGGACGTAAATGATCCGGCCGGTCGGGTCCTCACTCGTCCCCGACCGGCCAATGACCTTTCGAATCCCAGTAACGTCATTCGCCGTGGGACTCATGTTGTCGCGTGTGGGCTTCGCGGCGTGATCTCATCCGGAGATGGGCATGTCGAATACACCCCGCGCTTCGATTTCAGCGATCCTGCCGCAGTTACTGCTTTGTATCCCCTGCTCAGTCGACTCAGGCAGGAAGAACCCGTTCACTGGTCCGCTCAGCTCAACGCCTGAGTCGTAACTCGTTACGCGGATGTTGCCGCCGGTTAAACGCCGAGTGCCGTTAGGGCGTTCTGGAGATCCGCGCGAGCGAACGGCTTCTGCAAAAAGCTTGTGATCGTGTCGCTGGCCAGTTCCTCAGGCACTGCTTCTGCCGTATAGCCGCTGCACAGGATAACCGGGACAGCGGATCGTTCGCGGATGACGGCCAGTGCTTCGGGTCCGTCCATCACCGGCATCATCAAGTCGAGCAGCACTAACGTGACACGATTGGCGTTAGCCTCGAAACAGGCAAGTGCTTCCTGACCGTTTGTCGCAGTCAGCACCTCAAAGCCAAGCTGTTTGAGCATCAATTCGCCCACTTGGCGGACGGTTGGCTCATCGTCCGCAACGATGGCCAATCCGCGACCTTTCGACGTCGAGTCGGTTGCGGGTTCGGGTTGCGGTTGTTCGGACGGCTTTTGGGTCCGTGATAGTGGCATCGGCTCGCTGCCGGTGCGCCGATTTCGTCGGGTGTTGGACGGCGTTGCCGTTGTGGGCGGGAAGGTTGGTGTGGTCGGCGGAGGTGTTCGGGCGGAAATCGATGGGAGTGCGCCTTCCGCCGAAGCTGGCAAGAGGACGGTGAAACGCGTGCCGACGCCGGGCTCACTCTCCACGCGGATACCACCACCGTGGCCGCGAATGATTCCCAACACTGCCGAGAGCCCGAGCCCTCGGCCTGCAAACTTCGTCGAGAAGAATGGATCGAACAACTTTGCGCGTGTGGCTTCGTCCATTCCACACCCGGTATCCGACACGATTAACTCGATGAACCTTCCGGGCGCCGACGGACTGTACACGCCACCGCTCACGGCATCCATCTCGAGTTCGTGAACGGTCGTTGTGACAGTCACAGTGCCCGGTTTGTCGCCAATTGCTTCGCCGGCGTTAATGATGAGATTCATCAACACCTGCCGGAGCTGCCCATCATCCCCCGTAACGTGGGGAAGGTTTTCGGCCAGCGCAAGATCGAGCTGCACTTTTTTCGGCAACGTCAGACGGAGGAGATCCGTAGTTTGGACGATGAGTTCATTGAGGCCAAGAGAACGCAGCAAGAACCGTCCTTTTCCCGAATAGGCCAGAAGTTGTCGCGTCAGGCCACCCGCCTGGGCGATGCCGCTCAGAACCGTGGTGAGGTGGTCGCGCGCGGGATGACTGTCGGGTAATTCTCCAATTGCTAGTTCGGCATGACCGAGCACGCCAGCCAGAAGATTATTGAAGTCGTGCGCCACGCCACCCGCCAGAACGCCGAGAGCTTCCAGCCGCTGGGCATCCTGCATCTTGCGCTCGAGTGCCGCCCGTTCCGCCTCGGCTTGGCGGCGTTCCGTCAGGTCGATTCCGACTGCCTGGAATTCCGTTTGCCCATCTGCTGTGGTGATCCGACGTGCGGTCCAACGATACCACCGACACGAACCATCCGGCTTGCGAATAAGCCCGGATGCGCCGTCGGCAGGTCCGGAAAGTGGCCGCGTGAGCGGCAGGTCCGCAACGGCTTCCGCTCGTGGCATGTTGGGAATCAGTTCGAGAACGGATTCCCCAATCAGAGTTGCTCGCGATCGCCCCAGCAGTTTGCAGAGCGTCTCGTTCACGAATGTCAGAGTGCCATCGGCGGTATAGCGGACGATTGCTGCCGGAGTGCTATCCACCAGAGCTTGATAGTCCGCCACCGACGCGGCCAGTGCGACCTCAGCACGCACACGTTCCGCGAGAGCGGTAGTCATCGCCAACATAATGAAGGCGGCTGTCGTGATGAGCGCCCAGAGCGTTAACAGCTTGGGAATCGGCGTCAGCAAACCGAACGCACCTGCTCCTGCGGCGGTGCCAGCAACTGCGACCGCCACGAGCACCAAGACGTGGAGCGAACCGACTTGCAGCCGTTCGGTCATGCCGATCCAGACAAGCAGCATAAACGGAGGAAAGACGAGCAGTGTGTGAACTGACGTAGGGATGAGATTGGTGAAGGCAAGACAAGATAGTGCCGCCGTCAACAAGAGCCCCATGCCCAGTCGGATGAGCGAACGGTTCAGATTCGGCCAAGCAGCAGTCAACAACGGCGGACCAACAATGAGAAAACCGGCCGTATCACCCAACCACCAGAAGAGCCAGGCGGCGACCAGACTATCGTTCGGCAAGCCCGCTGCTGCCTGCCAGATCAGGCTGTTGGACGCCGATACAGTCATCCCCACCAAGCCAGCCAAGAGGAACGCGTAGAGCTCGCGACGCCCACCGGCCCACGGATCAAAGCGAAAGCGGTGAAGAATTGCCACGGCAACTACGATTCCGGTAGTGCTGCCCGCCGCGATTCCCAGTGCAGTCCACCACGGAAAGAAGTGCCATTCGTACGCCAACGCGCCGAGGAAAACCCCCGGCCAGAAGCGCAATCCCCCTCGGAACAACGCGACCACAGCAATGCCTGCCGGCGGCCAAATGAGCGCGATGGTCGTACCTTCGACCGTGAACAACAGACCCAGTTGAGCGGTGAGATAGAGCGCGAGAGTGAGCGCAAGGAGCCCGCCGAGGTACATCCCCACACGCGCCACACGACTGCGGTTCCCTCGCACGTGGGGAATGACAGCAAGAACCTGCGTTCCCCGAACCGGGGATGAGGTTGACGACGTCGGGGAAGAGCGAGTCAATGACACTGGAGTCGCTGATCCGAAATTAAAGGAGTCTCTTCAACCAGTGTAGACCGTAAATTCCCCGATTCGTTGAATTCAGGTCGGTTCTTAAAGTTCTGCTACCACACGACGTACGAGAACCCGGAGATCCTTCTCCGCCTCATTGGCGGTTGCGATGATTTCGGGCAGGCTGACAGGTTCCAAAGCATCTGGGAGACACAGATCGGTAATCACCGAAATACCCAAAACGCGCATCTTGGCGTGAACCGCCACGATTACTTCCGGCACCGTCGACATCCCAACCACATCGGCCCCAATTACGCGCAGAAACCGATACTCGGCTCGCGTTTCGAGGTTCGGCCCACTGACGGCGACAAACACACCCTGGTGGCAGACGATCTGTTCTTCCAACGCAATCGTGCGGGCGAGTTTCAACAATCCGCGGTCATAGCAGTTGCACATATCCGGAAAGCGGTCGCCGAGTCGGTCGTCGTTTGGGCCGATGAGGGGATTGTCTCCCAGCAAGTTGATGTGATCTTCGATCAGCATCAAATCCCCCTTGTTCCACTGGGGATTCATACCCCCACATGCGTTGCTCACCACGAGAGTGCTGGCACCCAGCGCCTTCATCACACGAACGGGGAACGTGACCTGCTGAAGTGTCCAACCTTCGTAGAAGTGGAACCGACCTTCCATGACAACCACGTGTTTCCCGCTCAGGGTGCCACAAACGAGTTGCCCCTTGTGCGACGGCGCGGTCGAGCTTGGGAAGTGCGGGATTTCTTCGTACGGAATGACGACATCGGCGTTGACGTCTTCCGTCAATCTGCCCAGCCCGGTGCCGAGAATGATACCTGCAACCGGTGTGTGTGGCCATTCCTCGTGAATGGCACCAGCGGCTTCCTGAATTTGGTCATAAAGCATGGGAACTTGGGGGTCAGAGTCAGGAATCAGGGTCAGGAGCCAAGAGCCAGGAGCCGGGCATCAGGTCAGAAAGAATGGGCTCCGGATTCCTCTCGCCTGCTGCGGACCTCAACGATGTTGTACAATCATCACCGTTGCTGAGTCGTCCTGATTCCTGACCCTGACTCCCGACTATGGCTGTCAATCTCCCCCCGCAGTATCACGATGCCGAGGCGCGGTATAAGAAGGCGCAGACGCCCGAAGATAAGCTCGCTGCGCTCAAGGAAATGTGGGTGATTCTGCCCAAACACAAGGCGAGCGAAAAGGTTCAGGCCGACCTCAAGACCAAGATTTCCGAACTGACGGACCAGATCGAGCAGGCGAAGCAGGGACCCAAGAAAGCCGCACCTGGAACGTACAAGTTTCCACATCAGGGAGCGGGGACCGTGGTGTTTGTCGGCCCGCCGAATGCCGGGAAGTCGCTTTTGATGTCGAAACTCACCAAAGCGACGCCAACTGTGGCACCGTATCCATTCACGACACGAGAACCAGTGCCGGGGATGATGGACTACGAAGATGTGCGCGTACAACTCATCGACTTACCCCCGATTACCGCCGACAATTACGAAACATTCGTCACTGACATCACTCGCGGGGCCAATGCGGCGGTGCTCTTTCTTGATCTCGCCGATGACGATGGCCCGGCCGCGACCAAAGCGGTCATTGATCGCCTGAAAGTGGCCCGGCGAGAACTCGTTCCCCCCGGTTCCCCGCCTGCCGATGATCCCGCCGTGTATGCGATCCCCACGATTCTCGTTGCTAACAAGTGCGACGATGACGCCGCCGATATTCGCCTGGAACTGGCTCGCGAAGAAGTTGGAACCCGATTCCCTCTGGTCCTCATTTCGGCTGAGCGCGGTGATGGCCTGGATTCTTTGCGGAAAGTGATTTATGACGCACTCGGTGTCATGCGGATTTATACCAAGCAGCCCGGCAAACCCGCCGACATGACCAGCCCGTTTACGCCCCAAGTTGGTGCCACGGTTGCCGAACTGGCGGGCCGAGTTCACCGCGACCTGGAAGAGACGGTGAAATCGGCTCGTGTGTGGGGGAGCGGCGTTCACGATGGCCAAACTGTCGGCCGCGACCATGTTCTGCACGATAAAGACATCGTCGAGTTGCACACCTGAGCGTTGCAACTTCGACCGCGGAACGCAATGATACCCACAATGACGCCGACCTCTGCCAACTCTCACGCCTCGTACCTCGTACGCCACGGGTCGATGCGCTTCCTCGGTGAATTTGCTGCTCCGCTCCACACGAGCGTCCAGCGGGGCGATGTGGTGATTGTGCGCACCGAACGCGGGCAGGAGAACGGCGAGGTGCTTTGCCCCGTCACTCCGCAAGCACTCGCGGCTATTCCCGAACCCACCTCCGGCGAAATTCTTCGCGCGGCCACGAGCGAAGACCGCGAGAAAATCAACCGCATTCGCGAGCAACAGAAACAGCAGTACACGACGGGTAGCGAACTGGTCGCGCACCATCGACTGCCGATGCAGATCGTCGATGTCGAATTTCTCTTTGGCGGGGAGCGGCTGATTTTTTACTTTCTCGCAGAGGGTCGCGTCGATTTCCGTGAACTCGTCAAGAGCATGGCGCGGGAGTTCCACACACGCATCGAACTGCGGCAGATTGGCGTGCGCGACGAGGCGAAACTGCTCGCGGACTACGGCGATTGCGGCAAACCGGTCTGTTGCAACACGCACATGATCGTTATGCCCCCCGTTTCCATGCGGATGGCAAAACTTCAGAAGTCCACACTCGACCCGACGAAAATTTCGGGGCGTTGTGGCAGATTGAAGTGCTGTCTGCGATTTGAGCAGGATGTGTACGAGGAGTTTCAGAAACAACTGCCACCACTGGGCTCGCGCGTGGTCACAGCGAAGGGGCAGGGGCGTGTGCTCGCACATGAAATTCTTGCTCGTCGTCTGTTAGTTGAGTTCGAGGACGGCCGACGGTTGCCGGTTGCGGTCGATGAGGTGTTGACGAGGTTGTAAGATGGCGAACGGTTAGCTGCGTTTCGGAGCGAGAGGAAACGTTGCCAACGCGCCCCAGCAGGAGATACCGTGGACCCCCGGATACTGGAACTTTGCCGCGAAGACTCGCGGTTCGCCTACGAAGCTTACGAATTTGTCTGCGAGGCGGTGACTTACACCCAGACCAAACTCGGTCGCATGAGTCCCGATGAGGACGACCCGAGCGACGATCACCACGTCAGCGGTGAGGAACTCCTGCGGGGAACGTGCGAACTCGCGATCCGCGAGTTCGGTATGATGGCCCCGGTGGTATTCAAACAGTGGGGTGTGCGTACCACCGACAACATCGGCGAAATTGTCTTCAAACTCATTCACGTCAAACGACTGAGCAAATCCGACCGCGACGATCCCGACGATTTCCACGATCTGTTCGACCTGTATCAAGCTCTCACGGAAGGCTTCGCGCTCACGCTCGGCGATGCCACCGCCAAGCGGGGTGAGCGATGAGTGAGCCGACTCCGGCCCCGAACGAAAAAAATGCTGAGGGAACGCACTCGCTCGGCGGAAAAGTGCTGCTGGCGGTCACGACTCTTTTACTCCTCGCCTGGATGACGTGGTTGAGTTACACCGCACTCACGAAGAGTCACGAACCGGTCGTTTCGCATGCGCAGGCCGCCGCCGCGCAGCTCGCGGTCGTTGCGGAACTGACAGACGGAAAGCAAGACCAGGAGTCATCTCTGATCCGGCCTGGAGGGATTCAAGGACAGAACGTGACGGTGATGCACGCACAGGCCGGGAAACCGGGCTTTGTGGTGAAGATCACAGATCCACTGTCCCCCAAAGGACCGGCGAAGGACACGGAAATCGCCGTCTGGAACTTGCCCAACTGCAGTGGTTACACGGGACCAGGGCAATACCTTCTCTTGTTGAAGAAAGACGAAGGCGCGACTCTCAATGGTAAGCCGGCGTTCTATCTGGTGGGTCAACAACGCTCGCCGGGTGAGAATCTGGAAGGCGTTGGCGCGCCCATGATTTATCGCTGGGGACCGGATGTGCAGGCACAAGTCAAGCGACTTTTTCCTTAACAATACTCACGCGTCGCGGTAGCATTCTCGTTCGGATTCCGCGTTCCCTTTCTTGTGGGTCACGACCCTATCCTGGGGGTTCTGCGGTCATTTTGTCCCCGCACCCACAGTGGGTCGCGCAGTTCAGACTCGCTCTCGCCGATACGACCTAAAATGTATTAACCTATAGGATCAACGCCATCATGCGTCGCTTCATGCTGTTCGCTCTTGTCGTGCTTGTTACATGGTCAGCCCCCGCGTTTGCGGCGCCGGACGAATCGCGATTGCTGCGATTCCCCGCCATCCACGGCGATCAGATCGTCTTCACTTACGCCGGCGATCTCTACACCATCGCGGCTGGTGGAGGAACCGCCCGGCGGCTGACGTCGCATCCGGGGTTTGAGATGTTCCCGCGCTTCTCGCCCGACGGCAAGCAGATCGCCTTCACCGCGCAGTACGACGGCAACACCGAGGTGTTTGTCATTCCCTCGACCGGCGGTGAACCCAAGCGGCTCACCTACACCGCAACATTGGGACGCGACGAAGTCTCCGACCGTATGGGCCCCAACAACATCGTCATGGGGTGGACGCCGGATGGAAAGAGCATCCTCTTTCGCTCGCGGATGCACTCGTTCAACGATTTCATCGGTCAGCTTTATACCGTGCCGGCCGAAGGTGGAATGCCGGAAGAATTGCCGCTACCGCGTGGTGGGTTCGCCAGCTATTCGCCCGACGGGACGAAGTTGGTCTACAACCGTGTATTTCGCGAATTCCGCACCTGGAAGCGTTACCGCGGCGGTATGACAGACGACGTGTGGCTCTATGACTTCGCCACGAAGAAAACCGAACAACTCACGGACGACCCGGCTCAAGACATCATCCCCATGTGGATTGGCGCCAAGATTTACTTCATCTCCGATCGCGGGAAGGAACAGCGGTTCAATCTCTACTCGATTGAACCCACGACGAAGAAAATCGAGCGCTTGACCGATTTTACCGAGTTCGACATCAAGTTCCCTTCCGCCAGCGCCAGTGCCATCGTCTTCGAAAACGGCGGGTATATCTATCGTTTTGACGTGCAGACGGGGAAGGCGGAGAAGGTGACGGTGAAGATTCTCGAGGATCGACTGGGTGCGCGCGAAGTGTTGACCGACGTGAGCAAGAACATTACTGTCTTCGAGATTTCGCCAGATGGCAAGCGAGCACTGTTTGCAGCCCGTGGCGACATCTTCACGGTCCCCTCGGGCGAAGGAGTGACGCGGAATCTCACACATTCGCCGGGCGTACACGACCGCAACCCCAAGTGGTCCCCGGATGGCAAGAGCGTGGCGTTCATTTCAGACGCCACCGGCGAGGATGAAATCCACGTTGGCCCGGCCGATGGAAGTTCGACGGCCAAACCGATCACCAGCGGGGCGGATACTTACAAGTACGAAATCGTCTGGTCGCCAGACTCGAAGAAGATTCTCTGGGCCGACAAGAAACTCCGGCTTCAGTTTGTGGATGTTGAAACCAGGAAAGTCACGCTGGTCAATCAGGCCAGGGCGTGGGAAATCCGCGAATACGTCTGGTCGCCGGACTCGAAGTGGATTGCCTTTGCACGAGACGAGGTCGATACGCTCGACAAGATTCACCTCTACTCACTCGAAACCGGCAAGAGCACGGAAGTCACGGACGGCTGGTATTCGGCCAACTCACCGACCTTCAGCGCTGACGGCAAGTATCTGTTCTTTGTCTCCGCACGCGACTTCAACCCGACCTACAGTCAGACCGAGTGGAACCACGCCTATCGCGATATGTCGCGGATTTACTTCGTCACGCTTGCCAAATCCACCCCCAACCCGCTGCGGCCGAAACTCGACGACGATCCCACTCCGAAAAAAGACGAGAAAAAAGATGGCTCGCCGGACGTGAAGGTGGATCTCGATGGTCTCGCCGGTCGCGTTGTTGTTCTGCCGGTGCGGCCGGCGAACTATCGCGGGCTCTCGTCAGCAGGTAACTCGCTGTATTACTTCCGTTCCGGAGGCCGCGACCTCGGTTCGCAATTCTGTGTTTTCGATCTTGGTTCGAAGAAGGAAACAATGCTCGGTACCATCGGCGGCTACGAGATTTCCGCAGACGGCAAGAAGATGATCGTTCAGAAAGACGGCAAATATGGCATCATCGACCTGCCGAAAGCGCCGATTGTTCTCGGCGAGACACTGGACCTTTCCAGCCTGACCGTGATGCTGGACCGCCGGGCGGAATGGAAGCAGATGTTTCACGAGTGCTGGCGGCAGATGCGCGATTTCTTTTACGATCCGGGGTTGCACGGTGTTGACTGGACCGCGGTGCGGAAGAAGTACGAACCGTTGGTCGATCATGTCGCGCATCGTGCTGATCTGACATACATCATCGGCGAGATGATTAGCGAACTGAACGCCGGGCACGCGTATATCGGCGGCGGTGAATTACCCGAAGTGCGCAAGGTGCAGCAGGGATTGCTCGGTGCGGAGTTCAAGCGCGACGAAAAAACCGGTTTCTTCCAGATCACGCGCATCCTCCCCGGTGAAAACTGGAACCCGAAACACCGCTCTCCCCTCACCGAAGTGGGCGTCAATGTGAGTACGGGCGACTGGATTGTCGCCATCAATGGTCAGCCGACCAGTTCGGTGAAGAACATTAACGAGCTCCTGGTAAATGCGGGCGGCAAGCCGGTGGTACTCTCGATGAATGCCAAGCCCACGGCGGAAGGCGCGCAGCGAGTGGTCGTGACGCCAACTACGGACGAATCGGGGCTGTACTATTACGCCTGGGTGCAGTCGAATATCAAGAAGGTGGCCGACGCCAGCGACGGAAAGATCGGCTACATTCACGTCCCCGACATGCTCGCCAATGGGCTGAATGAGTTTGCGAAGCACTACTACCCGCAACTCAAAAAACAGGCACTCATTATCGACGTGCGTGGAAACGGCGGCGGTAATGTGTCACCGATGTTGATCGAGCGGCTCCGTCGCCAGCCCGCCATGATCGGCATTGCTCGCAACGCCGAGCCCACCACTGAGCCCTCCGGTACCTTCGTGGGGCCAATGGCATGTCTTCTGAATGAGTTTTCGGCGTCCGATGGCGATATCTTCTCGTACCGCTTCCGCCACTACAAACTCGGTCCACTGATCGGCAAGCGGAGTTGGGGCGGCGTGGTCGGTATTCGCGGATCGCTTCCGCTGCTCGATGGAGGGTCACTGAACAAACCGGAGTTCTCGCGCTACGATCTCGGCGGCAAGGAATGGATCATGGAGAATAAGGGTGTGACGCCAGACATTGTGGTGGATAACGATCCGGCGCGAGAGTTCGCGGGCGAAGATCAGCAGTTAAATAAAGCGGTGGAAGTGCTCCTGGCAGAATTGAAAAACAACCCGCCGAAGAAAACTTCGCCACCGCCGTATCCGAAGCGTTAACGCATTTTAATCAACTGAGAACGCGGCCGGCCGTGTTCTCAGTTACCAAACAAATCAAAGCAGAAGCAGTTTTCTGTGTGCCGTTCCAAAATGCAAGGGCACACGGAAAACTGCCTCTGCTTTGATCAAAATGTAACGCAACTCAATTTTTTTGCGCCAAAACTTGCGCGAGAGCGCAATACATGGTGGACGATTTCAATCGCTGTCGAGAGCAATGATGTTTCGTGACAGTTGCTTTTGCTTGCCAAGGCAACCGATCCTTGGTGGAGAGTCTAACTCTCCACCTGACCTGAAATTGGCGCGGCCCTCAAGCGTCAACAGTCGGGAGTGGATTGCCGCGACAGGCGGAGAGTTTCAATCGCCAGGCGATTAGAGAGCTACTGACCACTCATCACTGCTCTGTGGCACTTCCAAGCTGAGGGCGGCGAGCTCCGACATTTTCAGTCCTGGATTTTCGCTCAAGCCAACTCGCAGATCACCTGTATTGGGTGGTCGCTGGGTCGGTACGTACCAACGACAACAGAGGCGTGCTAATGCAGGCGATTCGACAACTCGGCCAGTGGCTTCTTGTTCTCGCCGTCGGAGTCCTGATCGGTTGGGCGAGCCGGGGAGCTACTCACCACAATCGGGGCGGTTATCCCGAACGGATTCGAATCACGTGCCCCGCACAGAATGAGTCTCCAAATCTATCAGGAAAGGCGCTGACGCGTCACGAACTGCTCGTAACGAGTGCGAACGAGGATGGTGAATTGGTAAATGTCGCGCCGTTTGATCCGACTGTTCCCGGGGGGCCGATGTGGAAGATTGAACTGTTTGGGGGACATTCGCGACAGATGATTCTCTTGGCGGAGCCAGATCCCGCACAGCGCGCTTCGCGCGAGTAAATGCTCTTCCCGCGTGAATCGCCCGCAGATTCGGAGTAGCTTCACAAGCAAGTGGACCAGCCAAGCAGTCACGCCACGAACTCGGACAGATCCATCGACCATGGATCAGAAACACATGGGATGGAGGATTGGGTTCATTTCGGTTTCACACGCTCCACGCCTTGGAGAATCTTCTCGATACACCGGACCGAGATATAGAGACCGATGAAGATGGTCGAGAAGATGGCACCTGCGGCCGCTTCCTGCGGCGCGGACTCGGAACGCCCGAGTGAACTGCAGAACAACAACCCACCACATGCAACCGCGAAGAAAAGCAGTGCCCAGGCGACGATGCCGATGATCGCCAATAGCTTCGGAAGAGAGATACTCAGCTCGCCGGAGGAGCGCCGACGTCGGGCACGGGGCGATTCCTCTTCGTCCTTTTCGTCTTCGTCTCTCTCTTCCTTGTCTGTCTCCTCTTCTTCTCGCTTGTCCTCGTCGCGATTGTCTCTTTCGCGTGAATTGGATCGGGCTGCCATCTGACTCCTTATGGTCACCAGTCAGGTATTGATGATTCGCTTGGCGGCATTAGACCGCAACGTTTCTCAGTGAGCAAGGGAATCCCTGACAGTACGACGCGGCGAGTCGATCGCCGTATTGATTCGGCAAGTGAGCCTATGCCAAGGGCTATTTGAATGCATTTCACAAACGTGTCTTCTGGCAGAACCTGACCGGGACTCGGCATCAGAACTGCTCTCTGCATATCGAGCGTGTGGCCGCTCGATGGAGAGCTCGCATGGCGCAGGTTCTGGAGGTTCAACACCCGTCCCCCGAGCTCGCAGTACAGCCGACGCCGGCTCGTCGACGCCTTCGTCGCTGGGGGCTCATCGGCGCGGTGGCGCTCTTGGCTATTGCTGTGGGGCTGTGGTTGGGGTATCCCGCCGCGGTGCGGGCACTCAAGACGGTTTCAACAGACGATGCATACGTGAATGGACACGTCACGTTTGTTGCGCCGCGAGTGAGTGGGCAGGTTCTCGAAGTCCCGGTGGAAGATAACAACCGCGTGACGAAGGGACAATTGCTCGTCCGTTTGGATCCCGAGCCGTTTCGAGTGCAAGTGCAAGCGAAGCGTGCCGCGGTCGAAGCCGCTCGTGCGGACCTGACTTCCGCGATCGCGCAAGTGCGAGCTGCCGAGGCGTTGGCGCGCAGCATGCGCTGGAAACTCGAAACGGCCATTCAGCAGGTAAACAACCAGGTCGCTCTCCTCCGGGCGCGAGTCGCTACGCTTCGGGCCGATGTTGCCACGCTCGGACGGGCGCGGGCTGACCTCGCACGGGCCGAAGCGTCCTCCGCTGTCGGGGTGACCAGCCAGGAAGATCTCGATCAACGGCGCCAGGCGGTCGAAGTCGCCCAGGCGCAACTGCGACAAGGATTTGAGGAGGTGAATCAAATCCGCGTCGGTCTGGGCTTGGAGCCCGCAGCGGTGCGCTGGGACCAACTCGAAAAATGGCGCAATGACGGTGACTGGGAGAAACTCACTGCTGTTCCGCCCAACCTCAGCCAGACATACGCAGGTGTACGGCAGGCGCTTGCGGATCTCGTGCAAGCCGCCGCCCAGTTCAGTCCCGGCTTTGAATTGCCACTTTCCGAAGCAACACCCGCGGAAGTTCTCAAACAGTTCCGTGAACGCGATGCCCGCGGTGACATCGACCGTCTTCTGCGCGAATCAATTCCCAAAGCTCCCGCCGTCCTTCTGGCGAGGGCGAAACTCAAGCAGGCCGAGGAGGCACTGGCGCAGGCGGAACTTGATCTGCGTTATACCGAAGTGCGCGCCGAGATTGACGGCGTGGTCGCGCGCCGGTCCGTGAACCCCGGTAACTTCGTCCAGACTGGTCAGCAACTGATGGCGGTCCGCTCACTGACCGACATCTGGGTGGACTGCAACTTCAAGGAAACGCAACTTGCCGAAATGCGCATTGGTCAACGGGTGGAGATGTTCGTGGACATGTACCCCGGCCGCGTCTTTGCCGGGCGCATCACCGGGTTCACGCCTGGCACCGGCTCGACGTTGTCAATGTTCCCAGCTCAGAACGCGACAGGAAACTTTGTGAAAGTAGTGCAGCGGTTGCCCGTGCGCGTGGACCTGATCGATCCGCCGAGCGATGCACCGTTGTTCCCGGGCCTGTCGGTAGTGCCATACGTCTACTACAAGGAACCGCCAAGTGGGCCGAACGCGGGCGATTTCCTCCAACCGCCACTTGCTCCCATTTCCGCGCAACCATCTCCTCCCGTTCCGCCACAAGCGGGGGCCAAGCCCCTGCACACGCAGTTTGCTCCACCCGCGAGGCCGGGGCGATGAGCACGGGCCTGGCTCAACCCCGCACGATCAACCCCTGGGTGATCGCGGTCGCGGTCACGATTCCGACATTCATGGAAGTCCTCGACACTTCCATCGCCAACGTTGCCATTCAGTACATCGCTGGGGGGCTTTCCGCGGCAGCAGCCGACAGCGAATGGACCATCACGAGTTATCTGGCGGCCAATGCGGTGGTGTTACCACTCTCGGGATGGCTCATGGGCCGGTTTGGGCGAAAACGCTACTTTATTGCATCGCTTGGCGGCTTCACCATCAGTTCGCTCCTGTGCGGGACAGCCCGCAGCTTGCCGGAACTGATTTTTTTTCGCGTCCTCCAGGGAGTTTGCGGTGGTGGACTTCAACCCTGCACGCAGGGAGTACTCCTCGACACCTTTCCGCGTGAAAAACAGGGACAGGCGATGACTGTCTTCGGTATGGTAGCGCTCATCGCGCCGATTATTGGCCCCTCGCTGGGTGGATACATCACCGATAACTACTCCTGGCGTTGGATCTTTTTTCTGAACGTACCGGTGGGGCTCGTAGCGATCGCTGCGGCATGGATCCTTCTGGATGACCCTGAATATCTCCGCGTCCGGCGCGCCCAGATGCGACAGTCCGGCGCGCGTTTCGACGCCATCGGTCTTGGCCTGGTGGTACTCGGGATCGCCAGTCTGGAAGTCTTTTTGAGCAAGGGGACGGAATGGGACTGGTTTGGTGACCCGTTCTGGCGAATGCAACTGTTGTTTGCCGGAATCGTCCTGGGGCTGGGAGGCGCAATTGTGTGGGAATTGCGGTCGCCCAATCCGGTTGTCGATCTGCGCCCATTTGGGAATCGGAACTTTCTTTCGTCGGGTGTGGTGCTGTTTTGCGCCTACGGGGTGCTATATGGCTCGGTCACATCGTTACCGGGCCTGCTGGAATCGCTCTTGGGCTACGACGCCACGCACGCGGGGTTGGTGATGTCCCCGGCCGGGGTCTTTGCGATTCTCGTGATGCCGATTGTGGGGCTTCTCCTGACGCGCGGAGTAGATGCCCGCTGGCTCATCGCGTGCGGCGCGGTCTTTCTTTGGGCCGGTTGCTACTGGATGAGTCAGTTGACGCTGGATGTGGGGCCGTGGGACGTAGTCTGGCCTCGCGTGGTTCAAACGCTCGGGTTGACGATGCTCTTTGCGCCGTTAAACGTCGCGGCGTACGCGACCTTGGACCCGCGACTCCGTCCGGCGGCGATGGGCGTGTTTGCACTCTTGCGCAACGAGGGCGGGAGTGTCGGTACATCGCTGGCTACGGCGTTACGCGAACGCCGACTACAGTTCCACGTCCAACGACTCGGCGAGGGGCTGGACCCACTCAACCCCAGTGTCCGCGCCTACCACGACGCTGTGCGCGATTACCTGCTCACGCAATTCGGTGATCCGGTCGGTGCCGATCATGGTGCGTGGGAAATGATCGAAAATCTTCGCCAACAGCAGGCGCTCTCGCTGGCGTATTTCGACTGTTTTTGGGCATTCGGAGTTGCGGCGTTGTGTTTGGTGCCGCTGGTTCTGCTGATGCGTCCCTCGCGTGCGGCGAAGGGAGAACATATTGGTGCGGAATGACCTCTGATACATGAACCCGCTGGAAGTGTCACGTTGCTTAACGAGACTGCAAGGGAGCGGGAATCGCTGCCCGCTCCCTTGCGAGAGATGAGAACAGGGCCGGCCGTGTTCTCATCTACTCCAGCGACGCGGCTCGTTCAATGCGACAGTCTCATCGGGTTCCTGTCTGAGGGCGGTTCTTCGTTCTTGTGGGGACTCATCGCTGACTGTGGCAGAATTTGTCTGCAAATTGTCAGGTTACCGGCTGTCCTGCCGTGCGGATGGCCAGCGGCACCCCATGCCCAGCCACCAAAAGTGTGTCGAGCCTATTCCCCTGTGTCGTCCGGTGTCGTGTTTCGGGCCGTTTTTCCCCTGGTTTCCGGTTTTCGAGCCTTTTATCTGGTTGGTCTGGTCCCTCCCTGCCCAACTGTAACGGGGAGTGACAGTGGGGCCGTAATTAATATTACTATACAAAATATCATATATCAAATAGCGAACTCTTCGGAGCGTCTGATACATGAACCCGCTGGAAGTGTCACGTTGCTTAACGAGCCGCGACCGCACACTTATTGCCGATGTCGGTTGTCTTCCGAAGTGGTCGCTGCTCGTCGAACCCACAAAACACGCGGCCTCGTGCTCTGTCATAAACTTCAATAGCGACACCGAATCAACTGATGTAGTCGCCAAGTTCAGCGCGCAGTCGATGCAGCACTCGTGACTTCGCCACACGTACTGCCCCAGGAGACATCCCCAACTCATCGGCGACGTCGTTGGTCGCTCGTCCCTCAACGCTGGTCAGCCAGAAGGCTTGCCACGTCCGCGTTTCGAACTCACACCGAATCAGTTCAAGTGCGCGGTGCATGAGCGCGGCAACTCCCCTGTCGGCAGAGTCGTCCTCCTCAAGAGGAATGGGTTGTGGGAGTTGCGTGAGCTGGGCCTGTGCTTCACTCCCTCCCACGCCGTGCGGTTCACGGCGGCGACGACGAAACGCGTCGTTCACTTTGTTTCGCGTGATGGTTCTGAGCCAGCCGCGGAACGTTCCGCGCGAGCTGTCTTGCCGGAACGTGGCGAGGTGAATGGCGATAGAGTGGAAGACATCCTGAAACACATCGAGCGCGTCGTCTTCGCCCAGCCCCCACTGTCGACACCAGTACAGCACAAGCGGGGCATAGAGCGCAACCATCCGCTCCCAGGCTGCCGGATCGTGGATGCGTGCGGCCTCGATCAGGCTGTGTGAAGTACGTGTGGAGCTGGGAGTGGCGTCGGCGGTCATCTTGGCTTGTTCGTCGCTCATCCTCGCCCGCTGGGAGAGAGGTTTGCGGACCGTCGTTCAGTTTGCCGCTCTTCCGGCAAGCTGTCGAGAAGAAACCGCGGCATTCCAGTCAGCGTGCCGTTCGCATTCCTGCATGGGTATGCCATACTGTGCTCCTTGTACAAGGCTGGGAACGAATCTCGCAGTTGAGGCTTCGATGTCCTTTGAGTCCCTGCTCGCCGCTGTCATTGCCAACCCCGAGGACGATGTCCTGCGGCTCGCCTTCGCGGATTGGTTCGAAGAGAATGGGCAGAGTGAACGGGCGGAATTCATTCGCGTTCAGATCGAGCGTGCCCGACTACAAGCGGACGACCCACGGCAAAGCGAACTGATGCACCGCGAAATTGTTCTGCTCGCGGAACACGGCCGGGAGTGGTTCGGCTTTCCGTCGAATGACTATCTCATTTTCCGCCGTGGCTTTGTTGAGGGGCTCGCGCTGCACCCCGCGCATAAACTCCAAATCGACGAAATCTTTCGCGCCCACCCCATCCGCGAACTGAGGCTTGTTGGGACCGAGAGCGGCGATGGAGCGAGACTGGCAGAGCGACCTGAACTGGCCCGGATTGAACGACTGTGGATCGATAGCGCCGTCGTCGAACCGAACGCTTACGACGAAGTCAAGTCGCTCCTGGCTTCCAAGTGGTGGCGCAACGTGAGAATGCTCCGCCTGCGCACGGCGTTTGCAGAAGATGATCTGCGAACAATTTTCAGTCATCCCGGCTTCGCGAATCTACGCGAGTTGCAGATCAACTTCGGTGCGGCGGACCTGGTCATTGATGCACTCACTGCCTTTCCCAACCTTCCTCTCGAAAGTCTCTGGGTGCATCCGGGGCAATGGGGAACGTGCTCGCTTACCGACACGAGTCTGACAAAGCTCGCGACTTCTCCCATTTGGAAGCATCTACGCGAGCTGGACGTGGGGGTCGCGCCATTCGATGGAGTCTCTTCCCCGCGGTTCAGCCGCGTACTGGGGAGGTCGAACCTCCGGACGCTTCGCGTCCGCTCCTGGTACATGAGCAACGGCTCCGCGGAGGAATGCGTCGCGAACCTTCTTGCAGCGAAGAGTTGGGGCAGACTCGAATCGCTCACTCTCGGTTACATCGGCTTCAACGCGGACCGCCTCCTCACTCATCCAAAACTGTCGCAACTCCGCACGCTGAATCTCTATCGCAACACGACAGCCGAAGACCTGACCGATCGCCTCTTCACGTGTTCGGACCTGGCGGGGTTGCGGGAACTACGGGTGGATATGCCTTGCACTTCTCCTGTTCTCGCTTCGCGAAAGGCGCGACCGATGAACGGACTGCGGTCGTTGCAGGCTTCGCTCTCGACTGAAGCGATCCAGGCACTTTCGACGTCGCCACACTTCAAACAATTGCGATGTTTGCATCTCAATCCTGTTGCAACCGAAGGCGTGAAGGCTCTCGCGAGATCCACCAGCTTACCGAGTCTGAACCGCGTCCTGGTGGTGTGTCAGGACGACGCGAAACCCACTGCCGCGGATGTGGCGAAATTCGCCGACCGCTCTGCCTTCCCGAACCTGGGGCAAGTCTGGTTTAACGGCGGCAGGTGGGGACGCACAAGCGTGGCGGCGATTCTCAAGCGAGGGAGCATTCCCTGGCCTCTCCTGTCGTCAAGGGCTCTCGACGCCGCCGCACATGAGCGCCGCAATACCCGCGCTCTCGGACTCGGCGGTTTCCAACCGCCACTGGATGAACGGTTCGACCCGACCTGGGATGGCGAGTGACGGATCAGGAAAGAAATGTACCAAATCGCACCTCAGTTAGAATGAATGACGTTGCGCGAGGATGACGGATGAATGCCGCAAATTGCCCGGCACACGAACTGCTGGCCCGGTTCGCCCTCGGCGATCTGTCTGCGGCCGAATTCGCTCGGATTGCCGAGCATCTCGAGCAGTGCCGGACCTGCGCCGCCGTTCTCCAAACACTCGACGACCACACCGATCCGTTGCTCACAAGTTTGCGGAAAACGAGGGAGGTCGAATGCGGGGAAGTGCCCGGCGCACTTCTCGCCGCAGCCCGATCGGCACTCGCTCCGCAATTACCTCGACGAGTCGGTAAGTTCGAACTCATCGAGGAACTCGGAAGTGGGACGTTCGGCACCGTTTTTCGAGCTCTCGATACCGAGTTGGGCCGGGAGGTCGCCATCAAGATTCTCCGCGCGGGCCAGCTTGCGACACAGGAAGATACCGAGCGTTTCCTTCGCGAAGCACGGAGTGCCGCTCTCCTCGAACACCCGGGTATCGTGTCGCTCTTTGAGGCGGGACGAACGGAAGATGGTGTCTGCTATCTCGTGGAAGAACTGGTTCGTGGAGCAACGCTGGCAGCTCGCCTGCAGGGGGGACCGCTTGATCCACGTGTCGCAGCGCGGCTTGTGGCCGAGATCGCCGATGCGTTGGGCGCAGCTCACCGCCTGGGTGTTGTGCATCGCGACATCAAACCCGGGAACATCATCCTCGATGCTGATGACAAACCGCACATCACCGATTTCGGGCTGGCGAAGCGCGACAATGAAGACGCGACAACAATGACTCCCGCTGGAGAGATTCTCGGCACCCCGGCGTACATGTCGCCAGAGCAGGCTCGCGGCGATTCGCATGGTGTAGATGCTCGCAGCGACGTCTATAGCCTTGGCGTAATTCTGTACGAGCTCTTGACGGGTGAGCGTCCATTTCGGGGCAACCGGAGGATGTTGATTCTCCAGGTTCTTCAGGACGAACCGCGACCCCCACGCAAACTCAACGACAAGGTCCCGCGCGATCTGGAAACAATCTGCCTCAAAGCGATGGCAAAGACCCCCGGCCGGCGCTACCAGTCGGCGGTCGAACTGGCGGATGATCTGCGCCGGTATCTGAATCATTTTCCCATTCATGCACGACCGATGGGGCGGCTCGAGCGCGCCTGGCGTTGGTGCGTTCGCAATCCGGTACCGGTCGGGTTGCTCGCCGCACTCTCGCTCGGTTCGCTGGTGGGGCTCTGGCACCTCACACGATTGAATGAGCGACTGGTGCGTTCCACCGCTCTGGATGGAGCGGCGCAGCAAGCGGAGACGCTGGAATGTCTCAACGACGTCTATTCGGAAGCCGTCGATCGGGCTATGCCCCAGGGCAAGGTTCTTGTCACCCACGATTACGCCACGCGGAAGGATGCTCTTCCGCTCCCCGCGACTCTCACGATTGATCTCGGGAAAACCATCACCCGACAAAGCGAATCGGGGATGCAGGTCCGGCTCTACAGTGATTATCCCTGGAAGTTCCGCAAAGACCGCGACCCACCCGATGAATTCGAACGCGAAGCACTCGCTCGACTTCGTGAAAACCCCGACGAACCAGTTTATCGTTTCGAGAACTATCAGGGTCGCCCGGTCTTGCGCTACGCCGTCGCACGTCGAATGCGGGAATCGTGTCTCGGCTGTCACAACAAGGACACGGTGAACAGTCCCAAACTGGACTGGAAGGTGGGCGACGTTCGCGGAGTTGTGGAGATTATTCGTCCATTGGATCGCGATGAGGCGCGTGCACGGGCCGGATTGCGGGAAACGTTCCTCCTGATGGGTATTGTTGCTGGGTCGTTCCTCGGGCTGACGGTCTTGTTCGTCTTCACCGGCGGACGGCGGTCTGGAAAAGTCGTGTAACACTTCGGCGTTCTGGATAAATGCAGGCATCTGATAGGTCGTTCTCCGCTCTTCCTCTTCCGGGAGTTCTCGCATGGTCCCGAATACTCGCCGCGAATTCCTCGCCGATGTCGGTCGTGGAATGCTGGTTGCCAGCGTGGGTGCTTCCCTCGCTGCCGACCTTGGCCTCGCTCCGCTCTCCGCCGCCGAAGGAGCCAACACGCTCGACTTCGGGAAACTGGAGCCGCTGGCTGCGCTTCTGCAAGACACGCCCACAAACAAACTGATGACGGTGTTGGTTGAAAAACTCAAAGGCGGCACCGATCTCCGGACGCTGGTCGCGGCCGGCGCGTTGGCGAACGCTCGCGAATTCGGCGGGCAACACTACGAGGGCTACCATACCTTTATGGCGCTGGCCCCGGCGTACGAAATGGCTCGCGAACTCCCCGACGCGCAACGCCCACTTCCCGTGCTGAAGGTGCTCTACCGCAACGCAACGCACATTCAGGGGCATGGTGGGCGCAAGAATGAGGTGCTCCGTCCCGTCAAGCCAAGCCCGGTGCCCGAGGGCAAGGTCGGCGGGGAAGTTCTTCAGGAATTGACTCGCAAGAAGGACACCAACACGGCTGACGCGGTTTTCGCCACAATCGCTCAGGATGGCCCAGAAGACGCATTTAATCACGTCATGTACTGCGTTGAGGATGATGTGAACGTCCACCGGGTCGTGCTGGCGTGGCGGGCGTGGGCGATGCTCGACTTTACGGGTAAAGAACACGCGCAGACGTTGCTTCGTCAGTCGGTCCACTTCTGTTGCGTCGAGAATCGCGGCCAGCAGCAGATTCAGACGCTTCTGCCCAAGCTCATGGATCAATACAAACTGGCGGGCAAGAAACTCGGCACGCGCGAGGGCGACGACGCGTGGGTCGAAGCGCTGGCGAAGGTGATCTACGCGGACGGGCGGGAGAAAGCCGCCGATGCTGTCGCTGCGGCACTGGCGGAAGGGTTCTCACCGGCGGCAATCAGCGAGGCGATGGCTCTTGCTGCCAACCAACTGCTGCTGTGCGATTCGGGTCGCCCCCAGGCGAACGGGCGCAAGCAAAAGGGCAGCGTCCACGGCGACTCGGTTGGGTTGCATGCTTCCGACGCCGCCAACGCTTGGCGGAATATCGCGAAGGTGAGCAACCACCGGAACACCATTGCGAGTTTGATCGTCGGGGCTTACCACACCGCTGGCCAGAACCGTCAGCAATTGAAGGAACCCTACCACACCGCCGAACTGGAGAAGATCACGACGACGGACGCGAAGTCACTGTTGCGCCAAACCGAAGACGCGATCAAGGCGGGCAATCAAGCCCTCGCCGCGGCGCTGGCGCAGAAGTACGGCGAGGCGGGACATCCCGAACGACAATTGCTCGACATTCTACTCCACTATGGTGTGAGTGAAGACGGCGCGCTCCACGCGGAGAAGTACTACCGTACGGCGACCGAGGAATTCGCGCTCATGCGGAAGGCGTTCCGCTGGCGGCAACTGATCGCGCTCGCCCGCGTGACGGCAAGCGAATACGGCGAGGCGGCCCCAGGTTATGCCGAAGCGAAGCGTTTGCTCGGTTTGTGATGAAACCCCGAAAGTGATCCTGTTGACCAGATACTTGGCCTTCGTCCTGTTCACACAAGTCGGAGGCCATTCGATCAGTTCAACCGGAGTGTTTCTGGTACACTTTGGACTTGCTGCTATCGATTCTGCTCCGAAAACTCACTCCAAGAAAGCGGGCGATCCGACGCGATTGTCGTTCCGAACGGCAACCCGGCCGTCCGAGTTCACGTCTTCTTCATCAACTCGAACGATTCCTGGCCCAACGGCGTGATTCCAGCGAGGATTGGTCAAAAAACATCTGTGTGAAATTGGTGCTGTTGTTCTCTCAATTCATATGATAATCATCACGATGGATTTGTGAATTTGACTCCTTTCAAGGGAGGTTCGATGACTTCTCCACCACGCGTGACGATGGGTCGGCGTAGTTTTTTCGCGGAACCGCCGGATATAGTCGCATACGGCAATCGGTCCCGGATCATCGTGGGGAGTTACTCCTCAATCGCCAAGGGAGTTCGGCTCATTATCGACGCGGACCATGACATGCGCGTCGTGACTACCTCCATCGGTCCGGGGTATGTCTCCCAGACGAAAGGAGACATCCGGATCGGTAATGATGTGTGGATCGCTGCGTTTGCAACAATACTTTCCGGAGTGACGATTGGAGATGGGGCCGTGGTCGGAGCGGCAGCGGTTGTGGCCCGCGACGTGCCACCCTACGCCGTGGTTGTCGGGAACCCCGCACGGATTATCAAGTATCGGTTCGATCCCTGGACCATCGCTCAGCTTCTGGCGATCCGTTGGTGGGACTGGCCGGAAGATAAGGTAGCAGCGGCCACCGATCTGATCTGGTCGGATCGGGTCGCTGAGTTTGTTGGCCGGTACGGGCCAGGAAACGCCATCGCAAGTTCGGCTGTCGCGCATCCTGTTTCGGCGGCTGCGGATCCGAGCCAGCAGACTGTAACAGTCGAGATTCGCGGTGCGGCAGGCCGATACCTCCTCTTGTTACCCGCGACGGACATTGAACTGGCTCGTCAGATCTTTGAACGCAAGGAATACGGTGGGGTCCGTCCGGCATGGATCCGCAAACCGCCGGTGGTGCTGGATGTGGGTGCGAACGCCGGGGCGTTTGCGCTGTATGCCAAGCTGGAGTATCACCCTGAGGCGGTTGTTCACTGCTTTGAGCCGCGCCCCGAGGTTCTCACTTTATTGCGGACCAACGTGGCAAAGTTCTCAGGAGTGACAGTCCACCCAGTCGCACTGGGTCACCGGGATGTGGATTCCCATCGGTCGCGGCGCTCCAATTACCTGATCGAGGCTCCCGTGGTATCCGCTCGGAATGAGCAGACGCGCAACGCGGGTGCGGTATGGGACGAGTTGGGCCTGAATGAAGTCGATGTACTCAGGGTTGATGCCAGTGGATATGAAGCGGAGGTGTTGACCGCGTTGGGATCACGTCTGAAGCAGGTGCGCGTCGCATTGATCCTGTCTGGTACGGCCGAGACGCGACAGCGGATTGCAGCGTTATTTCCCAATCATGTCCCGTTCAGAACAGAGGCCGATCCGTCCGTGATAGGTGTGGTGAAATACGTTCGAGCCGATCTCGCTGGAGCGTCCTCGATCGCTCCAGCGTGAGCGGCAACCTACTCTCGCGGCCGGGCTAGAGCGGATTCAGAAAAGCCGTAGCGTGGTTAACGCCGCGTGACCGGAGGGGAAGCGGGATGAGTACACCACTTTCTGGCGAGAGATGAGAACGCGGCCTGCCGGGTTCTCATCTCCTCCAGCGACGCGACTCGGTCAGAATGTGTCATCCCGCAACTGGATCGTCTCTAATTCATGATCCGGCCAATAGCGTCTGGTTTTCAACGAGCTGCCAGGGAGCAGTTGACGTTTCCCGCTCCCTGGTGATCGCGGCTCGATAAGAATGCGACACCTTCAACCGGATCGTGAATAAGAACACCGAGCTTGGTCACTTCAGTTCAAGCGTAACCATTGTCGGCGTGGCGCCGACTTCCACACTCAGGCCGGATGTCAGCGGATCGGCATACTTTGGCGGTAACCGGACCCATTGCCCTTTGGGTGGCTTGGGTGGGGTTTCGATCCCCGCGGCACGCCTGGCTTCTTCGGCTTTTGCTTTCATCGCTGGCGGGATTGGCGGCTCGAAGTACGGATCGGGACTGTAGATGCCGATCTTCGCGGGGCCGACCGGCACGCGAACAGCCGTGAATGATCCATCCGGCTTGATCGTGGCGTAGTACGTCTTCTGATCGGAGCCAATCACGCTCACCGTGCCATACACAACGGGCCTGCCGACATACGTTACTTTCCCTGTCACGTCGGCGTGCGAGGCCCCGCATCCGGTCACCGCGAGAACGAGTGCGGCGACTGCAACAAGCCGTCCCCGACGTGCCAACTTTGAGTCAGACATGTGTCTCCTCCAGAGGCAGGCTCAATCGGGGATCACCACTTCGCCGCCATTTATGGTCACCATGGCCGGGAGCGAGGTCGTCCCGGCGCTGTATGCCAGGATGCGGACGCTCCCATCGGCCAGAAGCCAGTTACCGCCGCCGGGGTGTGGGCTGTTGTACCGGTCCTGACTACACGGGTCGTTCGCGTTGAACTGTGCATACCGGCCGGGCAAGGAACCCGGGCACGCGGTTGCTGTGTAGGCTCCGTTCGGCCCAATTCCCCCGAACGAATTCTGATTCGGGAATGCCAGAAGCGTGTGATAGTCGGCACCAACCCAGGTCGTTCCCTGCTGCGTGATGTGGCGTTCGCCGACAGCAACGCTGTTGCTCAGACCATCGATCACGTTCGAAAACTGCACCCGCGGCCGGACGGTGGTGTCCGGCCCAAACGGTGTCTTGACTGGGAACATGCCGTTCGAGGCGTTCATCCCAATGGGGCCGGTGGTCGGATCGACGTTCTCGTCGCTCCCCGTGACGCCAGCGTAACTCACCAGTGCCAGCGTGGAGGATGGAGGTGTTCCGTAGGCGGGAGGAATTGCGGAGGGGCAGAAGTAGATGGGGATTTGCACCGCCGCAAGCGCGGCATAACCGTTGCCGATATCGGTGGCGGTGGACTTCCCGACGACCAATTGCTGCGCGGTGTTCTGTTCCACATACGGCAGGATGCGGATCATCCACCCCCCGATCGCCTCTGCCGAGATGGGCGGTTGATTGGCGGGTTGGTATTCCAGGAAAGCGGGCATTTCCGCTCCACCCAAGCTTGCATCGAGGCCGGCGGGGAACACGGCACGCGCGGTGGGGAACCGATCGTTGGCACTGTGGTAGTTGTGCAGAGCTATGCCGATTTGCTTGAGGTTGTTCTGGCATTTGAGGCGAGCCGCAGCCTCACGCACTTTTTGGACGGCCGGCAGAAGAAGACCGATCAAAATGGCAATGATTGCAATTACCACCAACAGTTCGATGAGGGTAAATCCGCACCGACGCACAATCCAGTGGGGCGAGATCATGACAGGTTTCTCCCGATGACAGTGAATAAAGAGACCACGGCGATAAGCCAGCCTCGACGCAAATGCGCCGGCTGGTTCGTCACCATTCACAACGGCAGGATCCGAATGGAGGAAGACTCAGCGGCGCAGAGACTGACGCCACTCTTCACCCAATTCGTGGAGAGGTTTACCAGTCAGGGCGAGCCAGATGTTGTCCGTATACCGCCCCTCTCGTAACGCGGCGTTCAACCGTCGGACGAGAGTGGGGTCATACTTGGCAACGAGATAAGCGAGAAACGCGGCCGTTTCTCGGGAATCGCCATCGTGCCGGGCCGTGTCGGGGTCGGGTGGCCCGATGGCGCCTGCCTCGAACTTGAAGAATCGAATGTAGTCCGCAATGCCGTGCACCAACCAGGCGGGAGTGCTACGGCCGTGATACGCCTGCACGAGGAAGGAGGTTGTGTGAACGAGCGCGCCGAGATCGTGTGGATTCGCCTCGAAGTACCCGGCCGAGGCGATGAGGCGCCCATTGGTCGCCGAGGCAATCGCCGGAGCATCGCGACGTACTTCGAATGGAATGTGTAAGGGGGGATGGAACCCTTCCGCGGCTAACTCGTCGCAAATCATGGGATACGCACGCTCACACGTTCGGACGGCGCGTTCGGCCCACTTCGCCATGTCCCGAGCATCCGTCACATCGATGGAAAACTCAATCGGATGCCGGAAGACAGCGAGCGGGGGGTCGGCCTGAATCGTAACTTCGCGGATGATGAGCGGGTGTGGCTGCGCGGTGGGACGAATCCGCACTGCGAGTAACTTCCGGCCGCCCGCATCGCCGTGGACCGATCCACGAACAAACTCGGCGAGTGGGTCAAACGTGGTCCCATCGGCCGACACTTCCAGTTTCCCAGCCGTGAGTGGCTCGGCGTCATTCGGCGTGCCAGTCCGGACGCTGATAGCGCTGACCGCGACCGGTTGATCGAACACGAGCGTGAAGTGATCGCGTGGACCCGGATTGTCGGCGGATGCAAAAAAGGTGTTTGGGTTGGCGTCAAACACAAACTGGCGAATCCATACTCCCTTCGTACGGAGTGTGGTCTCAACAGTAACTGGCACTCCACGGACTGCGTGCTGAGGGAGGTTGTGTGCTTGCGATGTCGGCGAGGATGCCGGCTGTTCGATTGCGATTTCGCGTGCTGGTTTGTCCTCTTTGGTGCTGTTTTCGCCGCGCATCACCAACGCGGTCCCAATTGAGCCAAGCAGTAGCAGACCGATCGCGATTTTGATTTTCGCCGAGAGGGCGGGAAGGAGGAGACGCGTTAAACTCACGGCCTGGCTGGATACCAGCCCGGGAGGCAAAACGGCGCCCGACTTGAACAAGGTGGCCGCTTGGAGCGTGTTTGCAGCCAGTGTAGTGGGGAGTTTGGCAACCGCTGTCCCGGCTGCAAGGACGGTGAGCAGAGCGGCCGCCGACAACGCAATTCCACGCCGCACCAATCTCGCCTGAAGCAACTCACGGGCGGCACGAAGGCGTCGTTTGAGAGTGCTGGGGGAACAGCCGAGGTGGGCGGCTGCTTCGTCCCCACTCATTCCTTCCATGCAGCAGAGCAGCAGAGGACCGCGGTAGTCATCGGGCAATCCTGTGAGTTCCTCATCCAAAATGGCGAGTAACTCGCGACTCGTGACCTCCGCCAAAGCATCACCGTCGGGCGGCACCGGTCGGCGAGCTTCGCGTACTTGGCGGCGAATTTGACTCCGCCGAACTTCATGGGCCAAACGATGCGCGGCGGCATGGAGCCAGGTTGCGACGGAGTCTTGCCACGTCACGGAACCAGCCTTCCGCGCCAAGACGAGGAAGGTGGCCTGGAATGCATCCTCGGCGTCTTCGCGGCGCTCCAGAACCCGCTGGCAGACCCGGAGCACCATCGTTCCATGTCGCTGAAGGATGGTTGCAAAAGCGGACTCGTCCTGACCTGTCTGGAACCGCCTGAGCAGTTCGCGGTCGGACAGTTCAGCCGCTCGCTCTGGGGTCACAACTGGGCGTTCAACCCGCATGGTCGGTTCTCGATGTCTATTGGGGAACACACCATCCCAAGCAAGCCCGTGCGCTCAATGCATCAAAACAAGAATGGTCGCTGACTGAAAAATTGGGTCAACATTCTTGCAACATTCTCACGCGGTTTGCAGCGCGGCGTCGAGTATGAACGATCGCCGATTCTCTGATAGATTTTTTCATCTATTTTCCGCTTCCTTGTTTCCTCATGTCGCGCCCCGTTCAACGCCATCGAAAAGGGATTGGCACGTGTATTTCGTGCGAAAGGAGATTTTTTGTGACGATCTGGCGGTCGACGGGCAAATATAGGTAGAGTTTCAGTCGACACCATCCGCCGCAGGAGCGTTCCAGCCTTCCTCATGTGTCGCCCCGCTGTGTGAATGGAGATCGCACGGCAAACGTTCTTGAAACACAACCTGCCTTGGGTTGCTGCCGGTACGTGCCAGGATTGCGCTCTCATGGGCGCTTTCGTGGAGTTTGTTTGCCTGCAACGCGAAAAACCAGGATCTTGGGAGAGAATTCGCATGAATTGGCGGACAAACTTCGGGATTCTGATGGCGTTCGTGCTCGGAATCGCGGTCGGCTTTACGGCGAGCAGAGCCGAAAAACGTACCCTCAGTTCTTCCGAACCGCGATCGGTCTTCATCACCTACCCCGACGGCGGAAAGCGCGTCGTACAATCGCTCGTCGTCAAGCGTATCACTTCTGGCAATGCAGCGAAGGAGTACGCCCCGGCTGATCCCGAAAACGATTGGTATGTCGAGGTCGGCGGCGCGATCTACTACTGCTCGCCACTCAAGTGAGAGTATCGCTTAGATCGCGGCTACTACTCATCCCAGCCGCTTTCGTTCGCGGAGGCGGCGGCCTTCGCGCGATTCCCACAGATTCCAGCAGAGCAATAACGCCGACGATGCGCTTTCGTGCGATTGTAGAACCAGAGCACGCACCGTTCCCTCGCACACTGACGAACGAGGTGGAAATCGATGCGTGCCAAAGGTGCGCAATTGCCTCGGCTACCGGTGTCAGGCATTCATCACCACATCATCCTCCGTCTGGATATAGATCCGTCAATTCCCCCATCAACTCGCCGGAAAGTGTTCACGAACTCGAGCGCGAGGTGATCGCCGATAAAATCCAATTCGTCCGCCTGTGATGCAGTTCGTCTCGAAAGTTTCGTCATGGCTGATTGTGTTCCCAGGGCGACCCCACACGGAACAACTCGCATTTGCTTGTAACCAGGAAAAATCATGATGAAGGTTACATTCACCTCTACAGTGTACACCGGGTGAAATTGCATTTGTCGAGTGACAGATCGGAGGCACGAGGCAGAAGCTTCGATGGTGGCTGGTGACGTGTTCGGTTGCTGATGTTGAATAGAGAAGGCGGTGCTCAGGCTTTCTTGCGGGACAGGCCGCCGTCACTTCAGCCTGTGGCAGAGGCAGTGAACTTTTCTACACCCAAAGCCCATCCGGAGGACTTCGACAATGCAACCCCAAGCAACTACGCAATCTGGCTTCCGACCTGTAAGTAGCGAGACAGAGCGGCCCACTTGGCCTGCAACTCGTCTCACCTCGCGCCTCGGGATCGAATATCCCATCATCCAGGGGCCGCTCGGGGGGTTCGCGACACAACAACTCACCGCTGCCGTCTCGAACTTCGGTGGACTGGGTTCGTTCGGGGCGCACGGTTTAGCTCCGAGCGCGATCAGGGACGTCATTGCCGAGATCCGCTCGCTCACCAGAAAACCGTTCGCAATGAATCTCTGGGTCTCAATGGAGGATGCCGGCGCGTTTTCTTCAACCGCGGATGACTTTGCAAAAAGCCTCGCCCGGATCGCTCCGCACATCAAGCGATTGGGCGGCGCATTGCCGACTTACAAACCCTACACTCCAGTCCGTTTCGAGGATCAAGCACGAGTTTTGCTCGATGCGGGCGTTCCGGTCTTCAGTTTTATCGTTGGCATCCCACCACAGGAGATTCTGGACGAATGCCGCGCGAAAGCAATTCTCACGGTTGGTACGGCAACCACACCTGATGAAGCGATTGCATTGGAGCAAGCTGGCGTCGACGTGATTGTGGCTTCGGGATTCGAGGCGGGTGGGCACCGTGGCTCGTTCTTGCGCCGCGCGGAAGAGTCGTTGACGGGGACCATCGCGCTGGTGCCGCAAGTGGTCGATCTGGTCAGCGTGCCCGTCGTCGCGGCGGGTGGAATCACCGATGCCAGGGGCATTGTCGCGGCGCTGGCGCTTGGTGCCGAGGGTGTCCAGATGGGAACCGCGTTTCTGGCCTGCGAGGAATCGGGAGCTCCGGCGCATCACCGATCGGCCCTCCTGACTGGTAAAGCCAGTCGAACAGCGCTCACGACCGGTCTCACGGGTCGGCTCGCGCGGGGAATCCAGAATCAGTTAATCGACGAGCTGAACCAGCCCGGCGGCGAGATCCTGCCTTACCCGCTTCAGCGAGCCTTGGTAAAAAACCTCGTCACTCCGGCGGAGAAGGCCGGAAACTTCGACCTGAGCCAAATGTGGGCGGGGCAGAGCGCGAATCTCACCCGGTTCGTCCATGCCACGGAGCTTCTCCAGTCACTGGTGACGGAGGTATCGTCGATTGCGGGCAGTGTGCTGCCGTGGAGTAGAGCTCGGCGTATGGAAGCCCGGCCGGCCGCAGGGGAAGTTTGAGCGGGGCTTGTTCGGTGTTCATGACTTGCTCGGAGTCGAGCAACGTATGGAGATCATTGCGGGTGAAAGCTGGGGCGATGGAGTTTCGAAAACCCGCTAAGGAAACTGTTCCGATTCGACGGGAGGTCGGGCAGTGACTGCAGTGAACGCTCACGCCAGAGCGTCGACTGCTTGCCCGAGGACGAGCTCGCCCCCAGGTGCGGGCGGTGTTGCCGTGAGAATCGCCTCGATGGGTGAAGGGTTGGGCGCGGGTGGCACCTGTGGTGCGGCGGGTGTTGGCACTCCGTTCTGGGCCAAGCCAGGAAGGGATTGCAAGAGAGCCAGAATGGGAGAGTAATGGGCGACAGTCACGGTGGAACCTCCTGGTCGTGGCTGGGCAACACCGTCGCCAGTCTAGCACAAAAATACATACGAACCCGGCACGATCCACTTCCGAAGCGGTGTATGTCACCTCGGATTTGCCTGGCCAGCACCGGAGGTATGCTCCGACCAAGGGAAGGTCGGATACGGCTTGTTCGGTTGTCACGATCCGATAGGATGTGGGGATACATGCCCGCAGCGAACCCCAAGAGCCGTTACCGTGTCTTTTGGGAGGCAATGAGGAAAGGCGCATTCGGACGGGTTGGAGCAAACACTTGGATTGGGAGTGTTTCGCTCGCGTAGCTCAGGGGTAGAGCAGCGGTTTTGTAAACCGCAGGTCGTGGGTTCAAATCCCTCCGCGAGCTTTTCGTTGTGGGTGTTCGGTGATACAACAATGGAGGAGAGGTCGGCAACGATTCACGGGTAGGTGGCAGAGCGGTCAATTGCACCAGACTGTAAATCTGGCCTCTTCGGAGTTCGGGGGTTCGAATCCCTCCCTACCCACCTCGGAATTGCGGAATGCGGATTGTGGATTTCGGAATGAAGACAAACTCAGACCTGTCCTCAATTCCGCAATCCGAATTCCGAAATCTGCAATTCCCCCAAGCGGGTGTAGCTCAGTGGTAGAGCTCTTGCCTTCCAAGCAAGATGTCGTGGGTTCAAATCCCATCGCCCGCTCTGGCCGGTATTGGCCGCCTCTCGTATGACTGGCAGAGCCGTTTTTCCGAGCGCTGCACGGGATTGGACGGGCTGTCGGTATCGTTTTCGCTGCTGTAGCTCAGTTGGTAGAGCACCTCCTTGGTAAGGAGGAGGTCATGGGTTCAAGTCCCATCAGCAGCTCTCGGACAACGGAACCCGGTCGGCCGCTCCTATCCCACAAGGAAGACTGGGCTGTGAGCGCAGGGTGCGAGCGGAAACGGGAAACGAGTCCAACACCACGGGGCGACCGGCCGTGCGGCCACCAACCCCAATAACCTTCCGGTCTAACTGCCAGGAGTGAGGAGCGATGGCTAAGGGGACATTCGAGCGGACCAAGCCGCACGTCAACGTCGGGACGATCGGCCACATCGACCACGGTAAAACCACCACAACCGCGGCGATTCTGGCGCGCAACGCCTACCTGAACAAACTGAAAGACGTTAAGTCGTATTCGGAAATCGCCAAGGGCGGCATTGTCCGCGACGCGAACAAGACGGTGACGATTGCCGTTTCGCACGTCGAATACGAGTCGAACGACCGCACCTACGCCAACAAGGGTGCGCTGCCGTACAAGGATCTTCTCGACTACCCCGGTGCCGATACGCTCGATTACTCCCAGCCGATCAAGGGCCGCCACTACGCCCACATCGACTGCCCCGGCCACGCCGACTACATCAAGAACATGATCACCGGCGCCGCCCAGATGGACGCCGCCATCCTCGTTGTGGCTGCCGACGACGGCCCAATGCCGCAAACCCGGGAACACATTCTGCTGGCCAAGCAGGTCGGTGTGCCGAACATCGTTGTTTACCTGAACAAGTGCGACAAGGCCGACCCCGAGCTCATCCCACTCGTCGTGATGGAACTTCGCGACCTCCTGAACAAGTATGAGTTCAAGGGCGACGATATCCCCATCGTCTACGGTCGTTCGAAGGAAGCTCTGGAAAATCCCACCACCGATAACCCGGGTTCGCTCTCCATCGACGCGCTGATGTTTGCGCTGGACACCTACGTCCCGCTCCCACAGCGCGACGAGGACAAGCCGTTCCTCATGTCGGTGGAAGACGTGTTCTCGATCGAAGGTCGTGGAACGGTGGCAACCGGACGCGTGGAGCGCGGCACCGCGAAGGTCGGCGATGCGGTCGAAATCCTCGGTCTGACCAAGGAAAGTCAGAAGTCGACCATCACCGGTATCGAGATGTTCAACAAGACTCTCGACAAAGCCATTGCTGGCGACAACATCGGCGCTCTGCTTCGTGGTATCGACAAGAAGGCCATCGAACGCGGTCAGGTCATTGCCAAGCCCGGCAGCATCACCCCGCACACCAAATTCGAGGCGAACATCTACGTGCTGTCGAAGGACGAAGGTGGTCGCCACACGCCGTTCTTCAGCGGATACAAGCCGCAGTTCTACTTCCGCACCACGGACGTGACCGGCTCAATCACGCTGCCGCAGGGCGTTGAAATGTGCATGCCGGGCGACAACGTGAAGATCAGTGTAGAACTGATGGAAGGAATGCCCGTCGCGATGGACGAAGGACTGCGGTTTGCGATCCGCGAAGGCGGCAAGACCGTCGGCTCCGGCGTCGTGACGAAGATTACGGCCTAAAGAATAAGCGGGCAGTGGCTGGTGAATGGTAGGCAGGAACAAACTCTTGGCGAGAACTCACCGGCGTCCTGTCCGGTAGGGCTGCTGGGACTACTGCCCACAAACGACCGACCGCTGCCCACCGCTCTACGAGCGTAGCTCAACGGTAGAGCAACGGTTTCCAAAACCGTCGGTTGGGGGTTCAAATCCCTCCGCTCGTGCTGTTTGTGGCCCGTGTTCTGCTCGCCAATGCACCTGTGGCGGCCGACCGATCAGACATCGCGGGCACCGCACCAAAGTTGGGCGATTCACCGCCGGCCGCCAAATCCGGGTTTCCCCGGTTCTGGCGGCCGGTTGGCTCATGATGACTCGTGGTCGCGTATTCCCAGTGCCTTCCCTCGGAGCTGCACGAGCAGCTCGACCTCGACTGACCGAACACACGAAGGATTGAAGAGGACGGAGCATGGCAACCGCCGTTGAACCCAGTTCCGCACCCAGTACGCCGGGCAAAGTGCTGAGTTTGCCAATCGCGAGCCTCATCGGCGCGATTTACGTCCTGGCAGCGCTCGCGGTTGTGTTCTACGCGATCCCTGTGTTCTGGACGCAGTACATCACGGCCGCGCTCAAGAATCGAACCCTCGACTACGCTCTTTGGGGGACGGCGACTGTTGCAGTCCTTGTCGCCCTGGTGTGGTTTGGGCGCAAACTTGCTGGCGAGAACCCGCCCAAAGGCGTACACGGCGGGATCTTTCTGATGATCTCAGCGGCGATCGCCATCTTTTTCCTTGTTCGCGCCGTGGCCCTGAATGTCGAGGGCAACGCGGGAATGATCGCCAGCGCGGTGATCGGTGTGGCGTTGCTCTATGGGGCTGTGCGGTTCTTTACCGGTTTGACTGGCGAGCGGTGGATGGTGGCGCTGGAGGAGCAGGGGTGGTTCTCCTTCATGCAATACAAACGAAGCCTGGGTGTGCGGGTGCGCCGACTCACTGTTCTCGGCATCCTTCTCGTGGGGGGTACGGGTGCATACTCCTTGTGGGTGCAAGGAGTCTTGCCGGCGCAGTGGACACTGAGGATGCCCTTTGATGTCCCGCCCATCGTGCTTTTGAATAGCGCGACATTGGTGATCCCAGCGCTCATCGTCCTGGTGACGGGCTGGATCGCGTTTCGCGCCGTGAACGTGCCGGACTTTGCGGAGTTCCTGATCGCTACCGAAGCCGAAATGAACAAGGTATCCTGGTCCACCCGCCGGCGGTTGATGCAGGATACCGTCGTGGTATTGCTCACCACGCTCATCATGACTCTCTTCCTTCTCGTGGTCGATCTTTTCTGGGGCTGGCTCTTGAGCCGTCAGACGGTTGGCGTGCTTCCCAGCCGCTCGACAGGGCAGGAAAAGGGTCAGGTCCACGAAGCGAAATGGTGACGCGGACCCAATGAGGCGGCCACCTGGCCGAGTTCCGATGAACGACGATCCCGCTCCCAACACCGCTCCAACTGTTCCGACCGACGAGCCAAAAATCGAAACGCCCGTCGCTTCGCCCACACTCGTCAGCGTGCCTGAAGCCGAGGCGAGTGTGGAGAGCGTAACCAAACCCGATCCTGAACACGCACCGGAACCCGCTCCGGCCGCGCCACCCGAATTCGCGGAGGTCGAGGCCGCCAGCGGCGAGACCTACGTGACAGATAGCTCAACCGGCGATACCAGCGAGGAATACGCACCGGTGACCGCGCCTGTTTCGGAGGAGTTGGTTCCTGTTCCCGAGCCCGTATCTGAAGAACTGGCTCCGATTGAGGAATCCGCACCGGAGTTGGTTGCAGACCACACGCCGACGCATGTCGCAGAAGAAGTGACGTCAGTTCACGAGTACCCCGCCGAAAATGCGGCTCCCACGCCCGAGCCCGAGAGTGTTCCAACTCCGTCGACCGTAGCGCAGGAGACTGAGCCAGCAGAGCCTGAAATCGAAGAAGCCCCGAAGGCCAAGAAAACGCGGAAGAAGGCAGCGGTGCAACCGGCGGCAGGTGTGACGGCACCGGCGCCAGCGCCCGGAGCACCCACCCCAACGGCCACACCCACCGAAGTTACAGCCGAAGCCCCAGCAGAGAACAAGAAGAAGTGGTACGCGATCAAGGTGCAGAGCGGACGAGAGGAATCGATCAAGGCCGCGATTCTTCGGAAAGTTGCGATCGAAGGTCTTGAAGAATATCTCGGCCGCATCGAGATTCCTGTCGAAGAGGTCGTCGAGAAAAAGCAGGTTCGGGTGAAGGACAAGAAGACGGGCGAATACACGTACCAGGAGAAAAAAGTCACCAAGAAGAAAAAGAAGTTCCACGGCTATATCTTTGCGGAACTCGAATTCAATGACCGTATCCTGTACCTCTTCCGCGAGACGAGTGGCGTGGGCGACTTTCTCAATATGCGCGGAAAACCACCCGTGCCGGAACCGATGCCCGAGCATGAGGTTCAGTCGATGCTCACCGGTGTCGCGGTGAAGGGACCCGGTGGCAAATCGGGTGGGAAGGTCAAGGTGAAACTCGACTTCGAGAAGGGCGACCGCGTTCGCATTCGCGACGGCTCCTTTGCCAACCAGGAGGGCGAGGTGAAGTCGATCACCGAACCAAAGGATCCAACCGACACGCCAAAGGTGACAGTGGAACTCACCTTCTGGGGTCGTCCACTGGATGTGGAACTCGAATACTGGCAAGTAGACAAGGTGTAAACGGGCACTCGAATTTGATCGCCCGATAGCCAAGAACAGGCATCACTCGTACATTAAGTAGTCTTCAATCGATCATCGGCCCCAGGTGAAGCAATGGCGAAGCAGGTTACGGCTCAAGTGAAGCTCCAATGCCCCGGCGGGTCCGCCACGCCGGCTCCTCCCGTTGGCCCCGCGCTCGGTGCTCACGGCGTCAACATCGGTATGTTCGTGAAGCAGTTCAACGACAAAACCAACAAGCCCGAAATGAAGGGGCTGATGCTGCCGGTCGTCATCACGGTGTACTCCGACCGCAGCTTCGAGTTCAAAATCAAAAGTCCTCCCGCGGCGATTCTTTTGAAGCTCGCGGCGAAGATCCCGCACGCGAAGAAAGCGGGCAAGGAAGTGATCCCCGCCGACTCGAAGAAGGGCGGCAAGTATAAGGGGTTCAGCGTTACGAAGAAGCAAATTCGCGATATCGCGACTCAGAAGAAGGACGATCTGAACGCCCGCGACATCGACCACGCCGCCCGGATCATTGAAGGAACGGCCCGAAGCATGGGTATTACCGTCGCGGAATAAGAACTCAGAACAAGATCCGAACTGTCGCATGCCTTTCGGTCGTGTTCGAGGAATGCTGTCAAGAGAAAAATCTCTTCTTCCCGTTGCCGTCGTTCGTTCCGTGTTGTAATCGTTAACTTCTCACACCGCCAACCGTACTGGATGGCGGAAGGGGTCGTAGTTCCGACTCGGTCGCACCAGAAGCGGCGTTGAGCTGCTTCTAATTGCGATTGCCAGCGAGACGAACCCCGCTACAGAGAGGCGTGCCGTCATGGCCAAGAGCAAAGATAAAGACAAAGATAAAGAAAAGGAAGCAGCCCCCGCTGCCCCGCAACCAGCAGGCGGAGAAGCACAGGCGGCGGCTCCGCCGGCTCCGGCTGCGTCTGCCCCAACCGAGCCCACCACGGCAGCTGCACCTCTAGCCGCACCCGCTGCGCCGGCTGAGAAAGCGGAAGCGGCCGAAGGGGCTCCCCAAAAGAAGAAAAAGCCCGGCGTTCCGCCGCGTCGTGGAAAGAAGTTGCGGAACCATCTCAAGAACCTCGACCGGAAGCTTCGCGATGCCGGCGCGATGCCGATCAAGCAAGCGGTTGCGGAACTCAAGAAACTCAAGCGTGCGAAGTTCGACGAGACGGTCGAAATCCACATCAATCTCGGCATCGACCCCACCCAGTCGGACCAGATGGTTCGTGGTGCGATTCCGCTGCCGCACGGGATTGGTAAAAGTGTGCGGGTTGCCGTCTTCTGCCAGGGTGACAACGTTGCCAAGGCCAAGGCTGCCGGGGCAGATATCGTTGGCGGTGCGGATCTCGTTGAGAAAGTGCAGAAAGAGAACTTCCTCGACTTCGATGTGGCCCTCGCGTCGCAAGACATGATGGGTCAAGTTTCGCGGCTTGGTAAAGTGCTTGGCCCACGCGGCCTGATGCCCACCCCCAAAGCCGGCACTGTGGTTCCGGCAACGGGCGATATCGCCAGCGCCGTGAAGGAGTTCAAGGCCGGTAAGGTGGAGTACCGTTCGGACAAGACGGGTCAGATTCACGCGGGCGTCGGCAAGATGAGCTTCGACGAGCAGAAGCTTGTGGACAACATCAACGTCTTCGTCGATCAGGTCCGCGCCGCCAAGCCTTCGAGCGTCAAGGGTAACTTCATCAACGGAATCGTGCTGTCCGCGACCATGTCGCCGGGCATCCGGCTCGCAATCTAGTGTCCTTGGTTATTAGTCGTTGATCCGACGTGTCGTCAATTTGCGGGGAGCATCGCTCTCAAGCGGACGGTCATGAGGGTCTAATGACTAATGACTAATGACGAAGGACAAAGCCAATGAGCAAGAAAATCAAAGAACTGGAACTGAACGACCTCCGCAAGGCCTTCAAGGGGGTTCGTGATTTTGTTCTGCTTGAGCCACTGAAACTCGATTCCGCAGCTGATTTCGAGCTCCGGCGTGGATTGCGCGCGAAGAAGGTTCGCGTGAAGATGGTCAAGAACACCTACGTCAAGAAGGTGTTCACTGAGAACGGCGTGAAGGTCGATCCGGGTTCCGGGCCGACGCTGCTCTGCTGGGGTGCGGAGAGTCCGAAGGAACTTGGTCTTGCCGTCGAGGCGATCCTCAAACAACTTCGCCCAGACACCAAGCAGCCTGAAAAGGTCAAGGAGAAGACCGGGGTTGCTGACGGCGAAGCGATGCCGCTGGCACAGCTCAAGAATGTCCCAACTCGCCAGGAGGCGATTGGCGGAGTCCTCGCGGCACTCCTTGGTCCAGGCTCCGCGGTTGCGGGCGCACTCACCGGCCCCGCCAACAACCTCGCGGGTCTCCTGAAAGCGATTGAAGAAAAGGGCGCTGGAGGCGCCCCAGCACCTGCGGCAGGCTGAACCTCCCTGTTTGCACCGTTGTCACCAAAATAATGCGCGATCCGCTCGCGTGCGGACGCCACCAGACCAGCTATTACGCTTCCTCGCCGGGCTGCTTCCCCGGCACAATTGAATGAGAAAGGGATTCGAACATGCCTTCCGTTGCTGAAATTGGCGATATGCTCGCCGGGCTGACCATTGCCCAGGCGGTCGAACTGAAAAACCTGCTGAAACAAAAGTACGGCATTGAGCCGGCTGGCGGTGGCGTGATGATTGCCCCGCCCGGCGGAGGTGGTGGTGGCGGCGGTGCGACTGAGGCGCCGAAGCCCGTTGAAGCTACCGAGTTCAACGTTATTCTCGAAAGCTTCACGGATAAGGTGAAGACGATCAAGGTCGTCCGTGAACTGACGGGTCAGGGTCTCGGTGAGGCCAAGGCCACGGTTGAAGGCGCTCCAAAGGCCATCAAGGAAAACGTGGACAAGAAGACCGCCGATGAAGTGAAGAAGAAACTCGAAGAATCCGGCGCGAAGGTTACCGTCAAGCCGGCAGGTTGAGTCGATTTTGCCCCTTCCACCACTTGTGAAAGCTGGGGGATTTAGGGAGCCTGCAAAAAAAATGCCCAGATGGGGTGACTTTTCCACCCTTTCTGGGTATCATTGTCGTGTGGCGGCACTCCGCCCGTGGTCTGTTACGACCTTACGCCGGGATCACTCCATTTGCTCTGCGAGTGGATTTGTGGTTCCGGTTGTCCACGTAGCCAGTGGTGACAATGCGCGCGACCCACTTGCTCCGCTGTGTCGTACCCCTTCGATTCCGCACCATGCCGATGCTTGTTGACACGCCCCATCCGAACCTCCCGGCTCACCCGACCGGTCGGGATGGAGAGGGATTGGTGTTTCGCGTGCGACCATTTCGTGTGTCCACAAGGGGGTTGATCACCCCGGCCGCTCGGGATGGAGTTGAACCCTACTTCTTCATTATTCCATAACGCCCCGAACCCACCGACGCAAGGTCCGTTGCCGCCCGAGGCGATGGAGGCCACGCGTCGAGTCCGTGCTTGGTCCTCGGTGTTTGGTGTTCCGTTGCGAGTTGGCCCGATAAGCAGTCTTCCCTGGACGCGGAAAGAGACAAACGTGCACCCCCAACGCAGCACCCAACACAACACTCACAACACAACACGTTAAGGAGCCGCCGATGCCTATCCCGGCCCAGCGGATCATTGTCCCAACCACCACCCGAAACTTTGGCCGCTTCGGCGATGCTGTGGAAGTGCCTGATCTCACCGAGGTGCAGACGCGGTCCTATGCCCGTTTCCTGCAACTCGAAGTCGCATACGACCGGCGCACTCATACCGGCCTCGAGGGGGTATTGCAAGAAATCTTCCCCATCGAAAGCTACGACAAGAAAATTTCGCTCGAATACATCCGTTATGAACTTGGCAAGCCCCGCTACGACCCGGACGAATGCCGCCAATTGCGGCTGACTTACGGACGACCCTTCCGCGTTTGGTTGCGCTTGCGCAAGACCGACGGTACCGCCGTGGAGGAAGAAGTCTATTTGGGCGATATGCCCATCATGATTGGTGGCGGGGAGTTCATCATCAACGGTGCCGAGCGGGTCGTCGTTTCGCAACTGCACCGCTCGCCTGGCGTTGACTTCGTGGTCACGCGGGAAGCCGACAAGGACTTGCACTCGTGTCGGATTATCCCCGAACGGGGGAGTTGGATCGAAATCAACGCCACCAAGAAGGACACCCTCGGCGTTCGCATCGACCAGTCCGGCAAGTTCTCGGCTATTACGCTCCTGCGGGCAATGGACCCTGCGTATTCGTCCACCGCAAGCATCATTCAGGAATTCTTCCCCATCGAGAAGGTGAAGCTCAAGGCCAAAGACGCCCGGTCGCGGCTGGTGGGTGATCTCGATGCCAACATCATGCCGATGATCGCCGCCGACGATGTTATCGACCCGGAGACCGGCGAAGTCTACCTCGACGCAGGCAAGAAGTTCACCGCGGAGAAGGTTGACAAGATGATGCTCTCGCAACTGGTCGAGGTGGACGTGATTGTCCACCCGAAAGACGAGATCCTCATCAACTCCATCGCCGAAGACATCGCCGCCGGGACACAGGCCGACTCGCACGAGGGGGCGCTGCTGAAGATCTACCAGCGCCTGCGGCCGGGCAACCCGCCGCAACTGGAAAAGGCCAAGGAACTCTTCCGCGAGAAGTTCCAGGACGCCAACCGCTACCGCCTCGGCCGCGTCGGTCGCTTCCGTATCAACCGGAAGTTCGACCAGAATGTGGCCGAATCGGAGATGACACTCCGGAGTGTCGATTTCGTCAACTCGATCAAATACTTGCTCGATCTGCGAGCCGGGAAAGGTCACGTCGATGACATCGACCACCTCGGCAACCGGCGGTTGCGCACCATCGACGAACTCGCAGCGGATGAACTCCGCAAGGGCTTCCTCAAGCTCCGCCGCACCGTGCAGGAGCGGATGGCGATTCGCGAGCAGCAGGAAATGACCCCGCGGTCACTCATCAACCCCAAGAGCGTTTCGGCCGCGATCGAGTACTTCTTCGGCCGTAGCGAGTTGAGCCAGGTCGTTGACCAGACGAATCCGCTGGCACAACTCACGCACGAACGGCGGCTCTCCGCCCTGGGGCCGGGTGGCCTCAACCGGAAGCGTGCTGGCTTCGAAGTGCGCGACGTCCACATCTCGCACTACGGCCGCATCTGCCCAATTGAAACGCCGGAAGGGACCAACATCGGTCTCATCTCGTCGCTCTCGATCTACGCCGAAATCGACGAGTATGGCTTCCTCATCACGCCCTACAAGAAGGTGAAGCACAAGAAGCTCACCGACGAAGTGGTGAAGTTGCGTGCCGATGAAGAGCAGACGGCGGTTCTCGCCCCGGCGGACACACCCACCGAGGGGGACAAGATCACCGCTGAACGCGTCAGCGGCCGACATAGCGGCGATTTACAGATGATTCTCGCTGACAAAGTCGAATTCATCGACGTGTCGCCGAAGCAGATGGTCGGCGTTTCGGCCGGGTTGATCCCATTCCTTGAACACGACGACGCCAACCGCGCGCTCATGGGTTCAAACATGCAGCGCCAAGCCGTTCCGCTGCTCATTCCGGAACCGCCACTGGTCTCCACGGGCCTGGAGGCGGAAGTCGCCCGGCACTCCGGTATGTTGGTGCGGGCGCAGGAAGACGGCACGGTGGTTTTCGTGGATGCGGAGCGCGTGAAGATCGAGGAGAAGGACAAGATTGTCCGCGAATATGTGCTTCGCAAATACCACGGGCTGAACGAACGCACCTGTCTGAACCAGAAACCCATTGTGGGGATGGGACAGAAGGTGAGGAAAGGACAGATCATCGCCGACGGTGCCGCAACCAAGAACGGTGAACTGGCGCTAGGCCGCAACGTTCTGGTCGCGTTCATGTCCTGGGAGGGTTACAACTTCGAGGACGCGATCATTATCTCCGAGCGTTTGGTGAAGAACGATACGTACACCTCGATTCACATTGAGGAGTTCGACATCGAAATTCGCGAGACGAAGCTCGGCAAGGAAGAGTTCACCCGCGACATTCCCAACGTCTCCCCGAAGGCGCTGGCGAACCTTGACGAACACGGCGTTGTCCAGATTGGTACGTACGTCCGCCCCGGCGACATTCTCGTCGGTAAGGTTTCGCCCAAGTCGCGTTCCGAGCTCACCCCGGAAGAGAAGTTGCTGCACGCAATCTTCGGCCGGGCCGGTGAAGACGTGAAGAACGATTCGCTGGAAGTGCAGTCGGGCACGGAAGGCATTGTCATCGCGGCGCACCGCTTCAGCCGTCGGGCGCACATGACCGAGGACGAGAAGAAGCAACTCGACAAGGAAAAGAAGGAAATCGAGACGCAGTACAACAAGCGGATTGCCGAGCAATTCCGCGAGTTCGTCAAGGCGCTCGAAGAGGTTCTCGACAAGAAGGAACTGAAAGACCCAAACACCGGCAAGCAGCTTGCCAGCGACAAGGAAGACAAGTCCGTCGCCGAACAAGCCAAGGTGTTCAAACTTGAGAACCTCGATATCCGTAGCCCGGACAGCCAGAAGAAAGCCCAGAAGATTTACCACCGGCACTGGGAACGGATTCAGTTCTTCATCGATGAGCAGGAGCGCAAGCTCAATTCGCTCAACCGCGGGGATGAACTCCCCAGCGGCGTCCAGCAAATGGTGAAGGTCTACGTCGCGACCAAGCGCGTGATTTCGGTCGGTGACAAGATGGCCGGTCGGCACGGCAACAAGGGCGTGATCTCGAAGGTTCTGCCGGAAGAAGACATGCCGTTCCTGAAGGACGGCACTCCGGTGGACATCCTCCTGAACCCGCTGGGCGTGCCGTCGCGTATGAACGTGGGCCAGATTCTCGAAACGCACCTCGGTTACGCCGCGGCGAAGCTCGGGTTCAAGGCCATCACGCCCGTGTTCGACGGTGCAACCGAAGAAGAAATCCGGGCCTCCCTCAAGGAGGCTGGCGTGCCGGAGACCGGCAAGAGCGTGCTGTACGACGGCCGCACCGGCGAAGCGTTCGACCAGCCGGTCACGGTCGGCTACATCTACATGCTCAAGTTGCACCACCTTGTCGATGACAAGGTGCATGCACGAGCAACCGGTCCGTACTCGCTCATCACGCAGCAGCCGCTCGGTGGCAAGGCGCGTTTCGGCGGTCAGCGGTTTGGCGAGATGGAAGTGTGGGCGCTGGAAGCCTACGGCGCTGCATACATCCTGCAGGAGTTGCTCACGGTGAAGTCGGACGACGTGGAAGGCCGCACGAAGATTTACGAGAGCATGGTGAAGGGCGAGAACACGCTGGAAGCCGGCACGCCCGCCAGCTTCGACGTGCTCACGCACGAAATCCGCGGCCTGGGTCTGAACATGTGCCTCGAAAAGAAGAGGGTGTGATTGGTGATTGATGATTGGAGATGAGTTTGCCAGCTTGAGACGCGCCCCAGCCAGCCTTCGGTTGCTGGGGTTGCGGCGCGAAAACCACGACAATCCGGGTCAATCGTCAATCAACAATCTGCAAATGAGAATGCGGCCTGCCGCGTTCTCATTTACCGAACAGCCAAATGAGAATGCGGCCCGCCTCCTTCTCATTTACTGAACAGCCAATCAACAATAGGTGAAATATGTCCACCACCCCCGCAAATAACGGCAACACTCCAAAGAACGCTGACACTACTGAAGGGACTAGCTATGAGCGGATTAACGATTTCGGCGCCGTCCGCATTAGTCTCGCCAGTCCACAAGACATTCGCTCGTGGTCGCACGGTGAAGTGAAGAAGCCGGAAACGATCAACTACCGCACCTACCGCCCAGAAAAAGAAGGGCTGTTCTGCGAAAAGATCTTCGGCCCGGAAAAAGACTGGGAATGCTCCTGCGGTAAGTATCGCGGGATGAAGTACAAGGGGATGATCTGTGATCGCTGCGGCGTTAAGGTCACGCACTCGCGCGTCCGCCGCAAGCGCATGGGCCACATTGAACTGGCCGCCCCGGTCGTGCACATCTGGTTCTTCAAGGCGATGCCCTCGCGCCTCGGCACGTTGCTCGACATGAAGACCACGAACCTGGAAAAGATCATCTACTTCCAGGACTACGTCGTCATCGATCCAGGCGACGCGACGATTACCAAACTCAAAGAGCGCGATCTGCTCAACGAAGAACAGTTCAAGACCGCACGCCAGGAACACGGCGACACGTTTGAAGTCGATATGGGTGCCGAGGCGGTCAAGAAACTCCTTGAGCGGCTCAATCTCGTTGATCTCTCGAAGGAACTGCGCGATCGGCTCGACAAGGAAATGCAGAAGGGCGAGAAGCGCTCCAAGCAGCGCGAAAAGGAACTGGTCAAGCGCCTCAAAACCGTCGAGGCTCTCCGCGACTCGAGCAACAAGCCGGACTGGATGGTGCTGGAGTGCATTCCGGTCATTCCGCCGGACCTCCGCCCGCTTGTCTTGCTTGACAGTGGTAACTTTGCCACCAGCGACTTGAACGACCTGTACCGCCGCATTATCAATCGCAACAACCGGCTGAAGAAGCTCGTCGATCTCAATGCGCCGGAAGTCATCATCCGCAACGAAAAACGGATGCTCCAGCAGAGCGTCGATGCACTCTTCGACAACAACCGCTGCAAGCGGCCGGTGCTCGGTTCCTCGAACCGTCCGCTCAAGTCGCTCACCGACATGATCAAGGGTAAGCAGGGCCGCTTCCGCGAGAACCTGCTCGGCAAGCGTGTCGACTACTCCGCGCGTTCGGTCATCGTCGTCGGGCCGGAATTGAAGCTCCACCAGTGCGGTTTGCCCAAGAAGATCGCGCTGGAACTGTTCCAGCCATTCATTATCCGTCGGCTGAAGGAGTTGCAACACGCGGATACGATCAAGTCCGCCAAGAAGATGCTGGAGCGGAAAGACGATGTGGTGTGGGACATTCTCGAAGAAGTGACCAAGTCCCACCCGGTGCTTCTGAACCGGGCGCCGACACTGCACCGCATGGGTATTCAGGCGTTCGAGCCGGTGCTGATCGAAGGCAACGCGATCCGCATTCACCCGCTCGTCTGCAAGGGCTTCAACGCCGACTTCGACGGCGACCAGATGGCCGTGCACCTGCCGCTCTCCATTGAAGCGCAGGTGGAAGCAACCGTGCTGATGATGTCGACCAACAACATCTTCAGCCCGGCCAACGGCAACCCGATCATCACGCCGTCACAGGATATCGTGATGGGGTGCTACTTCCTCACCGCCAGTCGCGGAGCGGAAGATGAGGCAGTCGAGGCGGGTGACGGTATGGTCTTTCATAACCCCGCCGAGGTGTTCCGTGCACACGCGGCCGGCAAGCTCGGCCTGCACGCGAAGATCCGCGTTCGCTTGCCCATCGACAAGAAGGTCATCTCTGAAGTGAAGGACGAGAAGGGCAACGCGCGTGCGGAAGAGCTGCCGCGCAAGCCCAATGGCCTCGTTCGCACGACGGTCGGTCGCGTCATCTTCAACGATATTCTGCACTGGAAGATGGCGTTCTACGATCTGCCGCTCGGATCGAAGTATCTCAGCCGTATCATCGCCGACTGCTACCAGCTACTCGGCCGGCGAGAAACCATCGCGCTTCTGGACCGGATGAAGGAAACCGGCTTCCGCGAATCGACCCGGAGCGGTCTATCGTTCGCCGCGAGCGACCTGCGAACGCCGGACAACAAGGAAGGCGTGTTGAAAGAAAAAGACAAGGAAGTCGAGAAGGTCCGCAAGAACTTCGACCGCGGCATCATCACGGAAGTCGAGCGCTACAACAAGGTGATCGACCTGTGGATGGAAGCCCGCGACCAGATCACCAAGAAAATGATGACGGACCTCGCCAACGACCGTCGGCCGGATCAGGTGACCGGGAAAGTGGTGCCTTACCTCAACCCGATTTACCTGATGGCTCACTCTGGCGCGCGTGGTGGCGTTGAGCAGATTCGCCAGCTCGCCGGTATGCGTGGCCTCATGGCCAAGCCGAGCGGGGCCATCATCGAAACGCCGATCAAGTCAAACTTCCGCGAAGGTTTGACGGTGCTGGAGTACTTCTCCAGTACACACGGCGCCCGGAAGGGTCTGGCGGACACCGCGCTCAAGACCGCCGACTCCGGTTACCTCACCCGCAAGCTGGCGGACGTGGCACAGAACGTCGTCATCACAACACACGACTGCGGTACGACCCAGGGCATCAGCAAGGGCGTGATGTACAAGGGCGATGAAATCGATCGGCCTCTGTCGGATGCCATTCGCGGGCGGGTGAGTCGCAACACGATCACGCACCCGACGACGAAAGCCGTGATCGTGGCCGAGAACGAGATGATCACGCCCGCCAAGGCCAAGGAACTGGAAAAGCTGGGCCTGGACAAGATCACCGTGCGCAGCCCGATGACCTGTCAGGCCGCGCTGGGTGTTTGCCAGTGTTGCTACGGCATGGACCTCGCTACCGGTAACGGGGTCGAGGACGGGATGGCGGTGGGGATCATCGCAGCCCAGTCGATCGGTGAACCGGGCACGCAGCTCACCATGCGGACGTTCCACATCGGTGGCGTGGCCGGTCGTGGTGCAACCGTGGACAGCGAGCACAAGGCCAAGAAGGGCGGTGTGGTGCAGCTTGAGCGCGTGACGGTGGTCACCAACGATCAAGGCCAACACATCGCGTTGGCTCCGCGGACAGGCGAAATCTTGCTTCTGCGTGGCAAGGATGGTCCTGTGGTGGAGCGCTATGGCGTCCCGCACGGTGCGGAAGTTCTCGTCGCGGAAGGTCAGGAAGTCGCGGCGAGTACACCACTGGTGAAGTGGGATCCGCACTCAATGCCGCAAATCGCCGAAGAGTCCGGCGTGGTTGAGTACAAGGACATCAAGGAAGGCATCACGGTCCGCAAGGAACTCGACAAGGCCACTGGCGTCGTCCGGATGACGATCATGGAGCACAAGGGCGACCTGCACCCGCAGATCATCATCAAGGGAGACCGCGAGTCCAAAGTCTACTTCATCCCGGAACGCGCGAACTTGCAGGTGCAACACGGACAACGCGTCGCGGCGGGTACGCTCCTTGCCAAGACGCCCCGCGAAGTGTCGCAAACGCAGGACATCACCGGTGGTTTGCCGCGGGTGACCGAGCTGTTCGAAGCGCGGCGGCCACGCAGCCCCGCCGTGATGGCCGAAGTTGCAGGGCGCGTGAAGATCGACCCGAACCGGAAGCGTGGCAAGCGCATTATCGAGATCATTCCCGAAACGGAAGACGGGAAGTCGCTCGGTGAAGCACGGGCACACCAGGTTCCGGCTGGTGCTCACCTTCGCGTCCACACGGGTGAGTACGTCAAGAACGGCGACCCGCTCGTTCACGGGCCGCTTGTGCCGCACGACATCCTCCGGATTCGCGGCGAACAGGAAGTGCAGGATTATCTGGTTCGCGAAGTGCAGTCGGTCTACCGTTCGCAGCGTGTGGACATCGACGATAAGCACATCGAGATCATCGTCGCCCAGATGCTCCGCAAGGTGAAAGTGACCAACACCGGTGATACGGGGCTTCTGCCCGGCGCGGTGATGGACAAGTTTGCCTTCAACGAAGTGAACCGCCGGCTGACCGAAGAGTGCGTGAAAGTCCGCGATCCGGGCGACACCACCCTCGTCGCGGGTCGCGTGTACAGCAGGGAAGCCTACGAGGAAGAAAAAGCGGCACTGGAAAAGAAGAAGAAGCAGCCCACATACGATGTACCGGAGAAGGCCGACTGCGAGGTGCAACTGCTCGGTATCACAAAGGCTGCCGTGCAGTCAGATAGCTTCATCAGCGCCGCAAGCTTCCAGGAAACGACGAAGGTACTGACCGAGGCCGCTCTGGCGAGCAAGGTGGACTACCTCGTGGGTCTGAAGGAGAACGTGATCCTGGGGCACCTGATCCCGGCTGGTACGGGCTTCAAGACGCACCAGGAAGCGGAAGTGAAGATCAATACGCCTGAAGGGGCTGTTTCCGCCGAGGTGCCACCACAAGAAGTGGCAGGAAGCTGAGGGGTATAGTGTTTGGCGAACGGCGAGGCGTAAGCCCGCCGAGTCTTTCGACACTCGGCGGGCTTACGCCTCGCCGTTCGCCATACCATGCAAATTCGATGAAGAGGGGCTTTCCAAGCCCCAATCAGTCGCTAACATACTTATTCCCGTTTCGGCCACCGCCGACGGTTGAAATGGAACGACTATGCCGACAATCAACCAGTTGATTAAATCGCCGCGGCAACCGCAGCGGTCCAGACCGAAACACCCCGCCATGCAGGGGTGTCCGCAGAAACGCGGCGTGTGTACGGTTGTCAAGACAATGACACCGAAGAAGCCGAACTCGGCGCTCCGGAAGGTCGCTCGTGTCCGGTTGTCCAATGGAATCGAAGTAACGGCCTACATCCCCGGTGAGGGGCACAACCTCCAGGAGCACTCGATCGTGCTCGTCCGTGGTGGTCGTGTTCGCGACCTGCCTGGTGTTCGTTACCACATCATCCGCGGTGTGCTGGACTGCCAGGGCGTACAAGACCGTAAACAAGCCCGCTCCAAGTACGGAGCGAAGAAGGGTGGCAAATAAGACGGTTCCAAGTTCCAGAGTTCACCATTCCAAGTTCTGGCCAAGTTCTGGCCAAGTTCTGGCCAAGTTCTGGCCAAGTTCTGGCCAAGTTCTGGCCAAGTTCTGGAATGGGGAGCCTGGGTTTTCAACTTGGAACTTGGAACTCTGAAACTTGGAACGAATACAAAGATGGGCGCCAAAACACGCACAGCCAGTTACGACAAGCTTGCTCCGGATACCCGTTATGGGTCGATCCTGGTGAGCAAGTTCATCAATTGCCTCATGCACGACGGCAAGAAATCCGTCGCCACGCGCGTCGTTTACGACGCGATGGAGCAGATCAAGAAGCGCATGCCGGACGCCGATCCGGTGCAGGTCTTCACTGAGGCCGTGAATAACGTCAAGCCGACCCTCGAAGTCCGTTCCCGCCGCGTCGGTGGGGCGAACTATCAGGTGCCGATGCAGGTGAAGGCCAAGCGGGCCGAAAGTCTCGCCATCCGCTGGATTCTTGCAGCGATTCGGGCGAAGAAAGGTCGCGCTACCCCTCTCAAACTCGCCGAAGAGCTGATGGCCGCGTACCAGCGGCAGGGTGAAGCGATGGCCAAGCGCGAGCAGACGATCAAGATGGCCGAAGCGAACAAGGCATTCAGCCATTTCGCTTGGTAATTGAGAGTGATAAATAAGTGGTGGTCAGTGGTTTGTGCCGAACCCGGCACCGATCACTGGCCACTTTCCTTTTGTCGGGTCTGTAAACTGAATACTGACCACCGAACACTGACCACTGACTCCTGGTGTTGTCATGGCGAAGAACAGGGGGATGGATCTGACCCATGTGCGGAACATCGGTGTCATTGCGCACATTGATGCGGGGAAGACCACGACCACAGAACATCTGCTCTATTACGCCGCCGCCAAGCACAAACTCGGCGGCGTCGATGAAGGTACGACCGAAACGGACTACGACCCCGAAGAACAGGCGCGCGGCATCACCATTTACTCTGCATGCGTGCCGTTTGAATGGGCGGGGTACACCATCAACCTGATCGACACTCCCGGACACGTCGATTTCACTGCGGAAGTCGAGCGGAGTTTACGCGTTCTCGATGGCGCGATTGTCGTGTTCGATGGCCAGAAGGGGGTGGAGGCGCAGTCGGAAACCGTCTGGCGACAGGCCAACCGCTACGGCGTTCCGCGGCTCGTGTTCGTGAACAAAATGGATGTGGTTGGGGCCAACTTCGCGCAAACGCTCCAGTCGATCCGTGCCCGGTTGACTCCCAATCCCGAAGAGCAGGGCAGACCGGTACCGATTGTGATTCCGATCGGTTCGGGCAGCGAAACCGATAGCCGCACGCCATTTCGAGGTGTGATCGACCTCATCGAGATGAAGGCGAAGTTCTTCGATGCGGGCGATCTTGGGAAAACTGTTCGCATTGCGGATATTCCCGAAGAGAACGCCGAGGAAGCCCAAACATACCGCGACCAGATGTTCGATGTGTTGACGCAACGTGACGAGAAAGACCTCATCACTTCGGCTGTCCTGGAGGGCCAGACCCCCGATCCCGCAAAGGTGCGGCAACTCGTTCGCGAGCAGTGTCTTGCACGGGTCATTTATCCCGTCCTTGCCGGCAGCGGACGCGAACACATTGGCATCCAGCCGCTACTCGACGCTGTCACGTTCTACCTGCCAAGCCCGCTCGACCGCCCGCCAGTCGTCGGCACCAGTCCCAAGGGGAAGGAAGAAAAGCGCAAACCCGATCCCAAGGAGCCATTTTGCGGCTTGGTGTTTAAGGCGTCGTGGCACCCCAACGGCAATCGGTTCTTCGTGCGGATCTATTCCGGCACGATGAGGTCGAACATGCGTGCTTACAACACCGGTAAGGACGTGAAGGAGAACATTGCCAAGCTCTTCCACGTTCATGCGGACCCAGCGCGCGGCCTCGAAGAAGTGGAAAACGGTCCCACTGGTGACATCGTTTGCGTTGTTGGACTGAAGGACACCGTGACCGGCGATACGCTCTGTGAGACGGCACACCCCATTCTGCTGGAGTCTATTTCATTCGCCGAAGCGGTGGTCAGCCAGTCGATTGAACCCGACAGTGGCGCGGACAAGGATAAACTCGGGCTTGCGCTTGAGGTGCTTCAACTCGAAGACCCGACGTTCAAGGTGCGTGCCGACAAGGACACAGGTCAGACGCTGATGAGCGGCATGGGAACGCTTCACCTCGAAGTGAAACGCCATCGCCTCGAACGCGACTTCCGCCTCAAGGTGCGTGTGGGCAAGCCACGCGTGAGCTATCGCGAGATGCTCAAGTCCCCGCGCACGGTCGATATCAAGATCGACAAGCTCGGCGACAAGCCTGCGTTCGCCGAACTCAAAGTGTCGTTCACGAACTTCAAGAGCGACAAGCCCGTCGCGGTATTCAATGCCGTGAACGCGGAAGCCAACCCGACGCCGGTCGCCGTCCTCGCCGCCGCCGAGAAGTCGTTGCACGATGCGTTGCAAACCGGCGAACTTGGCTATCCGATGATGAACGCCCAGGCACGGATTCTGGACGCGAAGTTTGATCCGCAGCTTTCCAGCGAAGACGTTTTCGTCGCCGCCGCGATCCGCGCATACCGCGAAGGGACGGAAGGTAACGTGCAGTTACTCGAACCGATCATGAAAGTGACGGTGACAACGCCATCAATCTTCCTCGGCAATATCATCGGCGACTTGACCAAACGCCGTGGACAGATCGAAGCGCAGGAAATGAGTCCCGCCGGTGATATGGTCGAGGTGGTGGCGGTCGTTCCGCTCTCGGAACTCTTCACGTATGCGAATGAGGTCCGCAGCCTCAGCCAAGGCCGCGCCGCAATGGGCATGGAACCGCACAGTTACGAACCGGCCCCGCCCGATGTGCTGCGGAAACTGATGGGAGAGTGAGTTCACCGCGGCCGCTCCGCAAGAAACATCCAGCCATAGGCTCGATAGGCGGTCGGCCAGGAGGCAGGCTGTCCGTCCGTTCGCAAAGGCAGCTCTCCAAGCGTGCGGAAACCAGCGTCCCAGATCATCCAAACAGCTTCGTGCCGCATGAAGTGATGCAAAGTGAGTGGGGCGCCGCCATAAGCTTGTGGCATTGTGATATCGCCGCCTGAAGGTCGCTCGAAGAGCGTGCGAAGGAATTGACCGCACACTCGTGCGAAACCCAGCCCGCGAAAAAAGCGATTGTGAGCATGGAGTACGAACCGTCCTCCTGGTTTCAGAAGCCGAAAAGCGGTCGCCAACACCTTGGCTCGATTCTCGTGTCCGCGAACCATACCGAGCGTACTGAACAGACACGCCGCGTAGTCGAATGATTGCTCTGGTAAGTCGGAGAGATCGACGAGATTGCCTTTCACCCACTCCACACTCATACCTGCTGTCGTTGCATTCTCGCGTGCCTTTGCGAGCATTTCATCGGACAAATCCACCCCAACACACTCGTAACCTTTCGCAGCGAAGTGCAGGGACAGCCTGCCAGTGCCGCAACCAAGATCGACCAGTTTCCCCGGCGTTGGGAACGCGCGTTCGCAAAACGCGACATCGGCCTGTGCCAGAGGCGACGTTCGCATCTGCTCGTCGTATCCGCCGACCATGTCGGTCGCGTGCAAATAATCCCATAATCCACGATCCACCCCCGCCGGGAGTTGCCAGTCCGGAATCGTCATTCGGCACTGATCCTTTGTCGTTTGTCATTCGCGCTTGCGCCCCGCATACTGAGCAATGTACCGAGCAACAAGTAATCGGAGCGAGATCCACATGGTCCCGTGTGATGTGCAGATCAAGGACGTGACATTCGCTTACGAAGATTACCGCTATCGCACGCCGATCAAGTTCGGCGGGGTCGCGCTGGATCGCTGCACGCTGCTGAATGTGACGATCACGGTTGAATCCCAGGATGGGAAGCGTGCCAGTGGTTTTGGTTCGATGCCCTTGGGGAATGTCTGGGCCTGGCCTTCCCGCACTTATACGTATGACCAGACACTCGCCGGGATGCAGTTTGTCGCTTCCCGACTGGCGGAGCTGTATCGCGGCTACACGAATTTCGGCCACCCCATCGACATCACACACGCCCTTGAGCCCGAGTTCCCGAAAACAGGCGAAGCATTCATCCGGCAACACAATCTACCCGAACCGATGCCGACACTCGCGGCTCTTGTGGTGGCCTCGCCATTCGATGCCGCGCTACACGATGCGTATGGCAAGCTCCACGGTCTGAATTGCTTCCACACCTACGGTCCAGAGTTCCTCAAGAACGATCTCGGCCGCTACCTCGGCGCTGAGTTTCGTGGACTCTGGCTGCACAAATTCGTAACGCCCGAGCCGAAACCGACAATGCCGCTTTACCACCTCGTCGGCGCACTCGATCCACTCACGCCAGCGGATGTGAAGCAACCCGTTGGCGACGGCTTGCCGGAACATCTCGGCGCGTGGATCGCCCGCGACGGACTGACGCACATGAAGATCAAGCTCAATGGCGACGATCTTGCCTGGGACGTGGAGCGGTGCGTGCGAGTGAATGCGATTGCCGAGGAAGTGCAGAAGGGGCGAGGTATCACGCAGTGGTGGTACTCGCTGGATTTCAACGAACGATGCCAGAATGTGGAATACCTGCTCGAATTTCTCCGTCAATTAAAGGCCCGCGCACCGGCGGGTTACGACCGCGTGCAGTATGTTGAGCAGCCAACCGCACGCGACCTGAAGGCTAATCCGCAAAACAAAATGCACGAGGCCGCGAAACTGAAGCCGGTGGTGATTGATGAATCGCTGCTCGATCTCGAATCGCTCCAGCTCGCGATGGAGATGGGCTACACCGGGGTCGCGTTCAAGGCGTGTAAGGGGCAAACGCAGTCGCTTCTCTTGGCCGCAGCGGCGCAAAAGTACGGACTGTTCCGTTGTGTGCAGGATTTGACATGCGTGGGTGCTTCGCTCATTCACTCGGCCAGCCTCGCGGCCCACATTCCTGGGGTGGCGGCGATTGAATCCAACGGCCGGCAATACTGCCCCGAAGCGAATAAGGTATGGGACGAGAGATTCCCGGGGGTGTTCACCATTCGAGATGGAATGATGAACACCGCACTGTTGAATGGGCCGGGATTGGGAGCGATGTGATGGAGTCACTGAATGCCGGGCGAACCTGTCAGCGTCCTTCCGCGATGATTCTTGCCCATGCGCGATCGATGGCTTCGCGGAGTTGCGGTGTGGCTTTCGCCTTCTGTTCGTCCAGGTACGGCTTGGCGGCTGACCCCATCACGCGAATCGATTGCTCCGCCATTCCACGAACAATCGGGTCGGGGTCGAGGAGTTTCGTCGCTTGGCAGATGGGGCGGATGCCGGGTTTGAGATTCACTTTCGTTTCCACTGTCGCGAGTTTTCCCTCCTTGAAGGCCAGCGTAGACTTGACTTCGCCCTTGTTCCCGCCTTGCGGATCAACGGGCGCTTCCCCGGACACGGTGATCGTTTCTCCCGAGGCGGTTCCCACTCCTGTCTTGATTGTGAACTTGTAGAACCCGTCCTGATGTAATTCGGCTGCCGCACGGAGCCATGCTCTTGCAACTTCCTCTGCGTCCGCGGGTTTCTTCACGGCTTGGGCGTGCTTCTTGAAGAACGCTTCAAGTTCTTTCTCGCTTGTGACCAGCACGGGCTTGCCGTCTTTCTTGGGCACAGCGATCACATTCGTCGACTTGAGTGGTGCCGGTGCAACGCGGGCGACGGGATACTGCGGGAACAACACACCGAAAAGTACATAATCGGGGAACGTCTCCTTCACGCCATCGCCTGTGAGCGCGGTCACGCGAGCAGTCTCTGCACCTTTGATGGTTTTCAGGTAGTCTTTCAGTTTGCTTTCGGGATCGGTCGCATCGTCGGCGCGAACGTTGGGTGCGAGCGTGAATGCAACGAAGAGCGCGAGTGTACGTGCAAGCATAGTGGTACTCCCCATGTGAGGATGCACCGGCGAGTCTAGCCGATGAGTGTCGCGGTACAAGAGGGAATGGAGGTCGTTACACTCCGCGCTGGAGAGCAATCAACACACGGAGTGCGATGATGACTCTCACCGCTTGGGTGTTTCGTTCTTCAATTCTTTCGCATTCGCTGGCAGCTTGATCGTTGGCTCGCCTTTGAGGTAGCCGAGTGAGCACAGAAACTCATCGGCCTTGATCGTGGTCACGCTCAACCACGGTTCGCGGTTGAAGAAACCGTGGGGTTGGTCCGTAGCCGTGAAGAGTTCGGCTTTCACGCCCAACTCCTTGCACTTCGCTGCGTATTCCTTGCCTTGATCGAGCATCCTGTCGTTGGTGCCGAAGAAGAGAATGCTCGGCGGTGCGTCTTTCTTAAGACCCAGTGTCGGCGACATGGCTTCAGTGATGTTCGATCCGTCGCTGCCCGTGAAGGTACGGCCTTTGCCGTTGAGGAAGGGATTGTAAAGCACGAGCACATTCGGCTTGCAGGACTCTTTGGGATCGTCGCTCGCCTCGAACTTCTCGACGAGTGCCGTGGCGGCCGCGAGATGTCCGCCGGCTGAGCCGCCGGAAGCAATCACTTTATCCCGGTCGATGCCGAGCTTTGCTGAGTTGGCCCTCACCCAGCGGATCGCGGTCTTGGCGTCTTCCACGCATTTGTCCGGCTTTGTCTTGTGCTTGGATTCGATGCGATAGTCGGCGGAAATGGCGACGAGGCCGCGACTGGCGAAGTATTCCGCCTGCGGCACGAACTGTAAGTACGAGCCGTTCTTCCATCCGCCGCCGAAAAAGAACACAATGACCGGCCGCTTGTCGGTGGCCTTCCAGTCAGCAGGCATGAAGCAGTGGAGGGTGAGCTCACCCTCTTCTGTTTTCTTGTAAACGTGATCCGCGGTGAGAACTTTCGCGTCGGTGAGTTTCGGTCGCTGCGGCTGGGCGAGAGCGGGTGAGAAACAGAGAAGCAAGGCGAAGCAGGGGAGGAAGAAGCGGATCAAGGGGAGGCTCCTAAGGTCTGCGTATCGGATCGTGGCAGTGATTCCGAAGCAACCTCGCAAGTGGGTTTCCTGGCCGAAGCTGTCAGTGAGTTAGCGCGCCCACTGAGAATCCTCGTCACCTCGTGTGTGTTACGACTTTGAGATCAGGATCGAACACTTCGGCAGCGCCTTCTGAAGTGCCTTCACGTCAGCGTCGGTCAATTGAAGCTTCCTCAGGTCGAGGGTCTTCAGGTTTTTGATGGTCCCGAGCGTCTTCAATCCAGCGTCCGTCACGCCAGTGTCTGCCAACTGCAGGATCGTGAGATTCGGCAGGGTCGGGAGATCCTTCAGTCCCTCAGCTGTGACTTTCGTGAGATTGAGGTTCAACTCGACGAGGGACTTCAGGATCGTGATCGACTTCATCCCGGCGTCCTCCACAGGCGCGGAGATGAGTACCAACTGCTCGAGGTGCTTCAGTGAGGCCAAGTCCTTGAAACCTGTTCCAGTGACATCCGTGTACGCCAGCGAAAGCCGCTTTAGCTTGCTCAAAGGAGCGAGGTGTTTCAGTCCCGCGTCGGTAATCGGCCGGAAGCTCAGATCCAGCGAGGTGAGCTTATCGAGGACGGCGAGTTCCTTCAGGCCGTCATCGGTCAACCTCTTGGCTGTACTCCCGAGGTCAAGCCAGGTCAGATTCTTCAGTGGTGCAAGTTCTTTGAGGCCCTGGTTCGTCACGTCGGCTCCGGCCAAGTTGAGCCGTGTCAGACTCGTGAGCTTTCCAAGGTGCTTTAGCCCCGCGTCGGTCGTGCCGAGACCACCCAGTTCCAGTCTGCTGATTCTCGGTAACTGGGCCAGTGCCTCCAACCCCTTGTCCGTCACCTTCGTATTGCCCAGGTCGAGGGTATGGAGGCTCTTGAGCGCGGCAACTTCCTTCAACTCGGCGTCCGTCAGGTCTGAGAAGCTGAGGTCGAGTTCGACGACGGGCTTGCCGGGTCGAGTCTCGTCGCGTTCGACACGCTTGCGGCTGTGTTTCGCGAGCGAGTTGAGGGCTGCCGCCTCTTTGGCATCGACCTCATCACATGCCGAACCGTCATCGGTCGAGGCTTTCGTCGTGGTTGGTTGGCACGAGGCGGGTCTCTCTTCCATCAGGTTCGCCACGACCGCGAGTGCTAGAAGAGCCATGAGCATCGGTCGAGTTCTCATAATCAACTCTCCAGAGTGGTGTTGTGGTAGACTCTTCGCACGGCTCATCCCTTCCACACTGCAACCTGCCCACTCCTCACCGATTTGTTCGCCAGATGTGCCGCGCTGGCGGCGCTGACGCCGACTTCCGCCGGGCAGGCCACCTTCTTGGAGCGGTCGCGAATGCACTCGATCCAGTTCGTCAGGTGAAGGAGTTCGCCGTCCGGCTTGTCGTAGAAGTCCAGCCCCCTCTCGCCTTTGCCCAGGATCATGGAGCTGGCTTCTGGTTTCTTCTTGCCGCGGTCGGGGATGATCTCGTACCGACCGCGATCCACGTAGAGGGTGCCCTCCGTGCCCATGAACTCGGTCATTGCGCCGTTGCGGTTGTTGCTGAAGGTGCCTTCAAAGTAAACCTGTACTTGCTTGTCCGGGTAACGCAGCAGCGTTTGCACCGTGTCCGGCGTTTCCCACACGTCCTTGGCCGCGAACCAGTCACCCACGCTTGCCGCGCTTGCAGGGTGGTTGAGGTCGAGGAACCAGTGAACCACGTCGATCCAGTGAACCATCAGGTCGGTGAAGATACCGCCACCGAAGTCCCAGAACCACCGCCATTGTCGAAATCGGTACGCGTCGAACGGTTGATCCTTTGCATTGCCGCAGAATCGCTTCCAGTCCACTTTCTTGGGGTCGAGCGGATCCTTGCCGCGCTGAAAGCGTGCGGCATTGCGGTTCCAGGTGCAATGGACCTTGTGAACCGTTCCGATGACGCCCTCCCGGAGCAGTTTGTTAGCCGCCAGCAGGTGTGTCATGCTGCGCTGTTGCGTGCCGACCTGCACCACGCGTTTGTTTTCGTTTTGGGCATCGATCACGGCCTTGCCTTCCGCCAGATCATGCGTGAGCGGCTTCTCAACATATACGTCCTTCCCCGCCTTGCACGCATCGATCGTGAGCGGCACATGCCAGTGATCGGGTGCCGCGATCAGCACCGCGTCCACGTCTTGGCGCGCGAGCAACTCCTCGTGCTTCTTGGTTGCGAATGCTTTCGGGTCGGCAAGCTGCTTGGCGGCTTCGAGATTGTCGTCAAACACATCGCACACGGCCGTGATTTTCACATTCGGCAGCGCCGGGAACGACTTGAGTAAGTGTTTACAGCGTCCGCCGCAGCCAATCAGACCCACCTGGAGCGTGTCGTTGGCGGCGAATCCTCGCGATGATTCGACGAAAAGACCAGCTGTGGCAAGGGCTGAGGAGGCGAGAAATGTGCGACGATGAGGAAGCATGGGAGAGGCTCCACGTGTGGGGAAGGAGCATGATACCACGGAGGAGGACCCTGGAACCAGAATCTTCGTACGCGCGAAGTTCACTCAATCATCGCGCTGAAGGGAGGAACGGTATCTGAATGGCGAATCGTTGTGGAGGTGATTGTCGTCGCCTGGCCGAGCACGGATGAGGATCTCCGTACGCTCAAGGATATCCGTCCGCTGCATCAGTTGTTTCTGGACAGGACAAAGGCGACCGAGGCCGTGCTTGCTCATTTGGAGGGTGTGCCATTTACCGTGTAATGGTGGACGCCCGGTAAACATTACAGCCAGGATTCCACCGAACTCAACGGCCCTGTTGGCTGGCTCGCGAAACTGTACCAAAACGATTCGGCCTGCTGTCGGAGTCGCGTGTTGGCTCTGAAATGAACCGCGACCACAGGCCAGGATTTCCCACTCCTTGGCCTGTGGTCGCGGCTTGTTTAAACAGCAGAGATCCGCCGGAGCGCTTATGAGAACTTCGCTGCCTATCCCTCAACGGGGAGCTGGCACTTGTAGACGCGCGGCGAACGCCGGGTTTCGCGCGATTGCGGGTAGTGCTCGTGACAGTAGTACTGATCCACGCGACAGCGGGCGGCACGTGCTCGGCACACGCAGCAGACATGGTCACCAAACACTTCTCGCATCCGGCGAAGAGTCTCTGGGTCTAATCCGCCAAACCCGCGTTCGGACTCGTACATGGCGTGACTCCCTCTTGCAACGAACGTGTATCGGTGATTCGACACAGGACGAGATCGTTATTTCTCACATACTCGTGCAAATCGCGCTTCCGAGGACTTCCGTCCCAGACGTTGGGTAAACCGCATGCTCCGCCGTGCCCGAGGCGACTTCCGTACCAACTGATCCAGCTTCTCGGATGATTCTTCCATCGCGAGGTTGAGTTCGGCGATGAGCACTTCCATCATGCGGCGTTCCGCGAGCAGCACGGGCATGGAGATGACTCCAGTTGGGGTGGATCATCCTGAAGGGGCGAACTTCAGTCGGCGTGCTGTTGAAGCAACGTGCGTGCCACATGCCTCGCAAATGCGACTCGCAACTGCGTTGCTTCGGGTGTGGAGCGGAACCACACAAGATGGGTGAGGAAAGCGGAAGAAGTAATCAGCGCAGTGCGACGGGCTGACAATGATCACTCAGCGTGCTAATCCGGCACAATTCGGAAGTGCAGCCTGTGTCCAACTCGCACACATCCGGCTTCTCGTTGCGCGCGGCGACCATGTCGTCAGCACATTACGATCCGTTTTAGGCTTGTTTTTGCGGGGAATGGCGCATTTCCTCGGGTCGGCAATTCTGTCGGCTCAACGGTTGCTAAGTGGGGCACAGGCCACGCGACCGCGGAGGGTCCGCGCAGCTTGTGGTCAGCCGAACGAAACGATGATGGCCATGCCCTGGACAGCACTTTTCAAGTGGAAGCGACTGCTAATTGTTCTTGGTGCTGCGCTGGTGCTCAGCGTGGGAGTCGTCTGGTACGAACACACCTCGTCGCCGAGGGTTCCGGCGATGAATACCACACCGGTTCGACGCGGCGACCTGCTTGCCACAGTCACCGCGACCGGGACGATTGAGCCGGAAGAAGTGGTCGATGTGGGCGCGCAGGTGGTCGGGATTATTCAGAAATTCGGAACTGATCCCAGGGACAGCTTGCGGACCGTCGATTTTGGTACGGCCGTCGAGGAAAAAACGGTTCTCGCCCTGATTGATGACTCGCTTTACGTCGCGCGGCGTGATAAGGCTTCGGCCGTTGTCGAGCAAGTGAAGGCTCAGGTTCTGCAATGTGAAGCGGACTTGCTGCGGGCCGAGGCGAATGCCAAGCAGTCCACGGCCCGTCACAACCAGGCGTCGCGCGACTGGGAACGCGCTCAGAAATCCTTTCTTGGTGGCACGCTCTCCGAGCAGGACTATGACGCCGCCCAGTCCACTTACGAAGTAACGAAAGCTGATCTCGCTGTCTCGGAGGCGGCCATCCGCCAGGCCAAGGCAGCACTAAACGCCGCGCAGAAGACTCAGGCAGGCGCGGAGGCAGACTTGCGGGAGGCTCAGAAGAACCTCGACTACACAGTCATCCGTTCACCCGTCCGCGGGGTGATCGTGGATCGCCGCGTGAATGTGGGTCAGACGGTGGTCTCCAGTCTCAACGCTCCGAGTCTCTTCCTCATTGCCAAGGATCTGCGGCGCGTGCAGATCTGGGCTTCCGTGAACGAAGCCGACATTGGCCGAATCCAGGTCGGACAATCCGTGCGGTTCACCGTCGATGCGTATCCCAGCGATGAGTTTCGCGGGGAGGTCACGCAGATCCGTTTGAATGCCACGATGACTCAGAACGTTGTGACCTACACCGTGGTGGTTACCACAGAGAACCCCACCGGGAAACTTCTCCCCTATCTGACTGCCACCCTGAAGTTCGAGACTGGCCGGCGCAGCAACGTGTTGCTCGTGCCGAACGCCGCTCTCCGCTGGCAACCGGCTTCGGGAGCCAGTGCGCCACCACAAGCGGACCATGGGACGCTCTGGGTTTGGGACCACAAAACATTGCGGAAAGTGGATGTCCGCACGGGGCTGACGGATGGGCTTTGCACCGAGATTGTTGCCGGAGACATCGGCGAGGAACAACTCGTGGTGGTCGGGCAGGCGGCAGTTGTGGAGACGGGAACAACCAATCCCTTCACGCCGAACATATTTGGCGGCAAGAAATGAGGTTGAGGTGCGAAATTCCAGCGGGAGAGTGTCGTGGAACTGATCCGTGTGGAAGGACTTTGCAAGACATACCGGCCGGGCGAAGTCGATATCCCGGTTCTCCGGGATGTCTCCTTGACCATTCAGCGGGGAGAGTTCGTGGCGCTCGTTGGCGCTTCGGGATCGGGAAAGACGACCTTGATGAATATGTTAGGTTGCTTGGACCGCCCCAGTTCAGGGCGGTACTGGCTCGATGGCGACGAAGTCTCAACACTCTCTGTCGATGAGCGCGCAGACGTGCGGAGCCGCAAACTCGGCTTCGTGTTCCAAAACTTCAATCTCCTCCCGCGCACCTCCGCGCTGGAAAATGTCTTGCTGCCGCTGGAATGCGGTCGGGAGCGAATACCGGAAGAGGAAATGATCTCCCGCGCTCGGGCGCTTCTGGAGCGAGTGGGGTTGGCCGAGCGAATCGCGCACGAACCGTCGCAAATGTCCGGCGGACAGCAACAGCGCGTCGCGATTGCTCGTGCACTCATCAACAAACCGACTCTGCTACTCGCCGATGAGCCGACCGGGAACCTAGACAGCAAAACCAGCGCGGACATTCTCCGTCTCTTTCAGCAGTTGAACGCCGAAGGCGTCACGGTGCTGCTGGTCACGCACGATCCCGCTGTGGCCCGCCACGCGAAGCGGGTGATTACCATTCGCGACGGGCGCATCGTCGATGATCAACTCGCAACGCCTCCCGCTGAGCTTGTACTTCCCCAATCTGTTTCCTCTCCCTCAACCGAACAGAAGCATGATGAAAAGCCGATTCACCGCGCAGGACGCTTTCTTCCACGCAGCCTCGCCGCCGCCGTGACCGCTCTGCGCCGCAACGTCATGCGTTCAGCGCTCACGGCGCTCGGTATCATCATCGGCATCGCTGCTGTGATTGCGATGATGGAGGTGGGGGAAGGCTCTCGAAAGGCCGTGCAACAGAATATCGCCAGCATGGGAGCCAACACGGTTCTGATTCTCCCCGGCGCGGCATCCAGCGGTGGCGTGACGATGGGTGCAGGCAGTGTGCAAACGCTCACTCCCGAGGACGCGGATGAAATTGCGAAGCAGTGCCCCGATGTTGTGGCGGTGGCGCCGATCGTTCGGGCGCGAACACAGGTGATTTACGGGAACCGGAACTGGGTGCCGGTGGGCATCTACGGCACCACTCCCGCTTTCCTCCGTGTGCGTGACTGGGAGCAATTGAGCGAGGGAGTCGCCTTCGACGACCGCGACGTGCGGAACGGAAGCCAGGTTTGTCTCGTGGGTCAGACCATCGTCCGCGAACTGTTTCAGGGTCAATCTCCACTGGGAAAGGAGATCCGCATTCAGAATGTGACGTTCAAAGTGGTGGGCGTGCTCACGCGCAAGGGCGCAAATATGGTCGGCATGGATCAGGACGATGTTGTCCTCGCACCGTGGACGACAATCAAGTATCGCGTGAGCGGGGCGATGATGGGTAACGTCAACCAAAGTACCGCCTCGCCATCCGATACCACGCAACAGGTGAACAGCCTCTCGCAACGCTATCCGGGCTCGCAGTCGCTCTATCCCCCCTCTTCGATACTGGAGAGTGCTGACACGCCTCAGCCCGTGCGGTTCACCACGGTCGATCAAATTCTGGTGAAGGCAGCATCTCCCGAAGCGATTCCCGGCGCGATTGCACAGATGACTGCGTTGCTCCGCCAACGCCACCGCATTCGCGCCGGTCAGGAAGACGATTTCAGTGTGAGGGACATGACGGAGATGATGAAGACTCTCGCGGCCACATCGCAATTAATTGGCAGTCTGCTCCTGGCTGTGGCGTTGATCTCACTGGTGGTAGGCGGAGTGGGGATCATGAACATCATGCTTGTATCGGTTACCGAGCGCACCCGCGAAATCGGCTTGCGGATGGCGGTGGGGGCACGGCCAGGGGTGATCCTGCATCAGTTCCTGGTCGAAGCGGTGGTTCTGTGTCTTGTCGGTGGGGCGGTAGGCGTGGTGTTTGGCCGCGCCTGTTCGTTGTTGGTGCGGATACTACTCCACTGGCCAACGGAAATCTCGTACCCGGCGATCTTCGCCGCCGTGGGGGTCGCCATCAGCGTGGGGCTGGCGTTCGGTTACTACCCGGCCCGCAAGGCGGCCCGACTCGACCCGATCGAGGCTCTCCGGCACGAGTAACGCGGTCACTCAGGCAACCCATGACAGACAAACGCGGCCCAGGCGAACGGAGGAGCTTGGTATTCCTTTTCCTTATCCTTCTGCGATTCTCGGAGAGCCGCGATCATTTCCAATTGCGCTTTGCGCAGAGCTTCGGCTTTGGGAGTACCGTCGAGGTATAACTTGAGGAAGCGCGGCAAGAGAATAGCGGTCTTGTCGTCGGAAACCGACCAGAGCGACGTCACGACGGTCCGTGCCCCCGCTTGCTGAAATGCACGCCGCAGCCCAATCACGCCTTCGCCCACTTCCACATCGCCCACGCCGGTCTTACATGCAGCCGTGACGACGAGATCCGTGCCCCACAAGTCCAGCAGTTCGACTTCGCGCGCTGTGAGCATCCCGTCGCTATCTCCCTGCTGGGCGCGCTTCTTCCACTGGTTGAAGCCAGTAAGGCAGAGATAACTCCGAAGCCGGGGATCCTCGCCATAGATGCGGCCCAGAAACTGCGCCTCGCCCTGTGTGGAACCTTGTGGCGTGGATGGGCGTCCTTCCAGAGTCGCAAGGGTTTTCTGGTCCTTGAGGAAGTTACCGTGGGTAATGAAATAGAGCACCCGCGGCCGCTGCAGTTGTTGAACGTTTTCCTCGGTTGCATCGCGTCCGCGAAGAGTCTTGAGTCCGGAAAACTTCTGGCTCAACAGCTTCTCCACGGCGTCGGCTTCGGTGGTAAACCCATCGAGCCGGTCTTCTTCCGGGGGGTTGCTCTCAAAGGCAAATGATCGCCCATTGCCCGGTTGGAGTGTCTTGGTGACGGGAGCATCGGGTTTTGGGACGATGAAATCGAAGTCGGGATCGGCAATCAGAACGGGAGGTCCCGGGGGAGTTGTGGGCGCGGGACGCGGAATGAGATCGCGGCCAGTGGAGCAGTACGAAATCAGATATTTCTCCACAAGGAAGGCGCTGTCGTGCCAGATTGCCTCGAACGGGATAAGTGCCAGTTGTCCCGCCGGTGCAATGAAGAGTCGCTTGGTCCCGGTCGGGATGGCCTTGGCGAGCGGATCCCAGAGCTTCTCCCGAAGTGCTTCTTCAATTTTCGGGTCACGTTTCTTTGTTTTGACCAGGTCGCGCCATTTATTGATTGTTTCATCCAGGGCTTTCGCGGGTCCCAGCGGTACCAGTTTCACGTCCGGCTCTTTGCCGTCCGGGTTGGGAATGACGACCAGGGCGAGATAATTCGCCTCCGAGGGGATGCCCTCGGGGAGTGCGCCGGAGGGAACATTGAACGTGTCGAGAAGAACAAATTCGATGAGGACCGCCCCTGCTGGTAGGCGCTGTGCCACCTCGGCCGGGCCTGCTTGGCGGGCCTGCGCGAGCGACGCGTATCCTTTGACCTCCTTCCCGAGATCCCGTTCCTGCTGATCCACTGCAGCCCGCAGTTGTTCAAGGGTTGTTTTGTACTTCTCGACGCCCTCCACCCCCGGCCCACGCATAATCTCCTGCACGAGCATCCGGCGGGCGACGAGGAGCTTGTCATAAGCGTCGCGCGCGCCGGGAACCTGACCGACCATGATCGCCTCAAGCCGGTTGAGGAGCGCACGCCCGCTTGTGGCTTTCCAGTCCAGAACCGCGCGGAAGAGGGTCGGGCCATGCCCGCCGAGGTTGTCTGGCTGAACGGCGGCAAGCGAGAGGTAGAGCCGAATTTCCGGACGCCATTGCTCGACGACGGCCGCGTGGTTGGTCTCCGATGAGCCGGCGAGCATTTGCCCGGCGACGGTAGCGAAGATCGACGATGCTTCCGCTGCGGTTGCGAGTGCCTCGGCGCGTTTTCCCTGGCCTGCAAGCGCGAAGGCGAGGATATTGAGCGACCGGGAGGTGTCGGGGTGAGCTCGGCCGTAGATCTTCGCGAACCGTTCTGCGGTCTGCTGGAGATGCTTGGCTGCCTCCGCGTATTCCTTGCGTGCATAGAGTACCGCACCGAGGTTATGGCGAGTCAAAAGCGTGAGCGGATTGTCATCGCCGAGCTTTTCACGACATGCAGCCAGGGATTCGCTGAGCAATCGCTCGGCGGTGGCGGACTCGCCCGTGAGGGTGAGGTATTGGGCCAGCGCGTTCACACTGCTGATAGTGAGAGGATGGGTTGGGCCGAGCCGTTTCTGTTTAAGTGCCAGGGCTTGTTGGAGAGGCGTGCGAACGGCCTCATCGGGCTTGGTCAGGTCGCTTGTGAGCCAGACAGCGAACTGGAGCGCATGGGCGACGGTAGGATGATCTGGCGGCAACACGCGCACGAGGGCATCAAAAGCTTCCTTGATCAGCCGTTTGGCTTCTCGATCCCCCAGGACATCCAGGACTAGTGCCAGGTGCATTTTCGCCGTGAGCGTCTCGTGGTGGTTTTCGCCCAGAGTGGCTTTCAGTACCTCCCACGCTTCTTGCAGAAATTGCCGGGCCACAACGTAGTCGCCGGACTCCGCGGCCGCCAGGCCCATGTTCCCGAGGATGCGACCGCGCAGAACATATTTTTCCCCGCCGAGCTGGGTGAAGATCTTGAGAGCGACTGCAAAGTGTTCCTGCGCTTCATTGAATTGCCCGAGCGACCGGAATAACACCCCGAGGTTGTTCTCGAGCTTGGCGGTATCGGGGTGCGTGGCGAACCGAACCCCATGCACGATGCGATAGACTTTCATCGCCGCGTCGTATTGTTTGCGCGCCTCTGGGTATTCGCCCATCATGTAGAACTGATAGCCCAGGTTGTTGTGCGCGAGAGCCACATCGCGGTGTGAATCGCCAAAGAGCGATTGGCGAACGCGGAGCGATTCCTGAAAACACTTGAGAGCCTCTTCGTTCTCCGCCAACAGTGCGAGTGCCTCGCCGAGATTGTTCCAGGAAACGGCTGTCTCGGGGTGATTATCGCCAAGCACACGCCGACGAAACGCGAGCACCTCGCGGTGCTGCTTCGCTCCGTCCTCGATCTTGCCGAGCGCAACCAGAATGGCCCCGCGCGCTTCCAGACTCAGGGCAATCTGCGGATGGTCGGTGGGGAGTGCTTTCCGCCGAAGGCGGATCGCCTCCTCAGCCATCTTGAGTGCTTCGTCGTATTGTCCCATCGCCAGTAATGCCGCCGCGAGGTTGTGCACACAGGTGGCCGTGAAAGCGTGCTCAGGCCCAAATGCCTTCCGGGACGCCTCAGCACATTCGCGCGCCGGTTTCAGAGCGGCCGCAAGGTCGCCCTTTGCACCGAGTCCATTCACTTTCTTCGCGAGTTTGACGACCTGTTTCTTTGCGGTGGCGTCGGGTTCATTGGAATCGAGGTAGAGACGCGTCGCTGGCTTTTTTCCCCGAACCGCGAGCCTGGTGACGCGGGCCGTCTGTCCCGTGTCCGGCAGGAACGAGACCACACGCGGTTCCCATCCACTGGAACCGGTGTAATGCGTGATGTGCCAGTTCGTGGGTTCTGGCTTGTCCTTCGGCCAGGCTTTGGCCCACACAACGCCGTGCTTCACGTGGACCTTCAGCGTCCACGGACCCTCCGGGTCAATGCCGGGGCCATCAAGGGAGCGAGTGAAGACGGGAATCTCGCGCACCTCGAGTACAGGCTTCCCGTTGAGAATCCGAAGCGCGACCAGAGTGAAGTCGATGTCGTACCCCGCGCGAAGCGTGAGCAGAATGCCGCGTTCGGCTCCCGGCACTTTCGGGAACGCGACATCCAGTTCAACCTCCGACTCGAATCCCAGCGCGATGTCGCGTGCGATCAGCGAATTCACCTTCATGACGATTCCGCCTCGCTCATCGGGGAGATACCCGCCAGCCAGGAAATATCCGCGCACTTTCCCTTCTGGAAATGTGTCGCTCCAGGTCACGTCGTCTTCTGCCGAACGCGGGGCGGTGGGGTCGGTACTCGCCAGGGCAGAGAATGTCAGGAATAGAACGCTCAGACACAGGCAGCGTCGCATCGCGAACCCTCGGAAGCGTTGGCCGATAACACATCTGAGTGTAGCGGCAGTTTGGGAATGTCGCGAGGGATGAACTGAGTGTCTTGAAGACGAGCTGTCTTTGCACAGCCGGAACTCAAAATGTGGCGAATCGCTACCGGCCGCTCTGCTCCGGGATGAGTACCGCAGCGCCGCGAATCGCTCCGGCTCGCAATTGTCGGAGCGCTTCATCGGCGCGTGAGAGCGGAAAAGTTCTCACTTCGGTCCTGACGGGGATTTTGGGAGCCAGAGCGAGGAACTCTTTCCCGTCCTCGCGGGTCAGATTGGCGACAGATCGGACGACTCGCTCGCCCCAAAGGATCTCGTAAGGGAACGATGGGATGTCCGACATGTGGATTCCGCCGCAAACGACCACGCCACCTTTGGCGAGTACCCGGAGTGCCGCGGGTACCAGTGACCCGACCGGCGCAAAGATGATGGCGGCGTCCAGTAATTCGGGAGGTGCTTCGGTCGATGATCCGGCCCAAACTGCACCCAGCGAGCGAGCGAAGGTCTGTGCTTCCACGTCGCCCGGCCTGGTGAAGGCATACACCTCGCGGCCTTCATGACGTGCAACCTGAGCAACGATGTGCGCCGCGGCGCCAAATCCGTAAATCCCAAGTCGCCGGCCATCCCCCGCCATCTTCAACGAACGGTAGCCGATCAACCCGGCGCAGAGCAGGGGAGCAGCCTCGGCCTCGGTGTAGCCATCCGGGATTGCAAGGCAGTATCGATAATCGGCAACGAGGTATTCAGCAAACCCACCATCCAGTGTGTAGCCAGTGAAGAGCGGACGGTCGCACAAATTCTCGCGGTGAGCCACACAGTATCGGCACGCCCCGCACGTCCATCCGAGCCAGGGCACTCCGACGCGCTGACCGGACTTGAACTCCTCGACCCGGTCTCCCATTCGCTCGATGATCCCAACCACTTCATGCCCGGGAATAACGTTCGCTTTTGGGTTGGGAAGTTCGCCATCCACGACATGGAGATCCGTACGGCAGACGCCACACGCGCGAACGCGGATCAGGAGTTGGTCCGGGCCAGGGTCGGGGATGGGAAGCTGTGTGGGGCGCAACGGTTGACGAGGCGCGGAGCAACGCATGGCGAGCATGTCAGGTTTCTCGGCACAGTCCTCAAGGCAGCGATAGGCGAATTGTTTGTGGTTATATCATGCCTGCTTTGACATTGGGACTCTCAGACTGAGAAACGCTCGAAACCCCGACAACTGACGCGGGGTTTCGAGCGTGTGAGATGTCCTGATTCCACAGGGCAGACAACCGACGGAGTAATCTTTCCGCTATGGTTCGCGCTTCCAAACCACGACTTCGCCAATGAAGGGATCCCACCGCACGACCGGCTGATCTGCCGCGCCGCATCCCGTCACGAGAAACGTGCCGTCTTTCGACCACGCGACCGATGAAACCGGGTAGTGCCCAGGCCCAATGAGCTGTTCCAGTTCCTTGCCATTTGCACTATCAAGAAGCACCACGCGCTCGGCGGCCTTACCCGAGCCGAGCGACACGGCCGCGGCTATCGTGTTGTCGAGTGGCGAGATTACCAGCGCGTTGATGCGACCGTCGGTGAGATCGCGACCGCGAAAGGCCCGCCGCCACAATTCCTTTCCGGTTTCTGCATCCCACAGGATGAGCGTTCCTTTCTCGTCGCCGGAAGCGATCACTTTCCCATCCTTCGACCACGCCAGTGCCGTGACGGGGTACTCGTGGCCGAGCAGACTGCGGATTAATCCCTTGCCCTCCGTACTCCAGATTCGCACGGGCCAGTGGGTATCAGGTGTTACGCCGGAGGGGAACGTTCGTTTCGTGTGTTTGGGATGAATCGCGGCGAGACGCTTACCGTCCGGCGCCCATGCCACACCGGCTGGGGCTGGCGGAGCATCCTTCGGAGTCGTTCCACCGAATGTACCGTGACCCGTAGGATCTTCCAGATCGAGCATCCACGCGATATACCCATCGCTGAATGCCAGTCGCTTCCCATCCTGAGAGAGAGTAATCGCCCGCGCGCGACTTCCCGCCACCATGAAGTTGAAGTTCTTGAGACGTGCGCCGAACAGGTCGTCCAGTGTCTTTGCGTTCTTGCCGCTCTGCGCATCGAGCCGGATCACGGCATTTTTCCCGGCAACCCAGAGATGTTTCCCGTCTGGGCTGTACGCGAGCGCGAAAGCCACCGAATCGGTGGACGTGTATGTCCACAACACTTTGTGCGTTGCAGAGTCCCAGCATGTGACATTGATTTCTGTTGCGGCGGCGAACGACTTGCCATCCGGTGCGATCGCCACTCCATTCACAAGTGATTGATGATCGGTCAACACGGCCTGATTGGTCCACTGCCGTCCAGCCGGAGTAGGCGCGGGAGCGGGGACATCCTGCTTGGTGAGATCGAAGACCTGAAGCTCGCCAGCTTTCGGGATCTCCTTCGGAAGCTCGTCGAGCGCGAAAATGCCAGTACCCGCAATCAGCTTTGTGCCATCAGGTGAAAAAGTGAGTGCAGTAACCGGCAGCACGTTCGACTCGAAATCGTCGAAGTCCTTGATGGCCTTGTCGGTAGCGATATCGATCAATCGAACCCGCGTCTTGTATCCAATGATGCGGAGAGGGCCAAAGTCGCTGGCAGGGAATTGTGGCAGCCGCATTCCGATGGCGAGCTGCTCGCCTTTGGGGTGAAACGCAAGCGCAGTGATGAGCCCTTGTTCGCCAAGCTTCGCCTTCATCTTCCCATCAGACCAGACTTCGATGTGTTTTTCGTAAGCAATGGCGAGTTGCTTGCCGTCAGCACTATACGCCACGACCCGCGGGCCAACGCCGGGAGCGGGCTCGAAAGTCTGCGTGCGCTTACCGGACTCCACGTCCCAGACAGCCGGCCCCATCACGCTCCTTTTCAGGAGAACTCCGTTGGCCAGCAGGTATTTCCCGTCGGGGGACCAGATCACTTGCTCACCGGCCGCGTTGGCCAGGTATCCCGCCATCTCGTACTGCTCGTCCAGCTTCACTTCTTTTCCCGTCGTGGTCTCGTAGACACCAACAAACATTCCGAAGTGAGCCGCGAACCGCTTTCCATCTGGCGAAAACACGACCTGATGCCACCCCCATTTCGTCTTCGGTGGGTCATACTCTTTGAGAGTCTTACCCGTCGTCGGGTCACACTCCAGAACCTTCGTCGCCATCACGAATAACTTCTTCCCATCGGCAGTGAATCGCGCCGAGTACCCACGAACGGCGTAGAGTTCTTTCCGCGTTGCCGTGTCGAAGGCCTTCGCCTCGCCACCCGAAACGACGAGATAGAGCTTCCCATCCGGGCTGAAACTCACATCAGTGATGTACTTTCCAACCGGCGCTGGCTTCTCAGGTTGCTCTGGTGGTGACTTGAGGGCAAACACGCGCACCTTACCCACCAGCACGCCGAGTTTGGTCAAATGGTCGAAGTTGGCGAACGTAGAAACCAGTGACATACCATCCGGTGCGAACGCGACCGAGGCGATCCCACGGAACGGCCCTCCTGCCGAGTGGGACGAAATCGGTTCCGGTTTCTTCGGAGGGTTCGCTCTCGCCCAGATAAAAACTTCTTCTGTGTACGCGTCCTTACCCTCTTGTGGCTTCACAACTGCCGCTGCGATGTGCTTACTGTCATCCGCAATCGCCACCGACGCGACGCGACCGCCGAGAGTGAGTCGCGACATCTCTTTGAAGTTGGTGAGGGTCGTTCCGTTCCAGACAATGACCACTCCCTCCGAATCGCCGGTAACGATGAACTTGCTGTCCTTCGACCACGCGGCCGAGACCACCGTGGCTTTGTGTGCTTCAAGCAGTTTGTTCCCGGCACCCGACCCAGCCGACCACGCCCACAACACGTTTTTGCCGGTATCCCGGTCGATGGGCCCTGTCACGACGACATGCTGGCCATCGGGTGAGACCGCAATCGGCACCGCATACTCATCGGCCGGCTTCTTCCCAGCGGCGACGATACTCGACTGAATCGTGGACGGTTTCCCCCCTTCCAACCAAGTTTTCGTCACGTATTGGCGTGCGTTCCCGTAGATGACCTTGTGAACGGTGCTTCCTCGCCCGTCTAACAGAGTCACGTTCGGGAACCAAGCCACCGCGATCGGCTCCGGCCAGTCCTTGAGCGCGTTTTTTTCTTCCAGCTTGTCGCCGACTTTGCCAGTGCCCGAATCGAGAAACTGCACGCCCGATGACCCGGAGTCTTTGAATGTGGCAGCAAGCATCTTGCCGTCAGGAGCGACCGCGACAGCAGCAAGGGACTCTCCACCCTTGTACTCCCAGAGCTTCTTCCACGTTGCGGCGGCGTATGCCTCGACGTGTCCGCTCGTGCCGCCCACAAAGAGCGTCTTGCCATCGGCGGAGTATGCCACCGAGCCACCAAGCCACCCGGTCAAATCGAGGGCGTTTTTTTCGCTCCACTCGGATGGTTTCACATCGGGCTTGGCGTCAATTGGAATCACTCGCAGACCCGCGGCGTCCTTCGCTGGATGTGGCACGTTCACCGCTGGAGCATCACCCAGAAAAAAACCGGCCCCGCACAGAAGCTGCTTCCCGTCTGGTCGAAATGCGAGCGAAATGACCGGCAAGTTGTCGGGGAAGCCCTCGATTCGGCGGAGCTGTTTGCCTGTGGTCGCGTCGATGAGTGTCACTGCGATCTTGAATGCCTTCGAGTCGACACCTTCCTGATAGGGTGCCAACGTATACGCCTCATTGATCCCCACAGTATGCGCCACAGCAAGTACCTTCGCGTCCTTCGACCACGCGAGCGCCGTTATTTCACGACGCTCGAACTTTCGCAATTCTTTGAGTGTCTTGGCGTCGTAAATGCGGATACTGTCTGCGTACGCGACCGCGATCTCACTACCGTTTGGGGACCAAACGAAGGCATGAATTGGGTGATTGGCATCGCGGAGGATTGTGCCCACCCGTTTCCCCGTATCGGGGTGCCAGAGTGAAAGCACACCCTGTTCGCTGTTGTTCACCTTGAGCATCCGGTGAAGGCCCGCGAAGAGCTTGCCATCAGGGCTGAATGCCGCCCCACGGCCATAGTTAAAGGCAGGGGGACCTGTAAGGATCCCGAGTTCGTATTGATCCGCGAGGTCTGGGCTTTTGTCGGTCAACTCCGACCGGAGATGGTGCCGGGCACCATCGAACTCGACCCACATCGACGGAGTGCTGAAGAATCCTGCGGTTCGTCCAGGATAAAGCGATTTGGGGAGCTGCCGTGGTTTTGTGCCAAGACTCTTGCCGGTTGTCGCATCGAGCGTGCGGAATTCGTCCTTCACCAACACAAAGAGTGACTTTCCATCGCCGGAAAATGCGGCGAACTCGGCATCGACCGAGAACAGCTTCTTGAGTCTCTCCGTGTCCCATACGTTCGCTGTCCCGTTGCCGACAGAGACAAATGTCTTGCCGCTGGGTGCATAGGACACCGAGTAGATGAACCCCCTGTGATCGAGGAAGGCTTTCACGTCCGGCTCGGGTTTCGGCACTGGTGCTGCAATGGGCACCGTGAGTGACTCCACGATCGGGTCCGTTTCGTCGCATGGTTGCCATGCCATCGCGGTCGCAACCGCTATGAGGAGTGCGCTGGTCACGCCCAGAATCATCCCTAACTTCGCCGAGGAAGACAGACTTCGCATGACACCCTCCGCGAGTGTGAGAACGGCCGCATTGGCGCTCCGTCCGAGGAATGTCGCCACGACAGAAGACGTAAGCTCAGCGGAAACCGCTACCGGAGTGGCGACCGCGACCAGCCCCCCCGCCGGCAGCACGATTCCGCGACGTGCCAATCGTGCCGCGAGTGTCTTTCGCCCGCGCGCAAGCCACGCCGCCACAGTGCCTTCCGGCCGGTTCAGTGCGGCCGCGGCGTCGGCTCGTGTCCGGCCGTGCAGATCGCATAGCACCACCGCGGCGCGCTGCATCTCCGGCAACGCGGCCAGTTCGGCATCGATCACCGCCCGCAGCTCTGTGCGGTGCAGTTCGTCAGCAGCTCGGTCCGGCTGGCTTTCGGTCTTGTGGTCAAAGTTCGCCCGCGCGGTTGCGATCATCTCCCGCCTCCGCCGCCGAGCGGCGGCTACCTTCGCCTTCTGAGCTGTTCGTACCGCGACGCCATGAAGCCAACCCCCCACCGCGCCTGGCGGTTGGATGTTTTTCGCCTTCCGCGCCAGCACGACAAACACCGCCTGGAACGCGTCTTCGGCATCATGCACGTCGATGAGGGTGCGGCGACATACTCCAAGCACCATCGGCCCGTATCGGGCGACGAGTTCGGCAAATGCGGCCTCGCGCTCAGCGCTCGTGGATATGATCGCGGCAACGAGGGTGGCGTCTGTCGGCGGGTCGTCGGTTTCCAACCGACTCACAACTCGCCTCACGGCAGCGACGGACATCCAGCGCCCTCGCATGGCTGACTCAATGGCTCTGTTCGAGCGACTGTCGCGCGAACCGCCATTCGTTATTGTTTGCCCACCGACGCGAAAAGTGATGCAGTAAATTGCGATATCCAGAAACCCGGTATGCTATGCAGCAGAGCCAACCTACGGTAGCCCGGTAATAACCGAATTCGCCTCTAATACAGGAACCCGATGAGACTGTCGCATTGAACGAGCCGCGTCGCAGGAGTAGATGAGAACCCGGCAGGCCGTGTTGTCATCTCTCGCCAGGGAGCGGGAATCGCTGCCCGCTCCCTGGCGGTCGCGGCTCGTTATATAAATAGGTATCTTTGAAATGGCTCTTGCGGTCACGCTTGTTGCGAAATGAGCCCGGGTACACGTTATTGACAAATATGTGATATTACGTATAGTAATAATTACACGGGAGAGGAAACGTGCGGGGTTCTCCCCAGAGAATCGGGCGGAATCTGTGGAAGGTTCCCCCCAACTGATCCGTGACGGTTACGAGGACGTGAGTTCGGGAGTGGCTGAACAACGCCGAAAACCCGACACCAGGCGACACCGGACGAACGAACCCAGGAAACGCTCGAAAACCCGAAACCAGACGACACCGGACGACACAACCAGGAAACCACCTTCGAAACACACACTTTTGGTGGGGGCAGCAAAACCTGAAACCAGACGAACCAGGAGAAAATCGGTTCGAAAACCCGACACCAAGCGACACAGAGACCTTTCAGGGTACGCTAGGCAGCTGGCCGCAGTTGCGTATGAGTTTTCAACGAACCGCGTCGCTGGAGGAGTTTCAAGGTGTTGCCTTTGGTGGTTTTCAGCCCCGGCAGGGGCAAGAGATGTTAGCCCAGGGTCAAGCATAAGCGAAACCCTGGGACTGAAGCTGCGAACCTCTCCTGAGTGATGTTATGCCACGTTCGCTTTACTATCTGTTGGCTGCCGCGTGGCCGCTTGTGTTCGGTTGCGGTGGTCCACAGGAACAATTCACCATCGTCGTTATTCCCAAAGGCTTGACCCACGAGCACTGGCAATCGGTGGGGCGCGGGGCCAATCGTTGTGCCGCGGATGTGCTTGCTGAAGACGGTATCTCTGTGCGGATCATCTTCGACGGTCCGCTGCGTGAACGCGACGCTATCGAGCAAATTCGCATTGTTGATCGGCGGGTGGCAACAGGCGCAAGCGGGATCGTGCTCGCACCGCAGCACAGCCGCACGATGACAGCATGCGTCAAGCGAGCAGATCAAGCGGGTGTGCCGGTGGTGATCATCGATTCTGGCTTGGCGGAGAAGGGGCACTACATCAAGTACGTCGCTACCGATAACTACAAAGGCGGTTGCCTCGCGGCGCAACATCTCATCGACGAACTGAAGAAGCGCGGAAAGACACAACCGAAGCTCATTCTGTTCCGCTATGCCGTGGGTTCGCAAGCAACGGAAGACCGCGAGCAGGGTTTCGAGGATACGGTCAAACGGATCTGCCCGGAGGCCGTGTGGCTTTCGACCGATCAGTACGCCGGCGCCACGCGTGACTCGGCCATGCGTGCCGCGGGACCGCTCGTTCTGCGCTTCAAGGATCAAGCGGACGGCATCTTCGCGCCGAATGAATCATCCGCGACGGGCATGGCCGAAGTGCTGAAGTCGCAGGGTTACAACAAGAAGATTCTGGTCATGGGCTTCGACGCCAGCAAACCGCTTCTCGACGCCATCCGCGAAGGCGACATCATCGGCAGCATCCTGCAAGATCCCTACCGGATGGGCTATCTCTCGACGTGGTACTGCTTGCAGTATCTTCGCGGTCGCGACGTGAATAACGGCGGACGCGACATGAGCGAAAGCACAGGAGAGTACCTCATCACAAAGGAGAACCTGGATTCGGAGTTCACGCGGGGGTTGTACGACCCGGAAGTCCAGGCACGCCGCGATACGCACGCGTTCCGTACTGGTCCAAAAGAGCCGGTGGAGGAGCGATCTTCACCATGATTCCTCCTCGTCTACGCATGACCGGCATTCGCAAACACTATGGACCGACGGCCGCTTTGCGCGGAGTCGATCTGGAGTTGTTGCCAGGCGAAGTTCATGCCCTCGTTGGCGAGAATGGCGCGGGCAAGTCGACGCTCATGAAGGTGCTGAGCGGCGCGGAAGAGCCCGATGTGGGCGCGATGGAACTCGACGGGCAGCCATATCGACCAGATGGGCCACAAGAGGCCCGCCAGCGCGGTGTGGCGATGATCTATCAAGAGCTCGCCGTCTGCCCGGATCTTTCGGTGGAAGCGAATGTATTGCTCGGCCTGGAAACCGCGCGTGTTGGCTTTCTCCAGAAGGGGGCTGACCGCGAGCGCGTGAGGTCCGCACTTGCGCAACTCGGCCACCCGGAACTTCGTCCGGATGCACCCGTCTCGACCCTCTCCCCCGCCGCACGGCAGGTGGTTGAGATCGCTCGCGCCCTGCTCTCCGAGGTGAAGTTGCTCGTTCTGGATGAGCCAACCAGCGCTCTCACCCAAGAAGACGCACAGACGCTCTTTGAACTTGTGAGGCGACTCAAGGGACGCGGGGTGACGGTTGTTTACATCAGTCACTTCCTCGAAGAAATCGAAGCGGTTGCGGATCGCTTCACCGTTCTGCGTGATGGTGAAGCGGTCGGCTGCGGGCGTGTGGGGGATGTGAGCCGGGAGCAAATCGTGGAAATGATGGTGGGTCGCGCCGTTACAGAGCAATATCCGCGTGTCCCTCACGCGATTGGTGAACCGGTGCTGGAACTCGCGGCGTTGACCGGTGAGGAGCTACCCAATGGCGTGAGCCTCACGTTGCACCGCGGGGAAATTCTTGGCATCGCGGGGATCGTTGGTTCGGGCCGCACGGAGATGCTTCGAGCGGTGTATGGTCTTGATCCCATTCGCGCGGGAGCCGTGAAGCTGGCGGCCTATCACGGTCAATCCGCAACGCCAGCAGATCGGATCGCGCAGGGAGTCGGGATGGTCAGCGAAGATCGCAAGACAGAGGGACTGGCGCTCGATCTCTCCATCGGCGACAACGTCGCGCTCAGCCGATTCGAGAGCGCCCTGGCGGGTTTCTTTTCGCCCGCGAAACTCCGGACTTCCATCAGCGAACTGCTTGCACATCTGGGTGTGAAGTTCCGCCACGCGGATCAAGCGGTCGGCGAACTCAGCGGCGGCAACCAACAGAAAGTCGCGCTCGCCCGCCTCGTGTACCAGCGTGCCGATGTCCTCCTTCTCGACGAACCGACGAAAGGCATCGACGTGGGGAGCAAAGCCGATATTTACCGGAAGATCGGTGAGGCCGCGGCCGGCGGAAAAGCCGTGCTGCTGGTCAGCAGTTATTTGCCGGAATTGTTCGGCGTCTGCGATACGCTCGCGGTGATGTGTCGCGGAAAACTCAGCGTCACTCGGCCAATTGCCGAGTGGACACCTGAACGCGTGATTGCCACTGCGACTGGAACTGCCTAACCCCACCCACCATGACGACCTCTCCCTCTCCTCCCGCTTCTTCCCGCTCCTTCACCATCCCGGCTGGGCCGTGGATTGGTTTTGTAGCGGTCTTGCTCCTCTTCACCGGGCTCATCGGTGCGAAGGGCGAGTTGAGCACGTTCCTGAGCGTCGGCAACCTCAACGTGCTACTGCACGAGGGGACAATTCCTGCGCTGGTGGCGCTGGGGATGCTGCTCGTGCTGATAAGTGGAGGAATTGATCTCTCTGTCGGCGCGGTCGTGGCACTCGTCACAGTCGTGACCATGCGCGTTTATGCGGGGATGTACTCCACGTCTGGGCCATCGGCCGTGAATAGCTTGCTGGCGATTGCGGCGGGTGTCGCGGCCGGAGGATGTTGCGGCTTGGCGAATGGCCTGCTCGTCACGCGGTTGCATCTGCCGCCGTTTGTTGCGACGTTGGGTATGCTCGGGATTGCTCGTGGCATTGCTGTGTGGCTGGCCGAGCGAACGACGCTGGCGTTCCCGCTTGGAAGTGCGCCGGAGTGGGTTGGGTCGCTGGCGTCATCGCAACGAGAGTATCTGAATCCGGGAGTGTGGTCGCTGGTCTTACTCGCCATCCTCACTGCTGTGCTGTTGCACTTCACCATCTTTGGCCGGCATCTCTACGCCGTCGGCTCAAACGAGGCGACGGCGCGACTCTGCGGCGTCAATGTGGCGCGTACGAAACTGATCGTTTATACGCTCGCGGGGCTCCTCACCGGCTGGGCGGGCGTGGTCATGTTTGCGCACAGCAACAGCGGGAACCCAACTCTGGGCGAACAACTCGAACTCGATGTCATCACAGCGGTGGTGATTGGCGGTGCGAGCTTGACGGGCGGGCGAGGAACGGTGATTGGCGCGATGCTTGGCGTAGCGATTCTCGGGCTTATCAAGAACGGCGTCAGCCTCTTCGATGTACCGGTGGAAATGCAGTACATTCTGATTGGAGTGCTGCTGCTGGCGAACGTGAGCCTGAATACGTGGCGTCGACGGAAGAGCAGGGGGTAGCGGGCTTTTTTCGGGTGGGCGACTTTCTCCGAAAGTCGTCGTCAGTTTCGCAGAAACTGACCATCGCCACACGCAGTGGCGTTCAGCCAAAAGGCGGAACTGAGCAAAGCCATCGCTCCGTGCACTCGGGCCGCCATTCGCAGAATGGCGATGGTCGCTCTTCGAGCGACTGCGACTTTCGGAGAAAGTCGCCCACCCGAAAAACCACCGACATTCCAGTCATACCTATCTCGCGTCTTGTCCAGGTGCTGATTGTTCGGGTGGTGGTTCCTTCTTGCTGAACGCGAGCTGCGACAGGCCATAGATCATCACGCCAACGACGCCAATCGCGACGATTCCAATCGCGAGTAATAGCCGCCAGTCACGCCCCGTTCGTGGCTTCGGCTCTCCCTCCTCCGCCTTGAGTGATTCCACTGAGTTCGCTGGCTGAGTGGGTGTTGGTTTGCTAAGTGCCGGGGTGATCGGAGCCGGGGACTCGTTTGTGAATGGTATGCCCACCGCTTCTGCCAGTGCCGCGACAAATTCCTGGCAACTCGCATAGCGGTTCTGTGGTTGTGGCGACATGGCGCGGCGAAGCACTGCGCGTTCGGGTTCCGGTATCAGTTCGCTGAAGTCGAACTCACCGGCGAGCTGTGGTGTCATTAATTCCGTGAAGGTGCGAGGCTTCTTCGGCAGTCGCCCCTGGCGCATTTCGGCATACACGGCCGCCAGACTGTAGAGGTCGCTCGCCGGAGTGCCGGCGTTGTTCCAGACTTCCGGCGCCATGTACGCCGGCGTCCCCGCCAGACTGAACACTTCTTCCGTCTGTGTTTGCGCTCGTGCGACCCCAAAGTCCGCGACCTTGGCGTGCTCGCGCAAAAGCAGAATATTGTCGGGCTTGACATCCCGGTGAGCGATTTTCTGCGAGTGGAGGTAATCCAGCCCCTCTGCGGCCTCTGCAATGTATCGAAAGAGTTCCTCCAGCGGGATTCCCGGGTGTCCCCGAGCCTGGCATTCTTTCAACCGTTCCCGGAGTGTGCCGTCGGCCAGTTCCATGACGACATGGAGCCGGTTCTCCGCAATCCAGAAATCCTCTGTGGCGAGCAAATACGGATGGCGCAGGTTTTTGATGAGTTCGTACGATTTCAGTTCGCGCTGGGCCGCGTCGTGATCTGCCGGTTGCAGAAGAACCTTGATTGCCTTCTCCACTCCCGTCGGCTGGTTCTTCGCCAGCCAGACGTCGCCGTACTGCCCGCGTGCGAGCAGGCGCACCAGTTCGTACTGCTGTGTTTCCTCCAGGCCACTTTTCGGCTTCATCTTTTGCGGCTGAACACCCGACGCCGGAATGGGCTGCGTCAGAATGGCTTGCAGATCGGACTGAATGTGGGGGAAAAGGGCCAAGAATCGGTCGCGGTAGTGATCGATCGCAGTTGCTTCACCCGCTTTCCGACTGCAACGACACTCTTGTAGGATCAATGGTGCAAGCAGATTATCATCCTGACCAAGCTCAGGAAAGCGTGCGAGGTAGTCCTCCACTTTTGGCTGCTCTCCTCTTTCCCAAGCGTTGCGAAGATCGAGAAGAACCAATTGAACCAGGAGCATTCGCCGTCCGGAGGGGGGTAGACCATGAAGAAACAGCTCCCAATCGACCACTCCGGTGAGAAGTGCACGTCGGAACTGCTCCGCACGCTCCAAAATGAGCGTGTGCTCATCCGCTGATAGCGTGTCGGACATGATCCAATCCATGTTTTCGTATCTGCCTGTTGCCGACTTTTCCGACAGGAAGCCAATCCAACGCCTAACGGGCATGCCAAGAATCGCTCTTGGCTGCGGGGTTGGTCAAGCCGCCGGCCTCATTTCCTTCCTACCCCAGATTGCCTCTTCTCCACAAGGCCTTTTCGAACCGCCATTTGCGACAATCTGACCGGCAGTCTCCTCCCAGATTGCCTCTTCTCGGAAATCGGCAGTCATTCCCACAGTAAATCTCTTGGAAGCGGTCTGGAAGTGTTAATTCTGGTTGACACATCCCGTTCGTCGGGTAGGCTTAGAAACACCCGTTCATCCCGTAGGACCGCGCAATTGTCGCGCCGGCCACGGCTGGCCGCGGATGCCTGGCTCCCAGCCTTCCCCCCGAACACGGCTGTGAGGCACCGCTAACATGACGACTCCCACAAACACGCCGCAAACCGAGGCGAACACGGACGAGCGTAAACCCGGTTCCGGCGTGACTGGTTTCCCGGCCGATCGCCGTAAACGCAACATTCCCGTTGCGACTGATCGGCGCCGCGCCGAGAATGCCGCTGCCAAGCGGAAAAGCAGCGAACGTCGTCGGCTCATTGACCCGACGACCTGTGAACGTGACTATTCCGACGACGAAACGGAATTCATGAAGGCAATGGATCGGTACAAGCGGGAAAACCGTCGACCGTTCCCCACCTGGAGCGAAGTGCTGGAAGTGCTGCGTTCTCTGGGGTATCGTCGCGTCGCTGAGCCGACGGCTCTGCCAGGGCGTGGATCGGGTGTGGTTGCCACACCCGCCGGCGCCACCACACCCCCACCGGCCCCTCCTGCTGCCAAGGGATGAGCAGGCCAGTGCCGATGAAGGGCGTGGTTCGCAAGCCCAACACTTACACAGCACTCAAAATGGCAAGGATGCCAGCATGAAGCTGTTTCTTAGCGCGGGTGAACCGAGTGGTGATCTGCACGGATCCAACCTGATCCGTTCCATCCTCGCACGGCAACCAAACGCACAAATCACTGCACTCGGTGGTCCGCTGATGCGTGCCGCCGGTGCGGATTTGTTGTATCCACTCACGGATCTTGCCGTGATGTGGATTGCCCAGGTGATTCGCCATCTGCCGACATTTGTCGGCGTCGGCAATCTCGCCATTCGCCACATCCGCACGACGCGGCCCGACGCGGTGGTGATGATCGATTACCCCGGCTTCCACTTCGCTGTTGCCAAGCGGATTCGCGATTACGGTGTCCCGACATACTTCTTTGTCCCACCGCAAATCTGGGCCTGGAAGCAGGCCCGTGTCCGCAAAGTCCGGAAATACTTTACCGGCGTGCTGACGTCTTTGCCGTTTGAGGACCAATGGTATCGCGAACGGCGTGTGAACACACACTACGTCGGTCACCCTTACTTCGATGAACTTGCCCGGCAGCAACTTGATCCTGTCTTTCTTGTGGACCAGTATGCCAGGCCGGGAACGCGGATCGCCATCCTTCCAGGCTCGCGAAACAAGGAAGTGACCGCCAATGGGGAGATGATGCTTTCGGCAGCCCGCAAAATTCATGCGGCTCGACCCGACACGCGCTTCCTCATCGCATCTTTCAACGATCGTCAGGCCAATACGATTCGCGCCATGCTGCCGCCCGGACTGCCGGCCGAAATCCATACCGGGCGCACCCCGGAAATCATCGAACTTGCCGAGATGTGTATGGCGGTGTCCGGGTCGGTCAGTCTGGAACTGATGTTTCGGGCCAAGCCGACGGTGATTGTGTATAAGCTTCATCCGTTTTACCGACTCGTCGCTCTGCAGATGCTGAAGGCGAAGTACATTACACTCGTGAACCTCCTTGCAGGTGAAGAACTCTATCCAGAGTTGCTGACTTCTCGCGATGAATCGGACCGGATCGTGGAAATTATCCTCGATTGGTTGAACGATCCTTCGCGTCGCCAAGCTGTAACCGATCGGATCGTAGCTCTGCGTGATCGTGTGGCACGTCCAGGGGCCTGCGACCGCGCTGCAGATTACCTCCTCGGCACTCTCACGCAACCGCTTCGCCAGGCGGCATAGATGCATTCTCTGTGCTCATGGGAGGCACCCACGGATTCACAGACTCCTCACTGCGGATACGTTGGCGTCCGTTATGATGAAACGCACGAGAGTCGTCGTGGAGTTACGGTATGCCCGATCAGCCAACGTCCGCCGTGCAGGACTATTTGAAGGCGATCCACCGCCTCGGTGGGGCAGAGAACGTCGTTCTGCCCAACCGCATTGCGGAAGAGCTTGGTGTGAAAGCGCCGTCTGTGACTGGCATGCTCAAGCGGCTCGCGGATGCCGGTTGGATCGAATATACCTCCGGCGAGGGGGCGAAGCTTTCTCCCGCGGGGTTGAGCGAAGCGCTGCGGGTCATCCGCCGCCACCGGCTCGTGGAACTCTTTCTCACTCAAGTCTTGAAGCTTGACTGGAGCGAGGTGGATGCCGAAGCGGAAGCACTCGAACACGCGATTTCCCCGCGCCTTGAGCAAGCGATGGCGGATTATCTGGGCGAACCGCCCGAAGACCCCCACGGCCATCTGATTCCCTCACGCACCGGCGAACTGAAGTCACGGAATTTGCAACAACTCTCCAAGTGTCGAGCCGGGGAAACCGTGATCATCCGCGAGGCCCAGGACGATAGTCCTGATCGCTTGCGGCGCTGGCGCTCGCAGGGCCTTACCCCTGGTGCCCGAGTCCACATTCTCACATATCAAGAACTCGACGATCTTTTTGAAGTGGAGGTCGACGGCAAGCTGATCCGCCTTGGCAGCGAGGGCTTGGCCGGCCTGCGAGGTGAATTGGTCACCGCCGATTCCGCCAGTTAACGCCGTTCCCGTGGGCATCCGATTCTGCCGTTTTCGCGGATCGTGCGAAGACTGCCGAAAAAGCCGTCAGTTGAAACCCTGCCGAGCATGTCATTTTCGCGGCCAATTGGTTGACCGAAATGCGCCGTGGTCTACGGTTCGAGTGTCCCCAGTCGTCCTGCGGATAGCCACCGCCAAACTGGGCCCCTGAGCCCGAGCGAGCTTGGCTCACTCACCCCCAAGTTCTCTCGCCGCCAAACGGAGTGACCAACCGTGTTTCAGCTACTTGCATGTAATCTGGCCTGCCTCGCCATTGCCGCCATGTATTACGGCTGGCGCGATGTCTATATGCACCGACGCAAGCGTGCTCGGTTAAACGACCGAGTCGCCTATATGCTTTGGGTTGCGGCCAACCGCGCCGCGTAACGACGACTTCTTCTCTCCCGCGAGCCGAGCCCAGCCGGGTCGGCTCGCACGCGTTATGGGAGTGAAGAACGCGATGAGGCACGAGCAGTCGTGGTGGCCAATTACCGGCCGAACCTCGCTTCAGTGCCACTCACTCCTCCCCCAACCACCTCGCGCCGGTTGACCACTTCCCTCGCGCCCGGTACGATCAACTTTGCACTATCACCACGAGATTCCTGCTGTCCCCAACGTGCGATGTTCACGAAGAGAATTATTCCCTGTCTCGACGTGGATCGTGGGCGGGTGGTCAAGGGCACCAACTTCGTTGGTTTGCGCGACGCTGGCGATCCCGTCGAAGTCGCCAGACGCTACGACGAAGAAGGTGCAGATGAACTGGTGTTTCTGGACATCTCCGCCAGCCACGAAGGGCGGGCGATCATGCTTGAGATGGTCCGGCGCGTGGCGGAAGAAATCTTCATGCCCTTCACCGTTGGTGGGGGAATTCGCACTCTCGAAGACGCAACGCAACTCATCCAGGCCGGCGCGGAGAAAGTGAGCCTGAACTCCGCGGCGGTCAAGACGCCCGAACTCATCGCGCAAGTCAGCCGCAAGTTCGGCTCCTGCGCCACCGTGGTGAATATCGACCCCCGCCGCGTTCGGAAGGAGAGGACAGAGAACAGAAGTCAGACGACAGACCAAAAGCAGGAGCCGCACGCTGGTTCACTGTCCTCTGGTCTCTGTCCTCTGACCTCTGACGTCTGGTGGGAGGTTCACATCAACGGCGGTCGGGTGCCCACGGGGCTGGAAGCGGTGGAATGGGCGAAGCGGGTGGTGGAACTTGGCGCGGGTGAGATCGTTCTCACGTCGATGGATGCCGACGGCACGAAAAACGGTTACGACTTACCCATGCTCGAAGCGGTGAGCCGAGCCGTGAACGTGCCGGTCGTTGCCAGCGGTGGGGCGGGGCATCCGGAACACTTGCGTCAGGCGTTCGAGGCAGGCGCCGATGCGGCACTGGCCGCAAGCATCTTCCACTACAACGAATTCTCGATACCAGACACAAAAGCGTATCTGGCCGCGAAAGGGATTTCGGTTCGCGTCGTTAACTCTGTGCGGATTTAATAAGCGGCCATTGAGGTCGCGGTCATTCAGGAGTTCGTTCATGCCGCCTCCAGTCCCCGCGTCGCCTCCGGCTCCCCCACCCCCGCCGCCCACACAGGCCGGACCGATCCATATTAACTCCACGGAGCCAGGGTTGAAGGTCGCTTCGCTGCCACCGGGCGAACCACAAATTAACCAGCTCTTCCGGACCGTGATGTTGCACAAGGGGTCTGACCTTCACCTCAAGGCCGGGCTGCCGGGAATGATGCGTCTCCGCGGCGTCATTCAGAAAATGAATACGCCGATCCTCACGCAGGAAACGCTCGAAAAGCTCATCTACCCGATTCTGCGCGAGAAAGACAAAAAAGTTCTCGAAGAGACCGGGGGGGCTGACTTTGCGCACGTCGTTGGCACTGGCGAAGCCCGCTATCGCGTTAACCTCCTGCGCCAACGCGGGCAATTCGCGATGGTTGCGCGGCTTGTGAATCAATCGATCCCTTCGTTCGAGAAACTCTTCCTGCCGCCGCAGATCGAAAAACTCTGTCACTACGAGATGGGTATGGTGCTCCTGGCCGGTGTGACCGGCTCCGGCAAGAGTACCACCATCGCGTCGATGCTCGACTACATCAACCAGACTGAACCGCTCCACATCCTCACGCTGGAAGATCCCATCGAGTTCGTGTTCACCGACAAGATGAGCGTGGTCAATCAGCGGGAGATTTACCTGGATGTGTGCGACTGGCACACCGGACTGAAACATGCCGTGCGTGAAGACCCGGACATCATTTTGGTGGGTGAAATGCGGGACGCCGAGACATTCGAGGCGGCGGTTCACGCGGCTGAGACCGGACACGTCGTGTTCGGGACGATCCACGCCTCCAACGCTTATAACACGATCGACCGCATCCTGGGGCTTTTCCCGCCAAGCCAGCACGGTGCGGTGCGGATGTCGTTGTCGTTCAACCTCAAGGCGGTCGTCGCGCAAAAGCTTTTGCCGTCGATCATCCCCGGTGTCTCGCGCGTGCCGACTAACGAGATCATGATTATCAATCCGCGTATCCGTGAGATGATCCTCAAGGCCGAAGACGCGAAGTTGCTCGACGCGATTCGCGCAAACTACAACGAAGGCATGGTGGACTTCAACGAGAACCTCCGCCAGCTCGTGGAGTTGCAACGTATCGATAAGGCCACCGCGCTGGAGTTCTCGCCGAATGCCGACCAGCTCCGCATGATGCTCAAGGGCATCAAAGTCGCGGCGTCAGGGCTTGTGTGATCGATGTTCATCAACGAAAAGACCGTGGCCACTGGCCACGGTCTTTTCGTTGATGAACGTTCACTTCATCTCACCGTGCTCGTCCGATTCAGTCTTCATGTCCCCCTCTCTCGGGAATCCCTTCCAGTGGTTGTAAGTCGAATCCCTTCCCGCCGCTCGTGCAAGCCTGATCGAACTACTTCTTTTCGGGTGCCGGGTAAAGCAACCCCAGTCCGCTGACGGTGTCGGCTCGTGCCTTGCCGATCAGGCCAATCACCGGCGTGCCGTCGCCGATCTTCACGGAGCCTCTTCCACCCATACCTCCTACCCAATCGCTTTCGTAGGAATCGTTCGGGTCGAGTTTGCCATCGACGACCTTCCTGAAGGTGAGTGAAAGGCCATCCATCCCCAGACCTGTCCGCACACTGATTCCCGCGACCGCATACCCGGGTTTTGCAACGACTTTTATGACTTCCTTGACTCCCTTCTCAGTTGGGCCGTGCCATTCGCCAAGTGTTTCCTTATCTCCGGCGCGGAAGATCGGCCGCACAGAGACGACGACCGCGTTGTTCAAGAATCGCCCCACACCGACTTCCAGGCCAACGAGCAACGCGCCATCCGAACCCGCTTCGCGGAACTCTCTGTCCGCCCCGCCCCCCTGGATCTTGGACGGCACGCCTTTAGGCCAGACGCCATCCAGTTGTGGCGTGTTGGTATCCGAGTAGATCAACCCCAGCGCGGTGACATTTTTTGTGTTGGTCTTCAGCAACAGCCCCACAACGAGCGTGCCGTCGCCACCAATGAGGACCGGCGCACCGCCACCCTGCCCACCAATCCATTCACTCTCGTAGGAATCTTTCGGATCGAGCTTGCCATCGACCAGTTTCATGAAGGTGATCGAAAACCCATCCAGCCCTCCCGCGGCTTTCGCCTTGATGGAGCCGACCGCATAACCGGGTTTGGCGACCACCTTGATTGTGTTGCCCGTACTGGTGCCGAATTGTTCACCGAACGATTCTTTCTCGCCGACGCGGTAAATGGGGCGGATTGCTGTGACCACATCGTTGTTGAACCACTTACCCATACCAACTTCCAGGCCGACAAGAACACCATTGGGAGGCGCGGCATCGCGGTGCTCCTCACTGCCACCACCGTGGATACGCGGACCTCGATTGGCGACTTTGGGAGGGACAACCGGATTCGGTGCCTTCTCAACGGAGAGCAATCCGACACCGGTCACGCCCGTCGCGTTTGTTCTCCCGATCAACCCCGTGATCGTTCCACCTTTTGTGCTGATCGTGGTGAGTGCGCTGACCCCCTCTTTTGTCCCGACCCATTGGCTGTCGTAACTGTCCTTTGGATCGAGCTTGTCATTCGTCAATTTCATGAAGGTGACAGACAGACCATCGAATTGCATACCCGCCTTTACATTCAGCGCACCAATCACGTAGCCGGGCTTTGCAATGAGCTTGACCGTATCCTTGATGGCGTCGGGCGAGCTGGGACCGTGCCAGGGGCCGAAGGTCTCTTTGTCGCCGACGCGGAAGACGGCACGCATCGACCGGATGCTTGCGCTGGAGCCGGGCTTGGCGACGAGAGCGAGTTCGAGTCCGACCAGTGCACCCTTATCAGGAACAGGATCTTTAAACTCCGGATCGGTTGGCGCGCCACCTGCGATGGTCGCTCCCGTTCCACCTGCCGGCGGACGATTCACGCCCTGGAGCCGACACGATTCGAGGAACACGGTGCTGTCGGCGGAATCGACCTGCTCGCGAGTGCCGAGTACCCGAAGCAGATAGAGACTGCCCCCGATGACGAATGTGCGGGCCCGGATGAAAACCGTTCCTCGTTGGATGAGATACTCCTTGCCAGAAAAGCGTCCCATCTTGGCATCTGTCTCGCGGACCACGCTGGCGTTGCCTTCCCCAACCGCGATCTCGCGGAGAATCTGCATCATCTCGTTGTGATTGATCTTCGTCCGTGGCGGAAGCGTGAGAATCACCTGCTCGACGCTGTAGAGCTGATTGCCTGCGACTTCGACGAGGAGTGAGTTGAAACTCACGCGCAGTCGTTGCTTTCCACCTGTCTGTGAGCTCCGGGTTTTCTCGGACTGCCCGTTATTCTTCTCCGGAATCCAGACTTTGAATGTCTTGTTGGTTGCGGTGTATTCTTTCCACCCAGTTGGCGGGGGAACTTCACCTGCACCCGCGCCTCCAGTAACGCCGCCTGCCGGACCAAGAACAACCGCTCCGGCCGCACCGTTGGGAAGCACGAGAGAGTAATTGCTGACCCGGCTGGCGGTTCCTGTCCCACCATCGGCAACGGCCTGAACAAACAAGTCTCCTTCGGAGGAGTCGAGTTTCAACTCGCCGGTGGCCAATCCTCCATCAATTTTCAGAGCGATTTTTTTCGCGTTGGGGTGCTTGGCCAGCGAGTCGCTGGCGTTGGGCTTCTCTCCCTTCGGCGGAATCACGACGTAGTGGAGAGTAACTCCGCGAATCGCGGTTGTGGGGTCCAGCACACCGACATCCGTGCGCACGATGAGCTTACCGTTTGCGTCCTTGCTGGCGGTAACGTGAAAACCGTGGACCCGTCCCTTCATCAGCTTGCCGAGTTCGGCCGCGGGGATGGCGAAACCAATTCCTTGCCCGTTCTTGATGGTCGCGACAGCGACTCCGACCAGGTGCCCCTTCGTATCCACAACCGGCCCGCCGCTGTTGCCTGGGTTCAGTGCGCCATCGATTTGCACAAGGGTCAGTTCGCCGTCGTCATCCAGGCGCAGGCTGGAGATAGTTGCTTTCCCCACCGTGATGGCCGGCGCACCTTTGCCGGTTGCGAGGGATTGACCGAATGGGTACCCGAATGTGTACACACCCATCGTCTCGACGAGCTTTGGTGGATTGGCGTAGGAGATGGGTGTCGGAGGAGCGTTCAGTCCTTTCACCCGGAGGATCGCCAGATCGTTCTCCTGGTCTGCCGCGATGACTTCTGCTTTGACCGAGAGTTCGGTTTTCGTTCCGCCATCGAAGACAGCCGTGACCGTGGGGACTTTCAAACTCTTGGCGAGTTCAGCGGGGGTCAGATGTTTCTTGTCGTTCTCCGGCAGGGCAATGACGTGATGATTGGTAGCGATCAGCACGCTGTCTTTGTCAGCGGCGATGACAAACCCGGATCCAGATGCCTTCCAATTCGAGCCTTGCACACGAACGAACACGGTCGCGTGCTTAACAGCCGCGACCGTTTCGGGTGAGATCGTGTCTTGGGCGCTGGTTTGTGGCGCGCAGAAAACAATTCCGAGTAGGGCAATGGGGAGGCGACGCATAACAGACCTCGAGAATTGGATCAGGAAGAATATTGATGAAACAGTCTCACATCGGCCGTGTCAACATTCTTCTTGTTCTCGTCGATCATTTCTTACTCTCCCGTCAGGCGCCGTTCTTCATTTCGCCAGACTCACGCAGATCAACTCCTTGTCATTTCGCGCATAAACGCACTTGTGTGCAAAGGCCGGGTGCATCCACACCACCAGTCTTCCGCGGCCGGCCATCGTGTTCGTCGGATCAATGATGTGAGCGCGGTCGAGCTCTTCGTATCCCTTCGGCGAGAGTTTCGCGATGATGAGATCACCCTGCTCGTTGAAGAGGAAGTAACGATCGCCGTGTTGGATGATGAACGCGTTGCTCCACCGCTCGCTATCACCCGGTTCGGGCTCAGCCGCGACCTTTTCCGGCGTGCGTTTCCCACGCGTGGCCTGCATCGTTTCCCACACACGCTTGCCGGTGTTCGCTTCGATGCAGCGGAGTTGACCGTAGCTGCATACGCCATAGATGTGTTCGCGATCCACCACCGGCGTACACATGATGGAACTCAGGTCGGTGGTGAGATTGGGCATTTCCCCACGCGCCTTGCTCTTCCACACGATCTCGGCGTTGTCCGCAGTCACGCGTAAGAGCATCGATCCATTGTAAAAGGATGTGATGAAGAGCTTGTCCTCGCCAACCTTCCGGGAAGTGGGCGCCGTCAGCGCAGCTTTGACTTCAAACGGAATCCGCCAGAGGCGTTTTCCGGTCTCGGGGTCGAGCCCCACAACAGCGCGAGTGTGCCAGATAATCAGTTGGCGCTTGCCGCCGAAGGTGTAGATCATCGGCGGGCTATAGCCGAAATCGCCACTGCAACTCTCGGAAGACCATATTTCCTGCCCCGTCTTCTTGTCGAATGCCACCACGAGCCGATCTTTCGATCCACCCACCAGACAGATAAGCTTGTCGCCGTCGACCAGAGGATGAGCGGCGAAGCCCCACACCGGTAACCCGGCGTCGTAATCCTTAATGAAGTTCTTTGACCAGACTTCTTTCCCATCCGCGACCTTGAGTGCCTTGAGGTCGCCCATCGCGCCGAGTGTGTACACCCGCTCGCCGTCCACGGTCGGCGTGCAGCGAGGACCGGCCGGATAGCTCACGCTGTACTCCACCGGATACTCCGCGACCCATACTTGCGCGCCAGTGTCGGCATTGCGACAGATCACGCGTTCCTTCCCAGCGAAGCGACCTTTGGTAAATCCGTTGTCGGGGAGCTTGGTCTTGTTACCAGACTGGTAATCGGTCACGAACAGCTTCCCATTCGCGATCGCTGGACCCGCATAACCAGCACCGATCGGTTCCTTCCAGACAACCTTTGGCCCGTCCGTTGGGAACTTCTCCAGCAGCCCCGTTTCGCGCCACACCCCGTCTCGCTTGGGGCCTAACCACTGCGGCCAATCATCCGCTGTGGCAATCCCCGCGCTCGCAACAATCACGACCAAGCTCCAGAACAGACGCATGACGCCTCCGGGTGATAGAAGACAGACCGAGCCGCAGATGACGCAGATAAACACGGATAAAGGGAGAAAACAGATCAGAAGAGTTTGGACAGGATAACAGGATCAACGCGATTCGGAATTTCAGTCCTGCTTCATCCTGTCATCTTATCCTGTCTCAAATTCTCTTCTCTGATCCGCATTCATCAGCGTTCTGCGGCTCCGCCTTCTGTTTTGATCTTTATTACCTGCATTGAACTGCGGCTCTTCTGACAACCTTACCGGCGAGATTCGCGGGCCTTTCGGTCCTGTTGAAGCGGACTCGCGATTGTCTTAGAGTAATTGCACGCCGGTGCAGTGGCATTTCGTTTTCCCGGTCCAGGCGGTGTCGCATGTTTGAAGGCATTACACGGTCGCTGGGCGAGGCGTTCAAGAAGCTCCGCGGACGCGGCCGGCTGACTGCCGAGAACGTGAAGGAGGGGCTGCGCGAAGTTCGCCGTGCCTTCCTCGAAGCGGACGTTAACTTCAATGTCGCCAACGACTTTATCACTCGTGTCGAGGCGAAGTCGCTCGGTCAGGACGTGCTCGCCAAAGTCGATCCTTCCGAACAGATCGTCAAGAACGTCTACGAAGAACTTGTGGCCCTCATGGGCCCCGTCGATCACAAAATTCCGCAGCGTGCTGACCGCCCTGTCGTGCTCATGCTCTGCGGTTTGCAGGGTTCGGGCAAAACCACGACGGCTGCCAAGCTCGCGCTGACACTCAAGAGCCAGAACCGCAAGCCGATGCTCGTGGCTGCGGACCTTCAGCGCCCCGGTGCGGTCGAGCAGCTCAAAACGCTTGGCGAACAGATTGGCGTGCCGGTGTACAGCGAGTCCACCAACCCCGTCGATGTTTGCCGTAACGCCGTGGCTCAGGCGAAGCGGACGCTGTGCGATTCGGTGATTCTCGACACGGCTGGCCGGCTTCAGATCGACGAAGCGCTCATGGACGAGTTGAAGCGCATCGACAAGCTCGTGAAGCCGGACGAGTGCTATCTCGTCGTCGATGCGATGATCGGTCAGGAAGCGGCGAACGTGGCCAAGGCATTCAACGACGCCCTTGAACTGAACGCTTGCATTCTCACCAAGCTCGATGGCGATGCCCGCGGTGGGGCCGCGCTCTCGATCAAGGGCGTGACCGGTGTGCCGATCAAGTTTGTCGGCATGGGTGAGAAGGTCGACAAGCTCGAAGAGTTCGTCCCCGATCGCATGGCCGGCCGCATCCTCGGCCAGGGCGACATGATGGGTATCGTCGAGAAAATCGCGAATATCCAGCAGCAGATGTCGAAGGAAGAACTCGAAAAGCAGCAGGAGAAGATTCAGAAGGGAAATTTCACGCTTGATGACTTCCGCAAGCAATTCGAGACGATCGCCCAGATGGGCATGAAGGACATGATCAGTCGCATGCCCGGCATGTCTGAGATGATCCCCGAAGGGGAAGACCCGGAAGTGGCTCTGAAACGCGTTCAGGGCATAATCGATTCCATGACCAAGAAGGAGCGGGCCGATCCGGACATCATCGATACTCCCCGTCGCCGGCGTATCGCCAAAGGCGCGGGCGTTGAACCGCATGAGGTCAATCAGTTCCTCAAGCAGTTCGATCAAGTCCGCGTGTTGATGAAGCAAATGTCGCAAATGTCGCTGTGGCAGCGGTTGAAGATGGTGACCGGCCTGGGCAAGGCAGGCGCATTTCTGCCAGGCGGAATGGACGGCATGAAGATGAAGGGTGACACCGGCCACCGCAAGAGCGCCAAGGAACGCGCTGAAGAACGCAAGAAGAAGAAAAAGCGGCGGTGAGGCCGATCTCGGCGAACCCCGCCCACAAGGGCGGTGGGTGCATCCACCCACCGCCCTTGTGGGCGGGGTTCGCTAATTCCCGGTGGTTCCTGTGGTCACTTCATGGCTTCTTCGCTATCATACATTTTCTCTGTGGAACGTTGGATTCAGAGGGGCCGCCGTGGCTGTTCGCATCAGAATGAAGCAGATGGGCCGGACGCACCGGCACTATTATCGCATCGTCGCCATCGACCATCGCCAACCACGTGATGGGAAGGTGATCGAGGAACTGGGGACTTACGATCCCCATGTGAAGAACAAGGCGGAGCGCGTGACACTCCGTCCTGCTCGCATTAAGTATTGGAAGAGTGTTGGCGCGCTGGCTTCCGAGCAGTGCGAAGCGATCTTCAAGAAGTTCATGAAGAAGTGGGAAGAGATCGAGGCTGGCAACACCGCCAAGGCGGCGGAAGAAGCGGCGAAGAAGGCGACCGAAGCGGCTGGTACACCCCCGGCGGCACCGGTTGCGCCGGCTGGCTGATAGCCTTGCCGCAGGGCGAGATCATGGGACACACGATCCGTTTTGATGTCCTCACGCTGTTTCCTGGCATCTTCGAGAGTTACCTGCGGCAAAGTTTGCTCGAAGACGCCATCCAGGCCGGTTTGGTGCAAGTTCACCCCTGGAACATCCGCGACTGGACGCAGGACAAGCACAACCGGGTGGACGACCGCCCTTTTGGCGGTGGCCCCGGAATGGTGCTGATGGCACAACCGGTCGTCGATTGTGTGGAAGCGGTGCAAGCGAAAGCGGAACCACCGGGCAAGCTGGTGATGCTCACGCCCGCTGGAGAGAGACTGACGCAGCGAACAGTTGAGAAACTGGCTCAGGAACCGCGGTTGTTGCTCCTGTGTGGCCGGTATGAGGGGTTCGACGATCGAATTCGGCAGTTGTTGAGCCCCTGGGAGATTTCCGTCGGCGATTTTGTCTGCAACGGCGGTGAAGTGCCGGCGATGGTGCTGATCGATACGGTAATCCGGCTGATCCCCGGCGTCTTAGGCGACGACCAGAGCGCGACCGACGAATCGCACAGCGAAGAAGGTCGGCTCGAATACCCGCAATACACCCGTCCTCGGGCGTATCGAGGGCTGGAAGTGCCAGAAATTCTCCTGGGTGGTAACCATCAGGCAGTTGCGAAGTGGCGGCGCGAGCAGAGCGAGTTGCGGAGCCGCGAACGAAACAATCGAGACAACCGAGACAAGGCGAACGGGGGATGTGAGTCCTCCGATTCAAACAAGTAGGGTGGGCGAGGCTCACCACAACACTCAGCGAGCGGCGGCGTCAGCAGTCCGTTCGAGAAAGGGAAAGGTGGGCCATGCTCTCACCCTTCATAGATCGGGTCGAGAAAACGCAACTGAAGTCCGATTTGCCGGATTTCCGTATTGGCGACCGGATCGAGGTTCACCAGAAGATCCTCGACGGCGCGAAGGAGCGCATTCAGGTGTTTGAGGGCGATGTGATCGCCCGGCATAACGGCGGCATCCGCGAGACCGTCACCGTTCGCCGCATCGTTCAGGGCGAAGGCGTCGAGCGGATTTTCCCGATCCACTCTCCGCGCATTTCCAAAATCGTCGTCAAGAAAGCCGGTCTGGTTCGCCGGGCCAAGCTCTACTACCTGCGCGATCGCGTCGGCAAGGCGATCAAGATTCGTGACGATGTGAAACGGCAAACGAAGATCGACGTCGATCTGAAGCAGGCAGCCGAAGCCGCATCGAAGGCCGCGCAAGAGGCCGCCGCGAAGGCCACTGCCGAGGGCGGTCTGTCGAAGTCGGCCCAGAAGAAGAAGGCCAAGAAGGAAGCCGCCGAGGCCGCCAAGAAGAAGTAAGCCGTGGTGTGCATACAAGCCGCGACCGCAAGCAAGGCAGCGGTTGGATTTATGGCGCACAACACTCCTGCCTCCGAAGTCGAAAAGCCGCCTTCTGGCGGCTTTTCGCGCTGGCGGTGGTGGAAACGGTGGTTCGGTCAACGCAGCGAGCGAGCGGCGGCACGGTACCTGCGTGGTTTGGGTTACCGAATACTGGCCACGAACGTGGCCGACCGCGATGGCGAACTCGATTTGCTCGCCCTCGATGGCGAAACACTGGTGATTGTTGAAGTTCGCTCAACTTCCAGCGACCGCCCGGATGCGCTCGAACAAACCGCCGCCTCGGTGAACTTCCGCAAACAGCGGAAAATCACCGAGGCGACTTCACGTTTCCTCGCCCAGCGCCGGTTATTGGGTAAACTCGCGGTTCGATACGACGTTCTGGTGCTCGCCTGGCCGCAACACGCCCGCGAACCTACCATCCGGCACATTCCTCATGCTTTCGAGTCCACCGGCCGCTTCCAGTTCTTCACGTGATGGCGAACCCCGCCCACCAGGGCGGTGGGTCTCTGATGACCCGCCGCCCTGGTGGGCGGGGTTCGCCAGGAGCCTGCTATGTCGTTCCCATCGGTCGACGACCAACTCGCGGTAATTCTGCGTGGGGCTGCGCAAGTCGAAACACGCGACGAACTGAAAAAGAAACTCGAACGGAGTCGCGAGACCGGCAAACCCCTCCGCGTGAAGTACGGTATCGATCCAACTGGCTTCGACGTTCACCTCGGGCACACCGTTCCGCTCCGGAAATTGCGGCAGTTTCAGGGGCTGGGGCACAAGGCTGTACTCATCATCGGCACGGCGACGGCGGCTGTCGGCGACCCCAGCGGTCGCGACGCCAGCCGGCAGGGGTTGACGCCGGAGCAAATTGAACGAAACGCGCAGACTTACCTCACGCAGATCGCGAAAGTGATCGACGTAACCCGCGCTGAGGTGCGACCAAATGGAGAGTGGTTCTCGCGGTTTGGCTTTGCGGAGATGTTGCGTCTCCTTGGGCAGACCACCGTACAGCGAATGATCGAACGTGACGACTTCAGCAACCGGATCAAGGCCGGTACGCCGATTTACCTGCACGAATGCCTGTATCCGCTCATGCAGGGGTGGGATTCGGTTGAGATCCACGCTGATGTGGAACTCGGTGGCACCGAGCAACTCTACAACTTGATGGTCGGTCGCGATCTTCAGCGCACCGCGGGTCAGGAACCGCAGATCTGCCTCACGATGCCGATCCTCCGTGGCCTCGACGGCGAGAAGAAGATGGGAAAGAGCCTCAACAACTACATCGGTCTGAACGAACCGCCGAAGGAGATGCTCGGGAAGACGATGCGGATTCCCGATCCTCTCATGCGCGAATGGTTCGAGTTGCTCACGGACTTCCCTTCTTCGCGGATCGAGGAGTTGCTTGCCGGTAAGCCGAACGAGGCCAAGAAGGCGCTCGGCGCGGAGATTGTCCGCTTCTACCACGGTGCTGATGCTGCTGTGGCCGTGCTCGAGGACTGGCGAAAGCAGTTTGAAGAGAAAGGCGATCCAGAGAATATTCCGGAAGTCGTGCTCAGCGCTACCTGCCTGACCGCAGGAGCCATGCTTGCCGTCGATTTGATCGCAGAGACGCAACTCACGACAAGCAAGGGCGAGGCTCGACGAAAGATCACGGAAGGCGCTTTCAACTACGGCCCTGACCGCACAAAGGTAACCGATGTGAAGGCCACCGTGCCTGTCAGCGATGGCCTTGTTGTGCGTTTGGGACGGAAGATTTTCCGTGTGCGACTGCAATAAGCGAACGGCGCGGCGTAAGCCCGCCGAGGTCACCAAACTGAATAGCCTCGGCGGGCTTACACCGCCGTTCGCCGTACCTGCACCGTACCTACGCTTCACTTCTTTGGCATCAGATTCATTGCAGCCATGCTCATTGTCCGCACACCAGTGCGGATGCTCGGTTTTGGCACCGGCGCATAGGCGTCAGTGTGCATTCCCGGAAGTGGTAACCCACCGGGCTTCTGCGCCGCGTCGTACTTCTCCTTCGAGATGGTACCGATGAAGTACATGAAGATCGGCGTCTTCCCATCGGCGAAGCGAGCGAAATCCTCTGCACCCATCATCGGCTTTCGCGTCCGGACGTTCTCCGCACCGAGGATTTCGCGGAAGAGTACGCCACACTTGTTCGCCAATGGCAGGTCGTTGTAAGTTGCAGGCGTAAACTCATCGAGCCGCACCTTTACTTCCGGTGGTGGCGCATTTGCACCAACCGCGGCCGCTTTGGCAATGCGGTCAATGGCTTTGAGCACGCGGTCCCGGGTGGCGGTGGTGGTTGTTCGGACCGTGAGCTGCAAGCGGACTTCGTTCGGGATGATATTGTGCTTCGTGCCGCCGTGGATGGAGCCGACCGTCACCACGACGGGGTCGAGAGGATCGGTTTCGCGGCTCACGATGGTTTGCAGGTCGAGAATAATCCGCGCAGCCAGGACAATCGGATCAACGCTCAAGTGAGGAGCAGCGCCGTGTGCGCCCTTTCCTCTTACAAGAATGTCGAGCGTGTCGGCATTTGCCAGGGCCAATCCTTCGCTGTAGCCAATTGTGCCTGCCGGGTGAAGCGGATCGGAGTGGAGTGCCAGCGCGTAATCCGGCTTGGGGAACTTGGTGTACAGCCCGGCGTCGAGCATGTGCTTGGCACCTGCGACAATCTCCTCCGCCGGTTGCCCGACGAAAACCACCGTGCCGCTCCAACTGTCTTTCATCGCCGCCAGTACCCGCGCAGTCCCGACCCAACTGGCCATGTGGATGTCGTGCCCGCAAGCGTGCATCACGCCCACTTCGATGCCTTCGCGATTCTTCGTCTTTACTTTGCTGGCGTAGGGTAGGCCGGTTTGCTCCACGATCGGCAACCCGTCCATATCGGTGCGGATGAGAACGATTGGGCCGGGGCCGTTCTTCATCACCGCCACAACGCCCGTCCCGCCGACTTTCTCGGTAACCTCGTAACCGGCCTTCCGCATCTCCTCTGCGAGCCGCTTGGCGGTTTTTACTTCCTCAAGCGACAGTTCCGGGTTGGCATGGATGTGCTGATACAGAGCAACCAGATCCTCAATCTCGGTGTCGATCTTCTTGTCGACCTCCACAAGTCGGTCTTTTACTGCGGCAGGCGCTTTCAGGCGGTCTTTTGGTTCTTGAGATGCCGGTTTGAGCGGGGTTGCGGGTCGCGTTTCGACGCCGGAAACCGCAAGTATGGGGATGAGAACGAAGAGGGTGGCAAGCCGAGGAGTAAGCATGACGGCCTTTCGCGATGGAGTGCAGCTGAGAGTGCGAAATCGGGAAAAATAGGCGGATTTCAGGGCCCGGGGTCACTTGGGCGGACGTACAGTGGATTAGTCCCTTCTACCGGCATATCGCCGATCAGGAGATCCACATTCATGCCAGCAAAGACCTTGACAGTACAACAACGGAAGTCCATTTTCCATGCACTGGTCGAACTTCAAGACACGCATACGGTTACCGTGGCCGACTCCAAGAAGGAAGTCGCCCGGAAATTCCATATCACCAAAGAACAACTGGATTTGATCGAACGGGAAGGGGTGGCGAAGGACTGGCCGCCGTTAGCGTGAGCTGTGTTGCGCAGCGCAAAGTAGGAGGCACTCCGTGTGCCTCCTACTTTGCTATAAAACCGACCAAATCACGGGCCGAACCGGTGCGGGAACATGTGTATTTCGGCACCAAAGACCAGCGACATGTTGATTGGCGTGAGAACTTCGTTGGGTGGTCCCTGACACTGGATCGCCCCCCTGCGTAAGCACATCACTTCGTGCGCGTGCGCTTGAACCATGTTCAGATCGTGCGATACAAGCAGGACGGTAACCCCTGTCTCGCGGTTCAGTGTCGCAATCAGCTCGTAAAACTTTTTTTGATCCTTGAAGTCGATCCCTGCGGCCGGTTCGTCAAGCAGCAGTAACTCCGGCTGCGGTTCCAGGGCCAGCGCGAGCAGAATGCGCTGCAATTGCCCGCCGGACAATCCCTCAAGCGGAACATTGAGGCACTCCGGGACGCCAACACGTTCCAACATCTCTCGACTTTTGGCCTGAATCTTCTTCGAAATGCCAAAAAACAGAGGTCGATGGGACAGCGTCAGCGCCAGGAAATCGCCGACAGTGAGCGGCAGACGCGCATCGAGCGTGAGCCGTTGCGGAACGTACCCGATCGCTTCCGGGAAAGGCTGTGAATGATCGTGCCCGCAATGGAACTGAATGATTCCCTTGTGCGGATACTCATTGACCAGCGCACGGAGCAGCGTGGTTTTACCGGAGCCGTTCAGCCCAATCAGCCCCGTAATGTTCCCGCGCGTGATGTTCGCGGTCACACCACGCAGAATCGGATGACCGCCGAGTTCCACTCGCAGGTCGCGCAGGGAAACGAGCGGCCGCGGTTTTGAGTCGTGCGTCATTTCATTTGCCCAGCGAGTGCGTCGAGGTTCGCGTTCATCCGCTTCTCGTACCAGTCGGGCGTCAGATCTTCGGGCTTCACCGTTTCGAGAGTGTCGATCTCAACCAGAGCGGCATCCTTGACCCCCTTGGCGACGAGTTCTTTTCGGAGCGTCTCACCTGAATTGCTGGTGGAGAACTGCGGTTCTACGGCGATCAATCGCGTTGGCGGATTCTTCGTGCAGATTTCGATCAGTTCCTTCATTTCTTTTTGGTCTGGTTCCTGACCTGGCTTCTTGGTCAACACACCCTCCACTTTCAAATCAAAAGCTTTCTCGAAGTACGCGAGGGAGTCGTGGAAGGACACGAGCCGGCGGTCTTTCTTGTCCTTGAGCTTTGCAAGACCACCAGCTTTGAGCTGGCTCAACTTCGCGACGTAAGCCGCGGCCCGCTGGTCATACCCTGCGGCGTGGGCGGGGTCGGCCGCCTTGAGTTCGTCACGGATGATATTCACCATCAACACCGCATGGTCGGGGCTGAGCCAGAGGTGCGGATCGTACTCACCGTGCTTGTGGTCCTTGTCCTCAGCGTGGCCGTCATGGTCGTGGTGGGCTTTAACGAGCTTGTCTTTCGGGAGCTTCTCACCCAATTCGATGATCTTGAGCTTGTCGTTGCCAGTTCCCTTCATCTTCTCAGCCTTGTCCTCATCCAGACCCAAACCGATGACAAAGAAGAGTTCGGCTTTCGAGACGAGACGGGCGTCTTGTTCAGTAGGGTTGAAGTCGTGAGGGCCAGTGGTGGTCATTACGTTTTTCACTGTCGCGTCGTCACCAGCCACATTCGCCGCGAAGCAGTAGAGTGGGGCGAACGAGACCACGACTTTCGGGCCGGTCTTGGGCCAGTCGGTGTCGGCGGTTCCCTGTGGGTTCCTGCCGCAACCGAAGATGACAAGCAGCAGAGCTACCGCAATGAGTGCCACCCCACCCGCTCTTAACCAGAGTCGCCCGCCAGACATGATCGTTCCTCATTTCGAGGATCAGGGCTAACAGAGTAATACCGCGGGCATTTTACGGCAGACTTGGTTCAAAGACAAGAGATTCACACGGGAAGCGGCACCTTCAGGTCCGTGGCGGCCTTGACGATCAGTTCCCACGTTCCGTCGGGGATGGGGATTCCCTCCACGAGCCGCTTCTGCTTTGCGAGCCGTTCCGGATCGCCCGGAAGGGTTATGGTTGCCCCCGGAACCGTTGGGCACGTCCGTACATACGCCGTCAAGCCATCGGATTCCTTCAGAAAGTGCTCCACACCACCAAAAAGTGCAGGATTGAACAGCACAAACACTGCGGCGTTTCCCTGACCCGCCAGCGGAAACGCCGGGTTACTGCACGCCCCGCCAGAAAGGCCGCCGCAGAACAGATCGAGCAACAGACTGAGGCCGAATCCCTTGTACGCCTGCGTTCCGCCAAAGGGGAGGATGCTGCCTCGAGGTTCCGTGTAAAGGGCGCCAGGATCATTGGTGGGCTGGCCGTTCGAGTCAATCAGCCAGCCGTCCGGAGTTGGCTGCTTTTTCTGGAATTGCGAGCGGATCTTCCCCTCCGCAGCGGCGCTGGTACCAAAGTCAATGACAACCGGCGCGCCCGAGGTGGGTGCGCTCATGCAGATGGGGTTGGTACTGAGACGGCCTTCCTTCCCGCCGGGCGGAGCAACGCGGCGCCCGGAACCGTGGGAATTCACCGAGGCGAACAGAGCCATGTTTTCCTTCGCCACGAACTCGGCGTATTCTCCGAGTCTGCCGGTATGACCGCTCTTCCGGAGCGTACCCGCGGCAATTCCCAGCGTATTGGCCTTTGGCAGGAGCTTTTCGAGCAAGCGGTAAACTTGCACCTGTCCAAGTCCCCAGTTCGCATCCGCAACCACGACAGCCGGTGTTTCCTGAACGACAGTGAGCGGGACGCCAGCCTTGGAACTGCCGCTGCGAAGCGAATCGACATATTGTGGCGCACGCATGACCCCGTGCGAATCGTGGCCGCAGAGGTTCGCATCGACGAGGCTCCGGGCGACAATGGCGGCATCTGCCGTGGGCACGCCGGCTGCTTCAAAAAGCGATTGCGTGAATGGTGTCAGTGTTGCGGCGGTGAGTGTGGGCATAATGGTTGGGTGGTGTTGATCCGGGCGAATCTCTTCGGTTGGCGAATACTGCTTGGGTACAATCCTCATCACCATTTGGCATCATCAGGAGACGCGCATGCCATTCGAGGTCCGAGTATCGCAGGGTAAAGCGGGCGACCGTAGCGGCGATGTGTACGAACTGATCGACACAGCCAGCACGGTGCGGGCGGAAGTCTGGCCGCAGTGGGGCTTCAACTGTCTAAAGTGGCAACGGCGAGAAGCCGACGGCCACTGGAGCGACATTCTCTTCCACATGCCAGACTGGGAATCAAACCCAGTGCCGACACGGAGCGGTCACCCAATCCTGTTCCCCTTTCCCGGCCGGCTACGCGACGGACGGTTCACGTTTGAGGGGAAAACCTATCAGCTTCCCCTCACCGACAACACCAAACTTCATGCCATCCACGGCTTCACTCCCCGGCATCGCTGGCGCGTGACGGACTCTAATGGTGACGACGAGTTCGCCTTTGTGACGGGTGAGTTCAACCTCAAGAAAGACTTGCCTGAAGCGCTCTCTCAGTGGCCGGCCGATTTTGTCTTCAGTGTCACTTACCGTCTCTACCCCAACAAACTGAGAGTGGATGCGCGCGTCGAGAATCCTGGCCCTGGTCGGCTGCCATTCGGGCTGGGGTATCACGGCTACTTCCGTCTGCCCGGGATGAATGCCCCCAACATTGATACGTGCGTACTTCAAGCCAACGTGCGCGAACGCTGGGAGGCGGAAAATAACCTCCCGACCGGCTGGCGAAAGGAGATTCCCGCTGAACTCAACTTTCAGCAGCCCCGGCCAATCGGTGCAACCGCACTCGATCATGTCTTTACCGGCGTGACTGGCCCAGAAATGCGCAATAGCGGGCTTGCGGAATTGGCAAACCTTGCCCATCCTTCCACCCCAACCGCGGTTCGCATCCTTGCGGACAAGTCATTCCGGGAGTTGGTCCTGTTCACCCCCGTTCACCGGCAGGCCATCGCCATTGAGCCGTACAGCTGTTCTGCTGACGCCGCGAATCTGTGGTCCCGCGGAATCGATAGCGGCTGGCGTGTTCTGGAACCCGGAGGTGAGTGGGAGGGTGCTGTCGAGTATCGGTTGGAGCCGGTAGTGGTGTGAGCTCGATTTCACCACGCACTCTGCCAGCCCAAAGAGCATTGGAAGCTCGACTTGGATTTATCCAAAACCCGATGATCGCACCAAAAGCCGATAGAGAAACACGGGGGCCAGGGGCCAACTGTAAGAAAACCCGAGAACGCATTACCAAATTGCCGTCAGGATGGCGAAGAGTGGTTGCCCCACGACCGATTCCATCCTACTTTTGCGTACCACTGAATCCACACTGTGGGGTGCGCGGATGGTCGGCAAGACGGCACTCGGCAAGTACCGGCTGCTCCGGTCGTTAGGCAGCGGGAGTAACGCCGAGGTGTTTCTAGCCGAACCGATCCGTTTTCCAGAATACCGGGTGGTGGTGAAGCGGATTCACGACCACGTTGTCAAGCATCCCAAGTTCCGCCAGCTTTTCGAGGCCGAAATTCGCTCGATGGCGAATTTCGATCACCCCTACGCCGTCGGTCTGATCGAAGCTTCGCTCGACGACCCGCTTGGGCCGTGCCTCGTGATGGAGTATGTTCACGGGGTCACGCTCGAGGTGCTGCTTGCCAAGTCCAAACGGCTTCACCCGGAACGTGTCGGCCGGTTGCTTGGTTGCTTCTGCCACGCGTTGCAAGCGGCGCATGCGGCGGGCATCATTCACCGCGATCTGAAACCCAGTAACCTGATGGTGCAGAGGCCCGATACGCCGCAGGAATCACTCAAGGTCATGGACTTTGGGTTTGCCGGTTTTTCCGCCAAGCCGCATATCCAACTTGCTGAACTTACCGGTCACGGGCCGATTTATGCAATTGGCACGCCTGGATACGTCAGTCCGGAAATGATCCGTGGCGATCGCGTCGATAGCCGGAGCGATCTGTATTCGGTTGGCGTCATCCTCTTCGAGATGCTCACGGGCTGGCTTCCGTTCCGCTACAACACGCAAGACCGATTGCTCGCGGCGCACATCAAAGAACCGCCGCCCCGGTTCCATAAAATCGGCTGTGCGTTCATTCCGCCTGCTGTGGAAGGTGTTGTTCAACTCGCGCTTTCCAAGTTCCCGAACGAACGGCAGCAGTCCGCATACGAACTCGCGGAGGCTTACGGACAGGCGCTCAAGACGGATTACCTGGAAGCGACCGCACCCGAAGGCTGGGAGCCGATGGCGGAGCCGGTCAAGGAACCGGAACCACTCGACGACACCCCAACCATCCCACGCGATCCGTATCATGTGCTGTTCGAATTCCAGGTTTTAATTCCGGAACGGATGGCCGCGGCAAAACTCCGTGGGTTTGTGGAGGACTCCGGTGCGGAGGTCCTGACAAGCGATCCGGGTCTGATCCGAATGCGAGTGGGTATGCCGACTGGCTATAAGGAGAAGAATAGCGGGTTATTCGGTTGGTTCGCGAGTGTCCGGCGTCCATCTGTCCAGCAGGGGCAGGAACCGATCGAAATCGAACTGCATATGAACAAGCCAGACCCCTCCCACCCACGGCTCCATGTCGTTGTCGCGTGCCAGCCAATGAAAGACTATCTACCGAAAGACCGCCTCGACTGGCACGCGCGCTGCGATCAACTGCACACACTTCTGCGCCAGTATCTCGGTGCCTGATAGTGTTGGAAGTAGAAGGGGACTGGGCCGGTTCTCATTTGTCAAATCCGAGTGCCTATCATATCTGCATGAAGCCAGATTCGGTCCCGGGTCCCTCGTCGCTTCCACGCGTCACGCTCAAGATTGAGCGGCGTTCGTCGCATCCGTGGATCTTCCAGAAGATGGTGGAGAAGCCCGCCACACGCATCCCACCCGGCAGCGTCGTGGACATCCACGACAAAAACGGTCAATGGGTTGCCCGGGGCTTTTACAATGGCCACTCCCGTATCTCACTTCGTGTCCTGACTTCGAAACAGGACGAGCTGATCGATGACGCCTTCTTCACTCGCAAGATCGCTGCCGCAGTCTCGTTTCGCCGCGACACTCTGAAGCTCGATGAGGTGACAAACGCGTACCGGCTCGTCCACTCCGAAGCTGACGACCTGAGTGGACTGATCGTGGATCGCTTTGGCGACACGCTCGTGATCGAGTTCTTTGCGGCCGGGATGTTCAAGCAACGCAGCGCCATCATGGATGCGCTCCGGGGCCATTACCCCACCGCACAGTTTTACTACTTCGCCGAAGAACACGTCGGCAAGCAAGAGTCGTTCGACTGTCGCGCGCCAGAACCACCTCCGCCGGATGTCATTATCGAGCATGGACTCAAATTCCGCGTTGCGCCGGGCAGCAAACATAAGACGGGATTCTTTGTGGACCAGCGCGACAATCGGAAGTCGTTCTCCGAATTCTGTGCCGGGAAACGTGTCTTGGACATCTGCTGCAACACCGGCGGCTTTGGTGTCTATGCCAAGGCGAGAGGCGGTGCGTCTGAGGTGATCGGTCTCGATCTCGACGAGCAGGCCATCGACATGGCGAAGCAGAATGCGAAGCTCAACAGCGCTCAAATTCGCTATGTGCAAGCAGACCTCTTCGCGTGGCTGCGAGATATCATCCCGAATGGTGAGCGCTTCGACACGGTGGTTCTCGACCCAGCCAAGCTCACCCGTGATCGCGAGGACGTGCAACAAGCACTACGCAAGTATTGCGACATGAACCGACTTGCGCTGCAGGTCGTGAAGCCGGGTGGTGTGTTCCTCACGTGTTCTTGTACGGGCCTTGTAAGCGAAGCCGATTTTCTCGAATCGATTCGGCGCGCTGCCTGGCAAGCCGGTCGAACATTACAAGTGTTCAAGATTAGTGGTGCGGCGCCGGATCATCCTTTCTTGTTGAATGTGCCCGAAGGTCGTTACCTCAAGGCGGTGTTCTGTCGAGTCGAGTGAGCCCACGAGTTGGCATCATTTCCGGCGGCCAAGCCTCTCTGCTGATTCGTGTCTTTCTCGGCTTTTCTCGTGCGGCTTCTCTTTTCTCTTCCTTCCCAACTGCTAGTCCCAATGGTGAAGACTCTCCAGGATGAGGAGCCGCATGTCCACGCCGTCGATCCCGCGCTCCGCGGGCCTGCTGTTACACCCCACGAGCTTGCCGGGTCCGTTTGGTATCGGTGACCTCGGTCCCGTTGCCTACCGGTGGGTGGAAACCCTCGCCGCGATGAAGCAGACGTGGTGGCAGGTGCTGCCGCTGGGGCCAACCGGTGCCGGTGATTCGCCCTATCAGTCGTTCTCGGCGTTCGCGGGGAACGTCAACCTGCTCAGCCCCGAATTACTTCAACACGATGGACTGGTGAGCCAGGAGTTGTGGGCCAATCTTCAGTTCCCGGATGCGCGGGTGGATTACGAGCAGGTGACGCCATTCAAGACGAAGATGTTGCGAAGCGCATGGGATGCATTCCGTGGGGGCAAAGCAGGATACCTGAAGAACGACTTCGAGAAGTATTGTGCGACCGAAGCAGCGTGGCTGAACGATTACGCACTCTTCATGGCCATCCGGGAGGCGGTGGGCGGTGCGAATCTCATCTCGTGGCCACCGGATCTGTTGTGGCGAAAGCCCGTCGCTCTTGCGGAGATGGAGAAATCGCTGGGGAACGAAGTCCTGATGCACAAGTTCGGTCAATTTCTCTTCGATAGACAATGGAACGCGCTCAAGAAGTTCGCCGCGGATCGCAAGATCACGATCATTGGCGATGCGCCGATCTTTGTCTCGCTCGATTCATCCGACGTTTGGGCGAATCCAGACTCCTTCCTGCTCGACGAGGACCGCAGGCCCAAGGTCGTGGCCGGAGTCCCGCCAGACTATTTCAGCGCAGATGGGCAACACTGGGGGAATCCGATTTATGATTGGAAGCGGATGGAAGAGACCGGTTTTTCATGGTGGGTCGCTCGTGTTCGCCGGCAATTGCAGCAGGTCGATTTGCTCCGGCTCGATCACTTCCGAGGATTCTGTCAAGCGTGGCATATTCCAGCGGGGGAAAAGACTGCTCGCCACGGACAATGGGTGGACGGGCCCGGCATAAAGCTCTTCGAACGACTCCGAGCCGCACTCGGAGGATTACCGCTTATCGCGGAAGATCTGGGTGTTATCACACCAGATGTCAACCAACTCCGTGATACGCTCAGCTTGCCTGGGATGCGAGTCATTCAATTTGCTCTTGAAGGACCAGCGAATCCGCACTGGCCACACAACTATGTGCCCAACTGCGTGTGCTATACCGGCACACATGACAACGACACTGTGACCGGATGGTACACCACACTGAACGAACGCGACCGGCACTACTTGGCACAGACGATGGGAAAGCGAATTGGCGACCCGGCATGGGACTTGCTCCACGCCGCCTGGGCGTCAGTTGCAGTTCTAGCGGTTGCCCCGCTGCAAGATGTCTTGCATATGGGGAGTGAAGCCCGGATGAATCGGCCGGGTGTGGCGACAGGCAACTGGCGCTGGCGTTTCCGGATCGACCAGTTCCGCCAAGACGCGATTGGTCGGCTTGCGGAGCTCACAACCATCTACAATCGAGTCCCGAGCGAGCATCGGTCGGGATAATAACATCTCTGGGGCTCATCATGTCACCACGTCTCTTGTTTGTTGCGTTGCTCTCGTGTGCACCTCTCGGATGTGGCGGCGCGACTGATGAGCGTGCTGCGATGGCACCGCCTGCTGGAGGGGCCGTCAACCAGCCACGGGAGCCTCCTGAAAAGAAGGATGGCGCCGGAGCCGATCCGGCGGTAGTCGGCGCCGCCCCACAAGCGCAGATGATCGTCTATACCGCCACACTGGACGTTGTGGTCAAAGATCTGGATTCCGCCCGTGCGGAGGTCGAAAAGCTCGTTGCGGCACACAGCGGATTCGTCGCCCGGTCGGAGGTGAGAGGGGATCCTGGCTCTCCGCGATACGCGACGTTCACTCTGCGCGTACCGGTCGCGGCATTTTCCCCTCTGAAGGAAGGACTGTTGGCACTCGGTACTGCTGAACGGAACGCCATTGAGACGCAAGACGTAACGGAAGAATTTGTGGACGTGGAAGCTCGCATCAAAAATCTTCAGGAACAGGAACGCAAGCTGAACGAACTGCTGCTGGAGAAACGGAAGGAAGAGAAACTCGAAGATATCATCAAGATCAGCGATCGCATCTACGTCGTTCGTGGGGATATCGAGCGGGCGCAGGGTCGGCGGAAATATCTGCTCAACCGCGTGCAACTCTCCACGATCAACCTCACGCTCCGCGAGATCAAGGATTACAAACCTCCAACTGCGCCAACATTCGGCGTCCGCGTGGGTGAGACCTTTGCGTCATCCTGGGAAGCAGTGGTCGACTTCGGCCAGCGGGTTGTCCTGTTCGCAGTTGCGCTGGTACCGTGGACGCCGCTTTGGCTGCCCCTGCTGCTGGGTGGGGTTTGGGGCGTTCGCCGCCTGATCCGTCTCTCACGTGAGTCGGTTCGGCCGGATTCACCAGTCCGCCCTCATCACGCCCACCGAGCACGCGTTGCGCCGCCGGACGATAGTCCAGGGTCTTCTCTGACGGAGCCAACGACTCCGCCAGAGAGGGAGACGAATCCATAACCGAGGTCAATTGTCGCCGTATTCATCTTTCCACTCCTCGTACCATGCCATCTGGATGGCTTCGAGGAGTTTTTCGTTCGATTCGTTCGGCTTCCCGGTAAATCCTTCGAGGTTGAGCACGTGCTTGTGCAGGTCCGTGAATCGGACCGTGAGCGGATTGAGCGTGTCAAATTGTTCGAAAAGCGCATGCCCAATGTCGTGCGCGTCGTGCCAGGTCATGAGTGTTCATTCCGGGTGGGAGGAGCAGGAATTATCTCCTTCCCGGACTGTATCACAACACGGTTGCGCGACAATACTCGTCGGTGTTGAAGCATCACGCAGAGGTGCGTCATCAGGAGTTGGGGGGAAGGACATACCAGCCGTCTAACCGCTCTTCCCACACAAGAGATAACTCAACGGGGGGTTGTGCCGGAGAGAGTGTCGGGTTGCTGACTCGAACACGGACGCGGGATTGACCGGGTTTAATCGATTGGACCTGAATCTCGAATCGTGTGTCCTTCGGTACTCCTTCTGTGTTTCCTCGCAGCGGGAGGGGTGGGCGGTGGCGATTGTACCAGGCGTACACGATCTTCTCGTGCGCGGGCGAGGTCAATCGCTTCATGAGGCGGACATCGTTGGTGAGCCATCCCCGGCAGAAGAGCTCGGCCCGCGTCTCCAGTTCTTTCGGCAGTTCGATTTCAGCATTGGAGGTCGGCGCCGGACGTGCGACCTGCCACCCCGCAAAGCCGATTGCGGGGAACAACACAGCGAAACCCAGCACCGCCGCGCCAACGAGCCGGCGCTTCCGCCGACGCTGAGCTTGTTCCCGAATCTTGCGAGACTCCACCCACTTTCCGCCGGGAGTCTCTGTCAACTCGACTGCCTTCCCATCGGCGCCCACCCCAAATCGATGATCGCAGCCTTTACAGGCAAATACCTTCCCCAGCCGATCCCAGGGGACTTCGCCAATCTCGCCACAATGAGGGCAACTCACGGTAAGCTGCCCACCGTTCTTCTTGTTGGCTGGGGGGAGAGATCTTGAAGTGGGCGTGGGTGCCGGGGTAGTTGATGTTTCGACGGGTGAGGGGGACGGTTCAGGAACAAGACTCAGTTCGTTCTTGCGTCTTTTCGCCACGGCGAGGTTGAGCTGCACACGCTCCAGATCCGGGCGCAGAGCCAGTGCCCGGGTGTAGTCAGCAATCGCCTCATCGAGATGACCCGTGATTGCATGAGCATCCCCCCGCCACCACCAGGCCTCGGCCGCGGTTTCATCCAAAGCCAGTGCTGCGTTGAAGTCGGCGATGGCATCGGTGATGGCTCGCCGGGCGAGCCTGACCTGTCCCCGGCGTGAATAGGCTGGGCCGAACCGGTGGTCGATTGAAATTGCCTCAGAGTAGAGCTCTTCGGCACGTTCGAGCTCGCGCTGCTTACGGTACCTTTCGCCTTCCCGGAAAACTTGCCCCGCGCGTTGGGTGGAGTTGGATAGAGGAGTTGTCGCCTCGGTCTGAGCTTGTGCGTGGGTTTTGGTGGTATCCGGGAGCAAACGCAAAACCGGAACGTGCGTGGAGGAGTTTCCCGAAGTGGATTCGGCAATTTCAGGGGACGTCAGAAAGCAGGCTTCCGTGAGTTGAAGAGTGGACTGCGTATCGACTGCATGTGGCTGAGCATTGCCATCAGAAGGGGCTGATGGAATTGTTCGCTTCAAGAATGAGGAAACAGGTGCTGAGCGGATGGCGTCGAGTGCGTTGGCAAGTTGTGTCGCCTGGGCTTGCGTCCCCTCTAATTCCGCAAGGAGGGCCGCTGCTGCTGGGGGTAAAGAAAGGTAACGTGTTGGGAGCGCTCGCAGGTCAGCGACCACGGCAGCAAGTGCATTAACCTCTTGGCGCAATTCGCTCGCGACCTCCTCCACGCCCGCTCCGATCGATCGGAGCAGAGCACCGGGAAGATCTGGCGTCACCCCAATACCCTCGACCTGATCGAGCGTATTGAGGATCGCAAGGCAGAAGTGTCGCAACCGTTCGGAGTCAGTGGGTGTGCTCAGAGTTCCTGTCGCCTTCTCCGATAGTTGGGGAACACGAGAAGAGGTCACGGCGCGTCGATCCCATAGTTGGGGGAGTATTCATCGAGTCCGCGGCCAGTCCAAAGTGCATTGCTGGAGCCGGCAACTGGTAGCGAAGTCGTCTGAAGCAGTGGGACGCCGTTGTTCGTCACATACCCCAGACCGGCGAGGGTCAATCCCTCAACGTGCCCGTCCAGGAACACGACATTCGCCTTCCCCGCGTGACGGGCTTGCGCCGGAGAGAACGGAATCTGAATATCCGGTGTGCCTTCGTCTGGACCATAGGGATTGACGCCAGCGAGCGCGGTCCCATTAAACGGAGGTTGCAGCCAGTACGGGCTGTTGACCGTCAGGGTGTCGTTACGCACGACCATGTGCGGCGGGTCAAGCGTCATGGAATGGCCGCCGTGCGGAAGGCTTCCACCACGGCTGTCCCCAAACGCGATTGTCCGGGTCGGTTCCTTCACGGACTTGATCGGATACCGCAGGGTTGGCGTGGTGTTGTCGCCATCAACGAGTGTTCGATTGTTGCCGAGATAGCCGAAGTTGTAGCCGTAGGATCCATTGCGGATGCTCACGTAGTCGTTAATCACATTCCCGGGGCTCGTGTAACTCGTATCCAGCGCTGGGCAGATGAACGTTTTGTTGTCCATCGGGACGTTGGTGTAGGTGGGGTCCGCGGCGCCAGTGGCAGTAATGAGGTCCGGGTTTTGCGCCCAGCCACCCAGCTGGGAGGCCATGATCCACTGCCAGCGCGGACGGTATACGCCATAGGCGTTGGTGATGGGCGGGTATTCAGCTCGATATTGTGGATAGGCACCGTTCTGGTCTCGGTACTGTATGACCGCAATCCCGAGTTGACGGAGATTGTTCTGGCACTGCGTATTCTGGGCGGACCGCCGAGCAGCCTCGACCGCCGGGAGAAGCAACGCGACGAGAACGGCGATGATGGCAATTACCACCAGGAGTTCGACAAGGGTGAACGCCGATCGGGATCGGCTGCGGCGATGCATTTCGTGCTCCTTGAGGGAACGGATGCAGGGCCGTCCGCAATTCGAGTGCCACGTTTGAATGCAGTAAAAAGTGAGGGTCACCAGCAGGTGGAGCGGAAGGAGATCAGCGTGATCTGCAACCTGAAGTTGCAGTGTTTGGCGTCGATTATGCTGTGACGTATCAGTCCCGAGAAATGCAGTTTTGACCCATACCTCCCAGAGCCGTGCCAATCAGCATGTGGCAAAGTTCTGACCACTCTTGGTCAGCGAGTGGCCGAGCCACTCTGCTTGGAGTTGGAGGGCGAACGACGAGCCACATGTCACGCAGGCAGCGCAGATGAAGACAGGAAAAATCTGTTCTTCTGATCTGTGCGGTTTGCGTCACATGTGGCTCATTCTGTCTTCCTTTTGCCACCGATTCAAAGGTGATCAACACGCGTGAGCGGCTCACCCGCGCGCCAGCGATAGAGCCCCGGACCGACCACGATGGGGCGGCGGATCAGGTGGTACCCTCCGACTCCGATCCCGGCCAACCCCGCCAACGGGACGACGACCGCCACGAGGGCCACCCCGCCCACATCGTCCCCTGTAATGCCCGACCGATTGTTCAGGGTTCCGTTCTGCGCCACGTCCGCGACCGGGTCACAGATGATCAAGACCCCCAGGGCGATCGCCACAATACCCAGACCGATGAACGTCCCGGCCGTTCCCGCCGCCAGCGGCGCGCCTGGCCAGTCCCGAGCCCACGGCGCTGACTGGGCCATACGAATCAGCGACTCTCCTTGCCCCCGGTCCGCGAACACCTCAAAGCGACGACCGTCCGTGAACATCATCTTGCACACAAACCGACTGGGAATCACGAACGCCTGCTCGTGGAGTTCCAGCCGGGCGAGTTCCGTCCAACTGTAACGGCGCCGTCGGAACGGTGTGCGCAGCTCGATGCCGTTACCGAACTCGGCGTTCGAGGCGACCCGGGACCAGTACACTGCGACGTACAGCGTGGCGCCGAGCAGCAAGGGGGTTCCCAAGCCCAAAACGAGGGCCGCGAAGACCGACGGATCGCGAGTGAGATCCTTCGCGAACAGGAAGATGACGCCCGCACTCGTAGCAAAAACGAGCGCGAACAGCGTTCCCATGAGTGCGGTGTCCAGAGCCCGACGAGAAATGATAATGGGCTCGGGTTCGGCGTGATCCTGGGCGCTCATAAACCGCTCCCTGTGCTGGTCGATCGGGTGAGTTTGGGATTCGAGTCTCGTACTCTTTTCCCGGTTCGGTAAAAGCGTGACGCTGCGACCATACAGGCTACCCACCTCATTCGGCACTGTCACGCACGAGTACACTCGAAGCGGAACGCGCTCGCTCCGTGTCGTCGCCCGAACTTCGCCGATCCGTTATTCGATGTACTGGAAAGCAAGATGGCCCAGACCGTAAGGTCCAGGCTCGTCAAGATGTTGCGCTGAATTGCTAATAGCTGTAATAGTATCCCGATGGCTGGGGCTGCGAGGAGCTGGTGGAGTAATAGTAGTACGTCTGCTCCTGCGTGGTTGAGGTCGAAGTCGAGTTCGTGCTGGTGGACGGTGACGTCGAAGGCGAGGTGCTTGTCGTGCTCGTGGACGAGGACGGAGAGTTGGTCGTGGTGGTGGACGATGGACTTGTGGTTGTGGTCGAAGAACTTGTGGTGGAGGTCGAACTCGGAGAGGTCGAGGACGGCGGAGTCGCGGTGCTTGTCGCGTAGGGGCCACTCAGGTCGCTCAATTCCTCCATGAACGAGCCGAAGTTCACCGGAGCCGTGTTCGCCTTCGCAGCCGAGTAGGTCACGGTGTACGTGCCCGCCTTCAGATCCTTGGTAGCGGTGGCAACGGGCCTGCCGGCGATCGCAGTGAGCGTCATGACGAGGTTACCATTCTCGTCGTAGATTTGCATTGTCACGGTTGCGCCGTTCTCCGCGGACTGGGCGCCCAAGGCGAACTGGTAGACGCCAGCCTCGCCAATCGTGAGTGTATCGATGGGGGATGTTGTGCCGGGGTTCGCCGTACCGCCGCTGAGGCCAGTGAACATCATGAGCGGCAGTTGATCGAAGTTCGCGGCGAAGAAGTAGCGGCCCGCCGATTGGTCTCCATTCTTGTTCGCGAGCACTTGGACGTAGTAGTACTCGCCCGCGACGGCGTTGAGCACTTGCACGCTGAAGAGTCCGCTCTGGTTCGCCAGGACCTCGAACGCGACCGGATTCCCGTTTTCATCGAAGACGCGAACTTCCGGATCGACTGGGTTGGCGTTAAGGCCCCAGACCATGACGTTGAGTGTAACGGACGTGCCCGCCGCGTACTTCTCGGTCGAGATTCGGAAGGTATCCACGTCGCTTGAACCATAGAGCTGTCCGATGTAAGCCGCGTCGAAACGCGAGTCGTTCGCATTGTTGGTCTGAATTCCCAACACCCCTCCAAGCAGGGGGGTTACAACGCCGCCGTCCACAACGCCGGTCAAGGTCGTGGTGATTGGCGCGAGGAGGCCACCCACGGAGAGGTAGTCCACCGCGAGTTTGTAAGACCCGATATCGAACGCGTTGCCGCTTGCGCCTTGCACCTTGATGGTGTAGTTCCCGCCAAACAGCCCCGTGCGGAACGATAGCAAGAGATCGTTGTTCATCGGGTCGGTGCTTGCGGTCGTGGCGACCACGCGACCGAACGCGTCATAAACCGTGACCTGCGCCGTGAGCAGGCTGAGGCCGCTGGCTTTTAACCGGACCGTCACGCCACTGAGCATCGCGGTCAGTGCAGGGGCTGTGAACTTGAAGTACTGGGCCTCTCCCATGGACGTAAGATCGCCGGTCGTTTGAAGATCGCCACTCAGAGTGAACGGAATTCCGGCCGCCGTCCCGGGTGTATTGTTGCCGCTGACAGCACCGAAAGTACCCGGCTGACGGGCGCCGTAGAGCTGTTGGATCGAAACAATGTCGGTCGCGCTGAGACCCGTGCGGTAGCTGTAATCCTTGTTCATCACCGAGCCGGGAACATCGTTATGATCCAACCCGAGCGTGTGCCCCGCTTCGTGAATCGCGACAGAATAGAGATCGTAAATCGATGGGTTGTTCCCGACGCCAAAGGGCATATTGGCGTTAAACATCACGTCGCCGCTCAACGTTGTGCCCGTAAAGCTGAATGGCAGCGAGTTAGCAACAGACTCGGGTGAAAGCCCCACAGCCGCGATGCGGATGTCGCCGAAGCGCGGATCTCCCTGGACGGCGCCGTTGATACCCAGCGGATCTCCGCTATCGGGAACAACAGCGATATTCAGGTTCGCTTGTGCAGCCCAAGCTTGAAAAGCGCTGAGGATGATCTCCTCACCCGCGGTAACTCCGCCTGCTTCCGCAAGAACCTTGCTCAGGTCGCTTGGCCCAAGAGGTGTTTGCGTACCATCGGGAACGAAGCTCAAGGTGATGTGTCCAGGGTCTGGCCAGGGGACACCGAATGTAGCTGGGAGCGCACGATCTTCGAGGGCTTCGAATTGGGAGCCAAGACGGGGGGCAGAGTTCATAAGGTCTCACTGCGGGCGGGTCAGCGGGGCAGGAAGCCTTCCGGGGGGTAATGGCAGCCTACCGGGAGAAAGAGAAGAGACGGATCCGATCCGCCACGTCTTTTGCGTTTTCCCCAAGTGGATCATTTCTTTTCCAGACGTTGGGCGTGGAGCGCTTTCACGTCTTTCACCACGGCCTGAAAATCGGGATCATCCCGGAGGGCGTTGAGGTCCGGGTCCGTGTCCACATAGTCGAGAGCGAACCCAGTCTTGAGGGCCGCCCAGAGCAGTTTGATCGCTTCGCGTCGATCATCAGGGTGCGTTTTCGCAGTCAGCGCGTAAATGCAGCCGACTTGATAGAGATTGGAAGCACGTGTATCGCGACGGAGCGACTCTTGGGCATCGCGAAGGGCTTCGTCGCGTTTGCCGGCCCGAGCAAGCAAAACCCCGCGCCCCGCTCGTGCGGGGACGAAATCCGGGTGCAGTTCCACCGCTTTGTTGAGTACGGCGAGTGCTTCGGCGGGCTGATTCAGGTTTTCGGAAAGGATCGCAGCCTTCAACTGCCTCGCCAGCACCGACCTCGGTTTGATCCCCAGCGCCTTGTTCACATCCTCAAGAGCGCCTTGTGGGTTCTTCTGATAGACAAGCCGGTTCTCGGCGAGGGCGATCCAACTGAGTTCATCGGCCGGGACGATCTTGAAACCGGCTTCCCGGTCAACCTTTGCGCCGGCGAAATCCTTCTTCATGAACTTCGACGTGGCGCGTTTGAAGTACACTCGTGCCGGAGCTGTTCCGGTTTCCAGTGCACGTGTGTAGTCGGCGATGGCCTTATCGTACTCGTTCTGAGCGTCCCACAATTCACCGCGTTGGATGTATGCTTCGATGAGCGTGGGATCGAGCTTGATTGCCCGGTCGTAGTCAGCGAGGGCGTGGTCATAGAACCGGAGGCGGTAAAGCGCGAATGCGCGGTTCATCCAAGCAGGTGCGAACTCCGGTCGGAGCGAGACACACGCACTGAAACACATCGCCGCCAGTTGATCCTGTTCGAGCGCCAGGTGAGCGGTCCCGCGGAGGAACCAGGCAGAGAAGTTCGATGGGTCGAGTTGCGTGGCCCGTTGCAGATCCTCAAGACTATCTCGGTGCTCACCATCGCGTGTCTTCTGACTCCCGGCGAGGTACCAATCGCGAGCGGAAACCAGAGGGATACTCTCGGCCTCGGTACGAAGTCGTTGGGCCTCGGCCGGTTGGTGACGCAAGGTCGCAATCTTGGCTCGCTGTTCCAGCACAGCACGCGGTAAGCGGTCACGACCGTATCGTTCGGCGAGGGTATTCCATTTCGCGGCCAGGTTCAACTGGCGCTCTTGTTCCTTCACGTCGGGAATTGTGGGAGCTTTCGCAATCGTGACCTGTGCCATCAGGAAAAACGTCTCGGCGATGTCGCCTCTCACGCGATCGCGATCCGCTTCAGAAAGGTAACGAACATTGGCCGCAGTTTGCCATTCATCGCCGCTCTCGGTGTCTTCAGGCACTCCGTAACCGTTCAATACGGCACGGAGCTTCGCCAATCCTTCCTCGAGGTGGTGAGTGGATCGAATGCTGTCATCGAGGAATGATTGAGCATCGCGGAAAGCGATCTGATGATCGGCGAAACGACCCCGCGCTTCAAGGTCACGGGTCCGTTCGCGCGCGTAAGCTGCGGTTCCGGCACCGGACAGGAGCAGCAGCAGCGCCATGACGGCGACCGTTCCTGATGAGGTCAAACGCGGGTGCCGGCGGGCCCATTTCCGCGCTCGTTCGCGCAGCGAAGGATCGGCGGCATATTTCAAGGGGCGGTTCGACAGATGTCGATCGATATCTTCGCGTAGCTCCTCCGCGCTCTGATACCGGTGTGCGGGGTCCGGCGCAAGGCACTTCTGGACGATCGATTCGACCCCTCGTGTCACGGCTGGATTGAGTGACCGGAGCGAGGGCAGCAGCGCCCGATCCGCGAGCATGATCGGCACGGTATCGTGCGGCGCGCCTTTGCGGACGGGGAAGGGATGGCGACCAGTGAGCAATTCGAACAGGATCACGCCGAGGCTGTAGAGGTCGCAACGTGCATCGAGCAATCCGGAAGCTTCCCGGAATGCCGCCATCTGCTCGGGGGCCATATACGGCAGCGTGCCGCCGATCATCGCGCGCTCCGCACATCCACGGAGTTTGGTGTCTTCGGCGAGGTTGAAATCAAGCAGCATTGGCCGACCTTCGTCCGTGAGCAGGACGTTCGCCGGTTTGAGATCGCGATGGAGAATACCGCGGCGATGTGCATGAGCCAGGCCGTCTGCAAGCTGACCGCCCAAAGCAAGGACAGCATCGACATAGGGCAACTCGTCCAGTCGCGCCCAGCCTTCGTAAGCGGGTTCGGGTGATGGCGTGGGTATCGATACGGGAGCAACCACCGAGAGCGCCGCTTGGGAGAGAACCTGCGAACTGGACCCAGGCGAACTGCCAAAAGTGGTCTCGCTCTTCCCACGAGCGAGAGTGCTGCGGATTTCCTTTCCGGAACTCGGTACCTCTGGCCGCTGATTGAGCGCCCGAACCACTTGGGCGAGCGTAGTGCCGCCCAGATAGGGCATGCACACGGCCTGGAATGGGCCGGCATTGTGATACGAGTAGATCGGGACGATGTTGGCATGCTGGAGTTGTGCCAGCGTGTTCGACTCGGCGGCGAGTCCACTCGCCACTTTTAGTGCGACGAGTCGGCCGGCCAGATCCCCCTGCCGGGCAAGGTACACCCGTCCGAACGCCCCGCGACCGAGTTCCTCAACGAGGTGGAAGCCGAGAAACTCGGTCCCCACGTCGGGCAGCGATGTGGCGGCTTCCTGCCAGCAGGCGATCGCTTCGGCGTCCGAGATAGCGCGTTCACGATCGGAACGCTTCAGGCGCGGCGCGCGCTGGCGGTTTTCCGTGGGCCGCAGTTCCGGCACTGCGGCCGTGCGGGCGATTTCTTCAGGCATACCCGCTGCGGGGATGAGCTGCGTCCGCGGGACGTCGTTTGTGAACCCTTCACCCGAGTCGGGGCTAAATTCTGCCCAACCCGCGGTGTTCACGCCGAACGTGTTGCGGTACTCTTCCGGGCTAGCGTCGTCTCCGGTACGAATCCGTTGCCGGTATTCCTCGAAGGCCACCCCCTCCAGCATCACGGGATTGGTCAGGATTGTCGGGAAACGAGCGGTGTAATCCGCAATACGCTTGCGGCGACCATGATTCCAGGCATGTTCCAGATCGACGCGAATGAGTTCAGACAGAACCGCAAGGTAAAGTGGATGTTCGACGGGTGGCAGATGGTGAGCGAGATCGGCGTCGGGGGAAACCTCAAGAACAAGTTCAAACGCCTCGACGCGGTGCGCGAGGGCGGCGGAAAGCGAGGAGATCGCGTGGGCGGTCGGCGGGTTCACGATAACTCCAGGTGGATAGTGATTCTGAGCCTCAAACGCGTGAGAGTCGGGCACGGAAATCCTGAAGCACCCTCTCGACAGTTCGGCGCGAGCGTCCAGTTTGCTGGGCAATTTCGCCCACTTCGTAGCCTTCGGTGCGCAGCCGAATGATCGTCCGGTTCGATTCCGGCAACGCCGCCATTTGTTCGTCGAGTACCAATCGTAAAAATGCCGCCGCGGAATCGTCCGCTGCCAGAGCGGGATGGCCTTCCAGGTCCGGCATTGATGCCGTATGCCGCACCGCGCGCTTCACGGCTTGATGGTGGCCGACAAGCGCACGAACCTTGTTGATGGCCAGTACCATCAACAACCCCCACAGCTCGCCTTGAGGAGGGACTTCATACGCCCGTCGGCGTGCGCCGTGGAAAAACGCGCGGAAGACGGACTGGATAACATCGTCGGCGTCAAATCGACCGGCGAAATGTGGTGTGCAATACTGACGCGCGAGGGCACGCAAGCGAGGAGCATATTTCAGGTAGATCCCGGTTGCGGCGTTGTCATCGCCCGCTTGGTAACGGTTGAGCAGGGTTGCGTCGCTCCCCGTGTCACCGTTCACCTGTGTCGTCGCAGGTAGCCTTTTCATCACTGCTTCCTGGATTCGGGCGTGTGCGCACTGTGGGCGTGAGACTTCATAACGAAGTTTCGGGATGTACCGTAGAACGCGGTTACTGGGAAAGAAAGGAGCTTGCAGAAGATTTTGTCGCAGTCCGATTCGTGCACGAGAAACAATCGTTTGACAGATCGTTGTGGTGATGCTCGCATCGGCAAACCCGATAAGTGAGTCTCCTTTTGCAAGTCTGGCCGGATGCTGATTTTCGAAGAGGGTTCCTCTCCGACATGAAGCCGGTTGTGACTGTTGGGTTCGTCGCCCGTGTCACCGGCTGTGGGCGGGCGAGGACGAACCTCGCGCAGAAAACCTGACAACAACACTTGGCCGTGAAGGCAAATTGGTTCAGGCAGGGCGCGAATCCTGCATTCCCTCGCGGTTCCAGCAGGAGGTGTGACCAAACATCTTTGACGTGCGTAACCTAACCGGATGCACTCGGATCAGTCACGAGCGCCAATTCGTTTTCTGACACGGAGGAAGTCATGAGTCGGTTCGTCTGGGGAGTGGCTGCGCTGGTGTTTGTCAGTGTGGCGTATGCCGCAGAGCATACGAAGGACAGCCTTGAAACGGTGAAGAAGAATATGAAGGATGGGAAGGCCGTGTTGGTGGATGTCCGCGAGGCGGATGAATGGAATGATGGGCACCTCAAAGACGCCAAGCATATCGCGCTTTCCAACCTGAAGAAGGGTATCCCCACCGACGAACTGAAGAAGATGCTCCCAAAGGGAGACATCGTCTATCTGCATTGTGGGTCGGGGAAGCGAGCACTCGTCGCGGCCGATATTCTCAAAAAGGAGGGGTACGAAGTCCGTCCCCTCAAGGATGGCTACAAGGATCTGCTGAAGGCCGGCTTCCCACAGGATAAGTGAAGTGAAATCGAGTGCTCCGCGGCGAACTGAACACGGAGTTCGGTAAACTCGGGTCTGTTGTGTTGAGAGCTTCTTGTCTTCGCCCCAAGAAGCGAAGACCGGTTCGCGATGAAGCAGGTGGCCAGAGTGTTGTCAGTTTTCAACAAGCTGCGACTGCCAGGAAGTAGGGAACGTGAACCGTTCCCTTACGCTGGGAGTGTCTCGTTGAAAACTCACATACAACTGAGGCCATCTGCATAGATCTGGTCTTACTTCCGAATCCCCAACTGAAGTAACTCACCCGAGTAGTTCGGCTTCGCGCCAAGCCACTTCCCGACTTTCCCTCCGCCGCCATTCACGCCATCCACCAGCCCGCGCGTGAGCACATACCAGCAAAAGTAGCAGTGATTGCTCGTTGCGCCGGGGAGGGCATCCGGGTCACGCGCCAGGATTTCATCGCGGAGAACACTGAGTCCTTTGCGGAAGATAGTCCCCACCACCGGATGCTTTCGGGCGAAGGCGATAATCTCTTCCACCGTATCCGTGTAGATATTGCCGATGGTGAGTTGATCGAGATCCGAGGCGAATCCGCAACACGGCTTCACTTCGCCTTTCGGATTCACGATGAGTGCTTGACCGGGGCCTTCACAGTAATCCTCTTCGAACCACGTTCCGTCCCAGGGGTCGCCGGGAAGACCTTCCGCCCGCTCCACCGTCGCCAGGTGGTTCCAACACGCGGTCATTGTCAGATCGTCGCTCACGAGCATGTAGCGGCCGAGCATGTCCGACCACGCCACCACGCCCCCAAGTGCTTCCGCGAGGCGATGTATTGGTTCCAGCCCCTTATCCGGCGCCCGACTTGCATAACTGAGCGAGAGGATCGTATCGCGTGCAAAAACACGCCGCGTCACGCGACAGAACTCCGCCAATTTAGCGATGTCCATGCCGTGGAACTTGTCAACGCTCAAGCCAATCTTGCCCGTAAAACCGGCATCGCGGAGTTCGGTCAACACCTTCCGTGCGTGCGCGGCGTCGCGATGCCACACGCCGTTGGTCATGAGCTTGTCGAAGCGGAAACCGAGCTTCGTCGCTCTTTTGGTCAGTGCGACCAGGAATTCGGAGTAGAGGAACGGTTCGCCGCCGGTGAAGCCCAGCACCTCGATACCGGCGTGATGGGCTTGTTCCAAGAAACGGACGGCGGTGGGGATGTCGAGACGCTCGGTCCATTCAATCGGTACGCAGCAGTGTGCGCAGGACAAATTGCACTGATACGTCCCCGCAAAGGAGAGATAATTCGGCCGGAACGTGTGGGTCCGGCGCTTCACGGGGCGGGCTTCGCCGCGAGTAAGAGGTGGGAGTTGCTCGGACATGTTGCAAACACGTGCTCCGCGAGAATCGTCTGTAATCAGTGTAGCAGAGTGCCGTTAGGCGTGAGTATGCCGTTCGTCGTACCCTCGCCCCTCTGTAACGGGTTGTATCGCTTTTCTTTCCAGACACAGGTGGGGCTGCGTAGATTTCTCCTTGTGGGTGGTTCGGGAAAGTGACAAAATCTGTAAGGCTTCGCTCTTTCACCGTAGACCGTCTGCACTTGCAACTGTGCGGGCAGGTCGAAGGAAGTGGGCATGAAGCTCCGGCCCCGCGGCCTCCGCGCCGCGATCACGAAATGGAAATGACCATGCGTGGGTTGAAATTCCGGCTGCTCTCGTGTGGGTTGTTGATCGTGCTGGTCGCGTGGGCCGTCACCGTGGGAGGCCGGCTGGGGTCGGCTCAACCCGTCAAAATCGGAGGGGGGAAACCGCCCGACGGCAAGGGAGAAAAGGCCAAGGATGATCGTTCGCCGGAAGACGACAACCTCCCCTTCGCTCCACCCTACGAACGCGACGCCAAACGGCGGCTGGAAGCCGTCCGCGATTATCTCAACGTCAAGGATCCCGCGAATATCAAGTGGAACGAAGTCTGTGGTTTCCTCCAGCAAATTCTCGATTCCAAAAGCGATTCCTTCTTCGATGTGAAATATCAGGTTGGCGAGAAGTGGCAGATCAACCGTATCAGCGTGAAGACGGAAGCCAATCGCATCATCGCGACGTTCTCGCCCGAGGGGCTGCAATTCTACCAGCAGGCACAAGGCGCCAACGCCGCCGCTCTGCTCGACGACGCTATCAAGGCCAATTACGAACTGTCAATGCTCGCTGACCTCTCGCAGCGGTACTTCCACACTCGAGCTGGCGCAGAGGGGACTATTCTCCTCGCAACCATCTATCTCGAACGCGGCAATTTCCTCGAAGCCGCTTACGCATTCGAACGGTTGCTTCCACGCAAAGACATTGATGATCTGTTCACGCCGCGGACGCTGTTCAAGGCTTGTCTGGCCTTCAAACGCAGCGGCGACCCACGTCACGCCGATCTCTACAAAAAGACGCTCGAACGTCTGGAAACAGCCGCGAAGAACGGTGTGCAGATTGGTCGGACGAACTACACTCCCGAAAAGATCCGCGCTGAACTTGAACGCCCGGTGGACCTCCTCCAAGCGTCCGCGCTGGTGGGCGAGTGGTCGATGCCGGGCGGCAATCCGAGCCGTTCCGCAGTTGTCGATGGCGGACCGCCTTTCCTCGATCCGATCTTCCGAACTGCCATGTTTCCCGGAGTGGAGGACGAGGCGAACGTCTGGATCAAGGGCGAGTTGGATAAGCTCTTCGGCTACGATAGCAAAACCACTCCCAAGGGAGCTGTGCCGTTGCCCGGCACATTCCCGGTCACGACCTCCGACCTGCTCATGTTCCGTGGGTACGACGGAGTCTATGGCATTGCCACCCGCGACCGCGTGGTGAACGGCCGCGTCGTTCGGGCTGGCGACATCATGTGGAAATCCAAGACAACCTCAGGTTTGCATCAGTTGATCCTCGGCGATGGCACCGACGACATTGACATGAAACGCGATGTGCAGAACTGGTGGAACACGTACTCCAGCCGTCAGGTCAACGTCTCCAGCATCCTCTACGAGAACCCTCTCATCGGTTCGCTGACGCACGACGGACAATATGCGTATTTCGTGGACGATCTCGCAATCACCCCCCCGCCCGTGTTCAACAACCCCGACTTCGGCATCGTGGCCGGTCCACAGTTCCGCCAGCAGGGCGAACTGGCTGACGCGGTCCGTGCCGGGCGCCTCGCGGCCGTGGACATGAAGTCTGGTGTGGTTAAGTGGGATCTCGGTCGCGTGAAACGCTATGAAGGCGCGCCCCCGCTCCCCCCAGCGCTCACCGAAGAAGAGGCAGACAAGACGACCGATGCCTTCCGTCTGTGTCTCGATGCGATCTTCCTGGGTGCGCCGCTCCCGCTCAACGGCAAACTCTATGTTCTGATCGAACAAGCCGGGTGCGCCCGCTTGCTCTGCCTCGATCCGAAGAGCCTCGTTCAAGTTCCCGGGCAAACCCGCAAACCCGCACTCCTCTGGAGCCAGAAACTCGGCAAACCCAACAACACGCTCCCTCAGGATTCCGTCCGGCGTTATCAGGGTGTGAACCTCGCCGCCAGCGAGGGCATCATCGTCTGCCCCACCAATTGTGGAGTTGTGGTCGCCGTGGACATCATGTCCCGCAGTCTGCTGTGGGCTCATGCATACCGGTTCATGGATAACGGCAGCAAGACGCGGCCACAGTGGGACCCGAACACCGGTCAACCGATTATCCCACAACAACTCCCGACCGACCGCTGGCGTTCGGCAGGGCCGATTATCAGCAATGGCCGCGTCATTCTCACGGCATACGACTCACGGAAATTGGAATGCCTCGACCTCCGCACCGGGAAACTGCAGTGGTGGGTGCCGCACGATGGCAGTGACCTTTACGTCGGCGGTGTGGTAAACGACCGAGTGATTGTGGTCGGCAAGAACTACCTGAAAGCCTACCACCTGACAGGAGAGGACAAGGATTCGCAGAAACCCAAGGTCGCCTGGGAACCTGTGACGATCCCCACCCCCACTGGCCACGGTGCGATGGGCCGCACGGCCTATTACATTCCCGTCCGACAGGAGAAAGCGGGTCGCGATACCACCACGCCGGCGGGCGAAATCTGGGCGATCAACATCACGGATGGACAGATTCTCTCCAAGACGGGTGCCCGCAAACGAAACGACACCGCCGAATTGGCGAAGTACGGCATCGGTAACCTGGTCTTCCAAGATGGGATGGTCTTCGCACAGTCGGCCTGGGAGGTTGCTTGTTACCCGCAGTTGGAACTGAAGATTGCCGAGATGAACAAGCTTCTCGCGGCCAATCCAAAAGACCCGCTGGGGTTGCTCGCGCGAGGTGAACTTCGTCTCGATGACGGCAAACTCAAGGAGGCTGTAGCGGATTTCAAAGAGGCCGAAAAGAACGGCGTACCGCCGGAAAAGCGGCCGCTGCTTCGTGAAAAGCTCTACATCGCGTATACCGAACTGTTGCGGGCGGACTTCAACTCCGGGGAAAGCTTCTTGAAGGAATATGAAGCGCTCTGCGACATCCCCGCGGAGAAAGACGAAACCCCCGAGGACAAGGCTCGCCGGGAGGAGGAGATCAAGCGCCGCAAGCGGTTACATTTCTACCTCCTCGCTCGTGGGCGAGAAACGCAAGGACGCCTTGGCGAAGCGTTCGATCACTACCTCGCTCTGGCCAACCTGGGCGAGACCAAGCAGTTGCTCGAAATGCCCGATGAGCCCAACGTCAAGATGCGGCCGGACGTCTGGGCACGCGGGCGAATCGAGGCGATGATTCGCCGCGCCACCACGGCCGAAGCCAAGAAATCACTTGAAGATCGCGTCAACAAGGAATGGGAAGGCGTCAAGGACAGCAAGGATCTGAAGAAGCTCCGCGAGTTCGTCTCGGTCTTCGGGCCGTTTTTTGACTCGGGCCGCGAAGCACAATTCAAACTCGCCGACTTGTTGCTCTCAACCAACAATGAGGCTGATGCTCGCGAGGCGCAAACGCACCTCTCGCAATTGCGCGTGGCGGCGGACGACCCCGTTATTCGGGCTCGTGCGACCGAGGCGCTGGCGCAGCTCATGATCAAGAACCGGATGATGGAGGACGCCGTCGGACTCTACCTCCAACTCGGCAAAGAGTTCCCCAACGTGGTCATTCGCGATGGCAAGACCGGCGCGGATTTTCTGACCAATCTGCTCACGGATAAGCGTCTCCTCCCGTTCCTTGAACCGAGCCGCTATCCGCTCCCCAGCCGCGTGAAGGCTGAACAACGCGAACCGCTCACGGGCATCAACTACGGCGCGCAATTCGAAATTGAATCGCCTCCCGATCTGTTCCCGATGTACCGTCAGTATCGGTACGTTCTGGATCAATACCGTTCCGGCAACGGTACCTGGACGCTGATTGGCTACGATCGCGCCACTGGCAACGAGCGCTGCCGATTCCCCAACATGATTACCCCGAACCTCTACACGAACTCCGGACAACCGATTCCGTACTCCAAGTTCGTCCAGGGCACGGGGCACATCATGCTCGTGCAACTCGGGGTGTGGGTCTATTGCTTTGATCTTGCGGAGAAAAAAGAACTCTGGAGCCGGAACCTGCTTGGTGATCATCAGCCGCAAGCCCGGCCAGGCGTCAACCCGAATCCGCCGGTTCAGGTCGCGCCCAATGGCGTCTGCACCGTTCGCTTTGCGGATGGGTACACGCTGACACTTGGACGCTCGACGATCGTCCAGCCGGGGTACATCGCTCTCTTAACGCGCGATGGACTTGAATGCGTCGAACCGCTGACGCGACGGATTCTCTGGACGCGCAAGGGAGTCGGCGACCGGACGGAAATCCACGGCGATGCCCGCTACATCATCATGCTGGAGACCAACGATCAGAACAAACCCGCCTCCACCAAGCTGCTCCGGGCCGTGGATGGGATGATTGTGGAGAACTCACCCGACTCCGGCCGCGTTCTGGCCGACGCTCTCTCCTACCAACTCTACGGGCGGCATGCATTGCTCGCGAGTGGTACGGGCGACCAACCCCGCGTCCTGCGGCTCTACGACATGGCAACCGGCAAGGATGTCTGGAAAAAGGAATTCGATTCGAAATCGGTCCCCATCAACTCGCCGCTCAACGCCGAGTGGACGGGTTTCCTGACATCCGACGGCACGGCCGAAGTCTTCTCGGTCCGCACAGGTGAACTGATCGCCAAATTGAAGGTGGAAGGGAAGGAGCGGGACGCACACTTGAAAGCCTGCGTCGGAGCGCAGATTCTCGCCGACGCCGACCGCTATTACCTGATCCTCGATCGCGATCCCAATGCCGCCTCTGCCAACGGCATCCGTCCCGTGCCGGTGTACAACAACTACATGCTCCGCTCAGAGAAGGTGAATGGGCCAATCTACGCGTTTGATCGCGGCACCGGCAAACGGCTCTGGATGTATGCCGATGTGCTCGAACACCAGTGGTTGGTTCTGGAACAGTTTGTGGATATGCCGGTCATCATCGCGTCGGCGCCGGTGATGACCAAAAACAATGCTTACCAGCACGCTGTCGTGGTGATCGAGAAGAAGCGTGGAATCCTGCTGTTCAATAAGCCGGTTCTGTATAACGGCAATTTCTTCCAGAACTTGACCGTGGATCACAAGAACGGCACAATCAGCATGAATCGCTACGATACCCGGATTTACATCACCCCCGACGAGGCGAAGAAGTAAATCGTCGCGCTGTTGAGGTTGTCGTGGGGTAGTTCAGGAAATGAGAACACGCCAGGGCGTATTCTCATTTGCGAGCGAGACAACCTCTCCAAGGATTTCAACGCAGCCTCACCTGCCGGAAACAGCAGCTTTCCTGGCTGTTTCCGGTCCCTCTCCTACCACGATCACCTCCCGAACGTGGTCAATTTGTGACCGTAGGTGTTAAAGTTTTGCTCCCAGTTCGTCTTTTTTGTAATAGCCCTCCTATGGTCGTGCGCAAGACCATTTCGAGGAGAACTCCAGCGGAGAGTACCCATGCCCCGAAGTTGGTTGTTCGCGGTGCTCACGGCGGCTGTGGCCGCAGGTCTTGTCGCCGTCCCCGCGGCTCCTCCTGTTCAAGCAGCCGAGGACAAGGAGAAGGACAAGAAGAAACGCGAAATCGAAGCGGCGATTGAGAAGGGGCTGGACTTCCTCAAAAAACAACAGGCCGCGGATGGGCACTGGTCAGCGCAAAGCGGCCAATACCCCACCACAATGACCGCGCTGGCGGGCATGTGCTTCTTGATGGAGGGAAGCACGCTCAAGGAAGGCAAGTATTCCGACCAACTCTCCAAAGCGGTGAAGTGGTTCCTGCAACCGAACCGTCTCAACGCCGACGGGAAGATCGGCGACTTCAATAACCCTACCGAGTCCACCCGGTACATGTACGGCCAGGGGTTCGGCACGCTCTTCCTCGCAAGCGTGTATGGCGAAGAGGAAGACAAGGAACAGCGCGAGAAGATCGAAAAGGTGCTCAAGAAGTCGGTCGAGTTCATCTGCAAAGCCCAGACCGAGAAGAACCACAAGAAACCCGAAGGCAAGGAAGTGAAAATTGGCGGCTGGGGCTACGTCAGTGCGCAAGACGGCAATAACTTCGACGAGGGCTCCGTGACCATCACCGCGCTCCAGGGGCTGCGGGCCGCCAAGAACGCCGGTATCCCCGTGCCGAAGGAAAATATCGACCGGGCAGTGAACTACCTCGAAGCCTGCACGACTCCCGATGGCGGCGTGATTTATAGCTATGCCGGCGGCACCGGAGCGGCACTCAAAGGGCAAGGGCGTCCTCCCATCACCGCCGCCGCGATCTGTTGCGGGTTCAGCGCCGGTCAGTACCGGAGCGAACTGCCCAAGAAGTGGATCAAGTATTGCAAGGATAATATCCCGATCGGCAAGGGCCGGCAGAGCCACGATGAATACCAGACGTACTACTTCGCGCAGGCTATTTACGCTCTGGGCGACGATAAGTATGGCGAAATGTTCCCCAACGAAGCGAAGGATTCGTGGTTGACCTGGAGCAAGTTCAAGGAGGCGACGTTCCAGGGCATTCTCGACAGCCAGGACAAGACGACCGGCGGTTGGTCGCAGGGATACATTGGGCCGGTCTTCACGACGAGTGTGAATCTGACCGTGCTCCAACTGGAGAAGGGGATCCTTCCCATCTACCAGCGGTAATCGCGCGAAAATACCGGCGGGCGGGGTTATGCCGACCCTGCCCGCCGTTCGCGTTGCCGGAGTTGCAAAATCCGCGAATTGTATGCGACATGCCTCCTCCGCAACGCATATCTCTATCCTTAAACTCAACCCCATTTACCCACCTTCCGAGAGCCGTCAGCGATGAGCAACCAGGGCCAGATGGCGCAGACCGACGTCGATGCCATTCAGAAATTGAAGACCGCCTTCGACAACATCAAAAAGCAACTGACCCGAGTGATTGTCGGTCAGGATCAAGTGATCGAAGAGTTGCTCATCGCGCTGTTTAGCCGCGGCCACTGCATGCTGGAAGGCGTGCCCGGTCTGGCAAAGACGCTCATGATCAGCACTCTGTCGCGGTGCTTGTCGCTGGAGTTCAGCCGCATTCAGTTTACCCCCGACCTCATGCCGGCCGACATCACCGGCACGGACTTCATCGAGAAGAACCCCGCCACCGGCACTTTCGAGTTGCTGTTTCGCCCCGGTCCGCTCTTCGCAAACATGGTGCTGGCTGACGAAATCAACCGAACGCCGCCGCGCACCCAGGCCGCGCTCCTCGAAGCCATGCAGGAGCGGCAGGTGTCGGTTGGCCGCGTGCGCCACAAACTCGCCAACCCGTTCTTCGTGCTGGCCACCCAGAACCCCATCGAACAGGAAGGTACCTACCCGCTGCCCGAAGCACAGCAGGACCGATTCATGTTCAAGGTGTACGTGAAATACCCCAGCTTCAACGAAGAGTTCGAGATTGCCCGGCGCACGACCGGCGTTCAGGTGGATGAGATCACCCCCGTCCTGACTGGCGAGCAGATTCAGGAAATCCAAACGCTCGTCCGCAAGGTGCCCGTGACGGATCACGTCATCCACTACTGCCTCGCTCTCGTGCGGCAAACCCGCGTGGGTGAACCGGGCGTCCCGCGTTTCGTGAAAGACTGGTTGAGCTGGGGCGCGGGTCCGCGTGCCGTCCAGAACCTCATCCTCGGTGGCAAGGCGCGTGCGCTGCTGTACGGCCGCGCCCACGTCACGACGGACGACATCAAGGCACTCGCGTACCCCGTGCTGCGGCACCGCATCCTGACCAACTTCACCGCGGCCTCCGAAGGCGTCAACACTGACATGGTGGTGAAGAAACTCCTCGAAGAGACGCCGGAGAAGGAGGGTCAACTCCTGGGCGACCCGCGGTTCCAGAAGATCTTCGCATCATAAAGTTGAGAAGAGGAGCCGCAGATCAACGCAGATAACACGGATGAAAACACAAGACAGAGAAAGCCAAGGATGGTGGTAGCGCAATTGAGAATGATTTTGACCTCAACGGGTACTGTTCGCTGTGGCAAATCATTCTTCTGTCTTGATCCATGTTATCTGCATTGAGCTGAGGTCTCTCGTTCTCTTTGATCCGTGTTATCTGCGTTGATCTGCGGCTCCGTTTTCTTGAAGCTTGGAACTTCCCCGATGGCCAAACGTACCGATTACGAAAATCCCCGCCGGCTCCTTGACCCGAAGGTCATCGCCCGCATTTCGCAGCTCGATTTGCGGGCACGCCAGGTGGTTGAAGGCTTCCTTTCGGGGATGCACAAAAGCCCCGTGTACGGGCAGAGCGTCGAGTTCGTCCAGCACCGCGAGTACATGCCCGGCGACGACCTCCGCCGCATCGACTGGAAGGTGTGGCAACGCTCGGACAAGTTCGTCATCAAGCAATACGAGGCGGAGACAAACCTCCGCTCCTACGTCGTCGTCGATGCCAGCGAATCGATGATGTACGGGATCGAGAAACACCGCCGCGCCGGGACGCTCTACAAATACGACTACGTCGCGACTGCAGCGGCCTGTCTTTCTTACCTCACGGTAAAGCAGCAGGACTCGTGCGGCCTGATCACGTTCGACTCCGACGTGCGCGAATCGATTCCGCCGCGCAGTTCGCAAAAGCACATGGATGCAGTCACGAAGGCGCTGCACGTCTCGAATCCGCGCGAGAAAACCGACATCCTCAAGATCATGCGGCAGGTGGCGGAGAGCATGCCCAATCGTGGGGTCGTGCTCGTGTTCTCCGACCTTCTCTGCGATCGCGAGCCGCTCTTCAAGGGATTGGAGATGCTTCGCCACCGGCGACACGACGTGATGGTCTTCCACATCCTCGACGACGATGAGTTGCTCTTCCCGTTCTCCGGAATGACCAAGTTCGAGGGGCTGGAAGAACAGCCGCATTTGCTCTGCGACCCGCGCTCACTCCGTGAGGGCTACCTGGAAGAACTCGAACTCTACCTCACGGAAGTCCGCCGCGGGTGTACCCGAATCGGTATCGACTACACGCTGCTTCGCACCAGCGATTACATGGACGCGGTGCTGTCGAAATTCCTGTTCCAGCGGATGTCGACCCGGGCCAACCCGGCCCGACGATGATTGAAGAGAAGAGCAGCCACAGATACACGCAGATTACACGGATTAATACACGAGACGGAGAAACCAAAAATCGTGGCAATAAATGGAGAATGATTTTGAATCCGATGAGTGCTGTGAACTCTGTCAAATCATTCTTCTGTCTTGATCCGTGTTATCTACGTTGATCTGCGGCTCCTCTTTCTTCTTTTGATCTCATTGCCAGCATTCACGACTGAGATTCGCACCGATGCTTTCGATGTTTCTGAATCCCTGGACGTTCATCGCCGGTGGCCTGCTCATCAGCACGCCCATCATCATCCACCTCATCAACCGCATCCGGTTCCGGCGCGTGAAGTGGGCGGCGATGGAGTTTCTGCTCAAGGCGCAGAAGAAGATGCGCCGGCGGAAGATTCTGGAACAGTTGCTGCTGCTCCTGTTGCGCTGTCTGCTGGTCTTCTTTGTCGGCGTCCTCTTTGCCCGCTTCATCGGCTTCGGGAATACGGCTAAGGAAACCCGGCCCACCGCGCACATCGTGGTTCTCGACGATACTCCGAGCATGGCCGATGGCTGGCGCCGCGACGATGGCGGCCAAACCGACGCCTTCAGTGAAGCCAAACGACTGATTTCCGAAAAGTTGATGCCGGCGGCGGCCGAGGCGACCACGAAGCAGACCATGCACCTCGTTCGCCTCTCTGACCTGGACCAGCCATTCCCGCAACAGACGAAGATGGTCGATGGGAAGCTCACGCCGAAAAACCAGGATGAACTCGCCGAAGAATCGCGTGTCAACGGCAAGAGCATCACCGCGATGGACGATTACCTGAAGTCGCTTCAGGTCTCCACCGTCCGGCGGAGTCTCAAAGATGGTCTACGCAAAGCCAAGGAGATGCTCGAACAGGTTCCCCCGAGCGATGCCCGGATGGTGCATGTGATTTCCGACCTGCGAGCGGTCGACTGGAATCTCGATGGGCAGGCGATTTCCGACCTGATTCGTGAATTGAAAGAGAACGGAGTGACCGTCCATCTCATTGATGTTGGCCACCCGGCGCGCAAGCCGGATCGCAAGTCGCCGCCTTTCAATGACAACGTGGCGATTGTCGAACTGAAACCGCGCAACCGCATCGTCTCAGCCAATCAACAAATTGAGATTGAAGTTCGCGTCAAGAACTACGGGAGCACCGACCTCAAGGATGTTCGCATCGATTTCTACCTCAACGATAAGGCCGACATCATTCGCACGATCCAGTTCGCCACTCTGCCGGCGAATCAGGAAAGTGTGGCGACCACGCGGGCCTCTTTCACGCAAACGGCCACAAAGGAACGCCCTCTGGATCGCTTCAACCTCGTGACGGCAGTCCTGGGAACGCCAGAGCCAAGCGGGCTGAGAATCGATAATGCCCGATACACTGTGGTGGAAGTGCGCGACAATCTCAAGGTATTGGTTGTGGATGGCCGTACAGCCGAGGGTGGGCTCGATCTGCGGCAACGACCGGAAGGGGACAGCTACTACCTCCGCAACCTGCTCCTCAATCCCAAGGTGGAGACCAAACAGGGGCTGGGGAACATCGACATCGTCTCTGCCGTTCCTGCGCAACTGGACAAGCTCGATCTCCGGCAGTTTTCGACGGTCTACTTGATGAATGTCCCCACGCTCAGCGAAGCGGCGGTTCACAATATCGAGAAGTTCGTCAGTGAGGGTGGCGGGGTGGGGGTGTTTCTCGGACAGAATGTGCTGTTTGAAGACTACAACACGCGGATGTATCGCGGCTCAACCGGCTTCTTCCCCGTCCAGCTCCAGGGCGAGAAAGAAGTCACCGATGAACAAAAAATCCTCCGCACTTTCTCGTTAAGTCCGCGGCTCATGCCCCGGAACACGGCGATTCGCTCCCACCCCGCCCTTGTGGGGGTTTACACAGACGATAACGGACTCGCGATCAAGCCCGAGGTGATCGAGAAATACTTCCTGGTCACGAACATCGACAAGCACTGGCAGGTGTCGCGGCGCGGGGCCTGGCGTGATGACAAGGCAGTGCAGGAACTGTACTGCCTGCCCAACGACGCACCGATCGCCGAATATGAGGCGAGGGCGGAGAACCTCGTCTCGGAGATTCGCAAGCGCTATAACGAGCCGAAGTTCGAGGTGGCTCGGAAGATTCTCGACGACATGCTGCCAAGGATTCAGAAGGTCACGAAGGAGGCCAATCCACTCTCAGAACTGGCGCGGTTGCTCGACGCGTTACTTTGCGACCAAGTCAACACGGGCGACGCGAGCGAACCGATCCTGCGGGATTTCTGGAGTCAGCCGGAAATGGCGCAGACCAAGCAGATGGCCATGCTACTGCGCGACGAAACCAAATACGGTGACCCGCTTTATATCGTTAAACAATTCGGCCACGGACGTGTGGCCGTCATGACCACCGACGCCGGGGGCACTTACTCCAACAAGAAGCAGTGGACCGATTGGCCCTCCCTCTCCGGTGCGGGGAGCTGGGTTCCCATCGTTGTGGAGATGCAGAAGTATCTCGCCGGTGGGGGCGATGACGCGAATCGTTCTGTGGGGGATGTGTTCCGGCAGGATTTCGACTTCACGCGGTATGAGCCAGTGGTGACAGTCAACTTCCTGGGGACAGGGGACCCAACCAAGCCGAATAACGACCGCCGCTTGACGATGGATCAGAAGCCCCTCGGCAACCTGACGATGGACTCGCCCGCCAACCCGCCGGAAGCTCCCCCTGATGCTCCGAAACGGCCATTCCAACTGCGGTACTCCGACGCCAAACAGCCCGGCGCATACCTCTTCATGCTGACGCGAAAGAAAGATGCGGGTCCGATGCCCGTCGGTGGGGATAACAAGCCGGACCCTCTCGGCGATCTCGATTTTGTGGGAGTCCCTTTCAACGTGGACGCGACCACCGAAGGCGACCTGCGCCGCGAATCCAGTGAGGAGTTGGAGAAACACACCCTCAAAGCTCCGCTCCACAATGCCGTAGACCTGTCCTGGATTGACGAACTCAAGCAGAAGCCTGCGGATATGTCCAGCCGGACGTGGCTCTATCTGCTCATCTTGCTGCTGCTCATTGCCGAACAGGCGTGGGCGGTCCGGCTCAGCTACCACACGAAGCCCGAAGATCTGGAGATGCTCGCGCCTTCTGCAGCCGCGGCATTCGCACACCATGCGACTCCACCTCCGGCAACCAGCGGTGAAGCTGCGGCTGCCGAGATTCCCGTGACCAGCGAATAGCTTCTCGCCTGGCGTTGCGGCCCGCCGCACGCAAGAGAACGCAAAACACCACCCGAACACTCAACACGAACACTCACACAGACGGCGATGAACGAACCAACCACTACCACCAAAAGCGAATTCGTCTTTCGGCGCCTGGGCGACTCGTTCGACCAGTTCACCGGCGACGTGTTGTTCACGTTCTTCTCGTCCTGGTGGATCCTTGCGCTCCTGGCTTTCGTGGTCTTCGTGCGCATCATCTACCGATTTGCCAACCCCTCTGGACGCGCTGCCCACGCCCGCGACGCGACCGTTTGGGGAGTCGTCTGGGGAACGGCACTTTCGTTGTTGGCGTACGGTGTGTTGCATGAAGCATCGGTGGCGATTCTGTCGTATGCCGGCAAACTGGATGTGCCCCTCTGGCGGAGAAATGTTGCCCTCGGTGCGGGGTTGGTGGGAAGCGCCGTGCTCTTCACCGTTCTGATTCTCGCGGCGATTCGGGCGATCCGATATGTCGGCTCTTACATGAGCTCCACAAGCCGGGCACCCGGCGCGGGGGACCCAATCTCCCTCGGACTGGCCTGGATGACCGGTCTCTTGTGTGGGCTCCTTACGGTGTGGTGCCTTGTCGTCTTCTACGTGCTCGAAGCAGCGCCGAAGGCCGAGGCCTCCGAGCCTGTCTCGTCCTTGTCCTCGGGCAATACCTTCAAGTGGTACACGTTCACCGTCGGCATCTTCACGCTCGGCTCGCTCTTCGTGGCACTCATGTACATCAGGGATACGCGTTCGGTGCGCTGGTACTGGGCGGTGCCGCTGGCGCTTCTGCGCATGACCGTGTATGCGATCCTCTGTGGCGTCTTCCTCCTGCCGGCCATGCAGACCTGGGAAGACACGAATAAGCAATCGCGTGTCGTCATCTTGCTGGATATCACTCCAAGCGTCACGAGCACGACCGATGAGATCGGCACGGGACCCGGCCGAAAGCCGAAGACGCGCATGGATCTCATCATCGAGTTCCTGACCGACGAGAAGATCGCATTCATCAAGAACCTGCTCGATAAGAACCCGGTCGCGGTTTACGCGTTCGGTACTCGGCTCGACGAGTCGCCACAAATGATCAATCCCGGCGATGCTCCGTGGTCGAAAGCCGACTGGCATGCCTTCGCCAGCTACGATTTCAAGCCATTTGTGTTGCGCGACCTCTCGGCGGAGGGGAAAGAGCAACTCAAGAAACTGCCCGAATGGGATGGTGAGAAGCCCGGCACAGCGGACTGGGCCCAGAGCTGGTCCGCCCGCCGTAACGATTCCGAACTGGCGAAGCACCTCGGTCTTGACCCCGCAGATATGGAGAAGCTCCAGAAGAATCTCGAGCGGCTCGACAAGCGGATCGATGTTGCTCGCACCATCGCACTCGGCACCAACGTGGCGGACTCGGTGACTGCCGCAGTGAGCCGCGAAGCTCCCAACATGGTGCAAGGGATCATCGTCTTCTCGGATGGACGCAGCAACCTCGGTTCGGACTCCGGTTACCTCGAACTCCGCGATCGTGCCTCGCGTGAGAAGATTCCCATCTTCACCATCGCCGTGGGGGAGGACCGGCAAGCGGCGGCTATTACAATCACCGATGTGCAAGCACCGGACAGCGCCCCCATTGACGAGGCCTGGAAGATTATCGTCGAGGCGGATGGCGTGAACATGGCCAATAAGGAAGTGGAAGTCTTCCTCGATCTGTTCATGCCCGGTCACGACATGAAGACCGCGGCGCCCGATCACACCTTCACCGAGAAGCTTGTTTTCGCTCCCGGCGATCCGCCGCACGGACAGACCGAGTTTGTTATTGATCCAGCCAAGCTCCCCGAGAAACTGACCGTTGAATCGAAGGACGCCGCGATCAAAAAGCGTGTGTTTCCGGAGGGGAAGTGGTCGGCGCGGGCTCGAATCGCCAAGGATGCACAAGAGGCGTTCCCCGATCCGGAACACATACGCGACCGGCCGGACATCAATGTTGTCCGGCAGAAATTGCGTGTGTTGTTGGTGGCTGGCGCACCGGGCCGCGAGTTTACTTTCATCCGCACTCTGCTTGTGCGCGAAGTTCAGGATCAGCGTGCGACTCTCACGACGTTCGTGCAGAACGAAGCGGGGACGACAGGCCACCTCACGCCGGAGAAGGACGAAATCGTCATCCGCCGATTCCCCAATCGCCTCGATCTCACCAACAAGCAGATCAACCCCGACGAGAAGCCCTACAACCTGAACGAATACGACGTACTCATCGCCTTCGATCCCGACTGGTCGGAACTTTCGCAACAACAGGCCGACGACCTCGGGCGCTGGGTGCGGGAGGGCGGCGGCGGGTTGATTTACATTGGCGGGCCGATCAATACGTTCCAGCTCGCGCGCGTCGAGGAGAACAACGGACGGTTGCTCCCGCTGTTGAACATCCTGCCGGTGATCCCTGCCGACATCGTCGCGCAGCGGATCAAACCGATCCCGAAGACTCCTCGTCGGCTGAAGCTCTATCCGGAGCGGATCATCGGGTCCGAATTGCTCAAGCTGGAAGACAAGATTCCCAACGATCCCATTGCGGGGTGGGAACTCTTCTTCACTGACCGCGAAAAATACACTCCCGATCCCGATCTCAAGAAGGAACTGTTCCCGCATCGCGGTTTCTTCTCCGCTTATCCAGTGAAGGAAGTCAAACCCGGCAGCGCGGTGTTGGCCGAGTTCATGGATCTGGGCGACAACAACGAGGCATCGCCGCAGCCCTGGATTGTCACGAACAACCCGTCGGCGGCATACCGCTCGGTGTTCCTGGCTTCCGCGGAACTGTATCGCCTCCGGACCTACGATCCATCCGATGGGACGGGGCGCGAGTACTTCGAGCGGTTCTGGTTCAAGCTCATCAAGTACATGGCCGCCAAGCGGAATTTCAAAGCGCCGCGCGGTCGCATTCTCGTGAGTAAAGAAGGCATCACCGGCACGCCGATGCGCGTGCAGGCCCGCATCCTGAACGAAAATGCCAAACCCTACGACCGCGACATCAGCCCGAAGTTCAAAGTCGTTCAGGAGACACCTTCCGGCGACAAACGCGAGTTCGGACCGTTCGATCTCATCGCGAAGAAGTCGCCCGGCGCGGTCTTCGATGGGTACTATGCCGGGCAAGTGGTACTCGATCCCAAGCAGTTTCCACCCGGCGATTCGATCTATCGGGTCGTTGTCGACGTGCCGGACTCGCCGGGTGAAACCCTTTCGGGCGAGTTCCGGGTCCGCAAATCCGACCCAGAGAAGGACAACACACGCCCGGACTATCCCGCCATGCTGCGGATGGCCAGCGAGTTCGACAAAGACTTCCAGGCGAAGATACCGGACAAGGTCAAGGGAGAGTTGGGGAAGAGCCTGCCCAAGGAAGGCGGCGTGCCGCGGCTGGCGTTCAAACTTGCCGACAAGGAACAGGTCGCTCTCATCCCCGATTGCATGATTACCATCAAGACTCAGAACCAGAATCGCGGGCCCGTCCGTGACTTATGGGACCTGCCGGTGGAGTACGATCTGAGCCGGACGCGAGTGTTAGTGGCACTGATGGTCGTACTCGGCTCAGCGCTCGTGCTCATGCTGCTGCGTGGGTTGTGGGCCGTTGTGGCTCACGTGTTACCTAACTGGCTCCGCATCGTCTTAATCGTGCTGTGGCTCCTGAATATGGCTGTGGGATTGCTTGTGATGGGCGTCATGCTCCTCTTCATCCCGGAGCTGGGTTTGTACTGGACGGTGGCGTTTGGCCTCGCTTTGATTGCGATTCTGTGCTTCCGTGTGCCGTGGTGGATGGGATTGAGCATTCTCGGCGCGCTCGCGGTGGCGAGTGTGGTGACGAGTTTGTCGCTCCCGTACTTCGATTACGAAGGGATGACGCTCCCGATCAGTTTCGGGCTACCGGTCGTCGTCGGGCTGCTCTGCTGTGAGTGGACAGCGCGGAAGTTCCTCCGATTGGCATGACCTCATTGGTCATTGGTCATTGGTCATTAGTTATTGGTGCCTGACTGTCAGTGACTAGAGACCAATGACCAATGACTAATGACTAATGACCAATGACTAGAAATAAGACATAGCGACTCAATGAGTGATAACCGATGTCAACAGTGAAACAACCGCGACCGAAGGCAGCGCCGTTCGCCGACCGCGACCCGCAGGTGTATCACCCGCTCGATCGTTTGCGCGGCGTCATCCGGCGCTACGTCGTGATCGAGGGCATACTCTCGGCCGTCCTGTTCGTCGCCCTCTGGTTCACCGCCGGGCTCATCCTCGACTACGGCTTGTTCAAGGTGACGGGCTGGGATTGGGCGCAGGATGGCGCCTGGTGGGTGCGCGCGCTGGCGCTGGCCGCTGCCTTGCTACTGTTCATCGCGATTCTGGTGTTCCGAATCGTGCGCCGGCTTACCACGGAATTCTCCTATGCGTCGCTGGCGCTTGTGCTCGAGCGAAGATACCCCAAGCTCCTCGGCGATCGCCTCATCACCGCCGTGGAAATGGCCGATGTCGAGGCGATGGGCAAGTTCGGCTATTCGAAGGACATGCTCCGGGCGACGATTGCCGAAGCCCGTGAGCGCGTGGCGAAAGTGCCGGTGCACGAGGTGTTCAACTGGCGCCGGCTCTGGTTGCTCGGCTTTTTGGCCATCGGCTTACTGATTACGACCGTATCCGTCTCGTATGGTGCATACGCGATCGCCGCGCCCTCCGCGAGCCCATATCGGTTTTCATGGAAATTCGCGCACGTCACGAGCATCTTCTTTGAGCGCAATGTCGCTCTCATGAACACGCCCTGGCCGCGGCGAGCACACATCGAACTCGTCGATTTTCCGGAAAGCGGCGAGCTGACCGTGGGCCGCGACGCTCCTCCCCCGCGGATCACGGCGCGAGCGTATCGCTGGGTGATTGCCGACAATACCGACCGGACCGGGTGGCGTCCGCTGCGATGGAGCGACCTGACCTCCGAGTTCGTGGGGCGATCCGTTCCCGCTCTGCCCGAGATTCTTCTCATCTCTCCCTCTGGTGGGAAAAAAGACCCATCTATGGATGCTGTCGAACGGGTGGCCTACGAGACGGATGAAGAAGTGACGCCGGAGATTGCGAAGGCGCGAGCGATTCTCAAAGAGTTCATGAACAACCGCGTGGAACCCGACCCGGACAATCCCGGCCACACACGCACAGTGACGACGCAGGATTTTGAAGAACTCCAGGAAGTGATCAAGGCGCTTCTTGCCAAGGCGGATCAGCCGAGCATGGGGCGGACACTCCGTCGGCTCGATATTCCTGGTGAAGTGACTTACAAATACTCCGGCAAAAAAACCGCCGGGAATGGCACGCTTGCGCCGCAACAGAACAACGAATTCGCAGGCGAAATGGGCGGACTGAAAGAAGACGTCGAGTTCGTCGTGCGCGGGGCGGACTTCCTTACGCTGCCCAAAAAGATTCGACTCATTCCCCCTCCCTCGCTCAAGCGACTGGGTCGTGAGCAAGCGGAGCCCGCATATCTGCACCACGCTCCCCCTCTCAACGAAGGTTACAATGCACTCAAGGGGCGACTCCAGAAAATAGCAGCGAAGGACCTCTCGATCGCGGGCGAGCGAACCGTCTTTGCTGTGCCCGCCGGGACCGAACTTACCCTGAACGCGGAAGTTTACACGGCCGACGATGGCACGATCTCGGATAACGACCGGCTCGTCAGTGCATACGCAATTCCGGTGACCGGGCGGTTCCCCGGCACGGTGTACGAGAACGGCAAGCCCACGCAAAAGCCCGTTCCACTGGCACTCATTGGCGATGGCGAGGGCTTCCGCGTCGATTTCAAGAACGCGCCGCCCGATCCCAAAGACCTAAACAAGCTCACCGACTTCCGGCTCGTCGATAACGTCGAGTTCAAGGTCGTCTACACCAACAAGTACAACGTCAGCGCCACGCGTTCCTTCCTCGTTCAGGTGGTGCAGGACCAAGCACCGGTGGTGGAAGTCGCGGTGGATGTGATCCGCAAAGTGGGCAACGTCTATCTCGTGACCCCGAAAGCGCGAATTCCCTTCAACCCCGACAGCTTCGTGAAGGACGACCACGGGTTGAGCAAAGTGGAATACGTCTTCAACTACTGGGCGGAAGATTCGGATGTCGTCCGTTCCATCCGCACCAAATACGCGCTGCGATCGCTGCTGGATATCCCGCTCCCCGGAACGACCCCAACAGCGCTCTTCCCGCGCCTCCATGCAGATAACTTCCGCCTGCTCGATAAGAGCGACGACCGCCTGACGGCATCGGTCTTCGTGAGCGATTATGTGAATCAGGCGAGTTTGCTGCGGCGCGATACACGCGAGCAGTTCGAAGCACTCCTGGCAAGTGTCAAGAGTGAGGATACCTCCGCACAAACCGTCACGAAGATCGAACTGAAGGATCCCAACCGCGATTACTTCGACCTGAAAGAACTGCACGATCGGGGCATCATCAGCCTCATGCCCAAGGGGGACGACGTTCAGACGATCTACCGCATGGATCTGAACGTCCAGGCCACCGACAACAACGTGGACGCCGAAGGTGGTCCGCGCGTCACTCGCAACTCGGAACCGATCCGCTTACGGATCGTTTCGGAAGGCGACCTCCTTCTGGAGATCGGCCGCGAGGAAGAACAACTCGCGCAACGGCTTGAGGAGGCGCTGACGAAGATTGCCGGCGCCAAGAAGAAGTACGAGTTCGTCCGCACCACCAACGGCTACAAGGAGGAAGAGCCGGCGCAAGTCGATGCGGTGAAGGTGCGGGCGCAAGATGCGCTCGGCGACGTGGAGAAGTCACGCGATATCGTCCAGACTGTCGCCCGCGAGTACCGCCGGCTCTTCCGCGAATGCGAGATCAACCGCCTCAACGAAGCGGCGCTGAAGCGCTACCGAGAGTTTACCGAACTGCTCGATGGCATCCTCAGCGAAAGACCGGATATTCCTATCACCTTCCCCAAAACACAGGCACTATTGAACGCGGTGCAGACTCCCCTGAATGTGGGGAAATGGGCCCCGCTTGCACTCGTCACCGACGCGGAGATGTCGATCTACCGGCTTGAAGACCGATTGAAATACATTCTTGACCTGTGCGGGCAATCGCGGAGCATCGAGAAACTGAAGCAGGAAGTCTACGCGATCAAAGAAAAGCAAATTCGGATTGGTCAGGAAATCGACAGATGGCGGCTCGATGATGAAAGTGGAAAGAAACGTCCCTTTCCGACTTTTGGTGGTGTCGGTGTACTTTCCTTCGCCAAAGGTGAGGCCAAGCCTGTGCAACAAACCATCGCGTGGAACCAATACCCGGAGGACGAGATCGTCGTAAAGTTTGCTGTGTTCGATGCGAATAACCAGCTCGTGCCAGAAGCCTTGACCGTTCCAAAAGAGATGAAACTGAGTTTCGAACAGCATCAGTTCCGATTCGATTACGAAGTGAAGGCAGGCAACAAGGAAGGTACCTTCAAGGTTCGACTCACTCCGGCAGTTGGCCCGCCGGTTGAGTACCAGGTGATTGTGAAATAACAGGCTCTAACAAAGCCTCTGGCACGGGTGTTGTTTTGTGGACAGACAGCAGGTGGGAAAAGGCTCGCAAACACGGCCAGACGACACTGGACGACACCAGACGACACAGCCAGAAAAAAAGGCGCGATACACACTTTGGTAGATGGGCATGTGGCCGCAGGCCACACCAAGCTGTAAACCCTGACAATTTGCAGACAAATTCTGCCAAGGTGAACGATTCCCAGCGCGAGAAGCTTCGCTGACTCAACCGAAGAGGACACATCGCGTGTCCGGATTTGCCAATATCACAGGGCTGGCTCGTAGAAACCCCGAGTGTCGAAGCAAAATCGACTCGCGTTTCGCCAGTTGATTTCGCTTCCAACCGTCCTCCGTTTGCCACCAGTGCGAAGGGATGCCCTCGGAGGTCGAGATGATAGTGCCGCGAGAATTCGCGAAATTGCAAGATCATCTTGCTTCGGATGATGCGCCTGGCAGCAAAAGGTAACTGAATCGTAACACTCTGTAACATTCGCCCAAAGGCTCACGGTTTTTTCCTGCTTGGCTGTTTGCGGTTCGTCAACGGATCGTCACAATGGCAGGTAATTGACCACTCCACAGCGCGTCTTTGCCGCGCTGACACCTGGATGGAGGCTTCCCATGTTCCGCCGGTTGCCGACATTCCTGTCGTTGTCCTTTGCAGCGACGGTCGGCCTGTTCGCACTGACTTCGATTCTGACCGCCCAATCCCCAACACCAGAGCCGACCTCCGCTCCAATGACCGGTGCGGGGATCAAGCGGAACCAGGAAGAGACCCTCAAGCTCTTCAAACGCTTCCAGGAAGAAGTGTTGCGCCTCGCCCAACGGTGGGAGAAGAGCGACAACGCGGACGATAAGGAACGTGCCAAGTCTCTCCGCACCGCCCTCAAGATCATCGAGGAGAAGGGCGTTGAGAAGATGTTCAAGGAGTTGATCGAGGGGCTGGGTAAGCAGAACCCCAACGGCAGTGACTTCAACACACTGCTGAACAAAGACAAGAAGATCATCGAGGCCCTTGAGCAGATCATCGCCGTTCTGGAAACGGAAGATGAAATAACCCGCATCAAGAAGGAAATCGCTGACCTCAAGGCGGCAATCGCGGCCATCCAGAAACTGAAGCGCGACCAGGAGAACCTCCGCGCCAAGACAGATGGCGGGAAGGCCGACCCGAACAGGCTCGCCAAGGATCAGAACGATCTGGCGAAGCGGACTCAGGACGTTGCCGACGCACTCGACAAGAAGAACCAGGGCGACAAGGGGAATCCCAACGCTGGAAACCCCGGGAAGCAAGATCCGAAGGCCGAAACCAAGGCCGAACCCAAACCGGGCGACAACACCGGCGACGCCAAATCCGACACTGGCGAACAGAAGAGCGACTCGAAGTCCGATGGGATGGGTATGGGCGATATGGGCAAGCCGAACGCTGGTGAGCCGAAGCCGAGCGATGGGATGGGCATGGGCGATATGGGCAAGCCGAACGCTGGCGATAAGCCCACGCCAATGGGTGGAGATCCCAAAGCTGGCGATCCAAAGGCCGGTGGAGAGCCCAAGGCTGGTCCGCCGATGGGTGGCGACCCGATGAAGCCGAATGGCGGCAAGCCGACGAGCGCCGACAACAAATCACAGGGTAGCGGTAAGGGCGACAGCAAGCCGTCCGCCGGGCAACCCGGTGGTGAAGGCAAGCCGATGGGCGGCGATGGCATGAGTGGCATGGGCGGCATGGGTCAACCCAGCCCCGGCGGGTCCAAGGGTGGCGGGCAGCCCAGTCCCGGCGGCAACAGCCAGCCGAGCCAGAAGAAGGATCCCGCAGCCGACAACGTCCAACAAGCCGTTCCCCCGCAACAAGATGCTGAGGACAACATCAAGAAAGGCGACCCGAACGCCGCGTCCAAGAAGCAGGACAAGGCCATCGACCAACTTCAAAAGGCTCTCGATGAGTTGGAGAAGCGTCTGAAGCAACTCCGCGAAAAGGAACTCGAAAAACTGCTTACCAACCTCGAAGAACGCATCACCAAGATGCGTCGCATGCAGATCGAGGTGAAGGCGAACACGGAGAACATCAACAAGACCGTCACCGCCCTGGGTGGCAAGCCGGCTGTGGCCGAGATTCAGAAGAGTCAGGCCGAGTCCGACAAGGAAGGGCAGATCATCATCGAAGCCGACAAGGCCCTCAAACTGATGGAAGGTGAAGGGACCGCCGTGGTGTTCGCGGGCGTCCTGGCTCAGGTTAAGGGCGACATGGAAGCCATCCAAAAGCGGCTGAATGAAGCTCGCGTGGGCGCGGATACTCAACAGATTGAGCAGGATGTGATCGACCAGTTGACCATGATGCTTGAGGCGCTCAAGAAGGCCAAGCAAGACCTGCAAAAGCCGAACGATTCCAAGCCGAGCGATCCGAATGCCGGCAAACAAAACAAGAAGCTCATCGATCTTCTGAATGAACTGAAATTGGTGAAGTCGCTTCAGGAGCAGGTGAACAAGCGGACAATCATGTACAATAAGCAGGACCCAGGTGAACAGGCGAAGGATCCGCTGGTTCAAGGCGAACTGAAGCAACTCTCGGAACGCCAGGAAGTTCTCCGAGCCATGATCCACAAGATCGCGGTCGAGGCGAACCAGTGAGCGAAAAATGAGGATCTTAAGGGCCGGATACGATGATTGTTGTGTCCGGCCAGCCTGAAAGGTAGACTCCAGTTAGAATCGTGACGACCGGTCGTCAATACGATAGCTGGTCGTCCGGCACCCAAACACACTCTCCATTGCACACGTTCATACCCAGGGAGATTTGCCGTGAAGATTCGTCAGTTGTTCGCGGCCGCCGCCGTCTCTGCCGGGCTGGCTGTCACCGCGACGCCCACCTTCGCCGCCGAACCGGCCAAGAAGCCGACCTTCGGCTTTAGCACGATGAAGGCCGCCAGCGCTGATGAGGCGAAGGCGAAAGCCGCAGCGTGGCTCAAGTCGGTTGGCAAGTTCGACCAGGCCGCCTTCGACAAGATCTGGGCGGACGAGAAGCGCACGGTCCTCGACCGCACTGCTGACTCCCTGGCATTGGGGAACACCGAAGCTGCCGCGATGCTCGCCAACGTTCGCAACCGCGATGCCGCCGCACCGAGCGAAGTCCCCGCGTTCCTGAAAGACGACAAGCAAGACGCCTTCTTCCGCACCAACGTCGCGCTCGCTTTCGCCAAGGCTGCCGCGAACAAGAAGGTTTATGAAGAAGCTCTCGAAGCCCTCAAGAACGTCAACCCGGACTTCGCAGTCGATCCGGCCAGCTACTTCTTCTTCAAGGCCGTGGCGGAACACGCCACTATGAAGAAGGACGCCGCCACCGCCTCGATCGTCAAGCTTCTCGACGATGTCGCCGACCAATCCCGCCCCGCCCGCTACACGATGGTCGCCACGCTGATGTTCTTCGACATGCAGAACTGGGCCGCTGATCCCAAGGATCTCTCGAACATCGAGCGGCTGATGGATAACAGCGGCCGTCGCCTCGACCTGGCCCGCGCCGGCGACAAGACCCAGGACATCCAGAAGAAGATCATTTTCCGGCTCGACGAGCTCATCAAGGAGCTGGAAAACAAGAACAAGCCCGGCAATGGTCAATGCAACGGCGGCAACTGCCCCGGCGGCGGTCAAAAACCTGGCAACGGCAACGGCCCTCCGGGCGGCAACACCGTCAATCCCTCGAAGCCTGCTGCGGATAGCGTGATCATGGGCGGGAGCGGCAAGGGCGGCGTGGATGAGAAGCAACTGCGCCAGATTGCCGAGCAATGGGGCACCATGCCGCCGGAGAAGCGAGCCAAGGTCGTTCAGGAAATCACCCGCGACCTGCCGCCGAAGTTCGAGCCGATCATCAAGAACTACTTCGAAGCACTCGACAAGCTTCACGGCTACAAGAAGTAAGATTTCCGAAATGAGAACACCCCTGGCGGTTCTGAGTTATTCAACTGCCAGGTGAAGCTTGTGTGAATTGTGTAACTCGGGCGGTGGCCGCACGACCTCGGCCACCGCCTCGTTGTTCGCAGCGACCAGAATGCCTTCATCCACGTACCCATATCCTGTTTTGCCCACCGCGAGATTCGTCATGCGACTCCTTCGCCGGGCCACGAGCGTCCTTCTTCCTTCGGTCTTCTTCGTCGGTCTTCTCGGTGCCGGTGCGCTCGCCGCGGACGTGACCACCACAGCCGGAAAGAAGATTACCGGTAAGCTCGTCGCGGTGGACGCCAAGGGAATCACTTTCAGCACGAAGGATGCGACAGTCCCGATCCCCAGCCGCGAGATCGTCATCGTGGACCTGGGAAATCCTGTTCTGGCTGCCCCGAAAAACACAACGTACTCAGAGTTGGAACTGACCGACGGCTCAACGATTCGCGTGGCGAAGTTTCTCCTCAAGGGGAAAAAAGTCGAGACGGAACAACTCATCGCCGCACCCGGTGGGACGAGCCCCAGTTACGAGATTCCACTCAGCACGCTCTTCTCGGCGATGAAGAAGGCCGACGATGCGAAACATCGTGATAACTGGAAGAAAATGCTCGCGACGCGTGGAAAACGCGACCTCTACGTCATCCAGCAAGAGGCGGGACTCACCTTCGTTCAGGGGACCATCCACTCCGGCTCTGACGACGGGAAATACGTACGCTTTGAAAAGGACACCGGGGGCGATCCGGAGAACCTGCTTCAGTCCCGATCCGCTGGCTTCGTGTTTTATCAACCACAGCCAGCCAACATCGCACCCACGATCTGCCGTGTCCTCGATGTTTACGGCAACTCTCTCAACGCGACAGCCATCGTGATTTCACCCGAGGGCGTCACCGTTACCACGGTCGCCGGTGCCATCGTCAAATATCCGTCCACTGCGTCGCTCGCGAAACTCGATTATGCGCTCGGCAACATTGCCTATCTCTCTGATCTGGAACCACAGAGTGAAGGACCGGAACTTCCGCAGGAAGAGAAGAAACTCAACCCCACGGTGGCGTTCCTCAAGGATCGCTCACTCTCCAACGACGCAATCAAGCTGGACAGCACGGTGTATCCGAGGGGACTCTGCGTCGCCCCTGACACGGTTCTGACATACACGATCAACGGTGAGTATGCCCAGTTCAAGGCGATGGCGGGCATCGACGAGAACGGCGCCAACGGTACCAGCGCCGCCAAACTCACCATCGAAGGTGATGGGCAGGTATTGTTTTCGGATGTGCTACGTCGCAAAGAGAAAGCCAAGCCGGTCTTCCTGGCCGTGAAGGGCGTCAAGCAACTGCGTGTGATCGTTGAGACAGACACGCCGTTCAACGGTAACTACGTGACGCTGGCCGAAGCCCGCCTTCAAAAATAGTCCCTTGCGCTCTCTGTTCACGCGAGCCATCGAGTATTCTCAGCATTTTTCCTGGGCTACACCCATGATCCAACTCCGTCTTTCGATGCCTGTGGCTGCAGTCGCCAGTCCCGCACTGGTCGCGCTGGTCGCGCTGATCGTTCCGCAGACGATCGCGGCGCCAAGTGAAGTGGACAAGACTGTGCTTGCGGCTCAACAGGAACGGATCGCCGCAATCAAGAAAGTTCATCCCGCGATCGTCGCCGTCTGCGTTCAGGGGGGGCAGGGGGTCGGCTCCGGGGTTCTCATTGACGCGGAGGGATACGCCCTCACCAACTTCCACGTTGTGCAAGCGACGGGGCCGCTCATGCAAGCGGGTCTCGCCAACGGCGTTCTGTATGATGCCGTCGTGTGTGGTATCGACAAGGTCGGCGATGTTGCGCTCATCAAACTCCAGCCGAAAGAAAAGGGCACGCCGTTCCCGTTCGTGGAAATGGGCGACAGCGACAAGGTGAAAGCTGGCGACTGGTCGCTGGCGATGGGCAACCCCTTCTCACTGGCGATGGATTTTACCCCCACCGTCACTTACGGCATCATCAGCGGTGTGAATCGCTATCAACCGCCGGAGGGGAAGGGCCTGCTCGAATACACCGACTGCATTCAGATCGAAACGTCCATCAACCCCGGCAACTCCGGCGGTCCGCTGTTCAACATGAAGGGCGAACTCATCGGCATTAACGGTCGTGGATCGTTCGAAAAACGTGGCCGGGTGAACTCCGGCGTCGGTTACGCAATATCCATCAACCAGATCAAGAACTTCCTCGGACACCTCCGTGCCGGCATCGACGCTGACCACGCTACACTAGGTGCCTCCGTGGGCACGGCGTCCGAGGATGCCCCGCTCACGCAGATGGTTATCAAGCAGATGCTCGACGAAAGTGATGCCTACCGGCGTGGGCTCAAGGAGGGGGACCAGCTCATTGAGTTTGCCGGACGCCCGGTCACGAGCACGAATCAGTACAAGAACATCCTGGGGATTTATCCCAAAGAGTGGCGTCTGCCCCTCACCATCCGCCGGGATAATACCCGCCACGAATACCTCGTGCGCTTGATGGGGAACCAGGCAGCGGTCATCGAAAAGGCGAATCAGCCAATGGGTCCACCACAACCTGCGCCGCCGGCTCCTCCGAAGGGACCGCTGCCAAAGGGCGGTGTGGAAACCACCAAGATGTATGAAGGTCGGAAAGGATACTCGAACTGGTACTTCAACGTTCTCGAGCGGGATAAACTCCTTGAAGCCTTCAAGAAGTCCGGCGACTTCTCTGGTGTGGCGGGCAAGTGGACGATCGATGGCAAGTTCGCGATGGCCGATCGCAACGGGCCGCTCCATGCCGAGATCAACCCAACGAAGGACGGCACGATAATCAAGCTGAAGATGAACATCGAGACCACACTCGACCCACTCCAGCAGACCGACATCCACATTCAGCAAGAACCCATCGGTAGCGGCGGGCTGATGATGGCGATGTATCACTACCACCGCTTCCTCACACTCGGCACAAAGGGATTTGAAGGGCTCTTCGCCCACGGTGGTTACGAGCCATTTTATCCACCGCCAGCGGATGGCTCGGTCCCCAAATCCCTCGCTTCACTTCGGGTGGATTGTGCGGTCATCGATACCAAACACGGTTCCGCCAACTGCAAGTGGTTTTTCTCGCGCAAGGACAACACACTCCTTGGCTTCGAGCTATATGTCGCCAAGGACGCGCGCGAAACGGAAGATCGCGATCCTTGCGAAGTCTACTGCTACGACTACAAGGACGTGAGCGGGCGAAAGTTGCCGCACCGCTTCGAAGTTCGCTATCGCGACAAGCGTTACGCCACTCTCACCGTTTCGAGTTACAACCTGGAAAAATAACTCCGCCTTTGATCGCCTCAGTCTGAGGAGCTCGCTCCTTGGACTGGGGCTCATCCAACCACGGCACTGCACTCATGCTCACGCGATCCACTCTGCTCTGCTTCGTTGTTGTCGCCGCGACCGCTGTCACGCCAGCATTTGCTCGGGCCGCCGATCCGTTTGTGGATTTGGCCGAGAAGTCGAACAGGAAGTTGGTCAAACTTTTCGGTGCGGGCGGCTTCGCGCGGCTGAACAACTACGGCACGGGCATCATCATCAGCAAAGATGGCTATGTGCTCACCGTGGCAAGCCAGTTGCTCGATACGTCTGATCTTGTCGTCCACCTGTACGATGGCACCCGGCTCAAGACGAAAGTCATCGCCACCGAGCCGGAACTGGATATCGCCCTTCTCAAGATTCAATCAGAAGACAAGCTCGACCTCGACTATTTCGACTTCTTCGAGGCCGCCAAGCGGCCGCCGTCTGAACCGGGCGATTGGGTGGTAGCGATGAGCAACACCTTCGAGATTGCCCTGCGCGACGAGCCACTGAGCGTCCAGCGTGGCGTCGTCTCGGCGTACACGAAGATGGCTGGCCGCCGAGGAATTTTCGAGTTCCCCTACACCGGGGAGGTGTACATCGTGGATGCCATCACGAATAACCCCGGCGCGGCTGGTGGGGCGCTACTTACGCGGAAGGGTGAACTCATCGGGATCATTGGTCGCGAGATCAAGAACAGCCTGAGCGAGACCTGGATGAACTATGCCATCCCAATTCAGGCAAAGACAGAAGTAAAGATCAAGGAAATCGTCAAGGACAAGAACGGCAAGGACGTCGAGCAAGAGAAGACCGTCGTCGTGTCGATGCCGGAGTTCGTCACGCTCGGGATGCAGGGGAAGTACAAGCCCATCACCAAGCCCAAGGTCATCGGTGGTGAGGGCGGCTATCACGGCATCATCTTCGTGCCGGACATTCTCGAACGCACCCCGGCATATATCGAAGATGTGGTGCCGGGCTCGCCTGCTGACAAGGCTGGCTTACGTGCGGATGATCTCGTCAGTTTCGTCGATGGCGAACCGATCGTCAGCATCAAGGCGTTCCACGAGTACATCAAGAAGAACACGCGCGCCGGGATTGTTCTTCGGCTGGAAGTTCGCCGCGGTGAGTCGCTCGAAACGGTGGAACTGACTCTCGGCGCACAACCGAGCAAACCGAAACTCCCAACGCCATCCAAACCGTAACGGCTCTGTTAAAACCCTCGGTTGAGGTTGTCGCGATCTTGGTGAAAAGCATTCTCAAAAACACCAACCCAGCGACAACCGACCCGAGGTTTCAACAGAGCACAATGCCGAGACGAGCAACGCAGCACTCTGTGTGCCGACTACTTTGAAACACGCACTTGAACGGAACCCTCCGATGAGCCTGACTATCCCCCAAACTTCACGGATGTGGGTCGCCGTGGTTGCGGCCGTGGTTCTGAGCGCATCCGTAGTCCACGCTCAGCCAAAGCCGGATCTCAATGAGGCGATTGAAAAGACGATGAAGGCCGCTTCCGCCAAGGTCGCGCCGACGATCGTGAAAATTGAAACAGCCGGCGGCGCGGAAGTCATTCCTGGTGGAGCGAAGAAAGGACCCACTGGAGGAGGCGTCCGCAAGGGCATCGGACCGACGACGGGAGTAATCGTCTCCGCAGACGGCTACATTATCTCCAGTGCCTTCAACTTCGCCAACAAACCCACCGACATCTTCATTACGATTCCCGGCCAGCCGCAGCGGTTCGTGGCAAAAATTGTCGCCAACGACCAAACGCGCATGCTCACGCTCTTGAAAGTGGAGGCCAAAGAGCTGCCGGTGCCGGAAGCATTCCCGAAGAAAGAGATCGAAGTGGGGCAATGGGGGCTATCGCTGGGCCGGACGCTCGACATCAATGTCGATCACCCGCCGTCGATGAGCATTGGCATCGTCAGCGCGACCAATCGCATTTGGGGCAAGGCAATCCAGACTGACGCCAAGACCTCGCCGGTCAATTATGGCGGTCCGCTCGTCGCCATCGATGGCCGTGTGTACGGGGTGATTGTTCCAATGTCCAACCGGGCGGATGGCGAAACTGCCGGTGTGGATGTGTACGATGGCGGCATTGGGTTCGCTGTCCCGTTCGAAGATATTCTCGCGGCACTGCCACGACTGAAGGAGGGGAAGGATCTTCGTCGCGGGTTGCTCGGTATCTCGCCGCAAGGTTCCGATGTTTACAACGCCCCTCCGGTGATCGGTGCCATTCAACCGGACTCCGCGGCCGCACAAGCCGGCATGGCCATCGGCGACCGAATTACCGAGATCAACGGCAAGCCGGTGGCGAATTACTCCACCCTCCAGCACATTCTGGGGCCAATGTACGATGGCGACGTGGTGATCGTGAAAGTCAAACGTGGCGACAAGGAAATGGAGTTCAAGAATGTAAAGCTTCACGGCATCGTCACGGCCTACGTGAACGCATTCTTCGGTGTCCTGCCGATGCGCGACGACCCTGGTCCTGGCGTCGAGGTGCGTTATGTCTACCCGAAGAGTCCGGCCGATACCGCAGGGATCAAAGCGGGCGACCGGATCATGAAATTCGGTCCAGCACCCACTCCAAGCCCGGTGCAGAACCGTGCCGCTCTCCTGATTGCCATCCATCGACTCAATCCCGGCGTGGAAGTGAAGGTCGAGGTGAAACGCAAGGAGGGCGGGAAAGTCGAGACTCTCACCGCGAAACTCATCCCGACGCCCGACACACTCCCCACAGAGTTGCCGCCCTCATCTGCTGGCAAGGCGTTCGAGGGCCAACCCAAACCGAAGGATAAGGATCCATTCCCGCCGAAGGATCCATTCCCACCGAAGGGACCATTGAGTAACATTCGCGCGGACGTCAAAGATGACGAAAAGAAGGATGAAAAGAAAGACAAACCGAAGATCGAAACGGGCTTCATGACCCGCACGAACGAGGCCCTCGGCCGGGAATACTGGATCTTCGTGCCGGACAATTACGACCCCAATGTCTCGCATGGCCTGATTGTTTGGTTCCACCCGGCGGGGCAGGGGGGTAAGGACGGCGAGAAGATGATGAAAACCTTCCGCCGTTTCGGCGAGGACAACCACTTCATCGTGATGGGACCAAAGTCTGGCAACAATGATCGCTGGGTTGCCAGCGAAACGGAACTGGTGATGCAGGATGTGAAGGCCGTCATGGGACAATACACCATCGACAGGACTCGCGTCGTGGCGCATGGGATGGGCAATGGTGGGGAGATGGCGTTCTATGTCGGGTTCCACGCTCGTGATGTGTTCCGTGGGGTTGCCACAATCGGTTCGCAATTGGGCACGCAGCCAAAAGACAACATCGCCAATCAACCGCTCTCGTTCTTCATTTGTGGCGGCGACAAGGATCCGCTCCTCAAGGAAATCACCGCCAGCAAGGATCTGTTGGTTGAAAAGCGTTTCCCAGTTGTCTTCCGCGAGATGAAAGAGAGCGGGAAGGAATACTTCGACCTGAATACCTTCACCGACTTCCTCGCCTGGCTCGACTCCCTTGATCGGATTTGAGCTCGGCTCTGGGCAAGCGTGCAAGGCTTGCCCTGACCAACAACAAGAGAAGCCCACCCAAGCAGGGTGGGCTTCTCTTGTTGTTGCGCTGCAATCGCGGGGTCTTAGAAGATGCGCTTGTGCGAGGCGATTGCGTTCTGAACCGCTTTCTGGGCCGCGTGGAGTTCTTTCATCTCCTTTCCGACGTTAGCTTTCCCCGACTTCAACTGGCGTTCCGCCGCGATCAGTTCGCGCTCGGCGTGTTGCAGGAGCGAATGGTGGTGATGATGATGCGTCCGCTGGGCAACGCCACCCAAACCCGATCGATTGGTCTGGCTGATGTGGTGCTTGTGGTGGTGTTGCATGGCGTCCTTAATCTGGCGAATCGCACCGGCAATATCCCTTTCGGCCTGTTGGATGTTCTGGCCCTTGAGCGCGGCTTCGGCGGCGCGGATATCCTGTTCGGCCTTCTGAAGGTGGTGCAGGTGGCCATTGTTCTGGGCCGTGTTCTTCGCCTGCGCATTCACCCGATTTGGGTTCTGGTTCTTGAATTTGTTCTTGGCGTTCACCTTGGATACGGGCGCGGCAGTCAATGATGTCCCCGAAATCAGGAACGCGGCGAGCGCAACGGCGGAAAGTGCGCGAAAACGCATCACGGTACACCTCAGTTTGGTGTTGCGGGAGTTGGGCATCCGACATGGGGCACGGCGGACGGGTTATCCATTCAACGCCAGAAGGACCGTGGAAGTTCCGCGCGATCTGTATTCTTTTTGGCCAGACGATCTCAAAGTCATAGCCGGTCTCCGTGTGCCGTTGTTTTTTGCCAGCGCACGAAGATCTGCCTGCCGTCGTTAAAAAAGCAATGGCACACGGAGTCTGCTGGCTACTTTAAAGCGAAAACACCCGAGGCGATTCCGCCTCGGGTGCTGTGTTGTTCACGGAGAACCATTCACTCACTTCAGCTCGACGTTCCAGTAGGCGTTGTCGATAAACGACTGCCAGGACTGGTACTTCTTCTGTGAGAGCTTCAGGTTCAACAGCGGGCTGCGCTTTGGCTTTTCCGGCTTGCGGATTAGCGTCATGTTCGCCTGCCGGGGAGTCCGGCCGCCCTTACGGACGTTGCAATCCACGCACGCGCACACAATGTTTTCCCAGGTGGTCGCGCCGCCCTGGCTGCGCGGGATCACGTGGTCCAGCGACAATTCGGTCGTGGGGAACCGCTTGCCGCAGTACTGGCACTGGTTGTGGTCGCGGGCGAAGATGTTCCGCCGGTTGAACTTTACCGTTTGCTTGGGCATCTTGTCGTAGCTCAGCAACCGGATGACTCGCGGCGAGAGGATTTCCGACGTTGGGGTTCGGACCCAATCGTCATCCTCCTGCCGGTAGTTGGCGGCGCGGAAGGCGCTGAGTTCGGCCCACGAGGCGAAGTCGTAGGTTGCGAACTGGCCGTCTTCCAGGCTGACAACTTCAGCGAGATCCTTACACAACAAGCAGAACGCTCGGCGGACGGAGATCACGTGGATGGCCATGAACGTCTTGTTCAGCACCAACACGCTCGCGTCCAGGGCCGAGTACGAACCGACATTCATGGCGGTGCGGCCTTTCAGAATGGGGCTTCTCGGCTGTCCAGCGACGCGCCAGACAGTCCGCTTGTCAAGGAAGAGGCGCGGGCATGTCCATAGGTTCAACCCCACACTATCTTACCGGCCCATTTTTCGTTCCCGCAAGAGCCCATGAGCCAGGTTCGTCGAGACTTTCTCGCGTCCTTCATCTTATGTCGTGCTTTTGGCACGCTCAGAACCCGTGCAACCATCATTCTTTACGGACGGAACGGACCAGCCCCGCAACAGAATTTGCCAGTTCTTCGCGACTGCCTACCACCCGCAGCCGGTAAAGCGACACTTGCACGGAGCCACCCGGCGTGGCGTAGTGGATGTGTTCATCTCGCCGCGACGGATAGACCAGCCCAACTTTCTTTGCTCCCGTGAGGCTGGCGTAGGCCAGGACTTGGTGCAGGTCAGCTGCTTCGTGTTTGGCCCGTTTCCATTTCGCATCGAGAACAGCCCAGGGAGCGGCGTGGTGACGAATCAGGATGTCCGGCTGAAGTTCGGTTGGCCCAATTGAGAAGGGTGGATGCGCCTCCACGCGCCACTCTGTGTGGTGGCTGAACTCCTCCTGAAGTGCAGTGATGAGATAGCGTTCGAACATGCGGCCAAGATCAACGAGAAATGCGTTGAGCTTCATACCGAGCGGATCGGCACAGGTGACGCCATCAAGAATGAGCCGGCAGACTTCCAGAAGCGGCAGATAGCCCGCAGCGCGCGGTTCGGCAATGGTTGCGGCGAAGTCGCCTTCCGTTGCCGACCCAGACGGTACCACTTCCAACGGCTCCATTGTCACTCTCACTCGCAACCGAACACTCTCGGGCAGGTCGGGATTGTTGAGAAGAACGGCAGCCGTTGTTTTCAGAATGCGGTGCCAGGGTGTGTGGAGATCGAAGACGGGTTCGTCGATGTGGAAGCGGTCAGGAAACGCTCCAGCCGCCGCACTGCGTAGTTGCTCCGCGGTGCGGAGCTTTCCTCGAAGAAACGGCGATACGTTCGACGCTTCACCATAGCCCGCCACCAACCCGGCACGATTCACGACTTCGAGCCGGCTGGCGAACTCGTCGGCCAGCACCGTGAGCAGTCCGCCGGGAGGCCCAATGGTGTCGCCGCCAGACTGAGGGGGAAAGCCAAGCAACATTCGCAAATTCGGCCAGGGAATCTTGGGGGCGATGACATAGCGGTTCATCGGGCCGTCGAAAAAACCGACGAATCCGCGTGGAGTGAGATTGTAAACTCGGTGTTCAAGTGTCCGAGCGACTTCAATCAGGTGGCGGGCGTGCGTGAGTAAAAAAATCGCCTCATCCCGCCGGAGCCGGACCGGACGAGTTCGCCGTTCGATCAGCGGAACGAGGCGGCGGGTCAAGGAGCGTTTTTCTCCAGAGGTGGGAGTGCGCGCTGATCGGGGCTCCACACGCGGAAGCCAATACCGATACCGGGTACTTTCGTGTCGCGGAACTCCGGCGGTTGCTCGTCCTGCCGGAGTGGCGAATTGGCCCAGTAGCAATATACAGCAATCCGATCGGCGAGCACACGATAGGAGATGGGCTGCCCATCGAACGGATTGATGGGAATGTTGGGCAGGTAGGTCGGAGTCAACTCCGCGAGTTCGCGTGGCCAGCGTTTGTTCTTGAGCCGGAAGCGTTCGCACGCAACACAGGTGGCGGCGGTAAGGAGCATTGCCCGGCACCGCAGGCCCGCTTCCGCGATCTTCTGGCATGCGGGGACAAGAAGCCGCGTCAACACGTATCGGAGTTCGTCCGGGGGGCCTTTTGGAATCGACACCGCCTTCATTGCGGCGATCTGTTCGTGATGAGGAAGGTTTGCCGCCTCAAGGTAGGCGGTGGTGATTTCGAGAGTCTTCGCGTGGTCACCGGGAATGAGCGGACGATAAGCGCGGAACGCCGCATACGCTTCTGGACCGGGATCTTTGATGTTCGCATACACGAACCAGTGTTCTGGCGGGATACTGCCATCCTCAAGGCCACGAAACACTTTGTCCAGCGCGGCTCGTTCACCCCGCATTCCGATGCGGAACCACGGTACTTCCGCTTCCGCGAGCAAATCCGCCTGAAGTTCTGCCAGTCCCTCGGTTGGTTCGCTCCACGCGAGCACTTGCGCCGTTGTTTGTGCAGCGACGTTTGCACAGGCGATGCGGACGAGTTGCGAAACGAAAAACGGTTCATCACCAATCGAGCGAGCGACTCCCAACGCGGCACGGGCCGCGTTAATCCCTCTTGTGGGATTTTTGTCGAGCACGGCGAGATGCGCATCGTACTGCAGGAGATTGCCAACTCGGCGCGTCTTATCGAGGTGAGGAAGAAGTGTGGTAATCGGATCATCCGGGATGGTCAGCGGATAAATGCCTCCACGCTTGTCGCGCAGTCGGACGGCATCGGTGCGTGCAAGCAGCGTCCCGGGTGCTTGCTTTCGGGCCGTTGCAATGGCAGCCGCGGGAGGAAGGTGGTTATCGCAGTTCGTCACCCAGAACGACTTCGCTTCTTCGGATTGATACCACTTTTGCCACTCCTCAGGGATGCGGTCTGCAATATCGAGCACAATCGCCGCGGAGTTCTCGGCGGCGGGCGGTTCCTGTTTCTTGCGTTCGTCGAGAATCGCCTCGAGCTTCCACCCCGGTTCGTTTGTGTCCAGTCGTGCGGTGGTCGCATCGAGTTGCCGCTGACCCACGCGACCGACTTGCCACCGCCCGAGCGAGAGGACAAGAACGATTGCCGCACAGATACCGACGACCCAGAGCGTCACCTTCCGCAATCGTCGGAATCGCGAGCGCGGCGGCTTCGGATCAGGTGAGGTGGATGGGGGTAAGAACTCATCGTCGAGGTCGGTTTGTGGCTGGTTCACGGCGGCGGCTCGTTGTCGGGTGGAATATGTTCAGCGGGAGCGAGTATTCCCCGTTGGTCAGTGTTCCATAAGCGAAAGCCGACCTCAACACCTTGCGGAAACTCTGGACGAGATGCCGGGGAAGCTCCCAACTCGGGAGGTAGTCGTTTACCCACCGAGTAGACGACCACGCCATCGTTCAATTTCGCGAATCTCAGCGGTTGGCCATCAAATGGATCGAGGGGAATAGCGGAAATGTATGTGGGGATGCGTTCCGCCAGTTCATTGGGCCAACGTTGATTCTTCTGCCGAAACTGTTCGCACGCGATGCCAACCACAGCGCATCGGGCTTCCGCAGTCGTTCGCCAATACCTCTGCGTGACCCTGTCCACGGCCGTTGCTCCTCCGCATCCGCAGCGAGCGCCAGCCACTTCCACCGTCGGCGGCGACGTGGAGCAGGGGCGGGTTTCGGTTCTGGCGTGGGCGTACGGCTCATGCGGTGGTGTTCTCCACGATCAAGGCGCTCCGTCGGGTACGTCCGGCATCTCGGGTTTCTCTTTGGGAAGTGTCGGAAGGCCCCGATGGTTGGGATCGTAGAGCCGCCATCCGAGTTCCGTTCCGCCCAGAGGGTTGGTCAGCCGTTTTTTATTGGGGTCAAACAGCCCCTTGTGAGGAAGAGCATAGACCGTGACTCCATCGGGCAGTTTCGCAAACTTCATCGGTTCGCCGGTGAACGGATCGATGGGCATTGCAGCGAGCAAGTCCTTTGGGAGTTCCGCGAGCGATTCGGGCCAGCGGCCGTGTACGAGACGAAATCGTTCGCAGGCGATCAACGTCGCGCCCGAGAGTAATTCCGCGCGACTCCGAAGACTCACGTCCATCACCTTGACTGTGGCGGGGAGAGCGAGTTGGTGAAAGAGATACAAACTACTCCGGTTCGCGCGGAGTTCGTCCTCAATTCTCTTCACGGTCTCGATCTGCTCGTGGGTTGGTCCTTTCGCCGCATTGATGAGCTCGGACATTATCCGAAGATAACGGCGCTGATCTTCCGGCAGAAAGGACCGCCGGAAGTAAAAGGAGACTCGACCTTCCAGCGATGGCTTCGTTTCTCCCATTTTGAACATCTGGTCCGGGGTGATCGTGCCATCATTGAGGGCATCGAAATAGCGGTTGAAGAGCGCCAGTTCCCCGCGCAGTCCATTCAGCAGCACGGGTTCGTCCACTTCCGCATAGAGTGCTGATTGCAACACAGCCAGTTCGGGACTCGATGCCTTGGAGTCGGTCAGCGCGAGTACCCGCATTGCAGTTTCGATTGCGATTGTCCGACAGGCGTAGCGCACCAGTGAGGAGATCAACGTCGGTTCGTCGCCGATGGATCGCGCCGTGTTCAGGATGGCGTGCGCTGCGTGGAGTCCACGCACGGCATCTCCTTCCTGCGCGGCAAGGATGGCATCGATTCTCATGAGGTGCGCGACCCGGCGCGTCTTCTGGGTCTCGTCGAGCGATTCGATGAACGGTGAGTTCTGTTCAGCGACAACCACGTGATATCCGCGCGGATAGTTGCGAAGAGTCAATCCGAGGTCGCGTGCCTTCTGTGTCGCGTCGGCGAGTTCCTGGTCCCGCGCCAGTTCTTCGAGCGGGATGTGCCGGTTGAGCGGTAGTGGGTCCGGATCCTTCGGTTGGTCAGGACGATTCACCCAGTCGTTCCACTCCTTAGGTATCAGATCGCGGACGCGTCGGACCACCACTGCGGAATTATCAGCTTCGGGAGGAGCGACTTTCTCGCGAGCGGCCTGGAGATCATCCCAACGCCAACCCGGTTCTTCCGCATCGAGCCGGGCTTTCTCGGTAGTCAGGTCGCGGTTTCCCGTCTGGCGAAGATAGGCGCGAGCACCGAAGAGCACGACAGTTGAGACAACGCAAAACAACATGCCGACGATGAGTATCCGCCGGGTCCACTTCCACCACCGTGATCGGCGAGGTTTGCTCTCGGCCGCTCGTGATAGTTGTCGCTTCGATTTCGAGTCCGGCGGAGAATCGGGCATTGGTCATTCTCCCGTGTGGGTTGCTGTGTTTACTTTGCGGCGTTTCTCGGAGCGGTCACCGAGCAGACGCTCCGGTGCATAGTCGCGGAGGCGCTCTTCGCGGCCACCGAGATAATCCAGTAACACTGGCCGGACATGATGATCCCACACCGCAGCGAGTTTTTCCGCATCCAACTCCGGCACCATGAAGAAGCTATGACCGACCTGCTTTTCCGGGCCGAGATCGCGCGCGAGGCGGCGATTCAGTTCCTCGAACAGATGCACAACGCGCGGACCAAAGGTTTCGTCGGTGGATTCACTTGGAGCATGCGCTTCCAGCCACGAGGCCAACACGGCCGCATCGGCAGGCATATCCACGAACGAGAACCGCCGCCGGAGTGCCTGGTCGAGCGCCACGGCAGAGCGGTCGAGAGGGTTCATGGTCGCGATGAGGAAGAGATTGTCGGGTAGCCGGAAGGATCGCTTCGAGTACGGCAGCGTAATCGCTTGATCGCGATATTCGAGCAGGTAGAGCAGCTCGCCGAAGATCCTCGGAAGGTTGCCGCGATTGAGTTCATCGATGAGCAACACGTGCGGTTCGCTCGGCCGCTTGGCCGCCTGCTCCGCGAACTGGCACAGAACGCCATCCTCAACCGGATACGTCACTTCGGTGCGCCCGTTGACTTCCGCCCCCCGAGCACGAATGCCTTCGACAAACTCCTCATAACAGTAAGCCGGGTGAAACTGCACCAACCGCACGCAATCGGGGCGGTCGTGGGTCAAGAGTTTGGCTAGACAACGCGCAACGTGCGTTTTCCCCGTGCCGGGTACGCCCTGCAGCACGAGTTGTTTCTTCAGACGGAGCAGGCCGAATACCCGATCGAGCCAGACTTCCGAAAGGTACGTTTCGCTGTGGAACGAAGGGGGATTGTAGGGTGGAGGACCGTCGGGATTACCAGCACGCCGAGTGAGCAACGGCCGCGGATCGGCTTCCGCCGCGCATGCAAAGGCGGGAAGGAGGCGATCGAAGGTCAAGAGAATGTCGCCGGCCAGTTCGTCGCGCCGGAGCAGGGGCGACTCCGGGCTGAGGTGTTTGCCAATCGCGATCGTCTTGTGAACGGCCCAGGCGCGTAGATCCGCGACGGTCTTCACCCCGACTTCCGTCGCAAGGTCTTCTCCCGTCCAGAAGCGGTACTCGGAGAACACATCGCCAATCTCAAGGGCGCGGAACAAAGCTTCTGCGTGTTCCTGAATGTTGCGGCGAAACTGTTTACCAGCTTCGCGTGCCCTTCGGCCAAGATGAAAGCCGTACTTGACGCCATCGGCCGCCACGCGGACGAAGAGCTGTGCATCAGCTCGTTTGTTGGCCTGAGCACGGCGATAAAACGTGATCCACTGGACCGGCTGGTAAGGCCCTCCACGACCGAAGTCGTTCTTGCAAATGCTTGTCACGGCGCGACCCGGTCTGGCGTCGCATTCCAGGTTCCAGCCGTGTTCGCGATTCAATACGGGCTGAATGTAGTGCTGCGCCAGCGAGTCGCACAATTCCACAAGCGGCGTACGGAGAACGAACTGGTACCGCTCGCGATTCTCCATCATCCAGTCTTTGGAATTGGCCGTCGTCAGTTCCGCAAGAAACGCGAAACTATCGCGACAGAAACCGTCAAAATCCCCAGGAGCGGATTCAAGCGAGGAGGCTTGCGCTGCCGTCAGAACCACGTCGGCCAGTTCCAGTGGGTGAACGCGGAACCGCTCACGAAGCACACCGGCAACCTCACACCACAACCGCCCCCGGTCGGCTTCGGGCAAGCCCAGCGAGTAGGCATCGTCGAGTGCGGCGAGTGCGGATTCCCACCGGGAATCCGGAAAGGCGGCGCGAAATGCCACGAACGCGTCCTCGTATGCGCCTGCCGTCGCGCTGCGTTGAAAGCGAGCCACTTCTGCTGCTTGAGCGTCGCCTGCCGAGCGAATCCGTTTCCGCAGGGGGACAAGTGACCGCACTTCGCGCACCGCGCGGACAATGTCCTCGCTCGTTGCTCCCCACGCAAACGGGTCCGGTTCTGTGGCGGAGGGCAACTCGCGGCCGGTCATCCGTGAAACGCGAACTAGAAAGTCGTCGATCTCTGGCGACGTGAGAGTTGGCGAGACTTCGCTGATTGCTTCACATGCGCGACAGACCGCGTCGAATCGCGCACGCGGATCAGCGTGGATGTCCCGTAACAGTCCCAGTCGCACCAGCCCGCGTTCAACCGCTGGACACCAGCGCGGGAGATGGGCTCGTTCTACTTCCACTGCCATCGCCGACCAAAACCCCGCACCCAGACCGGCTACAAAATACGCTTCTCCGGGTGTGATGCACCGCGCCAGTCGGTCGGGAAGGGGGTCCGCTCCGCGGAAGAGGTGGTTCAGTGCGTGTCGGAGGAAGCGAATACGTTCGCTGATGGCGGATAAATGAAAGCGGACCGGCAGAACCTGGTCAACAAACGCCACGAGAACCGCCGTGAGTTGGTCGTCGGTCGCAGTGTCGAGAAAGGCGACGGTGAGAGAGATCGGCGCGTATGCCGGCGGTTCGACGCGAGAAGCGCGAAAAGTTGTCAGCAACGGAACGAGTGGCAACGTCCGCGAGCGGTTCGCGTGCGGCATCGGCCTGAATCCTGGCGCGAAACAGAATATCCTGTACTGATCGTACCAGATTTACGGATAAGGCCGAGAGGTGAGTTTGTGATCGTGAAGGAGTTATCGAGCGGGTGGTTCAACCGATGGAAGTGGAAGGACAAAAAAAGTCCCGCCGGAGACCTCTGCGGCGTCGCCCATTCACCGCAGTTGCCAACCGGCGGGACACTGTCATACTACGCTAGTGTTTTTGGAGGAGCAACTCTCGGCGTCAGTTTTTTCCTCGCGCCGATTGCGAAGTGTCGGTTTTTCGGACAATTGTGTCGCGCACGCTGCATTTCACAGTTTCGTTGGAGGCGGGGGGATCGGTGCGGGAGGTTACTCTTCACAAATCGCTTTTACCACGCCGAAGTGTCAGCATCACACAGAATTCACAGACAGTACACAATCTTCCCACCTTCTGTCGCTATCCCACCGGGTAGACTATACTTACTGCGGAGCCGCTGCGTGTACGATGCTGTGACGATTTCCGATATTCACCTTGGCAGCGATAACTGCCAGGCGAAATATCTCGTTCATTTTCTTGCCGCCCTGCGCCGCGGCCAGATGCCGACAAAGCAGCTGATCCTCAATGGCGATGTTTTCGACTCCATCGATTTCCGACGGCTGAAGAAAAATCACTGGAAAATTCTTTCCGAACTTCGAAAACTCGCTGACCACATGGAAGTCGTGTGGATTAACGGCAATCACGATGGCCCGTCTGAGATTGTCTCACACCTCCTTGGCGTTCGATGTGCGGACGAGGTGACCATCGAGAGCGGCGGACGCAAAATCCTCTTCCTTCACGGCCACCGCTTCGACGAGTTTATCTCCCGCTATCCGTTCATCACCTGGGTTGCAGATCGCCTTTACCATTTCCTGCAGCGGATCGACCGCTCCCACTATTTCGCCAAGCTCGCCAAGCGCAAGAGCAAGACCTTCCTTCGCTGTGCACAGAAGATCGAAACCGACGCAATGCGGTATGCCGCGAAGCTGGGGTGCCATGCGGTGTGCTGCGGCCACACCCACCTGCCGGTTTCCAACGTGACCGGCCCCGTGCACTACTTCAATAGCGGCTGTTGGACCGAAAAACCCTGCCATTACCTCACGGTCCGCAATGGTGTCGTTGAAGTCTGCTCGTACACCGAAGAGGTTCCGGACGAAGTACCCGAACCAGAACCCGTTGTGCCCACCGTCCCGGTCCCCTCGATCGCCTGACCCCATAGTATGAACAATCGATGGCTCGAATTCTACCGTTGGGTTCAGGAACAATTTGACCATGTCCTTGAGCGCCACGCAACCGACGACAATGACGCGGAGTTTGACGAGCCGGGTCCGACGAGAGCACCCGAGGCCGAACCGCTCTCCTCACCCAATCGACGCGCATTTGCACACCACAGCCAACGAGGCCATGAGATGTATCCGGGCCCTGCACCGGACCCGGCGGCGTGATTTCTTTCCCTATACTCACTGCGATTCGTGTAGGCTGCGGGTGTCGCGGCCGGGCCGGTGAGCTGATTCGTGCGGCCGCGGAAGTCGGCGCAGTGGCGACGAGGACAATCGGTATGACGCGGGACGAGGACGAACTCTTTGCAGCCTTGCGGTCGGTTCGCGACGAGGAGACGTTCCTCCAATTCCTTCTAGCACTGCGCGATGACCGCGAGGCCTCGATCGCGCTGGAGAAGACGAACCCCACCTCGCCATACGGCCCAGAGGCCAAGGGGTGGGAGAACATTACCATCGAGCGTTTCTTCGATACGGCGGTTCGATGGGCGCGGGATTCCGTGAACGGCAATCCGTTCTACAAGAAGCCGGACAATCCGTGGCGGCGTTGCGCGGACATCCTGTACGCCGCGAAGGGATACGAGTAGCGTTTGCGGGTCGGGGCGTGGAGGTTCAGTCCGCCCGCCAAGACGCCGAACCGCTCTCATGGCCAACCGACTTGAATAAAAACGAAATGCCTGGGTCAGTTTGAATGCCCGACCGAAGCACTTCCTGGCACAATCGACGCGCATTTGCACACCACAGGTCACCCACTTGGCATCGCCTGGCTGCATCAAGTATGGTTCGCTTGGCGGCATCTCATCTCGTCGGAGGGTGTGGAGGTAGAGACTTCTGGCGTGCAGGTCGATGCCGCAGTAGTATGCGTGAGTGGTCTTGTCGGTTCGCATCTCAAACCTCTTTGGCGATGGGCCGGGCTGATTCCCGCTTGGTTAGGTGTCGGGCACTGGCAATGCTGAAAGATCCACCGCAGGGACCGGCGAAACCAGCAATCGAGTTTTACCCAGCGACAGGTCCGGCCCGTCGCCAACGAGGCCATGAGATGTATCCAGGCCCTGCACCTGACCACAACGGCATGAGCTGATTCCAGGGCCCAAGGCTCCCTATGCCGCCGCGGCCGGTGAGCTTGATCGTGCGGCGGCGGAGGGTCGGTCATGAGCGTGAGTCTGATAGTAATGTTCGACCCTGCGCTGCCCGCCGCAGACTCGTTCGCCTCTGCGAGTACAAGGAGCGTCGCCGCCGCGACATCCCTGCTCGACGGGATTGCACGGGCCAAGGGCCTGCCTCCCTTCTCCCGTTTCATTCCCGACCTCGATGAGTTCGATTGGCAAGCGGATGAGGGAGAGTCGCCCGAGATGTGGTACGATCCGGCCGACGGACTGATGATTGTATCCGTGCTGATCGAGGCGTTGCGAATGGAGGGCAAGTGGGCAGGGGAGTGGTCGGAGCAATCGGTCGATGAGGTCGTGTCGAGCCTGGAACTGCTCTCGCGTGACCTGGAAGTCGCCAAGCAAGCAGGAGCAAAGTTTAGCCTGTCGTTTGTGTGAGGCCAGGCTACGGACGCCGAACCGCTCTCATGGCCAAGCGATTTAAATAAAAACGAAACCCTGGGGCAGGGTGAACGCTTGTCCGAAGCATTTCCAGGCACAATCTTCTCGAGTGGTCTTGTCGGTTCGCATCTCAAACCTCTTTGGCGATGGGCCTGGCTGATTCCCGCTTGGTTAGGTGTCGGGCACTGCTGAAAGATCCACCGTAGGGGCCGGCGAAACCAGCAATCGAGTTTTACCTAGCGACAGATCCGGCCCATCGCCAACGAGGCCATGAGATCCCGGCTCTTCGCCTGACCCGGCCACGTGATTTGTTTCTCGTTGCTCACTGGACGGGCGCCGGGTTTCTCTTCCTCCTTGTGGGAGTTGTGCTGAGACTACCACGACTGTTCTTCGGGTTGCTCTCGCACAACTGTCTCTTCGTGGACCACGGGCTTGGTGGGGTCAATCAGGAGCCAGGAAAGAACTCCCAGGCCATACACGGCCGCATACATCGCAAAGCAAATCACGAAGCCGGTCCCTTCAACGACCTCTTTTTCGACGCCGTCAACCGTCACTTTCACAGTGTGGGCCGCGAGAATCAGACCCGTGATCAGATTGCCGAGCGCGGCGCCGAGGTTGCCAATCATGTTCATCGTGCCAGAAACAATGGCGGCGTAACGCCGCCCAATGTCTTGCGCTGTCGCCCAGGCTGGCCCCATAATCAAGTCATTGGAGAAGCCCACGAGCATCAGGCAGGCCGCGAACACCCAGAGGTTGCCGCCGGTTGCCACCGCAGCGGCGGCATAACAAACACCCGCCAAGCCGTACCCGAGCATGCCATAAATCCGGCGACCCCATTTTCGGTCGCCGGTTCGGCGGATGTACCGGTCGGTGAGCAGTCCACCAAAGAGACATCCCAGCATGCCGATCAAGAGCGGTGCGCCACCCAGAAGTGCCAGCAACAGTTTGCCGCCGTTGGTTCCGTTCCATTCCGGAAACTGCGATTTGAGCGTCCCGGGCAGATAGTACATCAAGAAATACCAGTTAAAGTTGGTCACGGTGTACATCGCGCACAATGCCAGCACGTTGCGGCTCAGCAGAATCCGACCCCACGGAACGGCTTCGTGCGATTGTGTGGCTCCTTTCCCGGCATTGATCAAGTCGCGCTCCGCCGCGTTCACCTGGGGGTGGTCCTCCGGGTGATTCCGGAACATCACAAAGAACAGAACGCACCACGCCGCCGCAACCCCGGCAAACACCCAGAGCACCTCACGCCAGGATAGCCCCAGGATGAATGCCAATAGCACCCACACGAAGGGCGTTAACCCACCCATCAGACGGGCGGACATCCACACTGTTCCCTTGGCACTACCGCGTCGGTTTTCGGGAAACCAGTTGTAAATTGCCTTGGAGATATTCGGGAAGGCGCCTGCTTCCCCCATTCCAAAGAGGAACTGCATTCCGATCAACACCGCGAATCCAATCACGACAACATCGGTCCCCGGAATTGCCATTCCTGCGAACGCGGTGAGGGCGACAAACAGCGAGAACCAGCCAACTACTCGCAGCAAAGTGATTCGCGGACCATACCGGTCGCCCATCCAACCGGCTGGAACTTCAAACAACGCATACGCGATCTGGAAAGCAACAAGCACCCAGAAGAAGTGTTTTTCGGGATGTCCGACCGCGGCCATGAGATCGCCCTTCGCGCTGCCGTACATGGCGCGATCGAGGTACGTGATCATGGCGAGGAGACACAGCAGCAGCAGCATCGAAAACCGGACGCCGGTCGGTGCAGTCGTGGTGAGTTTGGAGGGAGCAACAGTCATGGTGAAACCAGAGGAGAGCAATGCGGGAGAATGCTACTGTAGCCGAGCCCACCAGAACTCGGGAATGGAAAAGAGTTGTTCGTGCGCAGAACGCCAAAATGTGATCAGTTATTGGTCATCCCGAATGACTGGCCGCGACTCAATCAGACGATACTTTGAGTGCAGTCCTGAGATGAAATCATGGTCGTTTCGGCTCGGGGATCGGCGTCACCGCGACCTTCCCCTGAATGATCGTGACCGAGAAAGTCTGGGTGTTGTTGTTGCAGGGGAGTTGCGTTCGCAAAAGTGTCTTGTTCGTGTTTTCTGCGTCGAGAACTTCGTAGTTCTTGATCCCTGGCGTGTTTTGGAACTCACGGAAAGATTCGCCCGGAAGCAACTTGTACGGTTTTCCGCCCACTTTCCGACCGTTAACGACGATAAACTCCTGCACCACGATACCTTTCCCCGTGTCGTTTTTGATCGTGACCCAACCCGCCTGGCTCGCATCAACGAATGCGAGCAGGGCCAGGGTGGCCAGCGCGAACACTCGCGGTTGGGAGTTGGGGGACATGAGTCACGGGCCTTGCGGGTCAGGGTCGCGTGTGCGCACGGAGAACCGTGAGCCGCTGTTCGCGATTCTGTCCGAGTAACGCATGAGAATGCAAGGCTTGCGCGTGAAAAAAGCGTGGGAATTTGCCCCACGCTTTTTCATAATTCCAAACCCAACTTACGCTGCTGTACGCGGTTCGGTGTTCCCCCCTCGGATCGACTGTTCAAACTGTTTCACGGCGTTAACGGCGAAGGGAATTGCCGGGCCTGCCCAGTCACTCATATTCGCGGTATAACCCGCCTTCACCCCAGCTTGTGTCACATGCGCCAAGAGCGCCCCACGCTGACACAACTTCTGCGACGCCAACTTGGCGTCGTAATCCTGGAGACGTCGGTGCAATTCCTGGCCATTCGCTGGCAGTACGGGTGATTTGGGTGCAACAGCGACTACCTTCGTCTCAGTCGCACCAGTGCGAACCTCCTTTTCTCCTTTCGTGGCAGGGGGCGTTGGCAATGGCTCAGCTTTCGGTGCCTCGGCTTTTGGCGCCTCAGCTTTGACCGTCGCCGGTTTCACGGGTTCGCCTTTTTCCTCTTTCTTTGACTCGGTGCTGACAAAACCGGACTGTGCCGGTTTTGCCTTGCCGTTGGGGAGTGCAAAAGCGGGCAACTGCGGAACCTGGGCGATCTGTTTCTTGACCGGGTCGTAGTCGACCCACTGCGCGGGCAGGCGGTAGAGATAGCGTCCGATGCCGAATTTGACGGCGGCCCGTTTGAGTGCGTCGCTGAACGCGGCTTTGAGGCGGTCACCGCTATCCGGCTGTTCGCTGAGGCTGCCGACATCGGTTTTGGTGATCCAGCGGTCACCGAGTTTCAACCGGAGCCGACACATCACCGACCCATCAGGGAGGATCTTGTAGGCATCCTCCCAGTTCTCAACGCCGAGAACTTCGTCGAGCCGATCCTGGATCAGTCGCGCATCGATATAGGCCATCGCCAGGCAGCGGTTGTTTTTCACCATCTGCGGTTTGAATTTGATGTCCCGCGGCTCAAAGGGCGCGGCCAGAGCTGCGGTGATGGTTTGGACCTGCGGATCGCGAGGCATCATCGGTTCGGTCATCATGGAATATCCCCTTCTAGGATCGTAATGAGTGAAGTGTACAGGCGTTCTAAGCCTATTGCGATGTCGGTTGCGGAGTGTTGAGGATGGCGGAAGCTCGAACCTGAAGTGTCAGACTGAGTTGGACCTGTGCGATTTTGACATTCTTCCGTGCCAGATTCGCGCGCGGCAGAGCTGAGAAAGCACCGTAAAAGGCAAGTTTGATCGCTCGGGCAGGGCGATAGTCACAATCGCACAGCAACGCCGCGATCTTGGCCTTTGAATTGCTTTCGCCTTCCTGACGCGTGCTGAACTTGCTCAACAGGAGCGACCACACTCCGGGAGAAATCAATGAAGGCTTTTCCTCGCCAAACGCTCTGCGCGGTTGCTGTCGCGGTGACTTTGGGTCTCATTCTGACCAGCTTTGGTCGTGCGGAAGACAAGCCGAAGCCCAAAGACCCGCCGAAGAAGAAGCTCACGGTGATGGAGCGGAAACTCGCCTTTGCGCAGAAAGTCCTTGAGGGTCTCGCCGTCAAAGACTTCAAGAAAATCGACACGGCTGCGGACGGTTTGATCGAATGTGTGAAAGATGAAACGTGGAAAATCAATCAGACCCAGCAATATCTTGTCTACACCAATGACTTTCTCCGGCGGGCAGAAGGTTTGAAGAAGGCCGCGAAGGAGAAGAACCTTGATGCGGCGGCCCTCTCCTATGTGGATATGACGCTGACTTGCGTGAAGTGCCACCAGTTCCTTCGCGATGACGTCCGCGCGGTGCCGAATTTACCCGCGAGTATCATGTTGCCGATCAATAAGTAGTCCGCGCTGTCGCAGACTGTCTTCGTCTGCGAGCAGTGTGGTTGATCGGGAGTATTGCACCATCCCGAAGGGGAAAACCCTGTAAGACTAACCGGGCAGAGTTGCGACAATTGGATGCCGATTTCACCCTTACGGTGAAGTCATCACCCGTCGTTATAGCCCAGAGTCTTCCGTGAACTCCCGAGCCAAACAGTTCCTGATTGCTGGAGGTATCGTCGCGGTCGTCGTCGCCATCGGCATACTCATCCAACTACGGGAGAGGAACGGTGGGGAAGTTGCTCAACAACCCGCTCCTGAACTTACCGCCCTTCCGCCAGACCAACCCGCGGAACCGAATGTCGCACCAAGGCCCGCTCCGGTACGACGCACCTGGCCCCGGATCACCCCACCGTCGTTCCCCGGGGCGATGGCGGTGGTTCCTCTCCCCGCTCCGGTCGAGGAGCGATGTGTCGGCGGCGGGGGGCGGTTTCTGATCCTCAACCTCCCGGCCATTCGTCACATCGCTGTATTCGACGTGAGTGCAGGTCGGGTGGTGAAGTACCTCCCCACCAGCCGCGAGCGGCTCCTACTTACTGCGGGGCGAGACGCACTGATCGTTGTCTATCCGGACGGCGGAGTGATTCAGCGGTGGAACTTGCACACGTTCCAGTTGGAGGCGGTTTCTCGTCTGCCGGGATTCCGTACGCCAGCCGCCGTGGCAATGGGGTCGAATTCGGTCGGACCCCTGATGGTGGTGGAGAGCAACATTCCAGGGGAAACCAACCACCGCATCTTCAACGTGCTCCACCGCCTCCTTCACCTTCCTCCCGAGACTCGGATCGATCGTGAGGGGAACCGCTATCTGCTCGACCTCGCCACGCTCCAGCCCATCGGCGAGGCCGTCCAAACGCCTGGTGCCGGCTGGGCCCTACTGCACCGAACCCTCCACGCTGATTCTCAAGGGACAGTGTTCACCCTCCAAACGTATGGGATGGATGGGCTCATTGTCCGCGATGGAGCGGACTGGGCGGATCGGAAAACTCGTGTCGATATGGTTCCTGCGGGCGATGGCCGAACCCTCTATTCGCGCCACGGGTTCGGGCGGATTGCCACGCGTGCGGATGAGACAGTGGGAGGGGCGGACAACCCCATCGGCGGATTGAACATTGACCACGACAGACCCTACTGGTTCATTCCACCAGCTCGCGGACCGCTCGTCTATTCAGTTAGGCGTCTTTACGACAGACAACTTGGCAACTCGTCTCTGCTGCTTGGCGTCCACCGGGCGCGAGACTCCCAACCACTGTTTACTTTCTGCGAATTGCCCGAACTTGAGGGCTTGCTGCACGGACCGGCAGTCTCAGCCCTCGAGGGCCGAGTTCCCCTGCACGTGTTCCCTGTCCCAGAGGCGAATTTGATTGTCACCCTGCCGACGAGGCGGGATCAGTTGGTTTTGCGGCGGCTCGACGTCGCCGCCGAATTGGAGCGGAGTGGAGACAATCGGCTCGTGGTCAGTTCGGCGCCGCCCCCCGCCATTGTCGGGGAGCAGTTTGAGTATTCGATCAGCGCGCAGTCCCGTGCGGGCGGGATCGTGGCCAAACTGGATGCCGGGCCGCCCGGGATGGTCGTCTCCCCAGAGGGACGAGTCACATGGGACGTGCCGGTAAACGCGAACGAAATGTTCACGGTCCGGGTGACAGTGTCCGACGCGACAGGGCAAAAGGTCGAACACGAGTTCGCGCTGTGGCCTGAGCCCGTTCCAACGAAGGCGCCCGACCCACTGCCGCCCGCCAGCATCCGTCCAAAACTTGCTCTGAAGGCATCGCTCGTTCGCCCGGCGCGGCATGTCATGGCGATCACGCCCACCAAGGCAGCCGATGGGGCTGTGGTCAAACTCCCTGGGCCGGCCGACGCGGTCTGTTATGGTGGTGGTGGACGATTCATTATCTTCCGAATCCCCTCGGTTAAGAAGGCTGCTGTACTCGACATCTCCGTTGGGGAGGTGGTGAAGCTCATTCCGCTTCCGCGCGATGAGACCATGATCGCCGCCGGGATGAATCACCTGTTCCTCGCCGATGGATGGGGCGGACCAATCGAACGGTGGAACCTGACAACGTTCGAGAGGGAAATCGCGACCAAGAACCCATTCGGAGGGTGGCCTGTCGTCGCTCTCATCGGTCACGCCACCGACGGACCCGTGTTTCTCGCCTGGCGATTAGGTGAGCGGGGCGCACGCAACAACGGCTTTCTCGATCTCGGTCGCTTTGCTAAAGTCGATATCCCGTACATTCCCCGGCCCACTGCGCAACTCCCTGACCTTTGGGGGTGGACCCCGGCAAACTACCGGCTGAGCTTCCGGATTTCGGCAAACGGACGGGTCTTTACTTGGTGGCCGTCTACCTCTGGGTATCACGGATCTGGTGCGCTGGTATTCGGCCTCGAGTCTGCTGTGGCGGTGCCAAGTCCCGTTCAACTCGCTCTCCTCCCCACTTCCAATGCGACCGTCCTCAATCTGGGTGGCGAGTTAACATCAGAGCTGGTCGAAACCCGCCGATTGAAACCTTCGCCAAACCACTCCCACTTCTGGGAACGCCCGCCCATCCCGGCTGCTCACGGGCCGCTCTACCTGGAGGTGAACGTCCCGCCCAATTCCGGCGGTGGCCGCCCCAAAGGAGTTCCACCTCCCATCTCGGATCCCAGGTTTCCTGCTGACTGGCTGACCCTCCGACTGGTCGGGCACGATTCGGTCATCGCCATCGTCCCGGAACTGGCCGGTCTCAAGATCTCCAACGAACCGCGGGATCAGAGTCAACTTCCGGTGTACGACCGGGTGTTCCTCGTTCCTGGGGCGAAGTTGCTCGCCTTGCTGAGTCGCGAGTGCGATCAGGTTCACATGCACCGGCTGGACACGGACGCACTTCTTGCGAAGTCGAAGCTCGATTACCTGTTTGTGGATGGGTGGCCTTCAGGCGCTGAGCGGGGGAAGCGGTTTATCTACTCTCCAACCGTGAAGAGCAGCCGAGGTGGAGTGAAGTTGAGATTGGAGTCAGGTCCGACCGGAATGATGGTGGACGGCCAGCGGTTGATCTGGGACGTGCCCGCTGACTTCGACGCGGCTGATGTCACGGTCATCGTGACAGTGTCTGACGCGGCGGGGCGCGAAACGCCCCACGCCTTCACGGTCGCGGTTGGGAGTGCTCCGTGATTTCTGGCTCGGACCTGATAACCAGGCGAGAAGGAAGGCGCATTACCAGCAAACGAGCGTGAGATTGTTTACAATTCAAGGTACGGTGGCAGTTCATCGTTCTTTCTCGGACGACTTAACGCCTGACTTTGAACAAGCTTCTGCGATGCGTGAGCATTGAAAGTCAGATTTTTATTTGACCGAGTGAGGCGATCTCGTTACGATCCTCCTCATTCTTCTCGATTCGACCGAACGCCCAGCCATTCTTTGCGAACTCGATCTCGCTCGTCGTGTCTAACACCCTCAACATCCGCCAGGTAAACCGTCCCGCGGTTCTGCCGGCTCCGCCTCACAGTTGGGTGGCCGTCGAGGCAACCAACTCGATCTCGGGCGATTTCACGGGTTGGGGCATTGCTCTTCATTTCACAGGGAGGGGCGAATACGCGTTCCCTGGATTCAGTGTGACTTGGGTGGGTGAATCAGCGGCTCAACTTGTCGGCTCCTGGGGCAGGGGTCTGGCCGATGGTTGCCAGTGCTTGAGTGAGGAAGTCCGTGGCGATTTGTTGCATCTGAGCGTCGATTGCAGCACAACTCGCATCCCAGGCGGCTTGCGGCGTGCCGGCTTTCCAGGGTTCGCCGCTCACTTCGAGATAGGCTTTCGCTTTCGGCTCCGTACCGCTGGGCCGCAAACAGACCTTCGCCTGCATTCCCGTTCCCGCGAGCCGAAAAATGAGGAAGTTTCGCGCAGCGCGGTCAGTGTCTCCCTTGAACGGCCCCATCCGACCTTCCGTGTCCTGCAAGTCCTCGAAACTCACGACCGGTAACCCGCCAATTTGCTTCGGGGGCTTGTTCCGAAGAGCGTTGAGCATCCGCCCCATGTTCACCTTACCTTCCAGGCCCGTCAGAACGATGTTCAGCAGCTCATTGCGGAAGTAGCCGAACTGGCGGTTGAGGTCGTCGAGATAATCGACGAGCGTGCGCCCCTGGCGTTTCTGGTAGAGGGCCGCTTCCGCCAAAAGTAGCGCAGCACATGCAGAGTCTTTGTCGCGGATGCCCGGAGTGGCGAGGATGCCGTGGCTCTCTTCCAGAGCGATGACGAAGTCATTTACAGAACCCCGAATGTCGCCGTACTGGCCCGTTGATTCAAGCTGCCAAAGCACATCGGCGTGGTATTTGAAACCAACAAGCAGATCGTTCACCACCTGCGCGCCGAATTGTCTGCCGATTCGGGTGAGTTGCCCGGTGGTGACTTCCGTGGTGATGACGAGGGGCGAGGTGGGGAGCGACCCGGCCCGCGCGAGTTGTGAGAGCTTGAAGTGCGCGAGGATAGAAGCAATTTCGTTACCTGTGAGGAAGCGGAAAGTCCCTTTGCCGTCGGGTGAGCGGTTCGCCAGCCCACCGAGCCGGTCGGCATCGGGATCAGTGGCGATGACGAGATCAGCGCGGCGTTCCGTCGCCAGCCGCTCTGCCCGGTCCATACACTCGGGGACTTCGGGATTGGGCGTTTTCGTGATGTTGGGGAACTGGCCGTCAGGAGTTACTTGCTCAGGAACCGGAATTGGGTGGAATCCCTCCGCTTCCAGCACTTCCCCCGCACAGAACCACCCGCAGCCGTGAAGCGGGGTAAACACTACGCGAAACTCGTCTACTTTGGGAGGAGGAATCAAACTCTCGCGTCGGCACAGGTCGATGAAGGCGCGATGGGGAGCGTCGTCGAGGAACTGCACCTTTCCGCTTCGAACCGCATCGGCAAAGGGCACGTGCCGAATGCTCGTCACCTGATCGACCATTTCCGTCATCAACTGATCTTCAGGCGGGACCAACTGACTGCCGCGCTCGTCGTAAAACTTGCTGCCGTTATCGTCCGGCGGGTTGTGACTGGCGGTCATGTTGAGGCCGCCGTGCGCGTGCAGATAGCGAATGGTGAACGACAGCTCCGGGGTCGGGATGTACCGTTTGCTGTCCGGGGGAAGAATGACCGAGTGCACGCCGTTTGCGGCGTACACACCCGCCGCATGCTGACAGAATTCCCGGCTGGAGAGGTGAAGTACCGGATTTGGGAGGGCGGGGTTATACACCTTCCGCTTGTCTTCAAACTGCCTCACATCAAACGCAAGCACAACTCGTAGCGGCGATACCCCCGGAAATCTCTGCCGGAGGTATTCGCAGTGGCCCTGCACACTCGCTCCGAGCGTCCAGAGATTCATCCGGTTCGGCCCGATCCCGACTGCACCGCGACGACCGCCCGTACCGAACGGCATCACCTGATAGAAGGAATCCAGGAGAACCGACCAGGCGCCGCTTTTGATGAGCGATTCGATCTGCGGACGGTACGCAACGAAATCCGCTTGGGTGAGCCAGGTGTTGAGATTATCGAGCGCCCGCTCTTTGAGCGAAGCGTCCGCGTCGATACCGGCAAACCCCGTCCGAGTCTGTGCAAGGAGATCCATTTCTGTCCTCGAGCAATCATCTGGCAGATGAAAGTGACTCTACCGGTCAACTGCCGAGAAGACTACGGGATTTGTGAGGTCCAGGGTGTCCGGATAAACACTTCTCCGAGCGGCCGTGGGTCGGAACCAGCCTATGCAGTGACGAGCCGATATAGTATACTAATGATTAGATTTTGAGCCGAGGGTGTTCACCTCGTCACTGACCAGCTTTTGCATGGGAAAACTGAAGTCGCGCCCGGCAGACCTTCTTGCGGACAACTGTCACCGGGGTGGCAGTTATGCCCACGACACGACACCGAGCGCAACCGGAGGAAACAGGGGAGGAAAAGCTCGAAAACCGGAAATCAGCGGAAACCGGAGGAAGCAGGAGACAAAAAAGGCTCGGAAGGGGAAACCAGGGGAAGATTAGCAGGGTGGTTGAGCGGACCACGGCCGTGAGCCTACTCCCCGATAGCACTGACAATTTGCAGACAAATTCTGCCAAGGTGAGCGATGAGTCCCCACAAGAGAGTTACCACAAGAACAACGAAAAACCGCTGGTTTTGGCCATTCTTGGGAGTCTGCCATCTGCCGGATTGAGGAAGGTCGAATATGGCAGCACAGCCGGTAACCTGACAATTTGCAGACAAATTCTGCCACAGTGAGCAATGAGTCCCCACAAGAGCGAAGAACCACCGTCAGACTACACGCCGGGAACACCCTGGCGGCTTGGGTCATCGGCTTGCGAATCTTGCCGGACGACACCACGACCCAGGAGCTCTTGCTAGACCCTGTGAAGAGAGCCTGGATTTGCCAAAATCATGTGGGCGGAGTGTGAAAAGGACCGGACCACCAGTCCGCTTAACCCCACTCTTTTTCCAGCCTCTGCTATCATGAGGAAAATCAGTCGGTCGATTTTCAGATGGAGCAATTTCAGACGGAGCAGCCGTGAGCCTGGAGTATCGGTTTGATGTGGTCGTGGTTGGAGCTGGGCACGCCGGCACCGAAGCCGCGATGGCGACCGCGCGTTTGGGCCTCAAAACCTGCCTGCTCAGCATGAACGCGGATGCCGTTGCACAGATGAGTTGCAACCCCGCGATCGGTGGCGTGGCGAAAGGTCAAATCGTCCGTGAAATCGATGCCCTCGGCGGCGTGATGGGTAAGTGCATCGATGCCAGCGGCATTCAATTCCGTGTACTGAATGCCTCTAAAGGGCCCGCAATGCATTCGCCGCGCGCCCAGGCGGACAAGAAGCTCTACCAGTTCACCATGAAGCGCTGGGTGGAAGAGCAAGAGAACCTCACTCTCCGGCAGGAACTGGTCGAAGGGCTGCTGCTCGAGGATTTCGCCGATTCAGCTTCGCCGGCAACGAAGCGCGTCCTCGGGGTCGTGGCTCGTGGAGATACGCGTTATCTCGCGCAGGCGGTCATCCTCACCACGGGGACATTTCTCAAGGCCATCATGCACACCGGCGAGGCCAAGACGGTGGGTGGCCGAGCCGGAGATTCATCCGCCGAGCACATGAGTGCCAGTCTGGCTGAGGCGGGCTTCGAACTGGCTCGCTTCAAGACGGGGACTCCGTGCCGGCTCAATGGCCGCACGATCGATTTCAGCAAATGCCAGATTCAACCTGGCGACAACACGCCGCGTCCGTTCAGTTTCAGTACGGAGAAGATCTCCGTTCCCCAGGTGGTGTGTCACTCCACCGAAACGACCCCGGCGGTTCACGATCTCATCCGGGCGAACCTCCATCGTGCCCCGATGTATTCGGGTCAGATCTGCAGCCGCGGACCTCGATACTGCCCCAGCATCGAGGATAAAGTCGTCCGTTTCGCGGACAAGGAATCACACCTCATCTTCCTGGAGCCGGAAGGACTGCATACACGCGAATACTACTGTAACGGGATCAGTACGAGTCTGCCGAAGGACGTGCAGGCCGCGATGCTGCGGGCGATTCCCGGGCTGGAAAATGCGGAAGTGATGCGCTGGGGATATGCGGTCGAGTACGATTACGCCCCGCCAACGCAGCTTCACCCCACACTCGAAACCAAGCCAGTCGGCGGACTTTACTTCGCCGGTCAAATCAACGGCACCACCGGCTACGAAGAAGCCGCGGCGCAAGGGTTGATGGCTGGCCTCAACGCCGCATTGAAGTTGAAGGGCGAAACGCCGCTGATTCTGGATCGCGCGCAAGCATATATCGGAGTTCTGATAGACGATCTCGTCACGAAGGGCGTTGATGAGCCGTACCGGATGTTCACTTCGCGCGCCGAGTATCGTCTATTGCTTCGCCACGACAATGCGGATCGCCGACTGACGCCGATCGGCCGCCGAGTTGGTTCCGTAAGTAACACCGACTGGGAGCGCTACGAGAACAAGGAGAGGGGAATCGCGGCGCTTCAGGAAGAGTTGCGGAAGAACCGCAGCGATGGTGACAGCCTCGCAACTTGGCTACGGCGAACAGAAGTGGAGTGGGCTGAGCTGTGCGTTCGTTACCCTGCATTGCGAATCTGGGACGCATGCCCCGATGTGGTGGAGCAAGTGGTTCTGGAAGCAAAGTACAGCGGCTACATCGACCGGCAAGCAGCGGAAGTCGAGCGTTTTCAGCGACTGGAGAACCGACGCATTCCCCCGACCTTCGACTATCTGGGCGTTCCCCAGCTGCGCCACGAAGCCCGCGAGAAACTGAACCGGATTCGGCCAACCAGCCTGGGGCAGGCGAGTCGCATCAGCGGCATCACCCCGGCCGACCTCGCAATGCTGTTGCTTTATCTGGAATGAGTAGCTATGGGCCACTTGCCCGTGGGGAGAAGCCGGGCAACCGGCAATACCCGCGGTTTCGGTCGGAAACTCTCGACAAGCAGAGTCCGCACCACTTACACGATTTCCCATTTTCCTGATCGGAAAGCTGGCCAAATCGTGTGGGCTGCGTGGGCTGGGAAGGTCGATGAATGCTCTGACCGAGTCGGTAGGAACCGAGTCTGAGTCTTAAAGGGGGTTGGAGGCAGGACAGTCCTCGGGATGAGTTGAGAAAACGGGGCAACCCAGGGGAACTTTCACGGTCATGCCAGTTAAGTTTGGGTCGGATGCATATTTCACTCCGACTGCAGTGGTTCTGGCTCATTGATCGGACGGAGACTCCGGGTATGATGGAGTAAGCGGTCGATCCGCTCCAGTTTGCACCGTCAACCAAAGCTTCTCACCGTGGACAGTTCGACCAGCTTTCCCCTCCTGTGCTGTCGAGTCCGCCGCGCTTCGTGTGCGCGTTGGCCGGTGAGCACAACCAGACTGTGTGCGTGAGTCTAGGGACGGATTTTCGGTCCGCGGCCCGGCTCGGTCTTTTGGCCGTGCGCGGATCTCCTTCAGGCGAGCCGGCTGAGCCGGCCAGGTGGATGCGCGTATGAAGACGGTGTTCACAACCGGCGAAGCTGCGAAAATCTGCAAGGTCTCTCAACAGACCATCATCCGCTGCTTCGACAATGGGCAACTGAAAGGCTTCCGGGTGCCGGGGAGCAAATTCCGGCGAATTCCGCGCGAAGCGCTGTATCGGTTCATGAAAGACAATGGCATCCCAACCGATGCCCTCGAGAGCGGCAAGCGGAAGGTGCTGCTCGTTGACGACGAGCCCGATCTCGTTTCAACGGTCAACGATGCCCTTCAGGCCGATGGACGTTTTGAGGTCCGAATCGCCTCCAACGGTTTCGATGCCGGAATGATGGTGAAGGACTATCACCCGGACCTCATCATCCTTGATGTGATGCTGCCCGATATCAATGGCAAGGAAGTTTGCCACCGCGTGCGGGCTGATCCGTCGATGGAAGATGTCCGCATCATCTGCATCTCCGGCATGATCGAAGAAGACAAGGTGCAGGAGCTGAAGCTGGCCGGGGCCGACGATTTCCTGCCCAAGCCGTTCGATGTGGATGTGCTCATCGAGCGGATGTGTGTCCAGTTGGAAATTGAAACTGGCGTTCTGGCGTAATAATATGCCCGACGAACCCGGAGCGGGAGTGATGGAGTGGAAATATCACCCCGTCGCTCCCGCTCTGGGTTCGCCCAGATAAGGAGGCTCGCGTGTCAGGGAAGGCGGTGGGCCGAACCGCGGCGGCGTTGCCGTGGCTTTGCCCCAACACAGACAGCCTGATTCGGCTTGCTGAAACTCCAGCAGCCCTCGCGCGTCCGTCTGTGGCTGACCCGGCATTGCTGGCATTTCTCCTTCGCTTCACTCCGCCACCTGCACAAGCACAAACGGAGCTGTTCTGCCTTTCTTCGCTTGCGAGCGCGACCTTACCCGATGCGGCGAGTGTGCTTCTGGCTGCGAGTTCCGACGACTGGATTCCAAGCGGTTCCGAAGTCACGAAGCGCTATCGTACGCTCACCTCGCTCGCCACGGGTTTTGCTTATCGGTTGGCAGAGCACACGCAGAGAGCCTCTCCCGAGCAGGCATTTGCTGCGGTTGCGCTTGCGGCGCTTGGGTGGCTGGCTGTCGCTGCTGTTGATGCCGGGGCTGCCGCGGAGCTGTTCCACGGCATCGAACCACCGCCGAACCCAGACGTACAGGCCGCAGCCTGGGGGTTGGATCAGAACGCCATCGCCCGACGACTCGCGAACCGCTGGCGTTTGCCCGATTGGCTCGCGGGCGTTCTGGGGAACCTGAACTTTCCACTTTCCACGGCGCAGTCCTTGGTTGCGGATGTCGGTCTATTCGCCGTAACGCAACTGGCGCTGTGTGAAGCCGAACAGCAGGGATCATCGCTTGGGCTGACAGCCGGCGCGCATCGCCCAGCTCTTTTAGAAGAGCTCGGTTTGAGCGAGCAATCTTTGAAAGAACTCCTGGCGCTGACCCCATCGATGAGTGAAGCGGAGCCACTGTCCGTTCTCGACCCCAATCCTCACAAAGTCCCTCTCTTACCCAATCTCCTCAAGCTCGCAGCCGGGAGCCGACGGCGGAACGGGGCCGCACTGGTTTCGAGACTCGAAGACCGCCTGGATGATTTGCATCGGGCAGTATCCCAAACCAGTCGCGGAGTTGAACACCGCGCGTGGGAAGAGAAACTGGCAGCTCTGGCAGAAGTCGCGGCGGGTGCGGGACACGAAATCAACAATCCACTCGCGATTATCAGCGGGAAGGCTCAGCGACTGTTTCGTACGGAGCCAGACCCCGAGCGGTGTGCATCGCTCCAGACAATTATCCGGCAGACTGAACGGATCGCGGGCATTATCCGCGACCTGATGCACTTCGCCCGGCCACCGAAACCGAATCCGCGTCGAGCGGCGGTGATCGATCTATTGCGCCTTGTTCGCGATGAGTTAGCTTCGTTTGCGGCGGAGAAAGGGGTTCGGGTCGAATGGGAGGGGTTCTCGGCGAGCGAGTTCGTTCGGTGTGACCCCGCTCAAATCAAGTCGGCGCTGGTCGCGGTCGTCCGCAATGGAATTGAAGCCGCCGGGGATGATGGGTGGGTTCGCATCAGTTATCGCGATGGCGACGGAGAATATATTCGTTTTGAGATCGAGGATAGCGGACCGGGTTTATCGGACTCTGCCCGAGAGCATTGCTTCGATCCGTTCTATTGCGGGCGATCAGCCGGTCGTGGCCGCGGGCTGGGGTTACCGATCGCTTGGCAGTATGTTCGCCAGAATGGCGGTGAACTCTGTTTTGAGGCAACCAGTGATGGACCGACTCGGTTTGTTCTCACGCTCCCTCGTTCCCTGACACTCGACTTCCTCGACCGCCAATCTGCCTGAGCCTTCCGATGTCACAGCTTGTGACACGCACTTTTCTCGATTACGCTCAGACTGAAGCGTAAGCGACGGGCAAACGCATCAACGGGTGCACCCGTCGCTTACACTTCCGACTCATTAACGATCAAATCTCTTTGATTCCTACACCGGAAGGACGCCGGTATGCGCTGGGTCGCGGGGTTCACCCGCAATATCGCTCAATGGCTTTATCCCAGGCTGTGTCTCCTTTGCGACACTCCTGAGCCTGCAGATGAGCCTTTCCGGCATGGAGTGTGCAACGATTGTCATCGTTTGATCACCACGGACCCGTTCGCCTCGTGTCCGTGGTGCGCGCAAACCGTTGGTCCCCATACTGACACAACACATGGATGTGCTGACTGTCGCGGAATCGCACATCGTTTCGAACGGGCCATCAGACTCGGTCCCTACGATGGGAAATTGCGCGACGCGGTTCTGCGCATGAAGGTGCTCGCGGGAGAAGGATTGGCGGACATTGTGGGAAGGATCTTCGCGGAGTGTTGCGGTGGAGCGATGCGCGCTTCGGCCGTTGATCTCGTGGCACCAATCCCGCTTCATTGGTGGCGGAAATGGACCCGAGGTTACAACCAGGCCGAGGCAGTCGCGCGCGAACTTGCCGCTGGACTGCAATTGCCATTCGTTCCGCGTTTATTGCAACGACTGCGCTGGACGCCACAACAGGTACAACCGACACGCGAAGCACGACGAGCGAATGTGAAAGGTGCATTTCGTGTCATGCGCGGCGCAAGACTCGCGGGGAAACGGGTACTGCTCGTGGACGACGTGATGACCACTGGAAGCACCCTCAGTGAAGCAGCCCGAACCCTCCGCGACGCTGGAGCTGCTGGTGTGGTCGTTGCGGTTGTGGCCCGGCGGTAGGAATGCTGCGGGTCGGGCGATGCAGACAAGGAGGTTGGTTCGTGAGGGGTCGGCGGGTCGCATCAGATAAGGCACCCGACCCACGGTAGCCCGATGAAGTTCTGGTGTGGTTTCTTGTTCAGCTACCACGCCACCATGTGATACCAAGTAGGTTAACGACTGTCCTGTTCCGGGGGGTATGGGGCGGTCTCATCAAGGGGGAGATGGGGCGATGACACGTTTCGTACTGGGGATTGCCGGCGTCCTGGCATTCAGCAGCTTCTCGCTTGCCGGTCCCGCGGACATGTTCGAGGAGAAGGAGAAGGACTTCGGGGTCAGCCCAAAGGGCACAGTCCTGATCCATTACTTCCGCTTCACCAACAACACCAAAGAGACCGTCACGCTGGGGCAACCTCGCGTCTCTTGTGGTTGCGTGACTCCTGCTCTGACAACGAATCAGCTCGCACCTGGCCAAACAGCCGCAGTGATTGCGTACATGGACACGAGGCGTATTCCCGTTGCGGGTGTGACTAAGACAGTCATTGTGTATGTCCCATTCCTGACGCCGTCTTTTGAGGAAGTGTCGCTGAAGGTGACCACAGTCACGCGGGATGATCTTCTCATGTCACCGGATACACTCGCGCTCGGCACCGTCACGAAGGGTAAGGGTGGGAAGGCGACAACAAAGGTGACATTCACCAGCGATCCCAAGTGGACAGTGGAGAAAGCAACAAGCACAGGCGCGTATGTTCATCCCGAATTCAAGCTCGCTTCGCGTGAAGGTACGAACGTGACGTACGACGTAACCGCGACACTCGATAAGGATTGCCCGGCGGGCAACTGGACTTCGGAAATCTTTCTGGAGACATCCAATCCCGCCGTTGCCAAACTCCGCATTCCGGTGACCGTGAATGTGGTTGTACCAGTCGCCGCCAAGCCGCAAGCCATCTCCTTTGGCGATGTTAAAATGGGCAGCAGTGCGGAACAGAAAGTGACGATTCAAAGCAGTTCGCCGTTCAAGATCTTGGAAGTGAAGGGTGGCGATGAACAAGTTACGGTCAAGGTCGATAGCGATGTGGCACAAGCGACTCACACGGTAACCATCTTGATGAATCCGAAGTCAATGGGTGGAGTGAAGCGTCTTGTCGAAATCGTCACCGACAATAAGGAGCAACCGACGGTGATTGTCCCTGTGACTGCGAAAGTCGTTGAGAAATAAGTCGGGTCGGTAAATGAGTCCTCGGCGGGCCGCGGTTTCATTTGAGTTGTTCGAGTCACGATGTCCGTTTGAAAGCCCACCCAGGATTGGGTGGGCTTTCTCGTTGGTAGGCGCTGACTTACTTTCCTATCAAAGCTGAGATGATCTCGCAGTTACTCCCCTGAGGTTTGACGGTATGCCGGACGCGCAGTCTCGACCCTTCAAGAAGCTCCTTGTCGCGAATCGCAGTGAGATCGCTATCCGGGTGTTCCGGTCCGCGCACGAACTTGGAATTCGCACGGTCGCCATCTATTCCCACGAAGACCGCTTCGCTCTGCATCGCTTCAAGGCGGACGAAGCTTATCGTGTTGGGAAACCGGGAGAGCCGATTCGCGCCTACCTCGATATCCCCGGAATCGTGCAGCTGGCGAAAGAAGTTGGCGTCGATGCGATTCACCCTGGTTATGGCTTCCTGTCCGAGAATGCTGTCTTCGCGCGCGCCTGTGCCGAAGCCGGCATCACCTTCATTGGTCCGCGACCCGAAGTTCTGGAACAACTGGGCGATAAAGTCACTGCCCGCGCGCTCGCGAAGCGAGCAGACGTGCCCATTCTCTCTGGTGGCGATACTCCGCTGGCGTCCATTGACGAGGGGCAAGCTCTCGCCGCGAAACTCGGCTACCCCGTGATAGTGAAGGCATCGATGGGCGGCGGAGGCCGTGGGATGCGTGTGGTCCATTCCGCCGACAAGCTTGAGGAAGCAATCGAGTCTGCCCGCCGCGAAGCGAAAACAGCGTTCGGAATTCCGGATGTCTTTCTGGAAAAGTTTGTGCAGCGCGCCAAGCACATTGAGGTGCAACTCATTGGTGACAAGCACGGCGGATTGGTTCACCTCTTCGAGCGCGATTGCTCAATCCAGCGGCGGCACCAGAAGGTTGTCGAATTGGCTCCTGCCCCCAATCTACCTGCTGAGGTGCGACAAGGAATCCTCGACTCTGCACTTGCGGTTGGCAGAGCGTGCGGCATCGACAACGCCAGCACTGTCGAGTTTCTCTACGACACGGACGCAAGGCAATTCTACTTCATCGAAGTCAATCCGCGGATTCAGGTCGAACATACCGTGACAGAACAGGTGACGGGTTTCGACATTGTTCGCTCGCAGATCCTTATTGCTGCCGGCTTGCCGCTCAATCATCCGCGCGTGGGCCTGGAGCAATCTGCGATCACCACGCGCGGTTATGCCATTCAGTGCCGGGTTACGACGGAAGATCCGGCCAATGGTTTTGTGCCCGATTACGGCCGACTGAGCGCCTATCGATCGAGTGGTGGGCCTGGCATCCGGCTCGATGCCGGCACCGCATTTGGAGGTGCAGTAATCACGCCGTTCTACGATTCGCTTCTGGTGAAAGTCACCGTTAGTGGGTTGACCTTTGACTCCTGCGCGACACGGATGGAACGCTGTCTTCAGGAGTTTCGTATCCGAGGCGTGAAAACAAACATTCCGTTCTTGCTGAACCTTATCAATCACCCACAATTCCTCGCGGGCGACGTGACAACACGCTTCCTGGACGAAACACCAGAACTGTTTCGCTTTACCGCTCGCCGCGACCGTGCAACGAAATTGCTTTCGTACATTGCGGAGATCATCGTCAACGGACATCCGGAGATCCGCGATCGCGCGAAGGTGCCCGCACTCGCGGTCAATCCACCGACTCACTATCTTTCCACAACCCCTCGGCCAAAGGGTACGCGCGACAAGTTCAAGGAACTCGGTGCCGCGAAGTTCGCCGCGTGGGTACGTGAACAAAAACCGCTCTTTGTCATGGATACGACAATGCGAGATGCGCACCAGTCGCTGTTTGCGACGCGGATGCGCACCTTCGATATGCTCGCGGTCGCTGACCGTTACGCGCATGAACATGCGGACTTGTTCTCGCTGGAGATGTGGGGTGGGGCGACGTTCGACACCGCGATGCGATTCCTGAAGGAATCACCCTGGGAGCGCCTTGCAAAACTGCGCGAGCGAATTCCGAACATCCTCTTCCAGATGCTCGTGCGAGCGGCCAGCGCCGTTGGTTACACCAACTATCCCGATAACGTCGTGTTTGAGTTCATCCGGCTTTCCGCTGAAGCCGGTATGGACATCTTCCGCATTTTCGATGCGAACAACTGGCTGCCAAACATCAAACTCGGCATCGACGCCGTTCGAAAGACAGACGCCATTTGCGAAGCGGCAATTTGCTACACCGGCGATATCCTCGATCCCAAACGCGACAAGTACACACTCACCTATTTCGTGAACCTTGCCAAAGAGCTGGAAAAACTCGGTACCCATTTCCTCGCAATCAAAGACATGGCCGGCCTGCTGAAGCCGTACGCGGCCAAGAGGTTGGTGAAAGCACTTCGCGAAGCTGTGGGCGTGCCGATCCATTTTCACACGCACGATTCTGCGGGGGGACAGATCGCCTCTTACATGCTGGCTGCGGAAGAAGGTGTCAGCATTGTGGACTGTGCATTTGCGCCGATGTCCGGTGGGACATCGCAACCTAGCCTCAACGCACTGGTCGAGACGGCGCGATTCACTCCGCGCGACACCGGCCTTAACTTCGAGGCATTGCAAGAGACCGCGAATTACTGGGAAGACGTGCGGAAGCTCTATGCGCCCTTCGAGACCGGTCAGCTTGCCAGTTCGGCTGAAGTTTATCTTCACGAGATGCCGGGGGGACAGTACGCGAACTTGTACCAACAAGCACAATCACTCGGTATCGGCGACCGCTGGCACGAAGTTGGCCGAATGTATGCTGCGGTGAATAAGCTCTTCGGCGACATCGTGAAAGTGACCCCCACTTCCAAGGTCGTCGGCGATATGACGCTGTTCATGATCGCGAACCACCTCACGCCGGAGATGGTGTTGGACCCCAAGCGGGAGATTGCTTTCCCCGAGTCGGTCATCGAATTCTTCGAGGGCAAACTTGGTCAACCGCCAGGAGGCTTTCCGCCGGCCCTTCAGACGCGAATTCTCCGTGGGCGCAAGCCTCTGACCGAGCGCCCCGGTGCCACTCTTCCGCCCGCCGATTTCGAGAAAGCGCGACGCGACTTGGAGAGTAAACTGCGTGTGTCACCCGACGAACAGGAGGTGATTTCGTATCTCCTCTACCCCAAGGTGTTCGTCGATTACGCAGAATATCAGGCGAAGTATTCCGATCTCAGCGTATTGCCGACCCCAGTGTTCTTCTTTGGCATGACAACCGGCGAGGAAGTCAGTATCGAGATCGAGCCGGGCAAGACGCTGATTATCAAATTCCTCACCGTTGGCGAACCGCAGCCGGATGGACGCCGGGTTGTGTATTTTGAACTCAACGGTCAGCCGCGCGAGGTCCTGGTTGCAGATAAGTCATTGAGTGCGGGAGCAGTGAAGGCGCGAGCGAAGGCTGAACCCGGCAATGCGAAACATGTGGCTGCGCCGATGCCCGGCGCGGTTGTCGCCGTGGCCGTCGCACTGGGTGATGAGGTTGCAGCGGGTCAGAAACTCCTGACTCTTGAAGCCATGAAGATGGAAACCACGCTCTATGCAGACCGGCCGGGGAAAGTGGCGGAGGTCTTGGTTCGACCTGGAATGCAGGTTGAAGGCGGCGATTTAGTAATCCGATTCGAGTAACACTCACGGAAAAGGCCAGCATGTTGGCTGTTCTCTTAATCTTGGCGTCGATAGGTGCCAACCCCACGCCGACCATTACCTCGGTGGCCGGCACCGGCGAGAAAGGCTTTGCAGGTGACGGCGGGCCAGCGGCATCTGCGAAACTCGATCAGCCGTTTGATGTCGCCTTCGACAAGTCGGGAAATTTCTACTTCTCCGACACGAACAACCACCGCGTCCGCCGTGTGGATGCCAAGACCGGGATTATCACCACTGTCGCGGGCAACGGCAAGAAAGGCTTCTCTGGCGACGGCGGCAAGGCGACCGACGCCAGCCTGAACGAGCCGTATGGGATTGCCTTCGATGCTGACGACAATTTGTACATTGTGGACCGTTTGAATTTTTGTGTGCGCAAGGTGACTGCCAAAACCGCGTTCATTACCACGATCGCCGGTACAGGCGGCCAGTCGGGTTTCGCAGGTGATGGTGGGGCGGCCAACAAATCGCTGTTGGTTGAGCCGAACGGTATCTGCTTGGACATGCAGGGAAAGCTCTACATCGCGGATGTCGCCGGGCATCGAGTTCGCATCGTCGATCTGAAAAGCGGCACAATTTCCACTCTCGTGGGGAATGGCAAAGGTGCAACCACTGGCGATGGCGGTCCGATCAAGAACGCGTCACTGTTCGGCCCGCGCGCTGTCGCACTGGGACCGGATGGCAAGCTCTATGTCGTCGAACGAAACGGGCATTGTGTTCGACGCATCGACTGTGCGAAGGAAACGATTGAGCGATTCGCCGGGACGGGTAAGAAGGGCTACACCGGAGATGGCGGGAAAGCGCTCGATGCGACGTTCGATGGCCCCAAGGAGATCGATATCGACCGGGATGGGAACGTCTTTATCGTAGACACCGAGAACGAAGCAATTCGCCGCATTGAGGCCAAGACGGGTGTGATTACGACGGTAGCGGGAAAGGGGCGGACAAAGACACCCGGCCTCGGCGATGGCGGACCGGCCACTTCGGCAACACTTGGCCGCCCGCATGGCGTGGCTGTGGGGCCAGATGGCGCTCTTTACATCGGCGATACAAATAGTCACCGCATCCGCAAGGTGAAAGTAAATCAGCCTCTCGGGGCGAGAAAGTAGCCGGCCGCGAACGAGATCGCCATCAGCGCGACAACGGCGAACAACAAAGCGACTGCCTTCCCGGGGCCGAGGACGATGTGCCGGGTTGGTTCCTCCAAGCTCATGGCGTCCATACCAGAGGTTGCGGGTGGCTTGGGGTCTTCCGGCTCCTCCGGGACGGCAGTCTCGCCGAGAATCTCATCGAGATCCCCCTCGAAAAGCGGACGTTCTTCGGAGTTCGCTGGTTTCGAGGCTTTTTTGGGTAACGGCGGTGGCGCAGATCGGGGCTTCGCTGGAGGAGGAACCGGAGGTTTGCTCACACGGGGAACTGCCGGTTTCGGTGCCTCAACCGGAGGATTGTCGGCTTGTGGTGGAGACGGAGCAGAAGGTGCCCCCACTGCCGATTCCTTCACAGTTGCCGAGGCAGAGTTACCCATCAGTTCATCGACATCGTCGAGATTGAGCCGCTCCGTTTTCGGGTCGTCCTGACTCGGCACGGGAACAGTAATCTCGTACCCGCAGTGTGGACAGATCGTATCCATCCCCGCTTTCCGGGTCGCGATACCGAGCAACCGGTTACAGTAAGTACAGCGGAAACGGATGGGCATTCCCAAAACTCCGACCAACGACATGCGCGGAAAGCAGTTTACAGCAGTATAGCCGGTTGCCTGCGACCGAGCCAACATTACGACGAGAGCGTGCCTGTGGATTTGGATGCGGAGGGGTGTTCCATGTTTTCAGGTGTTTCCGGAACACAACTCCTGCACCCAAACCTTCCGCCCGATCCACAGGCACACCCACGAGACAACGATAAACCCCACTCTTGATCCCGCTGTTCGAGCACGAAACAATAGATCCAATGCCGCTTGCCTCCGTCTGGAGCTATTCATGACCGCACGCTTCGCACCGATCACGCGCATCGCGGTAGCAGTCGCTCTCTTTGCCGGTTTCGCTCTCGCGGCGTCTTCGGCGGAGGTTGTGATCCTCAAGGACGGGTTCGTGATCCAGGGGAATGTGCACAAGGAGACGGAGACGATCTACGATAAGGCCAGCGGTCGCTCGATCCCAATCGTGAAGACCACCGGTTTCGACATGATCGATGAGGGGCCGAAAGTCACGATCTTCAGCACTCACGCGAAGCAACTGGGCGCCATTGCACCCGAGACCAAAATCCGGCCCAACATGAAGGGCTACACTCGTCCTCTCCCCGGCGGCGCGGTGGGATCGCATCCTCTCCCGTCTGGCGGCTCGACGACCAAGATCAGCGAATTCGATGACAAGTGGGTGCGGGTTATCACAATCGCTGTCCCAATCCCCAACGCGAAACCGGAGCAGGTCAAGCAGCAAATCACTTACATCGATCCTTATTACATCTACCTCGCTTCCTCCACTCACCGCTGGCGTGCGACATATCGCACCAGCGAGTGGGATCCGAAGATGGTTCGCAAGCTTCTCATGTTGCATCCCGATCTGGCTGAACTCGATGGCAAGTGTAATCCCAGCAAGCGAATCGCTCTGGCGAAATTCCTACTCGATGCGGGATGGCTGCAACTTGCGAAGGACGAAATGGACCGTCTCAAGCGCGATTTCGTTGGCACGATGAGTAAAGATGCCAAGGAACAGCACGAGAATCTTTTGAAGGAGATCGATCAAGCAACAGCAGAACTCGTTGTGCGGGAAACAGAACTCGCCCTTGCCGCGGGGCGTTACAAGTACGCTACCGACCTGCTGGCGGTCTTCCCGGAACGAACGGCTCACGCAAAGGAAGTGGCCCGAGCGGCGAAGGTGTCGGCTGATCTCAAGACAAGCCAAGAACGATACGACAACGCTCGACGCCTCCTTCGTGCGCTGATTGATGAGGTGACCGGTCGCCGAGCCATCAATGCTCTCGTCGGTGCTGGCGGTGGGTTGGCAGCCGTGGGCTGGCAACCGCCGAAAGGAATATCAGGGAAGACGCTCGCTCTTGCGACGGCGGCTGAGGAAATTTATGGCGAACTTCACCCCGATTCCGCGATGCGAATCGAGACGTTCGTGACTCTCGCCAGTCAGGCCGAGGCCAAGCGGCGAGCCGGTCAGGAACCCGCGAAGAAGCCCGACGAGCTGCTGGCGACTGCGGTGAGCGGTTGGGTGGAGGGGAAGAACGGCGCGACACCAATCCCAGACGACGCCATGAAGTTGTGGACAGCACGTGAGTTGGTATTGGCTTACCAGCGGGCAGAGAATCGAAACGACCGGACCGCCGTTCTCACGCAGTACAAGAAGACCATCTCACTTCCGGTCGATGAACTGGCCCAGATCATCTCGTTGTTGCCTCCCGCTGAACCGGAAGACCTCAACAACCGCACTGGTAAGCCCGTCGCTCTGCGCGGGGATAAGAATGCGGGGGTGTATCGACGAACAACCCGAGCGGTTCCGGGGCACTCCACGGGTCTCGACTATTTGGTCAAACTCCCCCCTGAGTACCACCACGGCCGAGCTTATCCAGTTCTCATCGTACTGTCGCACGCGGGAATAAATCCCGAAGAGATCCTCGCTCCACTTGTGACCGAGGCGGATAAGAACGGCTACATTCTTGTTGTCCCGGAGTGGACGGACGCCTTTGGTAAGGGGTGGGAATGGGAGGGGGATGATCACGTCTGGGTGACTGCGGCACTCCGCGACGCCATTCGCCACTTCACTGTGGATAACGACAAGGTGTTCATGATCGGTGTCGGCGATGGCGCGAACATGGCAATGGACATTGGGATGTCCCACCCGGACCTCTTCGCCGGCGTCATTCCCATGGGCCCTATACCGAAATGGCCGGGGTTCATCGAATACTGGCGAAACGCTCAGAAACTGCCGTTCTTCATCGTGACAGGAGAGTTGATCGGGGATGGTGTGAAATCGATCCGGTCGATTTACGAGAAGTGGATGCCCTATGGTTACCCGGCGCTGTGGACCATCTACAAGGGTCGTGGGTTGGAGTGGTATGCGTCGGAAGTGCCGGTTCTTTTCGACTGGATGAGCCGCAAGACGCGGGCCAACGGCACTTCGACACTGGCACTGGGCAATAGCCCCGCCGCTCGTCAGCCGTGGCAGATGGTCCGCAAGACCGACAACCACTTCTATTGGCTGCAGGCGGATGACATTTCGCCGGGAAAAAATGGTGGGCAGATCGTTCCCGCTTCCTTACTCGGCGATATTCGCGGTAACAACGTTATCGATATCCGCCACCATCTGGTGAATGAACTCACGATCTGGCTCAGCTTGGATATGATCCCCAACTGGAATGAGCCCGTGCGAGTTCAGATCAACGGCACGGTGCCGAATGGTTACCCGCGTGTCGGCAAGACAATCAAGCCGGACCTGGAAGTGCTCCTTGAGGATTACTACAAACGCGGCGATCGCCGCATGCTGTTCCTCAATAAGCTCGAGTTCTCGACCAATCCACCCTCTGTGCGTTGACATTCCGAATCAATGTCCAGTGGAGGAGAGGCCGTCGCTCCTCCCTCTGGTCTGCATTATCCCGCTTCCATTTCACTGCTGTTCTCGCCGCCGTAAGCCTTCTTAAAAGCTTTCAGGTGATCCGCAAGCAGCGGCTTCAAAGCGGCTGAATCCAGATGGTTGCCTGTCTTCATCCAAATCTTGAGGACTTCGCTCCCATCCGCACGGTCCCCTTCGATCTTGACGTTGCGGTCCAGGTGCTCGAATGCCGCAGGTTTCGCCACTCCACGCCGACCGGTGAACCAGACTTCCAGAGCGTCGTGTTCCTTGGTTTTGATCCGCACCCAGAACCGCGACGTCCCCTTCGGATAGACCGTCACGGCGTCGCGCACGTCCCACTTGAATTCCAGAGTCGGGTCGATCTCGCGCAGTAACTTCACGAGCCGCGGTAAGAGGGAGCGATCCCAGCTCGCTCCTCGTCCTGGCGGGAACCCCTTGTCGCCGAGATGCCATTTCTCGCCGTCTTTCTTCCAGGGCATGTTTCCTTCGACGCCGCCGCTTGCGGTTGCGCTCTGACCCTCGACAATCTCGATCGCTCGCGCCAGAAACGCGCGGAAGGCGAGCGTATCGAGTTCCTCTTTCTTGTTCGCGATGATGACGACTTGTTGTCCTCCAGGGAAGTTCGCGACCTCCACGCGGTTGCCGTCGCGTGCGTAGCCTTCCAGGCCCGGAGTATCAGAAAGTGGCCGAAGCGCAAGGCTCTTCGCAAGTTGATCCTCTTTGAACGGTCGGCCGGGGAAGCGGAACACAAGCCGGAAATACGCTTCGTGTCCCGTGATGGCGTGCAGGAACCAGCCATCGGTTTTTTTCGCCAGTGGAATCTCGATCACGCTCCGGTGATTCCAATTGATTTTGGCAAACGTGCCGAGTTCCTGAATCTGGTCGAGCACCCAGCGGAGTGCTTCGCCGTCCCACTTCATCGGCTTGCCGGTCGTGGTGACGCGATCGCGGGTGTGCCAGGCTTCGCCATCTGCTTCCCAAGGCAATTTCTGGTGTTTGCCCACGTCGGCAATATCCATATCGCCAGCTCGCTCTCGACGCGCAGCCTCCGGATCGAATTTCTGTCGCTCCGCATGCGGACCGGCTTCCAGAACGCCCTTCAGAATGCGGCCGGTATGCGTTCGCGCACCCTCCGCGAATTGCCGCACCACATCTTCCGGAGTACCGCATGCGACCAGTTCGCCGCCGCCGCTCCCTGCCTCCGGGCCCAGGTCGATGATCCAGTCCGCCGTCTTGATGACATCGAGGTTGTGCTCCACGGTAATGACCGTGTTGCCGAGATCGACGAGGCGATGCAGCACGTCGAGCAGTTTGCGAATGTCGTCGAAGTGCAGACCCGTGGTGGGTTCGTCGAGCAGGTAGAGCGTTTGGCCCGTACTCGGTCGCGCCAGTTCCGCCGCCAGTTTCACGCGCTGGGCTTCCCCGCCGGACATCGTTGGTGCCGGCTGACCGAGCGACATATAACCGAGCCCAACGTCTTCGAGCGTTTGCAGAATCTGCCGAATCTTGGGGATATTGCCGAAAAGCTCAAGCGCTTCGCTGATGCGCATATTGAGCACATCCGCGATGTTTTTGCCGTGATACTGCACGGCAAGCGTTTCCGGGTTATAGCGGCTGCCGCCGCAGGTGTCGCACTCCACCCAGACGTCAGGGAGGAAGTGCATTTCGATGACCTTCTGGCCCATCCCCTCACACGCTTCGCATCGCCCTCCTTTCTGGTTGAAGCTGAACCGGCGAGGATGATAGCCCCGTACCTTTGATTCCGGCAAACGAGCGAAGAGTTCGCGGATTAGATCGAACACGCCGGTGTAGGTCGCCGGGTTACTGGAAGGTGAGTTACCGATGGGGTCTTGATCGACGTTGATGATCTTGTCCACATGCTCCAGGCCGCGAATCTCATCGTGTGCTGCTCCAGCGGTTTTCGCATGGTGCAGTTTGCGAGCGAGCGTGTTGTAAAGCACCTCGTTGACCAGCGACGACTTCCCGGAACCGCTCACTCCCGTCACGGCGACGAACGCACCGAGCGGAATATCAACATTCACATTCTTCAAGTTGTGTTGCCGCGCGCCCAAGATGCTAAGCGTCGGGGCAGAGAAAGACCCCCTCCCTGCAGGGAGGGGGGTTGGTTGTATTTCCCCGATCCGTCGATTTGTCGGCACGGGGATGGCAAGTTTCCCGCTCAGATACTTCCCTGTCAACGATTCGGGGTTCTTTGTGACTTGTTTCGGCGTGCCCGACGCGGTGATTTCCCCACCGCGGTCGCCGGCTCCAGGGCCGAAGTCGAGTAAGTGGTCGGCCGCCGCAATCACTTCGCGGTCGTGTTCGACGACGACAAGTGTATTTCCCAGATCGCGAAGACGCTGAAGAGCTTGCAAGAGGCGTTCGTTATCGCGCGGATGAAGTCCAATCGTTGGTTCATCCAGAACGTACAAGACTCCCGTGAGTCCGCTCCCGATTTGCGAGGCGAGCCGAATCCGCTGAGCTTCGCCACCGGAGAGCGTGGGCCCACGCCGACTGAGCGTGAGGTAATCGAGACCGACATCCACGAGGAACTTCAACCGATTGTTGATTTCGCGAAGGACTTCCCCCGCGACCTGGCGATCGGTTTGCGATAGTTGGAGGGAATCGAACATGCCCAGTGTCTCACCAAGCGGTTTCGAACACAGCCCCCCTAGCGTGAGTCCGGCGAACCGTGTGGCGGCCGCGTCCGGTCGGATGCGTGCGCCGCGACAGGCAGAGCAGGAGACTTCATCCACCAGATGTTCGAGCCGCTGTCGATATACCCACGACACGCGCGAGGCTTCGTCCACTGCTGGGAAAAGGCCCTTGTATTGGAACTTTGGTGGTGCGGATTGCTGAGCACGCCGGACATCTGTTGATGTGGAATCGGCTGTCTTCTTTTTCTTCCCCGCTTTTGCTTCTGGAGTCCGCATTCCCGACGCCGTATTGCCTCCAATCCACTCTTCACCCGTACCATGCAGAATTGCACGCTGATGGGCCGGGTCGAGGCGGGCGAAGGGTGCGTCGAGCGAGAATCCCACATGCTTGGCGAGTGCTTCGGCGAATGGCAACCACGCTGAACCGGGTTCCAAAGATGGCCAAGCTGTTACAGCTCCCTCACGGAGTGAGAGCCGGGTGTCGCCGAGGAGCAGATCGGCATTCGCTCCACGTTGGAAACCAAGACCTTCGCAAGTCGGGCACCAACCGAGCGGACTATTGAACGAGTAGTGATGCGGGTTGAGCGGTTCGAAACTCAAATTGCAGTGTTCGCACGCCAGATGCTGGGAGAACTTCTCCAGCTTCCACTTTTCTTCCGGCACATCGGCTTCAACGTAGGCGATGTGCATGACTCCCCGACCGAGATCGAGAGACTGTTCCACCGCCTCGGCGATACGGGTACGAGTTCCCGGTTTCACCACGTTGCGATCGACAATCACTTCCACGTTGTGTTTGCGGCGGTGGTCGATCTCGGGAGGCTGGTCGATGGTGTAACTCTTGCCATCGACACGCATGCGTGTGAAGCCAGTGCGACGGATTTCTTCGAAGAGAGCGTCGTACTTCTCCTGCCCTTTTCGCTCCAGTGGCGCCAGGATATACAGCTTGGTTCCCTCAGGAAGCGACAGAACCTTGTCAACAATCTCATCGGCGGTCTGCGTACCGACCGGCCGATCGCACTGTGGACAGTGGCGCTGACCGAGCCGCGCGTAGAGAATGCGGAGATAGTCGTAAATCTCGGTGACGGTGCCGACTGTGCTACGCGGACTTTTGCTCGTGGTTTTCTGTTCGATACTGATCGCGGGTGAAAGGCCAGTAATATGTTCGACTTTCGGCTTCTGCACCTGTCCCAAAAACTGCCTGGCGTAGCTCGAAAGACTCTCGACGTATCGTCGCTGGCCTTCGGCGTAAATGGTATCGAGAGCCAGCGACGACTTACCGCTTCCGCTTGGTCCGCAGAAGACGCTCATCTTTTCACGCGGTAAGCGCGCCGAAACGTTCTTCAGGTTGTGTTGGCACGCGCCTTCCACACACAAGTGTGTGATGTATTCCTGAGGGGTGGTTCGTGGTTCGCCTTTCGTCTTGCGTGTTTTTTCGCCGGCTTTCTTTGATGGGAAGAGCAGGGGGGCCAGTGCCTGCCCGGTGTAGGATTCCGTGGCCTTGGCGATACTCTCGGGCGTCCCTTTCGCCACGATGCGTCCACCGCCCGCCCCGCCTTCGGGGCCGAGGTCGATGACCCAGTCCGCCGTCTTCACCACGTCGAGATCGTGTTCGATGACGAGGACCGTGTTGCCCTGTTCAACGAAACCGTGCAGCACTTCCAGCAATTTGCGGACATCCTCGAAGTGCAGGCCGGTCGTGGGTTCGTCGAGAATGTACAGCGTTTTCCCGGTACTCCGCCGTACCAGCTCTTTCGCGAGTTTGATACGCTGCGCTTCGCCGCCCGAGAGAGTGGGGGAGGGCTGACCGAGTTTGATGTAATCGAGGCCCACATCGTGCAGGGTCTGAACCATCGCGCGAATCTTGGGCACATGCTCGAAGTGTTCGAGTGCCTCTGCGACTTCCATTTCCAGAACATCGTGAATCGACTTGCCGCGATATTTCACTTGAAGCGTTTCGCGATTGAAACGCCGACCCTCGCAGACAGGGCATTGCACCCACACATCGGCGAGGAAGTCCATTTCCAGCCGATTGGAGCCGTTGCCCTCACATGCCTCGCACCTTCCCCCCGGCTTGTTGAAACTGAACCGGCCAGGCTGATACCCCCGAACCTTGGCGTCTGGCATCTCGGCGTAGAGCGAGCGGATTTCATCCCAGAGCTTGATGTATGTGGCGGGGTTCGAACGCGGGGTTCGACCGATTGGCGTCTGGTCAATGTCGATGACCTTGTCGATGTTCTCTATGCCGTCAATTCGGTCGTGCGAGCCGACTGTGTGTGGAAGCTCCTCGTCTGTCTCCTCCTCATCTGCCCGCTCGCGCTGGCCGTTCGCCACTGTTGCGGCCAGCCCTTCGCGGAGCACATCGTTGATTAACGATGACTTCCCTGATCCACTCACTCCGGTCACGCAGACAAATACGCCCAGAGGAATGTCCACCGTGACGTTCTTCAGGTTGTTGTGCTTCGCGCCGACGATGCGGAGCGCCTTGCCGTTGGGTTTGCGTCGCTGAGTTGGGACGGCGATTTGCTTTGCGCCGGTCAGGTATTGCGCCGTCAGGCTGTTCGACGCGAACACTTCCGCCGGGCTACCGGCGGCGACGACCTCTCCTCCTCGCACTCCGGGTCCAGGGCCGAAATCGACGAGGTAATCGGCTGCGCGCATGGTGTCCTCGTCGTGTTCCACCACGAGGACGGTGTTGCCCATATCGCGGAGTCGTTCGAGGCTCGCCAAAAGCCGAGCATTGTCACGGGGGTGCAGCCCAATGCTCGGCTCGTCGAGCACGTAGAGTACGCCGACCAGCCCACTGCCAATCTGGGAGGCGAGTCGGATTCGCTGCGCTTCGCCGCCAGAAAGCGTTGGCGCTGCGCGGTCTAGAGTCAGATAGTGCAGACCAACATTGAGAAGGAACCCGAGCCGGGCGCGAATTTCTTTCAGGAGTTCGGCTGCGATAACTCGGGCAGTGTCTGGTAGTTCTTTCTCGTATGTGTCAAACCACGGCACGAGGTCGCCAATGGGGGTTTGCCCGACTTCGATCAGAGTGCGGCCACCAACGCGAACCGCCCGTGCTTGCGGATTCAACCGCTGGCCGTCGCAGGCGGGGCAACGAACGACGCGCATGTACTTTTCAAGCTGTATCCGTCGTGGACCCGCCGCGGTCTTCTTGAATTGCGCGATCAGTTGCGGAACAATCCCTTCCCACTTGCCGCCGTGTTTCCAGACCTTGCCGCCCCTTTGCTTCCACTCCCAGACAATGTGTGCATCGCCGCTCCCATGAAGGAGTTGAGTCTGCTCCTCCTCGGGGAGGTCTTCCCACGGCGTTTTCAGGTCAATGCTCAGCGATTTCCCAACACCTTCGAAGATATGCTTGCGCCATCGGCCCATGCCCTTCAGTGGCCCGATCAGTGGAATCGCTCCTTCGTAAAAGCTCAACGATCGATCGGGAATCAGCAAATCGGGATCGAAGGTGTAGAGAGTTCCCAGACCATCGCAGGTCGGGCACATTCCGTGCGGACTATTGAAGCTGAAGAGTTGTGGCGTTGGCGGCTCGTAGCTGATGTTGCAGCGCGTGCAGGCGTAGTGCGCGGAAAGCAGGATGTTCTGGGTTTCCTGCTTCGTGGTTTGCTTTTCAGGATTCTCTGTGGGAGCGTTTTCCTCTTCGACTGAGATGATGAGGTTGCCTTCCGCGAGCGCAAGCGATTGCTCAACGGCCTCGGCAATGCGCGGCCGGCTCTTCAGATCGGCTTTCAGACGATCGACAACGATCTCGATGGTGTGTTTGATGCGCTTATCGAGTTTCAGGTCGTCGGTCAGCTTCACAACTTGCCCATCGACCCGCGCGCGGACATACCCCCGCTTCACCATCTCGGCGAAGAAATCCTTGAACTCGCCTTTCTGTCCGCGTACGACTGGTGCAAGAATCTGGAATCGCGTTCCTTCCGGCAGCGCAAGAATACGCCCGATGATCTGCTCGCGTGTTTGTGCCGTGATCGGCCGCTGACACTTCGGACAGTGACCCTGACCCAAACGCGCGTACAACACGCGCAGGAAGTCGGACACCTCCGTGATGGTGCCGACGGTACTTCGGGGATTTCGCCCCGCCGTTTTCTGCTGAATGCTCACCGAAGGCGAAAGGCCACCGATGTAATCGACGTCCGGTTTCGGCAATTGACCGAGGAATTGTCGCGCGTAACTGGAAAGACTCTCGACGTACCGACGTTGACCCTCCGCATAGATCGTGTCAAACGCAAGCGACGATTTGCCGCTTCCGCTCACGCCGGTGAAGACGATCAGTTTGTTTCGCGGAAGAGTGAGATCAACGTTGCGGAGGTTATGCTCGCGCGCCCCGCGGACAACGATGCTTTGGGTGTCCATATAGCCCGCAGACTCCTCCTGAGTATCTCAACGGAATGAGCGCACCGAGGCGAGAAGGGTACAGATGATTAGTGTACACATTCGACCGGGAGCGGAATAGCTGAAGTTGCTCGGCGTGCCGGATTTAATCTGACTTTATTAATATTGTTTGTGGTTATGTTACACGTTTGAAACTGCCCCGATTGAACAACCTCTGGGCGGTTGCGGAGCCGACAGTGTGTTTCGAGCCTTTTTTTCTCTATGTCGTCCGGTTGCGCTCGGTGTCGCGTTTTCGAGCCGTTTTTTGGTTGCTTCGGTTTCCGGTTTTCTCCTGGTTTCCGGTTTTTGAGCCTTTTTCTCCTGGTGTCGTGTTTTCGAGCGTTTTTCCCGGTCTTCGGGTTTGGTCAACTCGTCACTACCGAAGGCCTGTGTCATGATTGCACGCGGTCGGTCATCTGCTGGCTTGTGCCATGACCGGCTCAGACTCTCAACACAACAACATACCTGCTAGAGTTTTGTTCGAGTATGTAAGTAAGTCCACGGCGTGATTATGTTACGCCCTCGCAGTTGCCCCGTTGCAACCCCGATCTATTACACCTCTTCTCCTGCTCCACAGGACTGAGTCGAAGAAGCTCATGCAAGAAATAGTATACAAAATATCATAGATTTGTCAATCACATCGGTTGGGTTTGGCGAACTCGGATCGTCTGCGTTGTCCGCGAAGGTGTAAACGCGCCGAAATCCGGATGCGGACCCAGTCGATACTGTGAACTTCATCGAGTTCTCACGAAGTCCAATACGTGGTATAGTTTCCGTCAGAGAGATGTGGGGAGTTTTTCGCGTGTTCCGGGAACTTCGAACTCTGGCGCGACGTCGGAAGTATGTGGAGGGTCGTGAGCGACGATGATCGCCGGCTCATCGCGGAATGCCTGGGCGGCCGACGGGATGCCTTCGGTGAGTTGGTAACCCGTTACCAGGCAAGGCTTTACAATGCCGCGTTGCGACTGGTGCAAAGCCCCGATGATGCCGCTGATGTCGTTCAAGACGCGTTCTTGAACGCATTTCAGTCGCTTCATACCTTCAAAGGTGATGCGGAGTTCTTCACTTGGCTGTATCGTATCGCCTTTAACACTGCGATTAGCCTGAAACGGAAGAAACGACCGGCGGTGAGTTTGGAGAACTGCGAACCTGGGATCGACCCGGACGATCCTTCGGAATATGTGAAACCCGGGGCAACGCTCGAGAGAACAGAGGACGAAAGGCAGTTGTCGCTCGCAATCGCCCGACTCTCCGCGGAACACCGCGAGGTGCTCTTGCTGAAGGACATTGAGGGCTTGAAGTATGAGGACATTGCCGAGTTACTCGGCGTGCCCATTGGGACGATTCGGAGCCGACTCCACCGCGCCCGGTTGGAACTTCGCGACCTGCTCGTCCCTCTTGAAGAACGACTTGCCGAACGAAATGGAACCCGAGATGCGTTCGGCGATACGGGTGATACGCACACCACTCAAAATACCGAGGAGCATGGAGGAGTACCGAAGGGAAGTGTGAGAGAGGCAATCGGCGAGCGAGAAGAATCGGACACGAGCAAAGCCGAAGCCCACGCCCAACAAACTCCAATCCGCCGCGTCCGGCGAGTGGAGTAACCAATGACTATGCTTTCCACCGAACAGCTCGAACTGATTACCGTTGCCGTGGACGGCGAACTGTCCGTGACGGAGGCGCGCGCCTTCCGGCGGCTCTTGGAAAGCTCCGCAGAAGCTCGTGCTCTCTTCGCCAAACTCAAGGCCGACAGCGAACGAGTTCAATCGCTCCCCCAAGCGGCTCCTCCATCCGATCTGCACGCGAAGATCATGGCGCGTATCGCCACCGCCACTCCGCTGCCCTCTCCGAAACGCGCAAAACCAGCTTCCTCTTCGACACCCAACCAGCCCGCGGAGCCTGCGCGCCCAGCCCCTGCGCCGCACGCGAGTCCGTCTCGCCGCACCCCAGCTTGGGTTCCCGCCGCATTGGCAGCCAGTTTGCTGCTTGGCATCGCGGTTGGTTCGTTTACGTTCTTCCGAGGGCAAAGCGAACCACAGTACGCCACCGGCAAGCAGCCGTGGGCACATTCTTTACCGGCACCAATCGCACACCCCACCGCCGTGCCGTCGCCGAGCGCAACAACACCGCGAGAACCGGCACACGCTGACCCTGACAGTGTCGCGCGGCTCGACGTTGTACCTATTCCCGAGCCCCATCCAGCCAATCCGGAACCGCTCGCGATCGCTCCGGAACCGCGCCCCGCGAAACACGACCTCATCGCGTCCCCGGTGTGGCCGAAACTCCCACCATTTGATCTCATTCAGGTTCAATTACCCTTCCTCCGCACGGTTGCCGAACTCGACCGTGAGGATACGCGCCAGGAACTGACCGATGAGCTTACCCGCGGCGGCTTGGCGTTCCGGTTCGATCTGTTCGTGCGTGATCCAGCACGGGGTGTTGAAGTGCTCCAACGCGCTGCCAAAGCCAGCGGTGTGACACTCTATGAGGATGCTGCGACACTGGACAAACTGACGAAACGGCAAGCACAAGCGGTGGTGATTTACCTGGAGTGTTTGACGCCGGCTGAACTGACCGACCTGTTCGCGAAGGTCTGCACGGAAGACATGAAGTTCTCTCCACGAGTCTGCGATTCACTGCATGCCATGCCGATTATTCGTACCGACGAAGCAGAATTGAAGCTGATTTTTGGCGTCGATATCGGTCTTTACAAACGTCCGCGTACTGGTGGGACCGGAGGAAACAGCGGAACGGGGAGAACAGGAAAGGGGCAGGGGAGCGACCCGCTTCGTGACAAGACGGGCACTCCGAAACCCGTCAGCGCGGGCACGATCGACACCGTGACCAAGTCGTTGACCAACACTCCTGCCAAGCGCGACGACAAGCCGGCGGTTCTCATGACCTGGCAAACCACGCACCCCAGCATCGGCCGGACCGTCCCCTCTATGTCCAAGGAACTGCAACAATTCCTCGCGCAGCGCGGTGATCGCAAGCCGAACGCCCTCCCAACAATTATCGTGATTCGCCAGGCAAAGTAGAATCTGGCGAATATTGCTGCGGAACACGCCCGAAACACCTCTGTTACAGCCAAAACATTGGCAACCCGACGGGTAACCCCTTCGTAACAGCCTCGCACAGACTCAATCGCATTGCCCACACTCCTCGTCATAATGAGAGACGCATCGGCGGTTGCCGGCACGTCAAGCTATTGGAGGTGTGGCTATGCGATTCCTGCGATACGCTCTCCCCGTACTCGTCGTCGCGTTTGCAACGACTGGCCCGGCATCTGCCGCTGGCCTGCTCATCCCTGAAGACCAGAAACTCCCTCCGCTCGCGATGGTCAACCACAAGGTGACTGTCAGTATCGACGAGCAAGTGGCAATCACCACCGTGGAGCAGACTTTCCGGAATCACACCGACCGCAACCTCGAAGCGACTTACCTCTTCCCCGTGCCCAAAGGCGCGAGTGTGGACAAGTTCACAATGTGGGTGGAGGGGAAAGAATTGGGTGGCGAACTGCTTGACGCGAAGAAGGCACATCAGGTTTACACCGACATCGTGCGTCGGACGCAGGACCCCGGCTTGCTGGAGTATCTGGGGAATAGCCTGATGCGGCTTCGCGTGTTTCCCATTCCGCCAAAGGGCGACCAGAAGATCAAAATCAGCTACAAGTTCGTCGCCCCCAAGGACGGGAATGTCATTGAGTACGTGTATCCGCTCAAGACCGATGGGAAGGCGACGCGCACGCTCGACGAATTCTCGGTGAATATCGGCATCAAATCGCAACACGCCGTACAGAACGTCTACAGCCCGACGCACGCAATCACGACCACGCGCAAGAGCGACAAGGAAGTGCAGATTGCATTTGAGCGGAACCAGGCGCTGCTCGACAAGGATTTCCAGCTCTTCTATGGCGTGGGGGACAAAGACATCGGTCTGACGCCGCTTCTCTACAAACCAATCACCACTGAAGACGGCTATTTCATGTTCCTCGTTTCGCCGCAACTCGAAGCTGAGAAGAAACGAGTTCCACGCGACCTCGTGCTTGTGCTCGATACTTCGAGCAGCATGACCGAGATCAAGATGCAGCAGGCACGCAAGGCACTCAAATATTGCCTGTCGCAACTCAAGCCCGAAGACCGTTTCGGTATCCTGAAATTCTCAACAAGCGTGACGCCATTCCGCGACAACCTGGTTGAGGCGAATCAGGACTATATCGAAGCGGCGAACAAGTGGGTGGACGGATTGAAGACGAGCGGTGGTACGGCGATATGGCCAGCGCTCGACGACGCTCTTGCGATGCGATCCAAGGATACGACCCGGCCTTTCACCGTCGTATTCTTCACCGATGGACAACCGACCGTTGACGAAACGAACCCCGACAAGATCGTGAAGAAAGTGATGGAGAAGAACAGCGGGAACACCCGCATCTTCACCTTCGGGGTTGGCGATGATGTGAACGCCGCCATGCTCGACCAACTCGCCGACTCCACGCGGGCGGTGAGCAGTTACGTCCGCGAAGCGGAAGACATCGAAACGAAGGTCGTCAGTCTGTACGGGAAGATCAGTAATCCCGTCCTCACCGACCTCAAGTTGGCGAGCACAACCGTACAGATTCACGAGATGTATCCGCCAAAACTGCCTGACCTATTCCAGGGCACACAACTCGTTGTGATCGGCCGATACACGGGCAGTGGACATTCTGCGATCAAGCTCACGGGTATGGTGGCGGGTGAAAAGAAAGAGTTCGTCTACGAATTGAACTTCCCCGCGAAGACGGAGGAAGCGACAGGCAAAGACTTCGTTGAACCGCTGTGGGCACGCCGCAAGGTTGGCTATCTCCTCGATCAGATCCGCGTGAACGGCGAGAAGGACGAACTCGTGAAGGAAGTTGTCGCTCTCGCCAAGCGATACGGCATCGCAACACCCTACACGAGCTACCTTGTCGTGCCAGATGGACCCATGCCCGTGGTTCCGCCGTCGCGGCCACCGACTGGGCCTGGTCCGGTTCCCAAGCCGGTGCCGTTCCCCGCTCCGCCGATTGCTGGTGGGGGGTTTGCGCCAGGGCTTCCAAAAGAGCCAGACGGAAAGCCGATGCGCGTGGAGGCTTTCGCCAAGAATCAGGTTGCAGGCACAGCCGCAGACCCCAAGGGCGGACTGGCCGGGAATCGAGGCGTGGTGACCGACAACCAAGTCCGCGACGCGCTCGAGAAACTGAAGACGGAGAAAGATCCGGTGCTGCGTGCTCGGCTCACGGAAGAAGTGAAGAAACTCGCTGAGCAGAAACAGACCTGGGACAAGGCCAACACTGCGTTCCGGGGCAAAAAGGATGCTTACCAGACGGGTCAACTCGGCGTCGATTTGTCCTGTGCGGCGACCAATCTCCGCAATCAGCAGCGCGTGAGCCTGACGGCCAACCGTCAGGTGTACGGCCGCAATTGTCTCGAAATCGGTGGTGTGTGGATCGACGACGCCTACAAGGCCGAAACGAAGTCCGTCACGGTGAAGGCACAAAGCGATGCGTATTTCCGCATTCTTGCACTGCACCCAACGATGAAGGACGTGTTCCGCCTCGGGAACTCCGTGGTCTGGATTACTCCGAGCGGAACCGCTTTGGTGATTGACGCCAACGACGGAAATGAGAAAATGGACGATAAGGATATCGAGGCTCTTTTCGCGAAGAAGTAAGCTCGCGAAGAATGCAACCGGAAAACGTCGCCTGCCCGGATCGTACTCAAGCCCATGAGTCGCGATCCGGGCTTGTTCTTTCGATTGCTATTCTCAGTGTGTGAAGTGGGCGGCCCAAGGGAGGAAAGATACCAGAAGCGGTTGACAGGAACCGGAGTCTGCTGGCGAGTCATCAACAGTTTGTCTCGCTGTGCGTATGTATTATTGGTGCCTGGACCCATTCCTTGGAGATTATTGTGTTCCATTCTCCAATTCCGCGACAACTGCGGGCAGTCATCACACTGGGACTGATCATTTGCGGCACATCCGAACGAGGTCGCGCTGCCGATCCGCTTCCTACCGATCCGCTTCCGACTGGTGTAGTCACCCGCTTCGGGAGCCCCCGACTACAGGACTACCGATACGGTGACGCTGCTGTGCTCTCTCCGGATGGGAAGATGTTGGCCGCTGCAGCAGCGAATGGGCCAGTCAGCGTGTGGGACGCGAACATGGGCAAACGTCTCCGTACCCACGGACCCGTCGGAACAGTGTACGATCTCCGTTGGATGCCAAATGGAAAGCTCGCCGCCACAGCCGCCGTTGGATATGGCCATTTCGTGATGTATGAGTGGGCTGGCACTGGCGACACGGGAACAAACCAGAAACAGTTAGAGGAGTTCGCACGGGAGGCTAAAAGCGCGGAGCAAAACGAATTCCTGCTTTTCGCGACTTTCCTCGACGACAAACGCGTCCTCGGTTGCAACTCAACCGCGAGACACGGTTCCCCGGCCAGAGTCTACGCCTACACGCCGAACGCGACTTCCGTGACTGCGAAGCTTGTCGGCTCTGTGACACTTCCGGGAGAGCCAGTCGGGGGAGCCAGGATGGGAAAGTCGTGTTCGCTCACGGTAAGTCGCTCCAACAGCTTGTTGCGTTCGACCTCACCGCGCCGAAGGAGGCGGACAAGCCGGCCTGGTCGCTGCAGTTCAAGGGAGGCTATCACTTTCCTGTCGCGTGCCTCAGTCCCGATGGCAAACAGGTGATCGTGCAGTTCGCAGACGACGTGGTGGAGAGATGGGATGGTCCAGCCGGGAAGCAGCTGGGCATGCCGGAAAAGCTTTCAACGTATTCCTTCCAAACCGGCGGGGAGCGCCCACCGCTGGCGCTCTCCCCGGACGGGAAGCAGTTGGCAATAGTGTCACGGACCAAGACAGGAACGGTGGGTGGCCGGATCATTGAACTCGAAACGGGTAAGGAGGTTGTTTCTCTTGTCGCGGAGCCGACCCCCCGGCTAGGAAGAATCCGCTTCAGTCCAGACGGCAAGCGACTGGTTCTCTCGGCTCACGGCATCGTCCGTGTGTGGGATACGCGAACCGGAGCTGATGTCTGCCCGCTGCCCGGCCACCGCGGAGCAATCAAGTCCATGGTGGTCAGCGCTGACGGCAAAACGGTGGTGACCGCTGGGGAAGACCTGACCGTCCGCGCGTGGGATCCAGAGACGGGACGAGAGAAATGGAAAACTGTGTTCTCGCAGCCCGTGTCCGTAACCTTGGCTCTCCCCGATGCGGTCGCGATCGAGTCGGAGTCGGGAGGTGGCGTCGCTGAGTCCCTGGTTGATCTGACGACTGGGAAGCCTCGTGCGTTGCCTGGTGCGATGGGGGAGGGTGAGAAGCTCCCTCCGACTGGCTTCAGCGCGGGCGGAGTCGCTTATGATAGTCTGATCGCACGTTCCCCCGACGGAAAGTCGGCGGTCACTCTCGGAGGCCAGCAGACGGAACTCCGTATCTGGTCGTGGGCTACTGGGAAGCAGGAGAAGAGGCTTCCACTGGATGTGCCGAAAGACCTTCTGGCGATGTGGACACGCGGCCGATTCACTCCGGACGGAAAGGAATTCCACACCGTGACGTTGTGCCGACTCCAGAATCCACCACTCAGCGGCGCGGTCTTGCCGACCCGGCTCATTGACAGGTGGGACGCAACGACTGGGAAACGGCTCAACCGGAAGGAAATGACCGACTGCTTCCCGATCTGGACTGCAGACGGTTCCCGACTGTTCGTGGTGCGCGATCAGGGAGAAATACAAGATCCCTTCACTGAAAAGCAGTTCGGAAAGGCGGCGCACAGCAACGTCGATCCGTTCACGGTCTGGACGCTCGGCGGGATGGCTCTGTCGCCCGATGGGAAGACGCTCGCGGTTGGTGGTAACTTCTTGAGCCCAGGTTCGGTGCGTCTCTACGCAGTGGACTCCGGACGATTACTTGCAACACTACCCGCCGGTGGCCGGAGGAGGCTGGAAGTCGCCTTCCTGCCAGACGGTCGGATCATCTCGGCAGGCGAAACGGCACTCGTATGGGCCGCAGACGCAGTCGAGAAAGTAAACCCCACGGAGAAACGTTGACCCTGGCTCTCATTTCGCATCGAAGGCGAGCGAGTCCGTTTGCGTCGCGTGCTGTTTGTCGCTCGCCAAACAATTGGTGAGCGACCTGAATTCTCGATCTGGTACGAGCAGACACTTCCTAACTACGACACCCATCGGTGCAACAGCTTTTTCACACCTCACCTCTGGCATTTGTGCCACCCCACTGGCACAATCCATCAGTCCTCAACTTTACGGAGCTTCTCCCAATGACTCGATCAACACTCACACGCCGAGCATTTCTTGGCACCTCAGCAGCCGCTGCTGCAGGGCTGCTGACCGCGAGATCGACAAGCGCTGCAGATGCATTTGCGGGCTTTCGCGTCGGTGTGCAGAGCTATACCTTCCGGAATTTCGACCTTGAGCAAATGTTGAAGCGGACTCAAGAGCTTGGCCTTAAGAGCGCAGAGTTCTACTCCAAGCACATCCCCACCAACAGCAGCCCTGAACAATTGAAAGCAATCCTTGCCTTATGCAAGGAATACGATGTGAAGCCAGTGGGCTTTGGGGTTTCGGGTTTCACCAAGAACCACGACGCGAACAAGAAGATGTTTGAGTTCGGAAAAGCGATTGGCGTGGAGTACCTGAGCGCGGATCCGACCATGGATAGCTTCGACAGCCTCGACAAACTGTGTGAGGAGTACAAAATCGCCATCGCGATTCACCCACACGGGCCATCGGGGAAGGGGAGGCACCAGTGGTGGTCGGCAGAGGTGATCCTGAAGGCCGTGAAGGACCACCACAAACTCATCGGAACCTGCCTGGACACGGGCCACTTGATCCGGATGGACCAACTCGGTGAGAAGCTCGACCCGGCTGAGCAGGTGAAAATTATGGGCGATCGTAACTTCGCCATGCATATGAAGGACCACGACAACCAGAAGAAAACGGATGTGCCCTTCGGTTCCCCCGCGGGGCGTCTCGACGTGTCCGCCGTGCTCAAAGCTCTCAAGGAGGTGAAGTTCAAGGGACACATTGCCATCGAGTATGAGGCGAACCCGAATGATCCGTCGCCAGACATGAAGAAGTGCGTGGCGTTCGTGAAAGAAGCAGCGAGGAAGGTGGGTTAGGAGTGTGAATCCATTCGGTTGCTGTATAATTACAGCACGGGCACATACACCCCTGCGCGGTTCAGCCGGTAGGGGTGTTGCTTTGGTTCCACTCCTCTCCAGGAAAGCAGGCTGCCCATGACAGCCGAGGAAATCATCGAACTTCGCAAGCGACGGTACAACGCGACCGTCGTCTCCCTGAAGCTCCTGAACCCCGACCTGATGGTCTTGCGAGTCAAGCCCGATTTTCCTCGGCCACCGCATCAACCCGGACAATACTGCACGCTCGGGCTCGGTTACTGGGAACGCCGGACGGAAGGTTGCCAAGTCGAAACTCTGGCTCCAGGAGATGAGACAAAAATTGTTCGTCGTGCCTACTCCATCAGCTGCTCGATCTACTCTGAACCCGGCAGGCTGATGAGACTGGAGGAAAACGACTGGCTGGAATTCTACATTGTGCTTGTGCGCGAGAACCCTGATGGCCGCGTCCCCGCCTTGACGCCGCGTCTGTTTACACTTCAGGTTGGCGACCGTATTCAACTCGGGGAACGGATCGCGGGGCATTACACGCTCGACTCGGTGAAGCCGACCGATACTGTCGTCTTTCTGAGTACTGGTACTGGGGAGGCTCCGCATAACTACATGACCTGGGATCTTCTCTCACGAGATCACCAAGGGAAAATCCTCAATGTCTGCTGCGTTCGCTACTCCCGCGACTTGGGTTACCTCGATACGCATCACGCGCTCATGAAACAGTTCCCAAACTATGCCTACCTTTCGCTCACCACACGCGAGCCGGGGGTGACTCGGAAAGTGTATATTCAGGACGTGGTATCAAGCGGCGAATTGGAAGAACGGATTGGTGCACCGCTTGACCCGGCCAAGACTCATGTTTTTCTTTGTGGCAACCCGAAGATGATTGGCGTGCCGCTCCGGGATCGCGACACGGGCGTCGTGACCTACCCCGAACCGGTGGGGGTAATCGAGGTTCTTGAGCGGCGAGGATTCAAGGCCGACGTGGCTGCGATCAAATTCAAAGGCAACATCCACTTCGAAGAATACTGGTGAGGTAGCGAATGGCCGACGTAGGTGAGGTTCTAGAAGGCTACAGACTGCGTTCGATGCTCCAAACCGGGCAGACATCGCAAGTTTTTGAGGTTGTCGAGATCAAGAGCAACCGCCACTTCGCCATGAAACTTCTCTTGCCGGAAGCGGCCGAGAAGCCCGAGCATCGCCGCGCGTTGTTCAATGAGGCGGAAGTCGGTATCAAGATGACGCACCAAAACGTCATCCGCATCGTGAAGGTCAGTCGCACGAAGGAAACACCGCACTTCATCATGGAGTTCTTCCCCTCCGGGGGATTGCGATTGCGTCTTCAGGCGAAGGATTTCGCCTTTATCAAGGAACACAGCCGCAAGATCTTTAAACAGGCTGCGACCGGTCTGGCGTACATGAACGCGAGCGGCTATGTCCACCGTGATGTGAAGCCGGACAATATCCTCGTGAACTCGCTCGGGGATACGAAGATGATCGACTTCGCGATTACAAAGAAGATCCCGACGGGATTTGCCAAATGGTTTTACCGACGGAGTACGCCGCAGGGGACGCCAAGTTTCATGAGCCCCGAGCAAATCCGTGACGAACCACCCGATCCACGAATGGACATTTACAGTTACGGCTGCACTCTCTATGAACTGACCACGGGTCGCCCGCCGTTTCGGGGAACCTCATCAAACGACCTGTTGAGCCGGCACTTCGCGGAAAAACCCGCGCCACCTTCAGCCTATAACTCCGACCTCACAGAGGAATTCTGTACTTTCATACTCAAACTCTTGGCGAAGAAGAAGACCGACCGGCCAGCGAACTTCCACGAGGTTCTGATTGAGCTGCGAAAGGTCAAGCAGATTTACAAATCCATGCCCGAAAAGCTCACGGAAGAAGAATACTGACCGCTACTGCGGAAATCTCGACGGGGTTGTATCGGAACGAATCAGACCAGATGCAAGAAGGAATCCCAATGGGACCGCCGTTACCGTTTGAGCATGACATTCACGAGCTGGAACAGGAACTCGCACGTCTCGAAGCAACGCCTGACGGAGAGGGTGGCAGTGAGACGATCAAAGAGCTTCGGCGAAAGCTTACGGCGTTGAAAAAAACGCGCTACAGTAATCTGAGTGCCTGGGAAACGGTGCTTGTGTCGCGACACGTGAATCGTCCGCAGTTTCTCGATTACGTTGAAATGGTGTTTGACGAGTTCGTCGAGTTACATGGAGATCGGACGTTTGGGGATGATCGTGCAATCCGGTGCGGGTTCGCGCGAATTGATGGACACAAGGTGCTGCTCATTGGTCATCAGAAAGGCAAAACCCTCGCCGAGCGCCAGCAGTGCTATTACGGATGTGCACACCCAGAGGGGTATCGTAAAGCGCTGGCGAAGATGAAGCTGGCAGCGAAATATCGCCTCCCGATTGTGTGCCTCATCGACACACCAGGTGCATTTCCCGGGATTGGGGCTGAGGAGCGAGGACAGGCTCAGTTAATCGCCACAAGCATTCTTGAGATGACGCGGCTGGCAACACCAATCATCTGCATCGTGATCGGCGAGGGCGGGTCCGGTGGGGCATTGGGAATCGGGGTTGGCGACCGCGTCGGGATGTTGCAGTATGCCTACTACTCCGTGATCAGTCCGGAGGGATGCGCAGGGATTCTTTGGAAAGCTGCCACAGATGAGACGAAACCACGTGCTGCTGAAGCGCTCCGGTTGACGGCGAGCGAGCTTCTCAGAGTGGGAGTGATTGATCAGGTCATTGCCGAGCCGTTAGGTGGTGCACATCGTGATCCGCGTGGGATGGCGGCGACTCTCAAAACACACATCTCGCGGCACATCCGGGGCCTGGCAACTCTGGATGAGACAACACTTCTACAAGAGCGGTACGCGAAATTCCGACGGATGGGGATCATGGCGTAACGAAGCGGCACAGTAAGGATTTGCGAGCGGATCATAAACATTACATAATATCAATTATCGGACGCGAGCGGAGATCTTGGCCTTAATGGCCCTATTTTGAGTTCACGGTTCAGGGTCCGATAATGTATCTTATGTAATGTGATCCAAGGCCCACGTCCTCGTCCCCCTCGTCGTCTGTCGAGTCATGCCTACCATGTCCGCATGCCATTCGACAACACAAAGAATCCTGCCATCCGTTGTGGGATGGTCGGCTTCGGGATGATTTTTGACGAAACTTATCGCCCCGTCTTTGAACGACGGGTGGCTGAGCCGCTGTTTTCTCTCACGACCGGTCCTGTGGCTCTCCGACTCGCTGGAGTTGCCACCCGCACTGGCGCGAGAGTCGCTCGATACCTCGCCACTCCAACTGGATCCCGTCTTTCGTTTGCCAACTTTTCCGGTTCGGATGCCGTTCCACAGCTCCTCAGCTCGGGAGTCGATTGCGTCAGCGTTGCGACGCCCGACGATCGCCATTTCGAAGTTGCACGTGCCGCACTCGCCGCCGGCAAGCATGTCCTGATCGAGAAGCCATCCGTGCTTTCGCTTGCGGAACTCGATGAGCTTATTCACCTTGCCCGCGAACGTGGCGTTCTCGCCAAGGTCGTCTACCACAAGCTGGCTGATCCTGACCACAAAAAGCTCCGCACCCTTTACCAGGACGGCGTGCTGACTCACGTCAACAACGGGTACTGTTCGCTGCTCGAACCCAAGTCGATTAGTGGTGGTCAGTTCGCCGAATGGATCACAGGGCGCAATCCCGCGACCTATGTTGCCGTGCACTACCTGAAATTAATTGACTTCTCCTTCGGTCCGAACTGGACCCTCGACCGCGTTTCCGCGACCGGTCAACGTGGCTTGGTCGGGCCACCAACTGGCCCGACGTGGGACTCTGTCCAACTCCAGGTTGTCTACCATCACCCTGATGGCCGGGAAGCTGCGTTCGACATCCATACCAGTTGGGTCACGCCCGATAATTTTCCTGGCTATGTTGAGCAAGAAGTGCAGTTTCGCTTCGATAACGCCGTTTGGAATGCCCACCAGCGCAAGCGTGGTGTGGAATTAACAGTGGAAAATCGCACGCCGAGCGAACTCAAGTACACTCCGAACTATCACTACAACGGAACGTTCCTGGAACCGTGGGGCGAACGGTCGCAACGCGGGTACGGGATCGAAATCATCGAGCGGTTTTTCCAAGAAGTGGCGTTTGTCGAATTTGGCGGACTACCTGAACGACGAGCCGAACGCCTCCAGGCGATGCGGGCACTCACATATAACGACCTCTCCGCTGATCGGAATTGTGTTGCGATTGTGCAAGCACTCGAAGCAATTCTCACTCGTGCCGCGGCCGGCGTTCCAGGCTGTCTCGTGAAAGTGAACGGTCCTGCCAGTGGGTTGGTTCTTTATGAACCCGGCGACGCCAAACCGCTCGTCCTTTATGAAGGCCGGGTCTAACCGTGGACGACAAACGACGAATACGCATCAGCAAGTTCATGTCCCTCGTGTTGCGACATGAGCCGGAGAAAGCCAACCTCACGCTCGAACCCGGTGGTTGGGTTCTCATTGATGATCTGCTGGCTGGCTCAGCAAACGCAGGCTTTCGTTTTACCCGGGAGGAGCTTCTCGTCGTTGTGCGTTCGTGCGAAAAGCAGCGGTTCGCCCTCGACGAGACAAACACCAAGATTCGCGCCAACCAGGGACATTCCACGGAAGTCGATCTTCAACTGAAACCCACCGACCCCCCTGCCCACCTCTTTCACGGCACCTCTGAAAGGACACTGGAGGTTGTTCTCCGCGATGGCCTGCACAAAATGGCTCGCCACCACGTTCACTTGTCGCTCGATGCGGATACCGCAAAGAAAGTGGGATCACGGCACGGCAAACCAGTGATTCTGGTGGTGGATGCAACGCAAATGCAGGCCGATGGCCACGAGTTTTATTGTTCGGCGAATGGCGTTTGGCTTGTCGAACACGTTCCCCCGCAATACCTTCGGGTACTATAACAGGAGAACAATCATGCCGGTCACGATCCTCCACCCGCACGAACCACGGTCGAACGCCGAGCGCGAAGCCAATGCCCTTTTGGAACCGCACTCCCTGCGAACATTCACGCCCACCCAAGCTGTAATCTCGCATAGCGCCGGGGTCTATCACTGGACCGCCGATGGTCGGCGATTGTATGACTTCACCTCTGGCGTCCTGGTGTCCAACTTGGGCCACAATCCCGAGGAGTGGATGCGCCGGTTTCAACGATACATGCATTGGCAAGACCGAGGTGCACAGCCCGGAGGAGTGCCCAAAGGCTACTTCGCAGCCTTGCCCATGACCGCCTACAACGCGATGACACCTGTGGAAGTGGAAGCGAACAAGAAGCTCATCGCCCTCCTCCGCGGTTCTCCCGGCGGCACGCGGTTCGAACGTGTGATGTGGGCGGCATCGGGATCGGAGGCGATTCAGAAGGCGATTTGGGCGGCAATGGCACGGGACAAGACGCGACCAATGATCCTCGCCACCCGTTTTGGATTTCACGGAAAAAAGGGGTTGGCGAACGCGGTAACTGGAAGCGAGAGCGACGCCGAACGCGATCCCCGAGTGCGATTCATCACTTTCCCTACCGTTGAATGCCGCGATGTCTCTGTTCGCGATGAGCCGTTCGATCCCACTCCCTACCGCAAGGAACTCGACGCCCTGCTCCATCAGTTCGGTCGCAAGATCGGTACTCTCATCACGGAACCATACCTCGGTGGTGGCGGATCTTACCACCCGCCGAAAGCTTATCTGCAGTTACTCGATCGATTTTGTCGCGAGAATGACATCGTGTTTATTCTGGATGAAGTCCAATCGAACTTCGGCCGCACGGGCGCAATGTTCGCATTCGAGACCTATGGGCTCGAACCTGATATCGTGGTGTTAGGGAAGGGTTTGGGAAACGGTATCCCGGTAGCGGCGGCAGTCGGCCGTGCGGATGTGTTTGCGTCGCTCGACTACGGCGAGGGATCGGATACGTGGAGCGCGAACCCGGTCTGCTGCGCCGCCGTACTTGCAACACTGGATGAGTTTGCCGCGCACGACGTTCTTGGGGCGATGCACGAAAGTTCCGCGATCATTGAACGCGGTCTGGTTACGTTAAAGGAATTGCCTTTTGTGGCGAATGTCCGCGGGGAATGTGGCGGCATGGTCTGGGGCATCGAGATGCGCGATTACGCGGGCCGCTCCGCGAACGAGTGGGCTAACGCATTTGTCCTTGCATGCTACGTGGGTGAAGGAACCGGCGGTGATGGTGTCCACTTGCTCGGTCCGCTGGCGAAGAAAGTGGTTCGCGTTGCGCCGCCGCTCGTCATTACTCCGCAAGAAGCAACAGCCGCCCTCGATTTGACTCACCGGGCTGCACGCCGGCTGCTCACCTGATGTTCTTCGAGGTTCCCGATGCCTGATGCGTGGATGGCCGATCTGATTCGATGGCTCGCCGAACTGTTCGGCACTGAACTCTTCACCGTGAAGTGTTTGTTGACTCTCCTTGTGCTCTGCATGCTTTGCGGTATGGTCGGCGCATTGGTCGTTGGGAATCGAATGGCGTTTTTCAGCGACGCAATGGCCCACTGTGCCTTTGCGGGGGTTGCACTGGGTTACCTGAGCGTGCTCGGCTTTCAGGGCGACCGAGGAACTGCCGCGTGGCTGGTTCCCCTCGTCATGGTTGCGTTTGGTGTCTGCGTTGGCATGGCGATGGTGTACGTTCGCGATCGTACCGGTCTCGCACACGACACTGTGATCGGCGTTTTTTTTGCACTGGCTCTTGGTTTTGGCGCCATGCTGGTGCGACTGGTGCAACAAGTCAGCAACGTGAACCTGGAAACATTCCTGTTTGGAAATCTGTATCTGATCCCCGAGTCCGATCTCGTGCTTCTCTGCGGAGCATTTGCGCTCGTCGTGGGTGTGTTTCTGTGGCGTTACAACCAGTTCATGTTCGCCAGTTTCAACCCCAGCCTTGCGCGAACCCGGCGAATGAACGTCATGGTGAACAATTACCTGTTCATCATTCTCCTCGCCCTCGTGGTGAATCTTTCACTCAAAGCCGTAGGGGCGCTGCTCATCAATGCCCTCCTCGTGGTCCCCGCAGCCGCGGCAGCGAACGTTTCCCGCAATCTCCGACAAATGTTCTGGTTGACGGTGGCTTTTAGCCTCTGTTCCGGCGCGATCGGCTACTGGATGAGTACACAGATGAGCCTGAATGTGGGAACTATGAAAAATGTGACTTTTGGTCCCAGTGGCGTGATCGTGGTCGCTAGCGTGGGTCTGTTTTTCGGCTCGATGATTGTGGTGGCGGTCTGGAACCGCTTTGCCCCGATCTTTGGAGGCAAACAATTCCACCGTCCGATGCACAACCCGAACGACCCTTGCGGCTTCGATCATCCGTTCGGACAATGTCCGTGATTCGCCGAACTCATACCCCCATGCTGGGCGTAGTAGCTCTATCTCACCGTTCCCGCTTCGGGTGATCTGGTGCAGCCAACGATTCTTGACTTCCTAATCAGCTTTAGCGCCGTACTGTGGGAGGCGATGCCGTTCATCGTCCTCGGCGCGGTTGTTGCCGGCATTCTGGAAGAATTCCTGCCCCAGGAACTCATCACGCGCATCCTGCCAAAATCGGTCCTGCCCGCAGTGATGATTGGTGCGGTTCTGGGTCTCATCTTCCCCATGTGCGAATGCGGCATCGTTGTGGTCATGCGTCGGTTGCTTCGCAAAGGGCTGCCGTTATCGTGTTGCATCGCGTATATGTTGGCGGGCCCGATTATCAATCTGGTCGTCATCTTCAGCACCTGGGTCGCGTTTGAGAATCACAAGATCGCCCCGGAAATGGTGGGATTGCGAGTGGGGTTGGGTTTTGTCATTGCCTCCATCACAGCGCTTGTTGTCCACATCCAGTACCGCAAATACGGCAACAGTCTTTTGACCCCAATGGCCATGCCTGCAACCACTCCAGTTGCGGTGTCCACCCAAACGGTTCTCCCAGACGCGCCAGCCACAGCCAATGCGACTTTCCCCGCGCCCACAGCTGCTCTCACAGAACAGCGACCGACGTTTCTCATGCGTCTGGGGAATATCTCCTCCACTGCCCTCCACGATTTCGTCGATATCACGGTTTTCTTGATCCTTGGCGCGGTCCTGGCGGCGCTTGCCCGGTCGTACATCTCCACGGATGAAATTGAAAAGTTCTCGCGCGACGAGCCTTTCCTGGCCATCCCGGCGATGATGCTTCTCGCGATCCTGATGTGTTTGTGCAGCGAAGCGGACGCATTCGTTGCCGCAAGTTTCACCAAGATGCACATCACCGCCAAACTCGCGTTCCTCGTCCTGGGGCCGATGCTTGATCTCAAACTCCTCATGATGTACACGCGAGTCTTCCGACTCCGCTTGATCGTGACCATTGTCGCCTGTGTCGTGATTCTAACGCTTGCTCTCTGCATGATCGTCCACCTCGTTTATCAGGCAAACGGTTGGAGTGGAATGCCTCCGGGGTAACTACGCCGGTCGCTTGTGGCGTCGTAGAATGGGTCATCCTCACCCCCTGCTCGCGAGCAAGGGAACGGAATAATGGAGGTCAGCTCATGGCTCACAGTCATCTCGGCTGTCAGTCGCCGCGCGACTACTTCACCGAACAACTGCTCACCATTCTGGTGTGTGGCGCGTTGGGGTTCGTCGGCATCCAGATGTATCTGAACGATATGCTGGTGTATATTCTCGCACCACAATTCCATACGGCGGTTCTGATCGGAAGCATCGCCGTCCTTGGACTTGTGGCGTTGCGTGCGGTCGCGGTGTGGCGCGAAGCAGGTCAGTTGCAACCGGTCGATGACATGACTTGCCAGGAGAATCACGTGCACACCGCAGCATGCAATCACCTGCCGGGTCTTCCCACCGGCACTACTGCTGATCCCAATGTCGTCGAGGACCACGGTCATAGCCACGATATGTCGTGGGTGTTCGCGCGGATGCTCATCCTCGTATTTCCTGTTGCTCTCTTCGCCATGGGGATACCAAACTCCGGCTTTAGCAAGGACAAGCAAATCAAGATGGCCGGGAATGATGTGGCCCTCGACCCCGAAACGCTTCGGACGCTGGCGAAGGACGCGACTCAAGTGGGGGAAATCACCTACGAAGCAGACGGGAGCCAAGTCCGCACACTCAAAACTCAGACTGGTCTGAAAATTCGCGAAGTCACCCCTCCACCGGGTAAGGGCGGGGAAGTGAAGTTGAGTGTGATTCCAGAAGCCGGTTCTGAGATGCGCTTCAACGAGCTGAAAGATGCGGCGATGGATGAGGGCAAGCGCAAAGCGTATGCCGGCCAGACGGCCATCATGGAAGGTCGGTTCCGTCGGTTGGGCGATAAGGAATTTACGCTCTTCCGGATGAAAATGACCTGCTGCGGTCCGGATGCCGTGATGCTCAAGGTGCGGATTATCGCTCCGCAAGCCGTGAGTGGATTCAGCGATTTCGACTGGGTTCGTGTGAAGGGCGTGATTCAGTTCATCAAGGCCCCGAACGACGAACTTTACACCCCCGTCCTCATTCTCGGCGACATCGCCGACGTCCAACACGCCAAGACGAAGAACGAGTACGAATTTTAGGGCGATGAAGTGCGAACCCCGCCACATGGCGGGGTTCACGCTGCTTGGTGTCTATTTCCCTGCCGTGCGCAAGTAGGCAAACAAATCCGCAACATCTTGCCGGGATAATTCCTTCTCCAACCCCACGGGCATCAGCGACAGTGACGTCGAGCGAAGTGTCGTGATGTTCGATCGCAGAATCACCTCTTCTTTGCCATCCGCAAGGCGAAGAGTGATGCTCGTTGGCGTCTCCGTGGCAATGATCCCCGTCAGCACGCGCTCATCGCTCGTCCCAACCGAATAGCTGATATAGCGCGGATCAACTTCGCGATTCGGGTCGAACACCGCAATCAGTAGATCCTCGCCGGACTTGTTGGGGAGTGCCGCGAGCAAATTGGCACCAACATCAGAGCCAACACCATCGAGTTTGTGACAGGCTGCACACGTTTTCTTGAAGATCATTTTCCCTTTGGCGACGTCGCCTTTGAGATCAAGAGCGGGAACATACTCCTTTATGACTTTCGCCCGGTCTGTGTCGCTGCGTTTGAAGAGAGAGGTCGCTCGTGTCCGGACAGTGGGGTTAAGATGACTCTGAAGCTGTTGAATTTGCGCAGTGGTGAAGTCGCTGATTGCGATCTTCTTGGCTTCGACTGCATCGAAGAGCTTCAGAATGCGATCTGTGCGTGCAAGCATGGCCTCGATCGCCTCGCGGCGAACGGATGGGCCGTAACTCGTCCAATTTTTCAGCAGAAGCACGCTGACTTGTGCATCGGAGTGTGCGGAGAGCACGCGAACCACAGCGAGTTGGACATCGCCAGGAGTTGTGGGTGTGAGCAGATCGCTCAAGGAAGCTACGGAATCAAATGGACCGTAGGCGAGCACGGTCAAGGAGCTGATCCGTTCCGAACTTGATGCTTTCTCATCGCGGGCCCGCGCTGCAGCAAGATCGAATCGCTTTCGCAGCTTCGGCATGACCTCTGTTGCTTCGGCGGGCGGCTTCGTCCACCACGACGAAAGAGGAGTCTTGGAGTTTCGCATCCCCTGTCCCAATCCATCCAATAACGCCGACTCTGCCCCGGCAGCGCGATCTTCTGCCACGATTTCCAGGACCTTCGTGATCTGCTTGGCGTCGCCGCTTGCGCCAATCATCGCGGCCAACCGCGACACGAGTATCGAGTTCGGTTTCCTACTCTTCACTGTGAGCGATTCGAGTAACTCGAAGCCGCATTCATTCGCGGAACTGAGCGCTGCCGTGACGGTCCAGGGATCACCCGCATCCTTTACAAGGATCGCGGCGAGAATCGGTGTGGCCTCAGCGGTGGGCAATGTCCCAGCGGAGAACGCAAGCTGAAATCGGACGCGAGGGGTCGGATCGTGGATCAACTTCGCGGCACATTTTCGCAGTTCAGGCGACTCTCGAAAGAGTGACTCCGACAAACGAAGTGCCTGTTCGCGATTACCAGGTTCCGGGTCGCTGTAAGCGACTTCTAAGTCGGTGGCTTTAAGTGCACCAAGCCCCGAAAGTATCCATAGGAGGTTCGCCAATCCGGGCGTTCCTCGTGCCTTCGGCAGCAATTCACGGACGTGGGGAATCGCTTCCTTCTGCTGCTTTTCAACGATTAATTGTTGGGCGGTCAGCCGCCGCCAGCGATTGGCGCTGAGGAGTTCATCCGCAAGCGCGAGAGGTTTCAGTGAGGTGAAGTCCGGCATCTTCGATGGCGTGGAGTCCTTTGGCGCAATTCGCCAAATTCGTCCGCGACCACGGCTTTCCAGGTTAAGTTGCTTCTTGATGTCATCTGGGAGCGAGAGCGGGGTTTCGATCACCTCGCGGTAAAAGTCGAGCAGGTAGATTGCACCATCCGGTCCGATGCTGAGGTGAACGGGACGAAACCAGTTATCGCTGGAGGGGAGGAACTCGCTCTCGGGATAAGCCCGAACCGCACGGAAGACGGCGCCGTTATCTTTGAGTATTTCGCGGTGGACGAGGTTATTCGCCGGATCGCAAACAAAGTTGTTCCCGCGGAATTCGGGTGAGAACAACTCGGCCGTGTAAATGAGGGGGCTACACGCGGAAGTGATGTATCCACCAGGCACGAGTTCGCTGGAGGGGAATCGCTTTGCGTCGGGAGAACCCGCACGCCGCATCGTGCGCTCCACACGCCACGGTTCGAACGGACTGATACGAAACACTTTCGCCGCCGCCCCGTGTTCTGGTATGTCGAGCGTCACTGCCGATACTGGCAGGAAGGGGTTTCGTTTGAGGTAGTGATCGGGCAGTACGATCTGGCGAAGGTGCTGGCTGTTGGTCGCGGTGAACCAGTGCTGGTAGCCGTCTTCGGTAAGACCGTATTGTCCGCCCGAACTGATCGGTTCCATACTTCCTGGCACATCGGGTTTGAATCGGAAACCGCGGTTGCGAAGTGTGAGTGGAGGCATCTTCGGGTTCTGTGGGGAAGTGATGGTGCCCCCATCATTGCCGGCAATGCCATAAATCCAGTTATCCAAACCCCATTGCAGGCTGTTTACCATCTGCTGAATATTCGCGAGTGTAAAGCCTGTGTAGAGCACCGTTGATTTGTCGGCTTTGCCATTGCCAGCGGTGTCTTCCAGGTAGAGGATGTCTGGGGCGACCGCGACCAGCAACCCCCTCCCATAGGGAGCGATGCCCATCGGGAAACGCAAGCCTTCGGCAAAGGTAGTGACGGTCTCGAAAAGACCGTCGCCGTCCGTATCGCTGAGGCACTTGATCCTTCCGCGCGTCTCGTTTCCTGTGCCAACTCCGCCATTGGGGTACCCGCGCATCTCACATACAAAGAGACGCCCCTTGGCATCGAAGCACATCGCTACCGGATCGACCACCGCCGGCTCACTCGCGACAAGTTCGATCTTGAACCCATCAGGGAGTCGGAAGCTTTCGCGCTCTTCTTTTGGCGAAAGAGGTCCCGGTGGCTTTGGGAGTTCCGCCACTTTTGACGTCAGTTCCTTGACCTTCGAAACGATGGCATCCTCAATTGTCGGACTCCACTTCCCCGGCATGCCGTAATAAATCTGCGACGAATCCGCTTCATAGCCACCTTCCTTGAGCACGCGGGCGCTGGGAATGTATGACATCACGTCATTGGCGTAACCCATGACCCAGAGGGTGCGGCTTGTGGATACTTCCTTCTTTAGACGCAGGAGGTAGTCAATCACCACCTCGCCGCCCAGCGAGACGAGCAGAACTTGCTCGCCGATGGCCCATGTTTGAACAGGATAGTACGGATAGGTGTCGGCGATCTTGCCGTTGGCATCCATTTCCTTGAGGAGTCGCTCAGCTCGTCTTTGCACAGCCACCGTTTTGCTGAGCAGATCGGCGTTGAGTTGTTGCCGAGTGAGTACCGCGTCGAACTTCAAGGGAATCTTTTCATACCGCGAAGCAAACTTTCCGCTAATCGGCTTGGCGGTCTTGATGACGCTCAGCGCGGCATCGGCGAGTTCTTTGCCATACTGCTCGCACAATTCCACCTTGCCGCGTGGGAGTGGATTGGCATCGGCGCCGCAACCCATCCAGAACATCGCAACTGCCCCAGGTAAGGCCTTCTCCACCGCAAGCTGCGCGAAGCCAGCGTAGTCACCACACCACTGATAGAAGCTGAGCGTAGTGTTGTGGCACGCGTAACCGAACACGACTGCCAGTGGCTTACCCCCCTCCCCCTCCACGATGAGGACCGGCACAGTGTGATCGACTGGCCCGCCCGGATTGCGGCCGTTGATGATTCCTTTGGCGGTTGGCTCACGGCGGTTCATGGCAAAGCCTGCCTTCGCCACGCCGTACTTGAGTGAGACCGCTTTCATGTCCTTGAGCGATTCACCAACGACCGCGACAAGATCGTCTTTGAGTTTCTTCGTGTAAGCCTCCACTTTCGCCGCTTCGTCCTTGTTAAGCGGGTACATGTCGATGAGGTTTTCGCGAATGACCGGCCCGCAGTGGGTGTGGGATGCGCTGAGGATGAGTTGATCGCGTTTGATGCCATACTTCTTTTCGACCTCGGCGGCGACGTGTTCTCCCAATGTGCGCGGAATACCGATCAGGTCGGTCGTCACGAGGATAAGCCGGGTTCCGGTGGAGTCTTCGAGGCAAAGCGCTTTTGCGTGGAGATCGTGGGTCTTCCCTTCAGCGGGTTTGTTGCGTGCCGCGTAGCCCGCCATCCACATCGGCTCATTGGGTGTGATCACCTTCACGGCAACGCCTGCTTTGTACGCAGGTACATCTGCCGCAAACGTGGTTGTTGAAACGAAGAACAGGGTTGTGATTGCAAGCAGCGTTCTCACTTCTCTCTCCCCTTCCCTTCTGCTTTGAGTAACTTCCGCAATGCGGTCAGAAGTATCTGCTCGGATTCCGGTCCGGCGAGGGCGACAGTCGGTTCATAGCCCCCTTCGAGATAAGCCTTCGCGGTTGGGATGTACCCTGGTCCATCGTCGCCATACGCAGCGACATTGACCACCGCATCCTGGCGCATCTGCTGCGCGGCAAGTTGATACTCGACGAACGCTTCGCCTGGCAGGAAGAGGTTCAGGACCTTACCTCCAAAATCGAGACAGTTCACCTCGATGGGGATGTCCTTCCGCTTGAGCCACGCCAGTTGGTAGGCGCCATTGTTGCGTTTGGCCGCAGGTGCTTTCTCGTCATACAGTGCCTTCTTGCTTTGTTCCTCTCCAAACGATGCTTCTTTTCGCGGTGGAAGTTTCACTGGCTCGAATCGCCAGGCCCATTCCTTCACTTCAGTCCGCTTGGTGTCCTTCCAGGCTGCAACCATACCCGCCTGAATGCGATCGCGGAGAATAGTCCGATTGGCTTTTGCGCCGTCGTTGTACTTCCCCGCGGTGATATTGCCGCCGCAGCCATTGAAATACATTTGGAAGATGCTCGATTCGTCCTGCCGTTTCTGGCGGGCGAGTCCGCAGAAGTCCGCGCTCACTCGGCCGTCACCATAGTAACTCATGGGATGGCAGGCATAGAAACTCAGGGCCGCGAGTGGGTTCTCCCCATCCCAGAAACTCAGAGTGCGTAACTTTGGGTCAATGAGGCCCACCGGCGCGTCCCGCGCTTCTTTACTTTTGGTTGCGCTCGTGCGCGTGAACTTCACCTTGCCGTCTTCACCCAACACCCGGCGGTTCGATGCGACCTCTTTCACCTCTGCAGCACCGGTCCCAATGTGTGTGAACTTCACGGCCTTCATCACGGATGCCTTCAGTGCATCAGTGGATTTCTTGACGCACTCTCCGAAATACTTGAGGTTGAGCGAGATCGGCGCCTTTGCAGCCTCGATCATCTTCTGCGCTTCCACATCAGCGAAGGGAGTGTTGTGCGGGTGGACGGTGTGGAGTGAAACGTGTTCCGGGGTGGTGTGTGCTGCCTCAGCCAACGCCGCGCGCCAGATACGGAACGCTTCATTCCGGATGCCGGTCCAATCGACCGCACACAACACCACAGGCTTGCCGCCGCCGAGGAGCACGATGCCAAGAGCTTTCAGCGGATCATCGACTCCACGCACCGGCATGATCCACCCGCCACAGAGGGGATGATCTTCGGGTGGCGTCACATCACACGAGAACGTAGCGAGGTGCAGTGGAGGCATGCTCGTTCACCGGGAACGCGAGGAGTTCGAGGGAGAATCGCATTATGCCATCACTCACGCCGGTTGTCTCGCTTCAACTCCGCGTTATTGTTGCCATCGGGGACGGGCGTTGCGCTGGTTGGCACATACCGCCAGATGAGTGCGAAAAGGATGAACCCACCGCCGCCGAGCATCCAGATGTTCGGGGTGTCTTTCTCGGGGGTGATCAGGTAAGCCCAAACGGGGTTCAGGAGCGGTTCAATGAGAGTGATAACGGCTGCTTCCGGAGCGGGAACGGTGCGCAATCCCCGCGCGAACAACCAGTATGGAATCGCCATCTGAAATCCGCCGAAAACCACCAGCACAACAAGCTGGAACAAACTCGGTGTGGAAACCCAACGTCCGAACTCGTTGGCTCCGTCATTCAAGAGGACGAAGAAACCAAGAGTGAACGCGGTTCCAAGGAGATTCAGAGCGACGAGCCACGCGGGGGAGTTGTCGCACAACATGCGGAGAAAGAGAACTACGATTGCGTACACGATGCCGCTACCCATACCCATCAACAGGATGAGGATCTGTGTTTTCTGCTCATCGATCGGCAAGTTTCGCGGCCAATTCCCCGCCACGATGACAATCGCCCCCACGGTGCCGAGCAGAACCGTCTCCCAGCCACGACGGTCGCCACGTTCCCTGAACAGAACAACCACAAACACAAAGACCCACAGCGGAGCTGTGTTCTGGAGAAAGATCGCGTTTGCCGCCGGGCCAAGTCCCAGTGCGGAGAGATACAGGCTACTCATCACGGTGAAAGCAACCACCATCCCGAACATCCCGGGTCGGAATGTGATCTCGGTGCGCTTCACCAGCGCCAGCATTACCAAACCGCCAAAGAGACCGCGATAAAATGCGATTTGTAACGGGGTGAGTGGAGGTTCATGTAACCCAACTCCAAGTGGTTCGCGCAGTAGGCGCATGAAGACACTGCCGAGGCTCCAGAGAACCGCTGCAAGGACGAGTAAGAGCCGCGCGCGAAGCACCAACGAGCGATCGAGGGACATCCTTCACCATCCGGTCAAACCGCGGAGAGGTCCGCGAGGATGATGTGATTATTTGCGAGACGCGGATGGAAGGCCAGGCGCGGGATGGGATGCGTCGTTCACCACCGCAGGCATGGGAGGAGGCGCAGGGCGGGTTCGTGTGAGTGTCCCGAAAAGACCCGCGAAGACCACAACAATACCGACGAGCCAAGGCCAACCGGGACCGCGTGGGCTGGGTGGTGTGAATTGCACGGGTGGCAATTGCGGTCCAGATGTGCGGATTCCTCCTGTGAATGCTTCCCCCGGTGGAATGATGGGCGGCGATGCGGGTGACCCAGGGGGTGGCAGAAGAGGAATGCGGTGATCGGCTCGGGTGGGCGATTCATCATTCGAATCGGATTCTTCCGCATCCGCGGTGGACTCGCAGCGGGCAAACGAAGGCAAGCGCGTTGCCAGTTTCGTGGCGACGAGGGCTTTGGCAAACTGGCCTGCACGCTGGATGCGCTCGCGAGGGTCGCAGGCGAGGGTGGCTTCAACGAGTTGAGCAAGTTCCTTCGACACCTCGGGGTTTAATTCCCTGAGCGGACGGAATGTACCCTGCCACTTTTCACGCACGACTTCGTCGTGCGTTGTACCGACGAACGGAACTTCGCCCGTCAGCAAGTGGTAGAGGGTCGCACCCAATGCGAAAATGTCACTTCGGCCATCGACGAGATTGGCGTTCACCGCCTGCTCGTAAGGCATGTAGTACGATGTCCCAACACCCTGGTGGATCGATGTGAGTTGCGAATCATCGTTGAGACGCTTGGTAAGCCCGAGGTCGGCGAGTTTGGCGATACCATCGGGATGGAGAAGGATGTTGTCCGGCTTGACATCTCGATGAACGTACTGCCGACTGTGGAGGAAATCGAGGGCATGGGCGATGTCGATACCAATGCGGACAACCATCCCGACGGATAAGCGGCCAAGGCGGGCGAGCGCGCCATGTGCCGTTGGACCGTCAATAAACTCCATGACCAGATAGTGCTTCTTGACCTCCGCGTCGAAGCCAGAGGCATACCCCTGGACAACATTCGCGTGCTCAAGGACGCGGCTTAACCGAGCTTCACGATAGAAGCGCCCAACGAAATCGGGTTGGCCCGCGAGATGATCGGCCAGGAGCTTGACGGCGACCGGGCGATCCGTGGAAACATCGTAGCTCTGATAAACAGAGCTCATCCCACCCTCTCCGATCTTACGCAGGAGCCGGAAACCCGCCACCATACGTGGGGTTTCGGAGTTTGGGTTGGGGGAACAATCGGCGTTGTCGGTGTGTCGGTCAGACTCCGGCATCGGAGCACCTCCCTCACATCGGTACGCGGGGGAATCGAATGGTTGCGCAAAAAAGCCCGCTGGCGAGTCTTTACTGGTGGCGGTAGCAAGACATCCTATCCGCGCGGGGCAGAACAGCGAGTCCTCGCACCTGATCGACGCCCACGGCGTGAGCCCGTTTCGATATCAACGTATTTCTGAATCTCTTCGTTGGTCTGCGCCTCTGCATGTACTTTGGCGGGTTGAGGCGTGAAGGATCGCGTTTTTTTCTTTTTTTTCAATCTTCGCGCATTCTGCTTGTTTTCGCCAACGGACGACACGACCATTGTCCGGTTAGCAGACGCGGGGGTGTTGTAGGGGTTCACCGTCATCTTTTCTATCTTGACGACTCAAGAGCGAAAAGTGAACGGGGTAGTTATCGATCTGTTCTGAGGTGTTCCTCGTGAAGGGCTCTGAGCCGGGCGAGGAGTGGTTTTGCGCGTCCCGCTGCATTCAGAAGCCCACTGTTCGGAACGAGGTGCGGCTCAGCGTCTGACCAGTTATCCCACGTCACGGCTCGGACTTTCGGCCAACACAGAGCAAGCGCCGCAAAGGCCGCACCCCATTCCGCTTGCCCTTCGGGAGAGGGACCGCTCTGCCACGCATGTCTCCAAACATTTTGCCCGTGTATGGCGGAGACGGGGTCCGTCGCTCCCGAGGATGGGAAGTTCAGGACCACTTCCAGCGGCGGACCAAGCATTCCAAAGACATCGAGGAGTCGGGCCGTGTCGAGTAAATCGCGCGGGAGGCTCCCGCGAGGACGTGACGCAACCCGGAGTTCCAACTCGATCGCTGCCAATCGCACCCCCGCACGCACGAGATCATCCGGGAACGTGAGCGGAGAAATGGTTTGATCGTCGGAGTTGAGATAATCGCCCCAGGGTTGCGCCACACTGAGTATCAGTTCGAGGGACGGATCGACTTGCGCTGCGGCTTCAAAGAGCCGGAACGCAAGGCGCAACCGATCATCATCCACAAGACCGAGCGTATCTGCGTGGTTAAACCCAGCACAAACAATCCAACGCCGCACATCATTCTTGTAGCGAGAGACTGCCGTTTCGAGATAATCGCACATGAACGCAGCCAAGGCCGGAAGATCGGCCTCCCAGCCCGCCGCCCACGCAGGAAGCATGCCCGGTGCAAGGTCAATCACAGGACCGATCGTAATCGGCAGGCCAGCCGCCATCGCCGCCGAGACCGCTGCATCGGCTTGCGTCCAATCGTACTGGGCTTCGTGGGGTTCCACATCGCCCCAACGGAAGCAGACATTGGCCGCGTTGAAGCTGCGGGCATACTCCGTTGCGCTGTCGCCATCTAGCGCATGTTGGTAACGCGCCATCAATCGCGTATCGAGTCGCCCTTCCCCCGCGTGCCGATCAGCAAGGGTCTGGTCAACGAAATCCCGCGTCAATCGGTCGGCGAGTCCATGTGTCTGTTCGAGAACTCCTGTCGCGAGGGAATCAGCTTCTACCTGGTTTGCGGCCAAAGCTGCACGGCCAAAAAGACGCGTTGCGTCAGCAAGAGAGCGATTGAAATCCGGTCCACATCGCAAACCCATCCCTTGCCACTCGGCCGCATGACTGCGGACCTGATTCAGTTTTCCGCGTGCCAGTTCCACCAGCAGACGGTATGGCTCTTCTCGTTCGCGCAGGGTACTCGAAGAAACCACAAGCGTTCCAAAAGGCTCGACCGGCCACGGCACAACGAGGTAACCACTCTCGTTCTGTGCGCGCCTCAGAGTGAGGCGACCGGAACCGATTTCAACCTCGGTCGGTACGGGTGTTTGGTCGAAGTAACCAACCGTGGATGCGATGCACGCCTCCGGAAGCGTCGCCGTAGCGACGCTGGGAAGAGGATCCGGCAGCAGAAACGTCATCGACCCCATGTGCGGGCGTACCGGCTGGAACTGTCGGCGAAAAAAGCGATGGCACAGGCCGTGAGCCCAACGCCTCCCGGTCCGACGGGTGCAGCGTTAGTTATACCCGCACGATGGGCATGAAGGGAACACCGTTCGGCGAATGAACTTCGGTCAAAGGGTGTGCCTGCCGATTTTGACGTCGGAGAGTTGGGTGCGAGAGTTGTGTTCCGGGGGTTTCCCGGCTTTTCCCATAACACAACTCTCGTGCCCAACTCTTCCCGCCAAAAATCGAAAGGCCCACCGCGGTCAAATCGCTGCTTGGGGCGCAACCAAGCTCGTAATCGCGATACCATACTTGTCTGCCAAAGCGATCGTCGCTCGCTCATCCAGTAGGATTGTTCGGCCTGCTTCAATCGCCAGGGCGGTGGCACCAGCCATGCGCATCGTCTCAATAGTTTGTGTGCCGACTGTCGGTACATCGAATCGCTTGTCTTGCTCTGGTTTGGCCACCTTCACGACGACAAACCCCGTCCGCGAACTTAATTCCCCAGCCCGAGCGATGGCACGGTCGGTCCCCTCGATCGCTTCCACCGCCAGAACGGCACGTTCTCGAATCATCACACTTTGACCGACATCGAGGCGGCCCATTTCCCGAGCCAGGTGCCAACCGAAATGGATGTCCCGCAACTCCGCTGCTGTCGGTTTCCGCTTCGTGAGAATCCCTTCGCGCACGAGTAACTCCGGGCAGAGATCGAGAGCAGATACGCACTCCAGCCCCGCGCGACGGAACTCATCGATCAGACCGAGCAGGAGCGCATCGTCGTTGTTGGCCTTCCGGCGACGAAGGAACCAGAACCGAAGCAACCGCCAGTCGGGAACGAGGTGAAGCCAACGCCAGGGCCGGAAAAGCATTCGCTTTTCAAATTTCCCGGCCATGGTCCAGCGTCGCACTCCGTGCCGGCGGAAAGTCCGGATCAAGAAACCCATGGACATCCGGCGAAGCCAGGTGAATTCCGTGCAGAGTTCCTTGAGCGACGGATCCGCGAGCCCTGCGGCTGCGACGCAAACAACGGGAATGCCACACTCGCGCGCTTTTTCAGCGAACACGATTGGAAAGCGACCCGCACACGCCAGAAGACCGACCGGTTCGTGAGCTGTAAAGGTGGCTCGCTCTTCAAGCCCGAACGGCACCAGTCCGGCGCTCATTCACTCACCCTCCACGCCGAGGTGCTTTTTGAGCCGCCGCACTTCTTCGCGGAGTTCCGGAAGCTTCCGCAAACTGACGAGCATGCGTCGTTGTTCGTGGATGGGAGTGGCTGGATAGCCGAAAATGTGGCTATCAGCGGGGACATTTCCTGGAACTCCTGACTGCGCCCCGATGACCGTTCTCGCGCCAATGGTGACGTGATCCGCAAGGCCCACTTGCCCAGCCATGACGACATAATCGCCTGTGATGCATGAACCAGCGATTCCAACTTGAGCACAGAGGACGTTGTGGCGGCCAATCTGGCAGTTGTGGCCGATCATCACGAGGTTGTCGATCTTTGTGCCCGTACCGATGCGAGTGGGACCAAAGGTGCCGCGGTCGATCGTTGAACAGGCACCAATCTCCACATCTTCTTCGATTTCAACCCAGCCGAGTTGCGGCACCTTGACGTGCTGGCCCTTCTGATTGCGGTAACCGAAACCATCGGCACCGATCACCGCGTTCGCATGTACCACGACTCGATCATGCAGGATGCAGTCGTCGTAAACCACCACACGCGGGTGGAGAACGACATCCCGACCGAGCTTGCAGGAGCGGCCGAGGATGACGCCGGCGTGGAGGATCGAGTTGTCCCCAACCGTTGTCCCTTCACCAATGACCGCGAAAGGCCCCACGGAAACGCCAGCTCCGAGTTGAGCGGTGGGGTGAACCGAGGCCGACGGATGCACGAGTCCAGACGGTTCGGGAGCATGGCCCCGAAGATGTTGAACTATGGCAACGAACGCCATCAGAGGATCAGCGACGCGAATGATCGGGCGGCCGTTCACGGGCACCGAGGGGGGCACCACCGCAGCGGAAGCTTTACTCGCGTGCCAGGCCCCAAGGTTCTTCTCGGTCTCCACGAAGGTGATGTCGCCTGGCTCGGCTTCGGCCAGCGTGCGGGCGTTCGTAATGGGAAGTTCCGGGTCGCCCAGAACCTCTCCACTCACCCACTCGGCGACTTGTCCGATGGTCACCCTCACGGTGAAATCCCTTCTTCCGAGCTTGCCGGAAAGTCCGGTGACCCAGAGTTCGCGGAACTTAGCGAACGCACAACGACCGGACAAGCCCAACCGACCGGGTCGGGCTGACCGGCCGTGTTAAATATCGACCGACGGAGAATGTCGGAGATAAGCGGAAACTGGGGGACGTCGCAGTCCCGAGGGTAAAGGTGCCGATTATGCCGGGGAAATGTGCGTGTGTTGCGCGAACTCCGCGGCTGTCTCTTCACCCGATGGGGTTGAGATGACACCCTGACCGGCTTCTGCACAGGCCCAAACAACGCGATCTCGCGCCGACAAAAGTGTGGGATCGGCGTTGCCCCAAACAATGCACGCGAGCGAATCGCCCACGCGTCGAATGGTCACCATCCCCGACGCAAAGCCAATGCGCAATTCTCGCCACCCAGCTTGAGGTGACTCATCGGGAAATGCGGGCAGGCCATCAATCATTCGGAGAGGAGCTTGCTCGCCAATTCGGGCCAGTTGCGCTTTAATGGCGTCCCACTCCGGTGCTGGACCGGTCGGAAAGTGAATCGTGCAATCGAGACCCATGAGAAGTTCTTCGCAGGATTGTGATAATTGACCGCACCTGACACAGCTTGAAATGCGAGAAATACTGCTATTCGCCCAGAGGTGCGTTCCGGAAAGTGCGGGCGTTCGATCGAACCATCTGCAAAAAGATGACGATTGAACGGTTTTAATTCGGAGATCGATGGGAATCGGTCATCTCTCCCGCGGTGCAGTCGCGGGAGAGATACAACTGCTCTCGGCACTTATTTGTCCTTACCCAGTAAGATTTCTTCCAACCGCTTCTTCTGTTCCGGGGTCAGCACCGCTTTCTCTTCCTTGTCCCGTGCGGCCTTCAGCTCCTTGATCTTTGCGTCGAGGTCGGCGATCTGCTTGTTGTACTTGTTTTGAATCTTGTAGACTTCTTGAACTTGTACGTCTGTCAGGCCAAGCTTGGACCAGTTCTTAGGTAGTACACCCTTGGCCTTGGTGGGGGTGTCGGACTTCGTGTCCTGCTTCTTCGGCTCTTCTTTTTTGTCCTGGCCATCGACGCCGGTGGAAAGGACAAGAACGGCAGCGAACACAGCGAACAAACCCGCACGTAACATTGGGCAACTCCGAAAGGAGTAAAGTTAGGTAAGACAATACCCGAGAGACGCTCCAATCCTGTGCATTTGGCTTGCAAATGCAAGTGAAAAAACATTGTCGCGAAGGAATTTTGTCGGGTCTGGGTCGCTTACTGACACTGCCTCATCCGCGCCGCGCGGCCACAATAAACAATCTTTCAGGAGGATGCGAGGATGCCACTGTTCGGCGCACAATTGTCAGTCGCGGGCGGGCTCCAGAATGCGATTCACGAGGCGGTGGAACGGAAGTGCGAGACGCTCCAAATTTTCACGAAAAACGCGAATATCTGGGAGGCCGATCCACTCTCGGAAGATGCAGTCAGGACCTTCCGTTGTGCAGCGACGGCAAGCACGCTCCAATACCTCACCGCACACGATTCGTACCTCATCAATCTGGCCTCGCCCGATGATGCCCTCTACACGAGGTCGATCGCGGCCTTGGCAGTGGAGATGGAGCGGGCCGAAGCACTGGGCCTTTCTTACCTCGTAATGCACCCGGGCGCACATGTGGGCAGCGGTGAAGAGACCGGGCTGACACGTGTTGTGTCCGGGTTGGAGGAAGTGCATGCACGTTGCCGCGGGTTTGAGGTGCGGATGCTTGTGGAAACAACGGCGGGTCAGGGAAGTTCCCTCGGTTGGCGATTTGAACACCTCGCTACGATTTTTCAGCGTTCGAACTGCTCGGACCGGATGGGTGTCTGCTTCGATACCTGCCACGTGTTTGCCGCTGGGTATGCTCTGGCCGAAGAGAGTGATTACACTGCGACTTTTCAGCAATTCGACAACCTCATCGGTCTTTCGCGTTTGAATCTCTTCCACGTTAATGACAGCGTAAAGCCCCTGGGCAGCCGCGTGGATCGCCACGCGGGGATCGGTCTTGGCGAAATCGGCTTGGACGCCTTCCGCCGGTTAGTAACGGACCCGCGTTTCCAGAACCACCCCATGATTCTGGAAACACCCAAGGAAGATGACAGCGGGCGAGATATGGATGGAGAGAACCTTGAAGTCCTTCGAGGGTTGGCGGGGAAGAGATGACGCGCAGGCGAGTGAGTAGTTCAGGACATTTCTCGGAAGCGCGTCAAGCCCAGTTTGCCCCACGCCGATGAAAGGTGTGCGAAGATTGGTCGCGGCCCACCCGCTGTGAACCAGCATCGCAATGGCTTGCGCGCTGGCTTGGTCCCCAGCCCGGCGGCGTGCAATTCCGGTTGGCGGAGAGGGGTGAGACGGGTTGCGATCCGGCAGCCCCTGTTGCTGTGCGTCCGCCCGCAGAAACCGTGTCCGGTAGATCGGGTGCTCGGCCCCCGACGACGCACCGGTCCCGGAACCTCTTGCCACCGATCGACTGGCTCCAGCGAATTGATTCACACCAAGACGCCAAACCGTTGGGCATGATGCCTGCGGCTGTGGTGATCCGCTGTTTTTACACCCGCTGGAGCCGGTCGGCCTTCTCATCACCTCACTTGACCAATCATCCACCGACCGTATCCCATCAGCGAAACCGCACGCGAAGTCGCCGTTTCTCGTTTGACGGCACGCGGAGTGCGCCTCCTCCTTTGAATCAGAACATCATGAGTAAAATTCGCGCTCTCAAAGCTCGAGAGATTCTGGATAGTCGAGGGAATCCGACAGTCGAGGTTGAGGTCATTCTCGAATGCGACACAGTGGGCCGCGCCGCCGTGCCCAGCGGAGCCAGCACCGGTGCCCACGAGGCAGTTGAACTGCGCGACGGCGACAAGAAACGCTACGGCGGGAAAGGGACACTCTCTGCGGTGCGAAATGTTCTCGATGCGATCGCTCCCGCCGTGACCGGAATGTGCGTGTTCGATCAGAAGGGCATCGACAGCAAGATGCTCACACTCGATGGTACTCCGAACAAGGGACGCCTGGGTGCCAACGCCATTCTGGGGGTGTCGATGGCCGCGGCCCACGCCGCCGCGAACGCACTCAAGCAACCGCTCTATCGCTATGTTGGGGGCACGAGTGCCTGTGTGCTTCCCATCCCGCTCATGAACATTCTCAACGGCGGCAAACACGCGGACAGCACGGTCGATTTTCAGGAATTCATGATTATGCCAGTGGGGGCGACGAGCTTCCGCGAAGCACTCCGGATGGGAGCGGAGGTGTTCCACAGCTTGAAGAAAGTATTGCACGACAAGGGGCTGAACACGGCTGTCGGTGATGAAGGCGGCTTTGCGCCGAACATCCCTTCCGCCGATGACGCATTGGCGACTATCTCACAAGCTATCGAGAAGGCGGGTTACAAGCTCGGGGAACAGGTGGCGTTCGCGCTCGATGCCGCCTGCACGGAGTTGTTTGAGGAAGCGAAGCACCAGCACAAGAAGGAAGGCTATTGTTTCTTCAAGAGCGATCCGAAAAAGGTCATTTCATCCGACGAGATGATCGACATCTGGGTGAAGCTGTGCGACAAGTACCCGATTCTCTCAATCGAGGACGGTCTTTCGGAGGATGATTGGGCGGGTTGGAAGAAACTGACCGCCAAACTGGGTGGTAAAGTACAACTGGTGGGCGACGACCTGTTCGTCACCAACACTGAGCGGCTGAAGCGCGGTATCAAGGAGGGTTGCGCCAACAGTATCCTGGTGAAGGTTAATCAGATCGGGACTCTGACCGAAACGCTGGATGCGGTGGAGACCGCCAAGCGGAACAAGTTCACCGCCATCATGAGCCACCGCAGCGGCGAAACCGAAGACGTCACAATTGCCGATTTGGCGGTCGCGACGAACTGCGGACAAATCAAGACGGGATCCGCCAGCCGCACCGACCGTATCGCGAAATACAACCAACTGCTGCGAATCGAGGAACAGCTCAGCTCGGCCGCCGTCTATGGATGGGAGATGCGTCGGGCCTAGCAAGTCAACAGTTGAAAGTCATCGGGTCGAAAGTCGTGACGTCGTGCTCCAGCTCTCTTCTTGGCGTTTCGGCTTTCGATCCCTTTTGACCCCGACGCCCTTCCCCACCTCTCTGGATGCACAGAAATGCCCACGTTCATTGCCGATCCTCCGCAAATCATCTACCTCCTACTCGGCGGGTTGCTCATCGTCACCGGCCTGGTCGCCGCACAGAAACAAGACCGCAAGTCGGTCACGGCTTTTGCGATTGCGTTTTTTCTGATGCTGATCGTCTTTCTCGTTGACCGATTTGCCGAAAGTCCGCGCGAAGAAGCCGAACGGCGCGCCTACATGATGGCTCGGGCCGCCGACGCCAAAAATCCCGACGCATTCGCAGAACACGTTGCGGACAAGGTCACGATTGCCAACGGCAACGAGAAGGGTAAGACCATCACGCGCGACGAGGTGAAGTCGCATCCATTCTGGAACCTGCTGAGACACTCCAACGTTCACGTCGCAGTCTGGGATTTCTCGCGCGATGAGGCGAAGATAATTGGCAACACAGTCGAAATCGGTTTCTTTAGCAAAGGTGAGGAGCCAGGTGGCAAGCAGATTCCATTTTATGCTCGAGCAACGTTCACCAAGCAGTCTGACGGGAAGTACAAACTCACCACGTTACGTACGTTCGACCCGATCGATCACGAAAAGGGCTTCCCAATCCCAGGATTCCCGTGAGAACGTCTCAGCCTCTAACACGATCTTTTTGCACGCGCGACGTGCAGGGGCTTCGTTGCCGACGCACCTGCTGTTCTGAAGTTTTCGCGCCGCTTCTCCGGAGCAGGCACAATCAACTGGCTCACTTCCGCGGTTGACAGTTGGAACTGGCGGCCTATCGCTCGCCAAGCCGGGCTTCACGGCCGCTCCAAGTGCGGTTGTCGGCAAGCAACTGTCACCCCAAGACAGTTGACGTTTGAAAGGATGGCTCGCGGGCTGACCCAATCGAGAGTTCTACCTCAAGAGGCTACACGGATGACGCCTGAGGCGTACGCGGCGGAGGTGGCAGTGGAACTGGCGGCGCGGAACGCCGACATCCCCTTCGATGCCGTCCTGATGTTGGAACAGAAGACCTGGCCGCCGGGCGGGCCGAAGATCACCCCGAAGCAGACGGTGGAATTGTGGTTTCAGATGCAATTCGTCGTTTCAATGACCGAAGCGGAGTGGGACATCGCCAACGACCCCTCCCCGATGCTAAAACGGGTCCGCTTCCAGGTGTCCAACCAGAAGTTCACGCGGTTCGCCTGCGCGTGCTGCCGGCGGATCTGGGACTTGATGCCCGGGGACGATGTCCGGCGGATCGTGGAGGCGACCGAGGGTGTCCTTCAGGACCGGCTCAGCCGCGATGAGCGGGATGAGTTCTTTGACGTCCTGACCGAGTCCTTTATGGAGGGCCTCTCCGGTGGGGCCCGGAGCGCGGCGCGGGGGAGCTGTTCGAGTTGGGGTTCCACGCGGCCCTCGCCGTGTCACTCCATGCGGCGGAGGCCCGGGCCGATGGCGCCACGGAAGGACCGGCATACGCGACCGAGCGGGCAGCACAAGCGGCACTGCTGCGGGAGATGTTTGGTAACCCGCTTCGCGGTGGCTAGCACCAGCGAGACCGAACGAGGTGGCATGTTGTCACTCCCCTTCTGCCGGTTCGGCTGGCTGCTGGAGATCGATGTGTGAACCGAGGCCCCGGGACAGAAACGCCGCACGCGTCGCAGTCCCAGACCCATGCGTTTCTGAGTCTTCATTGCCCACCCAGCCCGCCTGGCCGGTGAGCTTTGAGTTTGGCCACGGGAGGGAAAGCGGGTGGACTTCCTCACGGCATGGCGAACACATGCGGAGTGGCGCGACCACTTCCTTGCCTCTGCGACACGTGAGTTGTCCAAACACGGCGAACTCGGCTGCCACGCCCACGTCTTTCGCGAACTGGCAGGCCTCAATCGGGATGAGGTGCTGTGGCTGTTCTCTCAACTCCAGCAGTCCCTCCGTGCAACTCTGGAGTGGCGAGACGAGTTCCTCGCCCTGTTCCCGCAGGTCTCGTTGTCCGATCTTCCGCCGCCGCTGTTCGACGAGGAGGAGCATATGCGGTGGTCAGAGGTACAACATGCGGCCGCCGAGCAAGAACGCGCCCAGGCAGAGGCGGAGTACATTTGGCAGCACGGCGCTCTGCCCGATTCTGATGATCCGATTCCGTACTGAGAGAAAAAAGTCGGCCGAATCGGTCGCTGCGCCCCGCAAGGCGATGGAGTTCCGATGCGTCCCCAACCACTCATCTGCGTGCGCGATGTCGAGGTGAGTAGCCGAGGGTATCAGTACCTGCTCGAATGCCAGAGCGCACGGTGGGTCGGAATATGAGCGATTGGTCCGAAATGGTACACTGATCCTTCAACTACACCGCTTTGATGTCGAGCACCACCACGGACGGATCGGTGATCCCAGTGACACACCTCACGGCAACGGCGCGTTACTCTGATTCGAAAGCGATGACTTCGACGCCGCAATGGCTCGTATCCCCGAACTGAAGGCAGAGATCGTCTTGCCGCGCCATCATCATGCTGGGGCAAACCACTGGCAATGCTGGTTCCGCGATCCCGATGGTTAAACCGTCGTACTCTCGAGTCCGGATGGTTCGGGTTAACCGAGCAGCGCCGGAACAGTTATTGTGATCTTGGCTTGGCTGGTGAACTTATCGTTCGGCGAAGAGCGGAAGAGGATGGAGAAGCAGTGGCGAATGTGCGCGATTAACCCGACCTGGATGGACAACTCCGATCAGAGATGACGGAGTGGTGGTGTATATCAGACCGAACTACGAAGGCTCGCTTGTTGCAACGTAGGCCATTACCTGTCCACAGCACTTCGGCCATCCCTCGCGCGTATAGCGAAGTCGGTCTACAGGCTGGCACTCCTCGGTTCGTCCGCAGATACGACAGCGCAGAAGGGGGACAATTTCTGTTTTTGTTTGCGCCTTTTGTTCTGATTCATCCGACATGCCGTTCCCGAAAGAGAGTGTGAGGCTTCCTGCCCTTCACCATATCGTATCACCAATAAGCACGAACCTTTGCGCACAATGATTGAACAGTGGGCATCTTCAGTTGAGAGTGGAACATGGCTGTTCGGACTGGCAGCGGGTTAACCAAAAAAACAGTCGCCACTTCAGTTCGGGACTCAGTGGTGACCACGTCCCTTCATTTCTGAGCTGTTCAGGTTTCGATCAAGCCGCTTTCTTCTGCGCTGGAGGCTTTACACGATCTTCCTCTTCCAGGGCAACGGCTTCGCGTTTAGGTGACGGGCCCGGTACTCGCAGCCGCAACTTCAGCCACAGACAGGGGCGTTCGACGATGTAGTACGAGAGCACGGCCAGAGCAACCGAAACTCCGACGACAATACGTGTCCCCAAGGACCACCCGAGTTGACGTGTCGCAATCCAATACTGCAACGGCATGTGGAATAGGTAAAGTGCGTAGGAGATTCGGCCGGCTCCGACGAGGAGACGTGAGCTGGGAATAGTGGTTGCGAATCGTGGCGGAGCGGTCAGTAAGTAGACCAGCACCCCGACCATCAGGGCAACCAAAGTGTATCTACTCTGATCACCTAACGGAACCACTTTGATTGCGGGAGCAGATTCCCGGTCGCAAGTAGACCCATCAGGCACCCCGTGAGCAGCGCATCCGCCCTCGTGTCCAGAATGCAGCGCGATGTTGCCCCGATCTGGGTGTCGCCCTTCCCCTTCGTTGCATCAGAGGTCACTCCAGCCCCCGCCATCGGCCACATGTATCATGCCATCCTTGAAGTAGAACACGCGCTTGTGGGCCTCGCTGTAGCTCTTCTTGTCCCCTACCTTGGGGCGAGCCAATCCCCATTCATTGGATTTGTTGCGGCCCACCTTCCGCCCCGCATGTACCTTGTAGTCCTCTGTGTCCAGGAGTTCGTTGTCTCGATTTCCCGTGTCAGTCAGAATTGGATTTTTCTCAGAAGCTTGGAGGGGCACTAATGAGACGAAGTTGTCGTATCCCGCGATCCGCGGGTAGACGCCCTCATCCTTCAAGCAGAGCAGGAACGTCATCAGGTACCCGATGGCCTTCCCTGGGTCATGCGCGCCGTTGTCGAAATCCTTCGTTTTCGGAGCGATGGCGCAGGCCAGAAAAACCACTTTTTCCAGTTCCTTGAAGTTATCGCCCATGACGACCAGCATCGTCTTGCACAGTGCCTCCGCTGCAATCATCCCCATGACCCCGGTCGGACTGTTCGCATGGAACAAGAGGTATGCCCCCACCTTGACCTTCAGCTCCTTCTCGGGCTTGCCCTGGGTTTTGGTTACGTTCCCATTCTTCAGGTTGCTGCAGAAGATCTGACCGCACCGCGTGCTGAGTCTGTGCACCAAGCCCTCGGCGCCGTTTTCGGCCTCGGAGTCTTCGCCGTTCCTGAAGATGTAGACAACCCTCGCTCTCATATTTTCTCCCACTGGGTCGCAACCGCCCGGTCAACTCCGAACATGGTCCGGTCACCATCGGGCGCACTGGTTTTTGATTGGCTAGGCTAGCAACTCAGATCAGCGCACGCAACAAAAAGTCTATCGTGATTTAAACATTAGGGTAAGAAATGGTTATCGACCCCGCACGTTGCGGAATGGTTTTGCGCAAAGCAAAGTAGCAGGCCCCGTGTGCCGTTGTAGTTTTCCGAAAACTACGGCACACGGAGACCTGCTACTACTTGCGCAGAACAAACGGCGAATCTGAACTTCACACGAGGGATTCGAGGAGGTACTTCAGCTTCCGAACCTCTGGCTCGATGGGAAAGGCATTATCCGGGACGTCACGAATATCCACAGTCAAGGCACGGTCATAACGGCAGCGGTCGAGGTGTGAGATGATTTTCCCATACTCGATCTCCCCCTGGCCGATGCGAACCTGGAATTGCTCTGCTGTGTTGCCTGTGTCACGCAATCGCACATGGCGAACGTATGGATAGAGGCAATCGTAATCGTGGTGTCCATGCGGACTGAAGTGGTAGTGGCTCGGGTCGAGCGTCAGGGCCAGTCCCGGTACACGTCGGCACAGTTCCGCAGCACCAAGCGGATCGGCGGTCACCGTGGCGGAGTGCGTCTCGATCGTGAGAATCACACCTTCGATTTCCGCGAGTTTCACCCAATCCGCCAGCCGTTTCACTTCCGAATCGAAGTCGCTCCCCAGTGGGGCAGCGGGTACGGTCACAAGCGGCACAGTGGAAACTCGGGCGAGCCGACAGACGGCGCGGAATTGCTTGCGCGCCTCGGCCGGGTCATCACCTGCCGTGCAGAGATGAAATGCAGCCAATGGGAGATTCGCGGCCTTCAGGCGCTGTGCTGCGCGCGCAGCATCACTCGCGACTTCCACCGGAGTAAGATGTGGGCCATCGGGGTGAATCGCCAAATCTGCTTTTGTGAATCGCATCTCCCGGATGGTACGGAGAGCATCTTCCAGTGACACCTTGCTGAAGCTGAGCGTCGAGCAGGCAACGTACACGGCGTATCCTCCCCCAACGCGCGCAGCGTTTCCGCTTCGCACGTCCCCCCATTTGCTCATCCGCGAGCGCCGGCCCCCGCCAACGACTCACTTCCGAGCAACCCCCATTCAGAGGGGCGGGAATAACAACAACCCCACTCGATACGCAAGGAAAAAGTCCAGAAAACTCGGCGCATGTGCCTGTGGATTTGGCGTCGGAGATTTGGACATGCAGTTGTATTCCTGTTTCGAAGCGTTTTCAAAGCACAACTGCCGTGTCCAAATCTTCCCACCAAAATCCACAGGCACACCCAACTCGACTTGAATCGGGGTCGCCACGGGGCTACGAGCCGCGCAGTTTGCGCCGTTTCTTTGGCTCCCGAGACTTCACGAGAACGTCCACATGTCGCTTCCGATCACAGAGTGGCAGGAATCGCTCGACCAGATGGAGACCGCGGTTGTCACTGCGATGAAGACCCTCACACGAGCCGAGGAGCGTTGGGAACTGGCAATCGCGCCGTCGGCTGGTGAAGGAGAAGCGCCCGCCGCACTCGGTCGCCTCGATGCACGTCTCGAAGAGTGGGAAGCGCGTCTGCGTGCGGCCGAAACGCTCACAGCCTCGGTTGAGCAGGAGTTGATGGAACGGATGAACGCCGTGGAGCACTGGCGCATACTATTCGCGAAGTGGGAGAAACTGATAAAACGAGAGGAGAGCACCTCTCCCGCGTCGTAGGTGGATCATGTCGCGCTTCGCAGTCATCATTCCGGCGGCAGGGCGGTCGTCGCGGTTTGGCGGTATGGAGAAAAAGCCGTTCGCCTCGTTGGATGGGCGACCGGTATGGCAACGCGCTGCGGAAGCATTTTGGAAGCGCGACGACGTGAGCAAAGCCTATCTGGTCATCGCTCCGGAAGACAGGGACGACTTCCGCACCCGGTTCGGGCATCTCATCGCCTTTGCCAACGCCGAAGTCGTGGACGGCGGGGCCGAACGATTCGAGTCAGTGGCCAACGCTCTCGACCGCGTGCCAGAGAGCGTGGCGTTTGTGGCCGTACACGACGCCGTTCGGCCGCTTCTTTCCACTCCACTCCTCGAAGCCGTCTTCCGTGCGGCGGAAGCACATGGCGCGGCGATGCCGGCACTGCCGGTGGCCGATACGCTCAAGCAAGTCGATCCCGCAACAAACCGTATTACCGGCACAGTGCCGCGCGCCGGGCTCTGGCAGGCGCAAACGCCGCAAGTCTTCCGCCGCGATTGGCTTGTGGAGGCTTATGCGAAACGCGATTCGCTCGGCTCGGCAATCACCGACGACGCGCAGTTAATCGAAGCAATTGGGCACTCCGTGATTGTCGTGCCCGGCAGCGTGACCAACTTCAAAATCACGACCAAGGAAGACCTGGAACTGGCTGAGGCAGTGCTGAAAGCTCGCTCCGCGAAAAACCGCAGTGCCCCATCGACGCCCAAGTGGGGCGCATTCGACGATGAAGCCAAGTGGTGAGCTGAGACCAAACCGCTTGTGGAGTCGCCATTCGCCCGCCTCGAGACGCCGTGCGTGGTCTCTGGCGGGGAAGAGAACTCTCGGAGCCTTTGCTCACTCATCGTGGTACTCGGTCCGCAACTCGCTCACCCGCTGGCCATCAACTCCGACGACGACGCAATCCCGACATAGATGCTTGGCAAATCCAGGGAGGATCCCAACCAGCCGTTCAATCCCTGCGCATCGGACGGACGATGGAGCAACGCCTCGTAGAACCCCTCGATCTGATCCGTACGGAACTCGCTCGAAGCCAACAACGCCAGCGCTACCCCCTGGCGTCCCACGGACGGAAGTGCACCCACCTGGACCTGAACGCCCGCCGTCTCCCCCGAACGGTTCAGAAGCACTTGATACAACGCCTGGACGTAGCGCTCATCCGCACTGCCGGAGGGAATCAGTTGTTGTGCTCGTGCGTAAAACTCGGGAGATGCCAATAGGTTGCTGAGTGTGTTTGCCTCCGATGCACCAGCCAATAACGCAGCGATATAGCCTGACTCTTCGCCACCCTGCGCTGCACGTCCGAGATACGTCAGATACCAGCTCTGCACCAGATGCTCTCGCGCCTCCATGCTTTGACTGATTTCAGTCGTTACCACCTGCGCGCCGCTCGGCGTTGAGAGCATCTGCGCCCAGAAGTCCAGTTCGGCCCCACTTCCGGCTCGTCCCAGGAGATCCAGATACAGGGACTGCACATACTGCTCTTGCGCCGACAGTCCGACGAATGCAGCCGTCCGGTCAGCGCTGTCTGGCCCGGCGACGGCATCCACTGAGACCGCGTTGTTGATGTTCGTTACCGAGACATTCGTCAACACGATATCTTGCGAGTCGCCGAAAGCGATTACCCCCGGAGTCGTGTGTGTCGGCGCACTCTCGGCATCCACAGTGAGCGTGTTGGCCCCCGGCCCACCATCGAAATGGATGAGACCAGTCACCAACGGCTCGCCGTTGATGTTACTGACGGTCATCGTGTCGTTGCCGCCCAGTCCAACGAAGGTGAAGGACGTGACCCCGGTCAGAGTCACGGGTGCGCCACCATTGAGCGTGTACGTGATCGAACCCACGTTACCCCCCGGAGTACGCACGAGCACCAGCGTGTCATCTCCGTCCGTGCCGTCGATCACCACGTCTCCACTTGGCGGAGGAGGTGGCGTAGGAGGTGGCGGCGGTGGCATCAGAGTCGTGAAGGTGGAAACCGGGCTGGTGTACGTTGTGCCAGACGCGTTGGTGACGAAGGCCACGAATGAGTAACTCGTGTTCGCGGCCAGTCCGTTAATCGCTTCCGTGAATACACCCGTAGTCTGGGTTGGATCGTCAACCTCGATGACGTTGGCACCACCAAGTTGCGGGTTGGCGTTGTCTGCTGTTTTCGCGTAGAGAATCCCTCGCTTCGCGATGGCCCCGTCACCCGCGTTCGTCACGTTCCCACCCAGCGTTGCCGAGGTGGTGGTGATCGCTGTCGTCGTGGGGCTGCCCACGGTCGGGAGTTGTACTTCGAAGGCCCCAATGTCCACTGTGCCATTGGCGATACGAGGGGAGCCGCGCTGGTCCGTCGCCGGTGTTGAGAAGGGTGGGTTGGTGATCGCGGCGTTGTTGCCAGCGTTGATGGCTGGGCTTCCCGCCAGCAGGGCCATCGTCGCCGTGGGGCCGCCGTTGTTGGCGAGGAGGCCGAGCTTTGGATCGGCCGTAATAACGCCGCTGTTGGAGAATGTGCCACTGATGATGGTACTGCTCTGGACGATGTTCACCTGCGGGCTGGCAGCGTTGACCGTCGCACTGCCAGCCATCTGCTGCTCGCCGAGGTCGTTGCCGCCGATGCTACCAGACAGGATGCTGTTGAGGAGATTGACGGTAGCCGTTTGGCCCGTGGTATCGGACAGGTTGAAGACGGCGCCAGCCTCGTTGGTGCCGGGGCCGCTCACGGTGTTGCCGGCCAGGGTGCTGTTCGTGATGGTAACGGTGCCGTCGCGGTTGAAAACCGCACCGCCGGCGCCTTGACCGGCAACACCGTCGAGCGGCATTATTGGCGAGGAGTATTTCTTGTCCGTGACGCCGCCGGTGCCGCCTTGAGCGGTATTCGCGCTGAGTGTGGAGTTGGTGATGGTCAGGAACGCGCCAATGTCGTTGAAAATGGCGCCGCCGAGTCCTGCACCTCCTCCCCCGCCGCCACCAAGAACGCTACTTCTCCCGCCATAGCCGCCGCCAAATCCACCTGTGCCGACGGACAGCATATTTCCGCCGGCCCCGCCGCCCCCGCCGCCGAACCCACCCATGCCGCCAGCCGCGTCAGGCGACGAACCGTAACCACTCCCACCACCGCCCCCGCCAAACCCGCCCGGGCTCCCAGGAGTCCCTGATCCTGAGCCGGTGCCCGCGCCGCCAGCACCCCCGCCGTCTGTGCCCCCAGTGCCACCAACACTCTGGTTGTAGGGCGAATCCTGGCCATTGCCGGCCAATCCTCCCCCTCCCCCGCCTCCAATCCCTCCGAAGCCACCAACGCCGCCGGCACCACCGTTGCCACCCATGGCGACATTGCCGGATAACGTGGAGTTGACAAGGACAAGTGTTCCCTCGTTGAAAATTGCCCCACCCAATCCCGCGGCACCGCCACCCCCACCCCCTTGCCCTCCACCACTGCCGCCATTGCCGCCCTTGGCCACACCACCTGTGATCGTCAGGTCCTCAAGCGTCAAACTTCCACCCGCTAGTACACCAAAGACGCGGTGGCTAGCGTTACCGCTCAGTGTCACACCGGCCCCACTCGCCTGGATGGTCAGGTTATCAGTGGCGCTGACGACCAGAGCGGTCGGTCCGAGAGTAAGCGGATTATTGGTGTCGTTGGCAACGAGTGTGATGGTCGCGCCGAGGACGCCGGGATCGAAGGTGATGAGATTCGTTCCACCGGCGATGTTGGCGGCATCGACGGCGGCGCGGAGGCTTCCAGCACCGCTGTCGTTTGAGTTCATCACTGTGAACATCGCTGGAGTGGCGCGATCTTCGAGTGTTTCCAGTTGTGGACGGAACCCAACACGACACGTTAGAGCACTCGGTTGGCGGGAGACCCGAGGGAGCGGCATACTAATCCTCAAATCGAGGGAAATTCAGTGGACCGACAGGAGAATCGGCAGGGATGGAGTGTTGGACCGACGTCTTTCATTACATCATATTGAAGAGTGAACAATAAGGGCAACGCGACGGCCTCAGGCGGAAAATGATTCGCGCAAATGCAGGATTTATCGATCTTGCCGGGTTCGCCCCAACGCTGTGTCCGGCAACACAAACGAATCGGCGATCACACTCAGATTGTCGTTGATGAGGTCCGGGTAGCGGCGACCGGGCAGAACCGCGACGGCGAAAATCTCCTGGAGCGCGTCTTCAAACTTGACGAACGCGACAGTTTGCCCGCTTTCGATATCCAGGACCCATACACCACAGCAGCGTTCTTCGATGGGTCGTTCGGCGATGGCGATCCCACTGAACACTGCGCTTTCCCGAACTTGCGACAAGCCGACGAAGGCAAATCGGCCAAAGAAATCCAGACCGCGCGTGAATCCCGGCAACTCCGCCAGACACTGATACCGATTGTTGACCGGATCAACCCAGCCGATGGCCCCATTTCCCGATTCCAGTAGCCACAGCCGCCCAGCGTACCAACGTGGTGAGTGTGGCATTGAGAGTCCACCGAGCAAGACTCGGTTGCTGCTGGTGTCCATCAAGATTCCGCCGCTCTTCTTGTTCGCCCGCCAACCGCCTGGCGTATCGGTCTCTCCCAACGCGGTCACGTAGAACTTGTTCCTCTGCTCGTCGGGAACGGAGCACAGCCCATTGAGATGACAACGATCTTCCGGGGCCAGTTGCGTGATGAAGGAGGGCCACCAGCGTGGCTCGAAGGAATGAATTCCGCTCCGCGTACACAAGCAGGAAAAGCGGGTATTGATGAACCAGAGTTCGTCGTCGGCAGACCGGCTGCCGGTACTCGCCCCATGCCCACTTGGGGCAACCCAAACCATCTCATGAATCTGGATGTCGCCGGTCGTGACTGACGATCGCGGCAAAAAACACGCGTCGTGCCCACCAATTGGTTCTGACCGTTCGGTTACTGCCGGCACATTGTGATATTCCCAGATCTCCAACGCGGTGCCGATCGCCAGTCGATCGCCAGTCAGGGCGAGACCCATCGGTTTATTGAAGCCCCGGAAGTGAGTGTTCAGCACTGCACCATCCGACCGCAGAATCACCAGTTTGTTGGCCTGGTAGGTGGTCACAAACAGCGAAATGCCCAGTTCGTTGAGGAGCTGCGGAAAACTTGTGGTATGGACACTGCGAAGCGGCGGCAGATCCCTGACCGACTCCGATATGTCTTCTGGCATTGGAACCCCATGATCGTGAAAGCGCTCTTCGGGCGGCAGAGCGCTCCGGCCGGGCATAGCCGCCCTGCTCAACCCTGCACAAGTTTGTCCCAAAGCGCCTTGTACTTCTTTAGGAACGCCACGCCCTCTTCCACACCATAGGACTTGCCGACCTCGCACAGCGTGTAACGGTCGTAACCGATCCTTCGCAGCAAGGCGAACAGCTCCCGGTAGGGGTATTTCCCGTTCGTGTCATTCTCCAGGTCGTTGATGTGGCACGAGCGAATCCACGGCTTGAGCAAGTCGAACGATGCCGCGACCGATTTGTTTGCGACATCTGTCGCGTTAGAGTTCCACGTCACACCGACCGCCTTGTGGCCGCAGGCTTCCATGATGGTCCGCATGTTTTTGGGAATCTGCGTAACTGGTCCGTGTACTTCCACCCAGATTTCGACGCCGGCGTCTGTGGCGGCCTTGCCACATTCTTGCAGCGCCTTGCCGATCTGCTCGAACGTCTTCTGTTCGTCCGCACCTTTGGGTACGCCGTTGGGCCGCACCTTGACGCCGTGCCCGCCAATGTCCTGCACGAGCTTCACAAATTGCTTGCAAGTCTCGACATTTTTCTTCACCTCGACAGGATTTGCGGAGTGAAACTCGCAAGTGCTTCCGCAACCCCAGAACACAACGCCAGAATCCGCGAACTGCTTCTTCACTTCCTTCCGTTGGTCCGCGTTTAGCGCGGGCTCAACGCCGTGCTTGTGGGTTGTCCGGCACTCGATCGCGGCGATACCGACTTCCTTGCAGACTTTCAGGAGGGTCGGCAAATCCCAGTCTTTGGGCACGTTATACGTGACGATGCCGAGTTTGAATTTCGCGGCGTCTTCGGCGCTCGGGGCCAACGAAGGATGTAAGCTCTCCGCGGCAGCCAGCGCACTCGCGGCGAGGAAAGTACGGCGAGAAAGTGGATTCATTGGTCATTTTCCAAAAGGGAGGACAAGACGGAAATGATGATCCACGTTCGAGATGCGTCTGCAAGAGAAAAAATGTGGTCTTGCGGCAATAACTGGCAGGGAGAGCGCATCGTTACTAATGAGAAGGGGTTGTTTGGCAGCGTCTCCTTCTCGTGTGGGAGCGACTGTGTCGGGCCGGTGAGCTCAGGGGTTGGCAGCGTCCCCGAAGGCTAACCGGCCCGACCTATTTTTATTTCTTCTTCTGTTCCTTCAATTCCTGAACATCCTTCCGCAAGGCCGCCAGTTCGCGAAGGATTCGGTCCAACTTTACATCGGCATCACTCTCCGCAGGTAACGTAATCCCATTGCGTTGGGCGCGAAGCACAAGCAACTGTCGCTCGATGCGGCCAAGCATTTCACGCTGAGGTTCCATATTGTTTTTGAGTTGTTCGAGGTTAATTCCACCCCCGGAATTCGTGTCGAGTAGTTTCTGAACGGCGTCCCGTTCGGTTTTCAGCCTTTCGCAAATCTTTTTCATGATCAGAATCTCGGTCTGCAACTTCGCAATGCGTTGTCGCGTTGCCCGACGTTCGCGTTCTTGCAGTACCGCCACTGCGTTGGAGGTCGCCTTTTTTGCGGCTTCTTCCACTCTTTTCTCCGCCAGCTTGAGCGATTCTTTCAGCTCTTTGATGAGAGGAGTGTCCGTCTCCGCACTCTTCTCAAGTGCCGCCATAAGAACGTTCTGTGCTCGGTTCAGGTCAGCTACGGTTTTCTTGAGGAGAGGATCGCTGCTTGCCGTTTCTTGCACGAGAACAGGATCGACCGGAAGGAATGCGTTCTTGTCGTCCAGGAGTTTCTTCAACACGGACTGCTCAACCTCGAGTTTATCGAGTTCACGCCTGGTCAGGCGGTATTCTGCATCGACCTCGATGAACTGCTTTTGAAGCAGTTCCAGCTTGAGGGTTCGTTCGGCGGGGCTCCCCTGGGTCCTCTCGAGCAATTGCAGTTGTTTTTCCGTCGCGTCGCTTTCGATTCTGAGCGACTCAGCTAACTGCTCCAGTTTCTTGATCTGTTCATCGGCAGCCCGTCGTGCTGGGGTTATTTCAGGTTGTGCGGGTGGAGGGCTCTTTGCCACTGGATCGGCAGGTGTGGTTGCCGTCCCCGCCGGTTGCTTCCCCTCGCCTGTGGGCTCTTGCTGTGCCCAGCCGATGCCCATTGCGAGCGTTGTCATGAGGACCAGCCCACCTATTACCGCAACCATCGTGACGCGTTTCATGGTTTGTATAACTCCGATAGCAAGTTGCGTAGCCGTGGAGGTCGTGAAGGAACCTATTCGGAATGAATGCGCGGATGCGAGCGTGGAGGAAACCAATGCCGCATTGAGACCAGCAAGAGCAAGGCTGCCAGGGAGAGTGATGCCGCGGCGTGTGAGCCGTTCTGCCAGGTACTTTCGGGCAGTGGCGAGACGCGAAAGAACGGTCCCTCGCGGGCAGCCGAGTTCGCGCGCGGCTTCTTCGGTCGAGTGGCCGCCGAGGTAACACAGCACCACGGGCCTCCGAAGCCGTTCTGGAAGGCGCGCGATCTCCGCATCGAGAACCGCAGTGAGTTCGGCGCGCTCTGTTGTGATGTTTGGCGTTTCCGTCGCGATTTCGACGACAGGTTGAACGGTGGGCCGGTTTCGCAACGCTCGACCCGCAACGCGACGAGCAACTTTGAACAGCCACCCACCGAGATTACCGCGAATCGCCCCCGCTTTTCGCGCCAGGACAAGAAAAACCGCCTGAAAGGCGTCTTCCGCGAGTTGTTCGTCGCGAATGGCTCGCCGGCACAGACCGAGAACCATACTGCCATGCCGCCATACGAGTAGCTCGAACGCCGCCTCGTCCTTGTCGCGTGTGAATCGTTGAAGTAACTCGGAATCGGACACGCCCTCGCCGATGGTTTCCCGACGGCGAGCCAGCAATCGCTCCAGAAGTCCGCGCATTCGCCCAGGCACGTTCACCTCCGCGTTCAACAAAGAAGTGCCCGCCAGTCGCAGTGCGATTCAACTTTTTTTCGTGGCAGGTAACCACCGGTAACCCTGCTTGATGTTCTCCCAACGCAGAACGCCTATCTTGGGGATGCGTTTTCCCCAATTCCAAACTGACTGATCCGCATGCCATCCGGCGCTTGTGTCCAGATCAGAAAGTATTCTGTTCCCTCTGAGCGGGTTCGGCGTCATACGCCGTCACTTTACCTCTTCGGCCGATGTATGATCGTGGGTGACTTTCCACCCGTCCGGGAACTTCTTCAGGATCAACGTGAATCGGCCGCGAGCGGTTTTCTTCTTCTCGTCTTTCACTTTCTCGAATGCAAGTTCGAACTTTCCGCGAACCATTGCTGCATTTGGCGCGAGTAACTCAACGTGCAGATCGCTGAAGGAGAGTTTTCCCATCTCCTTGCCATCTGCCTGATAGCGCTTCACATAGCGTTCTTTTGTTTTCTTCCAGCCAAAGGTAATGTCACCCCCAGATATGAACGTGAGTTTCTCGTCATTCCAGTAACCCACCATGAAACCATCCAGATCGCCCTTGTTCCACGCGGTGGCCTGAGTGTCGAGGACAACCCGAATGTCCTTTTCGGCCGGGCTTGGATCGTCGGCAGCACTCAACCTGAGAGTTCCAGCCGCGAAAAGAACGCCGACGGCAAGGCACGGGAGTAGCGTAATTCGAAATGAGGAAGGGGACATGAGGCACCCTCGTGAGAAGACGCGAGAAACACTCGGGGTAGCATATCTGCGCGGGTTTACCCTGACCCCCCCGACCGGTACAGTGAAGTGACCGGAACACAGGAGGCACACTTCATGCAAGCTGCACTCGACTGGTTGAGTAAACACCACGAAGATATCGTCCATGGTCTGGCGGAACTGGTCGCAATCCAGAGCATCAGTACCGATGGCGAGCACAATCCGGAGATCGACCGCACCGCGAAGCTCACCTGCGATCAGATGCGGCAGGCGGGTCTGCACAACGTGGAGGTTCTCCGCGTTGGTCAGTCGCTTCCTTATGCCTATGGTGAATGGCTCGAAGCGCCCGGCAAGCCAACTGTCTTCCTCTATGCACACCATGACGTTCAGCCCATCAATTACGTTGAGCAGTGGCAGAGCGATCCGTGGAAGCTCACGCGCCGCGATGGCCGGCTCTACGCGCGAGGCGCAGCCGACGATAAAGGCGCGATCGCCGCACAACTCGCCGCAGTCGCCGCATATCGCAAAACCGCCAACCACCTGCCGGTAAACATCAAGATGCTGGTGGAAGGCGAGGAGGAAGTCGGCTCGAAGAACCTCTTGAAGTTCTTCGCCACTCACCGCGATCGCCTGAAATCCGATGTGATTGTGGTTTGCGATACGGAGAATATCGAAGTCGGTATCCCGAGCATCACGTATTCGCTCCGCGGCATTGTCGCCGTAAAGGTGGAAGTCCACACCGCGAAGATTCCTGTCCACAGTGGAATGGCCGGGGGAGCACTGCCGGACGCGGCGATCGCTCTCAACACGATTCTCGGCCGACTCTACTGGGATAACGGTCCGCTGCCAATCCCCGGTTTCTACGACCAGGTCCGTCCACTCACCGAGAAGGAAAGGGCTGCATTCAATCGCCTCCCCTTCGACGAGCAGAAGTTCCGCGACTCAATTGGGATGGTGCCCGGTGCCAAGTTCGCCATTGAGATGGGCTACAACGACTACGGCCAGACGTGGCGGCGACCGGCGATTACTGTGATTGCCCAGGAGGCAAGCTCTATCAAGGGCGCTTCCAACCAAGTGTTGCCAACCGCCTCCGCCATCCTGAGTTGCCGTATTGTCCCAGATCAGAAGCCGGAACACGTTCTGGAAAAATTGACTGCCTTCCTGACGACGAACCCGCCGTGGGGCTGCGAAGTCCGCGTGACGCATCTCGGACCGCCCGTGGAGTGGTGGATGACGGACCCAAACGGGCCGGCATTCGAAGCAGCACTCGCGGCCATGCGCGGCGGATTCGACCACGATCCAGTCGCGATTGGTTGCGGCGGTACGATTGGCTTTGTGGGGCCACTCTCGGAGCTATTCGGTGGAGCGCCGGCACTGTTGCTGGGCATCGAAGACCCGGCCAGCAACGCTCACGCCCCCAACGAAAGCCTACACGAGGACGACTTCAAGAAGCTGATGGCCTCGCTCGTCCGCCTTTTCGACAACCTCGGCAAACTCACCCCAGATCGGGTGAAGTGATCAGAGTAGCAGTTGGTCTCCGTGTGCCGCGAAAGACAACGCCACGCGGAGACTTTCCCAACGACTTACACACCATCCAATCCGCTCAATCGAAATAGCCCTCTTCTTTGTCCGTTCGCCGGCCGATTGTTCACCTCTTCCGTGACGCCAGCGGCACATTCTTGCTCGGGAACACTTGGCAATCACACGCCCACGGGTCAGGATGAAGGTTGAGATTCCGCGCGCCTAGATGAAGCGACACCATGACGCACACACTTCTTCGCTCGGTTACCGCCAGTCTCGCGGTTCTTTTCCTGACCACGCTCGCGACCGCGCAGGTGAAAGAGCCGCCGCGAGCCGAGAAGCTCGATATCCAGATTCGCTATCGCATTCGCGCCAATCGCGACGAACGCATCCGACAGTACCGGGTGTTCGAGAAATATCTCGCTTCTCTGGGCTTCGTGGATGCGCAAAAGGATGATCCCGATCACGACCTCGACATTCTCGACCCGAACGCGGAGCGGTTCATCGGCACCATCCCCGGGAACAAAGTGATGGATGTCCTTCAGGACATTCGCGTGCAGAATATCCTTTTTGCTCCCTCCGGATTCATGTACCCCGAGCCGGATAAGCCGGTGGCGGTCAAGATCGGCCTGCGCACCGGACTACACGGCCCCATGCAGCAACAACTCCACCGACAGACGGTGGCTCATCTTGGTCTGATGGGTTTTGGCGAAGCGCTGGGTTACGATACGCAGGGCTATACTCTCATTCGCGGTGCCATCCCCGCCAAGAACGTCAACCTGCTGGTGAAAGACATCCGAGCCGAGCCAAGTGGATGGTTCGTCCCGGTGGTGCCGCGCGATCAACTTCCGAGCCCGCTACGGGACGCCAGTCCCCTGCGGTGGGTGGAAGTGCTGCCAATCGCAGAGTTTCCCCCTCCATATTCGCCGCCGCCGCTACTCCCCGCGCAATTGAAGTATTCCGCCGATCTCCGCGCCGCGTTGCTCAACCCGGCAACCAAAGACGCGCCGCTCCGTGTGGAAGCGATTTTTGACCGTCGTATCGACGATGTGGAAGGACTCCGCACACTTTTGCTGGGGCGGTATCTCGGAGCATCGCTTGACGGCGTGATCGGCAATGTCGCGAGTATCCGCTTTGCGCGCCCCGGTTCAATCGAACGCCTGGCGACTGAGCCGGGTGTCCTGGGTCTTCGCTTACCGCGTCCGGGCGCTGAAACCATTGCCCTCGTCCAGGGAGGGAAGGGGATGAGCCCCGCGGAAGCGGTCAAGGCCGCACGCCTGGATGAACTCCACAAACTCGGCTATCGCGGGATGGGGCTGAAGGTGGTTCTGATCGGCTCGGATTTCACGGGTGCTGAGAAGTTCATTGGCACCGAACTGCCGAAACGCACGAAGATCGTCGACCTCACGCTCGAGCTCACACCGGAACTTCTGCCGGCGAAAATCGACCCCCTGCGACTCGGCACCGGCCTCGCCGCAGCGCGTTCGCTGGCAGCGGTTGCTCCCGATTGCGAGCTGGTGCTCGTGCGTATCGATCCTGGCTGCTTCTTCCATCTTGATACGATTATCCGACTGGCGCGCGGAGAAATACAGTACACCGACGCACTTGAGGTGCGCCTGGCGGAACTCGGCAAGCGAGCAGCGGAAATCGATATCGAGAAGCGGAACGCCATCGATGCGTATCGAGCTGCGTTTTCCGACCTCAGCGATAATCAGGCCGCCGTCGCCCTGCGCAAGAAAACAAAGGCCGATCTCGACGCGATCCTGGCCAGGGAGAAGGAACTGACTGTGGTGGTGACCCGCTTCAACGCGTATCAGAAAGACATCACCACGACACTGCTCGGGGCGCAGATATTTGTGAACACGCTTGTGTGGGAGTCGGGCTACCCGCTTGATGCGATTAACGCGTTGGCGGGGAAGCTGGAGCGACTTTCCGCCCCACTGCCGCCGCGCGTCGTCAAGCGAGCGGGAGACCCACAGGCAGCGCCAAGGCCGCCGCTCGTGTGGGTCCAGGCCGGGAGTTCCGCGGGGGCAAGCGTCTGGGGCGGGCCGTTCATCGACGCCAACCGTGATGGACTCATGGAGTTTATTCCACCCGGCGGAAAGCTTGCTGCCGACAACTGGTCGCCACAGATGAACTTTCTCGGCACTCTTTCGCAAACCGGTGAAGTGACCCCCGAACTAGCGAAGGACACGAAGCTCCGCTTTGTAATTCAGTGGCGCGAACCGGCCGACCCCAACTTCCCGGAAAACGACATTCCCATTCACGCCCTCACACTCCGACTGTGGCGGCAAATGGACCCAACCGGCCAGACGCGATCTAGCGACGAAATGATCGAAGAAGGGCGATCGGCCAGTGTCCCCAACGTGATCTACCGCACGCCCACCTTCCTCGTGTACGAGCAAATGCTCGAATACACGATCCCCGCTGCCGGGCGGTATGCTCTGGTTATCGAAGCGGCCACGCAGCCGGAACCGCTCTTGCCGGCGTTGCGTCGTGAGGTGGAGATTAATCCGCGGGTTGTCGTGGAAACACTCGGCGTTGCCGCAGGCGATCCGCGGGCCGTGTTCCGATCGTACACCAATTTCACTGCCGGTGTTGGGACACCGGGCGATGCACTGGGCGCCGTCACGGTTGGCATCGAAGGCGACGCAGTCCAGATAGGCGGTGGAACGGGATTGCTGCTTCGCGGCAAACCGGATGTACTTGGCCCCTCCGCGCTCCTATTCGGCAACGACAGCTATCGAGGGCAGGGCGTAGCGACGGCATTCGCCGGCGGGGCAGCAGTCGTATTGGTGCAAGCGCGCGCTGCTCGACCAAATGTGTTTTACTCGGCGCGCATTGAACCGGGGAAGAAACTCGAACTCCCGGAAGCGTGGATCAAGATTGTACTCCCCGCACCAAGAACGCGACCGTAACCACCTGCGACAGGCCACTGGCCCACATTGTCGGAGAGGCGCTGACCTGTCGTTAGTCAACGGCCTGTATTTGCGGGCTTACCCGCCCGTTCTCTCAGCGCATCCCACCTGTTGACATGCCGAATGCTTATCGCAGCAAGAGCTCATGGGCAGCCAACGGCACGCAACTGGAACGAAGATGAATGAGAGGGATCGCTTTTTCAGGGCACAGCGTGACCAGCGCCGCGCAATCTTTCGCCATTGGCATTTCCACTTTTCTCTTCCAATTGGTCACAGCATGCGCGAACAATAGTAACAACCCCTTGCCTCGGTTGAGCTGATGAGAGAAAGTGGAGAAAACGGGGGAAGGGAGTCGATTGTTCCTGCATCCTCAGCTAATCTTCACTTGAAGAACATGCCTTGCGCTGCCGGAGTCGCATCATGACATTGCCACGATCAACCCGTCTCGGTGCATGTTTCGGGTTGTTCTTTGTCCTCGTTGCCAGTGCGGCTCCTGCCGCTGATCCCGAAACCAAGAAGTGGGATCCGACTCGAACCACGCCACCCGAAGACCTGGCCGAACTCAAGGCTCTTCAAGCAACCGTGGAAAAAGTGGTCAAAAAATGCACTCCCGCAACGGTTGCCGTGCTCAACGGCCCCAGCGCGGGCAGTGGGGTCATCGTTAGCGAAGATGGCTTGGTCCTCACTGCGGCACACGTCATCCGCGACTACGAGGCACCAAAGAAGGGCTCACTTGAAGGCCGTCCCCTCCCCTTCACCAGCGGCAAAGAACTGAAAATTATGCTCCCGGATGGCACCAAAGTGAATGCCAAGACCCTCGGTATTAACGAGGGGATGGATAGTGGCATGGTGCAGATCACCGAGAAAGGCCCGAACAACGGTAAATGGCCGTTCTTGCCGATCGCCAAATCCAGCGACGTACAAAAGGGGCAATGGGTCGTGTCCCTCGGCCACCCGAGTGGACCAAAGGAGGGCCGGCCGCCCGTCGCTCGGCTTGGGCGCGTAAACGGGACAACCAAGAGCATCATCCGAACGGACTGCACACTTGTCGGTGGCGACTCCGGCGGGCCACTCTTCGACCTCAACGGGAATGTAATCGGAATTCACAGCCGAATTGGCCTCTCCATTGCACAAAACATCCACGTCCAAGCCGATCAGTTCAAGAACGACTGGGATAAACTGGTCGCGGGCGAGTGGGTTGACAAACCGGTGGCAAAGACCACCCGCGCGTACTTCGGTGTGGTCTTCCCCGATGATGACGAGGAAGACGCATGGTTGCGGGAGGTGGAGGACGATGGCCCTGCTGGGAAAGCGGGTCTGAAACCTGGCGACACGATCATGAAGTACAACGACACGGTCGTGAAGACGGTGAAGCAGTTCCGTAAACTCCTCGAAGGGAGTAAACCCGGCGACAAGGTGAAATTGACGGTCCGCCGGGGCGTCACCATCCTCACATTGACGATCACTCTCGTCAAACGCGCCTGATGCGTAAGAAACCGTGGTAAATACGGTATCTTCATTCACGGCGACCTGAAGCATTACTCTTTTCCTCTCCCACGGGCTCCCAACCCGTGCCCCATTCCTGATCGGTGTACCTTTCACGACCCCGCTGGAGTCTCGACCGATGACCTCACGTCTGCTCGCCGCTGCTGTTCTTCTGGCTGCGTTCGCCGCGCCCGCATCCGCCCAACTATCCAGGGACTCGAAACTCCTGGCTCCTTTCAAGCCAGTAGTTGAAAAAGCGGCAGAGTCCACCGTGCGGATCAAATGCGATGACAAAGATTGCATCCTCGGCACCGTTGTCGATGCGGATGGCTACATCCTCACGAAATTGAGTGAATTGAAAGGTGTCGTTTCGGTGCGGTTCGCCGACGGCACCGAATTCGAAGCCACGACAGTGGCCGCTCATAAGGACACGGACCTCGCACTGCTCAAGGTCGATGTCAAAGGACTCAAGCCGGTCAAGTTTGTCGATACCAAGAAAATCCCACAGGGGGCTTGGGTCGCCGCGAGTGGACCCACCAGCGACCCAGTTGGCGTTGGGATCGTCAGCGTCATGACCCGCAAGCTGACCGGACGCGACACGGTCATTACCAATCCGAACCGCGGCTACCTCGGCATCTTCCCGGCAGACGAGAAGGACGACGACGGCAAACTGGTCGGCGCGAAGATCAGCGAACTCTCGCCAGGCGGTGCTGCCGAGAAAGCCGGTCTCAAGACGGGCGACGTGATTGTCGAGATCAACGGGAAGAAAATCGTAAGTGAATCGTCCTTGCGGTCGTTCCTCGATACCGTCAAAGGCGGGGACAAGATCGACGTGAAGGCGAAGCGCAAGGGCGAAATGAAGGACTTCAAAGTGACTCTTGGGAGCGCCCCGAAGGATCGTGGCGACATTCAAAACGCGATGGGCAGCCTCCTTTCCGCTCGCCGTACGGGCTTCCCGCTCGTTCTTCAGACCGATCTGGTCGTTGACGCCAAGGACTGTGGCGGCCCAGTCGTCGATCTGGAGGGGAACGTGTTGGGGATCAATATCGCTCGCGCTGGCCGGGTGGAAACTTGGGTTCTCCCCAGCGAAGTGATTCGGCCGCTCCTGCCGGAGTTCAAGGCTGGCAAGTTCGCCCCCAACACAACAGCCGCCGAAATGCCGAGCTTGCCGCTCGCCCCGGCCCCGCATGCCAAACGCACCAAGAAGTAAAAGATCCCCGCTACGCCTTTGACTCCGCCGTGCTCCTGCACGGCGGTTTCTTTTTTTGCCAGTTGGGAGACAGCAGGATCCACCTCCAATCCCTCGCTGCAGGGAGGGATTGGAGGTGGATCCTGTGATTCACACCCGTTGGGGTTGAATCCCGGCTCTTCCCCCCTGTACCATTTCTGCTCCACGAGTTGCCCAAGGGAACTGGGCCTTTCCCCATTGTGCTGTTCGCACGGACGCGGGAGCTATGCCGACAATCAACAAGCGATTTCTCCTCAAAATCCTCCTCGTCATCTTCGCGACGGTCGGAGTCCTTTTCGGTGTCCATGCGGTACAGGCGCGGCGAATCCCCGCTGCGCTCAAGCTTCAATCGGAACACGCCGCGGAAGCCGGCAAAGTTGATCTCGCGATCCACTACCTGCGGCAGTATCTCGAATTTCACTCGGACGATGTCGAAGCGCAGGTGGAACTCGCGGGGCTGCTTACCAAGCGAACGCCGACCACGCGCGGGCAGTCGGAACTCCTCTTCCTCTACGATAGGATTCTCCGGCTCGATCCCGACCGCGATGCGATCCGGCGCGAGGCACTGGCACTGAGTCTCGTGTTGGGTCGTTACTCCGACGCCGTGACTCATGCGGAACGCCTGCTCCAAACCTTCCCGACCGAGGCGGCACTGTGGCAGCAGCTCGGCTCCGCGCAATCCGGATTGAACGAACTCCAGGCTGCACGGCAATCGTATGAGGCGGCTCTTAAACACGCGCCGAACGAGATGATTGGCTATCAACGCCTCGCGCAACTCGTCTGGAGGAATATGAATGACGCAGTCGGAGCGCGCGATGTCCTGAATCGGATGGTCAAGGCTCTGCCGCAGGAACCGGATGCGTACCTGATCCGTGCTCGGTTTGAAGTCTATACCGCAGAGGAACCGGGAGTGTCGATGGGTCGGGGAGGCGATCTTGTCCGCGCGCGCCAGGATCTTCTTCGTGTATTGGAGCTTGACCCCGAGCATGCCGAGGCGTCACTGCTCCTGTCAGAGATTATGCAGCGAAATCGCAATCTCCCCGCGGCACATGCGCTCTTGCGCGACGCAGCGAGCCTGTATCCCCGCGACCTCAAGCTGATTCGCGCGCTATCCTGGCTGGAGTTAATCCGCGGTAACCCCGCCGCCGCGATCACCGTCCTCGAAGACGGTCTGAAAGCTCTACCCGATAGTTTCGATCTGATGGTCCCACTCGCCGACTTGTTGATGCAGCAGGGGGATGCCACTCGCACCGCGGACATCCTCCGCCGGTTGCAAGAACGCAAAACTCCATCCACGCAATTGAAGTACCTCAATGCCCGCGTCGCTATGCGCGAACAGCGGTGGCAGGACGCCATCGGGATGATGGAATCGCTTCGGACTGAGGCCATCAATCTTCCTGGGTTAGAGTTGCAACTCAATCTGTTGCTTGCGTCGTGCTTCCAGAAACTCGGCGATCAACAAAACGAAGAAACGGCATACCGGCGAGTGGTGAACGTCGATTCCAACAATGTGCTCGCGCACGTCGGTCTGGCCAACCTGTACATGAACCTGGGGCGATTTACCGATGCCGCTCATGAGCTCGATGCCGCAGTACAGTCTCCCTACGCAACGGGTGTGGTTGTCACGCAGTGGGCAAAGTTGAAGATGCTGCTCCTCCAGGGCAGGAACGCCCCTGATGAATGGCGGAAACTCGCGCAAGGGATTGCTGCTCTGGCTGCGCGATTTGGCCGCGGATCGCCGGAGCCGGCGATTCTGCTTGCCGAGACGGTCGTCGCACAGGGACGGCCGCTGGACGCTGTCCGACTGCTCCGGGAGGAAGCGCTGAAGCGGCCAGGGGATGCGCGATTATGGTCGTCATTGGCGCTCATGACCGCCGAAGCCAGCGGTACAACGGCGGGATCGGCGGTGATAGACGAAGCACAGGCGACCGTCGGCGATTGCGTCGAGGTGCGCCTGGCGCGAGCGGTGCTGTATGCGCGCGAACCGGGGCACGTTCGCCCCATCACGACGCTGGGGGAACAGATCGAAACATGGCCGGAGAGCGAACAGATTCGATTGCTCGCGGGGCTGGTTGAAGTCTACGATCAGATTGGCGATCAAGCGAACGTGGTTCGGACTCTACATCGGATTATCACCCGTCAACCGGCGAGCACGGCCTTGTGGCTGAAGCTCTCTCAGCGTGCCCCAACGAGCCATCCACTGGCGACCGAGGCCCGAGCGGCTTTGGTCAAGATTGAGGGCGAGAACGGGCCATCCGTAGTTCTTTGTGACGCCCTGCGCGCTGATGCTGCAAATGCCCCGGCGCAACTCGCACGACTCCTGCGAACATTCGGCCCAAGTCCCACACGGGCGGATGCGTGTCTGGCGCTGTCTCGCTGCCAATCCGTCGTGGGCGATGCCCAGAATGCGGCCGTCCTGGTGGAACGAGCGTTCCAGCTTGAACCGACGAGCTACGACACAGCGGAGGCTGTCCTGCTCCACTATGTTCAACGGCGGGAGATGGCGCGTGTCGGCCAGATTCTCAAGCGACTGGCCGCCGATCCGCGCTGGGCCGGGGAACCGCTTCGGCGCATGGTGGATCACATCCTCCCGCACGTGCCCAACAATATCGAGTTGCTGAATCTATGCCGCCCGCTGGTCGAGCAAGATGCACGTGGCGTAGCATGGTTCGCCGATTGCGCGGTGAAGTGCAAGCATCCTGAAACGCGTGCGATACTCGATACCGTGACCAAGAGCATGCGTGCGACGAGCGACGACTGGCTCCGCAAGGCACTTTTCGTGGCAAAGGATGACCCGGCTGCTGGCCCACTGGTCCTCACCGAAGCGAAAGGTAAACTCTCACCCACAGCATACTTCGCGATCGTCGCAGTCTATGCGGATAGCGCTGCAGGAAGTACGTTTGTTCCTGAGGCTGGCACTCCTGCCGAGAAGAGATTGCTTGCGACGGCCCAACTCGCACTCAAACTCTCGCAGTCACGCCCCACGGAAGGTGGAAAGGTTCTCGAGAGCTTCCTCGCGGGCAAGGATATTCTCCCTGCCGACGCAGACTGGGCGCGGCGCAATCTCGCGATGATTTACGCCGTTGGCGGAACACAGGACGATCGAGTTCGCGCGACAACCCTGCTCAAGAGCGTCACCACCGATGAGCACGCGACGATTGATGAGCTCCGCGCGACTGTGAGCGCGATGACTCTCCTCGCTCGGTATCTCGAAGGCCCCGACCGACGGGCCGTGCTGGGGAAAGCAATTGTGGCGCGGGAAGCGATTTACAAGATGAGCGGAGCACCAACCGATCTCTTCTTACTGTCGCAAATGTATCGTGAAGCGGGCAATCGCTCCGCGAGCCGACGGTGTCTCCAGCAACTCCTGAACCGGAACCCCGAGGATCTGAAACGAGACCCTTCCTATGCCTACTACCTGACGGCTGCTCTGGAGGAGTTGGTCGAAGACAATAACTTCGAGGCGGCGGCCTCCTTTGCAGGAAAGCTGATGGAACTCCGTGCGAACGATTTTAACTCACTCGCGGCGGTGGCTCGTTTTGAGGCCAAAGCCGGACGCCCCGAGCGCGGATTAGTGGTGGCCGAGGATTATGCACGCCTGGCTGATTCCGCCGCTGGGGATTATCTGGTTCGCTCCGCACAGGTGGCGGCACTGCTCGACGAACTGAGCCGGTTGCCGAACGTGCGTGGAACGCCCGCGGGTCGGAAGATCACCAATGCAGCGGTGGAGCGGTTCGCCGCACTGGTTCCCAATCGTCCGGAGGCGATCGTTGGCGTGGCGGGTGCGCTGGCGGCGGACGGTCGGCCGACGGAAGCCTTCGAACGAATTACACGTCTCGATCGCTATCTCACAGCACGCCTGCGGGCCAGCGCAGGGCTGGCCATTGTTCGCGGTGGGGATGTCACGGCGCAGCAGGTGGGGCAGGTGCGTAAGTGGATCGATGCCTGTTTGGCTGAAGAAACCGATTCCATCCCACTCTTGCTCAACAAAGCCGAGTTTCTTGCCCTCGTGCAGGAACTGCCGGGCGCGACGGCCACTTTCGAACAAGTACTCTCGAAGGAACCGCGAAACGTGGTTGCACTCAACAACCTTGCTTGGTTGCTCGCGGCCGATCCGAAGACCGCGGAGAAGGCACTGGACTTGGTGACGCGGGCCACACGCGAACGAGGGCTCACGGGCGACCTACTCGATACCCGTGCTCGCGTGCGAATTACCTTGAAGCAATTCAAGGAGGCAGAACTCGATCTGGCAGAGGCGATCAGCCATGATCCAAGTGCCTTGCGATGGTTTCACGTCGCGGCGCTGCGCATGAGCCAAACCCCCGCCGCTCCCGTTGAAGCAGGCAAGGCCTTCGCGGAAGCCAAACGCCGCGGCTTGGATAAACGGATGATTCACCCCGCCGACCTGCCCACTTATCGCGTTCTGGAAACGGCCGGGATGAGCAAGTGAAATCGGCCCATCCGGAGCGAGTACAACGAGCGGAAGCGTGAGCGACGGTCCAAGCGAAGGCCGTCGTTCACGCTTCCGGCTCGTTTGGAGGCTTCAGGTCGTTAACACGAGAGTTACTATTCCGCATAACCCGGTGTCAGCCCTCTTCCCGGAGTTCGCCTACAACAAGCGTCATGTCGTCGTTGAGAGGTTGCTCCCCGCGGAATGCCAACTGGTCCGCGAGGAGATGTTCGGTCAGAAGCTCCACGTCGAATCTCCCACAAGCTGCAAATGACGCTTCGAGGCGAGCGGTACCGTAGCCTTCGCCCATTCCATTGCGTGCTTCCACCAATCCGTCGGTGTAGAAGCAAATCCGATCCCCCGGTTCGAGTTGCACGCTCTTCTCGCGGTATTGTTCGTCGGGAATGATCCCGAGCATGAAGCCCTGCGCCGGGAGAGGCACGACCTGCCCGGTTCGACCGATGAATCGCAGCGGGTATGGATGGCCGGCGTTGGCATAAGTGAAGATGCGCGTCCGGCGGTGCAGGATGCCATAGAAAGCGGTGACGAATCGTTCGTCCGCCAGTCCCTGCAACCGTGCATTCATGGCTGAGAGGACAGCCCCTGGCGAGGTTGTTGTCCCCGCGACCTCCGTGAATGCGGTCCGGGCCATGATCGCCACCATTGTCGCGGCGATGCTGTGCCCGCTGGCGTCAGCGATGAGAAAGCCGAGGTGATCTTCGTCCGGGCGGGCCAAGTCGTAGTAGTCGCCGCCGAGGTGGTCGAGCGGGGCGAAGTGAAAGCCCCAGCGGAGTTCTGGCCAGCGTGGCGGCTCGTTGGGTAGCATCAAGCGTGTCTGCAACCGACCCGCTGCGCGGAGGTTGTAGCGCAATTCGGAATCGTGCGCCATCACTTCGTCGATGGCCCGTTTCAGTTCCCGCGTCCTCTCTTCAACAACCTGATTCAGGTATTCCGCGCGCCGACTCATGAGCATCCGCGTGGAGATGATGCCGATGACGTGGGATCCTTCAATTACCGGCAAATGGCGGACACGCAAGCGCGTCATCAACACGACGGCTTCCTCCCACCCGACATCCGGAGGGATGGTATGAGGATCTGGCGTCATCCATTCCGAGATGGGATGGTGGCGCCAGTCGGGTGGTGCTTCGATGATCCGGCGCAATAAATCACGTTCTGTGAAAATTCCTTGTAGTTTCTGTTCGTTGTTGACGACAATCACGGCGCCGATTCGCAACCGGTTCATCTGTTCCATAACGTCACAGAGTGGGCATGCTGGTTGCACAACAACCGGATCGGGTTGCATGACGTGGCGAACAGTGAGTGCAGGTCGCTGCATAATTGTTGGTCACCATGAACCGCAGGAACCAGGGATCGGGAATCAGAGAGGAACTGCGGGCGACCCGCAGCAATCGAATTCCTGACTTCTGATCCCTGACTCCTGATCTAGCGGGTGTGCCGGAGGTTCGGGTCCGGTGGAATCGGACGGTCGTGCGCGAAGCGTCGGTCGAACTTGCCTGACCAAGCGCAATCCCAACCGCTCCTGATTGACGCCCACCGCCGATACGAGACAAGATACGTCCAACCCAAATCCACGGGACAATCCCATGCCAATCTGGGTACGGCAGGCTGCGGCGATTCCTCTCCGGGACGATCGTGTATGTCTGGTTTCTTCCAGCAGCGGTCGTCGGTGGGTAGTGCCGAAAGGCCAGATCGATCCGGGGCACACCGCCGGTGAGGCAGCTCTTGTTGAAGCCTGGGAGGAAGCAGGCTTGGTCGGCGTCCTCGACGCCGAACCACTCGGTACTTATGCCTATGAGAAAATGGGACGCGAGTTACACGTCCTGGTCTTCCGGATGACGGTGACCGAGATTCGTGACGACTGGCCAGAGCGCCACCTCCGTTCACGTGTCTGGGTCACGCTGGAGGAAGCACTCGAACGAATTGAGGAACAGGGCCTCCGCGAACTTCTCCGCGTTGCTTTCCATCTCGAGCCACCGGGCAATATTACTTTGGCGACCGCATAAAAGCAGCCGGGATCTCCTGTGCGGTTCTGGCACTCGATGTGTCATCCAGTGCCAAACTCGCCACTCACCCGCTAATGAGTGGCAGGATAACGCTATCGACGTCTGCTTCGATCGAGACGGGCGGTACACCACCAAACAATTCCCAGGATTCGACCAGTTCCGCGGACTTTCCCGGCGGAAGCGTGACCAGTTCCCCAACGGTTTCCATCTCGAGCATATCCTCGTTGGAAAAAGTCTGGTACCGCGTGCCGAGATCGGGGTATTGTGCCCCTTCCCGGTAGTCGAATCGCTTCACGAAGAGAAGACCCGAATTCAGGTACGCCACCCAGCCTTCGCGGTGGGCCAGACCGATCTTCGTCGGCCCTTTATTCACGTCCTGGCGGAGGAAAATATACTTCGCACCGAATGTCCAGCGTGTGTCGGCGAAGTCGAAATATGGCCAAAGAATGAGTTCCTGATTGGGAGCGAAATCAGCAGGGGAACGAGCATTCCGTGGATGCCCAGGGTGGTTTCGCTTGGGAGGAAGTGGAATAATTTCCACTCCTCCCGGCGCCATGACGGTCGGGCCCCACGGTGCAAGTTCGGTTGCGGTCGTACCGATGTTGGTGACGCGGAGCGTCACCTCAACCCGCGTGCCCCGTTCGGGGAGTCGCACTTCCATGACTTTCTGGACGCCATACTCGGTTTCTGGAGGAGGAGTGAATCGGGCCCCTCGCTCGCCGATGGGTTCCCACTTCACGGGCCGGTTATCCGGAAAGTACGTCCTTGTGAGGTCTTCCGGCGCAAGCCAGAAACGATGCCCCCCGCGCAGTTGCCATTCAGTTTCGCCGGTTCCACCCATCATGGAATCGTAGTTCTTCAGCACATTGACACTGCCCGAAAGGCGGTAGCTGATGATGCGCGGACCGACGTCGAGGGTGACGACCAGTTCCACCTCGTTGTTGGTGAGGCGGAGGTTATTCTTCCAACCGCGATATTCGATGAGATCCACATGTGCCTCACAGGGAGAGAAAAGCAAAGCGAGGCCGGCATGTTACCATGCCGGCCTCGCTTTGAGTATTGGTGAACTTACTTCCCGGCCAGCAGTCGCACTCCGATACGCCACGCGCCGAGTGTGCCGGCAGCGATAGCACCGAGCAGCAAGCCCGCGGGAGCTGGCACCGGCGTGCTGGGGGTCTCAGGAGGCTGAGTCGGAGGCCCGTTAATCGGGGGAGTCGTGATCGGAGGAGTCGTGGGCGGGGTTGTGTTGACGGGTGTGGTTGTTGTTCCGCTGCCGGGGGTGGTCGAGCCGGAAGAAGTCGTCCCTGGAGCGGCAGTACCGCCCCCGACACCAAAGAAGGGAGCAAGTCCCGCACCTGGTGCGAACCCTCCTGCACCACCCGGACCGAACAAGCCACCAAGTCCACCGCCGAGCAGCGCACCTGCAGGAGTTGCCAAACCAGTCCCCCCTCCTCCGGCGAATCGTAGAGCGAACTGGGACTGAGCGACAACGTTGTTGGCGTTGGGAATCCCCATCAGGCGAATCAACTCCCGACCCCGCAAGTCCGGATTCTGGTAGAACAAGGCGTC